>BNJS01000801.1_pt1 | contig 210748 bp, 260 predicted proteins | sample 8540461 | NCBI WGS metagenome assembly BNJS01 (sample SAMD00202454, study PRJDB9452) | human saliva metagenome | isolation source: human saliva | place: Japan
CATCCCAATATCCATGATTCTAAGGTCATAAAACCTGGGTTCACATGCCGCGCACAGCATCCGGATCGGCTTTACCGTGCATGAACTATACAGCGAGTACCCTGACGGTGCGGATTGATGTAGAGAGCGAGCAGGCTCGCGGAAGAGCACCAGAATACCAGCCTGAGTTTCCGTACTGGTTTAACCGCCCGCCGCTCTGAAACAGTGGCGCGACGAGGTGCCGACGTACGGGTGTACCTACGGCCCGAAAAAGGCAAGGCACTGAGAATAAGAAACCGGCATTGCTGTCTCAGCTGGGCGCCCCAAATTCAGAGCATAGTGCGGAAGGTTCTGCTGGGCATACTGTCGCCGAAACTCTGCGCCCTTCGAGCGATTTAGCCAACTATATCAGCGCCGATTATCAGCCCTTCTTCGCGTCTCCACACTACCGACACCTATGAGAGCTTGGCGATATGCCGCCGCCCAGCAGGTGCAGATAAAGTGATGACTACCCGCATCTGACACCTATCACGCCTAGGCTAAGGGCTCCATGAGCAGGTGGTTTTTGCCGACAGGTGGCGTCACCACCTGCTCGGTCAAAGCTGCCTCCGCTCAAAGCAGGAGAAGAGGAAACGGTTGCTTCCACCGATAAGAACGGGACGCCCAGGGCAGAACTGTAGGGGCGCATCCGGGATGCCGCCCATAATTACATACTCAACGCCCGCACCTTGTGGTGAAACGTTGAACCGCATCTACAGTGAGGACCTGGAGGCACCCGCACACACGCCCCGGCACTTCTCGACGACGCAATCCTCTTGAAACTGCCCTGGAGAGCCCATTCCCGCGCCCGTGAACTATGATGTGGCGAGCGCGCGTCCCCTGCACCCCGCCGTGATATGTCTGATTCGGTGGCGCTGGGCCATTACCATGCCAATGCTGTTGGCGCGGCGATTCGAAATCGATTCCGCAGATGCTTCAGTTCATTGTTGATGAGCTGACCCGCAACGCCAACACCGAGACAGGTATCTGGGTTGGCGGGTCGTTGAGTTGCCTATCGGCGTGGGCATCCTTATTTACTGGTGCGCAGGTATTGATCGTGGATCCGACTCATGATGGAAATGCGGATGCGTGAAGAACTTTTCGATGAAGTCGCTGCGCGCGCCCCTGTCGATTGGACCGCTGGTCATCCGCAGCTGCTCACCCGGTCACCGTCTGACCTGGGGATGATCCGCTGCGGCTCTCTCGCGCTGGTGCAGCTTGATCCGGTGGCGGCCGCGTTCCTGGTGGGCAGCCCATTCATGTTCGGCGCCTCGTGGCAGCTGGCGGCGGTGTTCGTGGTGACTGCACCTGTACTTTTGGTGTTCCTGGTGAGCTATGTGCGTAAATACAATGCGTACACTAAGGAGCTCAGCAGCTCACCGGGGATGTATCAACCCGTATTGAGGATGCGCGCATCCGGCATTATTAGTGTTTTAGGCGTTCCCAGAAGAAATTCAGGTACACTGCAGCCGTTGAGGACAGAACTCCTGGATTACCGGCGGCCTGGCGCTGCGGCGCTGGTGGAAGGCTTTTAACAGCACACATAGTGAGTACCCTCATCGCCCTGTGGGTGGGGGTTCCAGGTGGCCCTGGGGAGGTTTCGTTAGATCGCTCATCACCTATTTTGCGGTGCTGGACCGTGGTGCTGGGGCACGTTCTACAAGTCGCAACCACACTGATTTCTTCGTATTTAAACTACCGGGCAGCTATGGAAAGCGTGTCGTTAAAGTAATGAGCGAAAAACGGCAGCATGAAGAAGTGGTGCACTACTCAACGAGGCAGCTGAGCAGGCCCTATCCTTCCGGCGGTGTTTTATCGGTGACGTTCGATAACGTGCACTTTACCTCCATGACCTCGCACTGAGAGCCCAGCCCCAAGAACACAGTGCCGAAGAACACGCCACTGACAGGCTTTCCGCACCGGGCGGGGTGCTTGAGGGGCTGAGTTTCATGTTCGCGGCGAGGGCAGGCTGGCGGGTGCCACTGGCAGCGGTGCTCACGGCGCTGACACTGGTTCCGCGTTTCACTCTACCAGCGGGCGCATCCTCTGGGGCGTAAGATATTGCCGATGCCCTGCCGGTGCTGCGCGCACAGACCGCTTAAGTTTGAGGAGGCGGGTGCTGTTCTCGGCATGGTGCGCCAGAACGTGCTGATGGGTGCGCGGTGAATAGAAGAAGAGGAGCTGGAGCAGACCCCACGGCGCTCTGAACTTGCTGCTTGCGATTTCGTGCGGATCGCTTGAGGGCGTGATACCGGCGACGAGGCCATTTTCCGGGTGGTCAGCGGCAGCGCCTTCGTTGGCGCGTGCGCTGGCGGCACGCCCGGCGGTGCTTCGCCGGATGACCTGCCTCGGCGCTGGATGTGGGTACGGAGGAGCGTGCATCATCACGGAACCCGCGCGGCGGTGAGGGGAACTTGCAAGAACCAGACCGGGTTGACGGCTCACCGGCTCCTCCACGGTGGCCCTCCGAGGCAGACCGGGCCCTGCTGCTTGAGGGCGGGAAAATCGTTGCCGATGGGACGCACACTGAGCTGATGAAACCCTTGCATACTGTGCGTTAATGAGCGCTCGGAACCGAGGCCCCTGCGTCTCTGGCGCATATTGCGGATATGCCTTTGGGATCGCTGAGGGGAGACATCCGCCGCCGCTGAGAGCACGCAGAATCGTGAGGGCTCTGGGGAGGGCGGAGGCACCCAATGAAGCTAATTGGGGCTAAAGCCCCGCACGAGCGCACGAACCTAATTCCTAAGGAGCAGAAGTATAGCGCAAAACGCCCTTCGATGCTGCTGCGGCAGATGCTCCGCTGCACATGGGGGCGCTGGCGGCTCGTAGTCTCGGTGCTGGTGGCGGCTGGTTGGTGGCAGCAGCCCAGCCGGTGCTTCATAAAGGTGCTCGATACGGCGATTACCCCAATCACGCACGGCGACCGGGCCTGCCGCTGACACTTTTTAGCGGTGTTTGCGGGTGAGTGTGCTGGTAAAATGCGGGCGCCACATGGGCGAAATGTGGCGTACGGTGCGCGTCTCCTTAGGGTGCGCTGCTGCATTTGATGCACCTGAGTGTTTGAATATCTGCAGGCGTTGAGCGTCTCTTTCACGAGTCGTACACTGGGCAGCAGGGTCATATCGCGTCTGACGAACGACGTTGCTGAGACGATCGCCACGTTCTGGGCAGCGGTTTTGCCAGCTGGTGACTCACCCCGCTGAAATATGCTGTTCTCGGTAGTGGCCATTTTTGTGCTGGATCATGTATTGGGGTTCTTCTAAGGTTTACGGGCGTACTGATTTACCCGCTGACCCGCTGCGCTGGTTTCAGCGCGGTATTTCGCGTATTTTCCGGTCTTTACGGAACGAGTCTGCGCGAGCTGACCACCCGCTTCTGCTGAGAGACGTTCACCGGTATTCGCGGCGGCCGGCGGGTTCGGCGCGGAAGCGGCGGCGCGCAGAGTACGCCAGCGCTGAACGGTACCGTGAGCGTGATGGACTTATTAAGATGTCTCGGCACCACTTCCCCACCTCATGCTTTCGGGAATGTGTTCTGTGGCGGCGGGCGCTGGTGATTGGCGGCAGCTGGGCAAACGCGAGGTGGGCACGCCGCTGGCGCTCATTATTTGCGCGGAACTGTGTTTGAGCTGATTATGACGCTCGAGTTCTATAACTGTTCCAGTCGGCGCTCCTCGGCGCTTGAGAAGATTTCGGTTCTTAGCGAGAAGCCGCAGATTCAAGCATCTGCAGTATCCGGTGTTTCGCCGCAGTCCCCCGCTGCGCTGGTAGATGCCGAGTTCAGAGGCAACCTCGCTGGGTGAGATTGTTCTTGAGGATGCCGCATTCGGTTACACTGGGTGGTCAGTACGCGCTCATGCCTGCCGTCGCTGAGGATTGCACCGCAGACGGTGGCACCCGTGGGTGAAACCCGGTGCCGGAAAGCCCACGACTGCTGGAATTAATCTGCCCGTTTCTATGACGTTGATACCGGCAGGCGTTTCCGACGTAGATGTGCGTTCCTGACGACCGGGAGCTGCGCCGAAACGTCGTCATGTTTGCCCAGAAGTCTTTCTGTTCTCAGCCCCGATTGCCGAGAACATCTGCCTGGGAACCCGCAGGCGACCGATGACCAGGTGCACACCGGGCGGCGCAGGCTGTCGGCGCAGATGAGTTTATTCAGACTCCCGTGTGGGTACGGTACGATGCTCGGCGCGCGCAGAACTCTTCAACCGCAGCGCCAGCTTGTGCCCTTTGCCCGCGTTTGGCAAACTAGCAGGGACTGATTTTGGATGAGGCTACCGCATCCTGGATATTCAGTGGAAGGGCGGCAGCGGGCGCTCAATGCTTTGTTGGCGGGCGTACCGCTGTGGTGATTGCGCATCGTCTTTCGACTGTGCTGAGTGGCGGACCGGTGCTGGTTGTTTCAGGGGTCTATTGTTGAGGATGGTTCACTGCAGGAGCGATTGCCGCTGCAGAGTTTGCCGCAACAAAATTGTGGAGGATGCGGTGGTGACCAGACCCCTGGCATATCCTGGCGCACGTCATCAGCTGGGTGATACGCATGAGAGCCCTAAACGTCATAGTTCCAGCTGTAACCGCCTGAGTAGACACGGCAAAGTTTTGTGGATGATAAAGGTGTCTTCGTCAGTTTCGTGATGCGCAGATATCATTCACGAAACTCTTATAACCTCGCTGGAGGAAAATATGTCGCGCAATGATGCGAGGAAGTTCTGGCCCAGGGCACCAGCTTCCACCCACCCTTGCTCCGGCCTGACCCTGTCAGTTCAGCCTGCTTTTGCAGTGGAAACCGCGGGCGGCGGATCCTGCGCCGAGCGCGCGCATCCGCAGCCCCAGCGCACCGGCGGCTGGAAACGAACCCTGGCCTCGGTAGATCCGACTTCAGATAGCCCTGTAGTCGCACTGGCTCCGGAGTGACGGCCTGTCTCCGGAGGCTCCCGCACCCGCACTGAGCGAAAAGCCAGCGGCGGTGGTCTTGCTGGGCTGTGCCCCAGACCCATATGCTGTCTCATCAGGAGATCACGGGTTGAGAGACTGGTATTCTGACGGTCATTCTGATGGCACCTTCCCGCCCGTCCCAGAATATTGGCGCTGCAATTGCCGCATACTTCTACCGTATGGGCTGATCACCTGATGTTGTTCTGCCCACAGTCGCCGTTCACTGATGTTGCTAAGGAGCGATCCTTCTATGGGCGAGATCGTGGATGCACCAGCAGCATCACGACAGGCTGGTCGGATGGCACGTTCCGCTCCGCACGAGCCTGTTACCTGTGAGGCCCTGGCGGCGCGCCCTTCTTACCGCGCCGCCATTACGCGAACGATGATGCGGCACCGGCTCAGGATCCCTTTACGGATGTGACCTCGGCGAACCCGTCTCTACCGCGAAATCTCGTGGTTTCATGTCCAGAAGATCACAACTGGCTGGCCTGACGGCACCTTTCCGCCCGTATTGAACCTAAGTTACTCGTGGAAGCGATCGCCGCATTTGTGTTCAATCGCCAAGATTCAGGGCGAGTAATCTTAGCCGCTGCGGGAAAATGTTGAGCGTTTCTTCCGGTGTTGCGCTCACCTTTGCGATCAAGCACGAGGTGGAAGCACACGCACAAGACACCGCGCCTACCCCTGGAAATGCAGGGTTTATAGGTTTTGAGAGGGCTTATTCAAAGGTTTCCTCGGCCTCGGCTATTATTACGAGTTGCCTGCGGTTGCCCGACAGTTAACACTGGATGTGGCGCAGCTGGTAGCGCGCTGTCGTTCGGGATGACGAGGTCGCAGGTCTCAATCCTGGTTATCCTGATTAACCCTAAACCCCTGAGAGCACCCTAGGGGCCGCTACGCCTTCAGCCAATAACGAATAACAGAGTCAAAGTCTAAAGATCCAATGTATGCAGAAAGTTCAGCGGCGGAATCATACGGTCCTCAATGTAGGCGCGCGGAAGATAGGCGCCGCCTGCTCACCCGTGAAAACCTCTGGGGGTGCAATTTCTGAACGGGCATATTGAGTTACCAACCCATGGGATGGGCAACTACGCACCGGGGTCGAATAGTGTGCCCAGGGCCAACAAAATTGGCCTGTGCCGACGGCATCTCGGCAGCCCCAATTTCCACCACACGCGTGAACCGGTACACTGTATAGCTGCCGTGCGCCACCGAACTCTGGGGAACGTCATCAATATGGTTCGCGCCTTCAAGCTCTACACCACGAGGGTTGAAGCGTTTAATACCCAAAAGTCGTGGGACCAGGTGAGGCGCTGCACGTCGGCGAAAATCGCGGAGTCTGGGGAGACTGAACCACATATCCCGTCTCCCCACCACCCTCTGTACGCAAAGTACTACGGACTTATTCCTCTCACGTGTTCTTCAGTAGGCACCAGAGTACTGAAGAGAAACTGCGCGCGCTAGCATATTCGTCACTGGCCGGGCCAACCCCGCCCACTGGCGAGGGCGAGAGTGCCGCGCAGCACGCAGGCCCCATTGATAGAACCTCCTGTTCCAACGCTGGAGTATCTGCGTGATGTTAATGCCTTTGGGCGGCGACAACTAAATGGGCAGTTTGATCTGTCGCTGGTGACTGCGTCTACTTGCGGCAGAGCAGGATTGAACTGAGGGCTTGGGAGACCCCAGTGTGTTGGCGACGGAAGCGCTGGGCTGCCTTAGTTGCCGAGAAGTCGTGCGGGCGAGCACGCCCACCAGGCACCGTCAGGGCTACTAGCTCCCATCCACAGGAACGGTGAGATGGTCAAGAAGCAGTCCGTCGAGGGCGTAGTGGAAAAGCGTGGGATGTCCGCAGGCTGACTGCAGGCCCATCTTCTCGTTGAACTCGATATCGGCTTGAAGTCCTGCTCGGCCGCCAGGTGGTGAGCGTTCGGCGACCGCCGGGCGGCGGGTGGCGGCTTGAGCCGCAGCTCGCTGAAAAGCGCTACCGCAGCGCTCACGGTTATCTGCTTCAGCCGGTGGACAAATGCCGCGCGTACTGGTGAATAACAGCTCAACACTGGAGGTCGCTGGGCAAGGCCGCGATGTCGGGGTCCGCTGCAGACGTTCACGATGTGAAGTAGGATCGTATCGATGATTCTATCGCGCGAGGCAGTAGTTCGAGGCTGTACTCTCTGGGTGCTTTCGCTCGGCGTCGATCGCCCGATGCGTCAGACCGCGTGAGCCTTGTTGAGCGAGTACCCGTACAGCGGCGTCGGCGAGCAGTGCGTCAGTTCAGCAGCATTACGGACTATGTGATCATGCTATCGCATGTACTTGATATCGTGGTGGTAAAGCTTGCGTTAACTACGACAAAAGTAGGATTGGAGATGGCGATGCGTGAACTGGTTTACTACGTCGCCGTCTATCGACGGCTGGCATCGCCGCACCGGACGGCAGTTACGACGCCTCCCCGTTGGAATACCGCATCTATGGCTGTTCACTTGAGGATTTCGCCGATGCGCCCGCCCATGTACTCGGCGCTTTAACAGCGCATCCGCTGGGCAATCGCTCTGACACGGTCATTCAAGACGGGTGTTATGACATTGCGCGGGCGGCTGGTATTGAATGACCTTGCTGCGCACCTGGAGCGAGTCTGTCGCAACACGCCCGGAGAGCAACCCCGCTGGCGTGACATCTACTGGCTGACGCGCCTACGACTGCGTGAGTTGAAGCAGTGAGGGCTTGGCAACGGTCTCGCGGTGGAAATCTTGCAGGAGAGCTATGCCCGAGATTGACCGCCTCATTCTCAAAACGCAACTTGGTCGTCCCGGTGATGGTGTCCGACTGTCTGCAACAAGCAGTGCCGTCATATAGAACTTTGATCTGGTGAGTTGTCGGCTTAAATCCGCGTCGTGGATGGAGGAATACGCCCGCACCTTTATCCGGCAGTAATCCGTTACGCGCCTATCCGTCGCGGGGTTCGGGAACTTTCCAGCCGTTCGCGAATCCGGAATGGTTCGAGAGGGAGGAAGAATCATTCTGCTTCTTGCGGATACAGGCTACAGTAAAAGATCAGCCAGTACAGACATCATGATCAGGGAGGTGAGAATTGGGTTATTGATCTAAGGGCCAGTGAGAAATGGTATTCCATGTGTCATTAATGCCCAGAAACAGACGTCGTTGATGTTTCGCGCGAGAAACCCATGTTCTTTGCTACTGTGAATGTGAATCTCAGCCTCACACCAAGGATGGATCAACTCATTATGATAATCCGTCATCGCCGTCATGCCCTCTCAAAGTTGCTGCGTATTTACAGCTTTGTGTTTGTGGCTGCAGTCTTGGGAAAACAGGTTTCTTGGGAGTCGTCCTGATCCCTTATTCGCGGGAAATAACGGAGTCCAGAACAGAAGATCTGCGTCCCGGAATCGTGCTCCAATTCCGTGTTCTGCCAGGTAGCGCCAGGTCTGCAGGCGAGGATTACTGCGGATGTGGATGCCGCCGATATCCTCGAAGACGTAGCGTGCTTGCTCGAACGGTGTTCATGATAATGCTCATACACAACCTGGCTCTTGGACCTCCAAGCATTTCGCTGCTGGCGCGGGATCTATCCTATCGACCTGGGAAGGGAAGAAAACTCCCAGTCCGAGAAACACCACGCACCCCACTTCGACGCATCAAGCAGTCCCGTACTCCATCGAGCAGAGCCACAGCGCGACGCCACCTGACCGTGCTGCCGAGGAACGTCACCGCCAGCCCAACCTCGCGTGCCCTGACTCAAGACCGCGGCTCACGCCTGCGGCGTGGTCGCCCGACAGGTGACCGCAGCACCAGTGTGCCCAGATTCCGAACTCATAGGTGCATAGTCACAGTGGGTGTGGTAGACTATGCGACATGGAGTTGAAGCTACGCGATCCGGGCTGCTAAGTCGATCCGTTCCGGCAAGTGAACATGACCTGCACGTGTGTTCGTAAGTTCGGTATGGCACTTCTGGTACGCCGACCGATCGCAGATCCATCGGACGCTGGATCGGCTGGAGCGGGGCGGGGCGATCACGACAGAGGTGGTGCGACAGGACTGGCAAGCCCGGACCGCAAGGTGCATCGACCGACGCTGGCGCAAGTGGAGCTGGATGGACTGGCTGTCGTTCCGGTGGAGGAGGACCTTCCCAAGGAGCCGTTCCTCGCCCGAAACCTTTTTGCCCTGATCGGCCGAAGGGGTGAGAGGATGCTTGATGAGCGGGAGCGTCAGATGAACGAGGCGTTGACCACGTTATCTCGATGATCAGTCCGATGACCTGATGGGGCTGTTGCAGACGGCGACCCTGCGCAATGGCTTCGGGTCCACGCCGAGGCTGAACGGGAGTGGCTGCGCGAGACGCGCCAGCTGCTCGACCCCGCCGAGTCGACCGGAGAACTCTAAGGAGTGACCGTGACCAGGAAGAGCCCTACCAGCACGTACCTGAATTGGAGCACAGCCTCCATCTGAGGAGCGAAATGATGGATACCGCGACTCCGCCCCCGACTGTCGATGCCCGGCAATTTCCAGTCAAGTAGCAGAGCAAGATTGGCGGTCAACCCTGACCGCGAACTGCGCGCGCATGTGTTCTCCGTACGCAGAGGCTCGGAGAGGAAACCGCATGACCGCCATCGTTTGCTTCGTCGCGCCTGCGCTGCTGGCGGCGTCGCCATCATGCAGATCCTCGCCGCGTCGGGCCCCCTAGGTCATTTCTGTGGGCGGCCAGCACCGCGCGCCCCTGCCGCGCGGGCTCCGCGTCGCCAGTGCGGGCGCGTCGGTGCTGGTGTACGCGGGTTGGCGGCCTGCCCAGCCGTGCGGGCGTTCTCCGCTGGAGACAGTGGCAGCGGTGATCGTCTTGACCTGGGTGATGTTCCGCGTTTCGCGAGAGGTGGCGCTCAATGCGATCCTGCGCAGCCTTCTCTGGTGCCGAACGCTGACGATGACACCGACCAGCCTCCCCGCTGGCAGCAACGTCGTCATCGCCCTGGGCGGAGAGCAATGAGGCCCGTAGTGGCCCCGCTGTGGGGTCCATCCAGATGAATCGAGGCGTTCGGCGTCTTGTGGGTCAAGGGTGCGTGTGGTCAGTCCAAAGAACAGGCTGAGGTCGTCGGGTTCGCTGAAAGATCTTCTCCTCGATCGGTGCATCGAACACTGCTGACATCAACAGCAGTCCTCAGTGTCGGCCTGTATCGACCGTCTTCCAGTGAGACGACTGTCCGTCGTGACACGTTGATAAGGTCGAAGAGGTCATTAATCCAGTGACCCACCAAACTGATGATCCACAATATGACCACCTATACTCGTGCAGTATTGCTCTGCCAGGTCCCAGCATGCTGGTTCACCCTTTACCTCATTTTACCGTTGAGTAGAAGGAGTGTCTTTTCGGAACCTGTCCGCGCTGCGATGCGAGGACGAGATCTTCGACTGCACCTACCGAGTCCAGACCCTATCCCGCCTCCACCATGAGGGCGAGCGCCATTTGAGGGGCCGCGCTGCTGAATTTTCTCCTGCCAGGCATGGCATCATCGCCAGCACCTACCATACGAGCAGCAGGAACCCGGAATCAAAGCGCATAACCATAGATACTCCCGCCGGTGGGGCGCGATAACCCTTCACCAGCGACTATCAACAAGGCCGCCTGCCACCGTAGAAATGCTGCTCACATCACAATGGATGCGCTCAGCGACATTCGACCCAGCCATGAACGGTTCCAGCATTTTCCGGGCGCTGAGCCGCACCCGCTCCAGGTGCAGACGGTTCCCACGCCACTCCCACGATGGCGAGTAATGATCAATACGTGAGCGGTCCCAGCAAGGCGTGGATACACCTACAGGTAGATGCCTGGCAGCAAGAGAACCCAGCCACCAGTATGCCCAGGCGTGCGCCAAGTTTTCGTATTTCGCCACAGCACTATGCCCGTTTTATGTCAAAGCCGGGAGTTTGAACCCATCCTGAAACATGGTTCCTGCGCCCGTTCACGATTGCTGATTGTACGGGCGCAGCCAGTCGTCGGCAGTCCACTCCGCCCACGCTCAGCTGCCTGTAAGTGAACGGCACGAGGGGCTGGCGAGCACGGTCACGGCAAGCTGCACCCAAATGCAATACACCAGCCCGATGCCCAGTAGAGTCAGCACAGCTAAGGCAGAAGCATATCGAAACGGATGTCTTCCACCCGGAAAAAGCTTGATCCGCAAGGTGCTGTGTGGTTGGGCGAGAATCCAGCCGAGTACGGTGAACGCCAGAAAACGTACGATACTGCTCTTTTGCAAAATCAGGAAAAGCCACCTTGCGGAGAGTGAATTATGCAGCGCCCTAGAACTACGGCAAATAGGTTCAATGCCTGTAACGGTGAAAGCCAGCCCAGATGCTTGCTGGCACCAGGTTACGCTTACGCTCACGGAATGAGCATGAGCAGAAGCGCAAAAGCGCGAGCGCCAGTCTACCGGTATCTCGCCGGGTGTTGGCTCTGCAGTACGCATCCCCCGTCGCCTGTGCCTGTGGTGGTGCATTCTACGGCACCGTGTTTGCGGGGCGGTTTTATGGGCCCAGCGCCGTGACGGTTCGCTATATTATGCTGCATCACGTGATGCCAATGGCTTTTGCCCTGGCTTAGGGCGTAGATGAAAAAGGGGTGGGTAAGATATCGGGATTGTTGTGCGGGGTTATCCGCTCTGGAACGTCATGATACCTTGGGCAGCTGGAGTAGATTTCCTCGCCCGCCGTACTTGCGCCTAGTCTTTGAAAGAAATACAGTCAGCCCTCCTATGTGAATAACAACCCAAGTATCTAAGTGTGCTTTCACTATGAACGTTCTGGATGTTTCAGCCGTCAGCCCCTCGCCGCCGCGCACACGGTTTTTGCTGCGGGCTCGCACGGAAGCGTCCAAGCCGAGGGTACCGCAGTATGTCTCGATTTTCTGGGTGACCTTAGCGGCGCTAAGCTGCCCATCATGTCGCGGTAATAGCTAACGGGCGCGCATCCTGATGGGTGTTCTTGCTGATCCGCGGTGTGCCCATTGGCCCGAACGTGTGCTGGGCTGGCATCCGGCAAGCGACGGCGGAGTCTCCCGCTGAAAGAGCCGTCGTAGTATGCTCTTTCTGATTGCTGGCTTGATCATCGCCGATTCGCCATGTAACCGCCAGGTGTGCGCACCGCAACCTGGTTTATCTGTTTTGCGCTGGGCGTGCTGGGGCGGCGCTCATCACCGCCGGTTCTTACTCAGGGTTCGAATACCCAGGCTGCGGTGGGTATTGCGCTGAGTTCCAGCCCTGTACGCTACGCTCATGCCCAAATCCCATGGTGCGGCGGGTACTCGGGTGGTAATGCGTGCTGGTGCACGGTGCCGTTGGCGAGCTTTTCCTGATTTTTATGATGTCGCTGCTACTCGTACCTCCGCTTATGGATTCTGATCTGCTGGGGTTCATGGCGATTGCTGTAGTAATGCGATTATTCCGCATCGTCTTCTGCAGTACCCGGCCTGCGCCAGATTATGGCGGTAGAAACTAACACAACCAGTCAGCTGTGCTGCGTCTTGCTGTCGTTTCTGCTGGCTACCCTCATTATGTTTACGGCGTAACTTTCGGCTGATGCGGGTGCCTGGCGCCTCTGCTGCGGTATTATTATGTACCGCTCACCCCGGTGGGCGCAATTTCATATGATCACGGTAATGGTTAGAGACGGTTGGTTTACGTTCATGATTCCGCTGTTTTCGTGGTCAGCGGTAATGGGATTAACCCTCTGCAGGCTTCTTCGCCCCTGCTGCTGGCGATGGTGGTTATCGGTATTCTGCTGCGCGCGGTGCCAGTGTTTATTGGTGGAGCGGTTCACGAACACGTCTGGCCCGCAGTCGATGAGCGAGAAGGTTGAGTTGGCGCTGTATTCGCGGCGGGTCTGCCGGCTATTGTGGCGGTCATGAGTATCGCTGAGTCTGGGGCTGCTTGAGAGCCCTCCACTGCATCGCTTCGGTGGTTGCGGTGCCTCACGGTTCTGTTGTTCCGCTGTGGGCTGCGCTTATTGTTGGCTTTTAGGTCGCAGGACGGCCAGAGATCGAGTCCGGCGTTTCTGGCGTGCCCAGATTGATGCGTTGAAGGCGCATCGCACGACGGTTTACGACTGGTATGATTCTGTCAGGAAACTGGACGAAAGAAACTCACAGTCCTCTGCAAGCAATGGCTCCTTCGGGGGTCCCCCAAAACCCCGAAACCGCTGGAGAACTAGCTTTGTGCCGACGCTGCTGTTTGACTCTTCTGGCTGACCTACTTCCCAGAAAAAGCGTATTTAGGTGAGGGTTTTGAGGATAGCCCGCGCGTGTCGCCGCCTGCGAGGATCCTTTGAAACCGGGCCCAACTAATGCGGTCATCTCGGGGCTTAGGCTGCGGGGAATCATTCGCGCTAGCGTCCGCGCCGTGAACACGCAGTATATTCCCCAAAAGATGGAGATGCCCAGAAGCTTCCCATCCCGTGCTGGGTGCGCCTACAATGCGGCAGACCGTCTAAGAAACGCAGGGTGACGCGATCTAAGGACGCCATATCCTCAAAGGTATGCGTACCACTGAGTGAACATCAGCGCCGGGGCAGCCTGTGAGAACTCCTGTAGTGGCGTCTTCGTAGGAGAGCCGACTGCCCAGTTTCTACTAGCAGCCTGGCGGGCTCCTGCACGGTCTATATGATGCTTGAAGTGAAGCAGCACAGCGAGCGCCTGCGCGGTGATGGAGTCTCCACTGTCCTGGTGTAAGGTTCCTGGAGTGGTCTGGACCATCATGGCTATAGTAAGTTCTGCCCTTCACGAGAAAGACTCACGTTCCAACAGCCCTACCGCCACGGGTACTGGAAGAAGGTGAGGTGCGCCAGTTCTTCGCAGCTCATTGCTGCATAATGCAGGGTGGAGTAGATGTTTTCGTCCGGCGGCGGTGTGGTCTCTGCGCAGGCACGGTGGGCCCAACACATTTTCGGGTTTGCTGTTGGGGGCGTTTGGCCCGCTTCACGATAGTCCCAACTCACCTGGATGCCTCCCAGAATATTGGGACTTACCCGTACCTTTCCTGGAACGCACAGCTGACAGGGTGGCGTGGTTCAGGTCTTTTGGCGGTTTGCTCGGCCCTCCTCAACTAGCTAAGGTTGTCTGCTGCGCGGTTCCCCTTCTCATTAAGTTCTGCGGGAGTTCGGGCGGTCCTCTAATCTCGCCGCCGTGCAACCGGGCTGAGGTTCTGCATATTGATACAGCGTTTCAGTCGCTTTGGCTTGACGTGTTAAATCTTGTATTGCCACCTGCACCTGTGGATGCGCGCAGTTCAGCCCCGCAACAGATGCTTCGGCAACCGGCATCGCCGACCGTACCGCGCAGAGACGCCAAGAGTCTGAGGACTGAAAGCGCATTCGCCTTACTCGTCAGTAGCGCGGGGGCGCATCTGCGAACGGTATCCGGTCGGCCTTGCAGTTCCCGCGCCCGATGCACCGCCGAAAGCCGTTTGACCATAGGGTGATGGTCGCCCACCGGCGACCCCGCAGCAGGTCTACGAGCGTATCCCGCCGCTGAGCGGATCTCTCTGCGGTGGTGGTTTGAGCGCGGCATACATGCGGGAGAACCACCCGGCGGGTAGGCCGCGCGGTCCCGCGCTAACGATGCCAGTAACGCATCAGCAGATGTCTCTGGGGAATCGTTTCCCCGGCGGAAGCGTCAAGGTTCTCTGCCAGGTGTTTCTGAACGTATTTTTATCTATCGAACGACCTTCGGGGGTTCCTCGATGGTGAACAGGTGCCAGCAGCTCGTCACGAAATTGCTGGTCGTGGCGCAGCAGGCTCGGCCGAAGTTGAAACGTTCAGGTTCAGGCGCGCCAGAAATAGTCGTCGTCATGGTTCAGCTGCAGCCCATCGTAGAGCCTGGCTAACTGAAAGTAGTCTCCCTGATCGCACCAGTGAGGTGCGGATCACTATCTGTCTGATTTCCTCGCGGAACCCGCCTGCGCGCAGGCTGCCGTAATTTCGGCTTTGTACAGGCATATACCTGTTCGGGGCCTCTATCCGCGAAGCTGGGGTGTGTCCTGGATGAATTTTATAGGAGGTGCAAGATCTACTGGCTGCTCATCTGCTGCCCTGTAGACTTGATGCAAGGCTGCCTGTTCGGCGTTTATGGTTCATTGTAGGATTTTCCCGCGCGACGCGGCACATCCGAAAAATTATGCAAGGTTCAGATGGCTACCAACTTGAGGTCTTTACGTCGTGGAGTCCGGAACGACTTCGCAGCCTTCGGCCAGTATCCTCCTGAGGCATTCTTCACTACGCTCTAGGTACGGGCGGGAGACACGCCTGACCAAGCCTCATCTGGGCTGCGTTCGCGCACGCATACCTGGTTCTTAGAGTGCCAACGAGTTGAGGTGTCTAAACTACAAAATAAGAATATATAATTCTTGGTTCCATCAGTTCTAAACGCATGTGCGCAGTATCCTAAGTTTCACATATAACCTCTTTAAATTCCATAATTTACCCGTCACGTAATGTTATCCGGCAGCATTACTTACAATATTAATAATTCTCAAAATTCCGTAATATCTGGCATTTTACGACAAATTTTCGGTGTGTTACGACTCATCTTTGCGAGTGACACTCGTGCCAAATAAGATGAAATAGATATAAGCAGGGCTCCTCATAACCCACAGAATCCAATATCTCGCGGGGTTGCAGGCTAGTCGAGACATGACCTTCCGGGTAGTCCCATGCTGACAGACGAGCCTCTACAGGGACGGAGAACGATATGGACTCAACCTGAATAGCCCATCAGAGCATCTCAACTTTACGGCCCACACACCAATTCCATACGCACACACAGTCATTCTAAGGAAGATAACGGGTTCAAACACTCATGATGAGCGGTGGTAGCACTAGACTTCCCTGCCTGGCTGCGCATCACCCAATTTATTATCTCTGACAGATTGACTTCATCCGATCTGGTTAGTTATTACCTACATCCGCGTTTTTATCAAACAACCACTGCACCCTGGGTCTGAGTGGCCCAAGTTCACGAAGGATAAGGTTTCAACCGTCCTGCGAATATACCCGCCCGCGATGATCAACGTAGTTCTCCTCTGATCCGCCCCCGGTAAGGCTCATAGATTGGCTTGGGACGTGCTGGCACGCTCACCACTGTCATCTGATTGCTAATGGTCTGGTCGGCGTGAGCTCATTTCTATTACATGGTCAGTGGCGCTGCATGTTCCTACTCTCCTGATATTTTCCTCGAGGTATGGCAGTCCATCCAGGATTTACGCGGGTTTCCAAATCTCTATTGAGCATTTCCAGCCCTTACGATGCGCCTGTAGTTTCATGTATTTCTTTACCGTGGTTTTATCGTGGCACTGCTGATGATTGCCACTGGTCCTACTATGAGCCCCTGCGTTCTGGTGGTCGCTTCCCACGCCGCCATGCGTGAAGCGTCCTGTAACGCTGACCGCGCTCCGCTCAATCTACTCTTGGGCATGGCGTCGCATCAGTCTCTACGATTGCGCACGTGGCGCTGGTAATTATCACCCGCAGTACAACATTGCGCACAGCGATGCCTGCACAAGAACTACAATGAGATTGATGCGGTACAGTTCGCCCAAGCAGTGACCATGTTGATCGTTGGCGTCGTCGTGGTTCGCGGTCTGGATCGGGCAGCCTTTACTGGTCGCATCGAGACCCGCGCCTGCCCAGACCTTCGTTTGGGCCTGACCCAGCCGGTCTTGCAACCTGTTCCTGGATCGCATTTCACGCCAGGGCCGGCAGCGAGACCTTCACGGATGCCGATATTCTCGCCGTTCCACTGGTTAACACATACGCCCGCCTATGGCGTGAAAGCACCCGAATGGAACTGACTGCGTGAACAACAGGACTTCGTAGATTATCACCTGGAGCTGGGCGGATGGTGAAAGATTGAAGTCGCTAAGCATCGATGATTTGAAGTCCTTGGGCAAGGAAGTCAATATTACGATGCACACTGCATGCAGGGGTGGACGGCATCGCCAGTCGGAAGGCGTTCGCCTGCGGGATGTACCTGCCCTTGTCGAAAAGGGACGTGATAATGCACGGTACGTTGGTGGTGGGATTTCCTTTCGCACGGGCTAATTTCATGATGGTCGACCCACCGAACCCTACTACGAATGCTTGATATCTCCATGGCAATGAGGACGAAACCATTCTGGCTTGGGGTATGAACATAAGCCCCTCCCCAGATGTCGGTGGTCCTCATGGTGCAGATTCCATGCACGGCTACAGATGGCTGGCGCGGGTTCAGAAATTGAATGACCAGCGATTACCGCGATGTTGGCGACGGTCAAGGCGGTAGCGAAGATTCCGTCTGCAGTAATTTCGACGCTCGCGCGTAAAGTTCTGTAGTTGTTCCAGAAGCTCTGCTGCCACCGGGCACTTCCCGACGCGGCGGGGGCTTCTGCCGTGCCTGTGCTGCGGGCGGGGTGACTGACTTTGCCTCCGCACGCCCGCCGTATCCACCTCCGTGCCAGTTCCTCATGCTGCCTGGTGAGTGGCATTGCATACGGGGTATGCAATGCAGCAGGCTCTTCTGACTACTCCTCTCAGCTTCCCCTTTGCCCTCCCTACCCTGCCTGCACATAGCCACCACCACTGCAACCCACACTTCCCTGCATGTGGTAGAGTAAATACACCAGCTATAATGCGTAGAAAGGAGACCCGATGAGTTTGCAGCACCCGCCCACACGCAGAACCGGCCTCACCCTCGACCCACCGCCAACCATAACACTCAGCGGATGCACACCATCTACACGCACCAAAGAAAAACCAGCCCTCCACTTCTCACCAACACAAACTCTATGCCTTACCAAGGATAAAATGACATGACGGAGTAATACGTCTTGATACCTAATAAGTGAAAATACGGTAAATTCATTCCAGCAACCACCGAACATCCGGCGCAAAACGTCCCTAAACCCCCATGCTCGACTACATCAACGAACATAGAAAGGATGTATGTGTCGCCTTTATTGCTTATTGACGAAGCCTAATAATTACGCCTATCTCACTGAGACCTTAGAAACCCCCAGCCACAAGTCACTGACGTCACCAAACAATTAAATACCCAAAATTATCAAACTCTACAAGAAAACTGATGGGTTATAGGACCACAGCATATCTGCAGCGTCGAATTTGAAAAGAGCAGGATCACATTGACAGCCTGGTGATTTCCGTCTGAGAACGATAAGTATTATCCGTTATTCCTAGACGCCCAGATATACAATCTGTCGATGGTCTGATTACACCATTTTTAGAAGCAACAAATCAGACCAAGTTGAAAAAAGCAGAAAGTTAAGGATTGGTTTGAAAATATCTCAATAATGAATGGTATTTCCCGTCAATGACGATGGTTCTAATGTCGAGAAGAAACTATTTCAAGACCTCTCACGAGACCTGATAAACAACATCATAAGCAGTCCCAGACCTACCTACCTCCACATACGCAACCTGTAACCGCACCTCACCCGAACGTAACCCTAACATCAGCCAAAGGACGACCTCCTCGTGTCCGCATAAAACACTGAAGCATCATGTCTACACTTTGTAACTTTGAGCACGCTGCAGATAATTCTTCGACCTCAGGAGTTTCAACAGGTTTAGATCCAACAACCTAATCTCGAAGCGGCGACCCATAGGGCGATAAATGCTGACTGATCACCCAACGTCTCATCCCTACATAGCTCTCAACATCAGGACGAGCCAGTCTCTAACCAGGATCACATCCTCGTGCCAGCTCCAATACCTCCCAAAGGAGCAAATAATCCAACGTGAACCTACGTCATACTAGTCCGCATATGCGAAATAGCATACCCACTACCGACTGATACGGGCGAGGAACTGAACACCCACGCACGATGCCCTGAGTCCCAGGAATAAACCGCTCAACCGGGCCTGAAACTCCCAATACTCACTCCCACGAACGATCTTCCCTTATCCCAAAAAGGCCCTCCGTAGGCGAAGGAGAAGATGAAAATCAGTTCCCAGAAGGAGTTACCAGAAACAGCGCATGAACTCAACACTGAGCCAGCAACAAAACCGACTGACGAGAAAGTACTTTATACTACGAACTAACAGCGTTCGTCGTACCCCTTTAGAAAGTTCGGGTTCATTCCCCTACTCCAAGAATCTTCGTCTGCCGTATTTGTCCCAGTATATAGCTTTGTTTCAGGTTGCCATTGAACCAATATCGGAATCGAAGAAAGATTTTAGCGCTTGATTTCGCACTGCATACTGCTGACTCCCCATGCCATACCTTGGGACTCTTGGCGCGGCAGTTTCTACCCGTCGCGGAGAGAGTATGTTGGCGCATTAATGAGGCGACGGGAACCACGCGTTCCCATCCCTTTCTATTGGTGTCAGTGAGCCCAGCTCAAAACCGCCCAGAAAGGCCACGGGCTGCCGCACCTACTATTTGCCTTCGAGAATCACCAATATCCAGGATGCGCGGTCCAGCACACCCTCCACGCGAATCAGCTCAATATCACCAGTCGCAGACGGCCCAGAGATCATGGTCACCGGGCGCCCATAGTGATGCGTCTAATCGCCTCCGGCACGCTCCCGACAATCGTGGATTCCGGCACCACATATACGTGGTGTCGTTCAGGAATCGCATGGCCTTCTGCAAGCGGTCTAAGAAAATGGTGCTATCTCAGCAGACATGGTCGAGGAAGCACCATCGCATCCATTTATGCCAAGTCTGCACCGAAAGCGCGTCACCTGAGAGGCCCCGCGAATCGTGACATGCACACGGGCTGCGGTGTATCCCCAGGCAGCCATCGGGGTCCAGCCTGGTAACCATAGCGCGATTTCTCTCCCAGACGCTCGCAACAACCTTCGGCGATATTCGATTCGGTCGCGTTGGAAGACGTCTCGCCTTATAGTCGATCAGGCGATCCCACCAGCATCCTCAACAGTCTGCTCGCGGTCCAGCTTTCGCTCACGCGGCGAAGCTACGCACGGGGCTGGTGCCCCGGGCATCCGACAGGGACTCACGAATACGCGTGAGGAATATCTCCTCTGCAGAGGACATTATGCGTTCCTCCTACTCCTTCACGAGCCGCCTGAGCTTCGGCCGCAGCCTGTGCGTTCGCTGCATTTCCTGCAACCTGGCCTCTATCTGCCTCCAATGAGAGCGGAAATATCCACGCGCCTGGCGCCGTCGCGGGCGGGTGCGCCAGACTTTCCTTCTTCCACCAGTTATGAACGACTTCGAGGCTCAGGAATATCACGGTAGTCCGTCCAACCGCCGATAACCCGCACCTTCGTAATCTCAGTTTCTCTCACTAATCAGACGGGAGCATCGGCAGACCACGCCTGGCGGCCGCCATCATCTTGCCTGAGGAGAACAGCCTTCAGCGCCGTACATCATGGCGTCCATCCGTGGGCGCGTGCTCTTCGCGTGCTTCCGCCTCAACATCCTTGTCGCCGCGCAGATGCACCAGCACCCGGGGAAGTTGATCACGGGCACTTCAGCAGGCACCGCACAGCGGAAGATGCGTATGGCAGCGAGTTATTGTGCGCCGCCTCAATACCGAAAGCTGGGGCGAAAGAATTGCACCAATCGCCTGCAGGTGGAACCGTGGCGTGACCACCGCACGCTCTGCACACGGGGCACATGTCCAGGCGCAGGCGCAGAACAGCGATGCAGCGCAGCGCCTGGCGACCCAGTTCATCGGCCAGCAGCAGCGGTACGACCATTATCGATAAGGACTTACGTGTAGGTTCTGCGGCCGTCACCGGGGTTGCGCCTGTCCACATGGAGGTGGCGTCTGCGTCACCGTGAGGAACGCGCAAAAGCTGCAGGAACGCCCCTGTAGTCCTGGAAGGTGGCAACAGCCTCAATACCCATGAACGAGATGAGAGAGTATCGGGTAGACGTCAGGGCACATACGACTGCCAGTTTTCTGGATTCTGCTGGATGGTCATGGTGCCAGTCCCAGCGATACCGAAGTTCACGCCCGAAACGGCGACCCAGTCGAGAGGAACTTCTCGCGCAGATGGTTACGCGAAGCCTCCGCAAGCTCGGGCGGGGTCTACCGGCAATATCCGGTTAATGCCTTCAATCTTTCTTAAGGAAAATATCGCGGATTTCGCGGCGGTTGCGGTGAACTGCCGGGAACCAGAATATGCGAGGGGCGGTCTCGCCGATTGCACAACTTTCCCGGCAAGGTTTGTGGTCTCAATGTATGTTAATGCCGTTCCTCTTCCAGGTTCCTGTTCAGACTGAAGCCTTGGCGGTTGCCATGGACTTGATCTTGATGATCCTGTCTACACCCTGTTTCCGGTGAATTGGGATCGAGGGCGATCTGGTTTGCCTCAGGAGTACTGCGCGCCCAGGTATGCGGCCACCGCGCGCGTAAAGCTGGCAGCCTGAACTGTTCCAGTATCGGCAGGTTGAAGAGTACATAGTTCTTCACCATTTCGCCGGTATTGCGAAGTTCCTACCAGTCGGGGTGCCCGCTGGTACGCGGGCACGTTTATTGCGAATAGCGTGGGCCATGAAACGGCAGGTTATTGCGCAGCTGGTCATTCTTCAGCCCAGCTTTCGGCGGTATCTGGGGAATGGTTCACTCAAAGATATTGCTCGCTGTAGTGCAGGACTTTCGGTACGCCCTAGGATTGCGGTAAGTCATCATCAACCTACTTTCTAGCGCAAGAAGGGTTCCCCATGCTGCCATCAATCTTCAGCGGATTTTCCTTGGTGGAGGCGAGGATTTCGGCAAAAATGGGATTTGGTCTTAATAGAGGATCCGCGGCGTGAGAGCGCACCGCCGATATTCACTGCAGGGCAGGAGTAGCCGCCGCATGGACGCGCCGCGTCTCTCTCAACATTGGTTGCTTTGTTCAACCATCAGTTCGCAAAACATCGGCATTCTTGAACGAGAAGGTCTCCGCTGAAGCTGCAGCACTGGTCGAGGCCTCAATTCCCCGGTGTATTAATGCCTAACGTGTGCACAAGATCTGACTGATGAGCCAAGATGGCAGGCGCATACGTGCATGATGCGGTAGGTCATGTGTCTGGGGAAGTAAGAAACCAAGCCGTCGGCAGCGCTGGTGATAACGCAAAACGTCGATGCGAGAAGCTGGAAAGTTCAAAGGTACGTGGCAATCTGCCCTGCCCGCACGGCAAGATCTTCGTCGCCCCTGATGACGAGCAATCATGGGCTGGGTTGCGCCCCAGGGATGCCATGCAGGAACCTGAGGGGTGCCACGGCAATATCCCAGTCCCACGCCTCAAAAGACTCGGATGTGGCCTTTGACGACGTAAGCACTTCATCAAAAGTACCTGGAATTGACGCATTTGGGAACAGTAGGTCTGTCCGGGAGGATAAACAACCCCAGCGCCCCAAGCGTTCTAGAACTGACGGTCGCACAGCCATGCGGGATATGCCATCAATAATGCACGTGTGGAGAAAAGCGCAATACGCATGTTATCCGTCCTTTCTGGGTTTCTGAGCCCCATAGAACCGCTAAGGGATGTATGCGCTCCGGGATGCAAATTCTGTGCCGGAATTTACGTAACGCGGGTTTCAACGCGCCAGGACTGCGACTGATCAGGTTCTCCCCAGGAACTCCGCCGCAGTTTACGGGGACCGGTCATATCGGTGTAGGAACGTATTCGTAGACTTTCGTTGATCTTCATTTAATACCAGGTTCGGAGCATTCTTCTTTAATTGAAATAACGAAATACTTTTCCTACCAAATTGAGTTTTAAGACCTCTTTAGTTTCAGGTAGTAAAGCATACTTTAGGTCATAGCAACCCCAATGTTTGAGATACCTTTAAAGAGACATTCCGGCGGGTGCATATGCAGCAACTGGCGAACTGATGCGGAACTATCCGATTTCTGCATAATTTCCTGCAAACATGCATATCTTACCTATGCAATCCCTTGCAATATCGGGCGGCACAACCTGGGAACATCTCAAAAAATATGGTGCGCAAAATCTCTATGCAGAGCCGAATTTAATGCCAGGTTGGAACGACCGTACCAGATGCCTAGAAACGCAAATATCACCCTCTCCCGCCACGCGGAAAATACACTGCACTCTATAAGTTGTATCTCAAAGCACCCTTCGGGTAGGCTCTACATGAAGCCACCGGTCAGACCATACCCCAAGCGGCGCTATAAGCGCCACGAACCCGTGGAGTTTTGATTATCCGACCACATCCACGTCGAACCAAAGAGTCTCCAGTGGAATACATTCTTCGCTGAACCCAACGCAGTCGGGGAAGTTTTGGGCCAAGCGCGCTCGTGGCAACCATACCGCTGACCTTCTTCATCATGCTACTCGTCGTCAAGGGCACGCGCGCACTGGTTTGGCACTGCGGCACTTGCCGCATCCATCCTGGTGGCAAGCCCGGCTTTGCTGATGCCTTGACTTAGTAGGACCTGAAGCAGCGGGTGCGCGGCGCCATCTACGGTTTGGTCATCTGTTGGGTGATCCCTCGGTGCCATCTGGTTCTACCAGGTCACCGTGCCGCTGACGCTTTGAAGACCTACGCCGCACCTTCGACCCGTCTGGGCGGCGGTGGCGACGGCGCATCCAGGCGATTCTGATTGCCTTCTGCCTGGTGGTCTGTCGAAGCCCTCGCAGGTTCGGGTGCCCGTGGTACCACTCGCAACTATGATTCTTGCTCGGCGTGAAACCAACAAAGCCGCCATTACCGTGCTCTTGCTAACACTGCGCCTGCGGGCCTTCGGCGCGTCGCCGTCCTGATTGTGACCGTGAGGCGATGTTATGGCAAAGACCCACGTTATTGGTAACCATCGTTGGTCACCTTCAGGCACCGTTCCTGGTACATGCCCGTGCCCGTCATCTCTGCTCTTCATCCTCGACGGCATGAAGGGGAAGAAGATGCATGGCCCCCGCCTTCGTCATCGGCATTTCCTTCGCATTGCACAGTGGATCACCGCAGCAACCCTCGCATACAACCTCACCGACGTGGTGGCATGTATCGTCTCGATGGGTGCCGCAGTGCTCCTTCCTGCGCTTCTGGAAACCGCGCGGCGTGGTGAAGGCGGCGTGAGCGTTACGGCCTCGCCTCTCAGCAGGTCGAAGAGAAAGAAGCGCCGCCTGCCGCGCGCGCGTGGATACGGCTCTTCACCCCTACCCGATCGTGGTTGTTATCTCGGCCGTAAAAGAACCCCAGTGCAGAGCTGACGCATGGCTGAAAAACCGTGGCCAATCACCGATATTCCCGCGCTTAGCTCCCGCTTGGTCACCAAAAAGACGGCACAAAAAGTTATGATGCTGCTTTACCCTTCACCTGGCTCTCGAACCCCCGGCACCCCGCTGATTATTTTCCTCGGGTCTGATCGTGGGTGTTACCTTACTTCCTCTTCAACGAGAAGGGCTCGCCACGGGTTCAAGTTCCCTCTGCACTGTTCACCGAATCTGGTCTCGGTCGTCTCACCGTGGGCGCGTTGGTCAATTCCCTGACCATTGCGTCAGCGCTGGCACTGGCATACGTCATGAACTTCCCGGCGTGGGACGCTGCCATGGGTACCTTCCTGGGTGGACTCGGCCCCGTATACGCTTGCTATCCTGGCGCCCGCACTGGGCTGGATCGGTACTCGCAGTGACCGGGTTTCGGACACCAGAAAGCGCCAACGCGCTGTTCCCTGAAGCTGCAGCCGCTGCCGAGAACCTGCACCAGGCGTGGTATCTGGGCAACCTCTGAACGCTGCTGGCTGCCAACACCACCGGTGGCGTGCTCGGTAAGACGATCTCCGCAGTCCTTGGCATATCGCGGCAACCTCCGTGGATATGGAAGCGTGTTGAATCCATGACATCAAGGCCGTGGTTCCTCGTCGTCGCCATGCTCGTGGTGGTCTGCATTCGTCTTCGCAGACCAACGCTGCTCGCGTTCCTGGTCTCCCCAACCGGTGGCGCGTGCACATACGCATATTAAACCACGATGGGCGGGTGTACTTTCACGGTACGCCGCCCCTGCGCAAGTCTCTCTCACCATTCCTCGTGAGGCTCTAGGCACTCTCCCACCCCACCGAGCTGCCGCAAACGCACAGCACGACGTCTCTCACCCGCATCTTGAGACTTATTAGATGGGAACACACTCATATGACTCACCCGGACAGACTCGACATCCCGCATTACAGAACGCAGCTACAGTATCATTCTTGAAACCTCGAGCGGCGGCTGCTGCGCTCGCGAGCTGGGTGCGTCGGGTGATAAGCCGCCTTCCGAACGTGCACTGGCCGAAAACACGGAATTTAGCCTCGGCCTCGGTACGCGAGGCCCCGCGGTATTCCTCACCGCGCTGGGGGCCAGATCTCGCTCCAGTAGCGGATCGGGACCGAAATCGCGCTGTCGTCATCCTCGGCGCCCTCCGACACCCTGAATCAGCTGGCACCTGCGCGATGCACATCGTAACCCGCAACCCGCCGGTCAGCTGGGAGTCTCTGGCATCGCCTGTTTCCTGAGGGGACCCGGCCGCATGCGCCGCCGCAAACGCCGACCTCCCCGAACGCGATCTGGCGCTGGAGAACGCCCGCGAACATCTGCGTGAGATGGATCTGCCGCAGGTCCCAAACGAGCGTTTCCATTTCTGCGATACCCGCTTACCATGAACTCAAAGCCATGGAAACATTGTGCCTGATACCGTGGATCGATTCACCGCACGTGGCGACCATCAGCTACGTGCAGGAGGCGTGCCGCCGTTGCGCGATTGGGATTCCGTCAAGCAAACGTCACAAGACCAGCACTGGGTATTTACGAGGCGATCTCCACCTGCGACGAGGATGCCGCTTATGAGCGGGTGCGAGCACATCAAATGGTTCTATTCGCTCTCAGACCGCGCCCGCGACCAGCAGCGGGAACGGCAGGCTCCAGGTGATAGATGCGGATGCGCTTCCGCATCGAGTGGTGCGTGCATGAGGAGCATCTGGCGTAGGTTTTCATGAGAGCAGATATATTGATGAGCAGATAGCAACCCGTTATCTGCTCGTCAAAATATTATCTCGCTCGCGATTTTAGTCTATCTAGAACTCGTTCCGGTCAGCCTCGTAGGCTTCAATATAGCGGCGCGGGTCTTCAACCACATCCTCAGGCAGATGAGGCACGTTATCCGAACCGTCCCAGCCTGATTCCGGCGAGCGCAGCCAGTCGCGCACAAACTGTTTATCAAAGCTCGGTTGGGACTTTCCGGGTTCGTACCTATCCCGCATCCCAGAATCGTGGAGGAGTCGTGAGCAATTCGTCGCCAAGGGTGATTTCTGCCGCGGTAAGAGTCGGTTCCGATCTGACTTTGGTGTCTGCTGCAAGATAATGCCCCGCTCACGGGCGATCGGCGGTGCTGTGAGTTCGGAGTGGAGAGTTCTTCAGGCGGTTACCGATTGCGCCCTACTGGCGTAGAGTTCTTCGCGGCTACCGTCCATCGTGCTGGCTTCTACACTGCCGGTTGGGGTAAAATCAGGGTTTCGAGGCGGACCCGTCCAAGGCCCCGCAGGAGTTCGATGCCCGATGCTTCCGTGTCGCGGTAACTTGCAAGCCCTGAACTCCGCTCAGATAGCCGCGCACAATGCACTCGACCGGAAACATATTGAGCGATCGGCATATCATGGCTCGCCCTGCGACCGATTCAGCACATCGGGTTGAAATCACGTGGTTTGGGATATGCGAAAGCTGTTGAAACCACCACAGCGAGATTTGGGTGAGGATCATCCTTTATCGGGATTTCGTAAGAATTTTATCGAAGGCAATAATGCGGTCAGAGGCACAACCATGATGGAGCCTGCGCGGATTTCAGCATCGTCGCTGACGGTTAGCCCGTGGCGTCGTAGCGGCTTTCGGGAACGTAAAGGTCGCGTACTTTACCTGAGTAGACGTGCGTCCACCCCGGAATCATGGTGGGTTATTGCGGGAATTCATGGGGAGTTCTGGGCGCGAATGTCGCGGCGTGTTTACTATTCTTTCACCTCACGGACAATGCCCGTATCCATATGAATCCGAATGCGGCCGTAACGCCGTATTCTCGCTATATATAAGTTCTGTTACTTGGCGCCCGCTGATATACCACGAGCAGGTTGCTGGTCGAGCAGGCAAGAAAATACCACCTGTCTGACCAAAAACGACCTGCTCGCGGGAATATAGCGGCTAGTTGCGGAGTTCGGGCACGGCATCGCCCCCTGCACCGCTTTGAGGGCAACATTGTGGTATTGTGCGCCTTCCCAGGTGATGGCTCGTACCCTTCGTAGGCGGCATCACTGAGCCTGGGCGAGGGTATCACCAAGCGCGACGACAGCGAGCACGCGGACCGCCCGCCGTCACAATCTCTTCGCCCGCGACAGCAGTTCCCATGTACCACATGCACATCAGGCATAGCGGATGTGGCTCGGGCCCTGCAATCGCATCGCCCTTACGCGGGGTTCCCGGTAGTTTTCGCCGCCATGACCACGTCTACGGCAGTGCGGGGTCCCATTCCAGGTGGGTGTCTTCGGCGATCTCGCCGCGGGATGCCGCAAGGAGCAGCTGCCTCGAGGTGCGCAGGCGCCAGCACCGCCTGGGTTTCGGGTCGCCAGCGAGCGTTGAATCTGATGACGCGCACGCCGCGGCTGGTAACGGCGAGCCCGCAGAAGAGCACACCTATGAACGGGGTGCCGCGTCTGCCATGCGCGTGATGGTGGGGCGGGCGATCTTTTCTGATCACTTCGTCCACAAATCCTTCAGGGCAGCCAGTCGGCGGGTGTACGCCCATCCCGCCGGTGTTTGGGCCTCATCGTTGTCAAAGATGCGCTTGAAATCCTGCGCCGGAGACAGGGAGTACGTTCTTTCCGTCGCTGATGACGAAGAGCGATACTCGGGACCGTCCAAGAATCCTTCGATCACCACGGAACTGCCAGCGGCAAAAGCAGGCGTTCGCATGGCTCTAAGGCAGCGTCCCGGTTCTCGGTGACAACCACGCCCTTACCCGCGGCGAGCCCGTCGTCTTTCACCACATAGGGGGCGCCGAATTCATCATGGCTTGCGCCGCTTCGGCCTCGTCGTGGCGACGAAGCGCGGGCGGTCGGTACGTTTGCTTTTTCCATCACCTGCCTGGCGAATGCCTTGGAGCCCTGGCCGTGCCGCAGCCGCAGAGGGCCTGAAGACGAAGCCCGCCTCGCGCAGGGCATCGGAAACACCGGCGATCGAGGTACTGCACTGGCTATCCACCAGCAGTTGCGGCGAGCTCGCGGGCGAGCGTGTATGCTCGCCGGGGTTACATCGATGGCGTGTACCGGAACGTCCTGAGCGATGCCCGCGTTGCCGGGTGCGCTGTGAACTTCGGTTACCTGTGGATCGCGCGCAAGCGCACGGATAATTGCGTGTTCGCGGCCGCCGGGGCCCAGTACCAAAACCTTCATGTACATAAGGGTACGTGTCGAATGCTACCCGAGCTGGGTTTGTAACACCTCACGGCTGCTTTCATCGAAAGTCTGCCCCATAACGTTTTTACCGTAACGTCTTGCCCGCTGAATAGTGTCTTGAACCGTTCAGCTGTTTTCCACGTTTTGTGGTTCCTGCGTTCGTAGGTTAGCGCCCCAAGAGGCGCGGTAGCGGGCCCACCCACAAATGCCCTGCATATGCTTTCTGTTCTGCGAGGGAAAATGAAAATATAGGTTTTCCGCGGCCTTTAACGCGTGCCTGATTTTCAGTGCTGGTCCGCGCCGCAGATTACCAAATATCAAACTGGTACCGGGTGCCAAACGCAGCCTGATGCCCAGCAGTTTCATGCATCACATCGTATCGGGGAGTACTTAGTATATCTGTAACCTCGCCCGCAATACGCCGCCGAAATAGCAGCATGTACAGCAGAATAAAGCTTCATGAATGACAATCGTTGGTATGCATTCGCTAGCGAAGCTGTGATAGCGTAATCAGCAAGGCGATCATGATGAGGCACATACCGCCCAGGGCTCAGCCACGCAACCATGGGCCACAGGCGTATCAGAGCGATACCGGTGATCAGAAGCCGAAACCCTGCGGGCAAGTATATTTTTGGGATATCTACCCACGGTGACGGATCGCTGAGAGTGAGGGTTATCCTCAAGGGCCGTAGGTCTTCGACATGATGCTCCGCCGCGTTCTTACTGTCTCCTACCAGTGTACTGGGAGCGTCCTTTCAGGCAGCCTCACAAACGCTGTATTTTGCGTTATTTCTCAGGGAACAGGAGTAGGCCAAATTGTCTTTGGTGAATACGGTCTGTGTTCTACTGGCCGGGACGTATGCACAGAGCGTATTATCAGACGAAAGGACCTCATGAGCGCACAAAATTCCAGCACGCACAGACCCCCACCCAAGATAAGCATAAAGAATCGGATATCACGCCAGATTTTTCCTGATCCTGGCGCGCGTAGCATCCGTAACATCGCGTACTCTGCGTACGTCTCTACTTCCCGCAAATTATCGGCAATATCAACGGCCATATAGGGCGATCTGGATCCAGCCACTCGTTGCAGGCATTAACCGCACGCTGGGTGGCATACGGTTTGTGGCGCGAGAAGAAAGACTGGCCCATCGTGATTAAGGAATGCGCCCGGCATTATTTTTGGCGGTACGGCAGCCATCACCGCACTCATGTGATTTTTATCCATGAATTTCTAGCTAGCACTATTATTGTGGGGTATATGACTTCTCCTCAGCTTTCCCCTCACAGACGCCGAACCTGCGTATTTCAGACTCGTAACGATCTGATCGAGACGACCCACGGTATTGTATTGTGGTAGCTCTCCCCGAAGGCACCACCGATCTTGCCTCGGAGACATGAGCCAGCCATTCTTGCCCGTGCTCGGCGCCCAAGCCTCTGCAGGCCATCGCACGCTCAAGTCGGGCCGCTGCGTGGCGCGCAGGTAGCGATCGCGTCGGGTCGCATCAGGAACGTTCGAGCAGATGCGCGCGGTTCAAGACGCTTCAGGGCGCCGGTGCGATGCGACCGCCCCTGCTCTGCCCCACCGCTCACCCCGGCTGATGCACACGCGCACGAACAGATGGTACGCGCGGATTTTGGCGAAGACTCGCTTGCGCATCCATGTCTGCAGCATGCCGGGCTTTCTGTGGGCGTAGCGCGCAGCTGGACCGCCCGCTGTAGACCCGGATTGCGCCAGTGGACGATGAAGGATTACTGGTGACCCCTGGAGCATCCGCTGCAGCGCATGATTGCTGAGGAGATCGCGAGTTTTACGGGCGAGCCTGTGGGCACATCGGGCATTGACGGATGCGGTGCCCCCTGCCGCAGCGGTCTCAGCTCGGGTCTGGCGCGTGCCTGGCATTCGACGCTCGCATCGGCGATTCGTAATATGGATGCGATGCGCGCGCCTCGACCGTAGCGACTGCGATGGTGGATTTGTCCTGAGCTGATCCAGGCTCCCGGCATGCCCGATACGGTGTTGAGCGAGCAACTGGATGCGGTCGTCGCAAGCGGCGCCGCTGGGGTACTGTGTGTGGGTCTGCGTTCTGGCGCGTCCGTGGTTGTGAAGATTTCCGACGGTGCAACTCGGTGCTGCCTACCCAGGTAGCGCTGCGGGCGCTGATACAGGGCATCCGCTTCCTGAGCAGATGCAGCAGCTTCTTCCGCAGGCGGCTCGCCCCGTGATTGGCGGTATGCAGGATAACAGGCCCCGCGAGGTTGAGGGTGTCTGGCGCGGATTTGGAACCGCTCGGTGTGAGAACGCGGAGTGTGCGCCGTCGAGTTTTCTGAGGCTGAGGGCGCGGCTGCCTTTGCATGTGCGGTCAGACAGGTTTTTGCCTCTGCACTTTCCGGCGAAAACCGCTTGCCGATCAGGAAAATCGAACCGACATAGAACAAGCGTTCACTGTCTGCCGCGCGGTGCGCGTGCTGGCGCCGTGGTACGCCCTTGAAGAGCCTCGCCACGCCTGCCCCTGCAACAGCGTGGAAGTTCGGTCCTGATGTCTACGTTACCCATCATTGCTGCCTCGCCATACCTCGCGGCAATTCTCGCCGAGCGTAGTCGAAACGAGGGTTCATCTGGTGCACGCTAGGGCCGCCGGTGCCCTGACTCTGGACGATGCGAGCGCATCCGGACTACTGACCGCCAGCGGCGAACGCAGCAACTCATCCCGCTACTTCCTGTTGTTCTAGGCGCCGAGCTACCTGACAATGGCACTCAAGTCTTAGCGCGTGCACGCCCTAGAGCAGACGACACCTTCAGCGTGTTTTCCGTCCTCCCGCTGTCGCCAAGAATCATTAGGTGATTCACCCCAAAAGATAGACTTCGAAGACATGAGTAGCGACACACCTTCTAATTCCCACTCTGATTCTTCGGAGCCAGATTCTCCCACGCCTGGAAACTGAAGCATCCCCTGAAACCGAGGTTGAGTACTCACAGGTGGGTCGCCGCCGTCGTCGGTGGTAGCTGCATGATGCTGGGGCTTATCATCGGGCTTATTGCGGCGTTTATTTCTGGCGATCGTGGGCCCAGGCGATCCGTCATATTCTGAAACATCAGTGTTCGGGTGTGTTATCGCGGTCATTTACGGTGCCGTCGGTGGCGTTGGGCGCCCTCGTGGCCCCAGGGCTTGACCGCCGCCCCTCAAAAAGTCCGTAACGGCGCAGGTTGAGCCAGAACCAAAGAAGAGGATAAGTAGGAGCGAGCGGCGCATCCTGAAAAACGCTTGGCGCAGCCACACGTGACATATTCATCGCCCCTGCGGGCGTTAAATTTTGCAGCGTACACCACAGAGTGGCGGAAAAGAGGGTAGACTAGAAATGTCTGTGCACTCGAGGGTACAGCTGCCCGGCGGCTCACACACCCGCGCGCAGACAAGACTTTCCCGCAGTCCCAACGTCGAAAAAGATGTGAATTGATTCGTCCTGACGGAAAACTCACCACGATCTCGATCCGATAGACCACGGATTCCGGGCGACGCCTGCGGCGTATTTGGTGTCTGTTCCCGGTGAGACGTGGCAAACGAACCTACCACGGCCTGTGATGCACTGCAGCATCGCGGGCAGGAATCCGCCGGTATCGCAACGAGCAACGGCAAGCGCATCCACGTGTAGCAAAGACATGGGCTGGTGTCCAGGTTTTTGATGAGGCTACGCTCAGCTCCATGCCGGGTGAATACGCTATCGGGCATGCACGCTACCCACGACCGGCGCATCCCATTGGGCGAACGCTCAGCCGATCTCTGGGCACCACCCCGCACGGCACGCTCTGCCTGGCGCATAACGGCAACCTTGACGAACCCGGCAGATCTTTACGATAAGCTGTTGCAAAAGAACGCGGCAAGCCCTCGGCGTTTGGTGAGCTGGCACAGGGCAATACGACCGGATACCGCACTGGTAACCGCGCTTTTCAGCCGAGCATGACTTTTGATTCTTCAGAAGAAGCTGTTCTCGATCTGCTGCCCACCCTGGTGAGGCGCATTCTGCCCTCACGTCATGGACGAGCAGACTCTATGCGGCGCGTGACCTGCAGGGCGTTCGCCTGCCGGTGCTGGGGCGTTTGGAGTGGCTGGTAGTTGCCCGAGACTGCGGCACTCGATATTGTGGGTGCATCTTTTGTGCGTGAGGTTGAACCCGGCGAACTTATTACGATCGACGAAATGGTTTATGCTCACACCATTTTTGCTGAGGCAAAAACCCCGCCGGATGCGTCTTCGAGTACGTCTATCTGGCCTGCCCGGATACCACGGGATTGCGGGGCGCCCTGTCTACGAATCCTGCGTGAGTGAACGCCAACTCGCCCGTGAACACCAGGTCGAAGCAGATTTGGTGATGCCCACGCCAGAATCCGTGTCCTGCGGCCATCGGCTACGCCGAGCAGTCCGGCATTCCCTACGGTAACGGCCTGGTCAAGAACGCCTATGGGGCGTACCTTCATTCAGCCTTCGCAGACCATTCGCCAGTTGGGTATTCGACTCAAGCCAAACCCGCTCAAATCCGTGGTTGCGGGTAAGCGTCTGATCTGTCATTGACGATTCGATCGTGCGCGGCAACACTCAACGAGCCCCTAGTACGCATGCTTCGTGAGGGCGGGGCGAAAGAGGTTCACGCGTATTTCTTCCCCACCCGTGAAATGGCCCTGTTTCTACGGTATCGACTTCTGCCTCACGCGCAGAGCTGATCGCGAACGGTCTTTCGGTCGGACGAAATTTGCGCTTCTCTCGGTGCCGATTCGCCTCGGTTTTATTTCAGAAGACGGCATGATGGCGGCAACCGAGCAGCCCGCGAAAACACGCGCACGGGCCTGCCTTCACCGGCAACACCCGATTGAGCTCCCCTCGAGGAGCGCCGCGGCAAGTCACTCTTCGACGCCGAAGAAGGCGGGCGAGATCCGCTCGCCGGCAAGGCGGCGGAGGTGACCGCTGAGCGCCCGGTACCAAGCAAGCCCGAGCATGCGGAGGCTGTCTCCATTGAAACCCGCACGGGTACTGATACCTTGGAGAACAAGTTCGATACCGCAGCGCTTCCGGTGGTTCAGGCGCAGGCTGGCTCTGGGGGCATCCGCACCCGCTGAGTCTGCCCAGGAAGCTCAACAACCGGCACTGGCATGTGCAACTCCCCGGTCCCGACGCCGATCTTGAAGCGCTTTTGACCGAGGAAGACTTGGTTCCCGCACAATGTTAATTCACACCCTATAACCCTGAAGGACTCAATAAAACCCATGAGCGAAAAACAGCACCTCTGTAACCTGGCATGCAAGCGCGTGTTGATGTTGAGGCGGGCGACCGCGCCGTCGAGCTTGATGAAGGATGCGGTGAAGGCGACTCACAACGCTTCGGGTGGTCGGCGGTGTGGGCGGGTTTTGCCGGGCCAGCAGACCTCTCGGCCTTGTCCTCATATCGCGAGTTTTCCCCATTTGGCGACTTCTACGGATGGTGTGGGCACGAAGGTCGCCATCGCGCAGGCGCTCGATGTTCATGACACGATTGGCTACGACCTGCGGGTATGGTCGTGGACGATATTGTGGTGTGCGGCGAAGCCCCTTTCATGACCGACTATATTGCTACAGGCAAGGTCGTTCCCGAGCGTATTGCCGATATTGTGCGGGTATTGCCGGAGCCTTGCAGGCTGCCGGTACCGCGCTGGTGGGCGGCTAAAACGGCGGAGCATCCGGGGCTTTTAGCTGAACATGAGTATCGATGTTGCCGGTGCCGCAACCGGTCTGGTGGAGGCGACTGAACTGCTCGGCCCAGACTGCGCGCGCGAGGGCGATGTGCTGATTGGTACGGCTTCTTCCGGCATTCACTGAACGGCACTCGCTGGTGCGGTAAGGTGACTCGATGTGGCAGGCTGGGGCTTGACTCGTCAGGTGGACGAGCTCGGCCGTACTTTTGGGCGAAGAGCTCCAGAGCCTACTCGCGTGCATGCGGCGGACTGCCTGGATGCGGCTGCGTTCCGGTCAATGGTGCCGACGGGCAGACCGGTCACGGTATTCGTGGGTTTTCGCATGTGACCGGAGGCGGTCTCGCCGCTAATCTGGCGCGTGTTTTGCCGCAGGGCTTGAAGGCCGCGTGGATCGTCCAACCCGGCAGATTCCGGCGATTTTCCTCGCTCATCGGTCTGCTCGGTCAAGTTCCGCTCGCCGACTTTGAGCGCACCCCTGAACCTGGGTGTGGGCATGATTGCGATCGCTGATCCTGCGGTGGCGGATGCTGCAGTAAGTCGCCTGAATGAGCGCGGTATTTCGTCCGTGATCATGGGAGATGTGGTGATAGGCTGGTGAGCTCGATCTGAATAACCCTGACTATGTGCAGGGGGCCATATGGGCGTTGATGGAGGCGCGGTGCGGCTTTTTACGGCAGTTACGCGGTTCAGCTTGGTACTCTGCGGTACGTTTTCACTGTGCCTCTTCCCGCAGTTTCATAACCCGCGAGCGGATGATTTTTGACGAATCATCTGCTCGCGTTTTGTGTGCTGTTGCGGCGATCTTATTAGGGCAATAGGTGCTAATTTTTGCGCAAGCTTTTGAAATCTTTACTCAATACTTGGCTACCTATCATCTTTGCACTCAGGAAAACTTTAAAGTATTTCAAGACCCAAATCTCGCACATCAAATAGTGTGATGTATATTAAATACATTATTATTTTCCCCAGGGAATAGATTAGACTCTGGTTTCATCAGTAAAATCAAGGATTTCAACAATATTTTAAAAAGTAAAACTTTATGTGTAAATATATTTTAGTGCGAAATATATAAAATATTTTGAGTTGAAATATTTTCAAGATGCACTAAAACGCCCTATATTCTATTTTTGATGACGAGTTCAATCACAAATTCGCCATCACATATATTCACTCACATAACTGCAACATAGACATCGCACGTCACTCATCGAACACCCTACGGTGAAGCGGACCCGCATGGCGGCGCTGAGCGTGGCGGGTATCGCATCCCTGATGGTGGGGCTCTGCGCACCGTCCGCTCACGCCGCACCCGCATCACCGGTATCAACGAAGACCGGAGTTCCCGCATCCGCACAGGCTGAGGATATTCTGACTGCAACCTCGGCGCAGCAGCAGGAACAGGCTAAGACCGCTTTATCATCAACTATGCCGATCAGGCCAAGAACGACTCAATATCGCGGGGCTGGAATCGGCGAATACTCCGAGTTTGTGCCCGAACTCTACCAGGGCATCGAGAAGAGCGTAAATTCGCTTGACGAGCTCCTCGGCGTTAAAAACCACCTATGGCTGCGTGATACCGCGCAGAATGATCTCGGTGGTCTCTCGTCAAAGCTCTGAATGCGCAGCAGGCAAAGCAGTGATATGCAGACGCTCGCCGAGAACCCGCAGGTAGACTCGGTCGAGCTGATCCCAAACGCCAGCCCACCGGTAGCCTCCCCGGCTCGACAAGGTCGATTTCAACGATCCTAAGATGTCACGCCCTGTGGGTTTCTCACCGCCATCAAAGCCGATTATGCGCTGAAGCACGCAGGATCACCAGGTGACCGCTGCCGTGATCGATACCGGCGTTACCAAGCATTCAGATCTGATGAGAATGTGCTGCCCGGCTACGATTTCGTGTCGGATGCCCTCGCCGCGCGCGATGGCAACGGACGCGATAACAACCCGCAGGATGAAGGCGACTGACCACTGAAGGCAGTGCGGTTCTGGGGCAAAGCCACCAATCCAACTCCGGCACGGCACCCATGTTGCCGGACTATAGCGGCCGTCGGCAACAACAACATTGTATTGCCGGGGTAGCCCCTGAAGGCCAAGATCGTGCCGGTGCAAGAAATGGTGCCTGCGGCGGCCACGACTCAGGACATTATCGATGGATGATCTGGGCATCCGGTGGGTCCGTGAGGGTACACGCGAACCAGCACCCCGCGCAGGTTATCAACATGTCTTGGGCGGTGCTGAAATGCTCGCGCACCTACAACCGTGCTATCGAGTCCGTGAATAAGCGCGGCAGCATCATCGTGACCTCCGCCGAAACTCAAATCAGAATGCTTCTGGGCTCAGATTCCCGGCAGCTGTGACGGCGTGATTAACGTGGGCGCAAGCAACCCTGGAAATTCACGTGCACCCTCACTCTAACTACGGCTCGACCGTTGCCGCTGCATGCCCCCTGGCGGCGATTTTAGGCAGTCGGGCGGGCGTTCTTTCGCTGGTGAACAAAGGCAAGACTGTTCCTGAAAAGGAAGATTACGCTGAATATGAGGGTATTCTCGATGGCGGCTCCTCACGTTGCGGGCACGATTGCAATCATGCGGTCAAAATCACCCGAACTTGAGCTACGAGAAGGCCCTGACATTCTGAAATCCACCGCCAACCCGATCACCTGCGATCGTGACTCATTGCGGCGCCGGCATTATAGATGCGGCTAAGGCGATGGATAAGGTCGATGAGCTCGTAGCATCGGAGAAACAGCCGAGCCCTCTGCACCGACTCAGCCTGCTCCGTCCGAACCTTCTAAGCCTGAGCCTGCTCCGTCCGGACAGCTCTACTCCGGCACCGGCTGAAACCTCAAAGCCTGAGCCTGCGCCCCACACTCACTCCCCAACGCCTGCGCCGAGCAAGCCTGTACGCCCGATTGCGCCCTCCGTCGAAGCTCGCCGCCCACGCTGCCCATATGAGGAACAGCGCTGGTTCTGCCGATCGCTTCCAAACCTTCGCCGAAGCTTTCCGCGCCGCACCGGTTGAGACTCCTGCCGAGCCCGGCTCCCCGTGGAAACCACAGAAGCCTGAGCCCGCACCTTCGAGTCTTATGTCAGCGCCTCCTTCATGGTGGTACTGGTACGATTACCCGGGCAGGCTATTACTACCCCAGCCCCTGGTACGATCCCTGGTCGGGATACGTGCATGGAACCGCTGATTATGGATACGGTTCTTGGGGCGGTTGGGGATACCACCGCGGACACCGTGAAGCTGGATAACACCGTGGATGCAATCCCGTTCAGGGCATCCGTGGTGGGCATCGTACCCTACGGCTGGGGTAATAGCTACCGCGGCTACGGTACATTATAACGTAGGCTACCGCTACTAAAAAGCCCTTGGAATATAAACTTTGATTAGTTATATGCCCGTTGGGAAATATTTCAACGGGCATATGTGTATTTTCACAGCTCAAGGATTTTACCCGATTCGCCGTACCCATAAATTCGCATCATATTACGAAGAATGCGTGGCAAGCTCGCGTGAGCGCTCGTTTTGCTCCGTAGTCTGCGGAGGCAGTGCCGGCAGGAAAACCCACCGACGCTGCACCGCGAAACTGAGGGGAATCAAGGTCAGCTCGGTCAGGATCTCAGCCACGATGAGCACGACCCCGAAAGCGGTGAGAACCTCCATCAGCGCAGCATTTGCAAGCAAAATCCCCACCGCTAAAATCGCATAGCGCCCGAGAGACACCGCCCGCGAGGGGCGATCGGCACCGTCGTTCATGAGAATACGGTTAATACTGAAATTCGTCAGCGCCGAGATAATGCGCGCCAGCACAATCGCCGGGAGCAGGGCAAAACCCACGCCCACGAGGGCAAAGAGGGCGAGCGCATCCACGATAAACCCAGTGCAGGAAGATACTAAGAATCCCAACAGCGGCGCGTAGATTCGTGCGGGAATCGCGGATCGGGCGAAAATGACTCACCGGGTTCCCCGGCTCATATACTTTCACGATGGGCAGCCTGATAAGCTCCACCCTGCCCGGCTGGCAATGAAGCAGCATTGAAAAACTCGTATTCATATTTATCGCCGCGCAGGCTGAGAGCCCAATCAATCATCTGCGTGGTAAAACCCGCGAAGCCCTGTCTGCGTCGGCAATGCGAGTGCCCGTCGCCAGCGTGAAGAACCCGACGGTAAGCGCATTACCCAACCGGGAACGCAGAGGAACGGTGGGTTCGGTGAACTCGGCGCGAGTATCCGACAGGGTGCGTACCCTCAGCACGAGGGCACACGTACCGATGCTCGCCATTCTGTTCGGTTTTAGCGCCCACTCGCAGAATATCGCGGGTAATGCTGCCCGTCAGCATCCGCCGTCACCACAATGTGATCGGGCCGATGCGTCCGTGCCCACGCCAGCCCGGTAGCGCAGGGCCGCGCCTTTCCGCGGTTTGCAGTGGTGGGCACAATCGTGATGCCCCGAATCGCCAACTCGGTAAAGATCGGCACGTAGGTGCTTCCCGAGCCGTCATCGACCACCAGAATTTCGGCGTGCGCATCCAATTCTGTAATTCGCTGCGCTAACCGCACGAGAGATTCATCCGGTTTATAGGCGGGTATCAGGATTACCGCGATGCACTCCCGGCGATGTACAGAATACCGCTGGTTCCGCGTTCTTGGTGCCGCCCACTGGCTTATTGACTCAGCTGGCTGTTGAAGACCATCACCGAGGATCCGCCGCCGTCTAGGTGTAGGCGCTTACGCATCCGATTTCCTTGAACATATAGGCACCTCGGCATGGTGACTCCGCGCGAATAACCGTCGGAACGCCCATCGACCACGTGATAAATACGAGGTGGTTCTGACCGAGCACGCCCACGCCGGTACGCTGGCTGGTTGCCTTGAATGGAGTGGTTGCCGAAGCTGGTATCGACCTCAACCTGGTCGATGCCGCTGACAACCTCTGAGTCCCGCACGAGTGCCGGTCCGAAGGAAAGCGTATTCCAGACACCTTCGTTGAGGAGTTGCTGCGCGTTCGTGCCGGTTTTCGTCGTAGAGTTTGACGGAGCCGTCTTGGTAGAACGCGAGCCCTTCACGGGCGCCGGAATCACGGTATGCCACACCGTTGCGAATGACGATGCCGGTGTCACGGAACTGTAGTAGTCACCGTTAATCGCCCAGATGCCTTTATGCTGCGCGGCGATATTGAGGGCGTGCCAATCAATGTTTTGCCCGAATTTGTTGTTGGCGAAGGCCCGCGCAGCAGGGTCATGGCGTTGAGTTTTATCTCTGCGGCGAAAGGGAAATCGACCGCGTTGTTGCCGCTTCCTTTCGGTGGATTTGGTAATGGTGATAGAGCCTCGCTGGCGCTCTGACCATCAGAGGTAACTTTAACGTTGGTGAGTTCGCTGGGACTTGAGGCACCGCTCAGATGATGAATTATTATTCTTTGCTTGTTGTGATTTTTCATAGGCTACGGTATCGTCAATCTGCGTATGCTCGGCAAGATAACGATTATATGCCCAGCCAGCACCAACACCTGCGACGGCAAGGGTGCCGAGGCCGCCTCCTAAGAGAACGCGCCTAGTTACTTTCTTTTTCTGGGTTTCTGGATGTTTCAGCAGTCTCTTCGACCTGTTCGACCGACAGTGTTGGTGGTAGTATTTCCGTTCTTCATGATTCTAGAATGCGTGGCATCGTGAAAACACTGAAGAAGCCATGTTTTAGCTATGTATGAGTATTCATTTCCGGGGGTTGTCTCACCATGCGCATATACTCCACACAGCTTGATGCTTTAGATGCCAGACCGTCTTCGTCCGATTTCTATTTCGCGGGTTATCGTGTATCGGGCGACTTAAATAACCGCAAAATGCACAATAACCCTCAAAATAGACCTGCCGCCTCTGCGTGATACGCGCTTACGCACCGGTGAGGTTATCGAGGTGCCGCTTTGTGACGGAGTCGAAGAGGTCGTGCTCCGTGCGGAGCGTGCTATCAGCTGCGCGCCCTGCACCGTGCAAAATAAGGACTCCGCCTCTGCCTGCGCGTGCTCGGGATCGTGCCCGGCATGCTCAAAACGCTCGGCGAGCCAGCGAATATTCTTAGCCTGAAAGTCTGCGGTGTTAATCTCGGCAGGCTCACGGTTTTCAGCTTGGGCGCGCAGAGGCACGAACGTTGCGTTGATATGCGTTCCCCTGCTCTCGCCGCTCTTCCCGCCCTCTTCAGCATCATAAGCGGATGCCCTGCCCCAGGGATTCCAGCGCCAACATTGAGCAAAGGCAGAGTTTATAGCCCTGTTCCAGGTCTCGCACGAGCTCTCGATAGGCTTCGAGTTCTTCGCGGAGGCTGTGTGCCGCATCCACACCCTGGTGCAGCGTCTCAAAAAAGTCTGCGCTGTACTTTTCGAAGGCTGCACGCACGAGATCGGATTTCACAGGGAAATAGTAGTGAATGCTGGGTTTTTTGATGTTCATTTTGCGCGCTATATCTGCGTAGCTAAAAGCGTTGACACCGTTCCTTTGGATATAGTCGGTGGCTATGCGCACAATATCATCTTTAGTTCCTACTCATTCTCCTTATGTGATCGTTAAAATCCCCACGACCGCCGGAGCGCTGCGATGCGAATCCGCCTTGGTCATCACTGCGGTAACTGAGGACAATTCCCGGCGCGAGCGCGATTTCATTGGCGGGAATATCCAGGTGGGCACGGACCTTATTCGGGTATTGTACATTTTCGTAGGTGACACTATCGTATCCATACCGCAGGATGCCCGCCAGCATCAGCAGATGCGCAAACAAGCCAACATGAAAACCCGTAGGCCGCTCAAGCACGCCCTGCAGAGCAGATAAAAACCGGCGCAAGACACCTGCAGGGGTGCTTTGCTGGTTCACGATGAGCGTAACGCCAGGCCTCTACCGCTACACCCTCATCATCATATTTGCATATTTCTCCGCGTATGCTGAGTAATCATCCTCATCATCATAGCGACGAGAAGATGATTCGGAGGATTTAGTGTTCTTAGCGTTGAGCCTGCGCTCGCGTGCACTCGTAGTCGGTCTCGCTGAAGTACTTCATCTCCCGAGCCTGCCGTGCTGCTCTTTAGCTCTTCTGACGGCCGCGCCCCCATGGCGTGACCCCTCTTTCCTCATGTCCGCAGCCACTACACCCAAGGCGCGCATAACCCACGGATCGCTCTCTCAGTCTTTCCTATGTTCTAGGGCACCTTGTTTTCACCCTCAATGTCTTGTTGATTGACAGATCTCGTGCTCAGAAAAATCTGTCGAATCTTCAGTTTCTTCGCCTGAACTCCGGCGACATGAGTATGGTGGGCTCCACCCGCGCATCATACGCTGATGTGGGAGCCCAAACCTTTGTAGGAGCCTTCTATAAGAGCCGCGCAGCAAAACCCATCTCATGCCCGAGACCAAAAGATTTTATCCTAAGTCCTGGGAACAACCCGCACTAGCTGGCTGTAAAGCCACCTAGCTCGGTCGCACCGGATGCCAACGACGCTGCGTTGGAGTCCAGCAGCCGATGTTGTAGTGTACGCCGTGCACTCTGACCCTCGACGATCGATGAGCCAGAGACGAGAACCAACTGCACATCTCGACTTGGTGACTTTATAGTTAGCCACCACCTTACCAGATGAATCCGCCACTTGAAACCGTGGATCCTTGCCTCAAATCCGGAACTATTGGTCAGCCTCAGGCAGCCGCTCGTCGAGTTGGTGGAGGGAGCCCGAACGATATCTGCTGCGCTGCCGCTGAGAACTGTGGCACCGTTGAGGAGCAAGTCGTTGCTGGTATCCAGCGCAGCGTTACCGCCTTGGCTGGGACCGCTCACTATCAGCGTTCCTCCAGAAAGAGTTGTGACACCGTTCGAATCAATGCCATCGCCCTCAGCATTGACGGTAACGTGACCGCCGCTCACGCTGATTGCAGGCATCGACAACCTCAAAAGGTTCCGCCGCCACTGGCACCGGGCATACGCCTGCGGGCTGGCCCATCCCCTGCCGTCCGGTACCCAGTTCCGTTCTGAGACGTGCCGTCCTGGGGCGTTACTGCGGGCATTGCTGGAGGCTGGACCCATCCCCTGCTGTTGTTGATTGAGGTTCCGCTCTGCTGTCCACCCGGAATGCTGCCCTGCTGCTGGTTGTTCTGCTGCTGATTGGCAGTATCAGAGGTGTTCTCGGATGAATCCGTGCTCTCAGAATTGCTTGTCTTCAGCGAGGCATTCATGCCGTCATCCGCACTCGTGACGTTTACATTGCCGCCAGAGACGTTGATGTACTGTGCCTCAATGCCTTCATCGGACTGTTCAACCGCCGGGAGCCCCGGAAATTTCGACGACCCGAGAGGCTTTTGAAACCGTCATCGCCCGCATTCACGGTCACGGTACCGTTGCTCAGGCGGGTCCAGCCCTTCCCTCGTCGGTGTCGTTAGCAGGATTTGATACCGTCCTGCTGCGCGGTCACGTTATCAGTGCCGCCTAGGATATCCACATAATCCTTGCCCTTGATGCCGGTGTTCGCCGCATTGACCTCAAGAGTGCCGCTGGCAAACTCAGCAAGGCCGTCACCGTGAATGCCGTCTTCGTGGGTTGCTGTTCACCTTCAGGGTGCTTCACCCGCGATCGTCAGGGTCGGCTTTTGAATAGACCACGGCATCCGGACTCATCTTCCCCGTTGCGTGGTGTAGTCTGCGCCGTCGCTTATCGTATTGGTGGTGCCGGATGCGCTGTAAAGAATAACCTCGTCAGCTGTTTACCACGTTCAGCGCGGCACCGCTGAATTCGTGATGTTTGCGTTATCGAGAACGAGCGAAACCCGCGTCGCTGCAGCGGTTTCAATCTTGATCTGCCTCCCGGTATTCGCCGGAGAGTTTGTACGCCAGCCTTCGATGGTCAAGGTGCCGTCTTCAACCGTAACGCCGTCCGTTGCGGTGGGCTCGACAGGTCAATCGCGGTTTCGGAGGAAGCGTCCCAGCTGAGATCCTGTTCCGAATAGTGAGTGTCGACGTCTGAGTTTTTCGCCGCTCTTTACATTGGTCGAGAACGACGAGCCGCTGGCGGCAGTGCTGGTGGCGGCTGCCGAGGATGTTGTCGCAGTCGTACCGATCTGAGCTATCCGCCGCCGTCGTGCCGGGAGGCGAGGGCGTTGCTCGTAGTTGAACATCCGGTGAGCGCAAGCGCTGCGAGTAAAAGTTACCGAGGTTGCTGCTGGTCTGTATATTCATGGGGAAAGAATCACTTTCTATCTACACCGTTTGAGCAGTTTGTGAGTATTTGTCGGGTTTACATCCGACCTTTTACGGGGTAACGGGTACCTGCCGTATCAAATTCACGGGTTCCTGCAGGCTCCTGATGTATGTGTTGCGTGATAGAAGTTGGATTTTCTTGACGCATATTTGTGGCGTGCACCGCCTCCCCGCGCCGGAGTTTTTATGTGATGGTTGTATCCTGCGCAGGCTAAAGGTTGGAATAGGATTCTCTCCTCGTTATGTTTTATAGATCAGTTGATGCCGGAAAGTTCCACGTCTCAACGGCACTCAGGTGCAAGGGTGGTGGTCTTCGGATCCACCAGCGTGGGTGCTAGGTAAAGAGTGTATTCTTGACCCTTCACGATAGAGGGATTCGAGAAAATACTTGTTTAACACCCGGAGTAATCACCCGGTAGTTTGCAACGACTTGTCCGGCAGAATCTACTGCCTGAACAGACCGCCTTTGTGGGAAAGTATCGTTATCTGCAATCTCGCAGATACCCATTTGTGGAGTCGTCGATCGGGCGCTTGAAAAAGTTTCCCACACCACTGCCGCCAATGAGATCCTGGCGTCGTTACTACAGTAATGTCACCATTTGGACCAACAGGGCTCACTGGCATCGTCTTGAGGACCGTTGATTAGCAACTCGCTCTCCTGTGTAGAACTCGTGTCCGTTAGAGTCCATGCGTCAGCACCCGCACGCTGAGGGTTACATTTCCACCGGCTCATGTTGATCACGGTATCAATAACCTCTGTGGTATCGCGGGCACCACCCATGGTGGGTACGGGGCTGGCATCCGGCTGATCGCCGTCTTCCTTCTGATCCTCATACCTTTGATCGTTAGGCAGCTGGTCCTGAGCGAGGCATCTCACGCCGTCGTTATTGCTGTTGATGAGCGCATTGCCGCCATGAATATTGATGTATTGCCCTTCAAGCCCTTCTTCAGACCCTTCGATGGTGAGCTTCCCCGTCCAGAATCTCCAGGGTGCGCAGCGCCTTGATGCCGCCGTCACCAGCGCGAAGAACAGTGTCACCGCCAGCCACGCGTGCCCATCCAAGGCCTTGTTTTTCGGTGCTGGGTGGCTTTAATCGCGTCCTTTGCGGCTTCAATACGCAGGGTTCCGCCCTGAATATCCACGTAGTCCTTGCCTTTTAAGCCCGGTCTTCGAGGAATTAATGTTGAGGGCGCCCGGCAACAACCAGTCCTTTGGTGGTGTGCACTGTCTCGTCAAATTTGCCGGCGACGTTCAGCGTTCCATCGCCCGCAAGGGGTTAGGTTAGCGGTTGAATAGATCGTAGAATCTGCCTCTTTTTGCCCCTGAACTGCGTATTCTGGGCCGTCGCTGAGGTTATTGGTGCTGCCCCGGGATGTGAGATGACGGCTTCGTCGGCAGAGGCAACGTTAATAGCAGATCCGGTCCTCATTCGTGATAGTTAACGCCGTCAAGAATGAGCTGAACTTTATCTGTCTTGGGGGCTTGAACCTCACTTCGCCCCGTATAGTCGCCAGACATACGGTAGGTTCCCCTCTCGTAATCGTAATCGTTCCGTTTTGTTCGCTGACCCCATCGGTTGTGGTGGGATCTGCCAGATTGAGCGGAAGAACAGCATCCTGGTTCCAGGTCACGTCTTCTTGCGTAAAGTGAGTTTGCGCGTCAATCTTTTCACCATTTTTTTGGTGTCTCGAGGTGTATACGCCAGATTTAAGCTCCTTCCCCTGTTCCCTGTGCGGTCACAGTGGCTTTGGAGTTATCAGGGTTCTACTAATGGCGCATCCGGCAAGTGCCAGCGATGCCGCAAAGGCGCATGTAAGAACAGATGTAAACCGGTTTTTGAACATCTCGAACGGGGTTCCTTGTCTGTAGGGATTAAGTATCTCGGTAAAGATTGCCTCAACCATCCTACGCGAGAGGGTGGGGTTTCTCCAGAGACTCACCGTGTTGGGAGTATTCTGGAAACCCCAACCTATTCTTGTACCGCGTTCTAAGACGTTTTACCCGCTCAGGGTCTAGATCTAAGCGGCAGGTTCAAGCTGCATCCAACGTTGAATCGTGCGCTTCCACTTGTTCGCCGGTAGCTGAGGATTCAACGCAGCCATACCCGTAGCAAACTTAGAAATTTTGACGGGTCGGATGCCCGCACGCCACAGATACTTATCAGCGACCGAAGGTGCACTGCCGGATTTTCGTTTCGATAATCACCGTACCGGGTGCAGTAGTATTCGGTACCGACCTGATACTTGGTTGGCCCTTCACCACCGTCTGCGGTGTACATGAGCACACTTTCTGAAAGCGGAGTCCAGGTGAGCAAGTATCAATCGTGAGAGAGAACCACCGGATTCTGCCTCGGACTGGGGCAAATATACAGTCGTACGACGGTACCCGGTGCGGATAACCGGCTCCAGGTCATCTACAGACGCATCCGTCAGCTGCCCGGGCGCGGTGAGCATATCTCCTTGCCTTCTGCGGTGAGCATGTCACGGTTTTCGATAGAGTACGGAATACGTTCCTTGACCGTGAATTCACGAGCCCCTTCAGTCTTGACTTCCGGAAGCTCAGGTCAGAACTAGATAGCTGCGAGTACGTACCTTGAACTGGTTACGACTGCCGATGGCAGAGCTTCCTATAGCTCACCAGGTCAGGGGTGTCGAAGTATACAGAGTCATAGGCGGATCCACGCTGACCGTCGATTTTCAGGACGGCCGCTTCGTCGGCGGGAAGTTCAGCTAAGATAGATGCCGCATAATCTGCGTCCACAATGTATTTGCGGTCCACACGGGTCCGCATAGCGGCCTTTTTCGTTGAGTTCATCGAGGCTGATGCTCTGCCAATAGGTTGGCACTGATAGACATGGTACTTTCCTCTCGGTGCCCGCTCAGGTGAGAAGACGGAGTATTATCTACCGCAGGGATGTGCGTGAGATTCCAAGATCTGTGCGGCGCCACCCTGAAACGGGGTGTACGGCTGAGGTGCTGGGGACTCATGGTAGGTCCTTTCAACGTATGAGTTTTTAGGTGTAGTTTTAGGCACATCTGCGAGATGAAGCCCTAGGGAAGCGTAGTATTCGTAGTCTCGCGTTAAGGTGTTCTTGGAGTTGGGGAAGTTTTTGTAGGTGATGGTCACCTGTGTGGTGTCGTTGAGCAGGTCAAGCTCCAGGATCTTAGCGGGAGACGACCTCGTACCCGAGGCGCGATTCCAGATAGGCTTTTTAGGGTGCCTTCGTCGCTGATAGCGCGATCCACCGTGACCGTTTGGGTGCGCGGCTGGTTTTTCGCTTCAAAGATCGGTGAATCCAGTAGTGCGATGATTCCGACTAGTACCACCATGAGGATGAAGGCGATATATGGCGGGTCAAGCCGCACACCTGAGATCAAACCGAGGGCGAGATACGAGAGCAGTACCCGACCTCGCGCTGGCTTAGGAGGTAGACCGCAGGCGGATAATAGAGAGAACGCCGAAGAGTCCTAGACCCATAGCGCCTGCGGTACTTCCGGCATGTGCCAGGGCGACCGTTACGGTGAAAAACACCGGCGTTGATAACCGCGTATGAAATCACGAGTTCACGGGTCTTAGTGACGAATCATGTACAGGGTGCAGAGCGTGCCAATTGCTACTAGGTCTGCCAGTCCCATCATCAAGATATCCATTGACTCTCTCGTTCCGTTTTTGTGTGCCGTTGTGTTCTTTGCATTTCTAGATTCGCGCGCATTCCCTGTGTTCTTCCTGTGTCTGTCTTAACTTGTAGTTATGTATTTCGTGCATATCTAAAAAGTTCCCGCGATTGCAGGAATAAAGGATAAAGAACGAGACTCCAGTACTACAAAAATGTGGTGGTATGCTCATAAAAATTCAGAATTTGTGCATATACGGATCGTGTAGCGCCTATCTCAGAGGTCTTAAGGATGCGCAAAGGCACATTCTGACTTAGATAACGTCTCCTATGCAACCTGATTGGTACGCTTTTCGATCGTTATTACTGCCGAGAGGGGCCCTAGCATGAGGGCGGCCATCGGCAGCTTTGTGAAACTATCTTCCTAGATTTTTGAGGTTTTGAATAGCAAACTCCCTGCCCTCAATCATGAGGAACGAGGGATTTTATGTAGCTCCGTCAGCTTCTAGAGCTGCCCAGAGGACTTGATCATCTAATCTTTAGGCACGCTTGCGCTTACGCAGAGCAGCTACGGTTGCACCGCCCACGCCCAGAGCAACCATACCCAGACCTCGCTACGGTCAGAGCACCGTTTGCACCGGTGTTAGCCAGCTTGCCGTTGCTGTTCGAGGAAGCATTGTTAGAGCCGTTATTGTTGCTATCCGAGACGTAACCTGCACCGCCGTTACCGTTGGATGCGGTACCATGCTCGCATTGCCGCCGCCACTTTCGCAAGCCACGCCATCATTGGTTCCTGTCGAGGTGCTCGGCATATGCAGCGTCATTGCGCTGAATGTCCTTGAAACCTGCTTTTTAGCCTCATCGCAAGTTGCGAACTGCGGAGCATCATTACCCGCCCCAGCATTGGTAGCTGCGGCGGGGTGTCTGCATCTGCGCTCTGGGTTAGCAGTCACGGTCTGGCTGGAACCGCCAGGAATCGGCTGCCTGCTTTGGTAGCCCCAGTCTGGGTACCTTTGCTCTCGGTCTCTTCGTTTCGCTCGCCGGTGGACACCCCTGGCCACCCTTACCGCTTTCATCTTTTCTTATCACCCTGGTCGGTGTTATCGTTACCACCGCCGGGCAGAGAGGAAGAGCTCTGCCTCGTTTGCCTTCTGGTCGTTACCTTTCTCCAACGACCTCGACGGTTGCAGCCGCACCGCCGCGTTTCACGTCGCCCCTTTGAGCGAACCGGTGAGCACGTTGATCTCAACCTGATCGCCAACCTTGAGGCCCTCACTCCATGGACAGAGCCAGAAACGTTACCGTTTTCGTCTGCCTCAACCTTGGTCAGAGCACCGCCACCATTGACTTTTTATTAGCCAGAACAGAGCCAGACTTACCGTCTGCAGTCTTGAAACTGAACCTTGAAGTTCAGCGGCTGACCTTCTTTCCATTCGCTGGGAAAGAAAACATAAACAGCACCATCGCCGTAGGAATGACCCGCATTGGTCGGGGTAGATACGGACCGAGGGACCGACTGATCTGCAATGCTGCTGGAATGGTAGTAAAAACTGCCTACCAATCTGCAGCTCAGAGCTGCAACGGCACCGAAAGTAGCAATAGTTTTCATGTTTCATATATTACCCTTAATGACTATTTCTAGGTCAATATGACGTGGAATTTTAGAGTTTTAAAAATGAAAAATACTAACAATTTTGCACTCGTACTATTAGATTTCTATAGCAACATTAAACATCATGTTTAACTTGAGTTTTGTAATGTTATGCAGGCAGTTTCTATACCCATCCCTGAGCTGCCATTGCACTGTTGTACCCTTCTGCCCCCTCCTTCATCATAAATGCGCCTTTATTTGAACAAAGCGTTGGAAATCCCTCTTGTTCAAATAAAGAGCATTTTAGCGCATTCAACTATCAATCAATACTTTAGAGATCCAGGCGGTCTAATAATTCCTCAAGACCCTCCCCCACGCCCGTGCGCCACAGATAGGTGACGCGCGCATCCGCACGCCCGGGACCACCATTCATAACCGCCACGGGTTTATCCGCGCGCAGGGCATCAAGCACAATCTTGTAGCTGCTCATAACCGCGACCGAGGAACCCACCACCAGCACACCCGAAGAATCCGCGAGCATCTGCTGCTGGCGAGCCTTCCGGTCGGCGGGCACGGATTCACCAAAATAGACAACATCCGGTTTGAGTTTCGTCGAGCCGCAAACCGTACACCCCACCATCTGGAAGCTGCGAATATAGTCGTTATCGAGCTCAACATCGCCGTCAGGATTAACCTGCAATTCGGTACTTTCGAGACGTTCCAGATACCCCGGATTTGCTGCATCCAGGCGAATATCCAGGCTCACGCGACTCGCGCGTTCCGCAGTCCAGGCACAGAATTGAGGATAAATCGCCGTGCAGCGCCAGCACGTTCTGCTCTCGGCACTCACGTGCAGACCGTCAACATTTTTGGGTAATCAGGCCGTTCACCGCACCCGCATGCTCAGTTCGGCGAGCGCATAGTGGGCCTCGATTCGGGGATGCGCGGCGCATGCGCCTCCACCCGACATAAGACCGAGCCCAGTAGCGTTGTCGGGCGGCATCGTCGTAACGGAATTCTTGGTAGGTCATGGCCGGTGGTTCAGGAGCGATCCGAGGGTCCGCGGTAGTCGGGAATGCCGGATTCGGTGCTGACCCCGGCGCCGGTAATCGCCAGAACGCCGCCGGTGCGGAGCATTTTTCGATGCCCTCGGCAGCGTATAGAGGGTCGTGGGGTGACGGTTTCGTTGACGACTCGTTCAATGGAGCGAATGGCGGCGCGATGCGCGGAGGCGATGAGTGTGCTTTTTCTCGCCCGCGTCTGCGAAGTTCTGCGTATCGGTCCATTTTTCCATGTCTAGTGTATGTCGGGGATGTTTCTTCCCCAGTTAGGGACGGGCAACCTACTTCCCTGTTCGGGTTCCCTCTTGATCACAAACTCCTATATACAAGACTAGTATTATTGATAGTATTATTAGCAACAGCAATAGTGAAAGGAAGCATCATGGCAACCCCAACTATCGACGCTATGATCCTGGGGGCTCTGCATGAGCACCCGATGAGCGCCTACGAAATGAACAAAATGATGGACCAGCGCGGAGTACGCAGTTGGGCGCGCATCAGCTCACCCTCCGTATACCGCAACCTGGTGCAGCTCTACAAGCAGGGATATGTGGAGAGCACCACCGTCAAAGACAGTGCTATGCCTGAGCGCACGGTCTACTCCATTACTCTCGAAGGTAAGGAACGTCTTCATGAGCTTCTCTACGATATTGCCTCCAGCCCTGCGCGCGTAGACTTCAACTTCGTCTCCGTCATCGCGAATATCCGCATGGTGGATGAGAAGATGGGGCACGAGCTGTTGCAGTCTATCGCCGATACCTACAGCGAGTGGGCAGATCGGCTGGAACAGGCTGCCGCCTCCATCGAAGACCAGATAGAGGCGAAGGCAACCCTAGAGCTGTGTTCCGATACCTACCGACTCATTGCGGACTGGGCACGCAAATTCGAGAAGGATTTCTATCAGAATCGCAAGAAGTAAGAGCTGATTCCGCGCTCTTGAGTCGGCAATAACGGCTACCTCGCCAGCCTTATGTTTCCGGGAGCGGTTATGTGCAAGGTAATTATGCATCCTCGTTCAGCAGCGGCGCATCAATCGGAGAGGAGTTAGGGGGCCAGTAATATACCCTACTAGATACCTCTATGGCGCTTTATGGCACACTGCCTCGATCTTATGCCCGCTAGGGTCAATAAGAAAGGCAGCATAGTAGTTCGGATGATAGTCAGCATGCACACTTGGGGCAATATGGTCCTGCCCTCCCGCTGCCAAGCCCGCTTCGTAGAATGCATCTACCGCTGCCCGCGATGGCGCGGTAAAAGCGAAATGCAGCGGTGATGACGGCTCACCTTGCCCAAGCCAAAACATTCCCGTGTGCTGCGTGCGGTCTGGGTTGCTAAAGCCCATGCCATATGGCTCTTCGTCTATTGTCTTGGCGTAGCCCAGCGGCGCCAGCACTGCCTCATAAAATACTTTGTTTGCTTCAATATCTTTGACGTTGATACCAAAATGATCGATCACTGGTCCGCCTCCTTATGGCTTTGATAATGGTTCGTTCGCTGTCATTTTATTCATAACATACCAGGACGTTATTCCGAGCGTACGAGGAAATAAAATAGCGTTCTAGCTCTGGAGAGACTATTCCATGAAGAAAGTTGCAGCGGGAGCGTAATTTACGCTCCCGCTGCAACTTAGCATTCCTGTTTCACACCGTGATGAGTTAGTCGTCACGCTTGGAGGTCACCGACAGACCGTCCATTGCAACATCCGGGTTCACATCTACCTCTACGGTATCGCCATCGTGGATAGCGCCCGAGAGGATGCCCTTCGCCAGACGGTCGCCGATCTCGCGCTGTACCAGGCGGCGCAGCGGGCGGGCGCCGAAGGCCGGATCGTACCCTGCCAAGCCCAGCCATTCCAGGGCGGCGGGGGTAACATCCAGGGTCAGGCGGCGGTCGGCCAGACGCTTGCCCATGCCCTGAATCTGCAGGTTCACAATCTGTCCCAGATGCTCGGAAGAGAGCGGCTCGAACATGATGATGTCGTCCAGACGGTTCAGAAACTCGGGGCGGAACGCCTGGTGAACCACCTGCATCGCCTTCTCTGTGCGCTCCTCAAACGGCATCTCCTGATCGACCGGGTACTGCGAACCCAGGTTCGAGGTCAGAATCAGAATCACGTTGCGGAAGTCCACGGTGCGACTCCTGACCGTCGGTCAGACGACCGTCATCAAGCACCTGCAGCAGAATATCGAAGACCTCGGGGTGAGCCTTCTCAACCTCGTCCAGCAGCACCACGGGAGTAGGGGGCGACGGCGCACGGCCCGGTCAGCTGACCGCCTTCTTCATGCCCCACGTATCCGGGAGGCGCACCCACCAGGCGGGAAACGCTGTGCTTCTCGCCGTACTCACTCATCGTCGATGCGCACCAGGGCGTGCTCGTCGTCAAACTGAACTCCCGCCAGAGCCTTCGCAAGCTCTGGTCTTACCCACACCGGTCGGTCCCAGGAACAGGAAGGAACCAATCGGGCGGTTCGGGTCGGAAATTCCGGCGCGGGCGCGGCGAACCGCATCCGCCACGGCAACCACGGCGGCTTCCTGACCGACTCGGCGTTCACCGATACGTTTCTCCATCTCCAGCAGCTCTCGATTCGCCCCTGAAGCATGCGCCCGGCGGGAATACCCGTCCAGGAAGAGATAACCTCGGCAATGTCGTCAGCCGTGACCTCTTCAGAGACCATAGCCTCGCCATGAGCCCCAGCTTTCGGCGCGCTGAGCTTCCTCCAGTTCCTTCTCCTTGGCGGGAATTTCGCCGTAGAGCAGGCGGGATGCATCCGCCAGGTTACCCTCGCGCTGTGCCACCCTCGGCACGCGAACGCAGCTCATCGATTTCACCTTCAAATCGCCCACGCGGTTCAGACCGGCCTTTTTCGGCTTCCCAGCGGGCGTTGAGCGCATCCAGCTGTTCTTCTTGTCAGCCATGTTCTTTGCGCAGCGCCGCCAGGCGTTCCTTCGACGCCGGGTCGGTCTCGTTCTTGAGGGCCAGTTCTTCCATAGTCAGACGGTCTACGGCGCGGCGCAACTGGTCGATTTCCTTGGGGGCCGAGTCGATCTCCATGCGCAGGCGCGATGCGGCCTCATCCACCAGGTCGATCGCCTTATCGGGCAGCTGACGTGAGGGAATATACCTATTTGAAAGTGCTGCGGCGGCGACCAGGGCGCGGCGTCGGAAATCTGCACCTTGTGGTGCGCCTCGTAGCGTTCCTTGAGCCCACGCAGAATACCGATAGTGTCATCAACACTAGGCTCACCCACGTACACCTGCTGGAAACGACGTTCCAGAGCGGGATCTTTCTCAATATTCTCGCGGAACTCGTCGAGTGTAGTAGCGCCAATCATGCGCAGCTCGCCGCGTGCCAGCATGGGCTTGAGCATATTGCCTGCATCCATAGAACCTTCGGATGCACCCGCACCAACCACGGTGTGCATCTCGTCGATAAAGGTGACGATCTGGCCTTCGGATTTCTTGATTTCTTCAAGCACGGCCTTGAGGCGTTCCTCGAATTCTCCGCGGTATTTAGCGCCCGCAACCATGGATCCAAGGTCAAGGCTGATCAGGGTTTTACCGCGCAGGGATTCGGGGACGTCGCCGGAGACCATGCGCTGCGCCAGCCCTTCGACCACAGCGGTTTTACCGACACCGGGTTCACCAATAAGCACGGGGTTATTCTTGGTGCGCCGTGAGAGCACCTGCACCACGCGGCGGATTTCAGAGTCTCGGCCAATCACGGGGTCGAGTTTGCCTTCGCGGGCGAGCGCTGTCAGGTCGGTTCCGTACTTTTCAAGGGCTTGGAAGGTGCCTTCGGGGTCCAGGGGGTATCCACGGTGCGGTCTCCTCGTACTTGGGGAATGGTCTCTTCGATAACTTTGGCAGTTGCGCCCAGGTTTTCAAGTGCGCGAGCGGTATCGCTATCGCCGCTTGCGATGCCCAGCAGCAGCATTTCGGTGGAGATGTAGGTGTCACCGAATTTCTGAGCGTGGGTCTGCGCACTCTGAATAGCGGCGAGGGCGCTGCGGCTGAAGTTTGCGTTCTGCACAGATGCGCCAGATGCCTTCGGCAGCTTCTTAATCTCTGCGGATGCGGCTTCCGAAATGGCATCAATGTCGAGCCCTGCGGCCTTGAGAACCGCTACGGCAACGCCTTCTCGCTGATCCATCAGCGCTTTGAGGATGTGCGCAGGTTCGATGCTGGGGTTACCCGCTGTCTGCGCGTTCATATTAGCGGCGGAGAGCGCTTCTTGGCTCTTGGTTGTGAATTTTGCGTCCATAAATCTTATCCTTTCGTGTCTTGTGCGGGGCGCATCCTGCGCCTTCTTTTTACAGCTAACTTGAGTCTACTACACTCAATGTTTGGATGCAAGGGGTTACCGACGGTTTTCGGGACCAAAATTCGGAGCTAAAAAGGCTCTTTATGCGAATAAAGAGCCTTTTTTAGGGGGCGGGATGAGAGGATCGGATAGACCTCAGTCCAGGAAGTCATACGGGCTTTGTTGTCGCGCCTGCTCCTCCAAAACCTCGTCAGTAACACCCTGCTGCATGCGCGCCGATCGCCTATTAGCATTGAAAGCGACTACGGCGGCGGTAATAGCCATAGCAAAGGTCAAAATTCCGAAGGTATTCCCGAATCCCTGCACCGTAGCCCACATAATCGGCACCCGCGAGCGCGCCAATTCCCGATACCGGCACCCCGGCACGGTAATCGGGAATGAACATCCCAAAGAGAAAAGCGAGCACCCAGCAGGCCCACACGGAAAATACGAATCCCCAGGACGCACCAACCCGCAAGTGCTCGCCACTGGCAACGCGACGATGTGCATCACGAAACATCCACCACGCACCCAGGCACAGAATTACGGCAAGTGCTGGGCCGAATGAGATAGCAAAAATGGGCACGAGGTCACCGGCGGCACCGAAGAGAGCACGACCAGCGGTAATCCAGGCGGCAGAGACAAACGCCATGGGGTAGGCGGCATAGAGGGTTGCAATCTGTATGACGGCAGGTGTGCGTGCAGCTAATGAGTTTACGTGCGGGTGCGATCCGGAGTGCTCAGATTTTTCGTTCACTGTGCCATCTTAAACGGTTTATGCCCCAGGCTGGGGCAGCACTCACCATGTCAGCGGGCTTTCTGCGGTAAATCCCACATAAACCTAAACTTTAACCAAAAACTTTATTGTTATACTGAGCACATCGGGCGCTTGCGGATGCCCATACCGACCACAGCGATAAATAATGGGAGCCTACATGAAAATACTGGTTTTAGGAGCAAGCGGTCGCACCGGAAGCATTTTCACCCGCAAAGCGCTAGAGGAGGGGCACATGGTTACCGCCTATGTGCGCAACCCCGATAAGACGGTGGAGCTTTTGGGGGAACACCAGAACCTCATGATTGTCCCCGGTGCCCTGAACGATGCTGAGCGGCTCGCCACAATTTCTTCCGGACAGGATGTAATGGTTAGCATCCTGGGGCAGAAAGCTACGGTACGAGAGTTTCTATCCACCACGTTCATGCAGAAGCGCCTGCCGCTCATTATGGATTCGGTAGTGGGTGCGGGTGTGAAGCACTGCGTTATTATGAGCGCCTACGGAGTGGGCGATACGCTGCGGAGCGCATCTTTTTTCATGCGTGTAGGGTGCAAGATCATGATGCGCAGCATTTTTACGGATCGCGCAAAGGCCGACGCGATGGTTGCTAAGTATCAGCCGTATATTTCGCGGGTGCATCCGGGTCTGCTGACAGATAAGCCTGGCAAGGGTGGGGTCAAGGTGTTTGATGTGGCGAGTGTTGCGCGAGTTCCGGGTATTCCAATGATTGCTCGTGAAGATGTTGCTGATGCTCTGCTCAGTATTGCGGGAAACCCACTGAACGCGGGGACAGATTTTTTGGTGACGATTGATGACGTTGTCCTACGGGCTACCTAGAAATGCCCGGTAGGCTTAAACTATGACGAATAATGCTTCTTTTCCCGCCGCAATTCTTTTCGACCATGACGGCACGCTTGTGGATACCGAGCCGGTGTGGGCTGCCGCGAAGGTTGCTCTTGCGGCCGAGTTCGGCGGCACCTGGACCGAGCAGGATACCCTGGATTGTCTGGGGCTTTCCATGAAATTTACGCTTGACCGCCTGCGCGAACGCGGGGTTGATCTGCCGGATGAGCAGATTAATGAGCGCCTAGTTGCCAAGGTTCGTGAGGCATTGGCGCATCAGCAGGTGGAGTTTCTGCCCGGTATTGAGCGTTTCCTGACCCAAGTGCGTGATGCCCAGATTCCAGCGGCAATTGTTACGAACGCGACTACGTCGATCGCTCAGCGTACAGCCGATGCCGCCCCGGAAGGAACGTTCTCGGTCATTATCGGCAACGATGAGACGACGCATCCAAAGCCTGATCCGCAACCATACCTTTTGGCGGCGCAGCGTTTGGGGGTTGAGCCTAGCCGGTGTGTGGCGGTTGAGGATTCGCCCTCCGGGGTGCGCAGCGCAACGGCGGCGGGCATGAAAGTAATTGTAGTGCCGGGCGAGCTTGAGGTTCCCGCCGAGCTGGGGAATGCCCGCATGTTACATACCGAGTTAACGTTGGATGCGGTGCGCGCCTTAGGGTAATAGCCACCCGACTTTCGCGTTCTTCACCGTATTCACAATGATAGTTTGTTGATGGTGCAGGGTTGTGGCGGGGTGTGCTAAGCCTTATCTGGGCTATTTTTTAGCGTTGTCAGAACCGCATCCAAAGCCACCCTTATTATGAATTACTAAAAATAAACTTGACTCTGGGGCGTAAAAATGATTTACTAAGGATAACGCTTTTGCGGGGAGATAGCGGGTGAGAATCCCCCGCCGTCTACCCCTTGAAGCAGCATCTACGCACTAAGAAGGAGTCTCACATGACATTCGCACAATACACCGCACCCGGTCTTACTCTTGACGAAGGCAAAGAAATTTCCGAGGTTCTGCAGGCTCGCCTGCACGACCTCAACGAACTACATCTTTCCCTGAAGCACGCACACTGGAACGTAACCGGCCCCGACTTCATCGCCGTGCACGAAATGATTGACCCGCAGGTCGATACCGTTCGCAACTTCGTAGACGACATCGCAGAACGTATGGCAACCCTGGGTGCAACCCCCAATGGTCTCGCCGGTGCGCTGGTCGCAGCACGCAACCACGAGGATTACCCCGTAGGCCGCGCTCGCGTGACCGAGCACCTGCATGCCCTCAACGACGTCTACACCCGCGTGATCGAAGACCACCGCAAGGCTATCGAGTTCGCCGGCAAGGTTGATCCCATTACCGAGGATCTGCTGATCGGTCAGACCGCTGAGCTTGAGAAGTTCCAGTGGTTCGTTCGCGCATTCCTAGAGAATAGCGCAGGCGAAATCAAGTAATCCGCACACAGGATTTTAGAACGAAAGGTGCCGTCTCCCCTACGCGGGAGGCGGCACCTTTATATCTCTTCACTCTCAAGAACGGGGCAGCGTTTCGTGGGATGTTTTGATACCCCGCTCAATATTTTTCGATGGCCACCAAAGGAACCTGCGGCACACCATCAACAGCGCGGGCAGGAATACCAGGCGAACCACAGTTGCATCCAAAAGCACCGCAAAAGCAAGGCCAATACCAATCTGTTTCATCTCAATGAAGGAAAGTCCACCGAAGACGCAGAATACTGCGATCATAATAACAGCAGCACTCGTGATAACCCCCGCTGTACGAGTAATGCCTTCACGAATCGCATCTTGGGTAGAATACCCCTGCCGCAGCGAACTCGCGAATACGGCTTACCACCAAAATATGATAATCAAGGGATAGCCCTGAAAGAATGACAAACAGCATCAGAGGAATCCAAGACACCACATGTCCAGTGGAGGTAAATCCTAGAAGGTTTTCTGCCCATGTCCCTTGAAAAATAGCCGTCACTGCACCAAAAGCAGCCAAGGTTGAGGCAAGATTCAACACGATCGTGATTCCGGCCAATGGTATAGACCGATAAGCCCCAAACATAAAGATGAATGTTACCGCAATAACGATTCCAACCACCCACGGAATTTTTGACGATAGGTTTTGCGTGTAATCCATTCCAGACGCAATATCTCCGCCAACCGCCCAACGAGAGACTCCTAGTGATGGTGCAACGTCAGAACGCAGCCGATTTACCGTTTGATGCGCTTGCGCAGAGTCTGACGTATGTTTTACCGCGATATCGACAACCGCTGTGCGTTGGTCAGCCGAGGTCCATGTGTTCGATACTCCAGCATAGGTTTGAGGGTCTTCACCCGCATGTTGAGTGACTTTATCCACTGCCTGCCGCACCTGTTCCGGTTCGCCTTCCAGCACCACATTGGCACTGCTTTTACTGCCGGGAAATGCCGCACGTATATCGTCCAAAGCCTGCATAGATGACAAAGACCTTGGATAGTCGTCAACAGTCGTCATCTTAAGACTCATAGATGCTGCGGGAGCTGCAAGTGCTCCGAACAATACAGCCATAATCACTAATGCCGCCCACGGGTATCGGCCTACCGGCCCTATAATCCGATGGGCAAATTTACTTCCTCCAGTCCCTTGCGAAAGTCGCCAGACGAAAGGAGCTCGAGGACGGTCCACCGCACCACGCAGCAACATTAAGAGTGCAGGAAGTACCGTTAGGGATGACGCCATCGCAACCAACACAACCAAGATTGCACCAATAGCAGCGCCCATCGATAGTGCATCTTGAACCAGCAGCAGACCGGCCATCGATAAACATACTGCGAGTCCAGAGACTAATACTGAATGCCCTGCTGTCTCGGCTGCAATATAAGTGGATTCTAACCGTTGATACCCAGCAGCGCGTTCCTCTCGAAAGCGACGCACATAGAATAAAGAATAATCGACGCCAACGGCCATACCAATCAGTAAGATGACATGCGAAACTAGCCCTTGGTCCGGGAATATCTGTGAAGCAACTGCCCACAGCCCAGTAGCAGAAACACCGAGGCTAGTCCCACCAGTAGCGGTAGCCCCGCTACAATCCAGGCCCCAAACACTATGAGGAGAATAATAAGTGTAATGGGTAATGTCACCAAAGTAGCGTGGTTAAGGTCCTCACCTAACCAGGTCTGGAAATCTGAACTAATGGTTGCGTTACCGGTGTTAACAGCCGTGTACTCTGAATGATGCGAAGAGAAATCTGATACTGCAGAGTGCACGCCCTCTACACGCTCCGAGGCGGTATCTGGATTTCCTTCGATGGAAGCAGTTATCAATACTGACTTTCCGTCTTCAGAAGGTACAGGATCTTTAACATTTTCCACGTGGGGAGCCGTACTTAGCTGATGACGTATGTCTTCAATAGCGGCCCCATCCTGTTCCTCGTTGACTTCTGTGCCATCAGAACGTTTAATAAGCACATTTTCTTCAGCAGCGTTATGTTTACCAGCATCCCGTGCCATAACAGCAGCTTCACGGGATTGACCGTTCAACAAGTCTATTTCACCTGCCATTCGAGTGGGGACCAGAGTACTTAGAGATACGGTTAAACCGATCAACAGTATCCAGACCAAGAGCGCCCATACAGGATGCCTTGCACTCCACAACGCAATCCCACGAATGATGCCGCCATGCGAAGAACCAACCGAAGAATTTATCTCGCTCGGCTCCCCACTGGGATACCTGGCTGAAGAACCTGAATTATTTTTCTTACCATACAGTCGCATGATGTCTCCTTTCATAGGGGTCTAGATATAAATTCCCTTGGAGATCTGCAGTTATCTCGCAGTTATTAATTAGAAGTCAGATTTTTCTAGAAAACATGGGTGCTGGCACCACTCTTAGAACTAGGGTGAGACTGAGAAAGTTATTGTTATACCGAGAGTGGCGAGGAATTGCAGATAGAACGGCGCCCCTTCATCCGCGACTTTTACAATGCGAACTCAACCTAGATGTTCGACACAGCGAACATAAAAGCACCGGCACCTTTTCCTAGATTTTCGAGTACGAACCCCCTATGCTGGTGATTTGCACACCAATCTACCCGGGATATCTATGACATCGGCCGAACCACATAAAACTCAGAGCGAGCATCTTCTCACCGCCCAGGCTGAGGGGGTTCGCACCGCATCCGAAGATTCTTCCCCGGCGGCCGGGCACATACCGGCACGGCACCATCCCGTCACCCAGCCGAGTGACGCACAGATCCGGCGGTGGCGGCGCTACCTCGCCGATGAAGAGTCGGAGGCACGCATCTACCGCTACCTGGCCCAGCGCGCCGAAGGCGAAGAGCGTGAGATTCTGATGCAGGTTGCCGAGGCCGAGAAACGCCATCAACAACACTGGCGCGATATGCTCGGCGAACATGCTGGCAAGCCCTCACGCCCCTCACTGTCTTCGGCGATTTTGCAGTTCCTTGCACGGCATTTCGGGTCGGTTTTTATTCTGGCGATGGCTCAGCGTGCCGAATCCCGCTCCCCCTATGCCGAAGATCCCGACGCCACCGAAGAAATGGCGGCTGACGAAGCTATTCACGAAGAAATCATCCGCGCCCTAGCCACCAGCGGGCGCGAAAAACTCTCCGGCAACTTCCGCGCGGCGGTGTTCGGCGCGAACGACGGGCTGGTCTCGAATCTGGCGCTGACGATCGGTATTACAGCCTCGGGCGCATCCAGCTCTATGGTGTTACTTTCGGGGATTGCCGGACTGCTCTCGGGTGCGCTTTCTATGGCGGCGGGCGAGTTCGTTTCAGTACGTTCCCAGCGCGAACTTTTGGATGCATCCCAGCCGACCCAGGTAACCCTGCGCGTGGCGGGCGACCTTGATATTGATGCGAACGAGCTTGAGCTCATCTACCGGGCGCGCGGCATGGATGAGGAGGCGGCGCATCATCGCGCACTGGAACGTTTCGGGTACCTCGACTGCGATTGCGACCCGTCACTGTCGCATCGTGCTGATGAGGAAGGCGAGGAAGAGAATGTAGCGCTGGGTACGGATATTGGCGCGGCGGCGGCATCGTTTAGCTTCTTCGCATCCGGGGCGCTCGTGCCGATTCTGCCCTATATTTTCGGGCTTTCCGGCCTCTGGGCGATGGCGCTTTCGCTCCTATTCGTCGCCATGGCGCTGGGCTTCACCGGCGGTATTGTGGGTCTACTCTCAGGGTCTTCCCCGATGCGCCGCGGACTGCGCCAAATCCTTATCGGACTAGGCGCGGCGGGCATCACCTACCTGCTGGGTCTAGCCTTCGGCACTACGCTGGGGTAGGTCTATTCCGTTCCATACTTTCTCTACGCCAGCGGCGTTGCCCCTTTGCGATACACGAAATGCCACGCATATGACGTGGCATCCGGAACTGGCGCATCCAAGCAGTCTTTCAGCTTTAGCTACTTGCATATCAGGTCATCGGCTATACAGCATTGCGCAAAGAGTAATCATAATGGAGAGACTGGTTCTTTGTTTTACACTCCCTCGCAAGCCCAATAGAAAAACTCCTGCCGTTGGCACTCTCCCGATAGTGGAGGGCCGTTGACAGGAGCGAATTAGTACTTTGATTATATATGAATCCCCGGCAGTGCGAGCGTAATACTCGCACCGCCGGGGGTCTTATTAGCTGCCCGAACCGGGCAGATTGCTACTTGTTCGCGAAGATTTCGCGCATCAGATTAGCGGCTTCGGAGGGGGTCTTGCCAACCTTCACGCCAGCAGCCTCTAGGGCCTCTTTCTTCGCCTGTGCGGTCCCCGAAGAACCTGAGACGATCGCACCCGCGTGGCCCATGGTCTTGCCCTCAGGAGCGGTGAAACCAGCCACGTAACCGACTACGGGCTTGGTGACGTTCGCCTTGATGTACTCGGCAGCGCGCTCCTCCGCGTCGCCACCAATCTCACCAATCATCACAATACCCTCGGTCTCCGGGTCAGCCTCGAAAGCCTCCAGAGCATCAATATGGGTGGTGCCGATAATCGGGTCGCCGCCAATACCGATAGCGGTGGTGAACCCAATGTCGGCGAGCTCGAACATCATCTGGTAGGTGAGGGTACCCGACTTGGAAACAAGACCAATCTTGCCCTTACCGGTGATATTCGCCGGGGTAATGCCAACCAGGCACTCCTCGGGGGTGATAATGCCGGGGCAGTTCGGCCCGATAATGCGGGTAATCTGCTTGCCGTTCTCGTCCACCGAAGCTTTCGCGGCAGCCCAGAACTCAGCGGTATCCTGCACAGGCACGCCCTCGGTAATGACGACGACCAGACCGATCTTAGCCTCGATAGCCTCAAGCACGGCGGCTTTGGTGAAGGCGGGCGGCACGAAAACGATCGAAACGTTCGCACCGGTTTCGGCAATAGCCTCGGCAACAGTACCGAAAACCTTCAGCTCAACATCGGAGCCGTCCTTTGCCTTGTGGGTAACGGTGGTGCCAGCCTTGCGGGCATTCACGCCGCCCACAATGTTCGTGCCGGCTGCGAGCATACGAGCGGTGTGCTTGGTGCCTTCGCCGCCGGTGATGCCCTGAACGATGACCTTAGAGTCTTTGTTCACAAAGATAGACATAGTTTTTTTCCTATAAATCCTTCGGTGGCGATTACGCCTTGTTAGCGAGCTCTGCTGCCTTGTCGGCGCCTGAATCCATGGTGGTTGCCTGCACCACGAGTGGGTGGTTTGCCTCAGAGAGGATGCGGCGGCCTTCCTCCACGTTGTTGCCGTCCAGGCGCACCACAAGCGGCTTAGTTGCGGAATCGCCCAGAATCTCAAGCGCCTTCACGATGCCCCTCAGCCACGGCATCGCACGAGGTGATACCGCCGAAGACGTTCACGAAAAACGCTCTTAACCTGCTCATCGCCCAGAATAATCTCAAGGCCCGCAGCCATAACCTCAGCGGATGCGCCGCCACCGATATCGAGGAAGTTGGCGGGCTTCACGTTGCCGTGCTTTTCGCCAGCGTATGCCACCACATCCAGGGTGGACATCACCAGACCGGCGCCGTTGCCGACAACGCCAACTTCGCCGTCGAGCTTCACATAGTTCAGGTCGTGCTGCTTAGCCTTAGCTTCCAGCGGGTTTTCGGCGGATTTATCGACAAGCGCCACGTGATCGGGCTGGCGGAATTCCGCGTTATCGTCGAGAGAGACCTTGCCGTCAAGAGCCAGAATATCGCCTTCGGGGGTCTGCACGAGGGGTTAACCTCAACGAGGGTTGCGTCTTCCTTCTTGAAGACATCGCCCAGCTTCACGAGAACCTCAACCACCTTAGGCTGCAGTTCAGCGGAGAACCCGGCGGCCTCAACGATCTCCTGCGCCTTAGCGGAATCGATACCCACCAGCGGGTCTACCTCAACCTTGGCGAGAGCCTCGGGGCGTTCAGCGGCGAGCTGCTCAATTTCCATGCCGCCCTCTACCGAGCACATGGCAAGGTACGAGCGGTTTTGCACGGTCAAGCAGAATCGAGAAATAGTATTCTTCAGCAATGTCAGCACCCTGTGCGACCAGCACGCGGTGAACGGTATGACCCTTGATATCCATACCAAGAATCTGCTGAGCGTACTCGTATGCCTCGTCAGGGTTTTTAGCGAGCTTCACACCGCCGGCCTTACCGCGGCCACCGGTCTTAACCTGAGCCTTTAATGACGGTCAGGCCGCCGATTTCCTCAGCTGCTGCCTTTGCTTCTTCGGGAGTGGTCGCAACAATACCCTTGAGCACGGGTACACCGTGCTTTGCGAAGAGATCGCGCGCCTGGTATTCGAAAAGGTCCACAGGTGTCCTTCTTCGTCGAAGTGATGCCGCCGCATGGGGTGCGACGGCCTGGTCTCATGAGGTTCATACGATGCGCCTTGGCACCCGTGCGGGCGCGCGAAAACGCTTTCGAAATCCTCTCATCTCTACTTTATCGGAAATATAGGTTAGTGTGCACTTATGGGTGCACATCAACCCGGTTTTTGTGGGTGGCATCACGTGTTCAGATGCGCCCTACGGGTCGGGGTCTACGAGACTTTCTCCAACGGCGCATACCGCAGCAGCAAACGCTTCTCCTCGGAGGCAAAACGCACCTTCGCCACGGTCTTATCGCCGGTGCCTTCCAGAGCGAGAACTCGGCCCTCTCCAAACTTGGTGTGGCGCACCGTATCGCCCACCTTCAGCTGCGGAATTTCCTTGCCTTGATGCACCCGCGAACGGTTGCGCACCGCTCCGGATGCGCTGGCTGCGGCCGCCAAACCGTAGCTTGCCGAACCATTGACCTCGGCGGTTGATGGTTCACGGTTCGCTCGGGTGCGGGATTCATCGTATCCTGTGCCGTAGCCGCCCGAGCTGCCCCGTTATCCCGCGCCCGTCGCCTGCCCACCGCGAGCTGTATCCGCTCGCCCCGCGATAGCCGCCCTGCCCGTAGCCTCCATACCCGCTGGCACCGTTGGCGTATGCGCCCATCCCGGAGGCACCAAACCCGGCAAAACCGCCCAGGCGGCGCCACTCGATCAGCTCCTCGGGAATCTCTTCCAGGAAAGGGTGAAGGCGGGTTGAACTGGCTCTTGCCCCACATCGTGCGGGTCTCAGAGCGGGTGATATAGAGCCGCTGCATCGCGCGCGTGAGCCCCACATAGAGCAAGGCGGCGTTCCTCGCTCATCTCACCCTCGTCGGTCAGCGCCCGCTGATGCGGAAACAGCCCGTGTTCCAGCCCGGTCAGGAAAAACAACCGGGAACTCAGGCCTGGCGGTGTGCAGGGTCATCAGGGTAATCATGCCCTGCGCCTTCGCCTCTGCGGCCTCGGCGGCAATCTGCGCGGCGGACGGGGTCTGCCCGTCGGCGGAGGCGCCTCGGGAGGGGATCGAGTCGGCATCAGCCACCAGCGAGACATGCTCTAAGAACTGTTCTAAGTCCGCGCCGGGGTTCTCCGCCTCAAACTCGACCATCGCATCCAGCAGCTCCGAGAGATTTTCCACCCGGGATTCGTCCTGAATATCCTTAGATTCACGCAAGGCGGCGAGATAGCCGGACTGTTCGAGCACCGCCTCTAGGGTTGTGGCGGCTGATTCGGTGCGCGCAATCTGGGCGAGATCGTCCATGAGCTTGACGAACTGAGCATACTTTTTTCACGGCGGCAGCGCCCAAACCCGGTACGCTCCCCGGCTCGGCGGCAGCGGCACGGGCGGCGGCAAAGAACGAAATTCGCTGTGCCGATGCGTGATCGGCGACCACGGTCTCAGATTTCGCGCCGATACCGCGCTTAGGTTCGTTGAGAATACGCCGCACACTCACGTCGTCGTCCGGGTTTGAGAGGGCGCGCAGGTAGGCGAGCGCATCTTTAACTTTCTTTGCGCTCATAGAACCGGGTGCCGCCGACCACGCGGTACGGCAGTCCGGCGCGCATCAGGAGTTCTTCAAGGGCGCGGGATTGAGCATTGGTGCGGTAGAAAATCGCCACATCCGAGGGTTTGATGCCGTGTTCGTCGGCAAGCCGGTCTATTTCTTGGGCAATGTAGCGTGCCTCCGCATGTTCGGATTCGGCGACGTACCCCACGATTTTTGTGCCCTCCCCCGATGCCGTCCACAGCTTCTTGGGGCGGCGGTTGGGGTTGCGTTCAATCACGGCGTTCGCGGCGGAGAGAATGTTCTGCGTGGAACGGTAGTTCTGTTCCAGCAGAATAATGTGCGCATTGGGGTAGTCACTCTCGAAATCCGTAATATTGCGAATGTCGGCGCCGCGGAAGGCGTAAATCGACTGGTCTGAGTCGCCCACGACGGTCAGTTCGCCGGGCGGCGGAGCATCCGGGTACGGCCCCTGCTCGCGAGTGTTTCCCTGCGGATGCGCCCCCACCAACTCCCGCACGAGCGCATACTGGGCGTGGTTGGTGTCTTGGTATTCGTCCACCAGAATATGCCGGAATTTGCGGCGATAATAGTTTGCGATTTCGGGAAACTTCTTGAGCAAAAACACGGTTTTGCCGATGAGGTCGTCAAAGTCGAGGGAGTTCGCGGCGCGAAGGCGTTGAGTGTAGACGGTGTAAATCTGCGCGACAGTCTTTTCCCACGGGTTATTCGCGGCCGCCGCGCTGTATTCTTCGGCGCTCACCAGCTCGTTTTTGAGGGCGGAAATCCTGTGCCCCACGGCCTTGGGGGCAAACTTTTTAGTGTCAAGGTTCAGCTCTTTGATAATGAGCGTGAGCAGGCGCTGCGAATCCGCCGAATCATAGATCGTGAAGGTCGATTTGAGCCCGAGTGCCTTGGCTTCTCGGCGCAGCACACGCACGCAGAAACTATGGAAGGTGGAAATCCACATGTGCTGCGCACGCGGACCGATCAGCTCTTGGATGCGCTCACGCATTTCCGCCGCGGCCTTGTTCGTGAAGGTGATGGCGAGAATCTGCCCGGGAGTTGCCCGCCCGGTTGCGAGCAGATGGGCGATGCGGTGCGTCAGCACGCGGGTTTTGCCAGACCCGGCCCCGGCGACGATCAGCAGGGGCGAGCCGGCGTGTAAAACAGCCTCGCGCTGCCGGTCGTTAAGCCCGTCGATCAGGGTTGCAGGGTCGATAGTGCTGAGCGAATAGGTGCGCTCCCCGTAAGGATCCTCGGGATTGTACTCGCTTCCGTACCCGCCCACTCGGTAGGCGGGCGGCATGAACTCGCCGAGCGCATCCTCGTGAGCGGTGACAGTTTGGGAGGTCACCGCTTCAGGGTTGAGCTCTGGCATAAAAGATTCGTGGGCGAAGGGGTCTTCTTCCGGTGCGGAACTATCTTCCGGCGGAATGTGGGCATCATATTCGGGGTCGTAGGGCGGCTGCGTGTTTTCGAGATCGGCAAAGAGGGTATCTGCGGCAGGTTCAACGCCGGATGCGGAGTTGGTGGGTTCGCTCATGATCTACCTCGCTGCCTAGAATACACGTTCGATATTCCATGCTACCGTATTTGCCCTCTCGCTCCCACCCATCGCGCCCGTTTGCCGCGCATAATTCGCTCTTAGCGGTACCCCACCGCGCGGTGAGCTCATGCTACGATGACCGGATGGATCAGGTCATCACTCCCGCTATGTGGTGCGACGGAACTGCCGACGAGGCAGCACAGTTCTACGCCAATGTTTTTCGCGATACATCCGTGACCGAGCAGGCGCCCGGGCTCGCGGCGACGGTCAGCATCCACGGTTTCAAGCTCTCGCTCATCAACGGCGGTAACCAATATGCCCCGAACCCGTCGATCAGCTGCATCCTGAACTTTGATCCGCTCTTATTCGGCGGAGAGGAACAGGCCCGAACCTACCTTGATGAGCTCTATGAGCGGCTCAGCACCGGCGGCGTACTCATGGAGCTGGGTGAGTACCCCTTCTCCCCGCGCTACGCTTGGGTTCGTGACCGTTTCGGCATGACCTGGCAGCTCATGCTCACCGACCCGGACGGCGATCCGCGCCCCTTTGTTATCCCATCCTTCATGTTCGGCGGTACTAATCACGCTAATGCCGAGGAAGCCACAGACGCTTGGATCGCCCTGTTTGATAACGCCCGCCGCGGTGCTCTGTACCGTTACGAGGAAGGCGGACCGCTGGATGCGGGTACGGTCATGTTCACCGACTTTACCCTGCGCGGCACCTGGATGGCAGCCACGGACTCTGGGACCTTCCACGATTTCACCTTCACGCCCGGAGTCTCCATCATCGTCTCCTGCCGCGACCAAGAAGAGATCGACCGCTACTGGGCGGGGCTCTCTGCTGTGCCCGAGGCCGAGCGCTGCGGCTGGTGCGTCGACCGCTGGGGTGTCTCGTGGCAGATCGTCCCCCACAACATCGCCGAGCTCATGGCCGACGCCGCCACACGCGATAAGATCCTGCACATGGGCAAGATCGACCTGGCCAAGCTATAGGGTACTGACGTCATCTGACCCTACTATGAGGACTCCTCAGTAAATAGTAAAAGGAATTTCCACCATGAAGTCCCTTGGCGTACTCGGTGGTATAAGTTCCGAAAGTAATACCCTGTACTATGTACTATCAGATTATTACGGTTGATTCCTCCTATGTTTTATTATGTGAGCTCAGTGTTGAAGATGAGATTCATACGTTCTCGAAACACAAAATATGAGCTGAAAAATAAGTTAGGAAAAACATGAACTGTATTGTTCGTTGGGCAGATATAAAGCACGAATGGGAACCATTTGAGAATGTTTTCTGCAGCAGCGATTGGCCATTCCATCTTGAACATTACGTATCGCATGAGAGCCTCATACGCCGATTTGAAGAGCAGGAATTCTCCGAACCTAATAACCGCGTTGCCTTTATTCACAGCGATGGAGAGCACGTCGGTATTGCCATAGTGCACGGACTGCAAGATTCCACAGCAGAAATAGATATGCGTATGGTAGCGAAATATAGAAATCAAGGGATTGGGAGTATTGCGCTCATTAAGCTAACTGACCTTATTTTTGAATCCAAAAGCTCCATTATCCGCGTTGAAGGCAATACACGAAGCGACAATATTGCTATGCGTCGTGCTTTTAACTCTGCAGGCTGGGTTCACGAGGCGCATTATCGAGAAGCTGGAGTTACCGCACAGGGTATCAAGTGCGATGTCATGGGATATGCGGTGATCCGTAGTGACTGGGAAAGCGGAGAGAGGACAATTGCGAGTCTGTGTGAGTAATACGCGCAAGTAAAGAAAACTAGGCATGGTATGTCAGGATACAACCGACTTTGCGGCTGTCAGTTTCCGGTAGCAGATAAGTAGTATCGCGCGACAAAAAACTAAGGAGCCCGCCCCGAACGTACTCCATCAGCATTCTTTTGGTAAAGGCCCCACGCTGACACAACCAGTCGCTCTGCGCAATAATGGAAGGTATGGGTCTATCACAAGGTCAGAAGAAACGCCTGTACGGCGAGCAGGCGCAGCAGGGGCAGAACCGACCGCAGCCTGGGCGAAAACCCCAAGAGCATAAAATTCATGAGCTCAAACAGGTCATGGATGACCGTGCCGTGCGCGCGAACGCACCCGCCGAACAGCAGCGTTCGAAGACCTTTCTGTACGTGGCGGTCACGATCTCCCTGCTGCTGGGCGCCTATGTGGCGTTCTGGGTGCTGCCGAGCTACGGCAGGCTGGCGAACGCCCAGGTTCCCGACCTCTCCCCCATTACCTCAGCCGAAGCTCTGTCCGCCTTCGCCTCCGGGCTGGGCGACAATCTGGGCGCGTATACGTATGCGCATCGTTCGGTGGGCATAGTTTTCGCGCTCTTTTTTGGGCTTTCGCTGGCGTTCCTGGCGTACACGTCACGCCTGCCGAAGGTGCTGCGGGCACTGTTCACGGCGGCTCCGGTGGGCTACCTGCTCGTGCACATTGCCACGATTTTTATGCTGGATGCAGCGCTCGCCGACCCCGCGCATCAGCCCGGTGCTCTGAACGTGCTGTTACCTGTGGATTGGGCGCTGCTGCTTCTGTCTCTGGCGGGTATCGCATACCAGCTGATGCGCAGCATTAAGGATGCGGCCTCCACCTTTATCGCAGGCGGGCCAAACGCCGAGGCAGACGGTAAACCCGAAGAATAACTCCCCCTCGTCCTCACTGTATGAAAAAGGAACCCTACTTCACGATTAGGGTTCCTTTTTCATGGGAGGACTCATGCAGAGCCCCGCGCGGAAGACGGGCTCGGTCCTAAATCCCTGCTGATGCGTTAGGGGAGCTCGACGGAGTTACAGGATCGTCATCGTCTTCAAACTGTGAAGCTATACCTGCAACAACCCAAGATCCGTTGCGGTATTCCGCCAGCAGGTGACCTTTATATTCCCGTTTAGCGTCGCCTCCGCCGTCTGATACGTCCTCTACCTTCCCGTCGTCAACTTCAAATTTGCCGTAATTCATCGTAAAGGTACGTTTCCACGAGTAGACTTCTCCATCCCACACGGGCTTGTCTTCGTCCAAAGTGTAGGTTATTTTGGCGTTGTCCACCCAGCGTTTGCCGTCCCGTGCTCTCTGCAGCAGATCCTTCATCTCGCTGTCTAAGAAATGGTTTTTCTCGGATGTGCTCATCGGACCGTTTTCAATAAGCGAGTAGTCACCTGTATGTAATGGCGTATTCGACCGTTGCCGCCGTATAGGCGATAGTGTCGCGCATCCCTTGAGAGATTTCTCGGTGACACTCCCCGGTTTCTTGGGTTTGGGGTGTTTCTCTGAGCGTGTTCCTTGGTGGCGGGCTCAAAGGTACCCGACTTCTCGTATTCGAGCACGGATTCAAAGTTAATATCGCCCTTGTAGCTGCCGCTCATATCGATACTCGGGCTCCGGGCTTGACGACGCTGAACGTGATGCCGACGAACTGGAGCTTGAAGAACTCGACGAGGAGCTGGAACTCGACGAGCTGGAAGAGACGATGAACTAGAGGATGCGGGCGACGTCGCCTCAATCCCATTCACCTTAGGGGCACATGCAGATAAAAAAATACGGCACCGGCGCTGGGAGCCCAGAACCAGTAAAGCGGTTCGGCGATCGAGCAGAGAAGACATGAGTAGAGTTCTCCTTATCGGAAGTGTAGGGACAAATCGGTATATGTTTTAAGTTTGAGGCTTTCACTGCCCCTTTGCGCGGCACAGCGCACAAGTTCCCGTCATCATCAGCAATACTCGTCGCACAGGAGTATAGAGCAGTACAGCACGCATTAGTAGTCGAAAGGATAAACAGAGTCCTTCGGAGATAAATACCTTTACAGAGGCAAGGGCACTTACGTTTTAGCTCTTAGACTTCGGTTGATTGGCAACCGCGCTGGTTATCCAAGCTCCGTTAATATACTGCGCCGTCAGATTACCTATAAATTTATCGCGATATATCATGTCGTGGTCTTCGTCTGAATGGTACTCAACTTTGCCGTCAACAACCTCGAATTTACCGTATTCAACGATAAATTCACGATCCCATTTGTATTTGCCATCGCCTTCAAGCCGGGGACTCTCTTCGGTGAGCGTATACTCGATCGTAACGTTATCCGGCCAGAATGTGCCTTCGCGGGTTTTATCGAGTCGTTCCTTCTCTTCCCTCAAGAAGTAATTGCGTTCTGGTTCCGACATAGAGCTTTGCTCCAGCAGGGAGTAATCCCCCGTGTTATAGGCGTATTGCGTTGCGGCAACCGCAAACGCGATGCTCAGGTGGAGGCCCTTGAGGGACTTCTCATCCGCACCGGCAGGTTTCTTGGGTTTAGGAACGTTTTTTGCCGGATGCTCCTTCGTAGCGGGCTCATATGTACCGGTTTTCTCGTATTCCAGAACGGACTCAAAATCGATTTTTCCGCCGTAGCTGCCGCTCATATCAATGTCGGTTGCGCCAGACTGCGATGGTGAAGAATCTGAAGTTGATGATGCAGAAGCTGACGAAGAACTTGTGGAGGCTGAACTCGACGATGAAGAGCTTGAACTTGAAGAGGTACTCGGCGATGCATCAGACGACGATGCGCTCCCCGACCCAGAGTTTTCAGTGGTGGAATTACCACCGCACGCGCTCAGTAGTGCCGCACCGGCTCCGGTTCCGAACACGAACAATGCATTTCTGCGGGTAAAAATAGAAGACATCATTGCCTCTCATAGATATGTACGGGTATTTATCGGTCACTTTCAGAATAAGCGTATAGGGCTGCTTACTTCAGGATTTGCGGCAAAATGTTATGGAATCTTTATGTTCTACGCCCTCAACACGGGCAACGGCGCCCTGCAGATAAAATAAAACCCGCTTGATGCTCCTCCGCGAGGAAGCTGCATCAAGCAGGTTCGCTATCCGTGCCCCCGAGACGATTCGAACGTCCGACACCTTCTTTAGGAGAGAAGTGCTCTATCCCCTGAGCTACGGGGGCAACTCGTTCCATTATACGGGCATCACACAGGTTTTAGCATCTTACACGCCCCTAGAATAGACGAGTGAGTATTTTTATTGACCCACCCGTCTGGCCCGCACACGGCACGGTCTTTTCGCACCTAATTTCTGACACTTCTTTGGCGGAACTTCACGATTTTGCGGCGAAAACCGGCATAAGTCCGCGTGCTTTCGATGCCGACCACTACGACGTTCCCGCATATCGGTACGAGGGGCTGGTTCGTGCAGGTGCGCGCGAGGTGAGCGGGTCGCAGCTGACGCGCATCCTGATAGACAGCGGGCTGCGGGTGCCATTGCGGGAACGCCCTAACAAAAATACGCCCGCGTCTCATGCGCGCCTGGGACTCGTTGCTGCCCGGACACACAGCACTGGGCGAAGATCTACTGGAACGTTACGAGCAGCCGCATCGGAAATACCACACGAGTGTGCATCTTTCGGAAATGCTCACCGCGCTCAAGACCCTTTACAAACGACACCACACCGCAACCCCGCGGGCGGTACTTCTGGCGGCATGGTTTCATGATGCCGTCTACGAGGCAAACCCCGGCGATGACGAGGCGGCTAGTGCCGACCTCGCACGCACCGCCCTCACTCCCCTGGCGAGCACCGGGTCTCTCACGAACCGCGAGGTTACCGCTATTGCGCACCTGATAGAGCTCACGGCTTCTCACCAATTAGCCGATGGTATTGAAGAATATACCTCTGGCGCGCTTACCCGTGCCGATGCAGCATTCTTCCTTGATGCTGACCTTGCAATTCTCGCCGCCGATAGCCCGCGTTATACCCGCTATGTCGCTGGGGTTCGCGCCGAGTACGCCCATTACGCTCCGGACGCCTTCACTCGCGGACGAGCGGCAATTCTGCAAGGTTTTCTAAACCGCACAGCGATCTACGCTTCAGACACCGCGCATCTTCTCTGGGATGCGCCTGCGCGTCTGAACCTCCGTACCGAGCTGGAGGGCTACCGCGCAGCATTGAGCGAACAACCAACCAAGGAGGCACACTAAATTGTGCCCACCGATGAGCTATTCCTGCTCACTGCGGGGATTTTTTCGTGCCCTCGTTTTCTTGCGGTAGATCATGCGGGCACTTACCATGCCGATAATAATGCCTATGCCGCCGACGACAGAAACCCACATGGCCGGGTTACCGAGCGGCAGCGCGACAAAGCAGACCGATCACAATGCCCGGAATCGCACCCGCCACCATGCCGATGGCAAGGTACGTAAATTCCTGGTCGGAGCTGTTCTTAGGGCTTTCAAACTGTGTTGGCATTCTTCTATGGTACCCGCACATGCCGCCCCAGCAGAACGTATTTTCGCCTCACGCCTAGAGACATATGCGGGGCGTGCGCCTGATCGACCATCAGACGCACGCCCGTATATATCGAAAAATAGCCTGAGGCGGGCTTAGTAGTACATGCCGTGGCGATAATCCCAGCTGGGGAATGGGTCGCTCAGGGTGGCGCATAATCTCTTCATAGTCCAGACCCTTACAGATCAGGGTGGGGGCGGGGTCACACTGCGTTCACCGTGCTGTTCGGGCACTAGGCGCCCTCGGCATCGACCATCGAGACCATCACGCCCTGTTCGTGGCGTGTTTCGTCAGATCTTATCGAGGTTGAATGGATTTCACGTATTCATCGCCGCGCACAATCACGTCTACGCTGTTCTCGATGCGGTCGCCAATGCCCGTCACACGCCCCTGTCCCGATGCCCGAGGGTTTGCCGAGCTCGCAAAGGTCAGTTTCCCTTCATTCTCCCAGAGGCACGAACAATCTGTTCTGCGGGGGTGCCAAAACGCACCACGAAACAGCTGGTTGCGCGCGCATCGCGGGCAAGTTCCTTCGTCGTTTCATCCGGCAGGGTGCTTTTCAGCGTCTTCGCGCCAGGGGCAGAATGCATCCTAAAGAATGTCGTCATCCCAGTGTTTCCGGTGAATCGCGGTTCTGGAGTCATCTGGGCGAGTTTGTCGAGCTGTTCTAGGGATACGCACAGCACGACACCGGGCTTTTCGCGTTTGCGGAGCTTGGCATCAAATTTACGTTCGAGGCCTTCGCCATCAGTAGCCATAAGGATATAGCCAACCTTTGTGGGGGCGACGATCAGGCCGCCGGTGCCTGAGAGGGTTGCTACAGCTGTCGGAGATGCCTCGCCCGTCCAGTCTTCACGGATGGGAGTTGATGATGTATTTTCCATAGTTCAAGTATTGTACTCGCCCAGAAGATAAGGCGATCTATCTTTATATAGTCACATCATGAGATACTCACATGACCACGATGCGGTCTCTCCCGCGTTTTTCTGCCATAGAGCCGCGGTGTGAGGGCCTAAGCGCCTAGAATCTGCACGCAAGCCTTATGAGTGTGATACCAAGTCTGACACCGAGTTCGAAAGGCATATATACCTTCCAGAGCACGCAAAGACGGCACCTATCCGATTGGACGGGTGCCGTCTTTGTCTAAGTCTTCTCTATCTCAGATGAGATTAGAAAGCGGTGTAGTAACCATCGACAGGCATGTAACCATTGCCATCAACGGGGGTCAGCTGGGTACCCTGCGAGGGGTTCAGAGCGGAGACCATCTGGCCGTTACCCACGTAGATACCAACGTGGTTGTAACCGTTGGTGAACACAATGTCGCCAGGCTGGGGGTTCGCGGTTGCGCGAAGCTCAGTGGACATGGTGTAGGTGTAAGGAGTCAGCTTGATGCCCTGCTGAGCAAAGATGTAGGAGACGAAGCCGGAGCAGTCCCATGCACCGTAGGAGCGACCGCCCCAAACGTAACCGGTACCCTGAGCAGCCTTAGCTGCAGACACAATAGCGTCGCGGGTTGCGTTGTTGGTAGCGGGTGCAGGAGTCTTATCTGCTGCAGGAGCAGGTGCCTGTGCAGAAGTAGTCTCAACCTGTGCGGTCTGTTGTGCAGGTGCAACGTACTCGGTCTGCTGCTCAGCCCCGAGGTGCAACGTAGGAAGTTGCGGGGGTCTGGTAACTGCTGTAATCGTACTCGTAGCTGCTGTAGTCGTAGCTCCGTCGGTTGCTGCAGGAACCTCAGCAAATGCGTTTGCGGGAATGTTGGAACCGATAACAGCAGCACCGGCAACAGCAACGATACCTGCGTTACGAACAATCTTCTTAGCCATTAGTAATATTCCTCCATTGCCTGACGAGGTAAGCTGTCGGGCGCGAGCATGGATTCACTCGGTCACTTGCGCGACTTAGCCCCCTAGGCTTCTCCCCTAAGGAGAAACCGAAAAGTGGTTCCCCCGCTTCTGCCGTATTGGGTAGACGTTCCTTGAAGTGCTGGCAGAACTCGGCGGATTCACTCCAAGGGTGTCCTCTTACGATTAGGATTTGGACACAAAATGAGAATACACAGAAAACTCTCAGTTGTCACCTCGTGTCGCCACCTTTTTTCACTCTAATAGTGTCAAATAGTCCATAACAGAGAGTTATCAATACTTTACGAAAAGAACACTTGTTCTTCTAAAATAAGCCCCTGACTAGTAGTTTTATACAGCATTCCGCGAATTTGAGGGGTTTTATCGGCACAAATATCCAGCATTCCCAGGTTTCTTTAAGGTTGATCCATATCTCTTAAAATTTTTTTCTGCGCGAACGTTAATTTTCTCCTGATAGTCGCGCTGTAAAGTTTTGCCGTTTTACAGCAACTTCCGCGCTATATCTGGAATGTATCCCCCAAAACCTGGTTTTGAACATCGCATCTGCAGAAGGTACGTCCGTCATGGATGCACTATGACACGCCAAATTCTCAACGATACAGATATACCGTCCCGAAGAGTACAATTCGGCAGCCACCCCCTATATATTAAGGAGTAACTGTGGCTCACATCCGCTCATCCCGAGAATTCAGGACATAACAGAACCGTGGAGCTCACCCTACGGTAAGCCCCACGGTCAATTATGAGATCTATACAAGAAGGCGCACTATCGGCCTCCTTCTAAAACCGTCCGGCTGGCGAACGATACATTCTTTAAAGTGCAGATGCGCGCTTGACCACAATAGCGTTCGCAACATCCAAATCCAGCGAGATAGAGGCATCTTCGCCATCAGCACGCACAATCACATCGTTATTGTCGCCGCCGACCACAGACACCGAAGCGCCAAAGGTAATACCGGCGTCGGCAAGCACCTTGAGCAGGTCAATATCCGTCTGGATAGATTCGGGGAAGCGTGAAATCGTGAAGCGATCCTCTGGTCCGGAATCACGGGCAGCAAGCGCCATAGGAACAGTACGTTCGTCGTTCTTTTCGCTGTCGACGCCGAGTTCTTCAAGACCGGGAATAGCGTTGCCGTAAGGAGAGAACTTAGGCTGATTGAGCATATCCAGAATGCGCCTCTCCACGTGATCGCTCATCACGTGCTCCCAGCGGCAAGCCTCATCATGTACATACTCGATATCCAGACCGATCACATCAGAGAGCAGACGCTCGGCGAGGCGGTGCTTACGCATAACCTCAACAGCCTTCTTGCGACCTTCATCGGTCAGTTCGAGGTGACGGTCGGGCTCAACAGTGAGCAGTCCGTGCTTTTCCATACGCGCCACGGTCTGTGAGACGGTCGGACCGGAATGGTCTAAGCGTTCCGCAATACGCGCACGCATGGGGGTAATGCCCTCTTCCTCAAGTTCGAGGATGGTGCGCAGGTACATTTCAGTGGTATCAATCAGATCGGTCATACCGTCTTATTCCCCTTATATACAACCTGCAGCCAAGCAAACGTAGCCTAGCCTTATATCGAACCTATATCTGAGTAACTATTATGTACCTTTTTAAGTAGTTTTGCCACGGATTACCCCGGCGCGTCGCTTGAAGCGAACTTTTCGCCTTAGAATCCATCTCGAAAATCGTTCCGAGTACATCCGCGAAAAGCAAAACTATCAAGGCGGCTCTCAGCAAAAGCTCACGCTAAACCTCTTCGGCATCCTCAGCGTCCTGCTGTTCCTCAGTGGATGCGCCCGCCTCCTCAGCACCGTTATTATCACGTTCACTGGCCTGCAGGCGATCGGCCCACGGCACCCACTCTGGGGGCGAGAAGCGCATCATCACCGGGAATCAGACCGACCTCGCAGATAGTCGCAACCTTAGATCGAGGCGCCCGCGACAGAGTCGCAAACCAAAACCACCCGCGGTACCCCGGCAGCAGGCACTCAAAAAGATGCGTAGTCAAGCGCTCTTCTTCGCCGCGCAAATGATGCACCAGGCCGATAGAGTTATGCGGTGCAACAGCCTCAACCCCGGTGAGTGCAATATCTTTTGCCTCCGCAAGAATATCGTCAACCTTCGTGGTGCGACGGCGCCTATGCGCAGGCCCCAGGGTGGGTTCCCCGGTAGGAAGTTCATCTTCCTTAACGACGAAAGGGTCATGCACAGCTGCCGTTGTCTCGGCATCATGTTCAAGCGTGGGCACGGTAGATTCGTCGGGCTGTTGGTTCACCTGTTCAGACATACTACCTATTAAAGCATCTCCCAGCGCGATGACGGCGAGGAATTCGTGTGATGTTTTCGCCCGCATGCGCCCATGTCAGACCCTAACCTGCGCAAACGCTGTGAATACTGCCCGCCACAGCGCAATATTGCGTTTTTCGGCGGGAGCAGGCTCATAAACCTGATACGGTTATGCCATGAGTAGCAAAAGCGTATCTTCCTCTGAGCCCGTAGAGGCCGCCGCTGCCCTTCCCTACACCCGAGCGATTCGCTGGCTAGGTACAGGCGGCGGTATTCTAGCCGTAGTATGCGTAATATGCGGCGTCGTCATGCTCCTCATGAAATGGGCGGGGGCGCATCCGCCAGCGCTCATGAGTCAGATTCCGCTGATTCTGCTTCCGGTCGCTTTTCTTGCGCTCATGGTCAGCATTGTGCTGGCGGTTCTGCGCAGGCGAGCAAGCTAAGACGCGCATACCGGCCATAAGATTTTCCGATAATTTTCCTGGTGAAAGAAGAGTACACAATGTCTGCAGAAGCTAAACTGCTCGTCGTTGATGACGAGTTCAATATTCTAGAGCTTTTGGCTACATCCCTGCGGTTTGCGGGGTTTGAGGTTGTCACCGCCGGTAACGGTCGCGAGGCGATTGAGAAGGCGGAAAACGAACAGCCGGACCTCATCGTCCTCGACGTGATGATGCCCGGTATGGACGGCTTTGAGGTCACTCGCCGTCTGCGCGATGCGGGGCGCACGTACCCGGTGCTGTTCCTCACCGCGAAGGACGCCACCGAAGATAAGGTTGCCGGCCTGGGCGCGGGCGGTGACGACTACGTCACCAAGCCGTTCTCGCTCGATGAGGTGATTGCCCGCATCCGCGCTATTCTGCGCCGGTCACGCAACGCTCAGGAGGAAGACGACGCGATTTTGCGCGTGGACGACCTGAGCCTGAACATTGACACTCATGAGGTGTTCCTGGGAGACGAGGAAATCGACCTCTCCCCCACCGAGTTCAACCTGCTGCACTACCTGATGCTCAACGCAAACCGCGTGCTCTCGAAGGCACAGATTCTCGACCACGTATGGGAGTACGACTTCAACGGCGATTCCTCCATTGTGGAGTCGTACATTTCGTACCTGCGCCGCAAGATTGACAACAACCGAGAAGGACACGAACCGCTCATTCACACCAAACGCGGTGTAGGCTACATGATTCGCGGTTCTCCGGAGCTAGTATCTCGTGCCACTGAAACCCTGTTGATCGTCTTCCTCACTCGCTGTCGCTGCGAACCCAGCTGGTGCTGGTGACCTCGGTGCTCATTGCGCTTGCCATCGCGGTCACCTCGCTCGTGGCGATTTCAGCACTGCGCGCCCAAATGGTGCATCAGCTCGACGAAGAGATGAAGGCGAGCTCTTCCTCGCTCGTTTCCTCCGTCGGGACCTCGCAGACCCGGCAGGACGGGCGGTCGGCTCGTACCGGGTCTATGTGACTCGATCAGCACGGAAACGTGCTGCACTCGATTGCGGGAGCCGATCAACAGGCGGAAAACGAGCCGGTTCTGACCGGCTGGGACTCCGAAAGGTCAAGAAATACCACGAAACCGGCACGACCGTGAACTCGCGGACAGGGCTCTAACGACTGGCGTATTATGCCGATTTCTTTTGGAGTCTTCAACCAACGGTCAGGCATCTTCAATGGTGATTGCCCTGCCGCTGAAGCAGACGAACCAGGTGGTCGCGTTGGTTGGGTGCTGACCTCGCGTTCGGGCTTGCCACACTTGCCGCTGCAATCGCGATGACCTGGGTGATTGTGACCCGCACCTTCGAGCCGCTGGCGCGTGGGAGCAGACCGCCGCGAAGATTGCCGCCGGGACTCTCGCAGCGCATCGAGGATTACAACCCTCAGCAACGAGATCGGCAACTGGGCAATCTCGCTGAAAATACTGTGCTCGCGCAGATTGAGAGTTCGTTTTAATGCGCAGGCAAAGTCAGAGGCGAAGATGCGCCGGTTCGTGGAGACGCCCTCGCACGAGCTACGCACCCGCTGGTGAGTATTCGCGGGTACTCGAACTATACCGCCAGGGGTGCCCTGCCCAACGATGAGGCCGTGCAACCGCGATGGGGCGCATTGAGTCCGAGTCGAAGCGCATGGGCCAGCTGGTCGAGGATCTGCTCACGCTGGCGCGCATCGACGAACGCCGCGAATCTAAGCTCGCCCCCTTCGACCTGTTCCACCTGGCGGTTGATGCCAGCAACGACGCCTACGCAACGTCGCCGGATCGTGAAGTCTCGCTTGTAGGGTCTCACTGACGATGTGGTTTCCGACTGCGCACCCGTGATCGGCGATGAATCACGGATGCGCCAGGTGGTCGCCAACCTGCTCACCAACGCGATGCGCTACACCCCGGCGGGCACGCCCTTAGAAATCGCGGTTGGCGTGCGCGAAGATGTTCCCGGATACCCGCTCTCGGTTATTGAGGTGCGCGATCACGGCCCGGGTATTCATGGTGAAGATCGCGAGCGCGTGTTCGAGCGTTTCTACCGCACCGATACCTCGCGTTCGCGTGAGACCGGCGGAACTGGGCTGGGGCTGTCGATTGTGGCGGCGATTTTGGAGCAGCACGACGGTTCTGTGCATATTGAGGAAACGCCCGAGGCGGTGCGACCTTTGTGATTAGCCTGCCGTTCTATCCGGCGCCGGTGATGACCGATAACGGCGTTTCGCAGTAACCGCTGGGCGTGGATATAGTTCGTCATAATTCGGCTGGTGCGGGTGAGAAACCGCATCCCATACTGGTTTTAGGACGTTCTCGGACTGTGGATAACCGGTTTTTGTGTCCCGTGCGGGCAGTTTATCCACAGTCGGTAGGGGCTGCGGGCGCATCGCGATGGGCGTTTCTCTAGGGTAGATGGTGAGCGCTGCACGGCACGGAATTCTACGGCAGAATTTCACGTGGTCGGCAGCTCGAAAAACCTTACACCCTACCCAGGAGGAATATCATGGCACAGTTCGTCGTCGATTCAGAAACCATTGCGGCGAAGGCAGCTCAGGCTAAAACCCAGGTCGCTAACATTAGCGCCGAGGTTACCGGGATGACCGCATCCCTACAGGATTTGCAGGGTTCATGGACGGGCTCGGCATCGACGAACTTTCAGGCGGTGCTTGATAATTGGCGCGGCACCCAGAAGCGTGTGGAAGAGTCGATTACCCAGATTAACGAGGCTCTTGACCGTGCGGGCGTGAACTATGCGGAGACTGAAAACGCGAACGCTGCGATGTTCGTGGGCTAGGTTCCAGAGTCGCACCATATGCACTCGAACTTTGAGATAGCATGCGGGGCCTGCCGTGAAGGATTGATAGCGGACTTCACGCAGCCCCGGCTTTTTCTTAGGCGCAGATGATCTGGTGACGCCGATTCCCGCGCGGGCTGCGCCGGTTTATTCAGGGGATGAGTTGCGAGCTTAGGATGCGGTAGTCTCTTGCCTAAACCGCAGCCGCCAGCCGCTCGGGGCTGCCGCCGTGTCGTAATGCCACAGGCTCGAACGATTGACCCGCCCGCGTGCCGTCTGCACTGCCGCCATGATAAGCACGTTACGATCATCGACAACCCTGCACGCCCTGTTTAGCGGGGGCTGCCCTGCTGGGTGAAGGCGCGCGCACGGTACGCGATGGTGTCGGCACGGCTGACGGAACGACCGGTTGCGGTCACCCACACCAGACGCTCGTGCAGCAGCGCAGAAATCTCGGGTTCGCTCATGCTCCCGCCGCGCATCTCAAGCTCACGTTCGGCGTGCACGGCATCTTCGGGGTTCGGGGCCGAATGATCCGATTGTGCAGGTGCCGATGCAGCGGTTCCCGTGGGGTCGGGTGCAGGCTCTTCGGGCACGGCATTTTCCGTGACGCTTCCCTGAGAGTTGCTCTCCTGCTCGGCTTCCTCGAACCCTTCGCCTTCAAATTCTTCGTTCTCTTCGGCTTCTGATTCGGCGAGTTCCTGCTCGGCGAGCACTCGCTGCTGCACCTGCGCCTCGCGCTCTGCGGCACGTGCGGATGCTTCAGCAAGTTTCGTTTTCCGCTCCCGCACCGCCTGCGGATCGGGGGCGGCAATGGCGGATGCAGACTTGAGAATCCCGTTGAGTTTCAGGGAGTCGAACCCCTGGCGTGCGCGTTCCACCTCGGTTTCGGTGAAGTCTTCGAGGCTCAGGTGCGCATCCGCAGCAAGAGTATCGGGGTCTTGGGCGTGAGCATGGTTCTCGGCTTCACGAGTTTGGGCGGCTTGGGTGCTCGGAGCGCTCTGTTCACCTGCTGTATGCGGCGAGCCGGGAAACCCCGGACCGGTTTCGGGTTCTCGCCCCTCTTTGAAGGCCTGTGCGGCTGCGTTCGCGCGGGAATCTGCGGCCTCATTCAGCTCGTGCCCAGCATGCCCCTTAACCCAGACCATCTCGTAGTCCCTGCCGGTGCTTGCGGCATCGAGCGCTTCGAGCAGGTCACGGTTTTGCACGGGTTTACCGTCGGCCTTTTTCCAGCCGCGTTTCTTCCACCCGGGCATCCACTGGGTGAGGGAGTTAATCACGTACTGGCTGTCGCAGTAGATCAGAAGTTTGCTCTCGGCGCGATGGGCGGTCGCCTCAAACAGGTCGAGAACCGCCTTGATCTCGCCCATATTATTGGTACCGTGCCCCAGCCCCCTGCTGCCCAGTGGTTCTCGTCAATGTACCATGCCCATCCGGCAGGCCCGGGATTACCAAGCGCGGAGCCGTCAGCCGCCGCAATAATCTGATTCTGCATGCTCGACTTTACCTTACACGCTCGTAAAGCGCAGAGTGTGGCGTCAGTCTGGGCGAAGCTAGAGGTTTCGTCACGTCGCTCAGCTTCCAGGCGGCAGGCAGGTAGACTTAGGTGTGACCATCCACTCTATATCTTCCGGGGATGCGGATGTTTCACGCACGCACATCAGTAGTATTTTACCCTGCCCACCCGCACCTTTACCGGTGGGTTAAGGTTCACGTGGCTTGACTATGTAGGCGAGGAAGCTCGGCGCAAGGCGGCGTCGATACACAGCCCGTCGGCCTCTGTGAGTTACCTGGCGACTGAAGCCCTCATGCGGGCGGTGGCCGCGCCTCGGTTGGGCATTTCGGGGCCGGGTGCACGCACGATTACGGTAGATCGGTCATGTCGGCTCTGCACGAGCGGTAAACCGCACGGTAAGCCGCGCATCGCGGGCGTGAATTTCAATATGTCGCAGGTTCCCTCGCTGGCGGCAGGCGGTTTTTGTGCGCAGCAGCAGGTTGTTCTCGGTATCGATCTTGAGGCGGTTCAGGCCTCGCTTTTCCCAGGTTTCGCACGGGTTGCGCTCACCGTCGACGAACGCGCCGCCTATGAGTCCCTACCGCCGGGTCAGCAGCAGGCGGCGGGAGTTGCCATCTGGACCGCGAAGGAGGCGGTGCTCAAGGCAACCGGGCACGGGCTGAGTGTTTCACCGCAGACGGTACAGATCGAATGTGACGATGCGACCTTGGCGATGGTCAGCGCCCTGTGCGAACCGGCAAACCCGCTGGATGCGCCGGGCAGACAGGATCGCCCCTGCGAGCATGAACTTTCGGTAAGTCCGCGAGTGAGTGTGCGTGCCACACTCACTCTGCCCGAAGACTCAGATACGTCAGCAGAAGAGACGTCGGCGGGCGGTGAGGACGCTGGCAAGCATCAGACCCCGAAAACCCGCGACATATCGGACGAAAACGCCCACGAGGGCAGCGAGCGCTCGTTCTTTATTACCTGGTCCGTGCTGACGCTCAGCCCGACAGCGCATCCAACGGCGGATACGGCGGGGCGAGCGGAGCATCCCGAACGGTTCCTGCTGGCGGTGGCAACCGAAGATACCGTTCCGGTGGTGGATGTGCACACGGTCGCCACACCGCTGGACGTTAAGCGTCTGCTGGAACCGCCTGCGGCAGCGTATTAATGCCCAGTGCGCGCCCGAAACTGCCCAGTTTCGTGCCGGTTTCGGTGTGTTCCAGCACCGGGTCTGACTCAGCCACAATGCCCGCGCCCGCATAGAGGATGGCGGTTTGCGCATCAACCTCAGCACAGCGCAGCACGAGCGCCCATTGACCGCTTCCGTCTGCGTTCATATAGCCGACAAGCCCGCCAAAATAGTCCCGGCTAAACGGCTCAAGTTCGGCGATGCATACGCCGCGCGGCCTCGGTGGGGGCGCCGCAAATCGCGGGGGTCGGGTGAATGGCGCGTGCACCGTCCAGGCAGGTCATACCCTGTTTGAGCACACCCGAGATGGGGTGCCCAAATGCCAGCAGCTGCGGGGTCTGCAAGCGAAGGCGCCTCAGGAATAGTGAGCTGGCGGGTCATGGGTTCCAGCTGCGCCCGAATATCGGCGATAACGGTCGCATGCTCGCCACGATCCTTACGCGAAGCCATAAGCCGCTGCCCAAGAACCTCATCTTCGACGCTTCCATGCTCGGCGATGCGCGGAGCACTGCCCGCCAACGGGTGCGTTTTGAAGGCGCTGCCTTCCCCGGTATCGGGTTCCGTGCTGAAAATCAGTTCCGGCGAGGCACCCATCAGATATGGATGCTCCAACCCGCGGTGACCCTGCGGCAGCTTAACGCTAAAAACAAACGTGTTGGGCTGCTGGGCGCGCAGGTTGTTATACACCCCGGCAAGGTCGAGGGCGCCCGGCGTATAATCGGCGCGCAGCAGACGAGAAAGCACGACCTTATCCAGCTGATGCGCCTTCATACGCTCAACGGCGGTCGCCACCGCCTGCCGATACCCGGGGTTTTCGCGGCCCTCAATCTGCGTTGGTTCGGCGAGTGTAACCTCGTGTTCGGGCACCGGAATGTCGTCGATCTGCAGGCGTTCGGGCACGAAAAGATGCGCGGGGGCGTTCGGGTCGAAAGGAATCAGACCGACCACCGCGGTACCGGCGGATTCGGCGGCGGCGCGCGCATCCTCAAGGGCGACCTGGCGCAGGGAACCGGCGGTGCGCATCACGCGGGTTCCGGTGGCAAACATAAAATCAGGAAGATTATTGCTCACTGATAACGCCTTTCGGGTCTGTTAGAAGGTTGCGCCGCCATCGGCAACAATATTTTGCATGGTGATATGCCGTGAAGCATCGCTAACGAGGAGGGCATTCACCGCCGCAATATCGGCGGAGTTCGGCGATGCGCCCGAGCGGAATTCCCAGGCGGAAGGTCTCAGGGCTGCCCGCCACGGGTAGGGCGCTGAGGTCTTCGCCGTTCCACGCGTCGGTCACCATGGGGGTGCGGGTGGTGCCGGGGCAGACCGTGTTCACGCGAATGCCGTGGCGCGCCAGCTGCAGCCCAAAGCTTGACGATACGCGCACTGCTGAGGCTTTCGAGGCCCCGTAAGCACCGAACTCGGCGCGGGGCACGCGGGCGGCGTTGGAGGCGACCGTCACCAGCGAACGCGTGTTCTCGGGCGATGTCTGCACCTGCTCAATCATAACGCGCGCAAACTCACGCAGGCACAGGAAAACGCCGTCAGCATTGACCGCATGCAGCCGTTTCCAGTCTTCAAAAGAGGTGTCTAAGAGCGGTTTGCTGTGCACGATTCCCGCCGCCAAGACGGCGCCTTGGATAGGTTCACCCACCTCAGCGGCGGCACGTGCGAGCGACCGCACCGATTCTTCGTCGCTCACGTTGACGGAGCGGTAGCGGAAGATGGCGTCGCCGTAGGCGGCGAATGATTCGTGTGGTTTGTCCGCCAGATCGGCGGCATACACCGAATAGTTATTCTTGATGAGTTCGTGCACGGTTGCCGCACCGATTCCGCCGTTTGCGCCGGTCACGATAACCCAGCTCATGCGCATACCTTTCGGAGTTCCGGTTCGTCTGCCGTGACGAGGGCACTGGCGTTGAGGTGCTCCAGCACCTCGGCGGTGTTAAGCACGCGGGCGCATCGACCCGAGGCGTATTCGCAGGCCATGTGGTGCTCTTCCGCGGTGAAGTCGGCGAGCGCATCCGCCACCATGAAGGGCTGAATATCGCGCATGAACGCTTCAAGGGCGGTGGTCAGGCAGCCGATATGTGCGTATATGCCGCCGATGATGAGCTGATCGCGCCCGAGGTCTTTGAGCTGCTCTTCGAGCGGGGAACGCACGAAGGCGGAGTAGCGCCATTTGGTGAGCACGGTATCAGCTTCAGTGGGGGCGAGTTCGTCGAGGATCCGGGCGTTTTCGTCGTCCTGCAGACCGTCGCCCCAGAAGTCGGTCAGCAGGCGCCTGTCGGCGGGGTTCTGGCGGGGTGGTTGGGCGGTGTAGTAGACCGGGATTTTCGCCGCGTGTGCCGCATCTAGTAGGCGGCGAATATTGGCAATGGCAATGTTGATTTGGGCGTCTGGGAGGGTTGTCCGTCGCGTTCCAGCTCAAAGGCGCGCACGAAATAGCGCTGCATATCGTGCACGAGAAGCGCGGCACGCGCGGGATCGACCCGCCAGTTTACACGGTTTTGATGCTCCTGTTCGCGGTACTGAATAGGGGGCAATCTTGGGTAGCGCTATATGATCTCCTCCCTGCCATTGAGTTACAACAGCTTAGGGGTTCTTAATAGAAAGTTTGTCTATATGCAAGTACTATATTAGGTCATCCTTAGCTAATAGATATAGACATCCCGTAGACTAAGCGAGCTTCCCAACCCGCCGCCGCATCACGACAGCACGGGTTGCGAAGCTCGCAGGCACCCCAAAAGTTTCCTCGTTAGCTCAGGGTGAAGTCGACTCACAGGCACCGCATTCGCCAAAACCTCATTCAGCCCTTCGGTAATCGAAGGGTGGGTGTAAATTTCATCACGTAGCTGTGATGCCGTAATATTGTGGCGCATTGCCAACGCCACGAGGTTGATAACCTCCATAGACTCGACCACCAACAGCTGAGCGCCGAGAATCTGGTCAGTCTCGGCATCAATCACGAACTTCATGATGCCGCGCGGGTTTTCTAGGGTCTTCGCACGCGGCATGGCGGCGATAGCGGCAACAGGCTTGGCGGCAACCTTGATGGTGTGACCGGCGGCGAGCGCATCACGCTCAGTCAGGCCGACGGACGAGAGCGGCGGGTTCATGTAGATGGTTGCGGCAACCGCCTGGCGATCTTTCGTGGAGCGGGAACCGTCACCGAGCAGCTGCGAAAGCACCACGCGGTAGTCATCCAGCGAAATGTAGGTGAACTGCGGGCCACTGTTAACGTCGCCAAGCGCAAAAATATTCGGTGCCGTGGTGCGCAGGTGCTCGTCTACAGCGATCGCGCCGTGCTCGGTGGTTTCGATGCTCGTGTTCTCAAGCCCCAGCCCTCGGTGGCGGGTTTTACGCCCGGTTGCGACCATCACGTAATCCACCCTGCATGCTGCTTGACGCGCCCTCAGAGTCAAGGTAGTTCACGGTCACGGACTCGGCGTTATCGGTAGACGGTCTCTACGCGAACGCCCGCGTGAGCGGTAATGCCTTGATCGGCGATAATCCGCGTGCCGCCTGGGCGACGTCGTCACCGTAACGCCCGAAAAGCGCGGGAGCGCCTTCAAGCAGGGTTACTTCGGTGCCGTAGGAAGAGAAAAATACCGGCGAACTCGACGCCGATGGGGCTGCCACCGATAATGCCCAGGCGCTTTCGGGCGCGGGGTGAGCTCTGCAGCTCGGTAGAGGTGAGCACGCGCTTCGATCTCGCGGGCGCCCGGGATAGGCGGATAGTCGCCACGGCGCCGGTGTTGATGATAAAGCAGTCGGCGGTGACGATCAGTTTGTCCTCGCCCGCGGTGACCCTCGACCTCGGTGTCTGAGAGGAACCGTGCGTGACCGTCAATGAGTTTGGCGGTGGCGTTCGATTCGAGGATTTCGCGGTTCTTCGCGCGCATGGCACCGGTGAGTTTGTCACGGAAAATCACGGCGCTCTCGTAGGCGGCGTTCGCAGCTTCGGCGTTGTGTTCTGCCGCTGGCACGGAATTCATCAGCCCGGTGCACAAGCGCCTTGGTGGGCACGCACCCGATATTGATGCAGGTGCCGCCGTACATGTTTGAGGACTGCTCGATCAGGGCGACGTTCTTGCCGGTTTTCGCGTAGGCACCAGCAAGGGTTTTGCCGCCCTTGCCGAAGCCGATAACGACCATATCGAAGTGAAGGCGCGCGGTAGTCATAGTGTTCTCCCGGTGAAGTTTGAGGTGTTTATAATTCGCGTCTGGTGTTCCGGTGAACTTTAACGGGCGGCGTTTGGCATTTATTCCTGGTTTTTGCAAGAAAACATTAAGTTTTTTGACGCTGCGCTGGGGGCGGGCCGTCTACCTTATCTTATGCAGCTTAAAAAGAGCCTTTATGTGAATAAAGCGTTGAAAATCCCGCTTTATTCACATAAAGGCTCTTTTTACACCCAGCAGCGGGGGTGCAAGCTACCGCGACACCACGCTCACACGCTCGCGCTGATGCTCCCCCGACTCAATAAGGTCAAGCACGGCGATCGCAAAATCCGCATAGCTGATTTCGCTCTGCCCGGCGGCATTCATCGTCAGCACATCGCCCGCCAGCTGGTATTCACCCGTGCGCTCACCCCTCGTGGTTAAACACCAGGGCCGGGCTCAGGTACGTCCAGGCAACATCGTCGCGGATGCGCAGCGCATCATACGCCTGCGCCATCGCGGTAGCCAGCGGTTTGAATTCTTCGGGCATAGCGGGCGAGTCTACAAGCCGCTGATCCGTGGTCGAGTCGGGGTAGAGGCTACCGGCGCTGCCGATAACGAGCAGACGGGTTTGGGTGCCGCTGAGCGCATCCGCAAGATGGACTAGGTGATCCTTGTGCAGGTGCAGGCCTCGGGAGTCCACGCGCCGAAGGCGTCTACCACCGCATCAAACCCCGACAGGTCGCTGCGAGTGAGCGCGAAAACGTCCTTGATGAGCGTGCTGCGCCTGGATGGGGTGTTCGGACCGCATGATAGCGGTAACTTCATGCCCGCGTTCGACGGCTTCGCGCACGACGAGAGTACCGGATTTACCGTTTGCACCGATGACTGCGATTTTCGTGTTTCCTCCGCGATAAACGTTGTATTCTTAGGACGTATTCAACGCTACCGACGCGATAAACACTCTGTGAAGACGGCACTTAACGTGCCCCAGTTACCCCGAGGAAACCATTGTGACGGACCAGTATCTTTTACCAAAATGCCGAGCTGCCGCAGTGCCCCGTCGAAACCACACTAGAGGTTATTTCAACGCGCTGGGGCGCCCTTATTGTGCGCGATCTGCTCAACGGACCCCTGCGGTATAAGGAGCTTCAGCGCTCGCTCGGCGATATTTCGCAGAAGGTGCTTACCGAGAATCTACGCCAGCTTGAGGCTCGCGGAATCCTCACCCGCACCGTCTACGAGCAGGTGCCGCCGCGCGTGGAGTATAAGCTGACCGAGCTGGGGCAGAGCATGCGCACCCTGTTCGATGCGCTGTGGGCGTGGGGCGAGCACTACCAGGAGGCCGTCGCGCAGAGTTAGTTGTGGAAGAACGGCGGCGACGGTGAGCGTTATTGCGCCGGTTGGCCTTTGGCGCGCCTCGGTTGTCTATTGTAGGGTTTGTTTTGCATCTGGCGGTTAGTTAAGGCGCTGAATGCAAAATAAACCCCAAAATAGACAAGGGCAGTACTGGCTGTTACGCCACCTCAAGCGGTTGGATTGCCGCTATCTGCTCACCCTTGAGGTCTTCCACCATATCGAGCTCATACGTGGTTTGCAGATTCAGCCAAAACTGCGGTGTCGTGCCGAAGTAGCGGGCAAGCCGCGCAGCTGTATCGGCTGTGATTGCTCGCTTGCCGTGCACGATCTCATTGATGCGCCGGGGCGGCACGCCGATTGCCACCGCCACCTTATTCTGGGTAATCCCAAACCCTTCAATGAAATCTTCCAGCAGGACTTCTCCGGGATGAATTGGTGCAATTTTGTCAGTGATAGTCAACGATCTCTACCTCCTCAGGTCCTAAATCGGTCCACCTAAAACATATTCTCCACTGGTCATTATATTGTCTGCATATGACGTGGGGCGGCGCGGTAACTGGCAGAAGTGCATCCCTTCCTGCGGGTTGCTTTGTGTTTCGTAGCTTAAATAGCCTCAAAATAGAAGCGTCTCTACGCCTTGAAATCTAGACTGGTGGTAGACGTTTTTACCCTCGCATGAAGGAGTCGTTATGGATGCCCGCGATGTTCTGCGTGAAGCCGCAAGCCGACCCGCAACTGAGGCAAAAGCCCTTGTAGACACCTTGCCCGCAGGGGTGTTGAACGCGCACGCGGGTGGGCATACGAATTGATCGCCTGGCTGCTGTGGCATGCGGGCGGCAGATGGACGTGCAGCTCGCGCAGCTGAATGGCGAGCCGCAGGTGTGGCATAGTCAGGGGTTCAATTCCCGCTTCAACTTGAGCGAGCTGGGCGACACGGTGGGCTACGGGCATACTGCGGAGCAGGCGCGCGCCGTTGTGGTGGAGGATGCCGCGTTGCTGGTTGAATATTTGGGCGCGGCCACCGCAGCGTTGAGCGAGTATATTGCGGGTTTGAGCGAGGCTGATGGATGACGTGATTGATACGTCGGACTCCGCATGTGACGCGCGGGTGCGGCTGGTGAGCATGATCGACGATGCCGCCCAGCACGTGGGGCAGGCGGCGTATGCGGCGGGCATTCTCACGGGTGCGGCCGGTTCGGGACGGGGAGGCATAGTGACTGTTAGTGCGAGCGGAGCCGAGATATCTTCTATTAAATAAAAAAAGATTTTCCGAAGAAAGGTAATAAAATATTGAAAATTATTGATATCCTTCATGAGTTTTATGGTGATTTTTGATTTCATTAAAGAAAAATGGAATGAGGACTATGAAGGTCTCCTTATTAAGACAAAGGAAGAGCAAAAATACAAAAGGTGTCGTTTAGCAAAGAGGACGCCAAAAAAAGAAGGCTACTTTACAGTCTTTTGGAAAAAGGACCAAAATAATAATAATGTTCCTTATACTAATAAAGACTTGGGTGATGAACTTGTTATTGTCGTAATTGACAGCTACAATAGTGGGCTATTTATTATTCCGAAAGAGGTGGCAATTAATAAAAGGATTCTCTCTACAAGGGATAGTAAAGGGAAAATGGCAATGCGTTTTTATCCACCTTGGTGTACAAATTTAAATAAAACAGCTCAGTCAACGCAAAAATGGCAGTTAGAATACTTTCGGAGTTATAAAATTGCGAATTAAGTATATTTGAAATAAATATTGGCAGAGGGCAGTGATATGAAAAGTTAGAGAGTATTACAGGTGCGGCCAGTTCGAGAGGGGTAGCGTAGTGACAGTCAGTACGGGCGGAGCCGATTGGCATGATAGTGAAACCCCCGAGCAGGTTGCGGCGGTTAGGCGGTAAGAAAAGGGCTGGGTTGATGAGTTTTACTCGGGATCACCTCTCCCCCGCTCAGCTTATGGATGCGGCTACCATGCGATCCTATAAGCTCACCACCGCAGGGCGTGCACTCCTTGACGCCCACCCCGAGGTGGTGGCTAAGCACCCGAAGAAGGGTTAAGGATCTTGACTCTCGGGACCATCTGGAATAGATTCTGGATCAGCTAAATCAGTAGATGTTTCAGCCTCAGATCCATCAGTTTTAGTCTTATCAGGGTTATTATCCCAACTTATGGATAGACCATAGTTCCATGAGGTCCATTCAGGATGTTCTTGTTCAATCTTCTGTTTCCATTTCTTATATGGAATATTATATCCCAAATAATTCTCAAATTGACTACGTTGCTTTTTCTGACTATCATCTTCAGAAAGGTCAAGAACCCCTGGAGCAAGATAAATATTTTTAATACCCTGTAACTATTTCTAAAATATATATCATTTATATAATAATGAATATCTTTTTAAGTATAAATAAATTTAAAAAAAGCCAATTATAGCAACAAAGACAAAAAATAAAAGAAATAATTCCCGTAAGCCACCCAGATATATCGCCTTTCAAAAATATTATCAACAGAAATTGTGAGCGTGTAACCAAAGAAACCCATAAATACAAAAAGTATAGCCATACCCCTGAACCCTTCTTTAGGAATTTTCCATACAGGGTTGGGGTAAGTACCATCTCCACTACCAGGGCTAATTTGTAAAAGCTCTTGTCTAACCTCTGCGGATAGTATACCCAATTTCATAATTCGGTTTTCCAAAGTAGCTCGAACGAGAATATCGTTATAAGTGCTGTATATGGCAGCTAAATCCAAACCTTCTTTGATTTCTTGTGGATAACCTTTTGATTCCTGTAGAATCGTCGACCACTTCTCAAGACGTAACAGTTCTGGCGGCGTAGCCTCCTTAGAGTTTTCCAAAGCTTCCTGAGTTACTTTAGCTGTTCGGCGAATTCCATACCAAGCAATAAGTGCCGCTAATATCGACCCAAGGGCAGGTATGGATACCTTAAGAACTTCTTTGAAAACCTCATCATGCGTCCAATGAAACAACCAATCAGGCATATGATTTTTCTTTCTAGAATAGTTAAGCTTCAGAGTATGGATTCATGCTGAACGCAAAACGTGGAGTGCTATTATCGAAATTAACCACGTATATTTTATCCATGATACGACTCTTCTTCGCATCTTCGCCCGCCCAACCAGAAGCCTTCATAAACTGTTCTTTAACTGTCTCCTGCAATACCTCCGATGCACTACGACAATAGTTATACAATATAAGTTCTGAATCAGACGTTTCTAACGAATCAACGATCTTTCTCCACCACCATTGATCAGTGACACCCAAAGACATGCCGAAGATAATATATAAATCTGTATCTTCAAAAAGATGAGCATATTTCAAATCATTCTGAGCCCAATAAGGTTTCACAAAACTATTTAACTTTTTATCTTTTTCTATAGGGTAGTTGACTAATATTATCAACACCAAATAGGATAGATTTAGGTATATTTTGATACCCATGCGGATGAATTATATCTAATACAACGTAACTTGACCAATTTGTAAATTTATTATAAATACTAGGTTTTATATCAGGTACTCGAGCGGGGTTTGGATAAAATGCAAAGTTTCTATCAGAACGACTAAATGGATGTGGATCAAACTGATCCCGATCCAGATATATGTAATTATCCAACAGAGATGTATAATTAAAGTTAAATACTTTCCAGTTATATAAATCATAGTAACTCGTTTTTATGCCAAATTTACACCGTGATATATCATCATTATCTAAGTCGCCTAGAAATTTTTGAATAGTAATTTCTGCGAGCTTTTTATCCCGAGTGTGCTTTCCTAAGCGCCCATTAATTTCAGGAGTTACAATTTCATTTAAAAAAATATAGAAAAATTGAACCTGTAAACCTTCCAAAGATTCCTCAATTTTTAGAATAGTCAATATTTTTATAATCATTCATAATATTAATTATTCCAGATTCAAAAATCACTCCAATTTTTAAATTTCTATTAGATACTGGAGAAGCTTCTACTTTCTCTTCTGGTTTTTCATCTGATGAAATGAAAATATTATTTTTATCAAATTTTTGCCACACAAGAAAATTATAAAAATCATGATATGAGTGTATTTATTTTACTATTCATATGTTTCAATACCTGTACATCAAATCCATTACCTACAAGAGTCATGATGTTGTGTTGTTTCCATATCTCACCTAAAATATATTCATCCCCAGCATATTTCTTTATACTTTCTGGACGATTCTTTATATCTTTAAACTCCTTTTTCTATACAATCGTCATTAATTATCTTTTTCGAATTCATCTGAAGTATACCTACGATTTGCCATTTATTTTACTCCTAACTAAATATTTTTAGAAAAATATTCTTAGCCACTGAAGCAAAAATTTACCTTCATTTATTACTTACAAGCATATAGGAGAATATTGACCTTTTATCTCGCTGCCTCCCTCCTGCCAATTACTTCCCTCCGTTCTCAGAGGCCTCATTTGTCCACTACATACCCTTAAAGTTTCTCTTAGGTGAAGATTTTTCGGATAGAAACATCCAAAAGCTTTGTTTGAGACACTTTATGACACGAAACCCACAGCAACACCCCAGCATGCCGCCTCGGCACACCACAACCTCATGCCCACCACGCTGCCGGCTGCCGCATCCCGATCGAACCGTGCTTACCTATACCTCGGAATTTGGGTATTCATCATCTCCCATCAGCTCCAGCCATTCTGCCGTACCTGCCGTGATAACGATATGGGAAAACCACGAGTCTACCGTGGCTCCATGCCAGTGCTTCACTCCGTCTTTGGCGACCGCCACATCCCCGGCGCGGAGTTTGACGGGTGGCTGACCTTCTTCCTGATACCAGCCCTCCCCTGCCGTCGCCAGAATGATCTGGAACCCGCCATTATGCTTGTGCCAGTTATTGCGAACACCCGGCTCGAAGCTCACATTCGCCACGGTGACAGGCACATCCGGATCGTTCACTAGCGTATTCATGTAGCTGGTGCCGCTGAAATACTGGGCGAGCGCATCGTTCACGCCGCCGAGCGGGAACACACCCTCGGTCACTTCAGTCTCGTATTGACTCATGGATTCCTCCGTTTGTCCTTGAAACGTCGTTCAGGCATTAGATTACCCTTAACGTTTCCTTAAACCTAGGGTTTTCGGAGAGAAACACCCAAAAATTTTGTTTGTGGCGCTTTATGACGCAAAACCCACAGCGATACGCCAGCATGCCGCATCGGCACCCTACAGCCTCATGCTCACCACGCTGCGGGTTGCTCCCGATAACACCGCGAGCAGATAATGTTTTGGCGAGAAGATTCTGCTCGCGCGTCCTATTTCGCCTCGGTTACCGTGAGTTCATCCGGCAGACCTGCCGCAGTCTCACCCCAAAACCCGCATGACCATACCTCACATACCAGCCTTCTCACCCGTGATAGAATCCACAGTATTATGAGACGCACCACAGACCCTTCGCCTGAGCCCCCTGAACCACCTGCGCCGCGCACCCCAACAAACACACCAGACTCGATCGCAAATCCCACATCCACAGCATCAAAACCCACATCAGCAACGCCGCTGAACGCACGCGGGCAGCTCACGCTCCTGACCGCGCAGGTTTCTGATGCTCTCGCCTCCAGCATCCAAGCTATCGCCATGCCCCTGCTCACCTACGGAACCACCGGCGACCTCGCCCACTCCGCTATCGTCATGGTCGTCGAAGCAGTCCCCGTCATCCTCTTCGCACCCTTTGCAGGCACCATCGCCGACAAATTCAACCGCAAAACCCTCACCGTCAGCTTCAGACTCGCCAGCGCCGCCCTACTCATCGCATCCCCAGCACTCTACGCCGCCGCAGGACTGCCCGCCTTCCTCACCATCGCATTCCTCGTCTCAACCTTCGGCACCTTCTCATCCCCCGCAGCCTCCGCCGCCATGCCCTCCCTGCTCGGCGACGACTACCAAAAATACATGGCACGCCGCGGCAGCCTCATCTTCCTCGCCCAAACCCTCGGCCCCACCATCGCAGCCGCCGTCGCATCCTTCACCACCCCAGCCCTCGCCGTCGGATTCGCAGGAACCCTCAACCTGCTCGCCGCCCTCACCGTCGCCACCATACGCAACTACGACACTCACCCACGCAGAACGCACCGCCACCGTGCAGGAACACCACACCGGCAGACTCCTACGCGAAGGCGCCGCCTACACCGCACACAACCCCATCGTGCGCGGCATGCTCACCTTCTGGTTCCTCTCCATCGCCGCCGTACCCATCACCACCCTGCCCATGCTCGAATACCTCACCCGCGACCTCGGGCACGACTACACCGCCTTCGGAATCGCAACTTCCGTCTACGCCGCCGGATGCGTGATCAGCTCCTGGCTCTCAGCCAAACTCGGCGTCGGCACAGGCACCGGGCGGGTACGCATAACCAAACGTGGATGGATGTGCATCTCCGGACTCGGCTACGGTGCCGTCTGCCTGAGTATGGGACTACACCCGGCGCTGTGGGCGGTACTCGTGCTCTGGTTCATCTGGGGCATGTTCTACGGACCCGAAGAAGTGCTCGGGCAAGTCCTCTTCGCAGACGCTATCGACGAACACATGCGCGGGCGCGTCTACAGCTTCATGGGCGTGGTTTTCTCCCTAGCGGGCATGGTCGGGTACCTCATCACCGGATGGGCGGTACCAGCGTTCGGCGCGATCAACACCATTGTTGCCGGAGGGGCACTCTTCATCATCGCCACCGTATTCACGTTCATTCTCGGCCCGACCGCACGAGCTATTCGGGTGCAAGAGGCACGGGATGAGACAAAGAGCAGCACAGGTGCGTGACTGTACTCTGTACATTGTTTCTTAGGTGCCACTCACCGCCTCACCTCCGCCAGGTTCCGGGCAACCCTGATAACACTGCGAGCAGGTGGTTTTTGGTCGAGCAGGTAGTATTTTCCTACCTGTTCGGACCAAAAACTACCTGCTCGCGATTCTGGGGAGGGGGGTAAGCCCGCCGCCACGGAAGACCCCGGAAAGTTGAAGATCCGTCTGTGCATCGCATCCGACGACTGGGGCCGCGTTTGCCTATACTTCGGAATCCAGTGGTCAAACGTAAAATAGGGAGTGAAGGGATACACCGTTGAGCTCCACACCGAAGGGAGCTGACGATGACCAAGTTTAAGACCAAAGTGATCGAAGGTATTTTCCCGCTGGGTGAGGTGAACCCCATCTCGACCGCGCCCAAGATACGCCCCAGCTATAACTACCCATTTGTTGCTGACCCGAGGTGAGCGCCAAGGTGGCGAACGTGAGCTTTGAACCGGGTGCGTGCACCAAATGGAATCTGCCGCAGATTCCTTGAACTTAGTAACCACTCCGGTGCTGTGCAAGGCTTTGAAGGATGCAAGGGTAAGCGGGCTGAGCGGCGCGAAAACGGCTGAGCTGATGAGACGCGTGACCCCTCTCTCCCCGCCCAACTTGAAGATGCGGTTTCCATACGGTCCTACAAGCTCACCACCTCAGGGCAAGCACTCCTTGATACCCACCCCGAGGTAGTGACTAAACACCCGAAGAAGAGTTAATTTAAAACTAAGCGTTATTCATTTGGGCGTTGTCGTAGCCAGCAGATGAGCCCGCGCACGGCGGAAAACACCCGACAATATGAGAATAATAGACTTCTGAACCCTATAGAGTACCCGACAGCATTTGATGTGAGCGAGTACTGTCTACTGTGTTCCGCGACCACCAACTCATGCCAGAGAGTATTCTTGATCATGTTTAAATTATGGTTCTAGAAAAACCCTGAATAAGCTTCAAACACAGAAATAGCACACACTCAAAAAGTCTTTTAAATTTATACAATATCTAAAAAATCATTTAAATTATATTACTTAAAAAATCGGAGTATATCTCAATCTACTCAAAATCCCTCTTCGCCTTCTTATATGCATCCTTCAAATCATTATCAATATCCTCAACACTCCTACCCAGGGAATGCATGTATTCTCGATAAGACTCGTAAGAAGACATTCGAAGATAAACAGACATTGCTATTTTATAAATATTTATGCTACTATCAGCCAATTCTAATCTCTTGTTAGTGGACTTAGAATATAGTGATTGAAATATATGCATAATACTACTATCGATACTCTCAACCTTTTTATCTAAATTCCTTTTACATAGAACCAAATCTCCAAAATTGGGATAACAATCAACATAAATAGGATTATTAATAAAAATAATAATATCAACATGATATGGTTGATGACGATTAAAGGTTAAGGATTCTACCAGAGATATAATTAGCATATATTGCATCATAAGAAGAAAAGAGATAATATAGGATAATCCATCCCAGATATTCCATTATATTTTTTAAAAATGTTGAGGATAAACTTTACTACTAATCCTCCAGTTAATCATATTACTATATAGAATTGCTAAATAGGGACCCTAAGATAAATACTCCATAAATAACTGTGACAATCCATAGGGATACAGAATTAGAGCCAATATTCAATTCAACGCTATATACAAGACGGAAAATTAACCACAATAAAAATACCTGAATAATAACACTGAGTAGTATTTGGCTCTGTTAATACCGTGAATTGTTTTACAAAAGTTCTTTATTCGGCCCTTCTCAAACCCTCCCACAATATCTAATGAACTTCCTACCAATGATATTAATTTATCGCCTTTCATGGTTCCAGGGGTTATTTTTTTAAGCATAAGATCGTACCATTTATCGATCTCTTCATTCCGTGTGTATTTTATAAATATAATCAGATATTTCATCTAAATATTTATTTTCCGTTTCTAGTTTGACTAGAGTTACGATATGAGGACATAACTTTTATTATGTATTGAAACATCTGTTTTATCTACATGAGTCTCAATGGAAAAGACAAACCACGATAGAAATAAAAATACCCATGCAGGCACATCTGAATATTTCCCTATATTAAATATCTTACAGAGGAATGATAGAAACCAAACGAATCCTAAAAATGCGTTATAGTGCATACATATTTCCTATAAGAAGATTTTTCTTGCATACTCCTCTGAGATGACCAAGTATTTTCATTTCTAGAGTTTACAAATAGAGTCAATATTAATGTACCAAACATTGCAATTATAGATATTTGAAAAGTTGACGCCGGATTGTATAAAAGTTATGATCTCTTTAAATTTTTCCCCATGTTTTTTCTAAATCATTATTCCTATTTTCTTCCAGGAAATGTAACTATAATATAAGAAATACCATACATGGTAAATATACAGATGAACCACATATACGCTGGGTACCAAAAAGACTTACAGAACATTTTCCATGATTTTCTCTCATCCTCTTTACTCAACCAGTTCATAATTTCCACTCCCTTATATTCCTAAAAGATCTAACATGATATTTTGTCATGCACTATTCTTCCTAATTTGTGTTCTCACGGATTCAAACCATCTAGTAATAGCCACAAGAGTACCGACTGGGTTACCCACTAGTCTGTAAGCTTTTACATTATTCCTGAACACTACTACTATCAGCAGTCACACCTACCTGAAGGTTTGCTAGACAAATATTCTGTAGCAATGGTCAGAAAACTCATGCCTGTTAACCTCTCGGCACCTGTTCTATTTAGTGCATCGCACCTCCGCTTCCCTTTAAAAATATAATTCAAGCATTAGCTTACCGTTAAGTTTCTCTCAGGTGAGGGATTTCGGGCATAAACACCCGAAAATTTTGTTTGTGGCGCTTTATGACGCGAAACCCACAGTGACACGCCAGCGCGCCGCTGCCGTACTACCGCCTCACCTCCGCCACGTTGCGGGCTGCCCCGATAACACCGCGAGCAGGTCGGATTTTGCCGAAAAGGTAGGATTTTCCTACCTGCTCGCGCCCTAGTGTTATGCATCTGCTCGCGGAATCGGGAATGAGTGCTCGGAAACCTACCCACGCTTCAGCAACGTCATAACCTCATAGTGGTTCGTGTGCGGGAACATATCGAGCAGACGCGCGGCGACCGGCTTGTAGGAGGGCATGCGCTCCAGGTCAGCGGCAAGGGTTTTCGCGTTGCAGCTCGAATAAATTACGTGCTCAATCCCGGAGCCCTCAACCCAGGCGCACAGCCTCTCACCAATACCTCGCCTGGGCGGGTTCACCACCAGCATCTCAGGGGTTTCGCGGGCATTCACGGCGAACTCGGTCGCATCCCCCGCCGCAAATTTCACGCCCTTAAGCCCCTGCTCGGCAACGGTACGCTGGGCACTACGAATCGCCTCCGCACTAATTTCGATCCCGGTGACCTCGCCGTGCATCACCTGCGCCGCGTGCAGGGCAAAACCGCCCACGCCGCAATACAAATCCCAGAGCGTGCGCGGCTGAACCTGCCCCACCCAGTCGCGGCCCTGCGCGTACATCGCCTGCGCAATCTGCGTGTTCGTCTGAAAGAAACTCTGGGGCCGCAGGTGCAGGCTCATGCCGTTCATGCGCATCGGCAGGGTTTGCCGCTCGGTCAGAATAATCTCTTCATCGCCCTCAATCAGCGCCACATGCTCGCGCAGCAGATTCACCGACAGCACCGCTAACTTCGGCAGACGCTCCTGCAGCCACCCCAGCTGGCGGCGAATAGGCACCAGCAGCTTCTTCGAGCGCAGCACAAACCGCACCATCAGCTCGCCCGTCTCGGATGCGGTCACCAGAATATTCTTGAGCTCACCGCGCCGGGCCGGAATGTCATACGGGGTCAAATCGGCACGCTGAATGAGCTCGTGCAGCACCGGAATGGCGCGCTCAATCGGCTCAATATAGAGCGGGCATTCGCTTAAATCGGTGGCACGCCCCGAACGATAATCCACGATGCCCAGGGACGGGTTCTGCGCCGAACCGCCCACCACCAGCTTCGCCTTATTCCGAAAATGCGCCTCGGCACTGGCGACGGGTTCCAGCCAGGTCAGGTGAGGGTACGCCGCCAGAAGCCTGCGCGCATCGGTCTGTTTTGCTACGAGCTGGGCGGGGTACGGGGTTTCGATGCTGGTGCAGGAGCGACAAAGACTCTCACGATAATAGGCGCATTCCATAGCCCACCATTCTACCCTGTGGATGCGCGGGCACGGGTAACCCGCCGGATGGCACTGCCGGCGTGCCGCCAGGTGTGCTCCTTTGCCCCTGCCCCATCGAAAAGAGCCTTTATGTGAATAAAGCGGCGAAAACTACGCTTTATTCACCATCAAGGCTCTTTTTAGCAGGCAGGCAGGGCTGGGACTGGTTCGGGCGGGAAGGCTACGGTTTCTTTGCCTTCTTCTGCTGACCCGCTTTAAGCACCGACCTGTACGACCGTGCCGAGAGCACAGATGCTTCCGATAAAACCGATAACACGCTCATGAAGCTCAGGCACGAGGCAACGGACAGCGAAGAAAAAGCCGAGCCGATAGACCCAAACGAGAAAAGCCGAGCCGATCGAAAACGCCGAATTTACAGAGCCAATGCTGCAGAATGAGTTCACCGACCCGATGCTCAGAAATGAATTTCGCGAGCCGATGCTTTTTGCGTTTTGGTCGGAACGGGCGGGGGCATCGGGGGCGTTTTCGGAAGATTTGGAGGTGGTGTTAAGCATCATAAATCCAGCATACCGCGCGGCTCGCCCATACCGAACGAATCACGGCGCACGTCGCGAGCAATCATGCATACGCGTGAGCAGGTAGTATTGTGCCGACAAAGGTAGGATTTTCCTACCTGCTCGGGACCAAAAACCACCTGCTCGCGTCTCTGAGCATAGACAAAAAGCTCTCCGGGGCGAGTCCCGCACCCGGCATTGTGCCGGTCAGGAACCCACCCCGGAGAGCTTCAACATACTCCCTCAGTCGGGAAATGTTACATCATGCCGCCCATCGGGTCAGCAGCCGGTGCCGCAGCGGATGCGGGCTCAGGCTTGTTCGCCACCACAGCCTCGGTGGTCAGGAACAGACCGGCAATCGATGCGGCGTTCTGCAGAGCGGAACGGGTCACCTTCACGGGGTCGTTAATACCCGCAGCCATAAGGTCTTCGTACTCGCCGGTTGCAGCGTTCAGACCGGTGCCCTCGGGCAGGGAACGAACCTTATCAACCACCACGCCGGGCTCAAGGCCAGCGTTCGTTGCGATCTGCTTCAGCGGCGCATCGATAGCCACACGCACGATGTTCGCGCCGGTTGCCTCATCCCCCTTCAGGTCGAGCTTGTCGAAGACCTTCGCGCCCGCCTGAATCAGTGCCACGCCGCCGCCGGGGACAATACCCTCTTCAACAGCTGCCTTTGCGTTGCGCACAGCATCCTCAATGCGGTGCTTGCGTTCCTTCAGCTCAACCTCGGTTGCCGCGCCAGCCTTGAGCACAGCCACACCACCGGCGAGCTTTGCCAGGCGCTCCTGCAGCTTCTCGCGGTCGTAGTCGGAATCGGAGTTTGCGATCTCGGCGCGAATCTGTGCCACGCGGCCCTCAAGTGCGGCGGCGTCGCCAGCGCCCTCAATAATGGTGGTTTCGTCCTTGGTGACAACAACCTTGCGTGCCTTACCCAGCATCTCAAGGGTTGCGGTATCCAGGGACAGGCCAACCTCTTCGGTAATAACCTGACCGCCGGTGAGGATCGCAATATCAGCCATCATAGCCTTGCGACGATCACCGAAACCGGGTGCCTTCACGGCAACGGACTTGATGGAGCCGCGCATCTTGTTCAGCACGAGCAGAGCCAGAGCCTCGCCCTCAACATCCTCGGCGATAATCAGCAGCGGCTTGCCGGACTGCATGACCTTCTCAAGAACGGGAACCAGATCCTTCACGTTCGAGATCTTCTGGTTGACCACCAGGATGTAGGGGTCTTCCAGCACAGCTTCCTGACGCTCGGGGTCGGTCACGAAGTAGCCGGAGAGGAAGCCCTTATCGAAGCGCATACCCTCGGTGAGTTCCAGGTGCAGGCCGAAGGTGTTGGATTCCTCAACGGTAATCACGCCTTCCTTGCCGACCTTCTCCATAGCCTGAGCGATCAGCTTACCGATCTCTTTATCGCCCGCAGAGATGGATGCGGTTGCCGCGATCTCTTCCTCAGTCTCAACCTCTTTCGCGGAGTCGAGCAGGGTCTTGGTGACCTCCTCAACAGCCTTCTCAATACCGCGCTTGAGGCTCAGCGGGTCAGCACCAGCAGCCACGTTGCGCAGGCCCTCACGCACGAGCGCCTGAGCGAGCACGGTTGCGGTGGTGGTACCGTCACCTGCGATATCGTCGGTCTTCTTGGCTACCTCTTTGACGAGTTCGGCGCCAATCTTTTCATAGGGGTCTTCAAGCTCGATCTCTTTGGCGATGGAAACACCGTCGTTGGTGATCGTGGGTGCGCCCCACGACTTCTCAAGCACGACGTTGCGGCCACGGGGGCCAAGAGTTACCTTAACGGCATCGGCTAGAGTGTTCAGTCCGCGCTCTAGACCGCGGCGAGCTTCTTCATCAAAAGCAATAAGTTTTGCCATGTGGCGATATCCCTCCTGGACGTTTCGAATGGAGCGCTCAGGTTTTCCGGTCTGCCGAAGCAGATTTTGATACCGGTTTTAGCACCTGAAGGCGCCGAGTGCTAAAAACAATTTTGGCACTTGGTGCGCCCGAGGGCAAACATTTTGAGCACCGAATTTAGCTTAATCGCCCTCAGCGCATTCTTAAGGCGCACGGAAAGCCACGATGGGGTGAACAGGTACGGCTTCGCGTGCGAATGCACGGAGCCAAAGCACCAGTTTCGATAGCCGAGCGATGTTATATGCGAGCGCATGAGGCTCATAGAACGTTCCCGAAACTAGCGGGGATGATAAACGGTACCGCACACCGCGGTCTCAAGCCGGTTGATGCCGTTAGCTGTAGTCGGCGGCGAGCACCACCACAATATCGTTCTCGCCCAGAATCGAGGTGTCTGAGCTCTCCTGAACCGTCGTGATGTTCAGGGTTTTCGCAATAGCTTCGGCCTGCGACTTCTTAGCCTCGTCCTTGTAGTAGACCGTGCTGGACTGCGGCGGGGTGCCCGACCAGTTCGCGGTTTCGGTAATCGTGTAACCCTCAAGTGCGGCGCTTGCCTTGGCCGCAGACCCGCCGGGCGCGGATGCGTTATAGACCGCCACGTTCGCATCCTTAGCCTGCTCGGATGCCGAGGCAGAGGGCGATGAAGACTCCGAAGGGCGAGGCGGGGGCGCTGTAGCTCTTGGCACGCGCGGCGGCCTCGGGCGAGCTGCTGCGCGGGTGGTTAATGTACATGGCGCCGCCAATCACGAGCGATAAAATACCGGCGACGACAACGGGAATAATGCCTTTGGGGCTCTTGGAAGGGTCGTCAATTACACCGCGGTATGTTCCACGGCGGGCGGTATTCTCGTCGATGTCGTCGAATTCATCGTGCGGGTATTGGCTCATGACTTCCCTAGGTTGAGTAATAGATGTACCGCTCTGCGCGGTGGAGCCCTGCCAAAGCTCTCTCTTACAGGGTACCGTATGGGGCTTTATCCGTCCTGTTCAGAACGGCGTGCGTTCATGCACACATCGGTGCGGCTGCCTTTAGCTGCGGTCGCGAACCTCGCGCAGGCGGTGCATCAGGATGGGTTCGGCGGCGATCACACGCTGGCTATCGATCATCGTGTTGAGCTTCTGGTAGTAGGCGATCGGGGTGAGCCCGAGCGCGGTAATCGCTTTTCTTTGGTGCCCTGGTACTTCCAGTGTCGTTTTTCCAGGGCAATCATGGCACGCTCTAAATCGGTGAGGGCGGATTTTCGCGTGTTCTCAGTTTTTCCGCCGGTTTCGCGGGTCTCGGAAGTGCCGGGGGCGGAAGGCGCTGTCTGTGTTGTGGGGCTGGGTTCGGGCTATCGGCGGGGACTGCCGCTGCGGGTTCGGCGGCATCGGAGCCGCCAGCAGGCGAAGGTTCGGGGGTTTCCGAAGAAGGTATCGGCATCTGGATTCCTGACGAACATAGGTGGTCTACATGAACACTTTAGAGTATGTTGGTTGAAGTCACCGTGTTATTAGAGTCAAATTTTCTCAGGGAGTATTTTCATGACGAACCCGCCGCTGACCGACATTATGAGCGAAGACTGGGCGCAGGCCCTCGCGCCCGTCGAAGATAAAATCCACGCCATGGGCGAGTTTTTACGCACCGAACACGCGGCGGGACACCGAACTTTTCCCACAGGTCAGAATATTTTCCGCGCATTCTCACGCCCCATGAACGAGGTCAAGGTGCTGATCGTGGGGCAAGACCCCTACCCCACCCCCGGAAACGCGATGGGGCTTTCGTTCTCGGTGCAGCGGATATGCCCCTGCCGAAATCGCTCATCAATATTTACCGGGAACTTTCCGACGATTTGGGGATCGAGCCCGCGCAGCACGGCGATCTGAGCTCGTGGTCCGATGAGGGCATCATGCTCATGAACCGCGTGCTCAGCGTGCGTGAAGGGGCGCCAGGGTCGCATCGCAATAAGGGGTGGGAAGAGGTGACTGAGTGCGCTATTCGGGCGCTGGCGGCACGCAATAAGCCCCTGGTCGGGCTGCTGTGGGGTGCGGATGCGCGGCGCACCGCCCCGATGCTGGAACCGTACCCGTGTGTGGAGTCTGCGCATCCGTCGCCGCTATCGGCGCATCGCGGGTTCTTCGGTTCACGCCCGTTCTCGCGGGTGAATACGCTGCTGGTAGAGCAGGGTGCAGAACCGGTGGACTGGACGGTCAAGTAACGCGCATCCGCCCACTCATACCTACATAAAAAGGCTCTTTATTCCACTGTGGAATAAAGAGCCTTTGTAGCATCCCGCATCAGGGGAATGTAAGAACCACGGATGCGCTACTCGGCGGCCTCCGCGGGCACATTGCGCGGAACCGCGAAACGCTGCAGCAGATACTGCATCAGGTAGTTGCCCAGCGTTACGCCCGCCGCCATCGCAATCACAATCGAAACCGCCGAAATCATGCTCTGGATGCCCCAAACCACGTTCGTCTCAACCGTCAGCAGGTACATGCCGCGGAAGAACGACAGGCCCGGCAGCAGGAAGGTCAGCGCGGGAATCGAAAAAACCGCCTGCGGGGCATGCAGTCGGTATGCCACGTAGGTGCTCAGCATGCCAATTACGAGGGCGGCAAGCGCCGTATTCGCACGCCCAGAATCGACCCCCACCAGGTAGGTATACAGGTGATAGGTCACCAGGGCACTACAGGTAATGAGTACCAGCCACCCCAGCTTCACGAGCTTCGTGTGCAGGGTAATCGCAAACGTAACCGTCGCCGCCAGCATGAACACCGAGAACGTAAGCGGCGAAGGAAGATCAAACCGGGTCTGCTCAATATCCAGAATCGGGCCGCCAAACAGGCTAATCGCATTCACCGCCGAGGCGATGCCGATCACCAGGCCCAAAAAGCTCATGCCCGTCGAAACGAATCTTCCCGCCGCGGTCACCGGGAAACCGTTAATCGCATCCTGAACCGCGCCCACCAGACGCGAGGTCGGCAGGAACATGATCAGCCCGGCGGCAACCACCAGAGGCGCCGAAATCGACTCCCCCGGGCGGCGAATCATGGAATGATCCCCGCCCAGCCAAATTGCCAGGAAGGTCAGCAGACCCGCGCTCGCCGCCATACGGAAAAACGTAGGCATGCCAATCTTATTGAGCCACTGAATCAGCAGGTACACGGGAATGAACACGATCGCCGCAGCGGTTGCGGTAGACCAGCTCGCCCCCAGAGCCGCGGTCAGCGTGGTTGCGCAGCCAATATTCGCCAGCCAGGTAATCAGCGGCGGATACGGTTTAGGATGGTTCGTAATCTCGCTCAGGCGAAGGTCGGCATCTTCCAGGGTCATGCCGCCCTCGGTAATATCGTGAATCAGTCCGTAGGTAGAAGCGAGCGCCTCATAATTCTCGGTAGAGGTGCGCACCACGCGCACGAGCGTATGGGTGAACCGGGAATCGGCACTCATGGTTCGCGAGCTGATGCGCGACTCCATGTAAATATCGGGGTCGGAGGTATAGTTGATGGTCACCGACTGGTTGGTGATATTGACGTCCACCGAATCGAGCCCATACGCCGAAGACACCGCGATAATCGCCGAGTCTACGTCCATCGCGTCCGCGCCATAATAGAACATGGCTTCCGCCAGGCGCAGCGTGAAATTGAGGGTGTCGCGGGCGTACTCTTTCTCGCGGTACAGGGCCTCACGTTGGGCGCGTTCTTCGCGTTTGGCGCGCGGGGTGAACTGCCGCTGGGCGATGCGCGCCGCACCGCGCGGCGCCACGTGTGCCACCGCCTGGCCGTCAGCACGCACGAAGGAACGCAGGGTGGTTCGCACGCCCCACCGCCCGCCCGTGCCATGCCCGGCGGGCATCGTCGTAGTGGGTACGGATACCGGGGGTGCGCTCGCTGTGGGCTCTACACCGCCGAACCGCTGTGCCGCATGCGAATTGGGCACCTGCGGGATCATGCCCGTCATGGGGACGGGCTGGGACTGGCGGTATTTAGCGACCTCCGTGACGATATTGCTGGAGGTCTGCGCGGGCGGCTCCTGCGGATGCGGTATCTCAGGCGGCACGCTCTGCACCGCCTGGATTACGGGTTCTTCGGGGATTTCCTCGTAGGGTATCTCCGGCTCGTAGGACATCTGTGGAGCCTCGTCGAGAGGCATCCCGGATTCGTCGACGGGAAGAAGCTGGGTGTCGTCCGTATCGGTTTCCACGCCGTGCGCCGCCGCAACCTCGTAAAGCGCCTCACGCGCCTGCTCAGCCTGCTCGACCTCCTTGCCGCTGTGGGCAAGAGCCTCACGCAGCTTGGAGTCGTGCACTTCGGAGAGAGGCACGGCGAAGAAATATCCCGGGCGGCGAATACTCCTCGCGTTCTCATCGGCTGGGTTGTAGCTGTGCTCCTCGGGGTTCTTCGCCATAGTATCCCTTGATCGTGTTGCGTGCTGGTGCGCTGTGTGTACCGGTGAGTGGCGTGGCGGTGCGGCGTTTCCTAGTAGAAGGAATAGTGGTGTTTCTTCACCCACAGGCGAAGCATCAGCCGCTCCACACCGGCGTTCCAAAGCTTATATTTGAGCTCTGAAATAGGCTGATCGTAAACGCCCACGAAGTCGGTCACGTTCTTCGTGAACGAGGTTTTGAACAGACCCAGACCGTAGTAAGGGTGTTCTTTATTCTTGAGTTCGGCGGCGGGCGGGGTGCCGCAGAAGTCATAGGTGCTGATCCCGTGCTCCTTCATGAGGTCGGTAATCGCAGTCCACTGTACCAGATGAGAGTCGCCGTACTGTTTACGGCGCGGCTTAGAACCGCCGTCTTTATAGGTGCCCTTCGTGCCGTAGTTGATCACGTAGGCGCCCACGGAAGGTTTGCCGTCTTCATAGGTGAAGTAGAGCCTGCCCTGCCCCGCGTTCTCGAAGGCCCTCCAGAAGTCGCGGTAATACTCGTAGGGGCGCAGCAGAAGCGAAACTTTGCCCTGCCCCACGGTATCCATAAGGGCATACATGGCGCGCATATTTTCGTCGGTGAGCTCAACCCGTTTGACCTCGCACCCCTCACGGGTGGCGCGACGTACAGCGTTACGTCCACGCGAAGACAACGACTTGAGCACTTCTTCCTCGGTACCTTCGGTGGAGAGGATGGCGGTGTAGTCATTCGGCTGAATATCGGCGGTACGAACCAGCTCGGTACCCGCAATGACCTGCTGGGCGTGCTCATCCGCCACGATTTCAGGTTCGATCTTGACGGCAAAAACACCCAATTTCTGCTCGGTAATCAGGCGGCGGTTCGCCTGCAGCAGGGCGGGCAGCTCATCGGCGTCGTGCACCGCCGGGCCTTTGATGAAATACCAGAGTTTGCCCAGCAGCGGAATATTCTTCTCAAACGCCAGGCTGTAGCTGGCGAAAGGCTGCCGCTCGCCGTCACGATCGACGGTGCCTTCATACACGATATAGCGGGGTTTCCACCCGTAGTCGGCTTTGACTTTTGCGAATGATGCGGACTGCAGCAGATTTCCGCCGTCCGGGTTGGCGATCACGTGGGTATCCCACTCCTGAATTTCTGCTGGGGTTGCAAAACGTGCCGTAATTTCGTGCAAGGGTCTCTATCTCTCGTGGGGTGGTGGGTGTTCCGAACGTCTATCGCCCGCGAACCTTGTGCGGTCTTTTTGATGCGCTCGCGGCGCACGCACGCCTTAAGTCTAACAAGAGGCGCGGCGATTGGTGCATCGGCGGGGTTCGCCTCGTCTAAAAAGAGCCTTGATGCGAATAAAGAGTTAAAAACGCCGCTTTATTCGTATCAAGAGCCTTTTTATGCCCCTTCCGACCCGATCGGGCGGGCTGGGGCATGAGGTAAGGAACAAGACCGGATGCGCGCCCGAGCCTTAAAGCAGGTATCCCGCCGCACGTGAAGCGACGGGATACCGGTAAAGCTGGCGAGAGTCGCCGGAAAGGATTACTCTTCGTCGTGGTCGGTTTCGAGAATCTTCTTCAGGGTCTCTAGAGCTTCGTCTGCGCCTTCACCTTCTGCTCGGAGCACCACACGGTCACCGTGCTTAGCACCCAAGGACATCAGGGATAGGATCGAAGCCGCATCCATTGCCTCGTCTGCGGGCTCGCCTTCGGCTGCAATGGTGACCTCAACGGGGGAGGTCGCCAGCTGCCTCAGCAAAAATTGCTGCGGGACGTGCGTGCAGACCAACGCGGCTTGCAATAGTGGCAATAACCTCTGCCATGGTTTTTCTCCTTTGTGAAGGAATCGTCTGTTATCGACTCCATGTTTATCAAACAGGAGGATGCACCCCCTGTTTTCCTGCCTCAATTGTACAGTTTTACTCACCGTTTGGGGACCAATGCCTCACCCGATCTTGAAATAAACTTTCTCCACCGGGTTAGCCTTTTCTCCACCGGGTTTGAGGCGTCTTCTAGAGGCCGAGCTCGTCCAGAATCGGCAGCTCAGCGCGGGCGGCAGCCTTCGCCTCGGCAGAGGAAATCTGCTCCAAAGCCTTGTTGGCGATATGGCGTGCCTGCTCCAGGGTCACCGACTTGAGCACCGCCGCAACCGCTGGGATAGCACCGGCGTTCATCGAGAGGGTATCAACCCCCAGGCCGACCAGCACCACAGCCAGCGCCGGATCGGCGGCGGCCTCACCGCAGACGCTCACATACTTCTTCTCGCCGGCGTTCACCGAAGCTCGCTTAGCGCCCTTGACGGTCAGCTTAATCATCTTCAGCACCGCAGGCTGCCACGGGTTGTTCAAGTGAGCCAGATCGCCCAGCAGGCGGTCTGCAGCCATCGTGTACTGGGTCAGGTCGTTGGTGCCGATCGACACAAAATCGACCTCACCCAAAATCGCTTCGGCGTTCACGGCTGCGGCGGGGTTTCAACCATCACGCCGTGTACCGGCAGGCCGACCTCCTTGAGCATTTTCGCAAAGTTGCGAGCCTCGGAGGTGGTCGAAATCATCGGTGCCATCACCCAAATATCGGCGTCGGAATCCTCGGACGCCTGCTTGATAGCCTCCAGCTGGCGGGTCAGCACGCCGGGTACGGTCCAGTCGGTGCGGAAACCGCGCACGCCCAGCGCCGGGTTTTCCTCGGGATTCACGTTCAGGAAGGGCAGGGGCTTGTCGGCGCCCGCATCCAGGGTGCGAACCACGATGTGCTTGCCGGGGAAGGCATCAAACACAGACTTGTAAGTTGCCGCCTGGGCCTCAATAGACGGCTCGGCGTCGTGCCCCAGGAAGCCGAATTCGGTGCGCAGCAGACCCACGCCTTCAGCGTTCAGGCTGGCTGCTTTCTCGGCGGATTTGCCGTCGCCCACGTTCGCGTAGAGTGGCACGCGGGTGCCGTCGGCTAGCACGCCTTTACCGTCGAAGTCGGCGATAGGTTTGCGGTTAGCGTATTTTTCGGCGGCTTCGCGGTCTTCATCGGTCGGCTCGGTATTGACGATACCCGCGTTCGAGTCCACATAGACCTCGGTGCCGTCTGGAATATCGGTGACCCCCTTTGCCGCCACGATCGCGGGAAGACCCAGGCCGCGCGCCAAAATCGCGGTATGCGCCTGCGGACCACCGTCTGAAGTGATCAGGGCGATCACGTTCTTCGGGTCAAGGGTCGCGGTATCTGCGGGGGCAAGATCAACTGCGGCGAGCACGAAAGGCTCCTCCGCGAAGGGGATGCCCGGCGCCTGCTGACCGGTCAGTTCCGCCACAATACGGGCGCGCACATCGTGAATATCGGTGACGCGCTCAGCCATGTAACCGCCAAGGGCAGCCATCTGGTCGGCGAACGAGGTTGCTGCCTCCCAAATCGCGCGCTCAGGTGCCATCTGCTGAGTCTCAACCAGCTTTACGGCGCTCTTAATCAGGGCGCGGTCGGTCGCCATCTGCGAGGTCGATTTGAGCACGGCCTTGCCGTCACGACCCGCATTTTCGGCGCGTGCGAGCAGATCCTCTTTCACGCGAACCGACGCATCTTGAATACGCTGACCGGCCTCTTCGGGGCTTTCACCGTCTAGGCGCAGACCGGCTTTAGGCTCTTGAATAGGCTCGGGCATCTGTAGCACGGGACCAATAACGCGTCCGGCATAAACACCGACGCCTTTATATGTAGTCATGAAGATATATCCTTCGTGTTTGGGTTCTCTACAGTGTAACGCTTATGCGGCGGTCTTCGCTGGGGCCTCGGTCGCAGTCTGCCGCGACTTCGCGCCAATCGACTTCAGCAGCACATAGGTGATGGCGGATACGACGGTACCGGCGACAACAGCGAGCAGGAACATCGGAATATTGTTGCTCAAACCAATAATCCAGATACCGCCGTGCGGTGCCGGGGATGCCACATGCGCATTCATCGAAATAGCACCGGCAATCGCGCCGCCTACGATGGAGGACGGGATCACGCGCGCCGGGTCTGCTGAGGCGAACGGAATAGCGCCCTCAGAGATGAAGGATGCGCCCAGCAGCCACGCGGCCTTGCCGTTTTCACGCTCGGGCTCGGTGAAGAGCTTGGGGCGCAGGGTGGTGGCAAGCGCCATAGCCAGCGGCGGAACCATGCCGGAGATAATAACGGCTGCCATAATTTCCTTGTTCACATCGGCACCCGAAGAAAGCCCGGCGGTTGCGAACAGGTAAGCCGCCTTGTTGATGGGACCACCCAGATCGGATGCCATCATGGCACCCAGAATCAGGCCGAGAACAAGAGCGGATGCGCCAGACATGGAGGTCAGCCAATTCTGCAGGGATTCGAGAACCCACGCCAGCGGTGCACCCAATAGCAAGTACATGATGCCGCCCGCAACGAGTGAGGTAATGAGCGGGGTAATGACCACGGGCATCATCGAACCGAGCCAGCGCGGCAATTTGAGGGTGCCTAAACCGTAAGCAATCAGACCGGCGAGCAGACCGCCGACGATACCGCCGAGGAAGCCAGCCTTCACGGCAACCGCGACGGAACCGGCAATAAAGCCGGGCGCAATACCGGGGCGCTGCGCCAACCCGTAGGCGATAAAGGCGGCGAGCGCGGGAACCATCAGGTCAAGACCGAACTTACCGATGGTCTGCAGAACCGCGCCCAGGTAGAGGGTCCAGTGGGTGTCTCCCAGGTTGTAGATTGTGGCGTTGGCGAGGATCTTTTCGGTATCGACATCGCCCAGGTTCGGCATGGTGATTGCTTCGAGGATGAAGCCCAGAGCCACGATAATGCCGCCGGCGGCGACGAACGGGATCATGTACGAAACACCGGTCATCACGGCCTTGTAGATGCGCGAACCCCACGAACCTTCGGCGGCCGAGGAGGTGTCTTCTCCACTGGATGCGGCGGCACTCACGCGCTTGCCGTTGGGGTTTTCCGCTTCGGCGAGGGCCTCCTCAATCATGGCCTGCGGTTCGTCAATGCCGCGCTTGACGGGGGATTCCACATAGGGCTTACCGGCGAAACGGCTGCGGTCACGCACGTTCACCGAGACCGCGAAGATGACGGCGTCGGCTTCATCAATATCGGCCTGGGTGAGGGTTTCGTTCCCGGAGGACCCCTGAGTCTCAACCTTGAAGTCGTAGCCGAGGTCTTCCGCCGCGTATTTGAGGGCATCCGCCGCCATATAGGTGTGCGCAATGCCGGTGGGGCAAGCGGTGACCGCCACGATTTTCTTGGTGGCTGGCTTCTCGGATGCACTCGCTTCTGCGGAGTCGGTCTGTGCCGCTGCAGCTTGAGCGGATGCGCCTGCACCCGCCTTTTGCGCGTTCGATGCTGCCGAGTCGGCGGGAGCCTTCTTCGGAGCGCCGGTGCCGAGCGCATCGTTCACGAGGTCTACGATTTCTTCGGGGGTTTGTGCCTCACGCAGGGAGGCAGTGAAGCTCTTCTTCATGAGCGAACGCGCCAGCGTGGAGAGCAGTTTCAGGTGTTCCTGGTCTGCACCATCGGGGGCGGCGATGAAGAAGATCAGATCGGCAGGGACCGTCTTTCGCGCCGAAGCTCACGCCGGGGGTTGGGGCGTGCCATCGCGAGGGTGGGTTCGGTGACCGCCGCGCTTCGGCAGTGCGGAATGGCGATACCGCCCGGGATGCCGGTGTCGGTTTTGGATTCGCGGGCTTCTGCAGCTGCGTACAGCTGATCGTAGTCGGTGGCACGTGAGGCATTGACGACGGCGTGCGCGAGCTTGCTGATGACGTCGAATTTAGTCTCTCCCAGATTCTGGTCTAGGAGCACCAGCTCTGGGGTGATGAGCTCAGACATAATACCCTCCTCGGGGCGTATGATGCGGTGCGCCATGACGCCTATGCGGGCGTTTTCAGTACGCACTCAAGTGTCCGTAAATATGTTGTTTTTTTAGTGGTTGACCAGGCTATATGCTATATGCCTGATATGGAATATAAGCTAAACGGAAAGCTGCCTTAGGGTTACTTTCTCGGGGGTTGTCATGGCTGCCGAAGGCATTTGTGTTCCGGGCAAGGATGCTGCCGCCGAGCCATGCGCAACCGCCTGCACGAGGCATTGCTGCGGCGACTCTCCCCGCTCATAAGCATAGAGAAAACCGGAGAGCGACGAACCTCGGCGCCCACCGTGCTGCGCACCTTCACAGGTTCATGCTGTGCATGCCAGGCCCCTTCGGCGGTCACGAGAACCGCGCCGGACCCGCCAAGGGTTGCCAGCACATAGGGAATGCCGTCATTCACCAAGGTTCGCGCGGTACGTGCAGTCAGCTCGGGGCTCGACTCCAGCTCTTCCCAGTTCTCGGCGCCGGTCAGCTGTGCCAGCTCCTCAGAATTCGGCTTAATCAACGTAGGCTTTATCTGCCCCGCAACGGTGGCGATCAGCGGCGCCTCAGAGGTATCGATGGCGATCTTGCCTTCATATCCGCTGGCGCGCAGCTTTGCACACAGTTCGGCGTAATACGTTGCCTCCAGGCCGCCAGGCAGCGAACCGGCGAGCACCACCCAATCCGCAACCTCTGCCTGGGCGATCACGAGCGCATCCAGGGCGTCGCGCAGCTCAGGGGTGAACTCGGTGACCGGGGGCGTTAAGCTTAGTGGTCGTGCCGTCCGGATCGACCACGGTGATATTCGAGCGGATAGGCTCACCCGTGGGCAGATTCGCAAACTGCACACCGCTCGCCGCAAGGGCGGTCAGCACGGGGTCGGTAGCCTCTCCCGGAACCACCGCAACAGTAGGCACCTGAGAAGTATGTAAGGCACGCGAAATATTGACCCCTTTACCGCCGGGGTCTTGAACCGCGCCTACGGCACGCTGAACGGCGCCGTGCGCCAGAGGCGCCCCCAGTTCGATCGTGCGATCCAAACTAGGGTTAGCGGTGAGAGTTAGAATCATGCGATGAGCACCTCCACATGAGCGGCTTCAAGAGCCTGAGCAAGCGCACCATCGGGGGCGCGGTCGGTGATCATGGTATCGATATTCTCGAAGTCAGCAAAGCGCACGAGCGATTCCTGCCCAAACTTTGCAGAATCGCACAGAAGCACCACGCGCCGCGCCGATTTGCAGATCGCGGTCTTCACGATGGCCTCATTCATGCCGGGGGTGGAAACACCAAATTCGGCATCTATGCCGTTGGCACCAAGAAACGCAATGTCGGGGCGTACCGTAGCGAAGTATTCGGCGGCACGAGCACCAATCGCCGCCCAGGTCATCTTGCGCAGCTGACCGCCCACAAGTTCGAGGGTGACCCCCTCTGCCTCAGCGAGTTTGACTGCAATGTGCAGGGCATGGGTAATAATGATGCGGTCGCTGCCGGTCTTGAGGCTAAAGTTTTCTGACCCAATATAGTCCGCCAAAATCTCAATGGTCGAGCCAGCGTCAAGAACAATCGAACCCACATCAGAGTCACGCAGATACTCATAAGCCTTCGCGGCGATGCGGCGCTTCTCGGGAGTATTCATGCCCTGACGTGAGGCAATAGAGGACTCTAGGGAGGTAGACTGCTCAACGGTAACGGCGCCGCCATGCACGCGGCGCAGCTTACCCGCTTCTTCGAGGGCGGCAAGGTCTCGTCGCACAGTCTCCATGGTGACGTCATAGCGTCGAGCGAGATCAGCACCGTTAACGCGGCGTGCAGAAGATACCAGTTTCGCAATTTCGGCACGACGTTCTTCAGCAAACATATGCGCACATCACTTTCAAGGTATGGGTGTGGAGCGAACGAACCGTTCCACGCGAATTCTTAGGTCTATGTATCATGGCGGAACGGCGAATGCGTATCACCACTCAAGACAACAGTCTTGCCCTTGATTTTATGTGGGTTTATGTGGGCACGTCAAGATAACCCACGGATAAATCATCGATTTTTTGTGAATTTACCCTAGAAACCACACTTAAGGTCAAATAATCCACAACAGACACACACTGTTCACCCCACAACGCATCTAAACCCACACCGGATGCGCGGATTTTGAAGGTTCGGGCGCGAGTAGTTTTGATCTGCCTTGAACCACAAAGGTTTTCTAGTGCGTGGCGCGTTCAGGATGCGCAGGCTTACGCGAACGCGAGCGCCTAGGGCTGTCGCCATCGCCGGAGCGAAGGCGTGGTGACTAGGTGCCTTGTCGAGCGAGTGTAAGCATCCATATCCGTGAACTACCTCTTACCCCAGCGCATCCAGAGACCATGCACACCCCAGGCGGTCAGGGAACCAATAAACGCACCCGTCCCGTTCATGAGCACGTCTATGGGATCGCCGGTGCGTTCGGGCATCGCCGTTTGAATGAGCTCGATTCCGGCACTGACCGTCACCGCACCCAGGGTAATTACCCCTACCCTTCGCCACGGGCGGGCACGGCAGAACAGCAACAGCATGAGCAGAAACCCACCGGGGGCAAACATAATGACATTCGAGAGTTGCTCGATGCTCGCATAGGTGATAAACCCGGGCAACCAGCCCTGCGCGTGGCCGGTATCGAGAAGCGAAGCCAGACGAGAACCAGCCTCGTTATCGTCCACATGCTGCGGGGCGAACACGATTGTTGCAACGGCGGCGCAATACAGGGCAAAAAGCGCCCATCCGACCGCCCGGAGCACTCTGCCAGATCTACCAGACAAGACGACCCCGCTCATCGAACACCGTGCTCTCATCAAAGGCGAAAAGCCCCTTAAGATCGACCTCTAAAGGCTCAGCGTTCGGCACAGTCTGCGTATGCTCGTACCCCTGCGCCGCCGAAATAGCACGGCGAATCAGGCTCCCGTGGCTCACCACGATGATGCGCTCCCCGGGATACTGGCGCACAATCTCACGCAGAACACGCACGGCACGCACATACACATCGCGTTCGGTCTCTACCTGCGGATAGTAGCGGTCGGGGGCGCGCCGCTCGGGAACGGGAATATTCACGCCCTCGGCGGCACCATAATCACGTTCCACCAAGTCAGGGTAGGTTTCACTGACCGGAAGCCCGAAATCCTCGCCCACCAGCTGCGCGGTTTCATAGGCTCGCGACAGCGGTGAAGAAATCACACGGTCATAGTTCAAACCCAGGCTGCGCAGCTTCGCCCCGGTTTCACGCGCCTGTGCGCGACCGGTGTCGTTCAGCGGAATATCGCTGATACCTTGCATGAGCTGGTTCTTATTCCACTCGGTCTGTCCGTGGCGAATCAGCGTGAGCGAACCGCCCGCCAGGTTCTTAGGGAAAGGTTCGGCGTGCAGCTTAGGCTGGCGGCTAACCAGCACGTGGGTATCGATCGCATCGTCAAGATAATCGGTGGGAAGCTCGGTGAGCGAAGCATTCGGAGGAATCGGGAACATGCCGTCAATCGTCTCGTAGCCCTCATGCTCGCGGCCTTCCAGAAGCACAGTCATCGTCACCGCAATCAGCATGCCGTGAGTAGCCACCACAATGTTCTTGCCCTCATGCTCGCGGCGCACCCGGTTCAGAGCAGTCAGGGCGCGGCTCACCAGACCCTCGCGCTCCTCAACCCCGTATTTATGCCCATCCGTGCGGGATGCCGCCACCAGCTCAGGGGTTGCAGCCTCACCCTCCAAATCACCGAATGAGCGTTCTTCTAGCCCCGCGTATGCGCCCAGATACGGCACCCCTAGTGCCTGGGCAACAATCCGCCCGCTCTCCGCCGCGCGCTCAAGCGGGGACGAAACCACACCGTCAATCTGCACGCCGCGCTGAGCCATCTCACGCAGCTGCGGCACGGCACCCCGAATCTGTTCACGCCCCGTATCGTTCAGCGGAATATCGGTTCTGCCCTGAAACCGGTGATTTATATTCCAGTCGGTCTGCCCGTGCCGAAGCAGAAAAATCTTACCGGGCGTTTCAGCGTGTTCATGGTGGGTCTGTGCGTCAGTCATGGTCTTAAGTATGGCATCATCCGCACGATTTAGAGCCGTATCCCAGAACACGCCCCGCTCATCCTTAGGGATGAAAACCCACACAAAACCCGGCGTTATCGCCGCATTTTTTCACTCCGCAGACGGATAAAAACGCCCCGTCTCCCTTGGAAAAATGGATGCTATGAATACTTCTTACACCTCATACGCACCCGTTATCTCGGTGCGCAACCTTACCAAATCCTACGGACAGCACACAGTACTGCGCGATATTTCGCTCGATATTTACCCCGGCGAATCCGTGGCCGTTATGGGACCCTCCGGTTCTGGAAAAACCACGCTTCTGCACGCGCTCTCCGGCATTATTCGTATAGACTCGGGCACCATTCAGGTGCTCGGCGGCGGACCCGAGATACCGGGCGGGCGCGTTGAACTCGGTGCCCTGAGCGAAAAACAGCGCACGAGCCTGCGCGCAAACTCCTTCGGATTCATCTTCCAGCAAGGGCTTCTCATCCCTGAGCTCACCGCAGAAGAAAATGTCTCGCTCGCCGCCATGATCTCCGGGGTATCGCGCGAGCAGGCACGCGGCGCATCCGCAAACCTGCTCGCCCGGCTGGGGCTAGGCGATATGTGCGAGAAACGCATCGGCGAACTTTCCGGCGGGCAGGCACAGCGCGTGGCGATTGCGCGTTCACAGATTACCGGCGCGCCGATTACTTTTGCGGATGAACCCACCGGCGCGCTCGACAGCGTGACCGCCCAAGAGGTCATGGATCTTCTGCTCACACTCGTTCCGCAGCAGGGTAAAACCCTTGTAATTGTTACCCACGATCCGCAGGTTGCGGCGCAATGCTCCCGCACAATCCACCTGCACGACGGGCAGATTGTGCAGGATAACCGGCAGGATCCCACCGCGCTCGGTCAGCAGGGCGGGGATTCGGTACAGTATCGGGTTCCCGCGCAGCCGAGCCAGCCGGTACCGCCTCAGGATGCGGCACCCGCTCCTTCCGCACAGCCGGGCGTCTTCCAACCGGGTAACCCCGCGGTAAACCCGCCCCAAACATACAACCGGGTTTCCGTACAAACCCAGCCGCCCGCGAACGTTCGCTACTCCCCCGCCCATACTCCGGGCACGGCGCACACCGCGGCCTCGCACAACCATGCACCAGCGCCGTATAAACCCGCCCGACGCCCCTTCTGGATGCGCGGCCTCCTGGGGAAAGGCGCCTAAGAATGCAGACCTTCAAACTTCTTGCGCGCCGCACCCTGCCCACCTCACAGGCGGTCCTTCCGGTGCTTGCGTTTGCCGCATCCGCGGCGCTCTTTCTGCTGATCGCCGGAGGTATTCACGCCTTCTACACCTGGCTGGGCGGGGACGCCAGCACGGCCACCTCGGTCGAGACGGGCTCCGGCACCAAAAACACGGCGCACACGATGCAGCCGCTATACCTGATGCTCGCCTGGATTAGCGGGTTCCTACTGCTCACCCCGCTCTTCACGCTCGGCGCATCCGCAGCACGGCTCAGCGCACGCCGCCGCGACGACCGCCTGGCAACCCTGCGGCTGCTGGGCGCCTCCACCCGGCGGCTTACCCTCTACACCATGCTCGATTCCGTGATCTACGCTGCGGTTGGGTTCGTGCTCGGGTTTATCGTGTACCTGATTCTGGTGCTGCCCTTCGGGATGCTGCGCTTCCAGAACATCCCGCTGGGCCCCGAAAATATGCTGCTGCCCCTGCCCATCGTGCTGGTCTGCGGCATTGTGTGCTTGATCATTGCCGCAACCAGTTCGCTCTTTGGGCTCTCGAAGGTGACCATCAGCCCGCTGGGGGTACGCACCCGTTCGGATAAGCCGTCCCTGGGCAAACGCGCCCTCATTCTGGGCTGTGTACTCCTGGTGATGGGTTTCGTCGGGGCGATTGCCTCCCAGGTCATTATGAATCTTGCCGCCGATTCGATGGACTCAAACGGGTTCGTGCTGGTACTGGTAATCACCATCATGTTTGGGCTGCCGATCCTGCTCACGATGCTCGCCGTAGACCTGATTGGCGGGTTCGTGGTGGGCCTGTACGCCCGCATTCGGGTTCGCACCGCCCGCACCCCCGCAACCCTGCTGGCATATCGCTCTATTATGGAATCGCCGCGCGCCGCCTGGCGGCAGGTCTCCGGGGTTGCCATGACCACGTTTATTGCTGCTTTCGTAGGGCCGATTCTGGGCATGGTCAATTCCGCGGCCGGTGTGGAAGAAGGCTCGGCGGAATCCTATCTTATTGGGGATATGCTTCAGGGTCTGGTGCTGGTGCTGTTCCTCTCCTACCTGCTGGTGGCGCTCTCGGCGCTGCTCAACCAGTCCGCCGCCATTTACGAGCGCGGTTCGTTATATTCCTCCCTGCGGATGATGGGTACCGAAGCTGCGGTGCTCAAGCGTTCGAGGCGCATCGTAGTGTTTGGCCCGCTGCTGTTGGTGAGCTGTATGTCTGCGGCGGTGGCACTGCCGCTATTCGTGCTGATGCTTGGTTCGGCGCTCACCGAGACGGGGCTGCTGTACACCGCGGCACTGGTATTCGGCTCTATCGCGATGGGGCTGGGATTGGTGTTTGCGGCGCTGGCGGCAACCGGGCCCGTCATGGAACAGGTCAGCCGCAAACCGGTCTCGGCAGTGTAGCGTTCCCCTCCCATTGTCCGCGAGCAGGTGGTTTTTGTCCCGAGCAGGTAGGAAAATCCTACCTTGTCGGCAAAATCCTACCTGCTCGCGGGGATAAACTTGTGGGGATCAAAGAGTCTTAGATTATACCTTTGCGCCGAAGCTTTCGTGCCACACGTGCCGGATGCAGCACATCCTCCCACGTGAACCTCACGAAATCCCACCCTTCCAGACGAATGGCGTCCTCACGAACTTTCTCATCCAGAACATCCTGCCCGCTTTGATATTTGAGCGCCCCATCGATCTCCAAAACAAGGCGCTCTTCACGAGAGCCGCATCCACTCGATAAACCCCACGATGCGTTGGAATCTCGTACTGCTGCACCGGATTGAACCCCAAATCTAAAAACGCCAGACGCGCCAGGGTCTCGGCTGGCGATTCCGATAGAGGACTCATAATATCGGCGATGTACCGTGCTTTACGGGCGCCCCGTACCCGTTTGACCTCACTCAGCGCTTTATGAAGTCTGCTATAGCTCAGACGCGCTCCCAGCCTCTGAAAAGCACTTTCAACGATGACGAGCCCCTCACGAATCGGGGCGTCACGGGCGCATCCGATGAGGGCGGTAATAGGATCAACAACTGTCAGGGAATCCCGACCATATCTAAGTGTGATGGTCGAAGATATTACGCTTGAGTCATCTTGTCGATATACCACTCCCGCACGTTTGGCTCCTCCACATCCACGTACCTGAACATTGTGTGGAGCGCTCAAAAGGGCACACGATAACGCGACAGCCGCACTGTAATGCGTGAAAACAGGGTTGTGCAGGGTGCGTGAATAAGCAATAACTCGGGCAAGATGTTTCTGAACGGGAAATAGCTCATCCCATACTGACTTTTTGATATATTGCCCAGGCGCAAGCTTAATAATCTTTTCTTGCCGTTGCCAGCGTGTAATAGTGCGTTTTGAATATCCATTTTCTATAAGTTCATGAACGCTTTTGATATGGATACTGAGGTTTTCGTTGTCTGTCATGCTGCTATCCAAGCATATTTTGCTTCCCGACTACGCGTAGAAAAGCCCAATCTGTGGATAACTCGCAGCAATATGATGATTGCACGCGTTTTGGGACATATTTTCAGCGATGTGCATAGAAAATCATCACAATATGACGCGCCTGTCCCTCCCGCGAGCAGGTAGTTTTTGTCCCGAGCAGGTAGGAAAATCCTACCTTGTCGGCAAAATCCTACCTGCTCGCGGCATACACTAAGCGTTAAGACTAAAACTCGAACGGGTTGAGAATATCGAGGTCCATGCCCTGAAAATCTGCAACGTTACGAGTCACCAACATCAGGTGGTGTTCTCTGGCAGTGGCGCCGATCAGCGCATCGTATTCTGATTTCTTATGCGGCACGTGGAGTTCAGCGCAGGTGAGAGCAACCTCTAAAGAAACCGGCAGGATGCGCCCCGCAAACTCCGGCGCAAGCTCATGAGAAAACCACTGCTGCAGAATCTGAGCCTGAGCCGCATCTTTACGGGCACGCCGCAGGATTCCTGTGCGAATCTCCATCATGCTAATCACACTGATATACACGTCGTTCACGTCTACGTGTTCCACCCAACGGCGCACCGAAGGATGCATTCTGCCCGAGCGGTATTTACGCAGTTCGGAGATCACGTTTGTATCGGCAAGGTACACGGATTAGTTCTCCTCGCTGCCGAAAAAGTCGCCGTCTTCTGCGAAGTCCACCTCGCGGTGAGGATTTGGGATGCTCGGTTCGCGATCAATATCAAAATCAATCTCGCCCGCCTCTGCCGACATGGTGGAAAGCGCATCCGCCAAGGAACGCCGAGGTTGCGGTTGGGCCAGTCGTTGATAGTCTTCAATACTCAAAATAACGTTGGTCGGTGTGCCGCGTTTGGTAATAAAGACGGGTTCTTCTGCGGCAAGGCGCAGAGCGGCACTGGCATTCTGATTAAATTCGCGTGCTGATACTGTAGTCGTCATAGTTTTCTCTCCCCCAAAGTCCAATTGTAGTAATGTTACTATATTTCAGAATACCGCGAGCAGGTAGGATTTTGCCGAAAAGGTAGGATTTTCCTACCTGCTCGGACCAAAAACCACCTGCTCGCGGAATAGGAGTAATAGGAGGGCGGGTGTGAGAAGATGGAGACATGTTTGAACACACCGTGCCCGCATCCTGGTTCCCCCGCTGCGCAATCTTCGACTGCGACGGGGTTCTTCTCGATTCCGAGACCGCTTGGAACCGCGTGCAGCGCGAACTCTTCAACCGCTGGAACATCCCCTTCAGCGACGACCTCGAAGAGCAGTTAACCGGGCTTTCTGCGCATCAGGTTGCAGAAACGCTCGCCCGTCTCTCATACACCGGCGACCCTAACAACACCCAGGAATACGCCCAGCATCAGCACAATACGCTCACTGAACTTGCGCGCATCGAAGCAGATATTATCAACGCCGGTGTGGACCTCGTACCCGGTGCCCAAGAATCCTCAGCTACCTGGGCGAGCATATGCCCGTGGCCGTCGCATCCAACTCCACGGCAGGCATTCTCGACACCAAAATGCACACCTACGGGTACGCCCCGCTCGTGCGCACCTGGGTCAGCTGCGACGACGTTCCCCACGGCAAACCCGCACCCGATATCTACCGGGAGGCGGCACGTCGCCCTAGGGCTTCGCCGGGCCGGATGCGCTCACGATCGAAGACTCACCGGCGGGCGCGCAGGCGGCACGAGACGCCGGAACTAAGGTTCTGTTTACGTGCCCCACGGTGACTTTGCGGGGGCACCGCGCGGGTTTGGGCACTTCGACACGTTTACCGACCCGCAGCTTTGGCGCACGGCGCGCGACTGGGTGGCACGGCTGGAGGATTCGGCGGTGAAAGCATCCACAACCCTGATGATGGAGAGCTAAAATGACACCTCAGAACCCGGGTAAAGATGCCCGCAACGAGCAGAATTTTTGCGAGCGACCCGAACCTGAGAAGAACTCAGCGCGAAATCGGGCTGAACAGGCTCGCCCGAATCAGCATGAACAAACCTCGCGCGGGCAGTATCAGAGCGGGCAGGGGCGCTACGGTTTGCGCTTTGAGAACATGAGCGCCGAAGAACTCGAATACTACCGCCCGTTCTGGGAAGAAAAACCTGACCCGGATGCGGTTCCCCCCGAACTCATCGACCACCTGAAGGTGCGGGCGCGCCGCCGCCTGGTGAACGCCCTCAGCCTGATTGCCGTGGCGGTCGGGGTAACCCTCACGCTCTCGGGCATGCTCTCAGGTGCCCTGTACCTTTCACTCCCCGGTGCTCTCGCCTTCGGAGCAGGCATCTTCGGCTGGGTCGCGGTGCGCCGTCGCCTCTTCGCCTGGCTGCGCCTGCCCGGGGAGAGCGCGCTCAAACGCGGCGAACGAAGCCGCTGGTGGATACTGCCGCATGTGCTTGCGGCGGCGGGAACCGCATCCATTCTGGGGTGTTTCTCGGTGGTGCCGATTATTTACGCGCATGTGGACGATACGCTTAGGCGCAATCACATCGTCATGTGGGGCGAGATCGGCACGACCCTGCTGATTTTCGCGGCGCTCATCTACGGCATGATGGCGCTCGGCGAATACACGCAGCAGGACGACGACGAACGGGTGCTGCGCCCCACCGACTACGCCCAGCAGAAGGGCACATCCGGCGATGCACCGCAGATTCCGCGGTACCGTCCGGGGATGCTCAACCCGCGTCATAAAGACGATTCCTCGTCGTAGCGGGCGGATGCGGTTACGGATATTGTGATGGGCGCGGGCGGGTGGTTTCCGCCCCAGCCAGTGAGCGACCGGATGCTCGCGTGATTGGATGCCCGCATCACCACCATGCTCCAGCTCAAACATTGCGCGTTCGCTGACGCTCACGACGCAAAACTCGCAACTCGCATGGGATGATGCGGGCTGCACTATACATTCACAAGCCCAAACATAACTCAAGGGGTTTCCCACGAAGAGCGATTGCTTCACGGGAAACCCCTTGAGTGTGCCTAATCCGGCGAATCCTAGCGGCGCAGAGCCTTCTTCGCCAGCATATTGCCGATGAGCTGCACGAGCTGCACCAACACGATAATGACCGCAACCACAGCCCAGGTGATCTGATCCTGGAACCTCTGGTAGCCGTCAACGATAGCGACCTTACCCAGGCCGCCGCCGCCCACATACCCGGCCATGGCCGACATATCGACCACGCCGATCACGATGAAGGTGTAGCCCAGGATCAGCGGTCCGAGCGATTCGGGGATCATCACGGTGAAGAGAATCCGCAGCTTGGAGGCGCCCATCGCGCGGGCAGCCTCAATCACGCCAGGGTCGATCGAGACCATGTTCTGCTCCACAATGCGCGCAATAGCGAAGGATGCGCCGAAGGTCATTGCGAAGATCGCCGCGTTTATGCCTAGACGGGTCTGTACTACCGCGCTGGTGAGCGGTCCTAAAGCCGCGATTAGAATAATGAACGGGATAGGCCGCACGATATTCACCAGAACGTTCAGCACCGTGTAAGCAAACCGGTTCTGGAAGATATTTCCGGTGCGCGTGGTGTACAGCAAGGCACCCATGATCAGACCGAGAAGACCGGCGATCACCATCGTTACAGAGACCATGTACAGGGTATCGAAGATGGCGGGAACCAGCTTATCGGGAATGAAGGTATCCCAATTCACCGACCGGGTTGATGCCGCTAACGGCAGAGTAGTCACAAGTGCAGACATTAGCGCACCTCCTGTACGCGGGTTACGGTCTTCAGCTCGGCAACCGCGGCATCAATACTCGTCACATCGCCAAGAAGTTCGAGGGTGAGGGTTCCGTAGGCTTTCCCCTGCAAGGTCTCAATGCCGCCGTGCACAATATTGAAGCGCACGTTCCGCGAGCCCAGGTACGCCAGGATTTTGCCGAGTTCCTGGTTGCCTTCCACGATCTCGACGTTCACCAGGTAGCCCTTGTGGTTCTTGCGCAGCGCGGCAGCCCGCATCGCCGGTGGGGCTTTCTGCTTGACGGTGGTCGCCACGAATCGTTGCGCAACCTCGGTCTGCGGATTCGAGAAAACCTCGTACACGCTTCCGGTTTCGACCACGCGGCCTTCTTCCATGACCGCCACACGATCGGCGATCGAGGAAACAACATCCATTTCGTGGGTAATCACGATGACCGTAATCCCAAGCTCACGATTGACCTCTTTGAGCAGCTCAAGCACCTCATGCGTGGTTTCCGGGTCAAGAGCACTGGTTGCCTCATCCGCCAACAGCAAGGGAAGGCTTCGTAGCGAGCGCACGGGCAATACCCACACGCTGTTTCTGCCCGCCAGAAAGCTGGCTCGGATAGTATTTTGCGCGGTCTGCCAAGCCCACGAATTCGAGCATCTCCTGCACGCGTTTGGTGCGTTCTCCTTTGCTCCACCCGGCGACCTTGAGCGGGAACTCCACGTTTTGGGCTACGGTGCGCGAGTTCATGAGGTTGAACTGCTGGAAGATCATGCCGATATTGGTACGGACTTTTTGCAGCTCAAGGTCACGTTTACCGGAAATCTCGAAGCCGTCCACGGTCAGGGTGCCGCTGGTGGTGCTCTCCAGCCCGTTGATCAGGCGCACCAGGGTAGATTTACCTGCGCCCGAGTAGCCGATAATCGCGAAGATCTCGCCCTTCTTGACGGTGAGGGAAACGTTTTTGACGGCGGCAACTTCTTTCTTGCCCTTGCCGAAAAAATTTTGGAGACGTTATCGATCGTGACCATGGGCTCAGCGCCGGTATCCGCTGCGCCGGGGCTGATGAGGGTGTTAGTACCCTTCGGTGTGGTGGCGCCGGGCTCTGGGTTCTTCGCCCACGGGGCTGCCTGTTCGCTCACTGTACGCTCTCTTTGCTCTCGTGTGTTTTAGGGCTGAGGGCGGAATACGCCGGATGCGCTTGTGCTCGGCGGCGCGCATCCGCATGTATTCACTCCCAGGATGGCAAAGGCGGTAGCCGGTTTTTCGCCCTGGTTTTTCAGGGAAATTCGGGTTACCGCATTTACCGTGTGCACTCATGCACGTGTCTGTTTTACTTGCGAAGCGCCGATTCTTCTTTCTGCAGCGCCTGCTTCAGTTCGTCCTGGGAGAGGTTCACCTCAACCGCAGTGTTCTTGGAGTCTTCCTTCACGGCGTCCTGCACGGGCTGGGTGTGGAAGATTTCGACGACCTTCTTGTAGGTTTCGTCGTTCACCTTATCCTTCTGCGCCACGAACAGGTTCACATAGCGGCGGGCGTCGGGGTTGTTGGGGTCGTCCTGCGCGAGGGCGTCCGAGGGGTTCAGGCCCGCATCCGCCAAGAAGGTGTTATTGATGACGGAGGCGTCCACGGAGTCCAGGGAGACCACGGTCTGCGATGCGTCCACGGGGGTAACCTTGACCTTGGACTTCTCGGTGTCAATATCGTCGTGGGTGGGGCTGCACGTCAGACTTGAGGGTTACCAGGTTCTGAGCCTTCAGCAGCAGAATGGCGCGTGCCCTCGTTCACGGGTCGTTCGGGACGGCAATGGTACCGTCCTGGGGAATTTCGTCTCACCTTCTTGTGCTTCTGTGAGAAGAGAGCCATGGGGTAAATATTGGTTGAACCGACGATCTGCAGGTCTTTACCCGAGTTCACGTTGTAGCTCGCCAGGTATGCGATGTGCTGGAAGCGGTTCAGGTCGGTATCGCCCGATTCCACGGAGGGGTTGGGCTGGTTGTAGTCGGTAAATTCCTGGTATTCGATGTCGATACCCCTGCTTGGCGGCTTCTTCCCTTGAGCACGTCGTTAGCTTTCTCGGTGCCGACCACGCCGATGGTGACCTTCTTGTTACCGCTACCGTTGTTCGAGGAGGAACCGCAGGCGGCGAGGCTGAAGACGAGAGGTACAACTGCCAGTGCAGCAACAAATTTCTTCACGGCTATGAAACTTTCTGTTGTTTGGGTTTACGATGCGCCACCACGTGCACGGTTTAACTCCTGTGCGGGTGGTTCCCGGGTTTCCGGGGGTGTTTACCCATTAGAGCATGCCCCCGGGTGTGGGTGGTAGTTATTTGACCCCACTGTGACACACTCCGTCAACCTCGTCATATTTCTTAACATTTCGGAACATGCAGGGTGTGAGCCAGGACTCGGGCGGGTTCTCAGGCTCCCCTTCCGGCTCCGCGAGCAGGTGGTTTTTACCCCGAGCAGGTAGAATTTTCCGACCTGTTCGGCCATATCCTACCTGCTCGCGGGTAAGTCTGATACCGACAGGGATGCGGCTGTCGCCACAAATCCGCCCCTCGATAGCCCAGCCGCCGGGCAGAACCGGGAGCATCCGGCATAGTCGGGATGCGCGCCGTGAAGGTGCCGCGCGCATCCTCTCCCCTGCGCCCTGCCGCAGATTCGACATCGCAGGCTACGGAAATATCGCTCACGTCAAACCCTCGAAAGCCCAGGGGGTACCAGGTTTTGAGCGCCGCCTCTTTTGCAGAAAACAGCACCTTCGAGTAGGCCCTAAAGGCAAACCGCTTTTCTTCGTCGCGCACAATAAGCTCTTGCACGGCGGCAGAGAGCGGCACCGCGGGTTCAACATCGATCCCGACGCCCGCATAGCGGTGGTGCCGAGGCAACCGCCGCCGCACGATACCCGGCGCAGTGGGTCATGCTCCCCACAACCCCGGCAGGCCAGGCGGGCGAACCATCGACGCGCGGCACGAACACGGGCTCGGTCGGCGGCTCGGTGAGCTCAGGCTCCCGCAGGTACAGCCGCTTGAGCGCTAGCCGGGCGCAGGAACGCGCCGTAGTCGCCTCGCGCACGCGCTTAGGGACAGCGCTCGGCGAAATACTCCCGTTCAGCATCGCGAAGGTGCCCGAAATCGCCGGTGGTTTCTGCCACGCATATATCCGGCGGGAGCAGGCTTCGCATCAGCGATTCGCCCAAGTTCTCGGCGGTGCTCATATGCTCAAGCCCCCGCGATTTTTCGGTCTCACCCGGGTTGTTGGCGACCTTCATATCGTCAAACGCTGCATTCACGCGGTTCACCATAGCATCACCGCCGCATCCGCTGAGGTATTGCACCTAGTCAAAGGACGGAATTTCGCCCCGCTGCATGGCGTGCACCGCATTGCGGAAATCCTCGGTGAGCACACCGCGGGCGAAGAATTCGTGCTCGGCGTGCATATGTTCCTCAAGCTCCACAACATAGCGCGCGGCCAGCATAGACTTAGCGGCGCGCACCGTATGAGAGGCCGAACCGGCAATCTGCTCCGCGAGCTGTTCGGCGCATGAGTTCAACTCACCCGGCTCCGACACCCGATGCACCAGCGAAAGCTCCTGCGCACGCGCGGCACGCAGAACAGGCTGGGTGTATAACAGCTCGGTAGCGGCACTGAACCCGGCGTAGCGCGGTAAGAACCAGCTCATCCCGCCGTCCGTGGAGGCCCCGATCATGCCGTAGGCAATATTGAGTTTGGTGCGCGGTTCGGCAACACGCAGATCGCATGCGAGCGCCAGGGACATGCCCGCCCCCGCCGCCCTGCCCGTTAATGGCGGCGATAGCGGGATAGGCGCGCAACGATCCCAAGAATAATATCTTCGAGCAGACGCGCGAGTTCGCGGCTGTACGCTAGGATTCTTCTTTTTCGCGCGACATACCTCGGCGAAGTCGTCGTAGCTGCCGCCTCAGGCTAAAATCCTGCCCGGCCCCGGTGAGCACGGCAGCTTTGAGCGTGTCGTCCTCGTGCAGCCGGTTGAGCACGTCACGCAGCTCGGTCGCCAGGTGGCGGCTGAGGGTGTTGCGGTTTTCGGGCTGATTCAGGGTCACATACGCGATGCCGCCGCGGCGTTCGAGGAGTACGGCGGGGTTATCTGCGGTGTTGTTAGTCGCGAAGTACCATCCGAACTGTGGCTGTTGTGGCGGGTTTGCTCTGGCCTTTAACACGCACGGCAACACGAATTTCGGCGAGGGTGGCATCCCCAAAAATCTTCAGCGCTCACAATTGATGCACGCTGCCGCATACCCTGCGAGTCCACCGGCACGGCGCTGCGGAACCTGGCGGCACTCACCCCGGCGTTCACGAGCATAGAGGTGCCCTCTGCGGGAGCAGCTGCCCGGCGAAGGTGATGGCGAGGCTTAGCAGATACGCCCCGTGTACGATGGTGCCGCCGAAGGGGGTGTGCGCCGCGCGGTACGGGTCTGTGTGAATCCACTGGGTGTCGCCGGTGAGCTCGCCAAAGCGGTTGATGTTCTGCTGGCTGATGCGCATCCAGGGGTTTCGCCCTAGGGGTTCGCTGATGCGCGCTCAGGTCGGCGGTGCGTTCCGCGCTCGCGATGCAGCCTCCGGCGGCGTGATCGGCGGCGGTTTGTCACGTCTTCGGGGTGATAGCGCCGCCTGCGCCGGTTCCGGTGACGGTTTTCAGATCGACCCCGAGGGAGCGGGCAAGCCTGCGCACGGCGGGCGAAACTCTGGCACCCGAACGGGCCTTGCCGCCTTGAGTCTTTTGCGGATTTTGGCGGCAGCGCGGTACCGGTGCCACCTGGCTTTGATGGGCATTTTGCCCCGCCCACCAGGTGTTTGCCTCTCCCGCGCCGGGTTTGGCGGGGAGCTTAGATGCGACGGAACCGGCTGAATCCTTCGCGGGGTCTCTGCACCAGCCGTGGGCGCCTGGGTCTGCGGGTGGGGGTTTCGCGGCTCGATGAGGGGCGCATCCACATCGACAACCCTGACCGACCGGTTCGAGCAGACGCACCACGGTGCCCGCGACCGGCGAGGGATTTCGACCGTGGATTTGGCGGTTTCGACCACCACGAGCACCTGATCCAGCTCAACCTGCTGCCCCTTCGCTGATGAGCCACTCGATAATCTCGCCTGAGCGAAGCCCCTCCCCAAATCCGGCAGGTAAAAGGTGAAGGGTAGCTGGAAGCGTCGGAACCCTCGGGCGGTAGGGGCTCGGGGCTCGGGTGGATGAAGCGTGCGGTGTATCAGTCACGCGTGTTTCTCCCAGTCGTTCTCGGCGTAGAGGGTTGCGATAGCGCCCAGAATCTTCTCTTCGTTCGGCAAACACAGGTGTTCCAGTCCGGGCGGCGATAGGGCACGTCCAGGCCGGTCACGCGCCTCACGGGGCGTTCCAGATAATCGAAACAGCGTGAGGTAATGCGCGCCACCACCTCGGCGCCGAATCCGCCGGTCTCGGGGCCTCGTGCACCATGACGGCGCGGCCGGTGCGCATCACGCTTTCGCATACGGTGTGTTCGTCGAACGGGGTGAGGGTGCGCAGGTCGATCACCCTCAACGCTGTACCCGTATTCGGCGGCGGTTTCGGCGGCGGCAAGCGCCATCGGTACCGTCGGCCCGTAGCTGATGAGGGTTGCTGTCTCGCCGGGGCGGCAAATTCGTGCCTGCCCAATCGGCAGAGGGTTCGCCGAGGTATCAAGGTCACCCTCTTCCCAGTACAGACGCTTGGGTTCGTAGAAAAATCACCGGGTCGTCGCTGCGAATCGCCTGGCGCAGCTATGGTGAGGCATCCGAAGGGTTCGAGGGGGTGTCACGTGCAGCCCGGGAGTATGCAGCGTAGCCTTCCGAACTGTCGCTGTGATGCTCCACTGGCACCCACCCCACCGCCGTAGGGCATGCGCACCACCACGGGCATGGAGAGGTCGCCGCGCGTGCGATTGCGCATTTTCGCCAGATTGCTCACCATCTGTTCAAAGGCGGGGTACCCGAAAGCGTCAAACTGCATTTCGATCACGGGGCGGAACCCGTACATTGCCATGCCGATCGCGGCCCCCATAATCCCCTGCCTCAGAAATGGGGTGTCGAAGCAGCGTTCCTCACCGAACCGTTCAGTCAGCCCGTCGGTCACACGGAAAACACCGCCGAGGGTGCCTGACGTCCACGCCGAACATCACCACGCGGTCGTTATGCGCGTGCATCTCGTGACCAAGGCCAGGTTGAGGGCGCCCACCATTGAGGTTCGCTGCACCGCATCCGAGCGGGATGGGAGTCGATTCCGGCGCCTGAGGTGCGGTGTCGGATGCGGTCTTCGCGCCGCGTACCTGGGTATCTGCTGCCTGCTGGCTCATGCGCTTTTTCTCCATTCTGCGCGGCGCTGTTGTGCGCGTACTCTTCGGCGACGGCGCTCAGGGTTGCCGGCGGTTCGCATACACATGGGCGAAAAGGTCCTGTGGGTCGGGCATCTGCAGCCGCATCATGCTGGTGCGGGCCTCGGAAGCGATCTTTTCTGCGGCCAGGATTGCAGTTTTCGATATGGGTCTTCGCGTTCGGCAGGCGCTGGCACATCTGATGCTGAATGCGGGTAGCGGGTCACGCCCGCGCCACTGCTCGACTTCTTCGCGGCTGCGGTACCGATCGGGTTGTCGGAGGTCGTATGCGGCCCCATGCGGCAGGTCATCGCCTCAATCAGGGTGGGTCCGCCACCGGCACGGGCGCGCTCCACGGCTTCGTGCAGGCGGGAGTACACTGCTCAAAATCATTGCCGTCAACCCGATATGCGGGCATGCCGTACCCTTTCACCCTTCGCGGCGATACTTGCCGCGCGCATCTGCCGGGATACGGGGGTTGAGATAGCGTACCCGTTATTCTGCACGAGGAAGACCACGGGTGCCTCGAAGACGGCGGCGAGGTTAAAGCGCCTCGTGAAAGTCGCCTCGTTGTGGAACTGTCGCCGCACATCGCCAGGGCTACCGTGGAATCACCGGCGAATCTTGCCGCCATCTGCCAGACCGACCGCATGGGCGGTGGCGTGGCGAGCGGTGTTGCCTCCGGGGCGGTATGCGTTTTCGTGGGGCATACCTGCAGTGTGAAGACCCGTGGAAGGGCGAGAGAACTTCGGTGAGGTCGATACCCCGGCTCATGACGGCGACCGAATCGCGGTAGGTGGGGGAAAAAGCCAGTCGGCGGGTTCTAAGGCGAGGGCGGCGGCAACCTGGCACGCCTCCTGCCCAGGGATGAGGGGTACGCCCCCATATATCCCTGTTTTGGCGAGGTTGCTCGCCTGCTGATTAAAGTGCCTGCCCGCGAGCATGGCGGCGTGGGCGGTGATGAGCAGGTCATCGCTCACACCATTCTGCACCCGCTGCGGCGGAGATTGTAGTGTGTTGGGCATATTAACGCCTATCTGTCAGTCCCCCATAAAAGCTCTTTTTGATGAGGGGTGTGGGTGGCATAAGAGTGAACATACGGTGGCGGATTCTGGCTGCGCGCAACCGGGATGCGCCCTCGACCGCCAGCGCTCTAGGCGGTGGTTTTTGAACCCGGATCACGCCCGCGCCCCGGGTGAATCCCGCCGAAAGCGGTCAGCGCCAGCAAGTCTCCCGGTTTCACGTGCCCTCCTGCTGCCCGACGGCTAGGGGTAATCGGGATGGAGGCGGCAGAGGTGTTCCCGTACCGGTCGATATGGGAGAGCACGCTTTTGGAGGAATCCCAGCGCAGCCCGCCGTGCGACCGCCGCCATAATCCTTCCATTGGCCTGGTGGCAGACCAGCTGGTCGATCCTCTCCGGATCGATCACCGCACGAGTCGAGTACGTAGGTGATTTCCTCGGACATCGCATCCACCGCCGCCATATAGACCTCGGCGCCGTCCATCACCACCTGCTGCGTGGAGTCGAAATATACAGTGCCTGCGCCTGCCGGCTGCCATCGGAACCGAACGAACACCATATAGTGTTATTCGTCCTCGCTCACCTCGGGGCCGCCTGTACGATAGCGGCACCGGCACCAGTCGGCGAAGAGTACCGCCGTGCCCGCATCCTCGGGGTTGGTCAGGCGTGACATCGCATCGGCACCGATGACGAGCGCCCGGTCGATACTGCCCTGCTCGATTTTTGAGGCGGCGTAGTCGAGGGCGTACAGGAACCCGGAACAGGCGGCGTTCAGATCGACCGCGCCCACCTGCGGGGCGCCCAAACCTGCGGCGACGACGGCGCGAGCCCTGGCGAAACCTGGTCGGCGGTTGTGGTTGCGGCAAGCACAAAGTCGATTTCCTGGCGCTTATACCGGCATCCGCAAGTGCCTTCTCGCTCGCTTCAAGCGCCAGCTCGGCGAGAGTCTGCTCCTGGCGCAGGTGGTGGCGCTGGCGCACTCCGGTGCGACTGGCAATCCATTTCGTCGTCCACGCCGAGCGCGGCGAATCTCGTTTGGAATGGGGTCATTGGGCACGGCGGCGCTAACGCCCGAAAATTGTCACACTCATGGTGCCTTTCTTGAATTTCTACATAAAAGGTGAATCGGCTGCGTGCCTTTAACGGCAGCACCGCCCCGATTCACGGCTGATCTCTATTCTGATAGGGTGTCGCGGTGTTTCTCGCACCCGCAGCAGGTTGAGGGTTGGAATCTCGGTGAGCTCACGAACTCGAAAAATTCAGTGGGTTTTCTTCCGCCACGCGCAGGTTCGCGGGGTCTGCCCCGACGATGTGCGCGAGCGCCGCCACCGCGAACTGCCGGGCTGCGCTTGCACATCGCGAGCCCCGGATAGTGATCCAGCGGGCGGTCAAAATGCCGTGGCGGGCTGTGGGCACGATGCGGCATTGGGCTAGTGCGGGGGTTCCCGGCGGGTTCTGAAGAAGCCGTTCCGAGGTTTTCTCTCGCGGCTCTTCCGCCTGTTCTTGGGCGGTTTCGGTATTTTGAGCCGTATCGTCATGGTGCACGTCTCCGATCAGAACCTGGGATGCGTCGCTCACCCCCGCACAGGTGCGCGGAGGCAGCCTGCACGTGCCCGTACGGCGTTCCCCACACGCGCACGGCCTCGGACGTTCGGCGGATGCGCCACCGGCGGAAGCCGCATCCCGGGATTTCTGCGATGTTCCCCGGAGTTCACCGCGCAGTTCCTCGAAGGTATCGGCGGTGAGGAAGAGCGCCGCGCCGTCGCTTTCGGCCAGGCAGGTATCGCCCGCCCAGAGGGTGATCGCCCCGCTGATCGCATAGCACGGCTGCCCGCGCCTGCGGCGGATGGTGCTCACGGGAACGCAGGCTCAGCTCGATCGACTCGTCTCGCGCCGGTTGCGTCGGGGCTGCGAACGTCGCCGCCCAGAACATGCGGGGTGAACCTCAGCCCTGCGCCGCGAAGCACGAAAATGGTCGGCGGATTTCACGCCAAGCGCCTCGCGCCCGAGCGCCTCGATCCCTTGGCGGTGCAGGTCTTGCAGGTATTCCACATCGGTCACGCTCAGCGTGAGTGGGCTCCACTCATCGGGGGCGATGCGCATATCGTACCGCAGGAACACGCGGTATTCTCCGCCATTCGCCGGGTCTTCGGCGGAGGGTTTTTCCGCTTGCGTGAGGCCCGCATCGGCTGCCGTGCCGGGGGCAGGATGGTAGGCGCATCCGAGCGAACCGCCGCGTATCGCGGGTCTGCGGATGCACATCCCGCCGTCGGCGGCGCATCCTCGGGAGACTGCCGGGTACTCATGCGCGTATCGCCAGGGTCACGTTGTGCCCGCCGAAGCCTAGGGAGTTTGAGAGTCCCAGCCTTTTGGGCGTGCCGTCGGCCGCGCTGAACGTGCCGGGTGCTAAATCCTGTGGTTCGCCGCTGATGCGCACCCGCCCCAGCCGCTTATCCAGGTTTTTCAGCCCCAGGGTGGGCGGTGCCTGCCCGTGCCGAAGCGCCTGAAGCATGGCGATGGTCTCGACGGCGCCCGCAGCCCCGAAGAGTGCCCGATCGCCGATTTCGTGGAGGAAACCGGGATGTCCTCAAGAGCCGTGCCGAACACCTGCCGCAGCACGTTCACTTCGGTCGTATCGTTCAGCTCGGTTCCGGTGCCGTGGCGTTCGCACACGACACCCTGCTCAGGGTTGCCCCGCGGTTTCAAGCGCGCGGTTGAGGGCATAGGCCGCATACTTGCCGTCCGGTTCGGCGCCGTAATGTGGTGAGCGTCCGAGGAGCAGCGGCGTATCCCTGCGATTTCGCCCAGTACTCGGCGCCCCGGGCGCGGGCGTTCTCAGCTGATTCGAGCACGAGAATACCTGCCCCTCCCCCAGGTTGAAGCCGTTGCGCTCCTCATCGAAGGGGTCGAGTTCCCGTCGGGCGAGATCGCCCCGGCGGCGTTGAAGATAGCGCGGGTGAACCGGGTGGTTCCGCCTCTGCGCCGCCTACGACGGCTGCATCCGCCTCGCCCAGCAGAACACTGCGCACACCGGCGATAATCGCCTGCGCCCCTCGAGGAGCACGCCGTGACGATTGCGGTTGTTTCGCCGTGCAGCCCGTGACGCATCGAAATATGCGCGGGCGCGGCGTTCGCCATCATCGTGGGCACGGTCAGCGGCGAGACTCTCCTCGGCGCCCCTCGGTGTGCATCACCAAATGCTGCGTTTCGAGGGTGTCCAGCCCGCCGATAGCGGGCACCGATATAGCAGGTGATGCGCCGCGCATCGCACGGCAGCCCGCCGCCCCAGCCCGCCTGCGCGATAGCCCTCATCGGCCGCCGCCACGGCAAGCTGGGTGTACCGGTCCATGCGGCGCATCTCGCGGCGACTGAGCGGTTCTTCACGTCAAAGTCGAGGCTATCGCCCAACCTTGCCGCCCAGCCCGTTCTCGTTTTCTCGTCGTTCAGCCCGCTCAGGCCCGCCACGGCACGCTCATGCAGCGTCTCGGCGCCAACACCCAGCGGGTGACGGCACCGATTCCCGTGATGACTACCTCGTACTCACTTCTCCTGTGCCTTTTCACGAATAACATCTACGGCATCCCGCAGGGTGGCGGCGTTTTCAAAATCCTTGGGCTTGACGGGAATCATCAGCTGCTTTGCTGACCGCCTGGGTGAGCTCAACAACGTCCAGAGTCGAGCCCCATCGAATCGATTTTGGCGTCGAGCTTGACGGTGCTGGCGGGCACGCCCATGTCGATCACCTGCTGGGTCACGAACTCTTCCAGGGATGCGGTGTTAACAGGGGTCTCAGTCATGGTTCTCTCCCTGATCGGATTATCTAGCGTTTCTCTGTGGTTGGTTATCTGTTGTTCACGGCGGGTGCCCAGAACTTATCCGGCAAACGGTGGGCTTACTCGTAGCGAGCGCGAACCTAGTTCAGTGAAAACGCCTGAGCGCTCAGCCCGCCATCTACCGCAATGCTCTGCCCGGTAATGTAGTCGGCGCGGTCGCTGGCAAGGAACGCCACGCACTCGGCAATATCGCGTGCCTGCGCGGGGCGAGCCATCGGCACGGCGCGCTGCACCGACTGGGTGAAGGTTTCAACCTCTTCGGTCATTGAGGTTTCCAACGAGTCCGGGGCATACCGCGTTCACGGGTCACCCCGCGTCGCGCCACCTCGATAGCCATCGCGCGGGTTATCCCCAAAATTCCGCTTTTCGCGGCGGAATAGCTGCCGGTTCCGGCGATTGTCCTCCCGGCGAGAATCGAGGAAATATTGATGATTCGCCCAAAACGTGCGCGAATCATCGGCCCCAACGCTCGCCGAGAGGTACGAAAAACCGAGCTTAAGTTTGTCGAAATCGCCGCATCCCACTTCGTCGTCGCGAGCCCCGCAACCAGCCCGTCGGAACGAATTCCGGCGTTATTGACTCAGCACGGTGACCTGCCCTAACGAGGTCTTCGAGCGCATCAAAGGCGTCATCAACTGAGGTGGTGCTGGTGACGTCAGTTTTGATGGGCGTCGCTGACACGCCGCACTCGCGGGATGCGCCGGCAACCTCTTCGGCGCGCTCGATTCCGGTGGCGTAGCTGACGGCTATATTCCATCCGTCCTGCGCCAGTCTGAGCGCGATTTGTGCGCCAATATCTCCCGACGCCCGGTGACGAGGGCGCATCCTGGGCGCTTCTGGTGTGTCATCTGACTCCTTAGGTTTGGTTCTTATGCTGCGGCGGGTTTACGGCGCATCGCGTGCCGTGGTAGTTCGCCGCGCGGTGCTCAATCAGCGTTACGTGGGATGCGTGAATGCGTGTTTCGCCCGTGTTTTAGGCGAGGCGGCCTGCCCGGCGTCTGCGGGGGTTGGGGTACTCGGAGTTGAGAACACCGATCTGGCGCAGCAGGCCGAGCTCATCGCGCCCGCCCCAGTGCTCGATTGCCCTTGCCGTCTTCAACACGGAATAGGTGCAGATGGTGAATCTCGAAGGGCTTACCGGTGGCGGAATACCCATGAACTCGCCGCGTATGAACGCCGCCGAACTGATCACCATGGTGTAGTGCTGACCGTCCGCGCTGCCACAATTTCTGGGGCTTCCACGATGCATCGGAGAACGCCTGGTTCATGTATTTCGCGGTTGCCAGGTACCCTGCAGGGGCCGCCACCGCATACACCTTCGTCGCCTCATGATCGACGAAGTCGGGGTGAATGTACTTGCGGGCGGTTTCGATATCCATGTTCGTGAAAAATCTCAGCCACGCCGAGCAACGGTGCGCAGGGTCTTCGGGCATCTGCGCCATCATGTCTTCGATAATATTTCCCCACTTACCCATGGGTTTTCCTTTCGTTGGGTGACCTTCCGGTCACGGGTTTTAAACTGTTTCCTCTGCCGGTGAGAGCAGGGGTGCAGCTGTTTCACGCACTCTTTTCGGTTGTGGTGATCTCGATGGCATCCCACCCGGCTGCACGGGCGCCTTCGCAGTTACGCGCAAGGTCGTCAATGAGGATGCACTGCGCCGGGTTTACCCCGCAAGTTCTGCGGCGATACTCGTAGATACCGCGCTGCGGTTTGCGGTATCCGACCTCGAAGGAGAGCACGATATCGTCGAAAAAGCGTCGGGTTCGTTGAGCATGGCGCGCCAGTGGTTATCCCAGGTGGGCACCATATTTGAGATCAGCCCACCTTCACGCCGTGCGCCTGATCTCGTGCAGGTACGCCACCCAGGATGCGTTGGGCTCGCGGTCGCGGAACCAGTCGTCGGCGAGGGTGTCGAGCTGGAACGCCCCGCCGACCTGTTCGGAAATTTCGCTCAGCCATTCTTTTTCGCTCATCAGGGGCGTATCGACGAGTTCCAGCGGGTCGGTGAGGTTGTGGTTGCGGGCGACCGCTTCAAATCCCGCGCGCAGCTGGGACTCGGTGAGCCCGTATTTCGGCAGAAGACGCGCATCTGTGGCTGACCGGCGGGTGAGCATCCGCCGAAGTCCGTCCACACATATTTCGTGGTGTTGTAGTCGGGCGACATAAAGGTCCTTGTCATCTCAGCTTTTTGAGCGCAAAATCCGCGATCTGCCGGTTATCTTGTTCAACCACTGACTCCCCCGGGTGCCGTTGCACGGATCTGCACGGGCGAGATCGAGTTCCGCGAATGCCAGGAAATTCCCGCGTATTGAGGAAATTTCGGGGCGCGCTCGCTATCCGGGCGGGTTGCCAGGTAGAGCTAGCCGTGCCGCCTCGAGTCAAAATTTGCATGGTGATGTGGTCGTAGGCGTGGTCGAAAGCGCCTTATTCGCCACGTTCGGGGTCACCTGCGCCTCGGGGTTCCGTGGTGTTCAGCTGCGAGATCACCACGTTGAGGGGTTGCGCTTGCCCACACGCTCGGGGACGATGGGATCCCTGCACGTCTGTGAAGGTCAGCTCGTGCAGGTTCGCGGTCGTGGGCGGCGGGTGCCGCGGTACTCGCTGCGCAGCGCCTGCAATTGGTTTTTGGTGAGGATGCGCCCGCCGCTCAAAGTGCTCGGCGATCACCCGGTTGCCCATGATGAGCTGCTGGTAGCACTGGCCGGAGCGCGGGGCGCCGCGCCGAATGGAGGTCCAGTCGAAGTAATTGCGAATCAGCAGGTTGGTGTCCTCGGGGTTTAGCGCGAGCGATTTCGCTGCGGATAAATCGTGAGCCCAAACTCGTTGGAGATCGGTGTTTCCGGCGTCTACACCGACTTCGTGGGCGCTGGCGACGTTGTCGCCTGCCGCGCACTCGAGCAGCAGGAGCGCATCGGGGTTCCTTCGGCATCGCTGTAGATGCTGTCGTGGAAGAAGCTGTGCGATGAGGGCAGCTGCGCCGCCACTGAGACATGCTGCGCGCTCTGCCGGCGAATAGTCCGTGAGGAAAACCGGAAACGGCTGCATCGGTGTACCTTATGGCGATCGACGGTACGGTCATAGTGCAGATTTTCTATGTCCGGGTCTATCGTGATAGTTTCGTCGAGCTCTGGTGCCGACTCGTATATGAGGGTCATATGCCCTCCTCCTTTGGCTGTGGTTGGTGTATGTTGCACGTGGTTGCTGGGTCCCGTGGGGCTTACTGCGTGCGGGTGAGTAAGCTCCTAGGTGCGCGTTATCGGTGTTGTTATGCCCTGCCGCTGGATACGGGTAATATGGTGAAGATTCTCAATATCAAAAAGATATAAGTACGGTCACTATGGTGTGAAGGTGTGATGATCCCTGATATTCCTGCGGATTCACGATGGATGCGGGACTGCGAAAGACCGAAAGCGCAGCGTTTGTCTATCCCGGCGTATACCTGGGGGTGCACCGCTGCCCGTGAGGTTGGGTCAGCGAGGATCTGAGTGTCGGAAGGCTTCGAGTGCTCAGGCAGCGCACCGCATCGTGCGTTATCTGGCGTCTGTTATGAATTCTTGCTGATTTCGTCGGTGTTCATAGCGTTCATTCTTTTTCATCCCTTACCGTGTGGGTAGAGATACCATCGAAACGTTTCGGAAGTTTGAGTCTGAGGTTCTGATGGTTGTCTGCAGGTTGGTTGGAAAAATATGTGCAGTTGGCCTAAGGCAGCTTTAGCTGCGGGTTCTGGTTCTGGCGCGACCACTCGTTCGACGGCGGGTTCGCCAGTTTTGGGAAGCTACGGTGAAGACGCGCAACAGCACCCAAAAAGACCGACTGCCGCATCTCACCCAGCACGCAGCAGCTACGCCTCGGGGCGATTGTGCCGTTGCGGTGGCGATTCGATACTTCCCATCAGCGCGGTGCCCAGGGCGCCGCCGAGCTGCATAGCAACATCGGCAACCGCCGAGCCCGCGCCGGTTTGTTTCTTGAGGTCGATTCAATGATCGAGTTCACGGAGGCCGGGGCGCCGAAAACCCACACCCAGCCCGAACGTGAAGAGCGCTACCATAACCCGCCCGCTCTTGGGCGAGGGACTGATAGCCAGAAGCACCATGCCGAGGGCGACCATGAGAGGGCCGGTGGCTGAGACGGGACCCAGCCCGAACTTTTTCGACGAGTTTTGGGCGAGATCGGTGCCACGAGAACCGCCGAACACATGGCGAGCATATGCAGACCGGAAATAAAAGGGTCAAGCCTCAGGACGAACTGCAAATGCTGAGTCGCGATGAACAGCCCGCCGAAGACCCCGAGTACCGAAGATCGTCAGCAGCGGTCCGCCGAACCGGCGGTTACGGAAGACCCTCATGGCTGAGCATGGGCGATGCGCTGCGGCGCTCCCCATGCGACGATGAAGATCAGGCTCGAGCACCACACCCGCAATCGCAGGGTCGGCGTCAAGCTTGAGGTCCAGCCTGCTTCCGGGGCGGCAATGATGCCGTACACCAGCAGGGCGGGCCCGAAGATCGAGAGGATCAGCCCGAAGAAGTCCAGACGGGAAGAGTGCTTTTTTGAGGATTCCGGGGCGAGCATCAGGCATGCCAGGAATGCCACGGCAATAATAGGCACGTTGATCAGGAAAATTGATCCCCACGAAAAACTTTTGAGCAGCAGTCCGCCCACGATGGGACCGAGCGGAATACCCAGCGAGGACATTCCTACCCAGATTCCGAGAGCTTTAGCACGTTCATGGTCTGGAAAAATATCACGAATAAGTGCTAGGGTCGAAGGCATAATAAATGCTGATCCGAGACCCATAATTACTCGTGAAAAAATAAGTACTTCTGCATTAATAGAGAAAGCCGCCAGTATTGAACCAAGCAGCAAAATAAACATACCGGCTAGAAAACTTAGTTTATGTCCGATTCTGTCGGCGAGACCGCCGAAGAAAAGTAGCGGTGCGGCAAATGCAAGTGAATAGGCTGCAACAACCCATTGCAATTGTTCACCCGTTGCCTGTAGACCAGTCTCCATAGACGGTATGGCAACCCGCAACAATGAGCGAATCCAGCCCGAGTCACAACCAGCGCTAGGCACATAAACCCAGGATGGCCCAGCGCTTGGGGTGGGAGTGTAGTCACGCTCATGGTCCTGTGAAGTGGTTGGAAGACATAGCTATATGTAACAGTGATGTCTCAAGTATACAGTTCAAATTAGGTCTGCATCAATCGTTTATTTTCTCTATTTACGCATCAATTATTCATATATATTTATTGCCATCCAAGAAACAGAATTAGTGTCGCTGTAAATTATTGAAAAGAATTGAGAGAGTGAAGGTTTGAGTTTTTATATTTTTCCTGTAAATACTTTCATCAAATCCCCGGCAATTATCGCATAAACCTACCGCGTTGTGTTGAGCGCATAGCATAATCCCGTCCCTGGTCAACACGGTCCGTTCTGCCGTCTGCAGCGAAGGCGAGCACTGACGAGAACCCCTTGTGTGGGATGCGTTACGCCCCAAAATTTTCGGTGTGTCCGTCTCGCTATGCATTTCACGAAGCGGGGAGAAACAAACCGAAAGTCTGTTTCTCCCCGCTCAGAATCTATGGGCTCATAGTGAGTGTTTCTGGAACCTCGTAGTCTTGTAGAGCGTATCCGTTAGACCAGATCACGCACTACCTATTCTGAGTAGCCAGTCAGGGTCTCCACCGATTCGGAAGCTTTAGAGCCTTTCCTGAAGAACCCGTCATGGTAGAAAAACCCCCGACATCATGTACCGCGCTGAATCTTATCCTTGGGGAAGCGAAGAAAGATCATAGCCTCTTTCTCTTCCCTGCGCTTGCGCAGCCCCGGGATGAATTCTCCGCCAGCATACGAGTATTGCAGCAGTTCATCTGCGGCAGCCTGATAATTTCCCGCGTTCGTGTAGCTGAGAACCTTACTCGACTTAAAGGCACCCGTGCCTCAGGTTGAAGGTGAATGACACGAGCGCATCGTATTGCTTCTGGAGTAATGTCACTGAGTAACAGCAGAATTCCACAGCAGCTTCGGTAGGCTTCAAATCTGCGCGAAGGATCTTTTCCCTTCTTCTTCGGTGATATGCTGCCCCTCATGGATGGGTACTCCTCTACTGGGCGCATGGGTCGAATGCCCGTAACCGATCGTGAGAACACCCGCCACATCGTAGTAGGCGTCACTCCTGAACCCTTCTTCTCTTTCAAGAAGGCAATTCCTTCAGGTGATATCTGATGCATTGGTATCAACTCCTCTGAAGAATAATTACGATTTCATTAAGAGGTTCCGGTCCCACCCGTAACGAAGTGATTCAGAGTCATACAAGAGGTATAACAGACAGTCTTCTGCCTTGACGCTCGAACTCGCAGTTGTGCCAGAGTGTGCTTTTAATCAAGCTCCCCGCTGGCAATTAACTGTTCACGTACCTGCGGCGCAGAATCTGCCGGAGCATCGACCGGGCAGATCGTCCACCGCCACAATCTTGCGCGGCACCTTATAGCGGGTCACGCGCGCATACAGCAGTGCTCGCGCAGCGCATGTTCATCAACCGCGTGCCCTTCGGCGGGAATCACGGCGGCGACTCACCATCTCTCCCCCACTGGCCTGCGGGATGCCCACGACCGCCGCATCCGCCACGGAATCGTGCTGTTTCAGGGCGGTTTCCACTTCGGTGGGTGAGAACGTTGAACCCGCCGGTAATGATGACTTCCTTTAATACGATCCACGATCTAGATGAAGTAGTCTTCGTCCAGGCGCACAATATCGCCGGTGCGCAGCCGGCCGTCAGCCGTAATGGTTTTCTGCGTGTCTTCCTCACGTTTCCAGTACCCGGCGAAACACTGCGGGCCGTGAACCCACAGCTCGCCCTCTTCGCCGAGCGGCACATCCTGAAGAGTTTCGGGGTCTACCACGCGAATATCGGTCGAGGGGAAGGGGGATACCGATTGACCCGGCGCGGCGCGTATCGTTGAGCGGATTGCATGAGACGAGCGGCGCACATTCGGTCAGCCCGGCCCTCAACCATGTACCCGCCGGATGCGCCCTCCCACTCTGCCACCAGCTCGGGCGGCAGGTTCATGGCACCCGAAACCGCATAGCGAACACCCTGCAGCGATATGCCCCTGCTCTTTAGCGACGTCCATCAGGCGGCGGTAGACCGGCGGTACTGCGGGCAGAATCGTGGGCGGGTCTTCTTCATCGCCTTAGTAATCAGGCCCATATCGACGGTTGGGAAGAGCACCAGCCGGGCGCGGCACAGCGCCGCGATCGTCACGCCCAAGGTCATGCCGTAGGCGTGGAAGAGCGGCAGCACCGAGTAAATACTTTCGTCGTTGCCGGGCTGAATCCAGGCTTCGCCCATGCGCCCGTTCGATTCGAGGTTGCGGTGGGTGAGCATCACGCCCTTGGGTAGTCCGGTGGTGCCGGAGGTGTACTGCAAGAGCGCTACGTCGTGAGCGGTGGGCCGTTTAAAGTCGGGGTCGATCGGCGGACTCTTGAGCAGATGCGCCCAGCTTGTGGTTCCGGGGGCGGCTCCTTCAAGTTTTTCTCGTGAACTGCGTGCCTTTTTGATCGGCAGTTTGAGCGCCGCGCGGGTGAGGGCTGGCATCGCTTTGATAAGGTTCACGGCGTAAATATGCGTCGGTTTAATGTCCTCCGGAAGACCCGTAATATGCCCGGTGATCTTATCCCACACGATGGCAGCCTTCGCGCCGTGGTCCTCAAACATATGCCGCAGCTCGGCGCCGGTGTAGAGGGGGTTGTGTTCCACGACGATCGCGCCCAGTCGCAGAATCGCGTAGAAGGCAATAATATGCTGCGGGCAGTTGGGCAGGGAATCAGGGCGACCCGATCCCCCGCCTGGCACCCCGGCCAGGCGCAGCCCTCGGCGGCGCGGTCGATCTGACTGCCGAGTTCGGCGTAGGTGGTGGTTGCGCCGAAGAATTCGAGGGCAACCTTGTGGGGAACCTCTCGGACAGCATCGTCAATCAGGTGGCTTAGCGAGGTTTCGGACAGGTGAACGTCTACGGCGACGCCGGGTGAATAATTTTTGAGCCAGGGCGATGCGCCAGCGGGATTTCTGCCCGGAGGCGGTATCAGGCGTAGTTTGAGCGGGTGCGGGTCTTTGAGATTCCTGCGCGGGAGGCTTGGGCATCGTGCGGATGCGAGTCGTGATATTGCGGGTCAGTCATGCTTCGATTGTGCCTGTTGAGACCTGTTTCGCTCAACCCGCGACGCGCTGTGCGCGCATCCATTCGGCGAGCATTCCGCCCCATTCCGCGAGCAGTATTCGAGGTTTCTCGCTCGACCACACTCGCTCCCACTTGCGAGGTCTCGATATACAACGACGCACACCGCATGCATCAGCACGCATCGCAATGTTACGGTGGAAAATATGAGTGAGAAGTCTTTCGGCGATAATCCCACACACCAGAATTCGAGCTCGCAGATCTCGGCAGCGGGCACCGCACGCCCGGCTCTTCCTCTCCGGAAGCTCTACGGTATGCGTTTGGGATTGGCAGGTATAACGCTTGCGCTCATCGCCTCAGACTTTTCTTGCTATCTTTTTATCCGAGTTCTCTCAATTATTTCCCGGTATATACATCCTCACCTATCCTCGTTACCGTCCTCTACTGGGCTCTACTGGGCTCTGCAGATCACCGCGACAGTATTTTATCTGCGGTCACGGCATTTAGGGTTTATTCTCGGAGCCAATATCGTGGGTGCGCTGCATCATGGGCTTGACCTCTTCATGCTTATCTTCCTGGGGCTTCTGTATCATCCGGACGGTATCGGTCATTATCTCGAAGGGGCAAGCGCTGTATATATAATTGCTTACTGGCTCGGACAGGCTGTCACCCTCATCGACTTTACGCTCTGCATTGTCTTTATCATCGTGCTCATGCGTGTGTTTTCTCGCCGCCGCCAGAGCAAGTTCAGCCCCTAGCGCTCAGTCCAGTTCCCCGCGGTCGAGCTAGTTGAGAGAACTATGCAGTAAGCCCGCATCCGATGGGGCCTATCTGAGATACCAGGTGTAGTGAGCAACAGGCATGACATTACCGACGAGCAGTTTCGAAAAGCTGCTCGAGAAATCTCGAAACGCTTCCGCCATTCTGGGCGGCATCGTGATCTCATCGGCTTAGCGATTATCCTCATCATGTACTTCTGGATGGGAGGGACTCACTCATGAGCAAGCCCAACCGCCAGAACCTCAGCGAGGCTTTTGAACGCATGACGGCGGGCAAAGCCTACCGCTTTACCGAGGAGAATAAGCGGGTCGGCGATTCCATCTACCAGGCGGTCAAGTTTTTCGAGCAGTACTATGCGCGCGGCGAGCACGCCCACGGCACGCAGGTGCTCCGTGACCACCTGGAGCCTGGGTGAGCATACCCAGATGCGCCCGCCGGTTGCTCTTCGATTTTTGGAGTCAATACCCATATCGGCAAGTATTGTTTTCTTCAATTTCAACACCACGTTCCTAGACGTAGCCCCCATTACCATCGGCGACTATGTGTTTGTCGGTCCCGGCTGCCAGTTCTTCACCCCCACCACCCGATTAATGTTCAGGATCGCATCAATTTTTGGGAGGGCGCCCCTGCCGATCACGGTGGGCAATAACGTGTGGATAGGCGGCGGAGTCATTATTCTTGGAGGCGTCGACGATCGGCGAAAACGCGGTGATCGGGCGGGGTCCGTAGTCACGAAAGACGTTCCCGCGAACACGATCGCCGGTAATCCAGCGCGCACTATTCGTACCATTGATCCGGAACAGCGACCGGCACATCCGCACCAATACAGCGAAGAGGATGGCACAGGCTGGGAGTTTTATGCGCGCCTTGAGCTGATAACTTTAATATCGCTCAACTTCCGTACCTTTTAAACTGCAGGCGCCACAAGCGCCACGGTTTTTTATGAGCATATATAGATCAAAAATTCTCAGATGCCAACCACCGATATGGAGGCGACCATGACATCTACCCCAAAGAATACCTCAGGTCCCCATCACAATACCCCTGTTGAAGAAAAAGTACGCTCGCGCGAAGGATAAAACGAACCAGAGTGAGCTTCGGGAGAACTCTCATGACGCCTGGGACGCCGCTTTTGAAAGCGACGACCCGGACTGTCGTGCTCCCCCACGGATGTACCGGTCGATGATATCCGAAGAGAAACCCGCCTCCCTCTGCCGCCAGACCAGCAGAAATATCTTGAGAAAGCGCTTCATCCGCCAATGCGCAGGTGAAGACTGATGCGGGTACCGCCAAGGATCGTTCACGCGATGGCGATTCTTCCTTCGGATGGTTAGAAGATTCCGACAGGTCTGCCAGCAGCGACTCCGTGGATCAGCTGCGCCCCGCCGTACCCAGCAGCATGGTTACCTACAGTACGGAGGCGCTTCCCCCGCTCCCTGAGCATCCCACGACGCCCAGGGAAAACGGCGACAGTAATACCATTGTGGCTGTGTCTGCTCCTTCCCCCGCGCAAAATTACTTCATAGAAGACGGTGAGGGATACCGACGAGCACGCCCCCATTCTTACGGCGGCAACTGCGTTCGAGCTTCAGAAAGCACTACGGGCGACTTTCAGGGTTATTCCCGGGCTAATGGGCTGGTTCGCCGCAATGGGTGTTTTGCAGTTTTTGCTCTGGGTTACGGCAACCGTGGTCGAGGGCTAATCACGGGTCCCCCTACGATTCCTTGGCTCCCATTGTGCGCGGGTTATTCTCGGGGAACGATGCACTCGCTCTCTGGCAGGGTATCGGAACCGGTGCCGCGTACCTGGTGGCGTACTGCATTGGTGGGTATGTGGCTGGCCGCATGGCGCGGTTCTCCAGCGCAAAGCAGGGCATTTCGGTGTGGCTGTGGCAGGTCATGATCATGTTTGCGGTAAGTCTGCTCACCTATTTCACGCCCCCAGGTTTTTCCAGGAGGCTCCTCTAACCTTTCCGTGCAGTGGTATATGCAGCACGGTACGGCAAGCGCTTATTCTTTCGGTTGCGTGGTTCTCTGCATCACCTTCATCGCCGCGGGTTCTGGGCGGTCTGATGGGCGGCCTCTATCACCGTCGTCGGAACGCTGACGCACAAAACCATGTGGACCAGGAGTTATAACGCTTCAGGGCATATAAACCCATAGGAATATAGTGATTGGGGCAGGGTTCGCGACGACATGAGAATCCTGCATTTTGTTGGCACGATATGGCTATATGCCAACTCGGGAATATTCCAGAAAACAGAATCATATCCGCGTGGCTCAAAAGACCCCCAGACGAGCACTAGGGCGCCGAAGGACGAGTCCTCGGCGCCCTTGAGCGTCTACTATACTTGTAAGCGCCAGATATCCAGAAGCATAGCGGGTTCTTCGAGAATCGCAGCAACATCCGCCATAAAACGCGCCGAGAGGTCGCCGTCTACCACGCGGTGATCGAAAGAGCCGCCCAGCGTGGTTACCCAGCGCGGAATAACCTCACCATCGACCACCCAGGGCTTCTGCTTTAGTCGTGCCGAAGGGCAACGATCGCCACCTCACCGGGGTTGATAATCGAGGGTTCCCGTATCGATGCCAAGCGAACCGATATTCGTAATCGTCAGGGTTCCGTTTGCCATCTCGGCGGGCTGGGTCTTCCCTTCGCGAGCACGAGTCGTCAGGTTATTCAAGGCGATCGCGAGCTCGCGCAGAGAGACTCTTGCGCATCCTGTGATATTCGCGGCACCATCAGCCCGCGCGGGGTCGCCGCCGCAATGCCCAAGTTCATAAAGCGCTTGATCTGAGATCTCGCTGTCCGTCCACGTGAGCGTTCACCTGGGGTTCCGTTCGGCCGCCCAAATCACGGCGGCGGCAAAGCACCAGCAGCGGAGTTACCTTTACACCCTCGAAATGGCGCGATTTCTTCAAACGCTTGATAAATTCCATAGTGCGCGAGGCATCCACGTCCACGAAAATCGACACGTGCGGGGCGCTAAATGCCGAAGAAACCATAGCCTTCGCGGTTGCCTTGCGCACCCCGCGCGCCGGAATAGTCTGCATGCGATCGCCCTGTACGGACGGGACCGCCAGAAACGCTGGCTCGTGGATTCCTGCACATCGTTAAGATGCGCCACATAGTTCAACAGTCTTGTTTTCGTCACCTGCCCGCGTGAGCCGGTGGCGGTCACATTCGCCAGATCAACGCCCAGCTCTTTTGCTGCCAAGCGTACGGGTGGCGCTGCCAGCGATGGGCGATGCGGCACCGGCTCCTGCGTCGGCTGTGCGGTTACGACGGACCCCTCAGCCCCGCCCTGGAAACGCTGCACCACCGTATTGAACGGGCTGTTTTCCACGAATTTGGAGGCGCGTTCGGCAAGCTCGCTGAAAAGACCCTGATTGCGCGGCTCGGGGGTCGAAGGGGTATGCGCCACCGGCATCTCCTGAGCGGGCGAAGCCTGGGTTTGCGGCGCGGTGTTCTGAGCCCTTGCGGATGCGGCGCGCTTGCGGGCGCGGCGCTTCACCGAATCGGCCTTGGGCCCCGAACCCACGAGTGCCTGGTTACCGCTCTCGCCCTCATCTGCAGAGGTGGCGGGCGCATCCTGCGGTTCTTCTGCAGTGGATGCGGCGCTGCCGGAGATCGCGATAATAGGCGTCCCGACTTCGATCGTCTCGCCCTCGTTCACCAGAATCTTCTCCACGGTGCCGGTGTAGGGCGAAGGCAGTTCCACAACGGATTTGGCGGTCTCGATTTCGACGAGAACATCGTTAATGCTGACCTCGCTGCCAACGCTGACTTTCCAGGTGAGGATCTCAGCCTCGGTAAGACCTTCACCTACATCGGGGAGATTAAAAATCTGGGACATTTTATGCCTTTCGCTAGGGAATATAGCCTGTCGGGAATATTCTTCGCGGGTTATATAAGGAATATGGAATATACGGATTTAGTATTCAAATGAGCGATCAACGGCTTCGAGAGTACGGTCAATATCGGGCACATATTCGTCCTCCGTGCGCGGTACCGGGTACGGAACATGGTAACCGCCCACGCGCAGCACTGGAGCCTGCAGACTCTAGAAGCAGCGCTCAGTGATCGCGGCGGCAAGTTCGCCGCCCATGCCCCCGAAGGTCGGCGCTTCGCATGAGCAACAATCAGGCGCCCGGTCTTCACCACGGATGCCGCGACGGTGGGCACATCCATCGGAGAGATCGACCGCAGGTCAATCAACTCGATCGAGCGTCCGTCTTCGACGGCGGCCTCCGCGGGCGGCGAGCGCTACCGGCACCAGCGGACCGTATGCCACGATGGTCGCGTCTGTACTTCGCGCACCACCTGCGCCTGGAACGGGTCAAAGTCGGTGTCTGCATTCACCTCGCCCTTGAGCCAGTAGCGGCGCTTTGGGCCTCGAAAATAATCACCGGTCGTCGCATTCAATGGATTTGCGGGTCATCCAGTAGGCGTCATGCGGTGAGGACGGTGTTACGATGCGCAGCCCGGCGGTGTGCGCGAACAGTGCCTCGGGTGACTCCGAGTGATGCTCGACCGCCCCGATGACGCCGCCGTAGGAAGTACGGATCGTAACCGGAACAACGTATGTCGCTGCGGTTGTGGATTTTGGCGAGCTGTGTGGTGATCTGGTTGTAGGCGGGGAAGCACGAACCCGTCGAACTGAATCTCGGCTACGGGCCGATAGCCGCGCATCGCCATGCCGATGGAGGTGCCCACAATACCGGCCTCTCCAAGGGGAGAATCCATCACGCGCTTCTGCCCGTGCTTTGCCAGAAGCCCTTCGGTTACGCGATATACCCCGCCGAGTTTGCCGATATCTTCACCGATCAGCACGACTTTACGGTTATCTGCCATCGCATCGTCGAGGCCGCGAGTGATCGCTTTCGCCAGGGTTAGGCGCGCTCAACCCTGTGCATTCTGCTCGCTCATTCTAGTCCTCCTCGAAACCTGCGACGTAGTTGCGGTAGAACTCGCGTTCTTTCTTCTACCTGACAGAGTGCTTCTTCGGCATAGGCGCGGTCGAAGAATCGGTCGAACATGGGGTTCGGGAGGCAATCGCCGCCTCGCGCACCCCGTTGGCAAGCTCTTGTGCTTCGTCGGCGATGTCGAAGAAGGCATCATCTGCGTGCCCGTTCTCGCGCAGATAGTCCAGGCGAATCAGCGGGTCTGCGTTCAGATACTGCTGGAGTTCTTCGTCGTCACGGTATTTGGTGGGGTCGTCGGCGGTGGTATGCGGACCCAGGCGGTATGTTTCCGCTTCGATCAGTACGGGGCCTCGCCGCGGCGGATTTTTATCGAGCGTCGCGGGTGGCGGCGAGGGTACCGGAGTACATCGTTGCCGTCAACGCGCAGCCCTTCAAAGCCGTAGCCTTGGGCGCGGGTTGAGATGGGCACGCGCGACTGCACGTCGAAGGGTACCGAAATAGCCCAGCGGTTGTTTTGCACGAAGAAGAGTACGGGGGCATCGTAGGATGCGGCAGAGAGACCATGGCCTTCGTGGACTTCGCCTTCGGTGGAGGAACCGTCGCCGAAGTAGACGCCGACGGCGGGTTTCACGGTGTCATTCTCGGGGTTGGTGGCCTGCCCTTGACCTGTCTGCAGCTGCCCGGTTTCCGCCGCAATATCGGCATCAAAGTTCAGGCCCATAGCGTAGCCGACTGCGTGCGGAATCTGTGCGGCAAGCACTTTGGTGTAGACGTGGAAGTTATGTGGGTCCCACCCGTGGGTGTGTGAGCCGCGGAAAACCGTGATGAGTTCGCGAAAGTCCACGCCGCGGGCAAAGGCGACCGCGTGTTCACGGTAGGAGGGGAAAAATATAGTCGTTGGGCGCGAATGCCGGTGCGAGCCGACCTGCGCCGCTTCCTGCCCGCGACTGGGTGCCCATAGAGCCATTTGCCCTTGCCTCTGAAGTGCCGTTCCTTCGTCGTCGATACGGCGGGTGATGTACATCAGGCGGTAGGCTTCGCGAAGCTGTTCTGCGTCTACGTCCTGCACATAAGAGCTGAAGGTGGGGTTCTCGTGTACCTTGCCGTTCTCATCCATCAGCTGGATGCGTTCAGGTACTCAGATATTTTTCGTTCTCGTGCATCAATCCTCCACGCAGATACGAGCTGTCCTTCACGCCGAGCGCACGCAAAGAGTTTCGCACGCGGGGCGGGAAAGGCTTGGGCATATTTCCTCTTGTTTTACTCGCTTTAAGAACGAAGTGAAGGTTTATTGTGCGGTTTTCTATGCTTTCTCGCGTAATGCCGTCGATGTGCATGTTGATTCGCGGAATACTTACGTGACAGAGCATTCTAAAGTGTTGTCGCCGAGAACCCCACGGTCTCTTCCCCGAGCCCTCGGCGACATGAAGCTCAGCTGTGAGTTGAGGGAGTTTAGACTCTGTGCGGGAACTGCTCGCAGATGCTGATGAAGCGGTCATTTGCCTCGTCTTCACCGATGCTCACCCGCACGCCCTCGGAGTCGAAAGCTCGCACCGCTAGGGCGTTAGCGCGCGCCAGTTCGGTAAATTCCGGTGTGTTCTCCCAAGGGGATCCACGAAGTTGGCATAGGCTTTGCAGGATGTTATCCAGCTCATGCAGCCGGGCGACCACGCGCTCACGCTCGGACACCAGGTGTTGCACGCGTTCCATCACTTGATCTTCATGTTCTATGGAGGCGACAGCGGCGGCCTCTGCCACGGCGGTAACGGCGAAGGTTGTAGCACTCACCGCAAATACTGGGTCAGCTGCGGATGCGATACCGAGTACCCCACGCGAAGCCCCGCAAGTCCCTGTGCTTTCGAGAAGGTTCTGAGCACGATCACGTTCGGGTATTCACGGTACAGGCGCAGACCGTCCAGCGGCGCATCTTCCCCGTCGGGTACGGGTGATACCGTGCAGAACTCGAAATATGCTTCGTCGAGCACCACCACAATATGAGGGGCACCTGCGCTAGGAACTCGCGGATTTGTTTTTCGGTGACGGCGGGCCCGGTGGGGTTGTTGGGGGTGCACACCGGGATCACGCGGGTGCGGTCGGTGATCGCTTCGAGCATTCCCTGCAGGTCGTGGGCGCCGTTGGGCGGGTTCGGAATTCACGCTTTTTGCGCCCAGCAGCCCGCACCAGAATGGGGTATGCTCTCAAAGGAACGCCAGGCGTATGCGACTTCGTCCTGCACACCGTCCGCATCGACTCCGGCAAACGCTTTGAGAATCTGGTTGGAGTGCGCCCAGGCTTCCGGCGCCTGTCACGATATTGTCGACATCCAGGTTGAACCGCTTTGGCGAGCGCTTCCACGCAGCTTCGTTGAGGAGCAGGTCTGGGTAGCGATGTACCCATCGAAGGTGCTGAGTTTGGCGACCTTGGGTACGGGTCGAGAGGGTTCTCGTTAGAAGATGGTTTGTACTGGGTTGGCCCGGCACCTGCGGCGCAGGTTTTCCTGCTACATAGGCCGGAAGGTTCGCAAAATATGGCGCGGGGGAATCGGTGATGTCTGCGGTTGGTGTGATTCACTCCTTATCCACAGTATAGTGCTCGCCAACCTCCCCGCCCCGGATTTTTGCGCTGAGTCACGCGGGTTTCTGCCGATCGGGCGCGGTTGCGTTTTACGCCGGTGCACCTAGGGCCTGGGGGTCGTGTGAAGTGCGCATCTCGGGATCTGGGGTGTTGGTGGGCATGCGGCTGCCGGTATCGGCGGGGGGTTATAGTCTCGCCATCGGGCTGCAGCTGATTCTGTGGTATGTGCAGGTGCGGTGTCTCGGCGGGGTTGTTCATCAGGTGTTCTCCCAGTGGCGGCAGGTATCCTTCCTGTGTTTTCAGGTCAGGTTCGGCAGCAGGTTTCGCCTCCGCCCGTGCTGGGGTATATCGAGCTTGAGGCAGGTGCAGGTCATCCAGCAGGCGCGGCATAATACGGTTCGGCGTGAGCCTGCCCGGAAGGCGTGATCCCTTCCCGCGTGATGGCTGCATGCAGCGGGTTTTGGCCCCGATATGTTCTCCAGTGACTCGGGCGCATGCCATGCTGCAGGTGAGTGTTGGGTATCTGCGGTACCGGGGTTCTGCACCGGTGCGGGCAGTCCCGAAATCTTCGGATCCGTGTAATCGACAGGCTTTCGTGGATCAAGTGCATCCATACTTGGTTTTCAAAAATCGGTGTCCATGACCGTGCGCCTTTATTCTGGGCCCAGTCAGCCCTATGTTTCCAGTACTTGAGGATTTACACCACGCTCATTTGATAATGTTGCGGCTCCACTCTCCCATAACGAAGGTCCTCAGAGGTGGGTTATAGACATTTTCACGCTTCGTAGGTGTAGTGCCTGTGAGGACAGCCGCCTATGGGTTTCTGCGCGTTAGCATCCCGTTCTAATGATTCACGATAAAACCTCATATCGTGAGTCATTTCATGTGGTTTAGGATCGCTGCCCTGGCGAAAACTTCTGCGGTCAGTAATCACGGTCGAGTCACCTGGGCGTTCCTTCCACGTCTCGGCTGCCAATGATTGCAGGGATAGGATCGCCTTTGTCTTTGGTTTGATGCACGCGGAAGGTCTTATTTCCTCGGTCTGGTAATGCTTGTACGGGGGCCGCCGAGCGTATACATCGCTCACGTGGTAGCGTGAGGCAAATTCGTTGTTATTGGCGGCGTTATAGGCGATAGCCGCACCCTTGCGAATGTCCCACAAGAATCACATCATCGGCTGAGGTTACGCCTTGTCCTTAGCGCACGGTCTAGCGCGCATCATGATATAGGCTGTTTTGGATAGAGTGCGTTCGGGGTGATCGGCGCCTATTTGCAGGAGTGCCTTGGATACCGTCGGGTTCGCCAGGTTTTATTGGAAAGTCCGTCCCCGAATATGAGCACTATACGATTTTGCAGCCGGTTTGGGGGTCTCGGTATACCTGTACCTCAATCCCCGAGTAACCCTTCCCGTCTTTATCTTCGCCTTCGTATTTTCGAGAGGTCTCCCTTGCTCACGCGCTCCATATTCTGGGCGATCTCGGCGCGGGTGCGGGGCATTTTCATCCGTCGGTTCTGCCTTTATCACGATGCCAGTTCTTGGAGTTCACCGCGGTTCTTGTTGTCCTGTTCTTTCTTCCCGAGCCACGGCATTTTCCCGTTCACAATTCGTTCGGCTATCTCACGGGGAATACCCATTTTTCGAGTCTTCGCGCCATACGCCTGCGCGCCATCTCTGTTTGCACGCATATCCTGGTAGGCGGTCGCCCCGAAGAGGGTAATCGCCGTCAGTGCAGAAAGCCCATAATATAGGGTTGCCGCCGCATGCCCCACCCGAAAACTGTCTCTGCGGCACTATATCCAAGCTCGTACTTTTTCCCAAGACCACATGTCGTTGAAAGGCGCCTTTGCGGATGCATGAGCGCGTTGCGTATCCACTCTTCCTGCGACATGCCGTTGGGCATCTTCCCCGTCCTGAGTGGGCCCGATGCGGCTGAACAGTCCTTCGCGGCTTCTTTCTGCCTGATGGTAGCCTTTCGAGCAGGCGTCTGCTGCACTGGCGGTTGCCTCCAGCCAACGAGCCCCGCTCCCCAACGTCGCTGCGGCAGAGGTGAGGTCATGACCGAGGCTTGCCGCCCGTGCTCAGTGAGTGCCGAGAAAAAGCATGAGCTGCGCCGCGATACCGCCCATCGGCAGGGGTAATGACCCGCAATCGCCGCCTAGCTGGTGTACATTCTGTACGAGCTGCGGCAGCTCTTCCAGCAGAACGCTAATGGTTATTTTATCGTCCCCACCGGCTGCTCATCTCGTTGTCCTGTGTATACATCGTGAGTCCTTCCCTGTTGTCTGGCGATTAGTGAATGCCCGAGCTCTGTAAGAGCCGGTGGGAACCTGCGAATAATTGAGTAACTGATCTGAGGCATGCTGGAGCGTTCAGCGCGCCGGAGGATTTTGATGATGTCTGCGGGTTCAGGTTTTCGAGGGTATCGGCGGTGGCGTTCCGGCAGGCCTTTGAGCATTCCGGGCTCAATCCGGCGGCGGCACCCATGAACAGTGTTTGTCGAGATTCCAGGCCGCAGCAACTTCTTCGCCAGCGCGGCGTGCATCCTCGGCTGCGTGCTGTACCCTGCTGGTGAGTTTCGGCTGGCTCGTGCTGTTCTAACGCGTTTCGATAGGCTCTCCCGGCCGAGGATTTCCAGTGTTCGGCACGCATACCGTGGGCTTTGTGAAGCATCGTCTGAATGCTCGCAGCATGCTGTTCTAAGTTGGTGGCGAGTTCCTGACCCTTACTGCGTGCCTGCCCTGCTAATCCACAAAAGACGCCGCAAGACTGGTTGCGGCGCTGGTACCGATCCCCATGTCACCGGCGGCACGCAGAATATCTGCGGACGTGGGCGGATGCGCGCCGGGGGAATATCGCCGGTATGCGGCTGGGGCGTTGGTGCGGGTGCGATGGCTGTCATGTCTTCCTCGTTAGCTCTTTGTGTACGGCGGGCGGCTCCCGGTGAGCGGCCGCACGGGTACGCCTGAGTACCCGTGCGCGTGACCGATGCTGTGGCTGCTGTACCTGTTTACCTTCACCCTAGAAGGCTCGGCACAGGTTACTACCCGCTCTCTCAACCCTCTGTGGATAACCTGCTGTGGCGGGACACTTTCGCTGATTATCCACAGGCTGTTTCTTTCGATTTCGTTGGATGCGCGCACTCGCATGACCGAATATGACATGGGCCCGCACAAGCGTGGCAGAGCGCGCATCCCATAAATAACGCCTTAGCGGAACAAAGAAAATAACATCCAGAATCCGCAATACGCCGCACCCAAGACAGACACGGCGCCCCAGCCGCCATAGAAGACACCCAATCTGACCTTTTACGCCAAAACGTGCGAAGATAGAGGTATGTCTCACCCTGAAAACACGCTCCTGCCCTCGGGAAGAATCGACCTGGGCACCAGTAATCTCGCGCTCGGTCCTCTCGATGGGCGTTACGCCCCTGTGACCGCGCCGTTAACGAACTATCTCTCCGAAGCCGCACTGAACCGCGACCGCATCCACGTGGAAGTCGAATGGTTCATATACCTGTGCGAGCATACTGTTCTTCCCGGGCTCACGCCGCTCACCGATGAGCAGAAGTCCGGTTTGCGTGCTATCGTGACCGAGTTCAACGCCGATTCCGTCACCGAACTCGCCGAGATTGAGGCGGTCACTGTTCACGATGTGAAGGCCGTCGAGTACCATATCGGTCGCCGCTCTGAAGCGCTGGGGCTGGGGCATCTGGCGCCGCTCGTGCATCTGGGTGCACCTCCGAAGACATTAATAACCTCTCTACGCCCTTGGGTGTTACAGGACGCGGTCGAGAATGTGTGGCTTCCTGCCGCCCCGCGATCTGGTGCAGGTTTTGCTGGATCTTGCTGAGACCGGCAGAGATGTTCCGATGCTCTGCGCACGCACGGCTCAGCCCGCGACCCCCACCACGCGCTGGGTAAAGGAAATGGCTGTGCTGGCATACCGTTTGAAACGCCAGTTTCCCCATGTTGCCGCTACCGAATTTTTGGGCAAGATTAACGGCGCGACGGGCACCTATGCGGCGCATTACGCCTCGGTTCCGGGGCTGACTGGCAGGCTATTTCGCGGGGTTTCGTGGAGCATCTGGGCTTAGCTGGAACCCGCTGACCACGCAGATCGAGATCGCATGACTGGCAGGCGGAGCTGTACTCTGATGTGGCGCATTTCAACCGTGTGCTGCATAATCTGTGCACCGATATGTGGAGCTATATTTCGATTGGCTTCTTCCGCCAGATTCCGGTGGCTGGTGCAACGGGCTCGTCGACAATGCCGCATAAGGTAAACCCGATCGCCTTCGAGAGATGCGGAGGCTAATCTTGAACTCTCCAACGCGATCTTCGATTCGCTGGCATCCACGCTGGTGACTTCGCGTTGGCAGCGTGATTTGACTCGATTCTTCGGCGCAGCGCAATATTGGCGTGGCGTTTGGGCATTCGGTGCTGGCGATTTCTAATGTGATTAGGGTCTGCAACGCCTCGATATTGCCGCCGACGTTATGCCGCCGACCTGAGTCCAACTGGGAGGTTCTGGCGGAAGCCATTCAGATGGTTATGCGCGCGGAGGCGATCGCGGGCACCCCCGGCATGGAAAACCCCTATGAGCGTCTGAAGGAGCTTACGCGCGGTCATCGGGTGGATGCGGTTCGCCTCAAAGAATTTGTGGGCACCCTGGGCCTGTCTGGCCGAGGCGCAGGAGCGGCTGTCGAACTTGACCCCGCATACGTACAACGGCATCGCCGCGCAGCTGGTGGATCACGCGAGGATGCGCAAGGCTAAACTCCTTCAATCCTTATCGCCCACTCTTCTACAGTACGAAAGGCTCTTTTATTCACGCAAAAGCTAGAAAAACCGCTTTAGTGAATAAAGAGCATTTTATAGTTCCGGCGGGGGCTATAGAACACCCATTTATTCGCCAGGTTTCCTCATCAACACGAAAAGTTGTTAGATTAAGGAGGCTCTAATCTAACAACTTTTCGCACTTTGATGAAAAACTGTTAGATTAGCAGGCTGCTAATCTCAACACTTTCCCGTGTATGTCTCGTGAAAACCGCGGCAAAACGGGCACTATTACCCGCGAAATACCGCGCAGGCAGGGGCAAGGGGCTAGTTTCTTCTAGTTCATCGTCTTGCGATGCTGCGCGCCAGGATTCTGCAGTCCGTGAGCGTGCGCATCGTGGTTTTTCGTATCAGCCTTGGTGCGCTTGAACTTACCGGTCAGTGCTCGCGTAACCTTGGGTCCGTGAGAGTTTTTCTGCTCGTCAGACGTGAACTTGGGGGCACGCGGGGTAAGCATCAGCTCAGCGGGAAAAACGCGGGAGCATCACCAAACGCATTACGGGCGCTCTTAACCACGTCACGCCCCAGGCAGTTTGCGCCGCCGCCGACCACCGCACCCCGCCGAACGGCAGGGCACGCCCAGCAGGGCTCCGCTCTGGCGGGTCAAGAAACGCTTGATAAACATATTGCGAATCGTGCGTTCCACGCTAAAAGTCTTGCCCGCCGACTTACCGCCCAGCAGCATGCCCCACCGGTTGGAAACGCCGCTCGCCTTCCCGGTCTGCAGCAGCACGGTATTCATCAGCTGCGAGCCTTCTCGCCGAGCATAATCGCCATCACCATCGAACGTGCAACCTCGTTCTCCACATGCACGCCGTGCAGCTCAGCCACCGCCTGAGCGAACAGTGCGGTCCTTTTCCAGGTACCCGCCAACCGCGAGCGCCGAAAGGCTCATCGAGGTCACGGTTCCGATTCCGCACGAAGGCGGATGCGCCCGTCACCCCCGCCGATCGCGGTCACGTCACTGCAGATAGTTGCGCTCGAGGCGCCGCAGAATCTTTTCGGGGTTTCATCCGGATGCGCCGCCCGCAAACTTTTTCACCATCGACAGCGCTAGTGGGCGCTGAACGCGCAGAACGGTATCAAGCGTTTTGGTGAGGTGCCGGGCGGGGATTGCCGTTATCGTCAAAAGTGACTTTTCGGGTCTAGCATAATGTCAGTAAAGCACGTTTTTGACTCAAAGTAGGTACCGCATCCTGCAGCAAACGGTGCTTATTCCGCCCAGCGAGTATTCCGCCGCGTTCATGACACAACCCTGGCTGGATTTCTAGTGCGTCAAGAACTACTTTCTCCCCGGCCTCTACCGTGCACACTACAGATGACATCAGTCTTGCCCGCTAACCCATCGGTACGGCATATACGCCCAAGCCCAGGCCCGGTATCTTAAAGCGGCATGGCTCTTTTCCGCCGTTTACCTTCGGCAGGTTTTATGATGGAGTAAATTTCACGGTATGACGTTTTTAGTTCGGCTTTTCTCGCCCCGAGGGCTTAGAATTGAGCTAGGTTACACAACACACTCGTTCACTCAGGCGCTCCGACGCGTCTTCTGCGGTGTTCAGCAATGGCACTAACACCGGCCTTCACACAGTAAGGAACCCATATGTCCGTTCTGCTCGGCGCGCTCGCCACTGGCGACCCAGGGTCTCGGTATGGCGTATGCTATCGGCGCCATCATTTCGGCACAGTTCGGTTCTGCGCTCGCTAAGACGATGATGGGCGATCTGGGCGCGTGGGGTGTGGTGGCTCTGCGCATGATCACCTCGTCGCTTCTGCTGTATCTCTTTTTCCGCCCGCAAGTTCGTCAATGGACGCGCCCGCAGTGGCTTGCCGTGATCGTTTTGGGGTTGCCCTTTTCGGTGCAAACGCCTTCTATGTGGCAATTCAGCAGGTTCCATTGGCGATCGCGGTGGCTATCGAGTTTATGGGTCCGCTCGTGTTGGCAACGGTTCTTTCGCGAAGAAAACTCGACCTGATCTGGATTCTTCTTTCCTTTACCGGTATGGCTATTTTGACGGCAGAGTCGCAGTCAAAGCCCGAAGATTTTGCACTGATAGGTATATTTTTCGCTATTCTCACCGCCGCTTCTCGTGCCGCCTATATTCTGGCAACAGAGCGTGTGGGCGCCACAATTCCGGGAATGGGCGGTATGGTGATGGGCAATCTTGTCTCCGACACTCTTGGTTATCCCGTCTCTTCTTCATCACAGGCAATCATTTAGGGAAAGTTATCACCGACCCCGCCTTACTGGCGCTTGGTTTTGCGATGGGGCTTCTGGCATCCGCGCTTCCCGCACTGGGCGAGATTTCGGCGCTTCGCATGCTCCCCTCGAATGTATACAGCGTGGTGCTTTCGCTGAACCTGCCGCGGCGGCGCTGGTGGGCGTTATTATTCTGCAAGAACCCACCGATGCGGTGCGCTGGATTGCAATTGCGCTGCTGATCACGGCAAGTATCGGGATCACAATATCGCACGCTCGGGTGGAACGCCGAGCTCTTGAAGAAGGTACAGCGGAGACAATTACGCACTTCCTGCCTGGCGCGGTTGACAGCATCGGCGCCGACCTTGTGCAGAAGACCGGGTGATTACCCTTCCCACCACCGAACAGATCAAGCTCGACCGGCGTTAAGGAAACCGGTCAGAAGGCTCCTCCCTCAACGTAGAATATACTTCGCATTTAGGGTATTGCCCTAGGTTACAACAGTACGCAGGCTGCGTTACCATTATTCGCATACCGCCGCCTGTTGTCGTTGTGATCTCAGGAGGTTTCTTGACCAGCCTCACCCCTCATAGTCGCCGCAAGCACCCCACCGTCGGCATCATCTTTTGTGATCATCTCGTGCCTTTCTCTGCACTCGGCGCGGCTTTCGCGGTGCACCTTTTTCCGCTTTTTGGTCCGTGGCTCGTCACGACACTGCGTCTGCTTCTCGCCGCGATCACGGTAGGAGCGGCGGTCTGATTGCTGGCGCTGGCGGGCGCATCGGGCGGATGCACAAAACCGCATATATGGCAGTACCCGCAAAAACATCCGACGGGTTCTTAGGCTGGTCTTCCGCCAGTGGCGTGCCATGCTCATTTTTGGTGTCACGCCTCGGGCTCATGAACGGCTTCTTCTACAATGTGCTGGCGCGCATCCCGCTCGGGCTGGCGGTGGCGGTCGAGTTTACCGGTCCGCTCGTACTGGCCTCCCCTATCCTCACGCGGCGTAAACGCGACCCTAGTGTGGGTATTCTGCGCGGCGGCAGGCATGGCGGTACTCGGTTTCGAGGCAGTACACGGGCAGGAAACAGACCCTGCTGGCGTACTATACGCCCTGATCGCGGGCGCATTCTGGGCACTCTACATTCGCTCAAGCGCCCTCAGTCGGCGAACCTCGTGCCCGGTGCAAGCGGACTCGCCGTAGCAATGGCCGTGGAGCCATCTGCGTAGTCCCCGGAGCCCTGCTTTTCCCCGGCCCCGTAGCGCTCTGGAGCGTTACGCACGATACCCAACTGGTGCGCTTTCATCATTGGAACTTCCCTGCTGGCATCGGTCGTACCGTACAGCAGCGAGTTGGCAGCCCTGCGGCACCTTCCCGAACAGGTCTTCAGTGTGCTTCTCAGCCTGGAACCGGCGATTGCGGCGCTCGCGGGGTGGGCGCTGTTGGGCCAGGAAACCGGCCTGATGCGCTGGGTTGCGATTATCCTGCTGATCACGGCAAGTATCGGAATTACCCAAACGACTGGGGGTTCGGCGCCTGCGGACGAAACTTCGGATTCCTACCGAAGGAACGAACCTCCCGAGCAAACCTCTCCCCTGCCGCTGCCGGAATAAGCCACAGGATACTACGCTGCGTGCCGGATTGGTTCTGCGGCGGGCGGTGTTTCTCGGGCGGCTATTGCTCGGCCAGGTACCCCAGAAAATCCCACAGTTCTTCGGTACCCAGCACCTCCGCCGGATGCGGTCCCCGCGCGAACAGCGCATCGGCGGTGTCCTCGTCGAGCTCGCGTGCGGTTGCGATCAACACCAGGTTCCCCTCGTGTTCACCGCTCAGCATGGAAGAATCGCACAAGCACCACACATGCTCGAACGTGTCCAATAGGGCGCGCGCCTGCCCCTGGAAGAAGGGCAGCCCGGCATCGTCGCCCACGTTCACGGCGAGTACCCCGCGAGCGCTCAGAAGCTCACGCAGCTCGGCGTAGTAGCCGGCGTTGGCAAGGTGGGCGGGCGCATCCATGCCCGTAAAAATGTCAAGAATAATAGCGTCGATCCCGCGAAAAACACCGCCGTCGGATGCGGCATGAGCGCCAAAAAGCGCGGGAATCTCGGGGAGTACGGCGCGCGCATCCGAAACCACGAACTCGCACCGGGTACCAGGGCAACGGCAGCACCTCGGTCACAAACCCCATCAGCTGCGGCTCATAATCGACGGCCACTTGCGAAGACCCCGGGCGTGTGGCCTGCACATGGCGGGCGAGCGTAAGTGCCCCGGCCCCCAAGTGAAGAGCCGTCACGGGTTCGCGCGGGGGTGCGAGTACATCCAGCACATTGGCGATGCGCCGCAGATACTCGTAAAATACGACGGTCGCATCAGCAGCATCAACATGGGATTGTTCGGCACCGCCGATCTCAAGCACATAGCCGTGCTCGCTGAATCCGTCCTCAAGAATGCGGGCGCGCTGACCGCTCACACTCAGGTGAACGCCCAGCGCGGCACGCTCTCGCTGTCTTTCATCCATCACGAAAGACTAGTTCAGCCCTGCGGCTTTCTTGAATCTTTGAACCATATCCTCAGCGGAGGTCGAAGAATCCACATTCTCAAGAGGCTTGTCGTTCACCGCGAATTGGGGGGTGCCCTTCACGCCGATCTTTTGGCCGTACTCAAAATCGCCCTTGATCAAGTCGATGGTTTTTGGATCGACCAGGTCAGTCTTGAATTTCTCCTCATCCAACCCAAGTTCCTGAGCATAGCTGAGGAGAACTCCCGCAAACTCGGTCTGCTCGGTAATATCCTTCCAGCTGTCCTGAGTTTCAAAAAGCTTATTCGCCATCTCCAGGTGCTTACCCTGAAGCTCTGCTGCCTGCACGGCCTGTGCGGCGGCAATAGCATTCTTGTGAATTTGGGACAACGGCATATTGCGCACGGTCACATTCATGGTGCCCTCAAGGTCCTCGGCAACCTTCTCATAGGTGGGTTCGGCCTTGGCGCAGTAGGGGCACTGGTAGTCGGTGTACAGGGTCACGGTAGGCGCACCCTGCTTGGGGGTGTTGAGGTGGTATCCAACCTCGTCACGCTCACCAACTTTGGTGGCGGTCATTTTGGCGGAGTCACCCGAGGCCGAAGCCGAACCGGATGCGCTTGCCTCCCCCGGCGCTAGCGCTGCCGGAAGCATCGCCCGAGGGAGCGCTGTTTGCTGAGCCGCTTGAGCTGGCGTTAGAACTTGAACTGCCGCTTGCGGATGCACTCGACCCGGAATTTGAGGTGGCGTTCGCGCATGCGGAGATTACAACTGCGAGAGCGGGTACCCCGAGTGAAAGCGCGGTACGGCGATTGAGCATAGATGTCATGAGGGTTCCTTTACCGTAAAGATAATAGACTTGCTTTTTATCCTCCCATATCTTGCGGGGGAACGCACCCCTTTCGAGTTAGGGGTCATATTCGCCCTGCCCTGTAATCTCTGCTAATATTGGCGATGGTATACGCGCCATATAGGTCGTGTATCGTGTGCCTCCTTAGCTCAGGGGTTGAGCATTTCCCTCGTAAAGAAAAGGTCGTGGGTTCGAATCCCACAGGGGGCTCCATTCGCACGTCACTCTGGATACAAGAAATCCCGGTTCAGCCGGGAGGTGTCCAGGGTGGCGTTTTTGCTGTTCTGGCGCGGTTTTTTGCGAGGCTCGACTCGGTCGGCAGCGGTCCGACCTGCGAGCGTCTCTGAGACCCAGAGAGTGCCTTCGCGAGCTACGGCAATCAGGTCAGGGGGCTTCGCTGCTGGTTGCCGTCAAAAGGTTTAACGGTGTTTGGCTGAGGCCTATGTGTGGACTGGAATTCAGCATGAAGAAGCTTGCAAATTGTAACTACTAGTATGTACAGTTGTGGTTATGGACAGCAGGACTCGGCTTGTAGAGGCAACCCAGGATCTCCTGTGGGAACAGGGGTATTCAGCGACCAGCCCTGAAAGATATTATGCGCCGATCAGGTGCTGGTCAGGGCAGTATGTACCATCACTTCACTAATAAGCAGGAACTGGCAGTAGAGGCGCTAGAATGCAGCGCCCAGTCCATGCGTCACGATGCCGAAAAGCTGCTTGCGGCAGATGGTAGTGCTTGCGAAATAGCAACAGCTTATCTGCGTCGACAGCGCGATGTTCTGAAGGGGTGCCGCATGGGAAGAATGACATTCGATGCTGATGTCTTGAACACCCCGGAACTCATCGAGCCTGTCACACGCACGTTTGTGTGGCTGCTTGAAGCTCTCACAGCACTCTTTGAGCGGGGCAGAGACCACGGTGAGTTTGCCGCAGATATTGATGCCCGCAATCTGGCTTCACTGGTGGTAGCAACAGTGCAAGGAGGTTATGTGCTAGCACGTGCCACACGAGATACGGATGCCTTTGATGCGGCGGTTGAAGGGGCTGCTGCGCTCCTGCGCAAGGCTGAACTACCTCTGATTACCGAGGTGTCGGATCATTCTGAGTGAGTGACCGCATGACTCAAGGAGAAACGGGGAAAGACGTATGTATTCAATGCAGTACCGTGTCCAGCTTCCAGCGGACTACGACATGGAGATCATCAGGGACCGCGTCCGTCGCACTGGGCACTTGATGGATGGATATCCGGGACTGGGAATTCAAGGCGTACCTTATCCAGGAGAAAGCCAAAGGAGCCATGGAGAACTGCTACGCACCGTTTACGTCTGGAACGATGTGGAGGGAATGCGATCTTTCTGCTGGGAGAACCCGGGGTATTCATCAATTTAGTGCGCGATTTCGGCCGTCACCCCATCCCAAGATTGGACAGTCCACAAACTTATCAAAGGAACTACACCTCTCACCCGAGCACGCAGCCTCAACATCCAAACCGTTACCCTGCCCGAGTTTGCCGCACCGTCTGAAATCATAGAACCCCTGGCTGCGGACTTCCTTAACGGACAGAACGCTAATACGCTCTGCCGCCTAGCCGCAGTCGACGTCACAACCTGGAAACTCATCCAGGTTGAGCTCAGTAGTGCCAACTCCGACCACACACAACCGAAAACCACCTCCTATGAGGTCCTCCACGTCTCGACCGCCGATATTGACTCCCACTGATCAGGAAACCACTCAACACAAACCCCAACTTTGTTGGGAGGTGTTCGGGCGGCGTTTTACCTGTTCTGGGGCGGTTTTGCAGGGGTGGAGTGGTTTGACGCCAGACGGTCTGAGAGTTAATGGTTATCATCGGTTTCTGATTCCTCAACTTTCTTGCTAGAGCGCCTCAACTGGCCCACCCATCAAATAGCCACCTGCTCTTGGTAAGGCGAGAACATCCAGGATAGACACACAATATATATCCTATAACCCGATTACCCTTGAAAACCCGTACAATAAGGAAAGAGTTTTACCGTTTTGTTTGCACTTCGAGAGGGGCATCATGCGTCATAAAAAACAGACCCAGCGTTTTGGGTTGGTATTCGTGCTTCTGCTGATACCGTGCTGTGCGCTGTGGTTCTTTTATCGATGGATTTTCGGTGAAGACACCATTATTGCCGTCCCCATCGTGCTGGGGGTTGTGACCTCCTATATGTGCGCCTATGCCTTTACCGGCGGCAGGACTCCGTACAACTAGCTGCTCACGACGAAGCTGTACCGTATAGAGAACACGTGAGCCGCGCATCCTAACCTGAGGCAGGATGCGCGGCTCACGTTTATATGCCAAGACTTTAGACGTTGGCGCGCTGGGCGTCACTTTCGGTCTTTCCCCACAGCCCGTAGACTTTGGCGAGTTCTTTGACCTTCTTGGCGCGCAGGTAACGCGGCAGATATGAGCCGTCGTGCGGCCCGTCAATGGGCACGTCAAGCATTTTATGCGCCTCGGCGATTTCGTGGTCACTCGGTGAGAATGCCTGGTTGATGGTGTCTGCCTGATCGGAGTCAAGAGTGAGTTTTCCGGTCATGCCGTGGGCCGTGGCGTAGGTGCAGGCCTCAGTGAGTGCCGCCTTGTACTTGCCCACGGATGGTCCGTCAATAGGGCCGGGAATACCGCCCAAAGTTGAAGCGATCACGAGTTGCGAGCGCACATAGGCGAGCGCCATGGGGTGTCGCTGGAACCAGTATCGCGGCGGTAATCACCTGCCCCGAAGGCGATGCGGAAGGTTCCGATAGCGCTGGCAATTTCGACGGCGTTGTGCACCCCGAGAGCCGATTCGATAAGCGCGATGATGGGCGTTCCGGCGGGCAGTTCGGAGGCGGTGCGGTCGATATCGGTCGCGTGCTCTGCGGTGGCGAGCATAACGCCGCGCAGACCTTTGGTGTTTTTGAGGGCTTTAACGTCTTTCCACCAGTGCTCGGTGGTGATAGCGTTGATGCGCACCCATGCGACCACGCCAGAGTTGAGCATTTTGACGACTCGACTGCGGGCTTCGTCTTTTTCGTCTTCGGGGCACCCGTCTTCGAGGTCTAGAATAATGGAGTCTGCTTCACTGGCGAACGCTTCTTCAAAGTCTTTTTCGGCTGAATTAGGGGCCGCAAGAAGCCAAGAGCGAGAGAGACTGGGGCGTAGCTGGCGCGCACGTTCATTGCGATGGAATTCGAGCATTGGTTGGTCTTTTCCCTGATGTGCTGGTGTCCGAGCTTTTAGTGTAGGTGTCTGGTCCATGATGGTTATACTAAGCTCAACCTTAGTTAAGGTTCTAGTTACCTCATGTCATGTGGGGTTTTACGCGGATTTATATGGTTTTATGTTGGATAATTCGCGACGTGAAACCCTCAAAAGACACTAAACCCCCGAAATTATCGGGGAAATTATACGGAGCCCGCGACTACACAACTATTCGCACATCGTCGCTAGTTTCACGTTTATGACGTTAAACCGAGGTTGTCTGCAGAGACAGGTTTTCGTTACGCGCCTGTGCAGCTTTTTCATCACGTGCACGGGCGATCAGGCGTTCCGCATTCTCGACATGCTCAACCACACTCTGCACGCGGCGCTCCACCGTAATCTTGCGGTGGCACTGCACACTGCACTCGCCAAAGCACCGCGCCATCGCCAGCGCCTCAGCGCAGAGGGCTACCGCATTACCAGCTTTCGAGAGCGCCCGATGCAGATCCGAGAACGTACCCTCAGGGGAGGCAGGAATATCCATGCCGTCACTGGGGGCAATACGCTGCGCTTCCATCGCGACGGCACGAACCCGCGGAATAAGATCGGCAAGAGTATTCGCATCCGGCACGATAAGTTCGATCATCTCGGTATCGGCAAGGCGTTCAAGAACCTGATGAAAACGATCAATACCGCGAATAAACCGGTCGTGCGCACGACGCCAAAGACCACGCCCAAGTTCCGCGTCATCACGCCGTGATTGCAGGAAATCTTTGAGTCCCATAGCCCCTCCTCATGCTCAGCCGGTCGTGCGTCTAGAAAGCTCTATATACTTAGGGTACCCTAAATCTCGTTTTGGTGACAGGATGTCGTACAAAAAATGTTGATATGGGATTAAGCTCTCGAAAAATTCACGCATTTAGCCCAGTTAAACCGGCACAATACGACTTACATCACGCGCAAAACAACCTTGCCGCGATGCTGACCCGCATCAAAATACTCGTGGGCCTGCGACGCCTGCCACCACGGAAATTCACGATCAAGATTCGCCGAAAGAACGCCGCGCTCGAGCAACGGTAACACGTTCTCATGTACCCCTGCCATAATTTTTGCCTTCTCATCCGCAGACCGTGCCCGCAAAGACGTACCGTGCACCGACAGGCGCTTCGTCAGCATAAGACCCAGATCAAGTTCCGCGCGGCGGCCGCCCTGCACGGCAATCGTTGCCAGATGCCCGCCATCAGCCAAAGACCGCAGATTATCTTCCAGGTACTTCGCGCCCACCACATCAAGAATATAATTCACGCCGTGACCGGCACTCTCACGCTGAATCACCTGACGAAAAGACTCCGTGCGGTAATTAATCGGATGCGCCCCCAACGCCCGCACCACCTGAGCCTTCTCGTCATCACCGACCGTCGCAAAGACCCGCACACCGGCGGCGCGCGCCAGCTGAATAGCGTGCATGCCCACGCCCCCAGTACCGCCATGCACCAGAAGCGAAGTCTGCTCATCTTCCGCCGGGTTACTCTGCGCGGGATCAAGGCTCATTCCGCACAGAAGCACCAGATTCGAGTACACCGTCGCGGCGACCTCCGGGATGCACGCCGCCTCAACCATGCTCATACCCTTAGGAACGGGCAGGGTATGGCGCACATCTACCGCCGCATACTCGGCGTAACCGCCGCCAGCAAGAAGCGCCATGATGCGCTCGCCCGCCAGAGCGGGATTAACGCCCTCGCCCACAGCCTCTACCACACCCGCGATCTCAAGACCGTATACGGAGCTTGCCCCCGCAGGAGGCGGATAATGCCCGCGCCGCTGCAGGGAATCCGCCCGGTTCAGCCCGGCGGCATGCACCCGCACCAAGACCTGCCCGGGTGCAGGGGCGGGAATCGGAACCTCAGAGAGCGTTAGAACCTCTGGATCTCCATGTTCTTTCTCGACAATGGCGCGCATAGTAGCCTCAACAACCTTCTTATCTGTATCTTCCTGCACCGAGAGTAGCATGTGTTCTCGGGGCATACCGCAATGTTCAGATTTACAGAAAAGCATAGAACATGAGATAATCGGCGGGTACCTTTTCCGCTCAAGGGCGGAAAATACCGGGATGGTTGTCCGAGCGGCCGAAGGAGCTGGTCTTGAAAACCAGTAGGCGGTAACCCCGTCTCAAGGGTTCAAATCCCTTACCATCCGCACGCTAAAACCCCGCGATGTGCCTGAGTTTTCAGGTGTACCGCGGGGTTTTATCTACAGTCACTTACCTCGCCACAAAAGACAGCGCAATACTCACTACGCTCAATAAGCCACCACTCATTGCCCAAGCCTTCCGCAACAGCACATGTTTGCCGGTGCTTCCTTTGAGGCTTTCTAGAGCAAAAATAGAAAGCGCCAGAGCAATTATGGCGTAGACAAGAGAGAAGTTGTTTATGGTCAAGCTGGCTAGCCCGAAGAGGAACCCGGCAAGTGAATTCCACATGGCATTCCTCTTTGCCCGAGCAGCAGGTTCCTTGTTTTGCGCGTTCTGTGGAGTATGATCAGACATTCTGCTCCTATCCCATGAATGAGTCTCCACCAAGTTATAAGGTCAGAAAAACTTCTATTTACTGTACAGGGTTAAAAGGATGAGTGCATTCTTTCGACATGCGGTTCTCAGAATCCACCAAAGCTCCAGAGTATGCAGTCACCGCCTACACAAAACCCCGCGATGCGCCTGAGTTTTTCAGGTTCCTCGCGGGGTTTTTCGGCGTTGAATCTGCAGGTTACGAGACCAACCTTGAGAGGAACCACAGCACAATATCAAAGGCACCGAGGATACCCCCGATAAGCGCCATAGCGGTATAGCCAGCGTTCTTTCCCTTATTAGCAATAAGACCCCTAATACAGGAAACTACGGCAACAATGCCAAAACCGATGGTAAAAATCCCAATACCGACAGCACCTAGAACAAGGGAAGTAATGGAATAGATTTTTGCGTTTTTCTCTGCCTTGATTGCTTCAGGATCAATTGTCGGCGGGTACGGCTGCTGGTAACCCTGCTGAGGGTATCCGTCCTGCGGGTTCTGCTGAGGCTGAAAGTTATAGTTTTCGGACATTACTATCCTTCTTGGGGTAGACGATCCTATCGTCGGACATAAGATCAGTTTTATTATCGGCTTTATTTACTGTACAGAGTTAAAGATAAGTACACACTTTCCAACATGCCGTGTTAACAAATCCGTACCAACACGGCATACACGTTAAAGCGCCCAGATCATGCACGATAAAGCCCCGCTGTCCTCCCGACATCGGGATATTCCGCGGGGCTGCATCTGTAAGCCCACGACTGCTACCGAGTGCTGGCTATAGCGGCTATCACGAACGCCACCATCGGAATAAAGAAGAACAGAGTCTCAATCGCCCCCAGCGACAGGGCAATCCAGCTAGTAGCCAGACCGCCTCGGCGGAACTCCAACGCGCGAAGCCTGAGCACCTTTAACCGCACCCCAGATCCCCAAACCCAGTGGAATCACACTCGTGACCCAGAAGAGGGCGAGCACCAAACCAGCAATGCCCAGCGCTAAAGAGGTTTGTGCCGCCTGCTCACCGGCAATCTGCTGCGGGGTTTTGGGGACGACCGCCATCATGGGCACGGGCTGCACATACACCGGCTGCTGATAGTACTGTTGAGGAGCAGGTTGTTGGTAATACTGTTGAGGGCGGACTGGTGATAGTACTGCTGAGGAACAGTTTGTTGATAGTCCTGCTGTCTGGGGCAGCGGTGCTGCTGGTTCTGATAAAGCTTAGTGTATTCGGGCAGAGAGTCAGAAAGAGGGCGAGGTTTTTCTCGTAGGGGCGTACTCACCCTGATGGGGGTTTTGCGACTGAGACGGTTGCTCTCCGCGTGATGCTCAGACATAGCTATTCCTTTCGGTGACAAGAAGCGACAACTAGACCTGCCCACTGTCTACCTGCTGCAAGGAAATATCTGGGGAACCGTTTTCAGCCTGCGTGAATGGGCGTGGCAATAACTCTAACTATAGCGCGTTGTTTTTCGCTCATGGGGAAGTTTGGTCAGCAATTCGAATTGACCAGCCTGCTTACTCCCGATATTCTTATAGGGATGCACTCGTTTTGTGCACCGTGGAGACGTGCCAGAGCGGCCGAATGGACTTCACTGCTAATGAAGGGTCGGGGTTGAACTCGACCGGGGGTTCAAATCCCCCCGTCTCCGCCAAAGAACGAACCCCCACACTGTAAAGGTGCGGGGGTTCGCTGCGTCCTAGGGGCGTAGGGCATCAGATTTTTACAGTCTGTCTTATGATGCAGCTTTGTTTCCGCCTGGCTAACCTTGCCCTCCCAGTCGAAAAAAGCTGTGGTTCAGCGGCAGAAAGGGCGAGGGCGCAACGCCAGCAACGTAAAACAGTCTAGAAGCTCATAAAGTCGATGAGGCGCGCATCCGCACCGTCAAGAAGCGCCCACTTCCCTGGCACTTCAAAGACTGCTACGGACGAAGGCGAGAAGCCATAGGAAGCATCCATCAGGGAATTGTAGTCAGAGTCGGGGCTCGCAAGCTGTAAGGTCACATCTTGTACCGCAGGCAGATGCGACACCACCATAAGCGTGCGCACGCTCTCAGAAACCCCGTTAATGCGCGCCAGCACCCGGGATGCAGGAACCTCATACAGGCCCTCGTCCAGGTGCGGAGTAGGTGCCTGCTCGCCGAGCGCATCCGAAATCCAGGTGGTGGTCTGCCGGGTGCGCAGCGCCGCCGAAGACATCAGCTGCTCGGGAATATAGCCCTTCTGCTTGAGCCAGAGCCCGCATCCGCAGCCTGACGATGCCCGCGCTTAGTCAGTGGGCGATCAAAATCATCCATGCCCCAGTCGGCTTCGGCATGACGCATGATAATCAGGCGCTTAACGTCTCGGAGTGAGTTCTCAACCATACCTTCATAGTACAACGTAGGCATCCTGATATGCCGGTTTACCGTGTGATAGCGCGCCACAAAACCGGCAGCGAAAACCCCGCGCTCTTAAGAAAAAACGCGGGGTTTCGAGCGTAAAAATACTAGATAGAGTATTCGGGGGCGGCCCACACCACAACTTCAGGATGCTCAAAGAACTGGTACCCCTGACCGCGCACGGTACGCACGGTTCCCGAAAGACGCCCCAACTCGAGCGCAGACGCCGAATATGCACGTCAATGGTGCGTTCGTGGGGATGCTCGTCCCCGGCGCTCCAGAGCGACTCCAAAAGCTCATCGCGCCCCACAGTGCGGGTGGAGTTCTCAACCAGATGCGCCAGAAGCTCGAATTCTTTGAGTGAGCATAAGTTGTTCCCCATCAAGGAACACCTCACGACGTGCCAAATCGATCAGAACGCCATTGGAACTGGGAGTTGCGGGCTGCTCGGCTTCACGCGCCTGCTTGTGCAGCTCAGCCTGGTAGAACACGGCAGTCGGATCGCCAAGCGCATTGCGCACAACCTCAAGATCGCTGCCCTCCCGCATGAACGGGGAGGGCCAAAGCAACGGCGGCATAGGATTCGGCCTCAGGTGCCAGATGGTGGCATAGGTTCGCAAATCCTGCACAATACGCACCAGCGATGTGCCGTTGGCTGCGGCAAGTTCTTCGTTGAGCCCCACATACAGCACAAACCCGCGCGCCTCGTTCTCCTGAGCTCCTGCCTTCTGGGCGCCCTGCTGATCCCCGGAGGAGAAGGTCATCGGGCGCAAAGTAGCTGCGGACCCTTGTGTGCGGTTCTGCTGCGGCACTTGACGCTTTGCAGCACGACCACGCTGGGAGATGTGGACGTATCCAGGTACTGCACCTGACATTGTTCAACCTTCTCTCAAGATTTGTGCGTACGGGTCCCTTGATTCTGCATGATGCGGAATGCTCAAACACCGCGCGATACAGGCGGCGTTTCCTTTGCTATCAATATTTCTATTATTTGACTCATAAATCAAGCAACTTGGGGTATCTGCGACGTTCTGCTCGCAGCTTCACACCCTCGTGAACTTTGATTCAGTGCCGGGAAACGACGCTGACAAGCACCGTTTCTCCCTCATATTATACATGGAGATTCGGAACCGATACCCCAAAAAGCCGCGCTCTCAGCGCTCCTGACCGCATACGAACCGGGCGCAATTTCCACATTCTGGAGCGGAGGCTCCCAAGGGTACCGGCGACTCGTGCACTACTAGTGTTTTTCGCCGCATTCGCAGATGCATGTGGGGAAGAGGGCACACCGCAGTATGAAGGTGACAAGGAACCGACGCTCCGCGTGCAATCTCAAAATCAAGCCGCCAAAGCACATGTTTGCGGCACCCAACGTCTAAGACCGCCCGCGCAGAATCGTCAGACCCGTAAGGATGCGCTACTGCGCCAGCCCATAGAGACGGTCGCCTGCATCGCCCAAACCGCGCACAATATACGCCCTTTTCGTTCAGGCGCTCATCTTTAGCGGCAAGGAACAGGTCGACATTCCGCAGACCCTCAACACCCTTTTCGAGGGCCGCAATACCTTCGGGGGCGGCAATCAGGCAGACACAGGTGATGGATTCGGCGCCGCGTTCGCGCAGGAATTTAATAGCCCTCAATCAAGGTGCCACCGGTAGCGAGCATAGGATCGAGCAAGTACACCTGGCGACCGGTCAGGTCTTCGGGCAGACGCTCGGCGTACGTGACAATATCGAGGGTCTCTTCGTTACGGGCCATGCCCAAAAACCCGACTTCGGCGGTGGGCACCAGGCGAGTCATGCCTTCGAGCATGCCCAGTCCGGCGCGCAGAATCGGCACGACCAGAGGCTTCGGGTTAGCGATAACGGTTCCCATCGTGCGCGCCACCGGGGTTTCGATAGGGCGCTGCTCAACCCGAATCTCACGGGTAGCCTCATAGGCGAGCAGGGTAACGAGTTCATCAACGAGCTGGCGGAACGTGGGTGAGGGAGTGTTTTTATCGCGGAGCACACTAATCTTGTGCGCCACCAGCGGGTGATCAAGAATCTTAATACGCATACTCTCAGTTTACTCTGCCTACTGTAGCGAGTGCTGTTTGCCGGTTACTACAGTTTGCCGTGCGGGTGGTCCAGAAGATACTGCACTCCACTATTGGTTTCGATGGATTCCTCAAGTTTTTGCCGGTCATCACTGCTATGCGGTTGAGCCCAGCGCCCTTCAGTCATGCGGAAAGCCAAGTGGAAAAGGGATAACTGCGTAGAGGTTTTTAAGGGGCGGATAAGAGTTTTTCCGCCCCGAAAGTCTTTAATGATGAGCTTATCGCTGTGTGGTTTAAAGATGTACTCAGAAATATCTGTATAAGGTATATTCTTCCTACGCCCATAAAATTTTCTCACGGTAATTCCTTGGGAATCTATGCGCACATACACATCACTGAAAGATTTGTGAATGTATATAAAAATAATAGAAAAACAGCTATGATAACCCAAAACATGGGAGCAACAAGCACCCTAGGACCTGATGTTATCGATCCCCATATCAAGAATACAGCGACCAGCAAAAAAATAATATCAATGACTACTACAGAAATTTTATATATCCAATGAAGCCTAAATTCTGTATTATCATCTGCGCCAGAAACAAGTGGTTTAGGTTCTGAAATTCGAGCAATGAATGAAACACACCAAAATACGGCAATAATTGCCGAGATAGGGATAAAGAATCCTAACAAATCTATCAGTGCCATGACCTGCTACTCTGGCTTCTCTTCAGGAACATGTTCAATAACGCAACGAGAAATTTGAAAGAGATATTCACATGTCTCTTTGTCGTTTTCCAGATATTCCTGAATTTCCCGCTGGTCTTCTGGACTATCGATCCGTGCCCAGTATCCTTTTTGGAGGCGGAACGCCAGCTGCGCCATCAGCAAACCAGCATCCGTTAGTATGGGGTCAAAACGTAAAGTACCTCCACAAGCTGTTTTTACCACAAGCCACGTAAGATCAATATCGATATCTCCGCTATTGCGTGAATTATAGGTAAATTTAACAATATCTTTATACGGCACGTGATGAGATATTGCCAGAAAATTAGCCCACATCATACCCTCTGGTGTCGTCTGCAAATAAAAATTTTTACAATCCAAATACATAAACAAACATAAATACCAGCCCAAAACCCCTAAAGGCAACAGAACAAATGCACCGCCAAATTCTGGGTCAAATAATACTGAAAGAACCGTTATAGACGTCAAAATAAAAGCAACACATCAGCCCAAATTTTGTAAATCTTTCAAATATATATGCCCTTCTTCCGCAACGGGGGAATTTATAAGTAGTGTAATTTTTATTTTTTATACTCTTATATATCAAGACACAGGATAAAAGCTGAAGAGCAAGAAGAGTAACTCCAAAAATCTGATCCACTTCTAAACTCCTTTAGCATACTTTGCTACATCCTCCACCTTGTTCGGATCAGCACAATACCCATTTTCTGAGGCTATCCGGTACCCCATCATCAATTTACACGTCGGGCATAGGCGCAGGCTTACCGCCCAAAGAACTTGGTGAACCGCTGTTTTCAGGGGCGATAGGTTCAGGGCGGACGTGCGACATAGCTGCTCCTTGTGTGGTTGTAGTTATATCAACGTAGATATAGTTAATGTTTGCGAGTGTCACTGAACACTGTATAGGATATATTTACCCTAACCTTCACATAAGGGTTAGTCAAGGATATTCGTCATGAACAGTACATTTAGGCGCGGCATGTCGGGCTGCTTCGCGCGTGAGGCGGTTGCTGAACCACGCACATGCAGGGAACGGGCATGCATCGGTCGGGTATGTAACCAACCTGGCGCTAGTAGTGATGTTTTAGATTTCTACCTCCGGCAGTGTAGGCACTGTACTCGCTCGCAGGAAGTCCTGACAAAGGTCGAAATCATAAGTTATTGGTAGGAATAATAGGGATAAGGAGTATAAGGGGCCTGGAGAGTAACAGCAATGGGAAACTATATTTACTATTCCCTCATCTTTAGTGGCATCGCTATCTTTAGTTACCTCTCGTATCGAAGCGAGAAAAAACAAAAGAACTACTATCAGAAAATAACCTCGGCGTATACCATGGGCTGGGGTGCCACACCGTCCTCGCATCGTGTGCCAACAACACCCGACAAGGCAGGAGAAGACTCGTCTGCTGGGGGAAGTGCTGTGCATAAGAATGAGCGTTCTGATACTTTGGGAGAAACTCCTGAATCTGTTCCTGCTAGGGATGTCGAGGAGTTCGTGGAGAGTTTTACGAACATTGTTCAGAGGCGGCCTTTGTTATTCCCTATTGTAGGATGGGCCATGATGATAACAATCATATTTTTTGTAGGCTATATTATTCTAGCTTTTATTGCGAGAAGGCCTTCGGAAGAATATGTCCCTTTTATTTTTGTTGTTTCTGCGACGTTTCCTGTTGCTGTTTTTTGTATTAGGTTCGGTCGTGATGATTATGTGAATTTTCGGCGTGCGGAGATTGTGCATGCCTTTGGGTGGTGCTCGAAAGATTTTTCCGTATCATGCGATTGCTGGGTATTATTTTTGATCCTCGTAATACGGAGCATGGGGTGTTTGAGGTGCAGACTCGGCAGGGGTATAAGGCGCGGTTTGTGCCGGGGATGTATAACTGTGTGTATGTGGGGTCGCAGATTGCGTTTCGGCTGGATTATGGGTATTGGGCTGATCCGTTATCTGTGTCTGATATGTGTGCGCTTGCTGCGTATGTGACAGATTTTCGGTGGGTGTATCGTTTATTGGGAGGTGCCTGCTAGTGCTCATTTGGATCAGCGTGATGTGGGGCTAAGGCCGATGGGGAGTCCTTCGCCTGGTGCTGGGTATGTTCGCGTGGTTCCTGAGGTGGAGGATTTTGTGTATGCGAAGTCTGTGATTACACGGTAGGTATTTGAGTGGTTCAAGGATTAATTCGCTTGATGTTTATAAGATTGGGGTGAATAGCATCAAATCTGGGTTCACTGCTGGGGCGAAAACCTATGGCGGCAACATTAAAAATACTCGTGGGGAAGACGAAGCCCCTGAGGCTAGTTTTCAGACCGGCACATCGGGAACGGTAGTCTCTGATGAGTGACGGACTAATCTTTGGAATCATCTGCGTCGCGTTTGTAGCAACAACATTCTGGCTCTCAGCCGTGTTTGAAGGACGTCGGAGTGAGCGTGAGCAGAAAATCCAGCAGATATTAGAAGAAGCCTCTGACCCTCGGGCTGTGGTGCGGGTGTTGGCCTCGGTGCGGGTACAAGCCTCATGGTTCATGAAAATGCTCTTATGGGTAGCGCTTTTGCTGTTACTCTTTTTGGCTTTTCTTTTGAGCCTTATGACTATCGCGACTCTTGTTTCACAGGATCATAAGCCTGGATATACCACAAGTGAATGGGTTGAATTAGGACTCATTATTGTGGGTCTTCCTTCTGTGGTGTGGGGTTTGTGGGTGTGCAGGGTCTCGTACCGGGAAATCCTGCCCGAGAAACTCATCCGGGTCACGAACCGGGGACGGAAACTTACACTGCACTACTGGCAGATTGACTCTAGTTATTTCACCCTATTAGGAGATGAGAACGGGCTCTTTGAGCTGACCGATACCGCAGGGGTGGTGTATCGGTTTAAACCGCATATAGAACCGTGCCGGTATCTGGGTTCTCAGGTGGCGTTTCGGTTGGATTATAGGTATTGGGCTGATCCGAACAATACTCAGGATGCTGAAATACTCGTGCAATATATTCGGGAAAAATTGTGGGTGCAGCGTCTGTTGGAGGTGCCTGCGGTTTCGGGGTTAGCCCTAGACGGGGTGGGGCTAGAGTATAGGCCTGCTGGTGGTCCTGATTTCGGGTCCGAGTTTCGTATCAGGCAGAGTGTGTCGGGGGATCTCACCTGGACCAAAAACTTCGTCCTCACCTAAGCCTATAGCTTTCTATACACAAGGTGCACAGCAGAAAACCCGTCGGGTCTTAGAACGCTAAGACCTGACGGGTTTAGTTATGCGGTGGTGGAGGGATTTGAACCCTCGTTGGCTGTTACACCAAACATCATTTCGAGTGATGCACCTTCGGCCGCTCGGACACACCACCAATAGGATATGATTCTACCGCATCCGCCCCAAGGGGGCAAAAACTCCACCCCCTCGCTCGGTTCCATCCAAGGTGTTGGAGGCACCCTTCAAATCCTTAGTGACAAGCGCATTATACCGCTTATTCTGCCTGAGGATCTTAGTTCCTCACCCAGCGGGTTAGCCTTCAGTCAAGAGCGAACCCATAGCGGCTGTGCACCCCAATATCGCCTGAAAGCCGCATCCGTCAGTGCCGAATATAGCCGTCAAATACCAGCATGACCGCACGGGTGGAGTCTCGATGCTACGCTGCACCCCGTGTATCTCTCGGTCCATCGCCAGCATAAAAGTAGCACCAAAAATAGTAAGCGCCAACGCACGTGTATCCTGGGCGGTATCGATCGTGTAGCGGCTGCGCAGGGCGCGTACCTGCGACTCTATGAAATCCAGGATTTCTTGGCGGTTGTCCACCATTGAGTCGGTCCAGGCGTCCAGCCCCTTCCACACTTCGCTCACCCAGAGCCCGGTGAACCCTCGGTGTTCGTGCAGATAGGTGAGCGCCGTGGAGATGCTTTTTGCGCAGCCCTTCGCGCGGGTCGCTCTGAGCGATGGAAGCTTCGCTCATGCTCTCACGAGCAGGTGCGTGCCGTATTGCAGAAGCCGGTCGATCATGGCTTTTCTTCGACCCGAAGTTGTAGTACACGGTGCCTTTGGAGACCCCCTGGGCGCGTTGGGCGACCTCTTCAATGCTCACGTGGGCGCTTCCCCGATGCTCCGCAGATCTCCATCGTGGCGGTGAAGAGTTTGCGTTGGGTTTTGCCGGTGCGGCCCGGTCGGCGTGCGGGGTTCGGCGTATCGGGCATGGGGATGGTTCCTTCGTGGCGGTTGCTGTTCTCTCCATACTAAGGCCCTACACCGTGATTTCGGGGATTAGTTTTTTCAGGGACCAGATGCGGTCACGGCGGGTTCCCAGGTACCCCAGCACCAGACCGACGGCACCCCACAGCAGCAGGTACATCATGATCGGCATCAGGCTGGATTCGTTGATGCCGTAGCTGAGCCTGCGCATACCGGTGACGGCGTAGCATGAGGGAAGAAGTCGTGCATCCACCTCCTGGCGTGCGGCAGGGTTTCGTAGGCATGGTGCCGCCCGCCGTGATGAGCTGCAGGATCATAATAATCAGGGCTATGGAGCTTGCCGGGCGAGCCGAAGAACACCACCACGCCGTGAATGAACAGAGTGAAGATCGTTTGCACACGAAGCAGAGGAAGAGGAAGGTAATCACGGATGCGCCATCTGGAATCCGAGCCCGAATTTCACTGCCGCGAACATGAGTACTGCCTGGGCGATACCGATCAGTCCGAACGGCAGCCAGCTTCCCAGGATGATGCGCGCCGTCGGTGCCTTTGAGGCCAGTGCACGGTTGTTGAGCGGGCGCAGGGGTTTGCACGAGCATCAGGCCGCCGATCCACAGGGCTAGGGCACATGAAGAACGGTCCCATGCCCTCGCCGTAGTTACGCCCGTTGGCTAGGGAACTGTGTTCGAGGTCCACGGGTGAGGACATGACGGAGGCTACGTCTTTTTGCTGTTCTTCGTTCAGGTTGGGGATTTGGCGGGTGCCGTTTTGCAGTCCGGTGGAGAGCTGCCCGGTTCCGTCTTTGAGCTGTCCCTGCGCCGTCGGCGATTTGGTCGGTGCTGCTGTTGAGTTTTCCGGTGCCGTCAGCCAGCTGAGATGATCCGTCCTGCAGCGTGGTTGCGCCCTCGTGCAGTTTGTTTTGGCCGTCTACGGCTTCTTTTTCGCCATCGGCAAGCTGCTGTGCGCCGTTGTGCAGGTTTCCGGTACCGTTTTTGAGTTCACCGGTGCCGTCGGCCAGTTGGGCTACTCCGTTATTGAGGGTGGAGGCACCATCGGCAACTTTCCCGGTGCCGTCAGCGAGTTTAGCTGAACCGTCCGCTAGGGTGGTTGCCCCGGAATCGAGTTTGGTGATGCCGTCGCGCAGTGTTCCGGCACCCTGCGCTACCGCCGTGGCGCCGGAGTCGAGCTTATCCACCCCGTCAATCAGGGTACTGAGTTTTTGCGCTGCAGCGGATTCCCCGGTGGCCACACAGTTGTCATTTTTGAGGGTTTGCAGCTTCGCCAACACATCTGAACCGGCTTGTCCGTGCTGCGCCAGATGGTTTTTGAGTGCCTGATCGTTCGCGGATGCTACAGCCGATTTCGTCTGTTCGGAGTTGATGTTGGCGACGATCTCATCGGCAGTTTCCTGGCTGATGGAGCCGGATTCGACGAGAGGCGCTAGTTTCTGCCGGGTATCTTCGGCAACCTTAGACACCACCGTATTTGACAGATCTGTGCCGAAATCCCCGCTTGGGGCGGAGGTGTCGATCGAGTTCAGGTTTTGGCACATGGCGGTGAGCGTTCCGGGAAGTTGACGCACCCCGTCCTGATCCAGTGCATTCTTGAGCGAATGCGTTCCGTCGGCGACCTGCTGGGCACCTTGGGCGAGGTCGTTCGCGCCTTTCTTAAGGCTGCCGGTGCCGTTTGCGAGGGCTGCGGAGCCATCCGCCAGCTGGGAAGCGCCGTTATGCGCGTCAGAGGCACCGTTGGCCAGGGGTTGATGATCCGTCAGCGAGCTTGACGGCACCGTCATTGACTTTTTCCGGCACCCTTGGTTGAGGGTGCCCGCTCCATCAGCCAACTGGGATGAACCGTCGGCGAGCTTATTCTGCCCTTCGATGAGCCTACCGGAACCATCCACCAGCTGCCCGGAACCATCCGCGAGCTTGACGGCACCATCGTTGAGGGTTCCGGTTCCGTCAGCGAGTTGGGTCATCGCATCGGAAAGTTTGACGGTGTTCGCGTTGATTTTGTCGGCGCCGTCGGCTGCCTCATTCATTTTGCCGTGAATGGTCGTGAAGCTTGCCAGCAGAGTGTTCGCCGTCTTATCCCCCACCTTGGAGGCCACGGAATCCCGCACGGCTGTTCCCGCCTTCGTCACGATGTTGGTGAGCACATAGTTATTGGCGTCGTTCGTGATAATTTCCAGCCCGGCGGCCTGCGGGTTAATGGGACCGGTGTTGCCTTTCTCATCAGGTTTGAACGAGCCGGTACTCACGAGCCTGGCCGAGAAGTCTTTCGGAATCACGAGCGCAAAATCATAGGTTCCGTCGCTGACGCCTTGGACGGCCTTATCACGGGTCTCTACGCTCTTCCAGTCGAAGGTTCCCGCATCCAGCAGGCTCTTTTTGACATCCGCACCGGTGTTCAGATCGTTACCGGAGGCATCTTTCGCGCCCTCGTCTTCCACCACGAGTGCGCCCACAATACCGTTCACATTCCCGTAGGCATCCCAGTTGCCGTACAGGTACAGTGAACCGTACAGCAGCGGATACACGACTATAGCAAAAGCACCAGTACCGGAAGCACTCCGGAGGTTAGACGCTTAAGTTCGACGAGCGCAACACGAACTACACTCACAGTTACTGTTCCTTTTCTGCTGGATTCTTCGGGTTTGATAATTCTTCGAGCTGTTCTTCGTGGTCTTCGAGGAGAGACTCAGATACTTCGGATGCGTTCACCGCCGAGTCTTCCTGCGGTGACCGGACGGTCTGTACCTTCTCGCCCGGATCCTCGCTCTGCAGCGTCTCGCGATCGTTCGGGTCGCCATGATCGTCGTCGTGGTGGTGGTCGCCGCCGAGCAGGTCATCCAGGGACGAGTCGGTTTCCTCCCGCGCAACGGTGAGGCGGATGCTCTCGCGCGCATCCTGCGGGGTTTCTTCAAAGGTCTTCGTGGGCGTCACCAACCACGGCAGTTTTGCCGTCCCAGCTTTCGAAATATGCGGAACTACGGCGATCACGGCACGCGGATCGTCTTCGTTTTCGGCGAGTTCCTGCAGATACGGCAGCCACATGCGGGTGTGGTCCAGATGCCGTGACGGAGTATCAAATACCAGAAGATCGGAGCAGGGTAGCGCCGCTAACGCGCTCATCAGACGGATGTTCTGCTCACCTGTAAGCTGTTCGGTCCAGAGCCTATCGAGGCTCGCCCTAAATCATTCTGCTCCAGCCAGTGGCTTGCCCGGGGCCGACCGAAGAACGGCGAGAGTACGAGAGCATTTCGGAGACGTAATCATGCACGCGCATATGCACTTCGGGGGCGGTAACTTGGGGAATCAATAATGTCAGAGATACTGCGCAGGTGGCGCAAGCTGACGGGGCTTCGGTGATCCCAGCTGAGAGTTCCGCCGCTGAGCTTCAGCCGCCCGGTAAGGGCTAAGCTCAGGGAAGTGCGTTCAATCTGACTGTCGGCCTGTATCAGGATGACCTCGCCGCGTTCCACCGTGAAGCTGGTACGGCCGAAGAGCGCCTGATGGCGACCCCGAGCCCAAATATCGTCTGCGGTTAATATATGTGCTGGAACCTTTAAATGAATACGTGTCAGGATTCTTGGCGCGTCCCCGCGTTAAGTGGCACGCAGGACCCTGAATTACCCTCATCTATCGTAGATCCGCAGAAACAGTGCACATGACCATTTTTGACGATTTCCGATATTGTTTTTGAAATTTATGGATTATTTTTCAAAAGAAAAAGCGATTTTCGTTCAAATAAGGGGGCGAGTCGTACCGATCCCTTTCGCTTCCTCTCTCCCCTATCGTCCTCCTTGTCTTCTCCGAACAAAAGGCTCATGATGTAAATAAAACGTTGGAAACTGTTTGATCACATCACGAGACTTTTATGAGGGAAGACAAAGAATTTAGACAAAAATGCCCAGCAACTTAGGCCCCCTGCTACGGGCGGCGTGCTTCAAAAATGTGCGCATCAACCCGGCACATTCCTCACGCAACACCCCGGCGTAAACCTGCACATCAAGCCCTAAACGACGGTCACGGAGCACATCATATTGACTCCCCACCGCACCTGTTTTTTCTTCCCAAGCACCCATCACCACCGTGGGTATGCGCGCCATCAGAATCGCCCCGGCACACATGAGGCATGGTTCAACGGTCACTACGAGCGTGCACTCTTCCAAACGCCAGGTCTTAAGATGCTGTGCCGCCTGGCGAATCGCGTGGATCTCAGCGTGCCCGGTGGGGTCATGATCGTGTTCGCGACTATTGTGCCCCGAGCCGATAATTTCGCCTTCGGCATTCACCATCACCGCGCCGATAGGTATCTCACCGGCGCATGCTGCGCGCTTTCCTTCGTCGAGAGCCAGGCGCATCCAGCGTTCATGCTCAGCCAATGTCGCAATGGTGCTGAGGGCTTCACCGTCACCGGCGTGAGCACCACTATTGTTGTATTCCATATCGTCTATATGTCCTTGTCAAAAGCTATATATTCCTCATGAGAAATACATATTCTCAGTGTGTCACACCCAGCGCGAAGGGGGTATACAGCGGATGCTCCGCCCCTCCGCAGCCGCTGCGCTAACACGGTTATGCTCCAGCGAGAATCCACAATATCGCTCACCAAAAGTACAGGCCCCGGATGCTCACGCAGCCTCTCAATTACCTCAGGCGGAATCTGGTAGGAACGCATAACATCGGCGCATCGGAAAACACTGTTACCGCCGAAGAAACGCGGTTCGGCGGCTAGCTCAGCCTCGCCCAAATACACGAGTTTTCCGACATGGGCCAGCCCCTCCCCCAACGAGCGCGCTAACGTGGGACGCACCGGAGACGGTACCGTGAGTACGGTTTCGGGGCGCCCGGTTTCACCCCAGTCCCATGCCGCAAGAACCCGCACGCAGGCCTGCCCAAGAGATTGAGGAACGGGCGTATCAAGAGGTTCCCCGGATTCGTCGGTCGCCAAAAGTTCACGCACACGGCTGCCCCACCCCACATCGCTGAGGCGTGCCAGCGCGTAACCCGGTTCAGCGCGCTCTGACACCGGAATCTTACCCTTCGGCGCATTCTCTCCCGCAAGCTCCTGCAGCCCGGTAGGCCACATGCCGCGCGGGGCTATTTCTACGCCAACCGCGTTGAGGGTTCCTTGAGCCTGCTGCACGGCGCGCTCAGAGACCTGTTCGGGATACCAGGGGCCCCGCGCACCTATCGCATTTTTCCGCACGGACCGCCGTGGTATCGTCCAGCTCGCGTGCCAGAAAGACCATGCGGCACCCTTCGGTACTCTCGTAGGCGAGCATGGCCTCTTGCTCCCGAACGCGCGCCTGCGCCACGGCACGGTACCGCGGCGCATCGTAGCTCCAGGGAGTACCGGTGGAGTACCAGCGTGAACCGATTTTGCGCACCGCATCCTCAACATCGAGTACTTTGAGCAGAAGCTCTAAGGTGCTTCGGCGTAACTGTACACGCGCCTCCAGCGCGGGTATAGACAGCCCATCGGGTTCAGCAGCCAGCGCCTCACACACGGCGTAGGCGTTCTGTTCGTCGGGCATGGATGCGGTCGCAAAGTACTCCCAGATTGCGCGGTCTTCGCGCCCCGGCAGCAGAAGCACATCCGCATGGTCGGTGCCGCGACCGGCACGGCCTACCTGCTGGTAGTAGCTCACCGCCGAAGAAGGCGCCCCAAGATGCACCACAAACCCCAGATCGGGTTTGTCAAATCCCATACCGAGGGCACTCGTGGCAACAAGAGCCTTAACCCGGTTGGCTTTGAGGGCTTCTTCGGCTTCGCGGCGTTCATCCGGATCAGTTTTTCCGGTGTACGCAAGAACCTTGTGCCCGGCGGTTTGCAGCAGCCGGGAGGTGTCTTCAGCGGCGGATACCGTCAGGGTATAGATAATCCCCGACCCCGGCAGCGTATCAAGGTGTTCAACCAGCCAGCCTAGACGCTGCGCTTCGTCGGGCAGCTGCAGCACGCCCAGCCTTAGCGAATCGCGGGTGAGCGAACCGCGCAGCACCACAACATCCTCGGGGTTGGCACCTGCGGCAAGCTGTTCGGCAATATCGCGGCTTACACGTTCGTTCGCGGTTGCGGTCGTCGCGAGTACGGGAACGTTCGTATCAAGCTCACGAATAAGTGCCCCGATACGCCGGTAATCGGGGCGAAAATCGTGCCCCCAATCGGAGATACAGTGCGCTTCATCGACCACCAGAAGACCAAGCCGCGGCTGCAGATATGGCATCCATTCTTCACGAAATGCGGGGTTATTGAGTCGTTCGGGTCCAATGAGGAGAACGTCCAGCTCATTCGCATCAAGGCGGGCGCGTATTGCCTCCCATTCGGTCACGTTAGCGGAGTTCACCATAGCGGCACGAACCCCAGCGCGTTCGGCTGCCTGCACCTGATCGCGCATGAGCGAAAGCAGCGGGGAGATAATGAGGGCAAACCCCGGAACCTTGGGCGCGCATCAGAAGCGCCGAAATAAAATACACGGCAGATTTTCCCCAGCCTGTACGCTGTACCACGAGGGCGCGGCGGCGGTCGGTGACAAGCGCCTCGATAGCCTCGAACTGCCCGGGGTGAAAGCTCGCATTCGGGCTTGCGGTGAGCTTTCTGAGCAGGGCTTGGGCGTTTTCATGGAGTGTTGGCATGGGGTTCCTTTGTGAGGGGTTTCTCCCATCATGGCAGATTTCAAGGTTCCGCACATGCTGTGCATGGTTACCTCGTGCATACAGGTTTGGGAATACTATCACGGTCACGGAATATATGGGTACTGACTTCACTGTCCTTTATATTCTTCATCGGACATAGACGCCATGATTCCATCAGTTAGCCAGGCTCATGAGGCAGGTTCACACTCTTAATCGTTTCTCACAAAGAATCCCGGTAGAATATTGCGAGACACTTCATAGCTTCCACATATTTTTGCCTTAGTGGTCTCTCAGGCAGACCGCATAGGATTGTGTGCAAGCACCGCGCGTGCCTTGTGTTCGACTACTTCAGGATTTTTCTATGGCTTTTTTTATCCCCGTACTTCTTGCCCATCTTCCGCTGGGGCTCCTCGGTTTCAAGCTTGAAGATGTGCTGATCAGCACCGGTCCGTGGGTTCTGGTGGTTTCGGCCATCATCGTTTTTATCGAATCGGGCGTGCTGTTTCCAGTGCTTCCGGGCGACTCTTTGATCTTCGCTCTGGGTATGCTCCACGACCGCATGGGGCTGTCGCTCTGGCTGGCGTTCCCGGTTCTTATCATTGCAGCGGTAGCTGGCGGCGAGGTCGGGTATCAGCTGGGTGCCCGCTATGGCCGTAATCTTTTCAAAGACGATGCAAAAATCCTGAGCACCAAGAACCTGCACGCTGCGGAAGAATTTTTTGCTAAACGAGGCGGTTTCGCACTTGTTGTAGGCCGCTTCGTACCGATCGTTCGTACCTTTGTTTCGCTGGCGGCGGGTATTTCTTCGTATCCGCGCCGTAGGTTCAACCTCTGGAACATCCTGGGTGCCGTCCTGTGGATTGGTTCTATTGGCATGGCAGGCGTGCTGTTGGGTGGTGTCGAGTTCATCCACAACAATATTGAGATGCTTGCGGTCATTATTGTGTTGGTTTCGGTTCTGCCCGTGACTTTTGAATACCTGCGCGGCCGTTCCAAAGCCAAGAACGAGGCAGCCGAGTAGGGGGCGCCTAAACCTCAAACTTCTGCGTATGCATAAGGGGGCGGCGAATACAGACTGTATCGCTGCCCCTTGCTATATGCTTATATTCTTATCGAAGCATATACCCTAATGGTTATAGGGTTGGCTACCCTGCTGCTGGTAGGGATTTACACCGCTCTGATTCTGCTGGTACATACGCCAGATGCGGCTCTGAGCGGTATACTGCGTAGCATCACGCAGCACCATGAACACGATAATGGCGCCCTGCAGAACCGTTGAGAAGATTGTCATACCAATTGACACAGGGTCGTTCATCGTAGAATACGGGGAATAACTTACCGACCCTGTACCAGCACCCGCGAGGATCATAATCAGGGCAATCACACCGAATGCAGTACCAATACTACTTAAGACCAAAGCTGTAATACGTGCCCAAGTGTGCCCTTTGGTGTAAAAATAACCGATAACGACCGTAAGAGCGACTATGATGACGGCTATCAGAATGCCAACAACAATACTCGTTGTTATCAACGAGTCTGAAAAGTTGACGCTACTGTAGTTCCCATACGGAGAGTACTGGTTCTTCTGCTGTTCGAGCAGGGCATTCATCCTGTCTCGAAGGGTTACCGAGTTGTAAATACTTGATACCAGGGCATAAAGCGCATACCCAAAGATCAGATAAATACCTGTTTTTACTACCGTGCTGGGTTCGGGTTTTTTCTCTGGAACAGACATATAAGCCCCTGGCTGAGTATGGCTGGCCATAAGGTCCTGAGGCTGTTGGGCGTATGAGGCTGATACTGCGGATCTTGATAATAGGGATTTTGGCTCATGAGTGTGTCCTGGTGACTCTTATCTGTGTACCGGTGTTATGTCTGCGGCGGTCGTATGCATTCCAGCAACACTTCTATATGCTGCAAAACGCAAAAACGCTCGCCGTACTTCAATGGTAGTGTAGCGGCGAACGTTTCCCGCGCTGTTGAGGGCGCATCCGAGTGTTTATAAGGTTAGTTCAAACGGTACCCATCACCATTGTCGTACCGGTTATTAGGAGTTCTGCGGTGCGGGGTTTTGGTTGTGATTGCGGGTTCTGTGCCTGCGGGTTTTGTGCAGCCTGACCGAATCCTTGCTGAGGCTGGGATTCTGTGGGCTGTTGAACGGGCTGCGGGCCCTGATCCTGCCGGTAGCTGCGCCAGAGGCGGCTATCGCTCGTGTACCGGGAAGCATCACCACGAAGCATGAAAACCACTACCGCAATCTGCAAAATAATGCCCAACACAAGAACTATGTATACAGCAGGGCTTATAGATACCTGCTGCGCCCCATCCATCTGAGATGTAACGGACTGCACCAGCGACTGGGCGAGAAGGGTGAGCAAGAAGTAGAGCAGATCGCGAATGGTACCGATAATCCCCAGGACAAGGGCGGTAATGCGCGCCCACCCGTGACCCTTAGAGTAGAAGAATCCGAGGAGAATGGTAAACGCAGCAAAAATTGCACTGATGACATAGCCGAGTCCCGTCGAAGAGTTTACTTCGGTCGTCTTGCCGTTCTCCGTGTGGTATGTCTGGAACCCGAAATCGTCCAAGCCAACGATAGCTCGCATGATCATATACAGCGCCACGGCGTAAATCAGGTAGGTACCGATCTTGACGACGGTAGTGGGCTCGGGTTTCTGCGTTGGCACGGGTGCGTATTGAATCGCCGGGTGCATGGGCGCATTGGGATGCGGCGGCTGGTATGGGGGTTGTTGACCATAAGGATCTTGACTCATGGCTCCTCCTCAACAATGTTTTTTGTGGTTGGGCTGCGGAATTCTCACTTCGATCGTTGAGAGTTCCTTAAAGAATGTTCGTCGTGCCCCGTCTGAGGTGCACGACGAACATTGTTAAAGCATGCACGAAGTGCATCAAACCCTATAAAAATTTTCAATCTCTAATTCAGATTGTACCCGCTATTGCCCTTGATGGTCTTAGGGATTTTTGCGGGTTTTGCGGCTCATTATTCTGCTGAGCCTGCGGATTCTGAGGGAGCTTGCGGGTCATATCCATACCCCTGCTGCTGAGCCTGCTGGGTATTATGCTGTGCAGCGGGCACCTGTCCCTCGGATGCGGGCACAGCGAGGGCGCTGGCATCGACGGGCTGGTTCTTTCCGTGAAGCGCGTCATAGTAGGCCTTAGCCTTCTCCATGTACTTTGTTGTCGGCGGTATCCAGGTGAGAATAACCAAAAGTGCAAAAACAGCAACAGACGCTATGCCCAGGTAGACCACGTATACGTAGGAGTTGAGGAACCCAACAAACCTTCTCCGGAATGAGTCCGTCTGCAAAGATCCTGTACGCACCCGCGAGTCATCCAGTCTTGGCAAAAAGATGAAAAGGTTAAAAGCAGAAGCACCAATTGCAACCACAGTCAGGGTGGTGGAATTCGACCTATCGCCATATTTAACCTTGTAAGAAAGGTAGATGAAAGCAACGATAGAGATAACGGCACCAATATAAGCCCTCACACCAAAGTCGAAGGGATTATCTTTTTTAGGATCCAAATCGGTTGCTTGTGCGAAATCTGCGAATTTCGAGGTCACGGTGAGCTCAATTATACACGCAGACTTGCAAAGAGCCGCGACAGTCACCCACGATGAGAACGGCGACAATGGTTCCTCGGTACGCGGGCTTCTCAGGAAGTTCAGCGGCGGGAGCGGGGCGTTCCCAGTACATGGGCTGACCGGCAGGTGCTGGTTGTTGGGGGTAGCCTTGGCCTCCGGAAGGCTGGGGGTTTTGAGGCAAAGCCGGGTCAGGTCTATACTGCTCGCTCATCGGTGGTACTCCTTTGTTCTCGGTTACCGTGTTAAACGGCTGTATTATGAGCATAGCGGAGCCTTAGTTTCAGGTCATACATTATTGACCGATGTCGTGAAATATTTTTTAATCACGCCGAGCTCAACCCTGATATTTCGTCATATACGACGAATTTTTTTGGACACGCCCGATCTCGAATTTTATTCGGGAAAAACCCATCATCAACCGCAAACCATCACTCCCGAATTCAGAAAAGCTGACGCGCCGCCGTTGGCTCAGGAACATAGCCCGGATTTATCTTGTAAATAGGCTCCCAGAACCTATGGCTAACAGTGCGCGCATGCCTGACGGTAGGCGTTGCTCTCACGCATATACAGGGTAACGCTGGCGGGGAACATCAAAAATCCTAACAGCACCAGGTGCGTCAGGTGCCGCCATGCTCAGCACCACAACCGACAAATATGACCCCGGAATATCGGGAACGGCGGGGCGCAGCCAGCTCAGAGTCAGCAGGGATGTTCCCAAGGTCAGCAGCGCGAGTGAAACCAGCAGAGCACGCGCCAGCGCATACCCCCGAAGAATAAAAATTCCTAGAATAACGTGCAAGAAAACGTTAGCAATAGTCAGAGCATTCCCCAGAGCAAAATTTTCAAAATGCCATGATGCTGTCAAATATATGGTGCGAAGAATAGCAATCATCATGCTGGCGCATGCGGCTACCTTCACCGCACGGGGTACATAGGGGCGCTCTAAAGTGGCTCTTGGTACGGGCGAATAATTCACTATATTCTCTTCACCCACATACCCAGAGGTTAGTGTTGTTATGGAGTATTCAGAGCGTACAGCACTGTCATAGCTCATCGGCGGTATTCCTCCTAGAGGGCTGCGGCATTGTACGAAAGCATCTAAGGTCTTAGCTGAGTGTTACGAAGAACCTCCACAACCCTTAAAGCACACGTTACAGGTTCATCAAGCAATATGACAATACTCTAGGTTTTTGGACTGTGTTTTAATATTGAAAAGCGTCGATTTAAGGCGCTTATAGTTTCATTATTTATCGGTCAGATACCCAGAAATAAAGGCTTTATGGACATACAAGAAATTATTTACGCGCAACGAGATCAGTTATAAAAAGGGTGCTGCGGCATATATTTTAACATATATGCCGCAGCACCTCACTAGTAAAAACTCTTATATCCTCAGGGAGCTAAAGCTGCTATCCTCCAGAGGAAGGCTGATTCCCCGGTGCCTGCCCCGGATGCGGTGCGGGTGCCGGATATGCATAGGGCTGCGGCATTCCGTACGGGTTATTTGCCTGGTTCCGCGCCCGTCGCACCGAAAGTACGCTGGCGAACATACCTATTCGCGGGCGGCAGCCACATCAGAATCAGGGGCAGAAGACCCACCACCAAAATGGAGATATAGATGATGACAAGTCCGAAAGCTTGACCCCGAAGATCCACCAAATCCGTAAAATTGGCAAACTCGTTGTAGCCTACGATCGAATCCATCAGGAAAAGCATGACTAAGGGCGTATTCAACACTGTAAAAACCGTCAGAACAATACGCGCCCAGTTGTATCCCAGGAAAATAAAAATTCCGAAAAAAATGTAGATGATGCTGAAGAAGATACCAAAAACAAAACGGCCTACTAGACCGACCTGCATATCTCGAAGTTCATAAAATTCCGGTTTAGCAATGAACTGTTGATAAGCGCTCTCCCCCAACGATTGACGGAGCGCTTCTATCAGGGTGTTCACCATAGAGGCCATAACGCCGTATTCGATGACGCGCAAGATGGGCATCAAGATCGCCAGGATGAGGACAGACAGCAGCAGAATCGACATTTTCGGTTTTACGGCTGATTCCGGCGGCGCGGAAGGTGACGGCGCCGCCTGATGCACCGGATTCTGCATATAAGGCTGTGAGATCTGTGAGTTTACGGGCTGGTTCTGCCCATACTGATTCTGCGGCTGGTTTGGGTATGCACCCGATGTCTGTGGAGCTTGCGGCAGCTGGGGGTCTGGGCCGGTTGGCCTGGGGTATTCATTCATCGACAATAGTCCTTACGGTTATAACGGGGTGAAGCACCGCATTGGGCTTCTTTTCGAGAATAGCGGAAAGCGCTCACACTGCCTAGCATTCGGGCTTATTTAATGACGACCAGGTTATGAGTTTGTACCTTTAGTCTGCTCTTCCGAAGCTGATTCCGTCTGAGCCGCAAACCGGTTGGCGTAGCTCTTACTACCCGCCTCCAGCGCTTTTTTAGCTTTCCAGTAGGCTTTACTATTCCGCATATACACGTTCACAGGGGTCATCCACATCAGAATCACGGGAAGAAGACCCGCCACCAAGATAGCGATATAGATAATAATGAGTCTAAAGAATTGGCCCCGAAAATCCACTAAATCTGCAGAATAGGAATCGGAAAACTTATTGTAGTCTATGCTCAAGTCCAGCAGGAAAAGCAGGACTAAGAGAGTATTTAACACAGCAAAAACAGTCAGAACAATACGCGCCCAGTTGCGTCCCAGGAATACAAAAATTCCGAGAACAATATAGATTACGCTGAAGAAAATACCAAAAACAGAACGGATTACTAGATCGACCTGTATATCTTGATATTTATGAAACGATGGTTTATCAATGACCTTTTGGTAAATCCTCTCCCCGAAAGATTGACGGAGCGCTTCTATCAGGCTATTCACCATAGAGGCCATGCTGCCGTATTCGACGAGGCGTAAGACGGGCATTAAGAGTGCCAGGATCAGGACAGACAGCAGCAGAATCGGCATTTTCGGTTTTGCGGCTGATTCCGGCATAGGCGCGGCAGAATATGTCATGGTGCAGTCCTTACACGGGTTTTATGAAATTTATAGTGTTACGTGAATACTCTTTTGAGCATACTAAAAGTTCCTTGAACACCAGCATTGTGGTTCTCTTATGAACCGAACCTTGGGGGGGCTTAGATTCTGCCACCGCCCTAGCTGGCAATCGCGGTCTGCCCGTCTACGACTGCTGCCCGGGATACTGCCGCCCGGTATTGGGATTATAACCTCTTGGCTGCTGCCCCGCATAGTAGCCTGGCTGAACAACGTGATATGCATATACCTGCTGATATTGAGTCTGTTCCATTAAACGCGCCAGCCGATATGCCTTGAGTTTGCGTACATAACGATTAGCCGGACGAAGCCACATCACAATTATCGTAAGCAGGTTAACCGCGCAGAGGGCAGCGTATAGAATCACGAGCACCCCCATATACCCCTGTACCTGTGGATTTTGAGAGATCCCCTCAATACCTGTTTGCGCGGCATTAAAAGCCCAGCATTTGAAGGCGCTCACAATAATCCCGATAACGGCAATAATTGTCAGCATAATACGCGCCCAATTCCGCCCCACATATGCGAAACAGCCGAAGAGCAGATAAAGACACGAAGACACAAAAACAGATACCAGCAGAAAGGCTGCCTGGGCGCCCGAGAGTAAAAATGCGGGAACCGCAATGGCCTCGCGATCAATATTCTCTGCATACTGTTGGGAGCTTACCCAGCGTGCCGCCTCGTTCATTAACGATGCACTGACCAGATACTCTATGATCCGTAACGCGATACATGCCAAAGCACCCACAAGAACCAGTGTCAGTACGAATGTTCGTGCAGGTTTTTCAATCTTAACCGCGTTATTGCCATATATGCCCTGAGGGGCAGCCTGAAGAGGAACTGTAGGATTCTGCCCCTGCCCCACCGCCATATGCTGCTGTAAATGCTGCACATAAGGGTTTGAAGGTTGCTGGGGTGAGGGATCTCCTGAAGCAGGGTTTGGGTGGTTGGTCATCGGCGATTCTCCTTGAGGTTTTAGCTCAATAGACTGTGAACTTATTTCTGAGAGTAGCCGACCTCAAGGACGGTTTGCAGTATTTACACCCGTATTCCATATGTGGAATATTTCTCAGCAGGTTTTCTGCGATATACAAAAGGTACCGCACCAGAGCAGAAAACATCTGGCACAGCACCCTCAAAATACTCTCTCACCTGCATATATTCCAGATAAAGAATATACTGTGGGGTGGTTTAGAACATCAGGGAATCCTCACGCTGCTCGGCACGCCATAAACTTCGCGCATGCATGTATTCGCGGGCTGCACGGCTCCAGATCAGTCCAAGAGCAATAACGCTCATCACAAGATACGGCATGCCCACATAAAGAGGCACATAAAGCGGCGACGAGTTGGAATCCAAGAGGAACTCTACTTCCTCCATAGGAGCCCCATTAAGACCGGCCATGATAACGCCCACCAGCAAGAGCACAATAAAGGTGCAGAGCATTCCCAACAGCAAGGAGGCAGTCAGCACATACGCAGCCCACCTATGCCCGCGTAAATACGCAAATAATACCACCACATGAAGCGCCATCAGCACGAAGGTTGCCATCATGAAGAATACGAGGGGAAGCTGGTCTTTGAGCGTCAGAAAAGTTTCTGATTCCCAGAGCGACACGCCCTGCAGCGGCACCGTAACAACCCAGACGATATACGAGATCAGAATGTACGCCCACATCCCTATAAATATCGTCATGATGAGGGCTGCCAGAGACACTTGAAGGGGCCTTATAGGCTTGCCCGATATCTTCGACACTAATACCGTGGCCCGATCGTCATGCGGATGCTCTGGCTGGTTTTCCACCCGGGTTTTCCCCTCTCGTACTAGTTTCTAGTGTTAGATTAGCAAGGTTTCCCAGCAAGAGACAGAAACAACGCCGCTGTGCATGTCATATCATGTCGCGCAACCACACGGTGAGTCCCGTATATACGCCCTAGCGAATACTCAATGTTGGGCGAGCAAGTATCGCACGCAGAGTATTGAACTTATACAGGGTTACACTCAGCAATGCGATTTCAAGAAGCCATAAAGCACCCAGCGCGCAGAGCACAATCATGGGGTCAAGACCCAGTGAAATACCATCCCAGTTCAAGACGAGAAGCAAGAATGTTATGGGTGAAAGTACCAGTCCAACACCAATAAAGCAGATTAGCGAAAATATTCCCCACACGGAATATACGGATGCGTCCGAAGCATCTTTAGGCGGACGCGCTAACGGCCATACCTGAACAACGGCGTAGATTGTGATAATCAGCCAGAATCCCCACCCCATATTGGTGGTGTAGCGTGCAATAATAGCGCCTTCAAAAATCCCCAAGAGAGCGAGCACTGCTAACCGGACACCGATGGTGATGTTCAGAGAACGTCGTCGTGCATTTATTGTTTCAAGGCCTACCTGCATTTGAGAGAATGCGCGGCTCAGGCTCTTCGGCGTATATGCCTGATGTGGAATACTATTCCGTCGCGGCGATACATCCTGCTCAACCTCTTGCGAGGTTTGTGATGGGGCAGGTTCTGATGCAGCGGATACTTCCGAAGAACTAGGCGCTGGCGGCGTCGGCGTGGGGGCGGGAATAAAACGTGGGGCAGGCGCATCCTGAGGTGCCTGAGGCTCGGCAGTTTTCGGTTTCGTAGCTGCCCGAAGCGCCTGACGAACCGCGCCCTGTTTCTTGGGCTGCGGCGACTGCGGGGTTGGCTCCGGCTCCCCCGAATTCTGTCGTGCATGCTCAAGGGCGTATGCGGGCGGCGCTGCCGGAACCGCGTGGCGAATCGGTGCCGTGTAGCGGGTGGGCACCGCATCCTGACCGGCCGGCGGGGCTTCGTCCCGAGGCGAAGCATCTTCGGCGTTCATGTGAGCAGGGGGAACCGCATCAGCATCATGCACGCGAGATTCGTGATCCACAGCAGTTTCCTCCTCCCCATATATCCTAATCCTAAGGATTTATACGGCTTTTCCGACGTATAAATTCCCGAAGCCGAGTGAGTTTTTTATCTACGCATACCCTATCACGGTTGGTAGGTATTCTTCGGGGAATATATGCCTCGTTTCATGCGCGATGCATACACTACAAATATAATCGAGAAAACTAAATCAACCGCAGGTGCAACCGTCGCCACTAGGGAGACTAGCGCCCCTTTATCCACGGTATGTCCCCAGGTCACCACGCTTTTTACTGTCGGGAGTAAAACCAGGGCTCCTCCCATAGTTCCCAAGGCCGAAAGCACAATCCCAATAATGTTGATAACGCGCACCCGCAGATAATGACGGTTATTTTTAACGGCTAACCAACCAAAAATATTGCAGATTGGAAAGGCCGCGATAAGCGTTACTAAAATATACCCGGGCACAATGACTATACGTTCACGTGAAAGGCATTTATCCTGATCCAATGCCCCTTTGCACGAATCAAGCGTGTCATTAATACCTGAAATAATACCCATCGCATACAGGGCAAGAAGCGCACCTACAATACCTAGACGCACCAGATATATCGATGCATATTTTCTGATTTCGGAGTTATCAGGACCCGTTGATAATGCACCAGAGTACCCGAAGGTACCAGGCATACCGTACGCTGCAGACCCGACAGTATAGGGGTTCTGGGGTACTGCATAAGCGGGCACACCAGGCTGACCCTGTGCAGGATAACCCGCCGACAAGGCTGGATGCGCCACATGGTGTTCCGCACCCCGACCCATCGACTGTATATCAGAATTATTGCCAGATACGTTTTCTACCGGCTCGTGAGCCACATTTTACCTTTCACGCCAGGAGCACTCGAATGGGGCACGGTGTGGCACCCCGCAGTGGTTATACACCGGGTTTCGTGAAGTAGTCCTTATGGTTCATCCACGAGGCATGCCGGACGAAAATAATCGAGAAAATAAGCTCTGCCACGGGTACTGCCCCAGCCACGAGGAATATGATAAGAATGGCAAGTAATCCCGAGGATCCAAACGCCGTTATCATGGCTATACCGCCCAAGAGCATTAAACCAGCAAGCACAATCCCCAAAGACGAAAGCACAATGCCAATAATGTTAATGACAAGCACCCTCACGTGGTGCTGATTTTTCCTAACGGCAAGCAGCCCAAAAATATGACATATCGGGTACGCGATTAAAATGATAAGGAAAATCGACGCCCCCGTGATTGCTGAGGTGTTATCCTCACGGCATACTCGCTGCGAGTATTCACTCCATGAGTAGCTGCCGGTTCCGCAGTCGCTAAGTTCGATGATCGCACCGATAAGGTTGAAAGTCGTCGCAACAATACCGATCGCAATAAGAGCACCCACAATACACAGGCGCAGCAGGTACATCAGCGAACGTTTGCGGACAATCTCATCGTGCGGGTTTGCCGGATATGCAGTGTACGGGTATGCGGTTGGGCTCGGCACTGCATATCCCGAATATCGGGTACGACATGCGGATTCGCATAGGGATTTTGGAGGCGTCGATGGACTCGGCGCAGGATAGCCCGGTTGTAACCCGACATACCCTGGCGCTGACGGAGGAGTCTGTTGGTTCTGGGCGTTGCCGGAGTTGTTGGGGTTTTGTTTATCCTCGGGTGAGGGATCCGACTTCGCGGTGTGCTCGCTATGTTCGTGCTGCGATGCGCCACCGGTTCCGTCGGTTTTTATGCGCGGTGCTGTCCCCCAGAATGATCGTCTACATGCGACGTTGCCGAAGATTCCTGCGGCGCAGTTCTAGGTTCCTCAGGCTGACGGGAAGAATCATCGTTTTTCATGGGGTCTGTGCTCATATGTACATCCTCGTTACCGGTAATTTTGTGTAGCCCGGCGCGCGGGTGCCTCGCTACACCAACGTTGGGTTATGTCATACACTACCACGCTTGCAAGGGAGTAACGGCTGCAATCATGGCATGTTGGGGAACGGATAAAGCTCAGGAACTCATTATGGTATATCCGAGTCTGAGCGGTGGGTGCTCTGTGCTTCGGTCTTAGTCAGCGTGTGGTCGTTGACTGCCTGGTCTTCAGGCGGAGAAAGTTCTTCTGACAGTTCGCGAGCCTCTTGGGCTTCACGTTCGGCACGGGAGGGGAACCTGCGGAAGATCAGGAAGACGAATATGAGGGAGCATAAAATCTCGATCACGAAGGAGGCCATAATCCAAATGGTCAGAATGGGGTACTGAGCCTCCCAGGAGTTTCCATAGTGTTCTTGGCCCGTGAATAAACACCAAAATATAGGCGAAAAATCCGGTGATGACGGATGCCGCCAGGGCGCTGAGCAGGTTTCCCACCATAACAAGCCCCATAGATTTATTGCGCGCATACGCGACCGCAAACCAGCCGTGCAGAGACAGGTACATGAGGGGAACCGCGCCGATAGGGTCGAGCCCGATAGCCTCGAAAAAATACACCAGCGTCAGTGCAGGCACCACGAGGAAAAGCATGCGGACAAGGTACAGGCGCCGCACGGGTGGCGGCGTGGAACAAGCCTGATCCCAAAAACCCGGGTTATATTGTTCGCTCATAGGTACCCTGTCTGCCGCTGGCGTTGTGAAGCACTGCCGGAGGCGCCATCGAGAAAGCACTCAATACTACGGTACGAGATGAAACTGAGATAACGCTGAGATTTACGCCCTGTTTACTGAAGCGTCACCAAGAGCTTGCAGAACGCAGCAAATTTCAGAGTTTATCCCTCGAAAATCCCGCGGGCACGATCCTTACGCACGGTGTGCGCCGGGAAAATTCGGCCGCTCATGCTGATGTAAACGCCCGGTTCCAGTAGGTTAAGCGCGGAAATCGCAGCCCCCAGGTTGAACCCCGCATCCGAATGCGCCATGACCGCCGGCTGCATGGCACCGGTCAGCACCACAACCTTTGACCCCAGCTCGGCGTGCTCGGCGATGTATCGGGCGGATTCGCTCATCGTGTCGGTCCCGTGGGTGATGAGAATCTGGTCATGTTCAACCGCGTTGAGGGCGGCAACGAGTTCGGCGCGGTCTTCGTCGGTTATGTCCAAGCTGTCTTTGCCGATGAGCGCGCGAATATCAAAACGAATGTCGGTGAGCACTCTCGACAGCACATCGTGCGCGGCAGGCTTGCCAATATCGAGGGTGCCCGCCACCGAGTAGAACTTATCGATAGTTCCGCCGGTTGCCAGGATAGTGATAACGTCCGGGTTTTTGATGGTGCTCATGGGCGCGGGCTCCTTAGGGGCTGAAACATCGCCGGGGTGTATCTTTGCCCCGGTACCGCATATATTCTAGGACATCGGAGCGATTTTCTTTACGCCTTGTGGGGGCACATCGTATTCTCTTATTCTCACTCCCCCTCGAACCACCTAGTCCAGACAACAATTGGGCAGTCATCACCAGGTTAGGCAATAAATTTTCCACCAATTCATCTAGGAACTTTTCGAGCTACTGCTTCACGATGTTCATGCTACAGATTTTTACAATTCGGATACATCTGTCCTAAGGTCATACCTGAGTGGCCAGAAGCCATCAAATGCTTGCTTACTGTAAACCTGAATAGGGGTAACCTCGCAGAACTGTCGTGCAGCATCGGCGCGATCTGCTTTACTGCTCTATAGTCCCGTGAGCCAGTCAGGTAAGTATCTGCTTCAGTGATTGCTTTGGACGCAGGGCGTGTTTGTCGCAACGGTATGGCGTGTGTAGATCTTCGATACCAGGATGAATTAGCGAAAGTGTATAGCGGTGTGTGCACGCTGACATGCCTTTACCTGTATCAATCTCTTTGCCAGAATATTTCTAACCATCATCGCTAATGGCACCAGTTCGTATCTCCTTATCATGTGGCTAAAAATTCTATCAATTTCTTATTGAGTCATCATTTGTCCACCAGTTTTTCGAAGTATTTAGTTACTTCAAGTGTTATACACTGGGGTAGGCGTAAACCCGCAACAGATTCATGCAGAAATTATATATTCCGTAGCATAAACCTTTAGTGGAACTACCAGAGAAAGCCTTGTCTAGCCTTAGGTTCCTTGGCAGCCGACTCCTCGATGGCCGATGTGTTGTTATTGGTACTCTCGCCGTTATTACGTTTGATGATAATACGGAAATAAGGGCACTTGCCGTTGATAGATAAGTCTTTACCATCGTCTCCCTTGCGGAATTTCACAACCTCAAACTGGGACGGGTTGTGTTTATGTAGGAATGTGATAGGAACACCCATATATCCTTCGTAGTCGGCAGGGATATCACTGGTTTTGTTAACATTAATACCGTTGAAATTATCATAGGGGGGATATTGGTGTTCATTACCGTAGTAAGTCTTGGTCAGCTTAATATCTTCATGACGCTTTTCCAGATCGAGGTTGGTTAGCCAGAGACACCCATTTGTGGCAACAATACGGTTGCCGTCCTTATCGATGTGTGCCTCCGTTCCGTAGAGCTCATAATGCTCAGGAACAATGAATCCAGAGATTGCACGCCCAAGACCGTTACCAAGCCAGACCTGATTATCTTTAATGAGAGGGAAAATTTCCTTATAGGTAATTACGTTAACATTCCCAATGGCAAGAAACTTTTTACCGAATTCCATCATGATCGCTACAAAGTCGCGGAATAAGGAGAAGGGCGGATTAGTGACCACAATATCGGACTGTTCTAATAGTTCAAGGCACTCCGGTCCACGAAAATCTCCATCACTAGAAAGCGTGGTAAAGTCCTTATTGAGGAGCTTTTCTTTGTCTGCATCCGTTCCAGCGTAGATAAATGCCTTGCCGTTTGGGTTAGTATTAGTGCGATAACACGATGCTATTAGTTTCTTCAGTCCCAGCGTCTCGAAGTTATCTACAAAATATTGGACAAAATTGCTAATTTCTGGATCATCGCAGTTGCAGTACACAACCTTGTCTTGAACAGCATTGGAGAATAACACTCTAGCTCGCGAGCAATATCTACGCTCTGAGTATAGAATTCATCGTTCTTATTCTTTTTAGCCTTATGCAGTAGTGTATTTTCAAATGCCCGTTTCATTTGAGCTGCTTTCCGTTATTTAGCTGTTGAAAAAGGTCGCTAGCCAAAACTTTCAAAGAAGTCTTAGAAATATCCAACATGATTTTGAGCATCTCCTTCGCTTCCCACTCCTTCCCATCACCCTGAGTATAAATGGATGCCGCTTGTAAGTACATCACCTTGTCCTTGTACGTCACCAGCTTGTTCTCACATAGATTGGTATTAATCGGCATCCCGTAATTTGCCGCCGTCAGACGGTCGATACGATTCAATTCGCCAGAATTATATTTAAGTGTGATCGTTGTTCCATCAGGTCGGGGTACGGTCACATCCTTAGTGAGGAAGTTCGACCCCTCTAAGAACAGAATGTAGGGGAAGTGGGATTCTGCAAGCATAAGGTTGGCAAGCTCAGCAATATTCTTATGAGAACGTTCAATCGCATTACCCGCAGCCATGATGTCTTTACCCTTCCCGGTCTTAACTCCAGCTCGAATGTTCTCTATATCCTTACCTTGGTGCTTGGCCTCAGATACAGCAATGATTCGCCACTGTTCGTTGTCATCAAGCACTTCAACAACGCCACCGTCAGGTTTAATCCTAGAATTAGATAGGAAAGAGATAACCCCGAGCTTCCGGGTCAATCTCATGAAGGACTTTGTTGATTTCTGACTTTAGAATGTGCTTGCGGGTTCGGAACGTCAGCATCGGAAACTCAATTTTGAGGGCTTCGACCAGGTACTTGGATGCAATTTCACCTACCTTGATGTCGTGTCGTTTAGCAATCTCTCCGAAGATTCCGATGACACCCTGTGAAGCTTTATGCTGAGTGGTAAGACGTGTGGATTGGTTGTTTCTTTTCATATTGTCTCTATTGTATACAATTGTGGAAAATCCACGCAGAAATAACGGATCCTCATCTACCGGTACGATAGATTCTAAAACTAACTAACTCATCACACAGGCAGAAACCGTTGCTTTCCACCGCATTACCGGACTGACCACCGTATAATTCCCCACCATCCTAACCCCGATCAGCCATACCCCTGACCTCTAAGATACCGACACTAAAACCACACGGATTCCTCTCACCCAAAAAGCTAAAGAACCCCTGTTATACATACACCAGAACCATATCGAAGAAACCTTCGCTAAACACTTCGAGGTATCCCCGCCTACTGGCAGCGGCACCATCCCCTGTTCGAAAAGATGTTACTGAAAATTCTGCGCCCGGCTATATCCACCAGAGTAGAAACTTTACTGAAATTCTCCCGGAGCCGTCATCATGGACGGCGCCCTAATACCCACCTATAACTTGGCACACCACGCCAGGTCTGCGTCTGCAGCAAACACCCCGGGCGGTAGTGGAGTGTGTGATGATCGCTCAGTGCAGTGCTAGCGGGTATTTCTTCATGCCTTGCGGAGCACGGGAATATGGTGTTGGTCGCGTGTAACCGGCAGGCGTAAAATACCCACCCGGGCGTGGAGGAGGAGTCCGCCCGGGTGGGTAAACCTCATAGCATGCGCTTATCGCAGTGGTTAGTGGTTGTGCCTGACCCGACAGCACTTACGAATTTTGCTCCGCCGTAGGTGCGGCATATGGCACAATCGTTCGCACCGACGTTGGTCCTTCCGCGGGGCTGCTGACGAACATTTCCCCGTCGAAGGTGGCGAGCCTGCGACGAATGCCTTCCAAGCCGCCGGATGCTTTGCTGCCCAGCGCATCCTGTGGGATACCACCGGCGCCGTCATCCTGCACTTCCAACATAATGAGCGATTTACCCTGCGTGATACTCACGGTAATATTTTGGGCGTTCGCGTGTTTGACGGCGTTCGTTACCAACTCCGCCGCCGCGAAATACAGCGCGGTCTCCAGCGGTTCAGGCAGACGCCCGGTCAGCGTGCTCGTGAACGTGGTCGGTACCGAGGTGCTGGCGCACAGCGAGCGCACTGCCTCATTCAGTCCGCGGTCCGCCAGCAGCGGCGGGCGAATACCCCGCACCAGTCCGCGCAGCTCCTGCAGGGCCGTCATCGAGCTGTTTTGCGCTTGGGAGAGCATCTGCTGGGCGCGTTCGGGGTCTTCTTTCATGAGTGCGGCAACCTCGTTGAGGGTCATGCCCATGGAGACCAGGTGCGCCTGAACCCCGTCGTGAAGGTCGCGTTCGATGCGTGAGATTTCATCCTGCTGAAAGTCCAGGGCATCGTTGCGGGTGTCGGTCAGGTGGCTGATGCGCTCACGCAGCACCAGTTCGGAAGAGCGGCCCAGCACAAGCTGAACCCAGCGTCCGTAGGTCCGCAGCAGAGGCAGGGCGATGATGAACGCCAGCGGGATCTGGATAATGCCCATGATTCCGGCGTACCAGTACGCATTGGGGGTGGTCATGTCAAGGAACATAGAGTGCGGTCCGCCAGGATCAACGTCAAACACAGGGATAAAATAACGCTGCCCAACCATAAGGACAATACCCCACACGCCGCTGAGGAATAGCGAGATTGGTAAAATCCCGAGGATTGTGCCAACGAAGACATTCGCAAAGTGCCAGAGCATATCGCGCAGCACCAGGCTGTCGCTCAGCCGGGTGAGGTTCTTTGCGAGGGCTGATCGAGTATTTACCGCCTTCTACGGGTTTGTACCCGCCGATCACCTCGACCCCGGCGCGGTGGCGTGCGGTATTGCGCTCTGCCTCTGCATTGAACTTCATCCAGTTCAGTATGAACGGCAGGAACAGGAAGCCAATCCCCACCAGGCACAGGCTGATGACGACGCAGAACAGAGCAAAAACATAGACCTCATAGATGGCACGAATGAAAACACCCGCCATGAGAAGAATAGTCTGCCCGCGCCCGGGCGGATTGTAGTCCCGCGCAGATGTCTGGGTGCTCAGCGGCTTGAGGTGGGAAGGCCGCGAGCTGATTGACTCCGAGTTGGTTGGCTCCGGGCGTGCGGGCTGAGGTTTGGAACTAGGTTGGGGCTCGGAACTCGACTGCGGGTCGGTGTATAGCCGCAGGATCGGTTCGGCGACGTTTTCGGTGGGCATCGTGCCGCCTCCTGTCGGTAATCCGTGGTGGTGTGGTTGCGTTTCCATATAATTAATAGTGTCACCGAAGGGCTGGCTCCGTCATGGGTGCTGGCACCACCTTTTTCCGCAACGTTGTATCGGAGGGCGGATGCGCATCGTCATAGCCGAAGACCAGTTTTTGCTCCGGCAGGGGCTTGAGAATCTGTTTACCCGCCACGGTTTTGAGGTTGTTGCCGCCGTGGATGATGGGTCGTCGCTCACGGATGCGGTGCTCACCCACCGCCCGGATGTTGCGCTGATCGACATTCGCATGCCGCCGACCTTCACGGATGAGGGTTTGCGTGCGGCGGTTCAGATTCGCAAGCAGATTCCGGGGCAGCCGGTGCTGATTCTTTCGCAGTATGTGGAGCGCCTGTACGTGGATGAGCTGCATATGGACGGCGGTTTGGGCACCGGCTACCTGCTCAAGGACAGGGTGTTTGACGATGCCGGGTTCGTGCGCTCGGTCAAGGCGGTTGCCGCGGGTGGCGTGGTGGTAGACCCGGAGACCCTCAAGGAGCTGATGGAGCATCGGGCGGTGCAGCAGCGCTTGGAGCGGCTGACCTCCCGCGAGCTTGAGGTGCTGACCCTCATGGCGGAGGGCCTGTCAAACGGTGATATTGCCGAGAAGTTGTTCGTGGCGGAAAAGACCGTGGCGAAGCACATTAACACCCTTTTTGCGAAGCTCGACCTGCCCGATACGAACAGCAACGCCCGCCGCGTGCAGGCCGTACTGCATCTGCTGCGGAATGGGTGACACTTTCGGTTTAGCCTAGTTTTCTATTTTGCATCCTGCGGTTATTTAAGTCGCCAGATGCACAATAACTCGCCCGATAGACTTCACGATTGTAATTACACAAACGCTTGAACCGGTCTTATGCACCGCGTATAGTCGCCTACTACGGAGCTAAACCTGATGGAAGGAGTACATGATGCGTGCAAACTACCCTGAACTCGCCCCCGAGTCCTATAAGGCAATGATGGCGTTAGAAGGTACTCTCACCCTGGAAACCGCTCTCAAAGAGCTCGTCAAACTGCGCGTCTCACAGATTAACGGATGCGCTTTCTGCACCGATATGCACGCCAAGGAGGCCAAACTCAACGGTGAGCGGGAGCTGCGGCTGTATCATGTGCCAGTTTGGCGGGAGTCCAATCTCTTTACTGAGAAGGAACGTGCAGCCTTGGAATGGGCCGAAAAACTAACTCGCCTGGATAACGGACATGTGACCGATGCAGATTATCAGGAGGTTCGCCAATACTTTGATGACAAAGAGCTGGCAGAGCTCACCTTCGTGATCACCGCTATTAACGCTTGGAATCGTCTGGGCGTGGCATACGCCGCCGTTCCCGGAAGTGCCGACAAAATGATGGGTCTGGATAAAGCAGGGCTGGAATAAAGAATCTGTTACACGATCCGATCGGGTCTGTCTGCAACCGATTTAGCCTTGTGAGCGGTTGTGAACTAATACATGGTTTACATAGTTAGGTTTACTTCTAGCGTTTTTTACATTATTTCTTGATATTTATTTTTATGGCAGATATATCCACTAATATACCAGCACGACTCAAAGGGTCTTCAATAGCATGCCTATTGCTAAAACATGCTCCCGAAGACCCTTGAGTCGAAAATATATTTTATTTTCAGAAATCTAATACATTAAATAAAATGCAAAAGATAAAGGTGCATTAGTTACCGTGCTGCCGATAGGGGAACAACCGGTAAGATATAGCTATGCTTCCAAACCGTGACGGGATAGGAAGCCTCACTCGTCGTCATGGCGTCCTGATCGTATGCAGTAAGGTGAACCTGGTACTTGTGGTTCGGGTTAATCTTAGTGCCATCAACGTTCACATGCAGGTCAAAGTGTCCATCACTACTAATGCTAGACCCGGCGGCACTGGTGCTAACGTCATCATCAACGACGTTCCCGGACTCATCAAGCTCCTGAACGCTCAGAGAGTAACTGAAACTGGGGTTATTGTCATACCAGACACCTCGCACGTTCAGAGCATTGTCAGTTTTCTGCGAGTCAATGAATCCGTCAACAGAGTCGATCACAACAAAGATGTTCTCTACAGGAGCACTAGGCTGACCTACCTGCCTCTGACCATTTTGCGATGCAGAATTCGAGTCGTCCTGAGAAGCGTTAGCGCCTTGCTGCTGGCCCTGCGATGCGCCGTCAGATGCAACCTGCGTAGCACCACCCTGAGCCTGCTGACCTTGACCATTAGTACTCTGCTGCTGACCCTGTGCATTCTGGGATGCAGAGCTTGCACCCTCACCCTGAGGACTTACAGGCGCTGCATTTGCCTGCGCGAGCGGAAGAACCGTCACACCCGCAAGGGTGAAAATAGCAGCTCCGGTCATAGCCGGACGAGAATAGCGAAAAGCCATCATAAACTCCATTCATCGGTGACATGAACAATTCAACCCTAAACATAATTCAGGACCGAGACACAAGAGATACCGAGGAATCATCACAATAATTATTCTGAGAACGAACTTTTTTACACCAATATAGGCTATAGCTGGGTTAACAGCTCTGAACAGTTCAATGTATTTCATTCATCGATGAATGGGATACTGATAAATGTAATATATTACTAGATTTAAGTATAGAATGAACATTATTTCTTGATATTTATTTATGGCAAATATGCCCGCTATCAAAGTGCCAGCGCAACTCAAAGGGTCTTCAACAGCATGCATATCACTAAAACATGCTCCCGAAGACCCTTTGAGCCGAAAAATATATTTTTATTTTTCAGAAATCTAATACACTAAACAAAATGCAAAAGATAATGCGGTGTATTAATTACCGTGCTGCCGACAGAGGAACAACCGGAATATAGGTACGGTTCCAAACCACGATGGGGTAGTACGCGTAACTCGCTAGTTAAGGTATCCCCGATCGAACGCATCAATGTAGACTCGGTAGTGGTGGTTCGGGTTAATCTTAGTACCATCAACAATCGCGGATATACCGAAGTCCCCATCCGACCTAATCGCTAGACGCGCCGCCGGTGCTAACGTCATCATTAACGATGTTCCCGAACTCATCAGTTCCTGAACACGCAGGTCGTACTCTCACACGGTCGATATCATTGATCCCCGTAGTCTCTACAGTCAGAGAGTTATCAGTCTTCTGCGGGTCAATGAATCCATCGACAGAGGTGATCCCAACAACCGCAGGGGCGGAGGGCTGGCTCTGACGGCTCTGATTATTCTGTGACGCAGACTTCGAGTTTGAGCTGCTCTGGGATGCGGGTGCACCCTGAGCCTGCTGACCCTGGCCATTAGCATTGGCACCCTGCTGCTGATCCTGAGATGCACTAGGCTGGCCCTGCTGCTGGCCCTGACCATTCTGAGATGCAGAGCTTGCACCCCGACTCTGAGGAGCCTGCTTATCCTGACCGCTGGCATTAGTACCCTGCTGATCCTGAGATGCGCTAGGCTGAGCCTGCCGCTGTTCACCGCCGGATGCAGCTTGCGAAGGATCCTGTGTCGCGCCGCCCTGTGTTGCACCATTCTGGCTCTGACCGCTGGCGTTAGTACCCTGCTGATCCTGACCGTTAGCACTCTGCTGCTGACCCTGACCGTTAGCGTTAGCGCTCTGCTGCTGATCCTGGGTTGCACCATCCTGGTTCTGACCACTGGCGTTAGCACCCTGCTGGCCCTGACCGTTAGCATTAGCGCTCTGCTGCTGACCCTGATCCTGACCGTTCTGTGCTGCAGAATTTGGCTGTCCCTGTGTGGCTCCAGAACGTGCCTCATCCTGAGGGGCTTGCAGGCTGCGTTTGCGTCTGCGCGAGCGGAAGAACCGTCACACCCGCAAGGGTGAAAATAGCAGCTCCGGTCATAGCCGGACGAGAATAGCGAAAAGCCATCATAAACTCCATTCATCGGTGACATGAACAATTCAACCCTAAACATAATTGAGGACCGAGATACAAGAGATATCGAGGAATCATCACAATAATTATTCTGAGAACGAATTTTTACGTTGATATAGAAATATTCAAGTTATTTAGTCAAGGCTTTATGAAAAATTTCTCCATTAAGTTTTTTGCAGAAAAATATAGCCTGCTTCTCGCAAAGCAGATTTGAGTTAATCAGGCTCCCCGATCTAAAAGGACCTTGATCGTGAATCAAACAGTGAAAAGTGCGTTTTATTCACATAAACACTCCTTTTACACGAGAGGGTGGAAGGGGCAAGAAAAGCCCGCCGCATCCGACAGGCATACCGGATGCGACGGGCTTTTGCTATGTGCGCCCTGTGGGGCTCCGAACCCACGACCCTGCGTGATTAAAAAGTCCGTAGCTCTACCAACTGAGCTAAAGGCGCGCCGTCCCGCGTGAACGCGAAGACATCATCTACTACACTACAAATCCGTCACGAGTCGCCTTCGCTAGATATGATTTTTCGTCCGGCTGAATCCTTCGAAAAACTCGTGCCCGCCGTTACACTAAACACCTATGGCTCATCGTGCACATCATCGCCCAGTATCTCAACCCAGCGAAAAGTTTGAGCGCCGCGTCGGCGGTGAAGATCCCGCCGCCCGTGATGAGGCGGCGCATACGTCTGCCCGCATTCTGCTGGAGCGCGGACGCCAAAATTCTGACCCGAAGGTTGCCGCCCGACTCATAGACTTCACTGACGAATACGGTATTGAGGCGCTTGCGCAGCTCTGGTCTCATTCACCCGCGCGTTCCCTCCCCGGGGCGCTATGGCGCATGTATTCCCTGCGCGACATGGTACGACGCTATCCGAAGGCCACCGCACAAGCGTTCTCTACCGGTATGGGTGCCGATTACCGTTCGCATCTGCTGGCAGGGGTGCCAGACCACCGGGCGCCTCCGAGGTCGTCAAAAACGGCGGACAAAAATTCTGGCCGGGCTCTACAGCGGCGATATTGATATAGCTCTCGAACGTTTTGCGGCGTTCGCGCGTGTGGTGGCACTGGGGCTGCGCTCAACTATGAGCGTGCAGATATAGCCGACTGTCCGGTAACCCGCAGGAGTGCATCCGCCCAGTCACGAGGTTCGCCGCGAAGGCATTGAACGCATGTTCCGCGTGCCCGAACAATACCGAAAAACTCGTGAAAATCGCCGAGGATTTGAGGCGACCGCCGCGCACTGGCGGGCAAGCGGCGGACTCGAAGCATTGTAGCTCCCGCACAGTACTCGCGCGCTATCATCCCGGGAAAATACAGGATTCCGGAACTGATGCCGGTGTTCTGCTGAGCTCATGTACCTTGACGGAGGCTCGGCGCGGGCGGATAATCTAAGACAAGATGTCGGGTTGCTAATAGGTAGCCCCGGGCTCCAAATCATTTGCCGCTTCGAGCGGCCTTCCGCCGAGAGGCGCTCCCAGCCCGACATCGCTGGCGTTCACGGCGGGAAGGCTGCCCAGCGTAGCCTTCCCGCTGTTGTATTCTCAAGCCGCCGCGCGTGAAGTATCAGACCCGCGCACCCTAAGCACACCCGCGTTAGACTGTAAACTATAGTTGCACCGCATCTTTCCGAAGCTCAACAGCTCACTCACCTCGCTTGCACAAATCTCCCGGTGCAGGTGGCGGAGGCGGCGGCGCTCCTCTCCGAAATGGTTGGCTCATCTACCTCCGAATACCCCGAGGCTCTTCGACCGCATGCTGGTGCACGAGGCGAACTCGACCGACCTGTTCTTCGCGACCCTCACCACCGTGCGAAGCTCATTTTGCCACCCGGTACCCCGCGAAGACCTCTGCACGCTGGCCCGCAAACTCACGAACGCGGTCGAAAAAGCTCACGAGTGCCGCGCACATCCTTTATCTGCACAAAATTGACGGTTTGCCCGCATATCACCGCGATACTCGACATTATTCAGCGGCAGGCGGTGCTGACCGAGGCAGTAATTCCCAAAGCTCGCCGATATTAAGGGCCTGGATAACTATTGGATGGATATGCTGCGTATCTCGCGCCAAAGCCGTTCGTACCGCCGAAGAATACGATGCAGAACTCGCCGAACGCTTCCTCGATGGAACGCCACCGCCGGTACACCAAGTTCATTGCCCAACTGGTTGGAAGCGGCGAATGCGATGCGCGGCGTGTCCTCTGAGATCGGGCGACTATCGTGCAGGAGTCCCTGGTGGTTCTGCTCAGTATTCTGTGTGTGGGCGCGTTTCTTTCCGCGATTTTTGTGACCGGCATGCACGATGCCTCCAATGCGATCGCGGTGCCGGTGCCGCACCCGCACGATGGGCGATACCGCGGCTCTGATTACCGCCGCGCTGTTCAACGGGATCGGCGTGTTTGCGGCGTATCTGCCTGATTACCGATATGAGTGTGCCCTGGATTGCCGTTCCCAGCGGGCATTTGGGCCTTCCGGGGCTGACCGCCGCGCTTATCACCGCCGCCTTATGGGGTGTGGCGACCTGGGCCTTACGCATGCCAGCTTCCTCAACGCACGCCCTCATCGGCGCCCTTGCCGGGGTGGCGTGGTATGCCCGGGTTGATGGCGAAGGCTCACGGTTTATCCCCGCGATTTTCGATGCCACCCTGCTGCCGCTTCTTTACCTGCCGCCCCTGATTTTCCTCCTCTCCTGGCTTTTAGTGCTCCCGTTTTACCGACTAGCTATCCGTTCTTCACCAAGCAGCGTGAACCGGCATTCGCGTGAGGTGCTGGCAGTGTCGGCATCCGCAATTTCGCTTCTGCACGGTATGCAGACCGGGTACCTCGTACCTGTTGGTGCTGCACGTTCTGGTGCGGTTTTTCCAGCTTCCCACGCGGGATCTTCTCCCCTGGCATGTGCTCACTATTGCGCTGGCTCTGGCGGCGGGCACGCTCACGGGTGGGCGGCGCATCGGCTACACCTTCGCCTACCGTATGGTGCGCTTAGATCCAATGCGCGGCGCGGTAGCTCAAAGCGAACCACGGCTCTTATGCAGGCGCTCGGGTACTTCCTGCTGCAGCTGCCGTTCTCGTCTTCGCACCTGGCGACCGCATCCGCCCTGGGGGCTGGGGTGAATCAGCGGTTTAACTCGGTGAAGCCGAAGATCGTTGCGAACATTATGCTGACCTGGTTTGTCACGCTTCCGGCATGTTTTTGTGTGCGATCGCCCTCATGATGGCTCTTGATGGCATATTTGGGTAGAATTTTTACCCCAATGTGGGCTGGAAATGCTCGCTTATTCCCGCGCAACTCCGTAGAATTCTAGACAACCCTATATATTTCCGCCCTAGGTGCCTTATGCACAGGCCTTATATATTCTTTGGAGAGCTTTGTTTTCCTCTGTCGCCGTCATTGTACGCACGAAAGATCGCCCGGTCTTTCTCGCACGTGCCCTGCAGAACATCGCCGAGCAACGGTATACGCAATACACCGTGTACGTGGTCGATGACGGCGGAAATCAGGAAGAATCTCAGCAGATTATTGACCGCAGCCCGGTTGCGGCACAGACCGTTCTTCTTCATGCTGCGGGCGGCAATATGGAAGCGGCCTCTAACCTGGGCGTGCGCTCCAGCGAGTCTACCTATATCGCCATTCACGACGACGATGACCTGTGGGATCCCCAATTCCTGGAACGTACCGTCGCAACCCTTGATGAGACCGGCGCCGATATGTGCGTGGTACGAATTATCGAGCGTTTTGAGCAGCAAACCGAGGACGGTTTTATTGTTCTGAACGAACGCACCTTCCACGAAGATCTGCCCGCCATGGGGCTGCAGTTCCTGTTCCGCACCAACCGCGCGGTTCCGATTGAGTACTGTACCGCCGCACCCTGCACGAGAAGGTGGGGTATTTTGATGAGGAACTTCCCGTGGTGGGCGACTGGGAATTCAATATGCGCGTCGCTATGGCCGGTGAGGTTCAGCTTCTGGACGAGCCGCTGGCGTACTGGTGTAAACGCCCCGATGCGACGGGTTCTGCCGCCAACAGCGTGAGCCACGAGCAGCAGCATCGTATCTTTGATGCGCAGGTGCGCGCCAACGCGATCTGTGAAGACCTTGCCGCCGGGGCGCATATCGGGCCCTACCTTTACCAGGCGCACCTGACGAACGAACTTGACGGCCGTCTATTGGAAACTCTAGAGGCGCTTCAAGACGTTCAGGAGCGTTTGGAACGTCTCGAAACTATGCAGCAGGAACAGTGTGAGCGGCTGCACCGCATGGAGCGGGCGATGTCGTGGAGTGGCAAACTTTCGCGTTTGCGTGCCGTTTTTTCGCCTAAAGATTCATCAAGCAAATAGGTACGCATATGACTCGTGTTCTTGTTGTTTGGCGATATTGGCCAGCCCGTCTCACCATGTGGGGACGAGGCTATGACGATCAGCACCGCCGAACACCTGGCGGATGCCGGAATGCAGGTTATCTTAGCAACCCGTGACGCCGAGCAGAGCAAGCGTTATCTGGGGGCTCGGGGTTCGTCTGCATACGAACATATGCCGTTTTTGCTGTTCCCATGGGCACCCGCCAAGCGCGAGATCACGCTGGAACGCCTCGAAGAATTTTGGTGAGCGGTCTTATGCCGGATCTGCCCTGATTTTTGCCCGTCAGCAGCAGCATATCCGCGATTTTGCAGAGGGCATTCAATCGGTGGATGCGGTCGTCATTTCCGGCGGCGGCAACCTGAATTCGCGCTACGGCTGGCTGCTGTATGAGCGCACCGCTATCGCATTAGTGGCGCAGTATGCGAAGATTCCGGTCTTTGTTTCCGGGCAGTCGATTGGTCCCGTGCTTTCCCCGCGCGATGAGGAAGTTCTGCTGCGTATGCTGCGTTCGGCAACCGCGCTTGCAGTGCGTGAGCGCAGCTCCTACGAGTGGTGCCGCGAGCACGATCTTAAGGCGCTTGCGGGTGTGGATGATGCCAGCGACTACCGGGCACATACCCCCGAGATAACGCTCGACTATGCCGATGCGCGGGTTGAGGTTCCTGAGCTTCCCGAGCGTTATGTGTGCGTGACGGTGCACGAGGTTTCGGGGAGCAAAGTACACGAACTAGCCGCTTTATTAGACAAGATTTACTCCGAGTATGGGCTGGCGGCGGTCTTCCTGGGGCATATGGGCGACCCGGCGTCGGAGGGCGGGCGCACCGGTGACTATAAGGCGCATGAGCTGGTTACCGCATCCATGACATCCCCTGCGGCGGTGATACCGATTCTGCACGCGGATGCGACGGTGCGCATCCATCAGGGTGCCGCGCTAAATATCACCGACCGGTACCATCCCGCGGTTTTTAGCCTTAGCGCCGGTATTCCTGCGGTTGCGCTGGTGCCCGATGCGTTTACCGAGATGCGGATTTGCGGGGTCATGGGGCATTACGGGATGCAGAATTTTATGACTCCGCTTCATATGCTCGGCACCGACATTCCCGAGAAGCTCATTGCGTCTGCGCTCTCACTCAGCAGGGGGCAACGCCAAGAGCTGCGGGTGCGGCATGAGGCAGTGACCGCGCTGCTTCACGCGTGGCGGGAGTATCTTGCGGCCTCTGTGCGCGGGGAGAGGCAGGCGCATATGCCGGAGGGTATTTCTGCGGCTGCGGCGATTCCCGCCCTGGAACCGTCCCTAGAGGCGATTAACAATGCGGTGCGTGAGCTTTTGCTGAAGACTTCGCTGGCCGAAGGCAACGAGTGGGCACTTTCGGATCGCATGCACTCGTGGGAGGCGCATATGCGGGGTGAGTTTGAGCGTGCCGAGGATGAGCTGCAGGCGTTGAAGCGTTCGCGGATGGTGCGGGCGGCGCATCGTACCAGTCGGCAGGTGCAGGCGATGCGGCATATCGGGAGCCGGTTCCGGTAGCCTTACCGCCCCTAACCTCTTTTAAAAAGAGCCTTGCCAAACATCAGAGATCCCGCT
>BNJS01001195.1_pt1 | contig 210747 bp, 278 predicted proteins | sample 8540461 | NCBI WGS metagenome assembly BNJS01 (sample SAMD00202454, study PRJDB9452) | human saliva metagenome | isolation source: human saliva | place: Japan
TGGTTTTTGACTCCTTCTGCTAAGTCGATTTTGTTAAGGTATGGAAAGGATAAAAAAATAAGCTACATCGGTAGCATGACGGAGGATAGGTTTACTCTTAATACAATAAAAAGGCTACACCAAAATTTGACTTTGGTGTAGCCTCTTGTAAGATGAACGCTTAGGCTAGTCTTTCTTTACATTAGGTAGTTCTAGTCCGTAGCCTCCTCTTTTATCTTCGCCCTTAAGAGTTAAGGCTAGAATAACAGCGATAAGGCCAAAAACAGCAAATACAGCCATTGTGATGCTGTAGTTATTGAAAGTTGCATTTACCTTACCAATAAGTATAGGGACTAAGCTTAGCCCAATATTCTGAATGTAGAAGATAATGGCGTAAGCTGAACCTAGTTGTTTCATCGGAACAATCTTAGGTACTGATGGCCACATAGCACTAGGTACAAGCGAGAATGCTACACCCCAAAACGAGCATGACTATTACAGCAAACCACCAGAAATTGAGTATTGGTAGAGCGAATAGAATATGAACGACAAGTAGCATAAATGAGCCGATAATCATAAGTGTAGCTCCTTTGCCTATGCGGTCATAAATACCTCCGAAGAGAGGGGTGAGCAGGATTGTACCAAAAGGAAGGAGAGCAGGAATAAATCCAGCAAACTCTTGCTCTACATGGTATTTCTCAATCATAAGTTTAGTCGCAAACTTGAGGAAGGGAATACTCCTGCATAGAAACAAAGGCAGAGTAGGGTAATGAGCCAAAATGCTCTGTTGGTTACGATAAACTTAATGTCGCTGAGCTTAAAGCCTTCATCATCACTATCTTCTGTTGCTTGTTGGTCCTTCTTAAGTAGTGCTTCTGAGTCATCTTCCTTTTTATCCATGACTACATAGACGAAGTAAGACAAGAAGCCGATGAGGAGTACAATAAGTCCCTACAAGTACAGGTGCTGAAGGGTCACCTTCATAGCGGTGCGCAATGATAGGGCTAACACCCTAGAGCAGCGGCTGTCCCTAGACGAGCCATGGCCACTTGTAAACCTAAAGCTAAGGCCATTTCTTTGCCATTAAACCACTTGACAACGATTTTTGGAGACTGTGATACCCGTTATTTCAGCTCCTACACCAAATATAGCAAAGCCTAAAGATGCGAGTACTACTTGAGCATTCATGCCTAATATCATTTGCCCTCCAAAGTCAGTTTTGAATGCATAGTATTTGATAGCAGCACCAGCCAACATAAGGAAAGTTGAGAGTATTCCAGTAAATCTGATACCCATCTTATCAAGGATAATACCTCCAAAGAAGAGCATCAATAAGAATACATTGATGTAGCCATAGGCTCCAGAGAAAAAGCCGTAATCCTCAGATGACCATCCTTTAGAACCGGTTAGAATGCTTTCAAGTGGAGAGATGACGTCGGTAAGAAAATAGCCGCAGGCCATAGTAATGGAGACAATCGCTAACGCTCCCCAACGAGCAGCGGGATTATCTCGCAATGTCTGTTGAATTTGTTGAGTCATGGAAATAAAGGGTTATTTTGTATTGTTTGTATTTAAGAAGGAAAGAAGGTCTGCTACAACAAAATTGCTACCTCCGATAAAAATTAAGTCTTCTGTGGTCGCATGCTGTTGTGCTTGCTTGAAGGCAGAGGCAACGTTAGGGCATGCTTCACCTTTTAGTCCAAATTCAGAAGCTAATTTTTGAAGTTCCTTTTCGGGTAATGCTCGAGATACTTGTGCCTTAGTGAAGTAATAGCTGTAGTGCTTAGGAAATAACTTCAACACTGCCCGAACATCCTTATCTGCAGCCATACCAAGTATGATGTATAAACGCTTATACTTAGTTTCAAGTGCTGATAGCTGTGAGACTATTGTCTTGATACCGGCTTCATTATGTCCAGTATCGCAGACGACAAAGGGCTTCTCTTGGAGTGTTTGCCATCTTCCTTGAAGACCTGTAAGCTCTACAACATTGGCGAGACCACGTTGTATAGCATCATCAGATATATTTAGTTCCCGTTTAAGTGCCGATAGTGCAGTAAGTATGGTATAGATATTTTTCTTTTTGAGCATCTCCACGAAGTTCAAAGCTTAGATTCTTGATATCTTTGTGGTGAATGCTATAGACCATACTTGGAGTACGCTCAAGCTTAGTGATGCCACTATTGTATTCCGCTTCAAGGTATTCCGCTTCCATTTCCTCTGCCTTTCTATAAAAGACAGAGCGCGTATCCTTATCTAGACCTGGACCAAGGACGACAGGAATTTTATGTTTGATAATTCCGGCTTTCTCTTGTGCAATTTCTTTGAGGCTTGTCCCCAGATACTGTGTGTGGTCAAAGCTAATGCTTGTGATTACACTAAGTATGGGCGTTATGATATTCGTGCTATCAAGTCGACCACCTAAACCAACCTCAATAACAGCGACATCAACTTGTTGGTCTGCAAAGTATTTGAAAGCCATCATGCTTGTTAGTTCAAAAAATGATGGCTGATACTTTTCTACTAAGCTTTGAGCTTCTTCCGTGAAACGACATACATAATTCTCATCAATCATAGTCCCATTGATGCGAATGCGCTCACGGAAGTCTAGTAGGTGAGGTGATGTGAAAAGTCCTACTCGGTAGCCAGTAGATTGAAGTACGGCTGCAAGCGTATGAGATGTACTTCCTTTCCCATTTGTTCCTCCCACATGTATTGTGTGGTACTTTTTTATGTGGGTGCTTGTAATACTCATCTAATGCAAGCATTCGGTCAAGACCAGGCTTTAGTAGCACTACCCCCGACCCTGCTGAAAGACGGGGTAGCTGTAAAAAGGAAATCTATCGCTTCTTGATAGGTCATAGCGGTGCTTAGATTTCTTTGATGTAAGCTCTGCGCGTTTTTGTGGTGAATACGCTCAAAGTAATTCCATTGCATCTGTACAGCCGCATTAGTCTCAAGCTCAGGATTACTCTCAGCATACTTGATGCCTGCCTTTTGGAAGACTGGGATTAAGTCGTCAAATAGTAAGGCATTGACGCCTTTATTCTGATATTCAGGAATAACTCCCACAAGGTAGAGGTCAACAACGGGATTTCCCTTGAGATATAGGTCTTTCGCTAAATGGAACCAGCCAAAAGGATACATCTTTCCTTTTGCCTTCTGTAAGGCTTTACTTAGGTTTGGAATAGTAATCGCAAATGCAACCACTTGGTCATCTTCTTCTCTAACTATAAGGGTGACGAAGTCAAGATGAATCATTGGGATATACTGCTTAACGTAGTAGTCTATCTGTGCTTTGCTGAGTTCGGAGAAGCCATAAAGTACGGAATAGGCTTTATTAAGCGTATCAAAGATGCGGTGAGCATAAGGCTCTACCTCCTTACGAGTCTTGAACTTAACTGTTTTTAGTCCGTACTTTTGGCGTACGATATTACTGATGCGCTGGTGCTTCTCTGGGATTGCATCAGGAATCATAATCTTGAATTCCTTCCAATCTTGGTCCTTAATGAAGCCCAAGCGTTCCATATGTCTAGGATAATAGGCATAGTTGTAGATGGTTGCCATCGTTCCTATTTGGTCAAAGCCCTCTATAAGCATACCTTCATGGTCAAGGTCTGTGAAGCCCATAGGTCCTTGAAGCATATCTTTCTTATGGCTTTTTGGCCCACTTCGTAACTGCAGCGAATAGAGCGTCTACGACCTCATCATCATTGATAAAGTCTACAAAGCCGAAACGCGCATTGTTCTGATTCCAAGTATCGTTGGCTCTGTGGTTGATAATCCCAGCTATTCTACCAACGATTTCTCCATCTCGGTATGCCAAAAAAATAAGCTGCCTCACAGAATTGGAAGGCCGGGTTTATACGAGGATTAAGCGTATCTAGTTCGTCTTTGATAAGCCCGGGTACGTGGTAAGGATTCCCTTTGTAAAGTTTCAGATTGAACTCTACAAATTTCTTCATATCCGAAAGCTTTCATGTATTTGTTTTTACTTCTATAGACATATTCATTTCTATCTTAATACTACAAAAATTAAGTAATCATTGGAGAAAAGCAAAACGTTTGATTTTTAGGAAATTAGTATATGCGAAAGTCTTCATCAGTGAGTGCACGCACTTAAATTTATACTTACGCATGCTTAAGTTCAGCACTCGGCGAAGTCTGTGCAGACTACACGTGTAGTCTGTACAAACTTCAGTCAGTAGTTTGTACAGACTTCAGCTGAAGTCTGCAGATTACTCTGTAAGTATATGATTTATAGTTAGTAACTAGTCTTGTTTTGAATAGTTTTTTTATTTCTGTTACATGACAAGGTCTCTTTGTTCTCTTGTATCTCATATAATGATATCGTATTGATTAAGGATTAGTACCTTTGCAGGCAAGAGTATTATTTGAACATTAGAAATACAAAAAAATATCACAATGGCAGATTGGAAGGATAGGTTAGGGGTACTCTATAGTACTAATCCAGATTATCAATATCAGACTAATGATAACGAAGAGGACGAAACACTAGAGCCAGCACAGCAAAACTTACGTATTAGTCTTAGCAAGAAGCAGAGAGCGGGTAAGGAGGTTACTCTGATAACTGGCTTTGTCGGTACCTCTGACGACTTGAAAGAGTTAGGGCGTACGCTTAAGACTAAATGTGGTGTGGGTGGAAGTACCAAAGATGGAGAGATTGTTATTCAAGGCGACCAGCGTGCAAAAAGTTAAAGAGATACTTCTCTCTATGGGATATAAAAAGACAAAAGGATAGAGGTGTATTTTACTCTATTGGACTTAAAGTAAAATAGCGGTCTTGAGATTTAAACCTCAAGACCGCTGTTATATTATTCGGTATTATATTGAACTTATTTGAGAGCATTGCATAATACGGCACTCGCTGCGTTATTATCGACATTCAGGTCCCGTCATTTACAAGAGTAAACTCCTGCGCCTTCAGTCTCAATGCCTTGCAATTACCGCATTTCTGCAAAGTCTCACAAAAGGACAAGTGAAACTTGTCCTTTTGGAGACCGCCCAGCGGTCTCTTATTTATATTCTTGCCAGCTCTTAATCTTAATAGCTTCAAGCGGAGTAGTGCAGAAGACCGTAATGAAGGCCGATGCTAAGCGAGCATTCGTTAGCAAAGGTACATTTAAGTCAATTGCTGCACGACGTAAGCGATAACCATTTGTTAGCTCCCCAACTGTAAGATTTTTATTGATATTGACTACCATATCAATTTTCTTCTCATGCAGAAGTTCTAGTGCTTGAGGTTGTTTGCCTTCATCGCTTGGCCAGTAAACGAGGGTAGACTCTATGCCATTCTCAGCTAGCATGTCATGCGTTCCTTGTGTGGCATAGAGCTTATAGCCCTTGTCAAAGAGTAGACGAGCAGAATCTAGCATATCCACTTTCTGCTTATATCCGCCTGTTGATAGTAGAACGCTTTTTTCTCTGGGATACGATAGCCAACAGAAAGCATACTCTTGAGTACTGTTTCATTAGTATCATCTCCGATACAGCCAACTTCTCCCGTACTCATCATATCTACGCCTAATACAGGGTCTGCCTTTTTGTAGACGAGCGAATGAGAATTGAGAGGCTTTTGATGCCGACATAATCCAAGTCAAATGCACTCTTCTCAGGTTTCTCAACGGGTAAGCCTAGCATGATGCGAGTCGCGAGGTCTATGAAATTAATCTTTAGAACTTTGCTCACAAATGGGAAGCTACGAGATGCTCTTAGGTTACATTCGATTACCTTTAATCTCATTACCCTTGGCTAGGAATTGGATATTGAATGGACCTGAGATATGTAATGCGTTTGCGATTTGGCGACTGATACGCTTGATGCGTCGCACAGTCTCTACATATAACTTCTGCCCAGGGAACTGGATAGTAGCATCTCCCGAGTGTACCCCAGCGAATTCAATGTGTTCACTAATTGCGTACACGATAATCTCACCATCACGAGCGACAGCGTCAATCTCTACTTCTTTGGCGTGCTCAATGAATTGGCTAACCACTACAGGATGCTCCTTGCTGACATTGGCTGCTAGTTCAAGGAAACGATATAGCTCCTCTTGGTTAGAGCAGACATTCATCGCAGCTCCCGATAGAACATAACTAGGACGAACAAGAACAGGGAAGCCAACTTCAGTAATAAATTCATCAATATCAGATAGAGTAGTTAGCTCCTTCCATCTAGGTTGGTCTACTCCTAGTCGGTCAAGCATAGCACTGAACTTATGGCGGTCTTCTGCTCCGTCAATATCTTCAGCTTGCGTACCGAGGATAGGAATGTTCTGATGTGCAAGTTTGAGTGCTAAGTTATTAGGTATCTGACCTCCTGTAGAAACGATAACGCCCTTAGGAGTTTCAAGGTCTAAGATATCGAGGACACGCTCCAGTGTTAGTTCGTCAAAGTACAATCTATCTGTGATATCGTAGTCAGTGCTAACTGTTTCAGGATTATAGTTAATCATGACTGAGCGGTAACCTTCACGGCGAATAGTCTGCAAGGCATTGACTCCACACCAGTCAAACTCTACCGAACTACCGATACGATAAGCTCCCTGACCCAAGAACAACTACTGATTTACCATCGGCCTCATAACTAATGTCATTGGTCGTACCGTTGTACGTCAGATATAGGTAATTGGTTTCAGCTGGATATTCGGCTGCGAGTGTATCGATTTGCTTAACTACAGGACGAATACCATGTTGAAGACGTAAGGCTCGTACTGCAAGTGAAAGCGCATCTCCATGTAGTCCTTCTTGACCGACGAGTTTTACCTATTTGGTAATCTGAGAACCCTTGACGCTTAGCATGGCGTAGTAGAGCAGGTGAGATTTCGCTTAGGCTTGGTAATGATGATAGCTCATCTGTAGTTTGCTTGATGCCAAATAGTCTGTCAAGGAACCAGCGGTCAATTTTTTTGTAAGTTCATGTACTTGGTCTACTGTGTAGCCTTCTTCAAAAGCTTGGCTAATAACAAAAGCACGAGTATCGGTTGGCTGACGTAAAGCTTTATCTAGGTCTTGTATCTTAGGAGCCTTATTGGCAACAAAAACCATGCATGCCTTGTCCCAATCATGCGTAAAGCCCTTTTGCATAGCTTCCTCAAAAGTTCGTCCGATAGCCATAACTTCACCGACGCTCTTCATTGAGCTACCGAGCTCACGGTCTACACCATGGAACTTACCTAAGTCCCAACGAGGAATTTTTACATACGACGTAGTCTAGTGCAGGTTCAAAGAATGCTGGGGTAGTTTTAGTAACGGAATTTTTGAGTTCATACAAACCATAACCTAGACCAAGTTTTGCAGCAACGAAGGCTAGGGGATAACCAGTAGCTTTAGATGCCAAGGCTGATGAACGAGATAGGCGAGCATTAACCTCAATAACACGGTAATCCATGCTTTCAGGGTCAAGAGCATATTGTACATTGCATTCCCCTACAATGCCTATGTGTCGAACGATGCGTATCGCAATCTCTCTGAGCATATGGTATTCATCATTAGTCAAAGTCTGAGAGGGTGCGATAACAATACTTTCTCCTGTATGAATGCCGAGAGGGTCGAAGTTTTCCATATTACACACGGTAATACAGTTGTCGTATTTATCTCGCACTACTTCGTACTCGACTTCTTTCCAACCCTTAAGACTACGTTCAACAAGAACTTGTGGACTAAATGAGAATGCTTTATTACATAGAACATTCAACTCTTCCTCATTATCACAGAAACCACTACCAAGACCTCCAAGAGCGTAAGCAGCACGGATAATAACCGGATACCCTAGTTCTTTAGCTGCCTTGCGAGCGTCCTCAATATTGTCTACCGCTTGGCTCTTAATAGTTTTAACATCTATCTCGTTGAGGCGTTCGACGAATAAATCTCTATCTTCTGTATTAACGATAGCGTCAATTTGTGTACCAAGGACTTCGACATTGTACTTCTTGAGTACTCCTGAACGGTGCAGAGCTACACCGCAGTTTAGAGCTGTCTGTCCTCCGAAAGCAAGCAGGATACCATCAGGTCTTTCCTTTTCGATAACTTTCTCAATAAAGTAAGGAGTTACGGGCAAGAAGTAAATCTCATCAGCAATACCTTCACTTGTTTGAACTGTAGCGATATTCGGATTAACTAGAACTGTATGTATCCCTTCTTCTCTCATTGCCTTTTAAGAGCTTGAGAACCAGAATAGTCAAATTCTCCAGCTTCACCGATTTTTGAGTGCACCAGACCCGAGAAGAAGAACCTTATTTATATTTATTCGTTTCATACTTGTTGTCGTTGAATTATACTTGATTGTGCTTAAAGTTTTGAGAGGAATTCATCAAAGAGAAACACCGTGTCTGTCGGTCCACTGCAGGCCTCGGGATGGAACTGCGCCGAGAAGTAAGGTAGACTTTCGTGGCAAATACCTTCGTTGCTTCCATCATTAAGATTAACGTATCTTTCTCTCAACCTGCCTCAAGTGTACTTGGGTCCACAGCATAACCATGGTTCTGGCTAGTGACGAAAAGAACGATTTGTCCCAACCTCTAGTACTGGTTGATTGTGACTGCGATGACCATATTTCATTTTGCTGACTGTCGCTCCAGCAGCTGTAGCAAGAAGCTGATTACCCATGCAGATACCGCAAATAGGCTTGCCCTTAGAAAGAGCAACTTGGATATGCTCCACTGTCTTGCTACACATGTTAGGGTCACCAGGACCATTACTAAGGAATAAACCGTCAAAATCAATCTGATTAAAGTCGTAGTACCAAGGAACACGATAGAGTGTGAGCTCTGGTCTAATGAGTTTGCGAACAATGTTGTTCTTAGCACCACAGTCCACTAAGACTACTTTTTTTAGGTCCATTACCATAGACCAGAACTTCTTTAGGAGATACTTCTGCTACTAGATTGCGTTTGTTATGGTCTTCGAAAGGAATATCAGCATCATCAGCTAATATAATCTTTCCTTTCATAGAGCCTTTTACTCGTAAAGTCTTGGCAAGTTCTCGGGTATCAATGCCGGTAATGCCGACAACCTTCTCTCGAATGAGCCAATCTTCAAGGCTCTCGACTGCATTCCAATGGCTATAGGTTTCTGAGTATTCACTAACAATAAGTGCTAATGGATGAATGCGATCACTCTCCCAATAAAGCTCAATGCCATTTGCGTCCTTTTCTCCTGAAGGCACTCCATAGTTACCGACTAGAGGGTAGGTCATCACCATCATTTGTCCACGATAACTAGGGTCTGTAAGGCTCTCTGTATAGCCTGTCATAGCTGTGTTAAAGACTACTTCCCCGCAACTGAACTTTCGTACCCGAAACTAAAGCCTTCAAAAACGACTACCATCATCTAAGATTAGACTTGCTTGTTTTCTGTTATGCATACTATTAACCATTATAATATCTACTAAATTACTCAAAGGTTCTAAAAAAAGTAAGAGCGAAAGCACTTTCATGCTCCGCTCTATTAAAATGAATTATTACGGAGCAACATTTATAAGCTCCATTATTAACTCTGTATAAAATCTTGCTCCATATAATCAATGAAAGCTTGATTAACTAAATGACTACCTCCAGGGGTAGGATAATCTCCAGAAAAATACCAATCTCCAGGGTGATGAGGAATAGCCTCATGCAAGCCCTCTAAGCTTTGAAATACAATCTCAACCTCAGCTTTAATATGTGGAGGTTTAAGCAACTCAACTATCTTACGAGAGATATCGTCGACAGTGAATTTTTTATAAATGGGCTGAACGACATTATCTACTGGTTCAATCCAAGGTTTTTTTCTTTCAGAGCCAATGCTTTTTTTGATATTGTTCATGGAGAATATGCTCTTCACCTCTTTCTTTAAGAAGAGCTACTGCAGCACGAAAAGCTATAAACTCTCGCATTTTGCTCATATCAATGCCGTAGTAATCAGGGTAGCGTATTTGAGGACAGCTAGAAACCACTACTATTTTTCTTGGGCTCAAGCCTATCTAAGATACCAAGAATGCTCTGCTTAAGTGTTGTACCGCGCACGATACTATCATCAATAACTACGAGATTATCTACGCCCTTTGTAATTGTTCCGTAGGTAATGTCATAGACATGTGCTGCTAAATCTTCACGGCTCTTGGCTTCGCTAATGAATGTACGAAGTTTAATGTCCTTAATTGCAACCTTTTCGCTTCGTACACGACGAGAAATAACCTTCTTTAGCTCTTGTTCTGTAAGATTGCCAGATTGTATTGTTGCCAGCTTTTCATTATCCAAGTGCTCATTCATCCCTTCAAGCATGCCGTAATAGGCAACTTCTGCTGTGTTAGGAATAAATGAAAATACTGTGTGGTCTAAATCGTTATCAATGACTTTGAGAATCTTATCCGTGAGATTGCGACCAAGTGCTTTACGTTCATTATAGATATCTTGGTCACTACCCCTTGAGAAGTATATACGTTCGAAGGAACAAGCTTTGAATTCTTTTCGGTTCTGCAATCTGTTCCGTACGAGGTTCTCCAGCTCTGTTAATCAATAGTGCTTGCCCTGGTAGTAGCTCCATGACCTTATTGGCTGGAACATTCATCACTGTCTGTATGACTGGTCTTTCACTCGCAACAACGATAATTTCTTCATCGATATAATAGAATGCAGGACGGATGCCCCAAGGGTCTCTCATGGTATAACTTTCACCACTCCCAGTAAGCCCGTACATGACAAATCCTCCATCCCAAAGGGGAGAGCATTCCTTGAGAATACTACTCAGGTCAATGCGCTCTTCGATGTAGTGGGTAATATCCATTCCTTTGAGCGAGTGCTTTTAGGCTTTGCTGATAGCGACGTTCTACCTCTCTATCTAGCCTATGACCAAGTTGCTCAAGTAGAATATGCATGTCGGAAACATGTCTAGGGTGTTGTCCAACAGAGGTAATACTCTCAAAGATGCTATGAACGTTAGTCAGATTAAAATTCCCGCATATTGCTAAGCACTTTGCACGCCAATTGCTTCGGCGTATCATTGGGTGGACATAGGTTAAGCCACTTTTGCCAGTTGTGCTGTAGCGTAAATGTCCCATATAACATTCTCCAGCAAAAGGTAGCTCTGACTCCGCATACTGAGCATCGTGCATAAGCTCGGATGATATGCCTTTTGTAATTGCTGTGGATGTTATTAAAGATTTCTTGAATAGCTCCAGAGCCTTCTGCACGTTCTCTGTACAGGTATTCTCGACCAGCTTTTACTATTGAGCTTGACAACAGCTAACCCAGCACCTTCTTGTCCTCGATTGTGTTGTTTCTCCATAAGTAGATAGAGCTTACTAAGTCCATACTGCCAGCTACCATACTTTTTCTTGATAATAGCTCAGAGGCTTACGCAAACGAATAGCTGCTATTCCACATTCATGCTTTAGCGGTTCCATTTATCTTTTAATATAATGAATATTCTAGGCTAGACTACGACTCTAGAAGAGAGGTTTTAGCTTCTTTTTTTAGGTTTTTCGAGCATCTCCCAAATTTTTTTCAGCAGCACCATCTAAAAAAATGGTGGTTGCATAGCAAACTCTTTATAAGCATTTTCATCTGTCCAAAGTCGTTGAACCTGCTCAAAGAGTTCTTTTTCTTTTCCCTTTTCGTAGCGTAGGATTGCTTTTGGGATTAAGTATTCCTTCTTCTAAGCAGGCTCCCCAGTAGATTGGAATACACCCAGAAGCGATTGATTCAAATACTTTTTTTCGGTAATATATCCATCACCCTAATGAGTTCTCGGGGCAGATACAAAAACGATAGTTAGCCAGAAAATCTTCTTTCTTATCGTTGTAAACAGTCTGCAATTCATCTGTATTGCGATTGAATTCACCAGCACAATCAATCTGTCCAATAGAATCGAACAATTCTATTAGCTTCATTCTTATGCCACCGATATCATGCCTTGATATTTGTGCAATAAAAACGGGTTCGGGTTTGAGTTTAGTCGAGTCTCTAACTTATTAATATTTGAAATCTTTTGTTTTGATATCTTCTAAGGTTGCCTTTGGGCTGATAAAGTCTCTATGCCAAATCCACTGAGGAAAACGAATGTAATTAGATTCTTGTTTATGCTCAAAGCCTAATGCTAGATCCACATCTTTCAACCGATGATCACCATACCATCGAGTGCGATTCTGGATTATACTATGTTGTAAGTTTTTCTCCGGTGAAGAATATACGTATTGCTTTTGTTGAATCGGAGATAGCGACATGGATAATCAAAACAACTACACATTAGGACTTTTTTTATTAGTCGAAAAAAATGCTGTTCTATAAATTGAGTAATCCAAAAACGATCAACATCATTACCCCACGAATTGACTAAACGATATTGATTTTTTCCCAAATAAGACCAAAGAAGCGTACGGATGCTAAATCGAATGATACGAACTTTATCTCTGTTCCAGAATGACCGCATAAAAGAATTATGTCTCTTTAACATACCAATCATATATGCGTTTAATGCCTTCTTCTAGTTCAACGGTATGATGCCATCCAAGATTATTTAGCTTGCTTGGATCTGTTAGTTTCTTCATCGTACCATCGGGCTTTGTGGAGTCAAAGGTAATTTGTCCTTCATAGCCTACAACTGACTTGATTAGGTAGGCTAAATCACGAATGGATATATCCCTCCCTGTTCCAATATTGATGTGGCAATTACGCACCTCATTACATTTAGGGCTTAAGTCTACAAAGTTAACCTGTTCCATCAAGAAAACACAAGCATCAGCCATATCTTCGCTCCAAAGAAATTCACGCATAGGCCTACCACTTCCCCATAAAGAAAGTTCTGTTTTGGTTATACCAAAGTGGGCGAGTGCCTCTAAGAGCATGGCTTCACTTGCATTGTCTGGATCTTGTACTGAAGATATTGGTCGCTTCTTTAAATCCTTTCGTATCGTAGACCAATCTTCAGAATGAACAGCCTTAGCCAAAATCATTTTGCGTATCATTGCTGGCAAGACATGACTATGCTCTAAATCAAAGTTGTCGTTAGGACCATACAAATTTGTTGGCATGCATGCGATATAATTCGTTCCATATTGGATATTGAAACTTTCGCACATCTTAAGCCCAGCAATCTTGGCAATAGCGTAGGGCTCATTTGTATATTCAAGTTCAGAGCTGAGCAGGCAATCTTCCGGCATAGGTTGAGGCGCATTTTTAGGATATATGCACGTACTGCCTAAGAAGAGCAATTTCTTTACTCCTGAGCGATAGGATTCTCCTATAACATTTTGCTGAATGCCTAAATTCTTATATATAAAATCAGCCCTTAGTGTATTGTTTTGCTAATATACCACCAACAAAAAGCTGCCGCTAGGAAAACATATTCAGGCTTTTTCTCTTTCAAAGAAAATACGCACAGCTACTGGGTCTGTTAAGTCCAGTTCGCTATGCGTACGAGTTATAATATTTGTGTAGCCACGAGCTTGTAGGCTTCGACATATAGCCGAGCCTACAGAGCCCTCTATGACCAGCGACATATATTTTTACTATCTAGATTCATCTCGGAAGATAAATTACTCATAATAGTTCTTCGTTTCAAAACCTCCTTGTCTCAGATAGGTGTCTCTTTTCATTAGCTTAACATCACTCTGCATCATATCGGTAACGATATCTGAGAGTGAATACTCTGGTTTTCCAACCAAGAGTTTTCATCGCCTTTGAGGGGTCTCCTATGAGGAGGTCAACTTCTGTCGGTCTGAAATATGCAGGATCTACAGCTACAACATCCTCTCCAATGCGCTTTTTCAGAGCATTTAGGTATTCGATGCCTACATGATTGTTAAAACGAGCCTCGTCAATAGATGTCAATACACCAACTTCGTCAATGCCCTTCTCCACGGAACTCAACCTTTAGTCCAAGTTCTGCAAAGGATAGGCGAGCAAACTCTCGTACCTCTGTTGTTATCCCTGTTGCTACGACATAATCGCCTCCTGTAGGTTGTTGTAGGATAAGGTGCATAGAACGGACATAATCTTTGGCATGCCCCCAGTCTCTTTTTGCTGAAAGATTTCCTAAGTATAGTTTGTCTAGAAGTCCAAGAGCTATGCGACTAACGCTGCGAGTAATCTTACGAGTTACAAAAGTTTCCCCACGGAGAGGTGATTCATGATTAAAGAGAATACCATTGCTTGCATGCATGCCATAAGCTTCTCGATAATTTACAGTAATCCAATACCCATAAAGTTTCGCACAAGCATAAGGACTACGAGGATAGAATGGAGTTGTCTCTCGTTGAGGAACTTCTTGTACTAGACCATAGAGCTCACTAGTAGAGGCTTGATAGATACGAGTTTTCTTTTCTAAACCAAGAAGACGTACGGCTTCTAATACTCTAAGCGTACCTATAGCATCAACATCTGCAGTGTATTCTGGGCTATCAAAGCTAACTTTGACATGACTCATTGCTCCCAGATTATAAATCTCATCTGGTTGTATCTCTTTTATTAAACGAGTGATATTCATTGAGTCTGTAAGGTCTCCGTAGTGTAAGAAAAAAACGACGATTCTTTTTCATGTGGATCTTGATACAAGTGATCTATTCTTTTCGTATTAAAAAGAGAACTGCGACGCTTGATCCCATGTACTTCGTATCCCAGACTGAGTAAGTATTCGGATAGATAAGCTCCATCTTGTCCTGTTACTCCTGTAATGAGTGCTACTTTGTTTTGCATTGTATCAATTATTTTTTTATATTCTATACTGCAAAGATAGGTATAAATAAAATAAGGACAAGCGAGGAATGTGTCTTTACTCATTGTTTCTGCTGATGCTAAGAGTCCACAAATAATAATGGCTAGCCTCTTTGAAGGCTAGCCATTATTATTTGTAAAAAAAGGATATCCTAGTTCAAGAAACTGAGTAATACCCCAGCTGCGACAGCAGAACCTATTACTCCGGCTACATTCGGACCCATAGCATGCATAAGCAAATAATTTTTTAGAATCATACTCAAGACCAATGATTTGAGATATTCGGGCTGAATCAGGTACAGCAGATACTCCTGCATTTCCTATAAGTGGATTGATTTTGTTCTCCTTGCTGAGGAATAGATTGAAGAACTTAACAAAAAGAATTCCACAGATTGTAGCAATAACAAAAGAAAATGCACCTAACGCAAAAAAATCTTTACAGAGTCTCCTGTAAGAAATTCTGTTGCTTGTGTAGAGGCTCCTACAGTTACTCCAAGTAATATGGTTACAATATCGATGAGTGGACCCTTAGCAGTATCCGCAAGTCTTTTAGTAACGCCGCTTTCTTTAAGCAAATTTCCAAAGAAAAGCATACCAAGAAGAGGTAGGGCAGAAGGAACAAGTGTACAGGTTAATAAAAGTCCGACAATAGGGAAAATGATTTTTTTCTATTTGTGCTACAACACGAGGACGTTTCATCCTGATTACACGCTCTTTTCTTAGATGTAAGTAACCTCATGAAAGGAGGTTGAATAATGGGGACAAGAGCCATATATGAGTATGCTGATACGGCTATAGCACCCATTAAACTAGGAGCTAGTTTACTTGATAGAAAGATGGCAGTAGGTCCATCTGCTCCTCCGATGATACCGATAGCACCAGCTTGTTCAGGAGTAAATCCTAGGGTATAGAGCAGCCATATAAGCGGCAAAGATACCAGCTTGTGCCGCTGCTCCTACAAGCATTAACTTAGGATTGGAGATTAGAGCAGAAAAGTCTGTCATAGCTCCAATACCTAAGAAAAATAAGAGGTGGATACCAGCCTTGTCGTACTCCTTGGTATAGAGTATTGAGAACTGATCCTTGCTCGTATATGCCTAATTGGTAACCTTCCTTGAAGGAATGTTACCAATTAGCATACCAAAAAGCCTATCGGTATAAGCAAGAGTGGTTCGAATTCATATTTGATAGCTAGGAAAATAAAGAGAATTCCGATTAGCAACATCACAAAGTGCTCAGGAACGGCATTGGCAAATCCTGTGAACTGCCAAAAATATATCGAGGTTCTGAGCTAAGAAACCACCGATGCTAGACATGGTACTATCCTATAAGAAGAATTTCAGCTCCTTCAAGGATGCTGTCGCCCTTATTAACCTTGATAGCGGTAACAACACCATCATGCTCAGCATTGATGTTATTTTTCCATTTTCATAGCTTCAAGGACAGCAACAGTTTGACCAGCCTTTACTTGGTCTCCAACATTAACCTTAAGGTCGAGTATTACACCTGGAAGTGGAGATAGGATAGGCTTACCATTACCTGCAGGTTGTGCTGGAGCAGGAGCTGCTGGTTGTTCTGCTGGAGCTGTTTGTGCTACAGGAGCTGGAGCAGCTGCTTGAGGTTGTGGTGCTGGTGCCACAGGTGCAGCTGGTTTAGCAGCAGGACGAGGAGTAATATTAAGTTCTTCTCCTAGAATATCAACCTTGTATGAAGTGCCATTTACTTCTACTGCAGCAGTATTTCCGTCTAGGTCAATCACAGCAACTGTATATTCGTTGCCGTTGATACTATACTTGTATTCTTTCATTGTCTAATTTAATTTTTAGTGGTTACTAGCGAGGTAGAGGACGCATCATCTGAGTCTTGAGATTCCAAGCAGTAGGCGTACGCTTGAATGTTAGGACGAAAGACTCTTGATCGTGCGTGTGCTTGCCTAATTCTTCATGCAGTGCGTAAGCAATAGCTGCAAAGACTTCTTTTTCGTTCATCTCTGTTGTTTATTTATGGATATTGGCGTAAGCATTGACCTTTATAATTCCATAGAGTAGGGCGATGTCTGATGGTGAGCTTATAGCTCTCAACAAAGTCGTGCTGAGTATTCAGATAGCTGTGTAAAAGCTATTGAAATAGCTGCAACAGTTTCTTCTGAGATATTCATCTGCTCTTTGGAGATACTAAGAGCGATAGCAGCCATTATTTCTGGAGCCACCTTAGTATCGAGGCTCTGGTTTCCTTGGAGTGTTTGCGTCTTATCCTTGACTAACTGAGACTTGTTGTGTATTTTATTCAAATATCCGCCTAGCAGTTTAAAGACAAGCACAAGGAGAATAAGAGCCGTAAATACAACAGAAATAGCTGTTAGTGTTAAGACTATACCTAGTGGATCTTTTTTTGTTGCAACTGCGCTACGTTCTCTCCATGAGCATGGAGGAGAGACGTAGACAGTATAAAGCAATAAGATCCTACGAGTATTTTAGTCGCAATCGTTGCCATAATGACCAGAGGACTTACGCAGGTTATTGTCAGTGATTACAGAGGAAGGTTATCGTGCTTCTAGCAGGAATAGTCTGCTTCTTAGTACGTAACTGTTCTAATGCACGTATGATGCGGAAACGAGTGTTGCGTGGCTCGATGACATCATCCATAAAACCGTAAGAAGCAGCATTGTATGGGTTTGCAAATGCCTTACGATACTCTTCTTCCTTCTGAAGAGCGAGCTTCAGCAGGATTTTTCAGCTGCAGCAACTTCCTTAGCAAAGATAACTTCAACAGCTCCACTTGGACCCATGACTGCGATTTCAGCGCTAGGGCCAAAGCTAGATTTACATCAGAACGTAGGTGCTTAGAGTTCATTACGATGTATGCACCACCATAGCTCTTACGAAGTGTAATTGTAATCTTAGGTACAGTAGCTTCTCCGAATGCATAAAGAAGTTTTGCACCATGTACGATAACGCCGTTATATTCTTGACCTGTTCCTGGAAGGAAGCCTGGTACGTCTACTAGTGTAACTAGAGGAATATTGAATGCGTCACAGAAACGTACAAAACGAGCAGCCTTACGAGAAGCGTTGCTGTCAAGTGCACCAGCCATTACCATAGGTTGGTTAGCTACGATACCCACGCTCTGACCATTGAAACGAGCAAATCCGATGATAATGTTCTTAGCATAGTCCTTGTGAACTTCGAGGAATTCTCCATTATCAACAAGAGTGCCAATTACATCATACATGTTGTAACCCTTATTAGGCTGATCTGGAATGATAGTATTCAAGATGTCATCTACACGGTCAATTGGGTCTGTGCACTCTACGACAGGAGCTTCTTCCATATTGTTTTGAGGAATGAAGCTGAATAGATGACGGATTAGGCGTATACCTTCTTCTTCGCTATCAACAGCAAAGTGAGTTACACCACTCTTGCTAGCGTGTACACTTGCACCTCCAAGTTGTTCTTGAGTTACATCTTCACCAGTAACAGTCTTTACTACCTTAGGACCAGTTAGGAACATATAGCTAGTACCCTTAACCATAATAGTGAAGTCTGTTAGAGCTGGAGAATATACAGCACCACCAGCACAAGGACCAAAGATAGCTGAGATTTGAGGAACTACCCCAGAAGCAAGGATGTTATTTTGGAAAATATCTCCATAACCTTGTAGGGCATTGATACCTTCTTGGATACGTGCACCACCAGAGTCGTTAAGACCAATAACAGGAGCACCTTGTTGCATAGCTAGGTTCATAATCTTAACAATCTTACTAGCGAGCATTTCGCCTAGTGAACCTGCTACCACTGTGAAGTCTTGTGCGAATACATATACAAGACGACCATCGATAGTACCATAACCTGTAACGACACCATCACCGAGGTGCTTTACTTTGTCAACACCAAAGTTTGTGCTACGGTGAAGAACGAAAAGTATCAATTTCTTCAAAACTACCTTCATCAAGAAGAAGGGCAATACGTTCGCGAGCAGTAAGCTTACCTTTGGCATGCTGGCTGTCGATTCTCTTTTGACCACCGCCTAGGTGTGCTTCTTGGCGGAGCTTAATAAGCTCTTTAATCTTTTCTAATTGAACACTCATAATCTATTTGTTCGTTTATTTATTTACCTTACTCTTTGTTCTAGCCTCCTATTATGTAGAGGGACAGAAACAAATGAAAAAGACCTCTAATACCTGCAAGAAGAGGTATTAGGGTCTCTTAAATAATTACAGATTCTTGTAATCGCAGAATTCCGTAAGTACACCCATTGTGCTCTTAGGGTGTAGGAAACCGATATTTAGGTTTTCTGCTCCAAGACGAGCCTTCTTGTCAATAAGACGAACACCCTTAGCTTCAGCTTCTTCAAGAGCTTCCTGAGTATCTGGCACATTGAATGCAATGTGATGGATGCCTTCTCCGCGAGTTTCAATGAACTTAGCGATAGTGCTCTCTGGGCTAGTAGCTTCTAGAAGTTCGATTTTAGTCTGACCAACTTTGAAGAATGCTGTTTTTACCTTTTGGTCTTCTACAACCTCAATGTTGTAACACTTAAGACCAAGAATACCTTCGTAGTAAGGAAGAGCTTCTTCGATGCTCTTTACTGCAATACCTAAATGCTCAATGTGAGACAGGTTCATAGCTAAAAAAATCTTTTATAAAAATTCTACTTTGCTTAGCCTATCAAAAAGCTAAGCTTTGTCCGTTTATATGTGCAAAATGTAATGAATATATCTATATAGTCAAGAGTACAATCAAAAAGATTATACAATAGAGTTTACTTGTTAGATATTATTTTTTTATTTGAGTACTAACTCAAGTAATTTGTGCTGATTAAGATAGCCAACAAGCTTTTTGTCCAATCTTACAAGCCCCAACGCCAGCAGGTGTACCTGTGAAAATGAGGTCTCCTATTTTTAATGTATGTTGCTGACTGATGTAGGCAATAATTTGGTCAATCGAATGAATCATCTCATCGCTAAAAGGCATGCTGTACGAGTTGATTGTCGCTCTCTAGCCTTAATTCTATAGCCTTTTTCGGGGAAGTTGAGCTCTGGTTTGCTAATCCATTCTCCGACAACGGCAGAGCCATCAAAAGCTTTACTCCTTGTCCATGGTTCACCTCTCTTTATGGCCTCTCTCTGAAGGTCTCGAGCTGTAAAATCTATACCGATACTTAAGTTGTCGTAATACCTATGCGCAAAGCGTTCGGATATGCATTTGCCTACTCGATTGATTTGAACTACAATTTCTGCTTCGTATTCAAGCTCATTAGTCCACTCCGGAATGTAGTATGGATGTCCTAGACGATGCAACGAGTCTCCTTTATGAAAGATAATTGGGTCTGAAGAAGGAGATAATACTTTAGAACTTATGCTTGAGCTTTCATTCTTATGAGAAGGGTAGTTGAACCCTACGGCAAGGATTTTCATAGACTAAGCATTATTGTCTAAAGATTGTAAGGCAGAATTGTTGTAACGCTCTCTCATTCGAGTAAATATAAGAGCTAGATGAGCGTACATGGAAGTGTTTTGTACCACAACATGCTGAGGAGCTTTGATGCGCACAGGGGTAAAGTTCCATATGGCAGAGAAGCCTTTTTGCGTCAGCATATCAGTCGTATCTTGAGCCTGTAGGATAGGAACCGTTAAAATAGCAATATTGACTTCTTCTTTACTTTTAATGCTACTTAATTCGTCGATGTGATAAATCGGAATATCACCAATGTATGTGCCTACGATATTAGGATCGATATCAAAACCAGCTACGATATCTAGACCAAATTGCTGTAGCCCTTTGTCCGAAAGTAGAGCACTACCGAGACTACCTACACCTATAAGTACAGCTTTATGAGTTTGTGTGAAGCCTAGAAATACTTCAAGCACTTGAATGAGTTCGTGCGTAAGGTATCCTACACGCGTACGCCCTTGTATATTGACGCATGATAAATCTTTGGCGACAACAGACTGTTCAACCCCTACGCCATCGGCAATTCCCGTTGATGAGATGTAGCGTTTTCCTGAAGCAAATAAGAGCTTAACATAAGATAGATACCATGGTAGGCGTCTTAGCGTAGGCTCAGGTATTGGGCGGTTTGTCTTACTTTCTCTCCTGCTTTTGCTCATAAGTATTGTTATTTTTTTGGAGCAAAGATACTTAAATTGAGAGAAATTTCCATAATTGAAGATGCTTCTAAAGTTTGTTTAACTTTTTGGTAGACATCTTCTATTGGTATGATGTCCATATCTGTTTCCAAGAAGGCGTGTCCTGCTTGGAAGGCAAAAGTTAATGCTTCCAGGATTGTAATACTGCCCCAAAACTAAGAAAGCAACCCGCTTTTAATAAGTTGCTCTGCAATATTTTTTTATTTTTTTCGAAATCCATGAATTAGCCAAGGTTGAGTAGGCTTGTAAATCTTCTTTAGATTGAGGAGTTCGTTGTATGCCTTGACGCAGTGTATGATAAGCGGTTTATGCGTAAGTTCACTCAGCTTAATTTGTTTGATGAAATACTGCTTTTGGATGTCTAAATCCACTTGAGAATATTTATCTAAGCCGCATTCACCAATAGCCCACATCTTAGGCTCTCGTGTTATTCTTTGGCACAATAAAGCGTAAGCTTCTTCTGTCATGTCTTCAGGATAGCATGGGTGCAATCCGATAGAGTAGAAGCCTTGTGTGCTGAGAGTCTCTGTAGGTCTATAGCTTACTCTGCTATCAATGTTGTGAGCTTCACGAGCATAATGGGTATGTATATCGAGATAATGCATAAGCGTTTAAGGTACTGGATCATAACCATGTCCACCCCAAGGATGACAATGCAATATTCTTTTTGCTGCTAGCCATGCTCCTTTCCAAGGTCCATGCTTTTTTTAATAGCTTCAAGCGCATAGGCTGAGCATGTGGGAGAGTATCTACACATTGGTGGTAATAGCGGAGAGATACACTTGCGATAGAAGTATATTGGGATAAGAAATATCCAGGATATAAATTTATTCATAGTGCAAAGCTAGCATTTATGCTTGATTCTAAAAAGTGAATTTTGGAAAAATTAGGCCTCATCATTTTTCTATCTTAAAGGTGTTGAAATATATAGGGAAATACGAAGGCAAAAATATTTAGTACTCTTCCTATTCTGCAAACCTCGGCGAAGTCTGTACAAACTACACGTGTAGTCTGCACAAACTTCAGCTGTAGTTTGCACAGACTACAGCTGAAGTTTCAAGTTTAGGACATTGATAGGAAATTATACTTATCCATACTCATTTATTTTATCAGCCCTAGTGTAGATTTTATTTGAAGTGCTATTTATTGCAGACCTTTAGCCCTCATAAGGCTTTTTGACATCAGGTTCATTAAGTCCTGTCATTTCTTTTAAAGATTGCATTTAAATCTTCACTATTGCCTTTACTTAAAATCAGTTCTTTGAGTCTAGCTCCGTTCTTAGCTGTAAAGACCTCCATGAGCTTTGAACCAATCGTAGATATTATGATCTAGAACTTCAGACCAAAAGATATGAATAGTAGCCTGCCGAATAATCGCCTCCCATACTATGACTGAAATAAGTAGATTTATAGCGAGGAGGGATAAGTTTGTTGACCATCCCAAAGTGGGCGAGTGCATCTTCCTCAAATTTTCTGACATCCTCGATATTGCTTTCTGGCGTTAGTGTATGCCAAGCCATATCAAGGATTACAGCTGCGATATTTTCCCCAAGAGCATAGGCTTGATTGAATGTAGCAGCTTTTCGAAGTCTGTCAATTAGTTCCTGAGGCATAGGCGCTCCTGTCTTTGTAGTGCTTGGCGTAATTTTTTTATGACGGCAGGGTCAGTAGCCCAATGTTCGTGGAACTGTGATGGCATTTCTACAAAGTCTCTTGCGACATTCGTTCCGCTTAGTTTTTCGTATTTCTGATTAGCAAATATGCCATGTAGAGCGTGTCCAAACTCATGGAAGACAGTCATAACCTCATCCATATTTAGGAGGGTTGTTTCCCCATTGATAGGGGGAGCAAAATTGCAGACATTGTAAATGATGGGGCGTTTGCCTAATAGATGACTTTTGACTAACCCAATTACTCATCCATGCTCCACCTCCTTTTTGTTGCTCGACGATAATAATCAGTATAGAATAGAGCTATTCGTTCCTTATTCTGATTTAAGACATCATATATTTTAACTCCCTCGGCATATACGGGTAAGTCGTTTCGCTCTATAAAATCAATATTATAGAGTTGCTTTTGCCATATAGAAGATACCATTTTTGACTACGCTGTCAAGATGAAAATAGGGCTTAATGTCATTTTCATTGATATCAAACTTAGATTTTGCGTAACTTCTCTGCATAGTAGTCCCAATCCCAAGCTTCTAAGTGAAAATTATTTCCCTCAAGCGTTTGAGCAAATGCTTCTAGCTCTTTAGTGTCTTCTTGTGCTTTGGGTAGATAAGCCTTGACCAGATTTCTAATAAAGACCTCTACATGTTGAGGTTCTTTTGCCATTTGGTCTTGCAGAGTCCAAGATGCATAATTTTCCTTACCTAAAAGACGTGCTTTCTTAGCTCTTAAGAGGACAATATCTTTAATTGTTTGTTGCGTATCATACTGGTCTCCAAGTTCGTTTCTTTTTATTGAAGCCTCAAAGAGTTTATGACGAACCTCTCTGATTGTCTAGCTCGGCTAGATATGGATGTTTAGTAGTATTTTGGAGTGTAATCAAATAACCATCTTTGCCTGCAGCCTGCGCATCAGCTTCGGCTCGAGCAATATTTTCTTTAGATAGCCCCTTCAAGCTATCAGCCGAGAGTATGTGTACAGCAGATGCCGCTACTCCGTCTTTGATTTGATTATCGAATTTATTCTCAAGTTCAGTGAGACGGCGGTTGATATCTGTTAGCTGAAGTTTGTCTTGGCTATTAAGGTTAGCTCCATTGCGGACAAAGCCCTGATACACTTCTTCTAGGAGTCGCACATCCTCGCCTTGGAGTGTAGCTCGTTCGTGCTCATACACAGTTTTAATTCTATTGAACAGTTTTGTATTGAGATTAATAGAGTCAGAATGAGCAGATAACTTAGGAGCAATTTCTTCTTCAATAGCTCTAATACTATCGGTAGCATCTGCCCCAGCGAGACCAAAGAATATCTCACTTGTTCGGTTTAGGAGCTGCCCAGACTTTTGCATAGCAACAATCGTGTTTTCGAAGTTGGGCTTTTCTTGGTTGTCGGCAATAGCCTTTATTTCAGATAGGTGTTGCCTCATTCCTTCTTCAAAGGCAGGTAGAAAATGCTCTGAGCGAATAGAGGCGAAGTCCGGTGCCCCAAAGTCTAATTTGCTCTCAGTAAGAAGAGGATTGGCATTAGAGGAGATATTCTTACTACTGCAAGACGCCATTACAGTAGCTAGTCCAAGCGCAATAATTGTTTTTTTCATACAATATTCAAATCTAAATGAATAAGCTTTGAGATTTCTAAGCCTATATCCAACTAACCTAGGATAGTGAAAACAAGTTCGCTTTTTGTCTTTTAATAGGGGATTTGTATTGGGAAAATGTTGTGTTTTGTGGTATACTTATATCATGCTAGCATACAATCGTTTTAATAAATTCGTATCTTTGCAACACAATAAATAGTATAGAATATTATAATAGATGGAGTTAGAAGCCAAGTATAACCCTTCCTCTGTAGAAGGTAAGTGGTATCAATATTGGATGAAACATAAGCTATTTCATTCAAAAGCCAGATAATCGTAAGTCATATACAATCGTTATGCCTCCACCTAATGTGACAGGTGTGTTGCATATGGGACATATGCTCAATAATACGATTCAAGACATTTTGATACGTCGTGCCCGCATGAAAGGTTTCAATGCTTGTTGGGCTCCAGGTACAGACCATGCGTCTATTGCTACAGAAGCAAAAGTTGTTAAGCGTCTTGCTGACCAAGGCATTAAGAAGACAGACCTTAGCCGTGAAGAGTTCATTAAGCATGCGTGGGATTGGACTCATGAATATGGGGGTATTATCCTTGAACAGCTTAAGCGACTAGGGGCATCAGCAGACTGGGAGCGTACGGCCTTTACTATGGATGAAGAGCGTAGCCGTAGCGTGTTTGATGTATTTGTTGATTTATATAACAAAGGTCTGATTTATAGAGGTGTTCGAGTTGTTAACTGGGACCCTGCAGCGCAGACTGCACTTAGTGATGAAGAGGTAATTTATAAGGAGCAGCAAGGCAAGCTTTACTATCTGCGCTACTTTGTAGAAGGCGAGAATCGTTATGTTGTCGTGGCAACAACGCGCCCTGAAACAATAATGGGTGATACAGCTGTATGTATCAATCCCTAATGATGAACGCTACAGAGATTTAGTGGGTAAAAGCCTCGTCGTTCCTCTAGTCGGTCGCTCTGTTCCTATTATCGAAGATGAGTATGTAGATTTAGAGTTTGGTACAGGTTGCCTCAAAGTAACGCCTGCTCACGATGTAAATGACTATATGCTTGGAGAGAAGCATCAGCTAAAAGACAATAGATATCTTTAATGATGATGCTACTCTTAATGAGCACGGAGGTCGTTATGCTGGTATGGATCGCTTTGCAGTTAGAGAGCAAATCGAAAAGGATTTAGCCGAAGCTGGCTTACTTGAAAAGGTTGAAGACTATACTAATAAGGTAGGGCATAGTGAACGTACAGATGCTGTGATTGAGCCTAAGCTCTCAATGCAATGGTTCCTTAAGATGACAGAGCTTGCTCAACCTGCACTTCAAAGCTGTTATGGATGATGATATTAAGCTTCATCCTGCAAAGTTCAAAAATACATATCGCCATTGGATGGAGAATGTTAAGGACTGGTGCGTGAGCCGTCAGTTATGGTGGGGACATCGCATACCAGCTTACTACTTACCATCTGGTAGCTATGTAGTGGCCTCAACCAAAGAAGAAGCTCTTAAGCTAGCTCAAGAGCAAGACCCATCTCTTAAATCTGAGGATTTACGTCAAGATGAGGACTGTCTAGATACATGGTTCTCTAGCTGGCTATGGCCAATAACGCTCTTTACTCCTGCATTAGGAGATAATAGCAAAGAGTTTGACTACTATTACCCTACAAGTGACCTTGTGACAGGTCCAGATATTCTATTCTTCTGGGTCGCTCGCATGATTATTGCAGGCTATGAGTTTAAGGGACAGAAGCCTTTTGAGAATGTTTATTTGACCGGTATCGTTCGTGATAAGATTGGTCGTAAGATGAGCAAGAGTCTAGGTAATTCTCCTGACCCATTGGACCTTATTGATAGATATGGGTGCAGATGGTGTGCGTATGGGAATGATGATTTCTGCTGCTGGTAATGATATTCTCTTTCGATGAAGCTCTTTGTGAGCAAGGTCGTAATTTCTGTAATAAGGTTTGGAATGTATTCCGACTTATTAAGGGCTGGGAGGCTTCTGATATAGAACAACCGCTTCATGCTGAAATCGCAATCAAGTGGTTTGAACAGCAACTCAGTGCTACAGCTCTTGAAATAGATGACTTAATGAGTAAGTATCGCATTAGCGAAGCTCTTACTGCTATCTATAAACTTATTCGTGATGATTTCTCAGGATGGTATTTAGAGCTTATCAAGCCTGCTTATGGACAGCCTATTGATACCAAGACATTGAGGAAGACTGAACTATTCCTTGAAACTCTACTTGCACAGTTGCATCCTTTCATGCCATTTATTACGGAAGAATTATGGCAGGCACTTAAGGAGCGTCAGGAGGGAGAGAGTCTGATGGTAACACTTATTCCCAGAGGCAGGCTCTGTGGATAATGCTTTCCTTGCACGTTTTGCCCAAACACAGGGAGTAATTTCAGCTATTCGTAATATCCGTACGAGCAAAAATCTCTCACCAAGAGAAGAGCTTGTTTTGGAGGTTGCTCCATCTTATGCTAATGATATGGATGCTGTCCTTATGAAGCTAGCAAACCTTACCGAAATTCGTCGTTCAGAGGAAAAGAGTGAAGGTTCTATTAGTTTTGTGATTGGCACAGATGAGTTTGCTGTCCCAATGGCAAATCTAATCAATGCAGAAGAAGAAATTAAGAAGTTGGAGGAAGATTTAGAATATCAAAAGAAATTCCTCTTGGGGAGTAGAGAAGAAGCTAAGCAATGAAAAACTTTGTCGCTCGTGCTCCAGAGCAGGTTATTGCGCTTGAGCGAAAGAAGAAAGCAGATGCCGAGAGTCGTATTCAGACTATTGAACAGAGCTTAAAACAACTGAAGGGTTTACTCTAAACTTATATAATGGGTTATATGGATGCTAATAACAAAGAACATCAGATTTTAGAGAAGCTATTTCTGTCGCTCCTTGATGATACTAATCCCGACCGTGTGCAGAGCGGTATCTCGGACCTCTTTATCCGAATTAATTCTGAAACGGGAGAAGTAGTCCTTTATGGTGATGATGAAGAGCAACAGCTTTGCTTCGACTGTTATCTTTTCATGGGTTGGATTGTCTGATAAGCCAACTAAAGAAATGATTAGATGCCTCAAAGCTGTTATCTCAAGCCTAGAAGGTAAAGGATACTGGGATAGTGAACTTTTTGAGCGTCCTTTTTCTGTTGTTTTAGTTAATGATGCGTTTGAAAGTATTGATGAACTGCTTTTTCTTAGATGATGAACTGATTAAGGTCTCGCTACCATTATTAGAAAATCTAGACGAAGAATTGAATAGTTTTATCAATCAACTTCTAAGCAAATAGACTAGTATTATCGGAGGTAAGTTACTATTATGACTAATAGTTTTCTTACCTCCGATATTTTTTTACTCTTAGTGAAGCAGAAATACTCTATAAATTGTAGTGATGCTGTGCTTTACTCTTAGTTTTTTTAGGCAAATAAAAGATGTATCTTTGCTCAAAAAGATTTATAACAATAAGATATAGAGATTATGGCAACTAAAGCCAATGACTTTCGAGTAGAAAGTGACTTGATCGGTGAACGCCAGATCAGTAATGATTTCCTCTATGGAGTTCAGACTCTTCGAGGAATAGAGAATTTCAATATTAGCGGTTTCCGCTTGTCTTCTTACCCTTTGTTTATTCATGGGTTAGCCTGGACAAAAAGCCGGTGCAGCTATTGCAAACCATCGTTTAGGATTGCTTTCTGATGAACAGAAAGAAGCAATCTTACAAGCCTGCAACGAACTTCTTGAAGGAAAGCATCACGAGCATTTCCCGATTGATATGATACAAGGAGGTGCAGGTACAACTACCAATATGAATGCAAATGAGGTTATTTGTAACCGAGCATTGCAGATTATGGGGCATCAGCCTGGAGAGTTTAAGTATCTGACACCTAATGACCATGTAAATGGCTCTCAGTCTACTAATGATGCTTATCCCACAGCTATCCATCTTGGTTTATATGCATCTCATCTTAAGCTAAGACCTCATTTACTTGATTTGATAGACTCACTTAAGCGTAAAGCTGATAGTTTTGCTCATGTCTTGAAAATGGGACGCACACAGCTCCAAGATGCTGTGCCTATGACCTTAGGTCAGACTTTCTCGGGATTCGCTTCGATACTAGAGCATGAAATCAAGAACTTAGATTATGCTGCTGAGCAGTTCCTATCAATCAATATGGGTGCAACAGCAATTGGTACGGGTATCTGTTCTGAACCTGAATATGCAGACTATTGTACAGAGGCTATTGCTCCAGATTACGGGTTGGGAATGTAATTAAAACTGATGACTTAGTTGGAGCTACAAGCGATACTAGTGAGATGATTGGTTACAGTTCTGCTCTACGTCGTCTTGCCGTTAAGGTCAATAAGATTTGTAATGACTTACGCTTGCTCTCAAGTGGTCCTCGTTGTGGTTTAGGAGAAATAAATCTGCCAGCTATGCAACCAGGTTCCTCAATTATGCCCAGGAAAGGTAAATCCTGTTATCCCAGAGGTTATGAGCCAAGTGTGCTACAAGGTAATGGGTAATGACCTTTGTGTAACTATGGCTGGTGATGCTTCTCAGATGGAGCTTAATGCAATGGAACCAGTGATGGCACAGTGTTGCTTTGAGTCTATTGATTTACTTATTAATGGGTTTGATACGCTACGTCGCTTGTGTATCGACGGCATTACTGCGAATGAAGACAAGTGTCGTAGTTACGTGCATGATAGCATCGGAGTCGTAACAGCACTCAATCCTATTATTGGATATAAGAACTCAACAAAGATTGCTAAGGAAGCGCTCGAGACTGGTCGAGGTGTATACGAGCTCATTATTGAGCATGGTATTCTTACCAAAGAAGATTTGGATAAAATCCTTGAGCCAGAGAATATGATACGCCCTGTACGTTTAGATATTAAGCCTCTAAAGTAAGCTTTTCAGATATATACATAAAAGGGAAACGGCTTAATCGATTTAAATCGGTTAAGCCGTTTCTCTTTATCGTAATATAATCTTTTGTTTATCTTCTCCAAAAGTAGGGAGTTAAGATGCTGATGACAGTGAATACCTCTAAACGACCTGCTAGCATAAGGAAAGAAAGTACAGCCTTAGTAAAGTCTCCTGCTTCTGCTACGTTGGATACGTATTTGCCTATTCCTGGTCCGGAGTTACTGACACAAGACACTGCTATGCTAACGCTAGAGTCAAAATTATTGCCATCAAGAGTAATTGAGTATGGCTCCAGAGATGATTAGGAATACATACAGAACGCAGAATGCAAGAATTTGATGTACAATACTAATACTTAGCTGCTTCCCGTTGATGAGTACAGGTGTCAGCATGTGTGGGCGTATCTGCTTCTTAAACTCATTAGCAAGGTTCTTAACTAGTACGATAAAGCGAGCCATCTTGAGACCCTCCAGCTGTAGAGCCCTGTACATCCATTGATGAACATTAGAAGTAGAGCTATGAACCAGAAAAATGGTTGCCAAGCTGTGATATCTGCTGTTAATAAGCCTGTACTAGAGCCTAATGAAACGCATTGGAATACTGATTTACGGAAGGTTTCCTCTATTGTTGGGTAAGCTCCTATATGCCAAAGCCAAATAGCTGTTACGAGTGTCGTAAGGACAATAAATCCCTGTAAACCATCTAAATTCCTCATCCATGATAAGTTTAATGGGCTTCCCAAGAATAGCAAAGTAAATAAGCGTCATATTAAGGCTACCTACATACATGGCTATTGTGAGTACATACTCTGTATAGGGACTATTAAAAGAGGATACCCCTGAGGTGTAATTGGAATATCCTCCCGTAGAGATACTTGTACAAGCATGGCAGATAGAGTCAAAAAGACCCCATAGGACCTAGCCATAGGAGTAATGCGAAAAGGGCAGTCTCTAAGATATAGACTTGTGTTAGCCTCTTGGCTACATCTGATATTTTAGGTAGAAATCGGTCGTGGGTTATTCCTGTCGTTTCTGCATTAAAAATATGGCTAGCTCCTCCAGAAAAGATGGGAATAAGTGCTACGGTGAAAAACAACGATACCTATACCTCCTTGCCATTGTAGTAAGGCTCGCCAAAGCATGAGCCCTTTACCTAAACTTTCTATGTCGGCATAAGCTGTAGCTCCCGTGGTAGTATAACCTGATATCGTTTCAAATAGAGCTGAAAAGAAATTGCCCATTATACCCGTCCTAAGAAGGAAGGGAATGGCTCCTAGTAAAGACAGTACAAGCCATGTAATGGTTACGGATAGCATTCCTTCTCTACGACCTATTCTAATGTCTGTGCGGTTCTTTCCCAGAAGTTGGCAAATGACTCCAATGGTCAAGAATGCAAGTGTTCCCTACGCTAAGGGAGGGACAGACTCTCCATAGTATACAGAGATAAGTAGACAAAGAATAGTGATAGGTACTTCAAATAAACACATTTTACCGATGACACCAACGATAAAATGTGTGTTAATTTTGCGAATACTATCAAGTTTCTTAGTGGAATAATTTCTTGAGTCGTTCCAAGGATACATCATGATAGAAGACTATAATACGAGCAAACTCCTCTATGACTGTTTCACCATTTATCATTTGAGGTACTCCGTTGTGGAGCATACCACCAAAGGTGAGATTACGAGGGAAGGTCAAGATCTTTAACGCGTTTGCCTATGAGTGGAGATTGACGTTCGACAACGAACTCTGCAACTTCTGCATTGACCATAGGGAGAAATACAAGATAGCCCATTGCTTGACCAAGAAGCATACGATAGATATGCCCTGCCGCTAATTGCTTTTTATTGATTAGAGTACCAATATCTAAGCGATATGCAAGTGGTATGTAGTCAATATTTTCTTCTTTAGCTATTGTCTTGAAGACGTTGAAACGTTTCGCAGCCAAGCAAGCCAATATATTAGCTTCACTATGCTCGGTTAAGGCAACAAAGACTTGAGCATCATTTAGCCCAACTTCACCGATGATTTCAGGGTCACGTCCATCGCCATGAAAAACAGATACATTGCTTGGTAGTTCCTGTGATAATCGAGCGCACTTTTTCTTTGTCACTATCAATAACACATATTTTTGATGTGGGGAGGAATGCGCTTAATCGTTTGTTTGGCAACGCGGTTCCCTCCCATGATGACCATCTTCTTAATCGGAACTAAGCGTTTCCCTGTTAATTCGCGGATTTTATCAACTTGGTCAGCTGTGCATGTGAAGTAAACCAAGTCGTTGTGCATGATTTGAGTACTACCATTAGGAATAATGGTTTCTAAATCTCGTTTTATCGCTACAATATGATAGAACTTCCCGCCATCTAGCTGGTCACTTCCTTTTAGTTCATGAAGATACTTACCAACGATGGGTGCACCATCACGAACTTTTACCCCAACTAGAATAACAGACCCATTAAATAGTTCAATGTACTGTCTAGCCCAAGGATTAAGAGTACTTGAAGCGATTTCTTGAGCCGCAAGTTCTTCTGGGATAAATTGTTTGGTCAATACCAAAACGAGCACATACTTCGCTATATTCAGCTTCTAGATACTCTGGATTATTGACTCGAGCTATTGTGTGTTTCGCTTCAACTAGCTTGGCTATGGAGCAGAGCAATCATGTTGGTTGATTGGTCTGGTGTAACAGCAACAAATAAATCAGCTCCCGGTACGTAAGCAGCCTCTTGGTCTTCAATGAGTAAGGGATTGCCTGCGACGACGAGAGCTTCAATAGAACCTTTTACTTCATCTAGTCGTTTGGCATCAGTGTCCATCAGCACGATATTTTGCTCCTCATGAGTAAGCATTTGAGCTAAATGAACGCCTACTTCACCAGCACCAGCAATGATAATTTTCATAATCTACCTAACTATGTATTAGAGTCTGAAAAAGCTTTTTTGCAACATTCGTAGATACTTAAATCATCAAGACCACACATTTCTCTTTGTTCCTTTGGGGTAGCATGAGGAATAAAGTTGTCAGGTATTCCTAATCTGAAAACTTTATGGTTATGATGATTATCTATAATATAGTCAGTGATTGCAGAGCCTATCCCTCCGATTAGTGTACCTTCTTCAACCGTAATGATTGTTTGGTATCTCTTGAGGATATTATCAAGAAGTTCTGTATCTAGAGGTTTGGCGAAAACCATATCTGCATGACCAATATGAATGTGCTCCTCGTTAGCTAGTTGCTTCACAATAGACTGAATGTTTACACCTATAGGGACCGATGGAAAGAACACAGACCTTTTCTCCTTCAGAGAGTATACGTCCTTTTCCAAATGGATAATGCTCCATAGGGCATTGCCAGTTTACAACGGAGCCATTTCCTCTAGGATAGCGTATTGCGATAGCTCCCTCCCAATCCTTGTAGGCTGAATACATCAAATGGCGAAGTTGAACCTCGTCCATAGGAGCACAAACGCTCATATTGGGGATTGTTCGTAAGTATGCAATATCAAACGCCCCCTGGTGCGTAGCTCCATCTTCTCCAACTAAACCCGCTCGGTCCAGGCAAAAATATAACCTTGGTCCCTTGAAGGGCAACATCATGAATAAGCTGGTCATAAGCTCGTTGCATGAAGGATGAGTAGATATTGCAGAATGGAATTAATCCTTGCGTCGCTAGTCCCGATGCGAAGGTTACGGCGTGTTCTTCAGCAATACCTACGTCGTAAGCTCTTTTGGGGAAAGCTTTCATCAGCATATTCATAGAGCAACCACTAGGCATAGCAGGAGTAATCCCAACTATACGCTCATCTTGTGCCGCTAACTCTACAAGTGTATGTCCAAAGACATCTTGAAATTTTGGGGAGTAGGGTTGTCCCTAGCAATACCAAGGCGTTCTCCCGTATTTACATCAAATTTTCCCCGGAGCATGCCATACCGTAGGGTGAGGCTTCTGCATGGCTGTATCCCTTACCTTTGGTTGTGCTGATGTGCAAAAAGCTTAGGTCCTGAAGTATCTTTTGATATCTTGAAGGACATGTACAAGTTCGATAACATTGTGTCCATCGACAGGACCAAGGTAACGTAAACTGAAACTATCGAAAGATGGTGTTTTGCCTCGCTACGAAGCTCTTTAGTTTGTTATTGATACTCTGTAAGTCTTTATGAGCATCTTTTCCAAAAACTTTAAGCTTGCGTAAGCCCTTGTACAGACTTCCTCTGAAGGTGTTATAAGTATGACTAGTAAGAAGCTTAACCATATATTTATTTAAGCCTCCTACATTTCCTATCTATGGAAATATTATTGTCATTGAGGATAATAAGCAAATCATTATCAAATGAAGATGCATTATTAAGTCCTTCAAAAGCCATTCCTCCAGTCATAGAGCCATCACCAATAACGGCAACGACTTTTCTATCTTCCCCTTTGACTTTAGCTGCTACAGCCATTCCAATAGCCGCACTAATGGAGTTAGATGCATGTCCTGCAGTAAAGGTATCGTATTCGCTTTCGCTAGGATGGGGAAACCCAGCTAATCCATCTTTCTTTCGGAGCGTATCGAAATTGCTTACGACGCCCTGTCAAAAATCTTATGGATATAAAGCTGATGTCCAACATCCCAAACGATTTTTATCGTAAGGGGTGTTGTACACGTAATGCATTGCTACTGTTAGCTCTACGACACCTAGGTTACTCCCTAGATGTCCAGGATTAACAGATAGAGACTCTAGAAAGGAAGTTACGAATCTCAGTACATAGCTGAGGTAGTTCTTCAATCTTGAGCTTTTTAAGTCTTGAGGATTATCTATTTGTTCCAGTAATTTCATATTGAAGCGATTATGCCAGGGAAACTCTCTTCAGTTGCTCAACGAGCTCCATTTCTGTGAGAGTTTGCTGTTCTCCCGTGGTCATATTCTTTACTGTGATGGTGTTATTCTTGATTTCGTCTTCTCCGATGAGAGCGACAAAAGCTATCCCGCAGTTATTTGCATAAGTCATTTGCTTTTTTTGATTTTTACTGCATCAGGATATAGTTCTGTACGAATACCAGCCTTGCGTAAGCGAGCAACTAAAGGAATAAAGCTTACTAGCTTCGTCTTCTCCGAAGTTGACGAACATGAGGTCTGTGGCGCTGTTAAGTTCTTTAGGGAATAAATCTAGCTCTGCCAAAACATCGTAGATACGGTCTGCTCCAAAAGAAATACCGACACCACTCATACCATCTAGACCGAAGATGCCTGTTAGGTTATCATAGCGACCTCCTCCAGAGATACTACCGATTTGAGCATCCAAAGCCTTTACTTCTAGAATTGCACCAGTATAGTATGATAGTCCTCTAGCTAAGCTAAGGTCAATGCAAACCTCCGTGTTTAGCTCTAGGGAGTAGCCGTGTTCTTGATAATGTAGCGTAATTCTTCTACACCAAGTAAGCCTATTTCGCTAGCACTTGCACTTTGAGAGAAGTAATCAGCAAGCCAGTTTAGCTTTTCTTCGTTACTGCCTTGTAAAAGTAGTATTGGTTCAAGACGCTCAAGCTGACTATCAGTAAAGCCCTTAGATTGTAATTCTAAGCGTACTTTGTCTAGTCCAATCTTATCGAGCTTGTCTATGGCTGTCGTGATATCAATTAGTTGCTCTTCTGCACCAATAGACTCTGCAATACCTGCAAGTACCTTGCGGTTGTTTAGAAGAATACGTGTACGTATGCCCAGCTGAAGGAATACTTCATTAATAATCTGAATAAGTTCAACTTCATTGATTAGAGATGTTGAACCGATTATGTCTGCATCGCACTGATAGAATTCACGATAGCGACCTTTCTGAGGTCTATCAGCACGCCATACAGGCTGGATTTGATAGCGACGGAAAGGAAAACTTAATTCTTCCTTATGCATAACTACATAGCGAGCAAAGGGAACAGTTAAATCATAACGTAGTCCCTTTTCACTGAGCTTATTCAGCTAGTTTGAGGGTATTGCGTTGCACCAGCTCTGCGTCATCTATTCCTTTTAGATAATCACCCGAGTTAAGAACCTTGAAGAGAAGTTTATCTCCTTCTTCTCCGTACTTACCCATTAGGGTTGATAGGTTTTCCATCGTAGGAGTTTCTATCTGTTGATAGCCATAGAGGGCATAAACAGAGCGTATTGTATTGAATATATAGTTGCGTCGAGCCATTTCTACTGACCCGAAATCCCTCATTCCTTTAGGGTATGCTAGGCTTTTTGCATAATTAGAATCTATTTTCTAGTTAAATGATAGTATACAGAGTCAAGTTCATTCTTTTCATCTTGACCTATTTCGTTCTTGTTTCAGTATATTCCAGTCCGTAAGTTTCCACTCAGGGAAGCGTGTATCTGCTTCGGGGTAGGATTTATGGACTAGGGTTAAATGAAGTTCATCAGCACGAGGAAATGTTTTTTGTGGTAAATCTCCTCCACCTCATTATAAAGACAGTATCTTCATCTGCGGTGTAGCTTTTAGAGCTTCATCAATGTCTGAATAGACTTCGGCATCTTTCAAACTTTTTCAGTTGCCTACTGATTACGATATTTCTCCTATTAGGGAGTGCCCCATTGGGGAGAGAATCGTATGTTTTGCGCCCCATAATAATGGTATGACCTGTTGTTATAGCCTTAAAGCGTTTAAGGTCTGAAGATAAATGCCATAATAAGTTACCTTTATCTCCGATGGCTCTGTCCTCAGCAACTGCTACGATTAGTGAGATTTTCATACTAGTAGGAAAGACATTGATTAGATAGAAACCTGCCCTGCTATATGTGGGTGTGGGTCGTAATCCTCTAGACTGAAAGTCTTCAAACTTGAAGTCATTGATACTTTTGACTTCAGGGTTGATACGCATCTTTGGGAGCTTGCGTGGAGTTCTACTGAGTTGTTCTTTTACCTGCTCAAGGTGATTAAGATAAATATGAACATCTCCGAAGCTATGGATAAACTCCCCAACTTCAAGACCAGTTACTTGAGCTATCATCATGAGGAGTAGAGCATAGGAGGCAATATTGAAGGGTACCCCCAGGAATACATCTGCACTCCGCTGATAGAGTTGCAGGCTTAGTTTGCCTTCTGATACATAAAACTGCATCAAGCAATGACAAGGAGCTAATGCCATATCACTGATCTGCCACATTCCAAGCTGTCACGATTAAGCGACGACTATCTGGATTGTGCTTAATCTCCTCTATGACCTCTTTTAATCTGGTCAATAGTCTCGCCCCCATATCCTTTTCCAACGTCTCCACTGTGCACCATATACGGGACCAAGGTCGCCATGCTCATCAGCCCATTCGTTCCAAATACGCACACCATGCTCCTGTAGATATGCAACGTTTGGTATCTCCTTTGAGAAACCAAAGAAGTTCGTGGATAATGCTTTTTAGATGAAGCTTTTTAGTAGTAATGAGAGGAAAGCCTTCACTGAGGTCAAAGCGCATCTGGTATCCAAATGTGCTAATCGTCCCAGTGCCAGTCCTATCGCTTTTTCTGAGTTCCTTCAGTTAGGATATGCTGGAGGAGTGATAAATACTGCTTCATGACATTGATTTAATTGCACAAAGGTAATAATATATTCCTTTTTAATGTCTGAGGACTGCAACGTCTTTAATCAGCATGAGTGCAGGTTTGTAGCTAAGCTTGCTTTTTACGTAAAGCCTTCGAGCCCTAAATCTTCTTCTCTATTGATGTAGGTATATTGCTCAGGTATGCGCTTAGCAAACTCCCCGATTAATCATTGCAAAAGCTCCTTCGTAACTAATGTCCGCTTTTTTTCAACATGAATATCAAAGGTATCCTGATTGATAGGGCTACCAAAGGTAAATGCAATAATCTTGCCGTCTACGCGTAAAAGCTCCAGTGAGTAAGCCTAGTTCTTCTCTATGACGAAGGCATTTCTCTATCATCTTTTTGCTCTGCAAGTCTACTGCTATCAACTTCCTTGTGCTCTAACCAATCTTGACCAAGTGCTAAACATTCTTCTAGATTAGCGTCAGTTATTTCCTCAAATTGGTATTCTGGATATAACTTCTCAAACTTGTTGATATGGTTGCGTTTAGGTTGGAGATGCTTTCCCGAAAGAGAAACCATTTTTTCGCGAAGATATACATAGTCCTCAGCTCCCATATCGTGGATATACTCAAATGTCCCTTCTGAGAAATTGGTCAATAATATCACGACAAGTAGGAGATATTCCCATCAGGATAAGGGGGAAGCCATTGTCTAGACTAATTTGGTTGAGTTGATGTATAACCGTCTTAAACTCTTTAGTACAACCGCAGACAGGCATAAGGTAAGCGGGGTGATTGTGTGTCGCTGGTTGAAAGCGGATAGCAAGACTATCTGCTACTATAGCCCAACTTGTTTGATAGCGTTCGCTCCAGCCATAAAGATTGGCAAATGATAAATCGCATATCTGCGATGCTCCATGAAGAGTGTACTTCTGAATTATTTCCCTGTCTTCAAGTGTAATCGGCTTAAAAACTATATTTTCCATATTTATAGAAAGCCTTAAAAGCCCTTTCTTGTTCACTCTAGGCTCTAAGTTATAGTAAGGGAAGGTGTAAAATAGAATAGCAGTTTAAGATAAATAGTAGTTTACTAGTAAATTCTGCAGCACACGGCTGAAGTCTGTACAAACTACAGCTGAAGTTTGTGCAGACTACACGTGTAGTTTGTACAGACTTCGCTGAGGTTTTGAGAATAGGAAAAGACTTTATCTTTTTAGTGTTAGTCATTCTCATATTTTAAGATTGCTATATCGCAATAAACAAGCCCCCAAAGTAGTAATACTTAAGGGGCTTATGTCAAGTGTTTGAGGTATCACCCTTACTTATTGCGAGTAAGTAGAGATGGTTATTGCGAGTAATTATAAATCTTGATACCAAGTAATGCCAGCTGTATTAGTCATCTCAAGCTCGAGTACTCCTCCAGCTTGGATGTCTTTGATATCTAAGCTAGCCTTATTCCAAAGTTTGCCATTAAGCTTAACGCTCTTAATATATTTATTCTTAAGGCTTAGGTTATTGGCTTTAATCGTGAAGGTCTTCTTATCTGAAAGCCTTATGGTTGCAGATGCAACTATTGGGGAACTGATTAGAAACTTGTTTGCACCTTCTTCAGGGTATAGGCCAATAGCACTAGCTACATACCAAGCAGACATCTGTCCACAGTCCTCATTGCCACAAAGACCACTAGGGCTAGAGGTGTACAGTGAACGCATGATTGGGTGTGTATAGTCTGCCGTTTTCCAAGGCTTATAGGCATAATGATAAAGATAGGGGACATGGTGACTAGGCTCATTTCCGTGCGCATACTGCCCAATCATACCTGTAGAAAAAAATAGGAAGTTTGATTTTGTGAGGAGTCTTGTCACTGAAAAATTTATCTAATCTTCCAGCAGAAAGCCTCACGTCCTCCCATAAGCTTTGATAAGACTATCTGGCTCATGCTGAGCACTCCACAGATACTGATAGGCATTACTTTCAGTTACATCATCAGTATAAGCAAAAGGATTAAAATCCTTTTTGAAAGAGCCATCACTGAGTCTAGGTGCAAAGTAGCCTAATGACGCATTCCAAAGATTGCGGTAGTTGTGGCTGCGCTCGTAGCAAACTTTTGCATCCTCTTCGTAGCCTAAAAATTGTAAGATGCGTGCAGCAGCCCAATCATCATAAGCGTACTCCATTGTGAGAGATAGGCTTTCTTTTGTGTTTATCCGCAGGGACATAGCCAAGGCGTCGATATTCATCCATGCCTCTGTAATTGGTTCTATTGACGGTACTGAGCACTATTTTCTTTAGCTGTTCTTTGTCCGTAACTTGATAGGTTCCAGCTTCGAGAGCCCCAGCGATAACCGGAAGAGAATGATGACCAATCATCATGTCTGTTTCACTCGCCCACATATTCCACACGGGTAGAATATCGTTGTTTTGAGCTCCAAAGGAAATGAGAGATTGTACCATATCTCCATTCTCTTTAGGGAAGAGAACATTATATAAAGGGGTGAGCCGTACGGTAGGTATCCCATAGAGAGAAAGTACTATAATTAGCTGACCGTGTGCGATGAGGTTTACGGTCTGCCCCTAAATACCAGCCATCAGCATCATTGTAAAGTGTTGGGCAAAGTTGAGCATGATATAGGGCTGTATAGAAAATCTTAGATATGTCTTCAGGAGTAGATGAGTCTAGCTGAATAGTTCCCTAGTTGCTTATTCCAACGACTTTTCGGCATAGTTACGATATTCAGAAAAAAAGAATTGAAATGCCCCTTCTGTATGTAGGTTCATCTGTGCTCCCTCTTCGCTTACACCAGATATAGCTGTTTCAATGAGCAAAGCGTATCTCCCAGCCTTAACTTGATAGTGGAGCTTAGCGATATATCCCCAACCTTCTAACTTTTTTTGTATTTGGATGATAATGGGGATACTATCATAACTAATACTTTGCGGTGCTTGACTCAAGCGAGAAAAAGAAGTAGATACTTTGGTTTCTAGCCCAGCCGTCACTTTTGCGATATCCGATTAGTTGATTGCTACTTACTTGCTTGATGGAGCTATGCTGTGTCCTATCCCAATTGGTTGCTTTGTCTAGATTGAGATAGATGATAGCAGAATCACTTGCACGATTGAAGGTATACTTCTGCACCCCGATGCGTTCAGTAGCTGTAAGCTCCACCGTAATGTCGTAGGGTTGCAGTTTAACCTTATAGTATCCTGCGTGAGCTTCTTCTTCATTATGTTTGAAGCGTGCATAGATACCAAGTTCTCCTTTCTTCTGAAGAAGAGGACGAATTGTCGGCATGAAACTGATATCATAAAGGTCTCCTGCTCCAGTTCCGCTTAGGTGTGTATGGCTAAAACCTGCAATGGTTGTATCAGGATAGAAGTAACCTGCAATTCTATCCCAGCCCCCAATACCATTGTCCGGACTAAGTTGTACCATGCCAAAAGGAGCATTAGCTCCAGGGTAAGTATTACCCACCCAGTCTGTGCCAATAAAAGGGTCTACCTGATAAGCTAGAGCTTTCTGTGGGGGAGGTGTAGCAGCCATAATTAGAGAGGCTGCAGCAAACATTGCCGGTATAAACGTATACTTCATAGAGGTAATATTTATTGAGAAATAAAATCCCCACCCCATAACGGAAATATAGGGTGGGGGATAAGATTTAATATTTATTCGTTTCTACTAAAGAGGAGAGCGTAGAATTGTTTGCTCTCTATCAGGTCCAACTGAAACAAAAAAACAACAGGAACACCAATTGTTTCTTCGATAAATGAAATGTACTGCTTAAGTTCCTCAGGAAGTTCCTCAGCATTAGTACACTTGCTAGTATCTGTTTTTCCAGCCTTTGAAAGTCTTGTAAACGGGCTTATAAGCATCGCTAAGTTCGAATGGAAAAGCAGTGCTTACCTGTCCTTCATGTTCGTATCCGACACAAACCTTTATTTCTTCAAAGGTATCCATCACATCGCTTTTCATCATGATAAGCTTAGTGGCACCATTAAGCATAGATGTATATCGAAGTGCTACAAGGTCAAGCCACCCACAACGACGCTTGCGACCAGTAACAGAACCAAATTCGTGACCCTAAAGAACAAAGAGCATCTCCCGTTTCATCAAATAGTTCTGTAGGGAAAGGACCTGCGCCTACACGAGTACAATATGCTTTGAAGATACCATAAACTTCGCCTATATTGCGAGGTGCTACACCTAAGCCGGTACAACAACCAGCACTAATCGTATTGCTACTCGTTACGAATGGATAGGAACCCAAAGTCGATATCTAATAACGAACCTTGAGCACCTTCCGCGAGTATGCTTTTTGTCTTTCCTTTAAGTAGTTATTGATTAGTTCTTCGCTGTCTACGAATGTAAATTCCTTTAGCTCTTCGATAGCCTTGAGCCAAGCTGTTTCAGCTTCTTCAAGTTGTTCGGTTGGATAATTGAGACTCTCCAACATCTTTAGGGTGGCGAGCTTTTTGCAGCTGCGTACTTATTAGTAAAATCGTGCTCAATGTCTCCAACACGTAGACCATAGCGACTAATCTTTATCTGTATAGGTAGGACCAATACCTTTACCAGTAGTACCTACTTTTGCATCTCCTTTAGCTTGTTCGTTAGCAGCATCTAGAAGTCTATGTGTAGGCATAATAAGATGAGCTTTCCTAGAGATGACGAGGCGAGACTTAAGGTCGTGTCCACTCTTGGCAAGTTGGTTTGCCTCATTGATAAATAAGGTAGGGTCTAGGACAACTCCGTTGCCAATGACATTCAGTTTGTTTCCTTGAAATATTCCAGATGGAATAGAACGAAGAACATACTTTTCACCATTGAAACTCTAATGTATGTCCAGCATTAGGACCTCCCTGAAAACGAGCTACTACATCATATTTAGGTGTAAGGACATCAACAATCTTTCCTTTACCTTCATCGCCCCATTGTAGGCCTAGGAGCACATCTACTTTAGTCATATTATGTAGGTCTATAGTTTAATTTTTCTTACTTATGGTATTAGGCTTCTGTAGTAGAGCCATTCTGCTCTTGTTGCTTGAGTGCAAGCTGTCTTAATTGATAGCGACTAAGTGGCTTAGGAGCTACTTCTTCATTAGCCTTATCTTCTTTTTAGCTTACGATTTGCAAAAAAATCTTGCGTTCGCTTAGTTGCTTAGGGCCTAGGCGAAGGTTGTGCTTTGCTCAACTTTTTCTTTCTTAGGCTCAAAGTTAATAGTTTGTTCTATAACTTTCTCTGCTTGCTGAGTCGAGTCTGAACTAGTGTCTTTAGTTGGCTCTACTTTAACTTCTACCTTATTTTTTGCTTCTTCAGTAGATGTTATTTCTTGAGCTTGTGTTGCTTTACGCTCTTCTCTTACTGGAGGCTGGTTGTTTTTGTTTCGTTTTGTTATTAAACTTGCGAGCAGTATCACCCCTTGCGATTTTGCCCTTGAGCATTATCCGTTTTGTCAGCTTGAGTCTTTTTCTTCTTGCTTACTATCTATTACTTCAGGCTTGACATTAGGCTGAGTTGCTTGAACCTTCTGCTCTCTGCGTTCTTGCTTCTTTTGAGCTTGTTGTTCTTGCTTTGAGTTGTTATTGTTTACTTGTTGCTTTTGCTGTTTCTCTTGTTTACGCTCTTCAGTCTTCTCTTGCTTTAGGGAGTTTGCGTATATTTCGCTTTCTTTCTTGCTTGTTTCTACAGCTTGCTGTTGGCGCTCTTTAGCTTTGCGCTCTTCTCTTTCTTGCTTTTTCCTTTACGTTGCTTCTCTTGATTCTTGCGAGTATTCTGTTCTCCAAGACTTTCACCTTCTCTTCTATTCGCATTACGTCTTAGCGCATTTCCCATAAATGGGTCTTGCTCGCGTTGACGTCGACGAATATTCTGCAGATGTAGGCTAATCGCTTCCGTAGAGATTTGTACCTCCCAAATGCAAAGTCCTAGAGAGCATGCAAGCATAATCATACCTATGCCAAAGAAAATTTCAGCAGGTAGAGTTAGATTGATAAAGTAAAAGGAACATTGCGGCAAGGCAAAAAGATCAAACTTCCTGCCCCAAGTGTTTGCATCGCACGAATGAGACGTAAACGCAGTACGAAAGTTGCGGATTTGATTTAACGTCGTTGGGTCTTTATCAGGGTTTTTCTTGGTACTTCTCGTTCAGAGAGCGTACAACACTTGCATAAGAAAGAAAACGATTAGTATATGCAAGTAATATAAGTGAAATCGCTGAAAATAGTAGCGATGGAGTTGTTAGATTAAGTTCGTTCATTTTTGTTTTATTTGTTTATAGGGCTAAGAGAGCCTTTTATAAATGCTTTTTATCAAGCGTTGTATCTCAGAATAAATGATGCCTGATAGAAAATGTTTGACAACTGTAATGTCTTGATTTTTTTACCTTCACAGAAGTCTTGCATGGTCATTAGCTTAGATGTATTATCTAAAGCATTAACCCCTAGAGATAGCTCTAGCTTAAGACTATCATCAGTCTCTTCGGCTTGAAGTCCTCGAATGCATTTATCGATATCTTGAGCTTGCATACGATACAGACCTACCATTAAATGTAGTGACCTTATGACACAAGCTTTTCAATTCTTCAAGATCTCCTAGAAAAGCATCTTTTTCTTACTGCAAACTGCATATCGAGAGTTGCTCTGCTGCCATCATTTGAGGCACTAATCAACCCAAGAGGCGTTCTTTCAGAAGAGCTCTCAGATTTCAGCATTGCTAAGTCAAGAGGATATGCTACTTGGCGCATTAGTTCATGATGAGGAATGAAAGGGCGTATTTCAATCTTTTTACCAACTTCAATACATGCAAAGTCATACCCAGGGAGGATAGAACCATCTTGGGGAAGAAGTTGAACTAACTCTTTATAACAAGGAGCATGGTGTGATAGGTGTGTAAGAATTGTGCGTTCAGGCTTGGACTCAAGCGTATTCAAGAGATTAAGTACATCTATAACATTTTGGTGAGATGGGTGCTCGCGTTGGTAGCGCAAAGCATTGATAACCAAAACTCTTGAGTTGTCAATCTTACTAAATTCACACTTATCAGCAGACTTCATGTCTGTGATATAGCAGATGTCTTCTTTGTGTTCTGTTCCTACTTGGTGAAACCTATATCCGAAGATGGGCAACTTGCCATGCATTACCAAAAGCGGAGTAACCTCAATATCTTTTATTTTGAGGACTTCGCCATTTTGTAACTCATTTAGAGAAAGCTTGGGTGTCCCAGGATAAGGGTTGGGGCTAAATACATAGTGCATTCTATTGCGAACAGCATCAAGAACATTTGCTTGTCCATAGATAGGGATTTCTTTATGCCATGCAATTGTTCGAAGGTCATCAAGACCATATACATGGTCGTAGTGTTCGTGTGTAAGGACAATTGCGTCTATGTGTTCAAGTCCAATATGATTTGCTTGTTGTCGGAAGTCTGGACCACAGTCAATAAGTATGCGTGTTCCGGACTGCGAAATGAGTAGGGCAGAAGTGCGCAGGCGCTTATCTCTAGGATCTGAGCTTTGGCAGTGCATGCAGTTGCAACCAACCTCAGGAATACCTGTACTTGTACCTGTTCCTAGTAGAATAAGATTCATCTTCACTGAAATTAGCTGATATAGAGAACTTCAGGTTCAATCTTTATATCAAACTTTTTCTTTGACTTGAGTTTGTATTTTAAGTGCAAGTGCTGCAATATCAGAGCCTGTTGCTCCTCCATGATTAACGAGTATAAGAGCTTGCTTCTCATAAACACCAGCTTCTCCTTCTCGGTATCCCTTAAGCCCACATTGCTCAATTAACCAACCTGCAGATAACTTTTTTTCTGTCCTTCTCCCAATGGGTATACGGGCATTTGAGGATATTGCTTGAGTAGGTTTGTTGCAACTTCTTCAGATACGATTGGGTTCTTGAAGAAGCTACCGGCATTTCCAAGTACCTTGACGTCTGGTAGCTTCGATGCTCTAATACTGATAATTGCTTTTCTAAGGTTATCTAAATCAAGAGGCAGAGTTATGCTTATCAAGATATTCCTTAATACCCAACGTAGGAAATATTCAAATCTGCAGTCTTTTTGAGTTTAAAGGTTACCGAGATAATAATCCAGTCTGAGTAATCTGCATCCTTAAATATGCTGTAGCGATAGGCATAGTGGCATTCCTTGTGGGTGAAAAACTCTGCACTCCTTTAGTCCTTCGATGTATAGCTTCAACCTCTTGAATAAGAGTTTCTGCTTCTACACCATAGGCTCCAATGTTTTGTATGGCTGCAGCTCCTACTTGGCCGGGGATAGCTGACAGATTTTCAGCTCCATAGTACTTATTCCGTACACAATAAGCTACAAAATCATCCCATAATTCTCCCGCACCTACACGAAGTAGTACCTCATTTTCAGAGTCATTGATACAAGAAATACCTTTGATAAAAGATTTCAGGACAATGCCATGAAAATTGGTGAGGAAGAGTAGATTACTCCCCTCACCAATATGGATACATTTACACTCCTGGAAGTATTCGTCGCTGAGAAGTTTATACAGCTCGTCCTTGCTTTTCATACGAGATATACCAAGCCGCTGTAGCTGGTATTCCAAATGTATTTAAGTCTCGGAGAGAATGTTCCTGGAGGATGTTCATTTACTCATTCTCTAAAATCCAAGCATCTTTGAAGTCTGGAGCGAAGCGAGATTTTACAGCTTCACGGCTAGCAATAGCTTCTTCCTTCGTAGAGAAGCTAGAGACAATAACTCGTAGCATGCCCACTTCATTCTTAGCAAGAACTGCATTGTAGCCCTTGTTTGTCATTTTCTCACGGAGTGCACGGGCATTCGTTGGGTTCTGGAAACTACCGATAACTACGCTATAACGCTTGAGGTATTCAGAACGTTCTCCTTCATAAGTAGAAACACGTTCTCTGCGAACTGGTGCTGGAGGAGTAGGGAGTTTCAATAGCCTTTTTGAGCTGGAGTTTCTTCGTAAACTACAGTCTTTGTTGCAGTTTGAGCTGCGATTTCACGTTGCTTAGCTTCTTCATAAAGCCTTACGATAAGCACTCTTTTTTTGCTCTTACATGATCCTAGCCCTACGACTAGTGCGAGAGCTGTTGCGACCATTACTACTTTCTTCATATACTATTCTATAGTTTAAATGAGGTTATTCATTATATCTACCAACAAAGATACTAAATTATTGACGAACTTTTTTTATGTCCCCAAAAATGAGGATAGAAAACAGCACTTTATACAATTAAGATTACTTAGATTGGCGATACTCTTTGTATAAGAGCTTTAAAACTCTCCAAAGTCCCTCCGTCCTTGAGGTGACGATTGTGAAGGAGAGCCTTAAGAGATAGAGGAGTATTGTCTTTAGGTAGTAAGTTTTCTAGGTTGAGTTGCTTACCTTCCTCTTCTATCTGTTGCAAATAGTTCTTGCTGCTATAGTGTGAACCTACCCAAATCTGTTCGTAAGTCCAAAACCAATGCTTAAGCTCTAACTCTTTGCGAAGGTCTAAACTGTTGCAGACACTAAGTCTTTTCTTCAAAAGGACTATCTTCTTCTCCGTGGTAATATCTGCACGTCCTGAGAAGTTCTATGCGCTTCTTGTTCATAGCTAATCATTTGTAATTGATGGATATTTACCATAAAGATAGTGAGTCCTATTTATATATGCAATAACCTCAAGTTTTACTCTTAGGAGTCTGATTAGCTTTTTAGTTTTATAATTTATGCGTTTGGAGTTCTCTAATATCCTTTTAATAATCATACCACTGCCAAAGCAAATATTGTGGTCTATATCATATATGACAGCATATTGTCCGGGCGCAATTCCTTGAATGGGCGTTTGGCTATCAAGTTCGTATCGAGATTTCTCTGCATTGTATCGAAGAGAACCACGAGTAAACTCAGGGGTATGTCTAATTTTAAAACATACCTCTATTGAAGTCGTTTCATCATGAATGCCAAGGTAAGCCCAAGGAGATTGGCTGATGTTATTAAGTTCTGCCATTTGGATATGCTGCCCATACTGGTCTTGAGGGTCGTAACCGCGGCTTACAAGTATGATATTACGCTTGATGTCTTTCTTAACGACAAACCAAGGACCTCCACTTAGACCTAAGCCTTTGCGTTGTCCAATGGTGTGAAACCAATAACCTCTGTGTGTTCCCAATCGTTTTTCCCCGTTTCTTTCTCAATAATACGTCCAGGTTTAGTGCCTAATGCTCTTTCTATAAACTCATTGTAGTTTATCTTGCCGAGAAAGCAAATGCCTTGGCTGTCTTTGCGTTGTGCACTTGGGAGTTGAGCTTTTGTAGCAAGCTCTCTCACTTCTGTTTTAGTGAGCCCTCCTGTAGGAAATAATAGTTTCTGAACCTGCGTAAAGTTAATTTGAGCCAAAAAAAGTCTGTTTGGTCCTTTTACTGGGTCCGGTGCGGTGGAGAGGTAGAGAACATCGTTCACATAGGTAGTAGTTGCATAATGTCCTGTAGCTATAAAATCATACTGATATCCGACTTTCTCATTGAATACTCCAAACTTGATGAGCTTTATTACACATCATATCGGGGTTAGGTGTCAAACCTTGTTTTTACTGTATCAATCGTATACTGTACGACATGCTCCCCAATACTCATCATGTAGGGAAATGATATCTAAAGGAAGATTGTATTTCTTAGCAAGCATTTGAACCATAGTGATATCATCTTCCCATGAGCAATCTTCAAAACCATCTTTATCCATGCCTATCTGTATGTAGAATAGGGTAGGACGGTATCCGAGGTCATACAGTATAGAGACTACGGCACTACTATCTACCCCCCAGATGCGAGTACTGCTATTTTTCGGATTCTTGATGCCTGATTTTTAGAATTCTGTCTTGTATATGCTGTATATTCTTCATGCCGAAGTTTTTATTGCTTTAGGACTTTGTGTGCAAGGCTTTGCTCCTTGTTTGATTCTGTCGCTCATACCGATACCATCATGTATATTGCCTCCAATATAAAGTCCTGGATAGAGTTTCTCAAGCTTTCTCTATTAGAGCAAGTCTCTCATCTGTACTTGCTTCATATTGGGGGATTGCCCTTGGGTGGCGAAATATCTCAATAAGGTCTGGTTCTTGCTTTAGCTTAATAAATCTAGCTACCTTATCGCGGATTAGTCCTTTTTATGTAGTCGTCTGATTGTTCTATAAGATGAGGAGAGCGCATACCTCCTAAGAAAAACACTAGAAGTAAGCCTCCCTTAGGGCATCTATCTGAAAAGCATGCACTAGGATTGAGGATACCTAGAACCTCTTTATCCTCACAGCTAGGAATCAATCCTCCGAAAGAAGCAAATATGTCTGAATTAGCGGACTTATACCCAAGAGCAACTTGCACAATAGGGGCATATCTAAGTTGAGTAATGGGCGTGAGATTAACTTCAGTCTTTAGTGTATCTGCTAACTCAAGAGAGCCTATAGTTGTGATGAGATTTCGACTAAATACTTCTTCTTTCTCTCCTTTGACATAGAATGTAACTTGCCATAGTTGCAAATCTTCTCGAAATCTGACTTCAATGTCAAGGACTCCTAATTTTAAAGCATTAGCTTTTAGTAACTCGTCCGAAAGGGCTGATGTTAGGGTAGATAATCCTCCATGAGAAGAGAATATGGCTTTTTGTTATTTTTCTTCTCTTCTTCAGTTTTCTTTTTCTTCATTAGAGCTATAGTTCCTTTGATAAAGCTTCCATGATTGGCTTCTAAGGCATAGAGCTTCGGTAGAGCATGGCGAGTTACTAATTTCTCAGGGTCTCCAGCATATATTCCGCCCTATAAATGGGTCTACAGCGTAATGAAAATAACTCTCTCCAAGCCTGCGCTTTACCAAATGACCAATACTCTCATTAGGATCAGTTCCCTTTAGCTCGGAAAAGGTTCTCCAAGAATACGTATTTTATCTCTTTGTTGAGAATAGTGTGGTCGTAATGGCACTTTTTAGTCCAGAGGGTAGTGGATGAAAATTCTTGCCCTTTGAGTATCATTCTACGTTTGGCTAAAGGGTGTGGCTAGATTAAGAAGATGGGGAAAATCTTCAAATAAATCTGCCACTTCGCTGGTGCTGATAATCCCTGAAGTCGGTCCTGACTCAAAGGTAAAACCATCTTTTTTTAGAGTTCTTATCTGACCTCCAGCTCGTTCTTCCTTTTCAAGAATAGTGAACTTATGATTGGGGTCTTTGAGTAAGTGATGTCCAACTGTTAAGCCTGTTAGTCCAGCTCCAATGACAATAGTGTCAAGTGTTAAGGGAGAATTCATTTGCGTGAAGAGCGTGTAATAGAATTAAATAGAGAACCCTACCCCCATGTAGGAGAGTAGGGCTCTGCTTGATATTTCTGGTTTACTACGTCTCTGATTAGATAGCGTTAGCAGAACCAAGAACGTTTTCAATCTTGTGCTTGTAAAGCTTCTTTAGAGACTCACGAGCTGGACCTAGGTACTTACGTGGGTCAAACTCAGCAGGATTGTCTACGAATACCTTACGGATAGCAGCTGTCATAGCAAGACGACCATCAGAGTCGATGTTGATCTTACATACTGCGCTCTTAGAAGCACGACGAAGTTGTTCTTCTGGGATACCGATAGCATCTACAAGCTTACCACCGTGAGCATTGATTGTAGCTACTTCGTCCTGAGGAACTGAAGATGAACCGTGAAGAACGATAGGGAAACCAGGGATTTGCTTTTCGATTTCTTCAAGGATATCAAAACGAAGTGGTGGTGGTACAAGGATACCATTTGCATCACGTTCGCACTGTGCTGGAGTGAACTTGTTAGCACCGTGAGAAGTACCGATTGAGATAGCTAGAGAGTCTACACCAGTCTTGCTAGTGAAGTCTACTACTTCTTCTGGCTGAGTGTAAGTGTGGTGTTCAGCAACAACGTCATCTTCTACACCTGCAAGTACACCAAGTTCACCTTCAACTGTAACGTCATATTGGTGAGCGTATTCAACTACAGAGCGAGTAAGAGCGATGTTTTCTTCGTATGGAAGGTGGCTACCATCGATCATCACACTAGAGAATCCCATTTCGATACAGCTCTTACATAGCTCAAGGCTATCACCATGGTCTAGGTGAAGAGCGATTTGAGGATTAGGACAACCCAGTTCCTTAGCATATTCTACAGCACCCTGAGCCATGTAGCGAAGGAGTGTTTGGTTTGCGTACTTACGCGCACCGCTAGATACCTGAAGGATAACAGGAGACTTAGTTTCTACAGCTGCAGAGATGATAGCCTGTAGCTGTTCCATGTTGTTAAAGTTGAAGGCTGGGATAGCGTAACCACCCTTGATAGCCTTAGCAAACATCTCTCTCGTATTAACGAGACCGAGTTCTTTGTAATTTACCATTGTTATACTTATTTGAGTTTGTTACTCGTGTTTAATAGTTAGTCTTTGTTTATATCGCAAAGATACAAAATAAATACATACAAAAATAGGTAATACTTGTGATTTATTGAAGTCTTTCGCTGACTATTGACCAATCAATGATAGACCAAAGGGCTTTTAGGTGGTCTGAACGTCGATTATTGTAATCAAGATAGTAAGCATGCTCCCACAGGTCGATACCAAGGAGAAGTTTATTACCCTTTAGTATAGGACTTTCACCTCCTTGATGTAAAGCTAATTTCAAGTTTACCCATCAGGTGTGATACTTAACCACAACCAACCTGACCCAAAGAGTTTACCACCCAAGAGTTCAAATTCTTTTTTTGGAATGTCTCAAACGTTCCCCATTGTTGCTCAATGAGCTTTTTGAGCTTGCCTTCGGGTTTAATTGATTTAGGTTTTGGTGAGAATTGAGTGAAATATAGGTTATGATTGAGTAATTGTCCTGCATTATTAAAAAGAGCACCTTTACTCTTTAGCACAATCTCTTCTAGTGAGCTAGCTGCGAACCCTTCTTGTATTCTAAGTTTATTAACCTGATCTACATACCCTTTGAGGTGTTTGCCATGATGTAGTTCAATGGTTTTTTTGACTGATTACTGGTGCAAGTGCATCAGTGGAGTAAGGAAGGGTTATGAGCTTGAAGTCGGGTTTTGGACTTTGATTTTTGAGTGTAAGGTTCGGTGGCTGTTAGTGTGAGTGTAGGTAGACCCATCAAGAGGGCTATTGATAGTAATCTGCTTTTTCATCTGTTTATTATAGCATTTATAGAATTAAAACAATAGTCCTGTCTAAAAGTTGTCTTTTCAGGATAAATGTAGACCTAGAAAGGTGGATAAGACGTTCTACCTGTTTTTCCAAAATGAAAATGTCGGACTCGTAATCCTCTTCATCACAATCACCTTTGATGATGAGCGTAAAGTCTTTTGTAAGTTCAGAGTCTGTAACCTCAAAGGAAAAATCCTCCATCCTTATTAAGCCATCTAAATCTGACTGTTTTTTTGTCTACAGATATTTGTACATGGGCCTCGTCTATTTCGTTAAATGACCATTGAAAACGAGTGATGCCGTTAGAAGAACACACTTGACAATCCATCCATCTACTGAGACCTTCATCGGTAGATAGCATATTCCAAAGTGGGGCAAAAGAGGCTCTCTCAAGAGAGTACTCTAACTTATATTCCCTATGTGCCATAATGGGTCGGTTTATATCATTACGTGCTCAAATAGGTTTTTAGCACAAGTGCAAGATACAAATAAAATTCTAACTATCATAGAAGATTGAAAAAAATAATAAAATTTCAAGTACTTATACCTTAATAAAAATGGGGATGTCGTATGATTAGTTTAGTCAAATAGTATATAATATATCAGTACTGAAAGGTCGTGGGTTCGAGCCCCAAGCGACTCACTCAAAAAAAGATAAATTTTCGGTACTTTGTCTTATCGTTTTTTTGTTTTCAATACAACCTATTGAAATTCAAGGATAAAGTGGATATGAAAATGAAATGTGTGTTTCCTATTCTGCAAAACCTCGGCGAAGTCTGTACAAACTACACGTGTAGTCTGCACAAACTTCAGCTGTAGTTTGTACAGACTTCAGCTGAAGTCTCCAGAAAGTGCTACATACTTACAAATTTAAGTACGCGTACTTACTAAAGTGTTTACGTGTACTTATCATTGTAAGTGCGTGTACTCACGACAACGAGTACGTCGTACTTATTGAGACCCATTGCATTGTGCGGGTACTCGCTGCGTTATTATCGACATTCAGGCTCCCGTCATTTACATGAGTAAACTCCCTGCGCCTTTAGTTTCAATGCCTTGCGAAAGCCACACTCTGCAAAGCTCCCACCAAAGGACAAGTCTAAACTTGTCCTTTGGGGAGACCGTCAGGGCGGTCTCTAAGAAAAGAAGTCTAAAGTCCTAAATGGACTATTAAGAAATAAGGGCTGAAATCAAAAATTAAATTGATTTCAGCCCTTATCTTATATAAGAATTATCAAGTATCAGAATTAACTTTCTGTTGATAGAGAGAAGCCTTTGAGGCAGGAAGCCTGTGACGTCTCCACCAAAGTGGAGCAACTCTCGAACTACAGTTGAGCTTATATGTGTGAATAATTGGCTCGCAGGTAGTAGTATGGTTTCCATATCAGCAATATGGCGATTTAAATCTGCTAGCGTTCGTTCGTATTCCATATCGGTGCTACTTCTGACTCCTCTCAAAAGAAAGCGTACTCCCATCTCTTGAGCAAAACTAACAGTTAATCCATTGTATGTGTAGACTTCAACACGAGGTTCTTCTTTATAGAAACGGCTGATTTGGAGCAATCTCTCGTCAGGAGAGAATAGGTTTCGTTTACTCTCGTTTATACCGATGGCAATAATCACCCTATCGAATAGCATTAAACCTCGCTCAACAATATCAGCGTGTCCTCTAGTGAATGGGTCAAAAGACCCTGCATACATTGCGGTTGTATTCATTGCTTAGCTATTGAGGTCTACAATATCTTCACTCATTGGAGATAGGTTTTCAACACCATCTGCCGTAATGAGATATGTATTCTCAATTCCGACAGCACCAACCTCAGGAATTACAAACTTAGGTTCAAATGCGATAATCATGCCTTCTTGTAAGACATCCTTTGAACGCGTTGTAAGTACAGGTAATTCGTTTATTTGTAGCCCTAGCCCATGACCAACAAATTGAGCTTGTGATGAATGTCCCATAAAGTATTGCTCAGCTTTTTCCTGCTTTGCCATTTCTAAGCATGCAAGATAAATGCTACTGCAACTTGTCCCTGGCTTAGCTGTCTGCATAACCTCACGATGCATTCTGCGACTGAGCTCATGCAGGCGATAGGCTTCTTCAGGTAGTTTCCCAATAGAATAGGTACGAGAGATGTCACTAAGATAAACCCCATAATTTCCTGCCATATCAAGCATAATGGCTTGTCCTTCTTTCAGTGGAGAACCATTAGCCCCCAAAGGAAGAGCTTCGTTTCCACCACCACCAAGAGCGAAATCGTAAGGAGAAGCAGCATCTGCATTATTACCAGAAAGAAGGCTTCCCATATGGAACTCCATAAGACTACCAAAGCAACGGAACAGTCCAATAGAGCCTCCTTGACGCATTAAATGCTCAATTTCTATCTGCAGTTCTGTATCACTCATCCCTGCTCTATAGATTTGCTTGACCTTTTCGTATACAGCAATGTGCTTGAGACAGTTTTTACGTATTTCTGCTATCTCGTAAGGTGTTTTGACCATACGAATTTTTCTGAGCAAAGATGTTCCGTTGAATACTTCGGCTTGGTGGAACATCTTCTTTTGTCGCTCAATATCAGAGTAAGGGGAGCTCGTCTGTTTCAAGAGCTATTTTTGAGATATTAGTCAAGTCTACTATTTCGCTTAACTGCTCTATTTTACGGATATAATGCAGTCCTTGATGTTCTCCAAAAAGATTGAGGGTCTTCGGATTAAGTAAATAGGCTCTCCTTGCTGAGGTATGTATACAAGACCAGAAAAGACTTGACCAAAGAAGTATAATGTGGCGACGGAGGAGGCACCGATAAAAGCATCAATACCTTCTTCTTTTCAGTGTAGGTTTGCATTCGTTCCACATGAAGGCGAATGTCTGAACTTAATACATTCATATTATAATATGATTTTTAGAATGGGGAATCCCCAGGGTTATCAAAAGTCAGGATTAGTATTAGCCATTGTGGCTCCATTAGTTCCAGCTAGTTGCTTATTGGATGCTGCTGTATTGCTTCCAAAAGCTACTTGTGTATATCCTTCTTGAATATTCTTCTGCTTGAGTGTGTTCGCTACCCCTCCATCTTCCAAGTTCATGAATTTAGCATATTCGCTCTTGAAGCGCATACGTACATCGCCGATTGGACCGTTACGATGCTTAGCGATGATAAATTCACCTATTCCACGAAGGTCTTCGTCTGTATTGGGGTCTCGAGTGATCTTATAGTACTCCGGTCTGTGAATGAAGCAGACGATATCGGCATCTTGCTCAATGGCTCCTGATTCACGGAGGTCACTAAGCTGAGGGCGTTTGCTATTAGCATCGCCCTGTCTGTTCTCTACACCACGATTAAGCTGTGATAGTGCGATGATAGGGATGCGTAATTCTTTGGCAAGCATTTTTAGGTTACGAGAAATCATACTAACTTCTTGTTCACGGTTGCCAAAGCCCATACCACTCGCATTCATGAGCTGTAGATAGTCAATAATAATCAACTCAACACCATGTTCTCTCACTAGTCTTCTTGCTTTTACTTCTAAGCTCAAAGACGGACAAACTAGGGGTATCATTAATATGAGGGGAACTTCATTTAGTTCAGCTGATTTGGTCAGTAGTCGTTTTCCACTCAGGGTCCTTTAAGCGTCCGCTTTTAAGGGTTTGACCATCAATCTCACAGACATTACTAAGAATACGTTTTACAAGTTGGACTGCACTCATTTCAAGGTTGAAAAGTGCTACCGGTATCTTGTGCTGAAAAGCCATAGCTGTAGCCATAGATACGACAAAAGCAGTTTTACCCATTGCAGGACGAGCGGCGATAATGATTAAATCACTTTTCTGCCATCCGCTAGTAATTTCATCGATACCATCAAAGCCCGTTGATAGACCTGAAATACCTTCAGCTCTGTTGGCTGCAACCTGAATTTCTGTGATTGCCTCTTGAACAAGAGGGTCTAACTCTTGGAAATCTTTACTATCCTTAGTGGTAGCTAATTCAAAGAGCTTGCCCTCAGCTCGTTGCATCTGCTCTTCAATCTTCTCTTCGTCTGCGTAAGCATCTTGCAGGACATTGCTAGCAAAGGCTATTAGTCTACGACTTTGGGCTTTATCTGCAACAATTTTGGCATGGTACTCAAGGCTACTAGAACTAAGTACACGCATGGTGAGACTCGCAATGAAGGATACTCCTCCCACTTCCTCCAGCTTACCAAGGCTACGTAGCTTCTCAGCGACTGTAGCCATATCGATAAACTCTTGGTTCATTGCAAGTAAAAGTCATTGCTCTGTAGACCTCTTCGTGAGCCTTTAAGTAAAAAGACTCAGGGGTGAGCATTTCACTAACTCGAGCAAAAGCATCTTTTTCTTGAAGAATAGCTCCAAGTACAATCCCTTCTAAATCTATTGATTGAGGTGGCATACGCCCCTCAATGGGAATAATACTATCATTCTTATCTTTTGAGCTACGCTTGCGTGTACTCCGTTCTGCCATAATTGTCTTTACCTAATATTAAATCGTTAGTCTAGTTTGAGCACTGCAAGGAATGCTTTCTGAGGAACTTCAACTGTTCCAATTTGCTTCATGCGCTTTTTACCTTCCTTTTGTTTCTCAAGAAGCTTACGCTTACGAGAGACGTCACCTCCATAACACTTTGCAGTAACGTCTTTACGCACTGCTTTAATCGTTTCACGAGCTATAATCTTAGCTCCGATAGCAGCCTGAATAGCAATGTCAAATTGCTGACGAGGTATTAGCTCCTTTAGCTTCTCACACATGCGTCTTCCAAAGGTTACACTATTGTCTACGTGAGTTAGTGTTGAGAGAGCATCTACTGGGTCTCCGTTAAGGAGAACATCTAATTTAACTAGTTTGCTAGGACGGAAATCACTAATGTGGTAGTCGAAGGATGCGTAACCTTTACTTATGCTCTTTAACTTATCGTAGAAGTCAATCACAATCTCTCCTAGAGGTAGGTCAAAGAAAATCTCAATGCGGTCGCCTGAGATATACTCTTGCTTGACTAGCTGACCACGTTTCCCAAGGCAAAGAGTCATGATAGGACCAATGTACGCAGTGTTTGTTATAACTGAGGCTCTGATATATGGCTCTTCAATACGCTCAATATGCGTAGGGTCGGGAAGTCCACTGGGATTATGTACTTCTGTACAATTTCCTTTGCGATCAAAGACTTTATAGGATACGTTAGGCACCGTGGTTATTACATTCATGTTAAACTCACGGTCCAATCGTTCTTGAATAATTTCCATATGTAATAAGCCTAGGAAGCCACATCGGAAGCCAAAGCCAAGCGCAGCAGAACTTTCAGGTTGGAATGTTAAGGAAGCATCATTTAGCTGTAGCTTTTCAAGAGAAGCTCTTAGAGTTTTCAAAATCTTCACTTTCTATCGGATAGAGACCCGCAAAGACCATAGGTTTTACTTCCTCGAAAACCTTCAATAGCATGAGCTGAACCTCCTTGAACGTGGGTAATCGTATCTCCAACCTTTTACCTCTTTACTCGTTTTAATACCAGAAATGATATAACCTACATCTCCTGTTTTTACTTCTTTGCGAGGCTCCATATCCAAGCGTAGGACACCGACCTCATCGGCATCATACTCTCTTCCTGTGGCAATAAACTTAACAAGGTCTCCCTTCTTTATAGAGCCATTTACAACCTTAAAGTAAGCGATGATACCTCTGAATGGATTGAAAAACAGAGTCAAAGATGAGGCACTGTAGAGGAGCTTCGGGATCTCCTACTGGAGCTGGAATACGCTCTACAATAGCTTTGAGAATTTCATCAACGCCAATTCCCGTTTTTCCACTCGCCCTAATTATCTCCTCTCTTTTTGCATCCTAGTAGCTTCGATGATTTGGTCTTCGACTTCATCAGGCATAGCGCTAGGTAAATCTACCTTATTTACTATTGGAATGATTTCTAAATCATGCTCAAGAGCCATGTATAGGTTGCTTATTGTTTGCGCTTGTATACCTTGAGCAGCATCTACAATAAGTAATGCTCCTTCACAAGCTGCTATAGAACGAGATACTTCATAACTGAAGTCTACGTGTCCAGGAGTATCAATAAGGTTTAAAACATATTCTTCCCCTTCATGAGTGTAATTCATTTGTATGGCATGGCTCTTGATAGTGATACCTCGTTCACGCTCAAGGTCCATATTATCAAGAACTTGCTCTTGAAGTTCCTTGCCTGTTACAGTCTGAGTTGTTTCTAAAAGACGATCGGCAAGAGTACTTTTGCCATGGTCAATGTGTGCAATAATGCAGAAATTACGGATATTCTTCATGTCTGTGATATTCTGGATGCAAAGATAATACAAATAGTCGGCTGTATAAGATGAAATTGGCTTTATTGGTTATACTCTAAAGTCGGTAATTTAGATTGTTGATAGTGGATAGAGATCGCTATCCTCCTTTCTCGGCTGATAGCTTATTAAATATAGCTGTGTATATTTTTTTCGTCTTTAGCCCTAAGAACTATTGGATAAAAATCGTATTTGTTACGTCATTCTTGATATACATGTTCGGTCGTTTATAGTGTCGTAACAAGTTTCTTGTTAATAATGGAGTACAATAAATAGATGTAGCGAGTTTAAGCCCTTTGCACAGTCTCAATTTGATGTAGTCTGAATCGGTTGCTTTCTTTGAGTGGGGGAGAAGTTGATATAAAAAACTCCCCCTCCTGAAATGCTGGAGGGGGAGCTTATCTATTGTTTTTAAGTATTCGGCTTAGGCTTCAGCTGAAGCTTCTTCCTTTTCAGGGAATTCCCATACTTGGTTTGCCATACGCTTGTAACCAGCATAGCGCCACTGAGAATTCTTCTTAGCCTCTTCAAAGAGTTCAATAGCTTCTGTTGGGTAAGCCTTTTCTAACGATGCGTAACGAACTTCACCTCGGAGGAATGGAATGAATTCATCCCATTTAGGTTCCTTTACTATCTAGTGTGAATGGATTCTTACCTTCATCTTCGAGTGCTGGGTTGTAACGCCATAGATGCCAGTAACCGCTAGATACGGCATTGATCTCTTCGCGCTGTGCCTTACCCATACCAGCCTTGATACCATGAGAGATACAAGGAGAGTAAGCTATGATAACTGATGGTCCGTCGTAAGCTTCTGCCTCACGAATAGCCTTCAATGTTTGTGCAGGGTTAGCACTCATTGCTACTTGAGCTACGTAAACATAACCATAAGTAGTAGCAATCATACCGAGGTCTTTCTTACGCACACGCTTACCTGCAGCTGCAAACTTCGCAACAGCTCCGATAGGTGTACTCTTAGAGCTTTGTCCACCTGTGTTAGAGTAGATTTCGGTATCAAGGACAAGGATATTAACATTCTTACCTGAAGCAATAACATGGTCAAGACCACCGAAGCCGATATCATAAGCCCAACCATCACCACCGATAATCCACTGACTACGCTTGATGAAGTACTTGCTGAGGTCGCTTAGCTGTCTGCAAATAGGACAATCTTTACCCAGAAATAATAGGCTTGATAGCATCTGCAAGGCTCTTAGCTTTCGCTGCATCTTCACGGTTATCAATCCATTCTTGAAGGAGAGACTTCAACTCCTCGTGTTGAACTTCTTCATTCGCGATAGTTTCCTTAGCAAATGCGTACAAGACGTTCACGCATCTTTTCATAACCAAGATACATACCTAGACCAAACTCTGCATTGTCTTCGAAAAGTGAGTTTGCCCATGCTGGACCTTCTCCACGTTCGTTTACTGTATATGGTGTAGATGGAGCAGAACCAGAGTAGATAGAAGAACAACCTGTAGCATTTGCTACCATCTGACGATCACCAAAGAGCTGTGTGATAAGCTTTACATAAGGTGTTTCACCGCAACCTGCACAAGCTCCCAGAGAACTCAAATAGAGGAGTAGCAAACTGAGAGTTCTTAACGTTGCTAGTTGTGTCTACAAGATGAGCCTTACTTGTAACATCGGCAAGAAGCTTTATCCCAATTGTCTTGTTCTGGATACTGACTTTCGATAGGCTTCATTTCTAGAGCCTTACCATTCTTGTTTCCTGGACATACGTCTACGCAGTTCATACAGCCAAGACAGTCAAGTACATTCACTTGGATACGGAATGTCATATCTGTAAATGTCTTACCAATAGCCTTAAGTCCCTACTACACCCGTTTTGCTCTGTTCATCTTGAGTCATCACAAATGGACGGATAGTAGCGTGAGGACATACGTATGCACACTGGTTACACTGGATACAGTTTTCAGCAGTCCATTCAGGAACAAGAGCAGCTACACCACGCTTTTCATAAGCTGCTGTACCATTTTCAAAAAGTACCATCTTCTCTTCCCTTGAATACAGAAACAGGTAGGCTGTCTCCATCTTGGGCATTGATTGGACGTACAATCTTTGCAACAAATTCAGTGTCATTGTTATGAGCATCTACGATATCATCAGGAAGATTAGCCCATTCTGGGTTTACAGGTACTTCGATTACATCAGCACCACGATCTACAGCTGCAAAGTTTTTTTATTGACAACATCTTCTCCCTTCTTACCATAACTCTTAACAATGGCTTTCTTCATCTTTTTCTACAGCAAGATCGTAAGGAATTACGCCTGAAATCTTGAAGAAGGCTGATTGTAAGATTGTATTTGTTCTGTTACCAAGACCTATTTCACGAGCGATACCTGTAGCATCAATCATGTAGAACTTGATGTTATTCTTAGCGAGGTAACGCTTAACCTTGTTAGGAAGATGCTTTTCAACTTCATCAAGAGACCAAATTGAATTTAAGAGGAATGTACCATTCTTCTTAAGACCTACGAGTAACATCGTATAGACGTAGGTATGCAGGTACGTGACAAGCAACAAAGTTTGGTGTTACAACAAGGTAAGTTGAACGGATTTGGTTGTCACCAAAACGAAGGTGTGAACAAGTGAAACCACCAGACTTCTTTTGAGTCATAAGCAAAGTATGCTTGGCAGTACTTATTTGTGTTGTCACCGATAATCTTTACTGAGTTCTTGTTAGCTCCCAACAGTACCGTCAGCACCAAGACCATAGAACTTAGCTTCGTACATGCCATTATCATCGAAGATGACATCTTCACGTTCTGGAAGAGAAGTGAAGGTAACGTCATCAACGATACCGATAGTGAAGTGGTCCTTAGGCATAGGAAGCTCAAGGTTCTCATACACAGACATGATATGAGCAGGAGTGGTATCCTTAGAGGATAGACCATAACGACCACCAACGATAAGAGGAGCATTTTCTACTCCATAGTAGCAACTCTTAACATCAAGGTATAGAGGTTCGCCATCAGCTCCAGGTTCTTTAGTACGATCAAGTACTGCAATGCGCTTAACGCTCTTAGGCATAGCTGCAAGGAAGTGCTTTGCGCTGAATGGACGGTATAGGTGCACACTTAGTAGACCCACTTTCTTCCCTTGAGTGGCAAGGTGGTCAATAACTTCACGAATAGCTTCCGTTACAGAACCCATAGCGATGATTACATTCTCAGCATCTTCTGCACCATAGTAATCAAAGAGGTGATAGTGACGACCTGTTACAGTAGCAAGCTTATCCATATAATCCTGAACAATCTCAGGAATAGCTGAATAGAATGGGTTGGCTGCCTCACGATGCTGGAAGTAAACATCAGGGTTTTCTGCCATACCTCTAGATACTGGCTTTTCAGGATTTAGACCTCGTTCACGGAATTCATTGAGTGCATCCCAATCAATAAACTGAGCTAGGTCCTCATTCTCAAGCATTTCAATCTTTTGAATTTCATGAGAAGTACGGAAGCCATCAAAGAAATGAATGAATGGAACGCGACTAGTTATTGTAGCTAGGTGCGCTACACCAGCGAGGTCCATCACCTCTTGTACGGAACCAGTACAAAGCTGAGCAAAGCCAGTAGGACGAGCTGCCATCACATCTTGGTGGTCACCAAAGATAGATAGAGCATGAGTCGCAATACTACGAGCTGATACGTGGAATACTGTAGGAAGAAGCTCCCCAGCAATCTTATACATGTTTGGTAGCATCAGCAGAAGACCCTGAGATGCCGTGTAAGTGGTTGTAAGTACACCTGTTTGCAGTGAGCCGTGTACAGCACCAGCAGCACCAGCTTCACTCTGCATTTCTTCTACTAATACAGTTTCTCCGAAGATGTTCTTTCTTCCTTGTGTTGCCCATTCATCGACATATTCAGACATAGTCGAAGATGGTGTAATAGGATAGATGCAAGCTACTTCACTGAACATATACGAGATATGAGCAGCGGCCTGATTCCCATCACATGTAAGGAACTTCTTTTCTTTAGCCATTGGAGTAATCCAGTTTATATGATAAATTTTATTTGTTGTAGTATAACCCCTAATACCTATTTATAGGGGCAGATACACATAGATAGGTATACCATAGCGGTACAAATCTAGGTAATCATACCCTAATTAACCGCAGTGCATACCTAATTGTTGTTAGCAAAGGTAATGAATAAATCTTATGAGAAAAAAATAAATTGTTTGTTAGAAATACGAATAAGGTTATATGATGTGTCTATTATAATATCAGGATTACTAGCATTTTAGCCATATAGAGGATGGTAGAGCTAATAGAAGTTCGTGTCAATAAAAATAGAGTTGATGTAAATGTGATAAAATATAAGGAGGTATAGAAAATAACCTTCAGAGATAGCATAAAAGCTATGACTGAAGGTTGAATAGAGTGCTCATATATACCTTAGGTTATATCTCAATGTGTGTGGCTCAAATGTTACGTATCAGAAAGAGAATACTATGTGTTATGCTACGGTGAAAATAGAATGAGTTATTGAGTCTTATTCATTTGAAAAGAGTGCCGATAAAAAAAGGAAGATAGGAGTAGCTACACCGACACCTAGTGCAAACATAATCATAATAGCAGTGATAGCATTGCTAAAAATGATGGGAATAAAAGCTTCTCTAGCTAGTTCATCAGTTGTTCTCATGAAATTGAGCGCACCTAATAATGCTCGGTAAGCATACATGCCCGGTATCATAGGGAGAAGTGCAGGGAAAGAAAAAAAACTTCACTCGGAATACGTACTCGGTATGCAAAGGGAATACAAATAAATCCGATTAACATAGATGCAAGAAAAGTAGCAAAGGCAATCTCTACATCAAGGTATTGCATTAAACAAAAGCGCACCATATGTCCTATTGCAGCAAGAATAGGAACATAAAGAAAACTTTGTTTAGGCGGATTAGAGATAGCAGCAAAACCTACGGCAGCAATTGCAGCTAATAGTCCGTCCATTAAAACATCACAGAGGATATTCATAGCTTAGAGTATGTTTTGGTTTAAGAGAATGACAGTTACGCTGACCCCAATAGCGATGCTCCCTACGATGAATAGTGCATTCATGAGTCGAGATATGCCATTCATCATGTATCCATCAAAGAAGTCCATGATACCATTGATGATAGGTACTCCTGGAATAAGGTAAAGGACACTAGTTGAAAGAGCTATTTGAGGGGTTGAGCTCAGTTCTGTTAGGATGAGTAACCCTGCCGTCATTGAGGAAAGTGCTGATGCGACAAGTACCACAAAGTAGTGATAGGTATGTCTTTTGTTTAGCTCCTGACGCGCATAAAACCCTATGAGGGTTGATAAAAACACAAAAAGCATAGCCCATAAGTCCCCATTGAATAAGCGACAAAAAGCCGCATTAGCAAGCCCCGTAAGAGTAAGTATGAGCCAACGATTAACACGTGGAGCATTTAGAACTTCCTCAAAACGTCGCTCAAGAACTTCTAAACTAGGACGGGTGTCTTTAGCCCACCAGCTTAAGCGAGTAAGTTCTGCGTTAAGCTGGAAGTTAAGAGGGAGACTACTATGATGGGTTAGGGCCGTAGTCGTATGCGCAAGTTTGTGGTACTCTGAGAGTTTAACCTTTTCTGGGCAACGTGGTATAATCGATATGGCCACGTTGCGCTGAAAGAGCATGATTGTCACACTATAACCATAGGCTTCTGCAATACGCGTCGTATTGAGTACGATGCGAGACGTCTGTACCCCTACGCTAGTCTGCATAGTAGCGAAATGAAGTAAGAAGTCCAAGAAGCGTTCTTGGTCAAATGGAGTATTGAGAACTGCTTCCATGATAAAATAAATAGTAGGTTTTAGTTGAAAGTTTAGTTTTATCAGCTCATAAGCTTTGCTTTAATAAAGCCATAGCCATAGCCAATAAGTTGCGTAAAGCTTGTTACGATAGATAGTAATCCAACGTAAATACTTTGATTGATACCTGTCGAAACAATTAGGATAGCAAGCGCATAAAGAAATAGTAGTCCTCTTCCTAAACTAATGAAGAGGGCAACAGCACAAAATATGGTGAATAGAGCTGGGAGGTAATGCACAAGCTTAGTACTTCCAGGGTGTCTACGTTCAAGATCTATACGAGCTTCTCCCGAGTGCATCACTTGGCGGAAGAATTTGGAAAGGTCTACTCGGCGTTTATGGTAGACTGCAGCTAGAGGGAAAGAGTAAAACTTTAGCCCCATGAGCAAATAATCTTAGGCTAAAATCAATGTCTTCTCCGTAACGCATATCTTCAGAGAAGCCTCCTAGAGATAGATAAAGCTCTCGTTTGCACCCCATATTGAAGCTTCTAGGTTTGAATTGCTCCATACTATCTGCACTGCCACCACGAATACCGCCTGTCGTCAAGAAGCTAGTCATAGCAAAATTAACTGCTTTCTGCATAGGACTAAAGTCTGGTGATGCAGCATCCGGTCCTCCGAAAGCGTCTGCTCCTGTTTGTACTATACCATCAGCAACAGCATTTAAGTAACTCGGTGGTAAGACGACGTCCGAATCTAGTATAAGAAGGTAATCACCTTGAGCTTCTTTTAGCTCCTATGTTACGAGCTCGGCTAGGGACCTCCGTTGGGAATAGCTAAATAACGCAGGGGCAAGTCTTCACGGTATTTCTCTACGATATCAGCACTTGTAAATACAGAGCCGTCCTCTATTATGATGACTTCGTAGTCCGTGAAGGTCTGTCTTTTTAGGCTAGAAAGCAATTCGTCGACTTCGTAAGGACGATTATATACGGGAATAATAATACTTAGTAGCATATACTTGTAAAGCTTAACCAAGTTTCCATTCAGCTCCATCTTTAGTGTCTTTAATCGTAAAGCCTAAAGCTGTGAGTTGATTGCGAATGTGGTCGCTAGTCGCCCAGTCCTTATTCTGTTTAGCTGTAGAGCGTATTTCTAGGAGGAGGTCTACAGCTCCGCTAAAAAGGCTTGTGCGCTTTTTGTTATCGCTTTGACGTTCATCAAAAGAGTCCAAGCAAGTCAAAGAAGAACAGCTTAAAGACACTCTTTAACTCATTAAGGTCTAGCTTCATTTAGAGTAATGAGTCCCAGAGTGTACGCTATTGATAATACGACTCATCTCAAATAGTTCTGCAATTACAATCGGACTATTAAGGTCATCGTTGAGAGCTTTGTAGCAATTCTCGCGGAAAGCAGAAATGTCTGCACTAGAGTTATCACTAACTTCTAGCCCTTCAAGGAGTTGTGCAGCATCAAGTAGTCTCTGTAACCCCTTTTCTGAGGCTTGTAGAGCTTCATTACTAAAGTCTACAGTGCTGCGGTAGTGTGCTCCTAATATGAAGAAGCGAATTACCATAGGAGAGTAAGCTTGTGCAAGTAACTCATGTTCTCCCGTAAAGAATTGGTCTAGGGTAATAAAATTCCCTAAGCTCTTGCCCATTTTCTTTCCGGCGATGGTAATCATATTATTGTGCATCCAATAGCGTACCATCTCGTGACCATCTTGAGATGCAACAGCTTGTGCTATTTCACATTCGTGATGAGGGAAAACTAGGTCCATTCCTCCTCCATGAATGTCAAACTCTTCACCCAGATACTTCCTCCCCATGGCAGTGCATTCAGCATGCCAGCCTGGGAACCCATCGCCCCAAGGACTAGGCCAACGCATGATATGCTCTGGTTGAGCTTTTTTCCAAAGAGCAAAGTCTAGAGGGAAGCGCTTCTCACTCACACCATCGAGTTCTCTTGTGGTGTGCTGCATGTCTTCAATGTTTCGTCCACTTAGTTTGCCATAACCATAAACTTCATCATATTTGCGTACATCAAAGTAAATAGACCCTTCACTCTCGTAAGCAAAGCCAGCTTCAAGTATTTGCTTGGTAAGAGCTATTTGTTCAATAATATGTCCCTGACGCCATTGGTTCTATACTTGGAGGTAATACCCCTAAACGATCCATTGCTTTGTGGTATCTATTAAGATAATATTGTACCACTTCCATGGGTTCGAGCTGTTCTAAGCGCGCTTTTTTCGCAATCTTATCTTCACCTTCGTCTGCATCATGTTCAAGGTGACCAACATCAGTGATGTTGCGCACATAACGAACTTTATATCCGAGGTGCATCAAATACCGATAAAGAAGGTCAAAAGTAATCGCAGGACGAGCGTGTCCCAAGTGCCCATCACCATAAACAGTAGGACCGCATACATACATGCCGACGTTAGGTGCTTGTAGTGGGATAAACTGTTCCTTAGTACGAGTAAGGGTATTATAGATAAAGAGTGGATGTTCCATGCCTTAAAAGTTTAATTCTTTAATATGGTTACAAAGATAACTATTCTATTAAAGAGTAAAACCAAGATAATGTGTTATGCGATACAAACTATATTGAGAGACCATTGCATAACACGGCACTTGCTGGGATATTTTCTATATTCTGCCCTGCTCATTTGTGGAGCTTTGTAATGGTCTCAATTATGAATTCAGATTTTAATAAGAATAGGCTGGAGCTAATTTAATCTTGCTCCAGCCTATTATGCGATATTATGAAAAGATAAGGTTACAATCTATATCCAACGGTGAAAAAGAATGCATTATCCTTATATTGGGGAGTAGTTTTACCCTCGGAAGAAACTTTCTTGCTTAGTTCATATTCATACCCTAATCTGAACGTAGTCTTACCAAGATGAGCGGCTATGCTTCCTCCTAGTCCATAGGTAAACTTATTGGGAGAAATATTGTCTCCAAAAAGTAGCTAATGGAGTGTTGATCGCATAGCTCGCATAAGGGACCTGCTTCAGCAGAAACACCTAATCCAAGAAGACTGAACTTTGTTCCTATATTGACAGGCACGAGGAGATATGTAAGAGTACCATTAGGACCCTAGACCTACACTTTCATCAGAGATCTTTTGTTCCCAATGCCTGATCTATGAGTTTGGTAATATCTGAGAGCGTGTTTCTACTTTCCATTGCTACTGATCTGATTGTTACGGAGGGCAACTCCTGGAGCAATGTATACAAATGGGAATACAGGAAGCTCTACGGCAACACCCACACGATAACCTGTATTAGAGTTGCTGTGTAAGTCGATGTTTTCCAGAGAAGATTCAACTTTAGGTAAAGCTTACCCCAGCCTCAAAACGAGGGTGGATGCCGAGAACTTGAGCTGAGACAATACTTATCGTTGAAATAAGTAGAGCAAAAAGAAATAAATAATTTTCTCATGATTATAGATTAAGTTATTAGTTTGTTGGTTCTCTCCAGTCGCCTTCGCTTTTTGATTAAATCAATAAGCTGATTAACTGCTTCTTCTTGAGGAATACCTCTGCGGATACATTCTTGTCCCTTGTATAAGTCTATCTTACCTGGAGCTGCACCTACATAACCATAGTCGGCATCAGCCATCTCTCCCGGTCCATTGACGATGCAACCCATGACGCCTATTTTTAATCCTTTCAGGTGCGAAGTTGCAGCTTTGATTTTGGCAATAGTTTCTGTCAGACTATAGAGTGTACGTCCACATCCAGGGCAACTGATAAATTCAGTTTTGCTCATTCTCAGGCGGGTTGCTTGGAGTACTCCTAGTTCTGTCTTAATTACATCTTCCTCTTGGAGATTAGGTGCAGAAATATACAGACCATTAGACCACCCATCAATTATGATTGTACCTGCATCGGCAGCTAATTGTAAGCGGAATAACTCAATATCATTAGTCGTGTATGTGCGGTGTAAGATAATGGAGTTCTTTATCCCTGCACGACGTAAAAGAGTAAAACCTAGACGCCATTCGGCTATGGCATTATTGCCTGGTGCATTGAGTAGGATAAGACTTGTCTCTTGAACTTTTGCTAATGCTTCCTCTGTGATGCTGTAACAGTCAAGTTCGACATAGCTAAAGTCTTTCATGATAGCTCCTTGAGCATTGGTAATAGCTCCAGAGTCGCTTATGTAGTAGTCTGCTTTTAGTGCTATCTCCAGAATTAGAAGGTGTAGCATTACTGAGTACAATAGGTAGGTTGCCACCACCAGCAAGTTTCCCTATAGCGATGCTGTTTTTGCGGTTGTTATAGGATAAATTCGTGTACTCATTCCAATCGGGTAGTATAGCTGTATCTACATCAAGAGGTTGACGGCTAGAGATGTAGTCTACAAGAGTCTTTTGCTACAGGGATTTCGGCTTCGGGTTCTTCGCTGAGAGATACGCGAATAGTATCTCCTAGTCCATCTGCCAGTAGAGAACCTATTCCAACGGCACTCTTAATACGTCCGTCTTCACCCTCGCCAGCCTCAGTAACTCCTAGATGTAGGGGATAAGCGGGATATCCTCTCTCAGCTAAAGTTTTGGAGAGCAGTCGCACCGCTGCAGTCATGACAAGGGTGTTACTACTTTTCATAGAAATGACGATATCATGGAAGTCGTGCATTCTACATACATCAAGATACTCCAGACAGCTCTCAATCATACCTTCAGGGGTATCTCCATAACGAGTTAGCATACGTTCAGAGAGAGACCATGGTTAACTCCTATGCGAATAGCTCGTCCAAGCTCTTTTGCTCTTAGTACAAACTTACCAAAGCGTTCAATAACCTTGTTGTGCATCTCCTCAAACAGCTCGTCTGTCCATTCTCTAGGAGTGCTACTCTTTGTATCTACATAATTACCGGGGTTAATACGTACTTTCTCAATGTGTTCAAGAGCCTCATCTGCAGCATTCGGGTTAAAGTGTACATCAGCGACAAGTGGAGTAGTATAACCTAAATGGTGGATACCCTCAGCGATGTTAGCCATATTTGCCGCCTCTCTGCGACCTTGCGTAGTATAACGAAGAAGGTCAGCTCCAGCTTTAATAATACGCTCAGCTTGAGCAACAGAACCTTCTGTATCATTGGTATCTGTGTTGGCCATAGATTGTAAGCGTACAGGGATGTGCGCCACCGAGCTTTAAGCTACCTATAGTAACCTCTATGGCAGGTCTGCGTTCATAGGTGCAGGGGCCTGAATATATAGGCTTGGATGTATTCATTTAGTTGTGTAAATCGTATTTGTTTAATCTAATAACTGAAAATTGGCTGTACGTGTTCATTATACTTAGATTATGGCTTATATATCTTGTATCTTTATTTTGAGAGCAAGCTACTAAAGTTTTTAGTGAGTGTGAAGATAAAGTGTAGACTAAGTTTCCTAATCTCCAAACTTCGGCGAAGTCTGTGCAAACTACATGTGAGTCTGTACAAACTTCAGCTGTAGTTTGTACAGACTACAGCTGAAGTTTGCAAAATAATAAATAAACTGATGGTTTTTGTCTCTATTATCGTTTGATTTATAGTAACTTATATTTCTAGTTTTTGAGAGGGTGTTTTTGAGGTTTATCATACTTTAATCACTTTAGATTATGTTTATGTGCGTGTAGCTCAGCTTCTGCCGATGAGGTGGAGGCATTGATGATACAACTATTTAGTTATATAGAGGTTACAGATAATGAAGTAAGATTTTTTTAGGCGGTTACTAATAATCAAATAAGTTGATATAAATTTGAATGGGTGAAAAAAAGTAAAGAGTAGATTAACAAACCTTCCGATAACGCTAATGATTTTTTTCCAGTGATGCTACTAGGATTGTGTCTCTGTGCGTTATGGGGAGCTATATTAGGCACTCTTCTAGCATCCGTAATTCTATTTATTATTTCCTATTTAAGGGCGGGCGTCAAGAAACTTCGATAGGTTTAGTCGGTAGTTGTTTGCAGATATTAATCTTCCTCCTATTGACGTATTTATGTCCTGAGATGGAAGCTCAGATACTTGTATATCAGGCTTTATGGATGTTGTCTTTTATAAGCATTCATGGATTGGGGCTGTTACTGCTTCGACACAATCGTTTTTCCTCGCTTAAGTCGTCCTTCATGTTGCTGTGATAAGCGCAGAAATGAAACCCTAATAGCTGAGTATCTCCATTTTGATAGACTAGCTCTGAGCTTTTGCTTATTCTCAATAATACTTTATGTTTTCCGTCATTGTATTTGTTGGTTTGAACCATTATGGAGAGCTTTTTGCTGTCTTTTGCTCTTGCTGGCATTTCCGGTATTGCTATCCTACTTGAGAGCATACATATTTCATGGTTAAAGCATCAGCTGAGCAAAAGAGCATTGGGTACCTATCATGAATCAGCATCAAGAGCCTATAGGTCGTCTGGCTCTGTCTGAAATAGATGGGGGAGTGGATGGATATTTGCCTATCGTACGCCTTTTTATCTGTTAGTGATGGTATGATTTACCTAGAGAAAGGTTCTTCATGTGTATCTTCTAATATAGAGCGTTATGATACACCTTTTGCTGATTGGTTGGTGGAGGGTGAGCGTCCGATAGATATTGCTCAACGTATGATAGACGCTCGTTTTTGTGGGGTCCGTAGAGTTGCTCCTAGACCATTATTACCATACTTAATGGAGGAAAATAATCGTCGCTATCTAGTTTATCTCTTTGTCGTTCAGATTGAGGACCCAACACAACTATACATAGATTGCAGGCCAATTGAGGGGAAATGGTGGACTCTTGAACATCTAAAACAAGCAACATTAAGTTTGGATATGAGTCCCAATATTCAGAGTGAAATTCCGTTTATAGAGCAGACTGTATTACTTGCTCAGAAACTGAAGCAAACAGATTAAGAGCACAAGTATTGATGATGAAAGTATCTAAAAGAACAAATATATTAATGCTGGGGATGCTCCTGAGCTTAGGAAGCATTATGCAGGGGGGGGCTCAGATGCTTCCTCTTAGCATGAGAATTGACCCTATTGTCTCAGCAGCCGAAGCCAAATACAGAGGAAGAATTGGTATGAGTATCCAGAGGTTGAGTGATGACTCTGTGATATATAGAACTCGTTTTACTGAGTTATTTACCCCAGCTTCAGTTGTCAAAGTACTATCTACTGGTGCAGCACTAACCATAAAGGGACCCACTTATAGATTTCCTACAGAAGTCTATATCTCAGGTGAAGTCAAGGAGGGTACTTTACTCGGTAATATTATTATTCGGGGCTATGGTGACCCTTCAATTGGTAGTAGTTATGTCCCTGGGGAGGATGAGCGTTTTGTTAGAACCCTAGTTCAGGCACTTAAAAGTAAGCATATCCAAAAAATTTCGGGCGGTGTTTATTTTGATGCTTCTCTACCTACAGGATTAGGACAAGTCTCAGGATGGTTGGCTGAGGATAAAAAACAACATTATGGAGCTGGCTTATTTGGTCTCAATTACCGGGATAATGTTATGAATCTAAGCCTAACTCTTTCGGGAGAAGTAGGAACTTATAAATTAAGTTCTTCGGGAGAGCGTTTAGGTCTTAAGTGGGCTCTTAGAGAAAATAAAAGCAATGGGATAAGTCTAGTAACTGAGCAAAGTAATCCACTAATAACAATAGTTGGTAATAGTAAGCATAGACAGACCCAAGCAATAAGAATGCCTAATCCTGCTCCTGCACAAGCATTTGCCGTCTATGTATTGGAGGGGCTTTGCAAAAAGAATGGTATTGTGCTTCAAAACAATCTGTCTGCTGTTAGCTATGAAGGGTACTGAGCCACAAGGAGAGTTGCTACATACGCATTATTCTAAGAGGTTGGACACATTGGCTCGTATAACGAACTATCGTAGTCAGAATTTTTTTATGCAGAAGCTATTGGACGACTAGTAAATCCAAATATAGATAAAGGTCAAGCTATTACTAACTATTGGCAACAAACCCTAAAACTAGGTAATCAGGATTTGTTGTTATATGATGGTTCTGGTTTGGACAGAAGAGATAGGGGTAAGTCCTAGAGCTTTTTAGTTTGGCTTTGAAAAAAACTATTTGGAGGACATATTCCTCTTGATGGAGTTCTATTAGAGACTTTACCTGAAGTCGGTCGCGAGGGAACTGTTCGCCATCTGATGCCATCTCGTAGAGATGTTAAGGTCTACTTAAAGAGTGGTACGATGAAAGGAGTATCCACTTATGTGGGATATGTCTATGATGGGCGAGACTGGTATAGCATTGTGTATCTAACGAATGGAATGCCCTGGAGCTTGGGCTTCACGTGCAGTACTGCATAGCATTGTACAGGAGGCTTGGCGTATAGACAGATGATATGATACCTCTGCAGGCAGAACCCTTTAGATAATTGCCATTTATGCAATATTCTATTAATTATGTATCTTTGCAGAGATTAAACTTAAAACATAAGTAGATTATGAAGAAGTTATTGTATATCCTTACAGCAATGTGCCTATTCGTAGGAATAGCCTTTGCGCAAGCTGGAAAAGGTGCCGCTATTAGCTTTCCAAAAGCTGAACATGATTTTGGCACAATCAAAGAAGTGAATGGAAAAGTATCTTATACATTTACTTTTTAGGAATACAGGCAATGCGCCACTAGTAATCACGAGAGTTGTTAGTGCTTGTGGTTGCACAACGCCACAATACGATAAAGAGCCTATCGCTCCAGGAGCAGAAGGCAAGATCGTAGTTAGCTTTGACCCTGCTGGTCGTCCCGGTCAGTTTGTGAAAGACGATAGCTGTTTTACAGCAATGGGCAAGATGGTTCGTATACGATACGTATTCGTGGAATTGTCCAGTAGTAATTAGACAAATAAAAAGAAACTCCCACCGTTCCTAAGAGCGGTGGGAGTTTCTTTTAGTCCTGCTTGACAAGCTTTCTTCAAGCGTTCATCACGCTGAGCTAATTTCACAATGTAGCTACACACGGGGATAATGGATAATCCTTCAGCGGTGCAATATTCAATAAGAGCGTCTACGAGCTTTGCTGCAATGTCTTGTCCTCTGTAGTCTTCATTAACAAATGTATGAGTAACCTTGATAACGTTTAACTCTACAACTGTAAATGAGAGTTTTCCTACCGAAATATTATTGTCTCTCATTTGAATAGATCCATTCCCTTCAGAATAAGTTTCTAAGATAGTATCCATCTAAATTTCATTAAGATTAAAAATAACAAGACAAAAGGTATAGTATTTGTATGTAGTTATCAGTTGATATTTCTCTGTCTGCACCCAGGGGGCATTTCGGTTTTGCCCTCATTACACCCTAGGCTATGAAAAGGTGTCGTGCCCTAAAGGCACTCGCTCTTAACCTGAATTTTGATGCGGAAAAACCTGCCTCCAGGTCAAGTACAATAAGTACGACGTACTCACAGAAATAAGTACGTCGTATTCATTCTTGTGAGTACACGTAAATAAATTCGTACTTACGCGTACTTAAATTTGTAAGTACGTAGTACTTTCTGGAGACTACACATGTAGTCTGTACAAACTACACGTGTAGTTTCTTCAAACTTCAGCCGTAGTTTGCACAGACTTCGCCGAGGTTTTTGAGTTTAGGAAGCACATGCCTTGTTTCCTCTTCGTGTAACTCAGATATTTTTGATGCGGTTGCCCTGATATTAATTCCTTTCAGCTATCAGATATAAATATAATTAGTTATATTCGCAGAAAATAAGATGAAAAATATAATAGTAGTGAGAGCCGTTCAAAGAGTTAGCCAACCTGGCAGAAGGCGAAATCTTAAGATTTCAGAGAGGTACAAAGTACCCTCTGAATAATTCTCTATACATAATAATTACAATTGTTCAGGACATGTATTCCCATATTAAGGGAATACGTGTCCTGAATTTTGCTATATGGAGGATCTAATAATAAATCATACAATACATAAAGAAAAATATGAAGAAAGAGCAGTGGTTTTATCAGTAACCCCTGATGAATACCAATTGAAGGTAATAAACACAGAGTTGTCTGAAAATTTGGCGGTAGTAGGGGATGCAGGAAGTGGTAAAACAAATTTAACTCTATATAAGGCTAAGCAAGCTGATGCTCAAAGGTGATTCTTGGGGAATTATTGTGGCTTCTAGAGCAATGAGTCGTATGATTTCCTATGGTCTTGATGCTATTGGGTTAAATGGAGAAAGAGTGACTTATAGTTGGGCTTGGACTAATCGTGGAGGATTTGATCTTAGAGGGGATTTATATTGGGGAAAAAAGGTTATCCAGCGAATATCTTTCTTGTTAAAGGGAATGAGGTCAGTCGATTCCGTCGTTTCGATAAGGGATATAATATCAAAGGTCTTGATGAGAATGCGTTGCAATATGTGGTGATATCCTGGGATCACGTTGATCTCGAATATCATTTCTTGTAAAGGAAGCGTGTTAAGTCTGATGGGGAAAGATATAATTAATCCCCAACTATATAAAAGTTAAGAGTGAAAACCAAGATATATTTTTTTCTGCATAGATGAAAATGAAATTTATACAATAAAAGCAGAAGATGCTCGATGTATTACCAATAATTGCTCTTCTGTCGATATAATGCATCCTATTCCTATTGAGTTAAGCAGAGAGGGGAGAAAGGTATAGTTGAGCTTCCATTATTTAAAATTGAAAGTATGGACCAAGAGTACTTTCTACTTATAGATGGAGGATATATTTATTTAATTTTTAAAAAGATGGGAGTATACTATAGATTTCCTGATTGGGTTGATGCGGGGTATTACTACATGTTTGGGAGACGTAGTAGTAAGTATATAAGGATTAATTCCAAGCAGGGTGAATTTGATTTAAAGGATTATACACTCTTTGATACCCCTATTGTGCTGACTCGGCATGAAGAGAATATAGATCATATCTTGGTTGATGAGGCACAGGATTTGAAGATTGGAGAGTATACGAGGAGGTATGTACCGAGAGCAGGGAAGAGCATAGTTTTCTTTGGAGATGATAATCAAAGAATAACCTCAGGATCAAGAATGTCTTTTTATCAAAGAGATTTTTGGGGCGGATATGTTGGCCTTGAACTATAATTATCGTGTTCCTAAGTCTATTGCTCGGTTTGCTCAGTCAATTATGAATACAGACCTCATCTCTAATAATATGAAAGAAGGTGGAGATAGTGATTATCCTAAATACCCGAAGCCTACTTTGGAATGGTATCCAACATTGAAAGATATTCTTGATGCGATTGTGCGTACAAGTAAGGCTCGAAGACCTGAAGGATGTTGCTATTCTAATCCCTTCGAGTAATACTGGGGGTGACAAGGACTCATGCCGCTTATTATCTTCATGGCTTCCAGAAGGGGCTTTGGACCCAGATATTCGTCGTCACTATCGGACTAGTGATATTCAGTGTATATTTGCTTATCTCAAGAGTATTGGTATTGATGTAATGACATTTTATCGTACAGGAAGTGAGGCTCTATTTAAGACTATAGATACATTAGATTTTACGAATAATGATTTGATTAGTTTGCTTTCTATCGATGATGCTAAAGGTTCAGAGTTTAGTCATGTTTTTGTCATATTGCCTAGCCATGCAGGAGGTGAGGTTCAGAATGAGATGAGTTATATTGCATGTACACGTACCACAGAGAGTTTGCATTTATTTTATTATGGTGATTATGAACCAGCTTTTGATTTCTAAAACAAGAAGGCTCGGATTATAATCTATTGGATGTAAGGAGTAAACGACCAAATGATTATGTCAAGCCTAGTATGTTCAGAGAGGATGGTGGTATTCTCTGCTTGGATATACTATATTCTAAAGAGCACAGTAATTCGGATATAGGAAATCTTTATCTTCCTGGAGATGAGCTTGATGTGCGTCTATTAGCTTCTTGCTTGAGACGCTTAAATAAAAGAGAATCTGAAAAATAAGGTGAATAATGGACTTTTGGATTGAAACAACTGCGATTGAACTGCAAGGTATCCTTTCTACGGAATACATTTGGCGAAGAGAACCCGTGATACTACATCAGGAAGAACCTGATAGTGAATTTGCGATTAAGATAGATGGTAGATTGCTAAATATAAAGCTACTACGAAAAAGTAGAGAATACAGAGCAATATAGATACTCAGATGTAATCTTTCTTCGCAAGGGGTATGTTTGGTTTCGTTTTGAGAATGAGTTGGCTATTAAAAATATAGAAGCTAGATGTATTATAACCTTAGAAGTTAAGTTACTAAATAAATATCGCTCCTCTTTTATTCTGAAAGATTATTCAGAGTTTAATGAAGTAGTTCCTGATAGAAATATACTTGATGACCTTCAACGTTATAATGTATTCAAAAGGTGCAATTGTTGCTTATGCATGTGCGCAAGTTAGTTCAGAAGATGCCTCTATAAGGCAAATTATACTTGAATTGTATACCCTAAAAAGAATACTATTGCTGGACTGAAAACTAGTCTATTCTTACTAGGAGAATCTACATCTTCATTTAATGATGTATGGTTGAGCTCTCTGAGCATCTAAAAACAGTCGGTTTTTCTGCTCCAATCTTGGTAAGTTCTATCACAGAGCAAATTAAATTCTATGAATAGCCTGATCTCGAGAGTACTTGCATATGAAAGAGAGTCTGAAAAAGTGGAGAGTTACATGATAAAATACGAGAAATAGATCAACAAATTGCCAGTATCAAAAATCAAAGGATTATTGTCTGCTCAAAAAGCTGTGAGGAAGATTTAAATAGCATCAAGGAAGCGGAGCGTCTTAGAGGAAAAGTGAAAGGAAAAACACGGAAATATTTTTCCAAAGGGAAGTCCAGAGAGACTGCGTAAAGACGAACTCAAAGAAAAACATTGAAAGACTTAAATATCTTGAGATTAAGGTAAGATCACTAGAGGAACCAAAAAGAAAAAGGTTCTAAATAGTATTCTAAATGTAGAAAAATCCTTAGAAAGCTTATTTTTGCGTTTTAGTGACCAAGTAAATATCTTGATCGATCAGGTGAAAGTGTATTCTATGGAACAAGCTGGAGGTCTTAATTTCCAATCGATACAATGTTCTAAGAATAAGTTATCAGTCAGTTTACCTTCTGCTAGTAAAGCTGAAGAGATGTATTATAATTTATTTTTGCATACTCTTATGCAGCATGTTATAATAAATAATGCTATTACTAACAATGAAATGATTCTAAATATATTGGTTGAAGTAGGACAGAAATTTGGAGCTTCTGAGAATCTAAATCTCAAGAAGGGCAACTGATTCTCAAAACGACAAGAGGGTATTATGCCTACAAAATAGGTCGTGAGAAGTCTTTTGAAATTCCCTCAGAACAACTCCCTGTTTTACAAGCCATAATGAGTTTCCTTATCAAATATAGGAGTTATGCGGAAATAGAAGACTATATGAGAAAGAATGGATTTGATTGCAAAAGATTATGCGTATATTCTCTATGGAGCTTCTTTAGGATTTAATAGATTGCCCAAAACGTTTACAGAGATACTATATAACAAACCTGAAGAAGAAAGGATATTGGAAGATATGCTGTGGCAAAACTAATACCTTAATTTAAGATAAATAACTAAGTAATATTAATTAGATTAATAAAATGGACTACAACGATTATGATTTTTGAAGAAATGGGTTACAGTAATTACGATTCTGAAGAAGAGTCTGTAGGTTATGGGCGTACTTATGGTATGTATGCTGGGTCCTATGCTCAAGAGGTTGGTGGCTATAGTGATGAGGCTATAAGAGATGCTTTTGATGGAGATCCAGATGCTTACTGGAATATTGACTGATTATAATGAGTAGAATCCCCTAAATATCCTAATTAGGACATTTGGGGGATTCATTATATTGAACTAAAAAGATAAGAATTAGTCAAGGAAGCGTTTAGTTAGACCTTCAAAAAGCATCAATACGTCTATCGCGTAGGAAAGGCCACCAGCGACGTACGCGCTCACTACGAACTAAGTCTACATCAACGATAGTCATTTCTTCTGATTGCCCTAATTCAAGAAGTAATTCACCTTGCGGACCAGCTACAAAGCTACGCCCCCAGAATTGAATACCATTAGTTTGTCCTGAAGGATCTTCTTCATGTCCGACACGATTAACTGTGATGACTGGTAATCCATTAGCTACGGCATGACCTCGTTGAACAAGTTGCCAAGCATCGCTTTGTCTCGTTTGTTCGGTTTTCTCATCGCTACTTTCCCATCCTATTGCAGTTGGATAGATAAGTACCTCAGCACCACGCAAAGCCATCAAACGAGCTGCCTCTGGATACCATTGGTCCCAGCAAACGAGGACACCTAGACGCCCTACGCTTGTTTGTATAGGTTCAAACCCTAAATCTCCTGGAGTAAAGTAGAATTTCTCGTAGTATGCAGGGTCATCTGGAATATGCATCTTACGATACTTGCCAGCGATAGAACCATCACGTTCGATAACTACAGCTGTGTTATGGTATAGCCCCGCTGTTCTTTTCTCAAAAAGAGATAGAACTAGTACTATATTAAGTTCTTTAGCTAAAGCTCCAAAATGCTCGGTGCTAGGTCCAGGGATAGTTTCTCCTAGGTCAAATATGTTAACGTCTTCCGTTTGACAGAAGTAGAGCCCATTATGAAGCTCTTGCAGTACGATAAGTTCAGCTCCTTGCTGAGCAAGTAGGCGGATTTTTATCGGTTAGTCTACTGATGTTGCTTTTTGTGGTCTGCGCTATTAGCTTGTTGTATAATTCCTACTTTCATTGTGTTATGAGGTATTACCAGTTTTCTTTATTTGTGAAACCTAGAGGAATTTGCATTGTAGCACAGTGCAAACTCCCGTGTTGTCTAATAAGTTGTCGGCAATCAATTCCAACAATTTCTCTATCGGGGCAAGCCTCACGTAGGCGCTCAAGAGCGATTTCATCGCTTTCTTGTCCGTAAGTAGGTACAAGTATTGCTCCATTTACAAATAAGAAATTTGCGTATGTTGCTGGAAGTCGATGTCCATCTTCTTCATGGATTGCACTAGGAAGAGGTAGAGGAATCAGTTCGTATGGGTGTTCCCTCAGGGAGTTCTTAGGTTTTGGAGCTCTTCTTCCATACGCTTTTAAGCCATGGTAGTGAATGTCGTAGCCATCTGTACATTGTACATAAGCTATTTGTGTGAGGAGAGAAAGCGAGCAAGCGTATCAACGTGTCCATCAGTATCATCACCTTCTAATTCTCCGTTCTTAAGCAGAATGAGGCGTTCAGCTCCAAGTAGTTCAGAGAGGAAGTTCTGTAAATCTTCCTCAGCAAAACCTGCATTACGATTAGGTTCGTGTAGGCAACCATAAGTAGATAAGATTGTTCCGCGACCATCACTCTCAAGACTTCCTCCTTCGAGCACTAACATCAATCTATTTTTGATATTGTACATCGCGTTTAAATGCACCGCTAAGGTGTAGGCAACGAGTCATTAGATTATCTTTAGCTGCAGCAAATTTCATGCCCCAACCATTGAATGTGAAGTCAGCAATAGCTCTCACTTCCTTTCCATCTTCTTGCTTGATACGGAAAACTTAAAGGACCGTAATCTCTTATCCAAGTATCATTGCTAGGCATCTCCATAACATATAGTTTATGCTTAGATTCATATCCATCAAACAATGATTTTACTTTATCTGGTGTTTGGCTAAGAACAAGAAGGTCTTCATATTTTTAATATAGCTTTGGCTATATCAAGGTAACATTGTGTTACTTCAGAGAGCATTTCGCTCCAGTCTGTATCCTCGTGAGGCCATGTAAGAAGGACAAGGTCTTGTTCTTCCCATTCAGGTATTAAAGTTAGTGATAGACTCATATATTGTAGTTTCGTTATTTGTTTATGTTGAACTATAGAGAAAGGCTTTCTTGTTGCGTACAGCAATCTTTTAACTGAATAACTATTTTCTGAACCACAAAAATATTTGGCTCAAAGCTAAAAATATAAATTGTATCAAGATAATGAGTACCCCTGTAGGAATATCTCTGAGGGTTACACTGAGTATTAATCCTAAAAGATTGCCAAGAAGATTTAACCCTATTGAGCCAATAATAACATACTTAAAGTTAGTGGTGTATCGAAGCATAATGCCTTGTGGAATAGTTAGCAAGGACATCAGCAGCATAATTCCTACTAGACGAATACTAAGTACCATTGAAATGGATGCTACTATAAGTATTGCTAAGTTCCAGGACCGAGCATTGAGTCCTCTTGAGCGAGCAAAATCGCTATCAAATACACTATATAGTATTGGACGATAGTAGCATGTAAATAGAGCAGTAAGTACGATTGCTAAAGCAAGTAGGGCTATTAAATCCAAAGAGCTAACTAGTAGGATATTACCAAAGAGATAAGATGAAAGCCCTGTCGTATAGCCTGGGGTTAGATGCATAAATAGTACTCCCAAGAGCCATACCTAGTGCCCAAATGCTTGCAATGGCAGAATCTTCATGAAGTTTATTTGTTTGGCTGAGCTTTTCGATGCCAAGTGCCGAAAGCACAGCAGTGAGGCAAGCCGTAACAATTGGGTTAATCCCTAAATAGAGCCCGAGTCCTAATCCACCAAAAGAAGCGTGGGTAATGCCTCCACTTATAAAAACAATACGCCTAACAACGATGTAGGCACCTATGATGCCACAGACAATCGCTGATAATAAAGATGCCCAAAGAGCATTCTGAAAAAATTGGAATGATAGCAAATCTGCTAACCACATATTTATGCAGATTGGCGAGGATGATTATGATCGTCAGGACCATGCTCCATGTGATAAGCCCGACTCTCTTCAACGATGAGGAATACCTCAGGCTTGAGTTCTTCAGGAAGTTCAATGCCACGAAGTTGTAAACTCCTAACCCAACCAGCTACATCATCAGCATCAAGGGTGATTAGAATATCTCTAAATTCATCAGTAGTACGTTCATCGTAATCTGTACTACTTGTACCTTTGTAAGCATCTAATTCTTCATCGTCGTAATAGACTATACTAGTGCTTACTGCTGCAAGTAAGCTATCACGTTCACAAGTCATGTGCATGCCACAACAACCTCCAGAGCTTGCAGGTTGAGTTGGAGCAATATCATCTTCTGTTTCTAGTCCAGCAGCTATTCGCTTTTTGCTTAAAGATATTTTGAATCCAACCTATAATGCCTGCGATGAAGCCTAGTGCGATAAGGGCAACGACAGCCCATAATATTCCCATATCTAAATGTTAGTTTGTTTAAGGGTATACCCTAATTTTTCTATTTCTGCCCAGTATGAAGGAAAACTTTTGCTTACACACTCAGGATTATCAATTATAACTCCCAACTTATTACGACTAGCCATTATCGGAGCAAGTGCCATTGCTATGCGGTGGTCTTGATAAGTCGATAGCTTGAATGGCTCTGTTATTAATCTCTGAGAGCTTTGACCATCCCACTCCAATGAGTCTTCATTTGCTTTTAAATCAATACCGAGCTTACTTATTTCAGTTGTAAGTGCGGCTATGCGGTCACTCTCTTTTAGTCTGAGATGAGCTATTCCCTCTATGCGAAACCTTTGATTAAGTCCCTATAAAGGTTGCCACGAGAGCTGGGACTAGGTCGGGTTGATGATTACAACTAACAACAATTGCTTCTGTTGTATTTCTTCCTTTTTCCCGAAGATAGCCTTATTCCGTTTTTCAACTTCTGTTGTAATAACCCCTAAATCTTGATATAGTTTGATTAGGAGTTTGCTATCTCCCTGTAGACTTGGTATGATTAGGTTTTTTTGAGTTGAATAGATTCTGCAGGGTGTAGCCTCTGGAGCATATAAAAGTAAGACGCAGCTGACCAGTCTCCTTCCAATTGCAAATTGTTTATATTCAAATGTTTCTCTGGTATGGATGCCACTCTAAATACACCATCAATATATTGCCAATGAAATCCGTACTCTCTTAAAATCTCTATTGTAATGTCAATATAAGGACGCGATGCAATCATTCCCTCCAATGGGTTCAATGCTAAATGCCTTGTCTTCGATAAGAGGAGCGAGTAGGAGTAAGGCACTCAAATATTGAGAGCTTTTGCTTGCATCTAATTTAATCGGCTTAGGTGCGATTTCGGCCGGTTCAATAAGTAAGGGTGGGTAACCAGTCTTTTCTAAGTAGGTTATATTACACCCAAGCTGTAATAGGGCATCAACAAGAGGCTTTATAGGTCGTTCATGCTGTCTGCCTGTTCCTTCTAAGCGTACTTTGCTCTGTGTATGTACAGATATATATGATAGCATAAAACGCATAGCTGTCCCGGACTCAGCAACATTGATGACCGTTTTTCCCCTCATCAAAAATCCTTCAACGCTTTTTACTAAATCAATTAAATCGCGTGGGATAGATTCTATATGTTCTCCTAGAGAAGGACGTTACGCTTACATATAGCAGAGAGCATTAGATGCCTTGCTCCAATGCTCTTGCTTAGGGGTAAACTAATTTCCTTTGTACCCTTAACCTCTAAACTCCTATAGGTGAGTATCTTTTCTGCCAAGATGAGTCTTCGTTACTTTGCCGCAAATGTTGCCGCAAATAATTTCATTTGCTTAAGCATAGATACCAGACCGTTAGAGCGGGTGGGGGATAAGTGCTCTTGTAGTCCTATCTCTTTAATGAAATATAGTTCGTTATTTAGTATGTCACTGGGTGTTTGATTGTTTAGCACTCTGAAGAGAAGGCTAACAATTCCTTTTCACGATAATGGCATCGCTTTCTCCTTCAAAATGAACTTTCCCATCTTTCATTTGAGCTGTAATCCATACACGACTTTGACATCCTTCAATGAGATTCTGATTGGTTTTTATATTTGCTCATCTAAAGGTGTTAAGTTATTGCCCATATCAATGATTAGACTATACTTATCCATCCAATCATCAAAGACATTGAATTCTTCGATTATTTCCTCTTGTATTTCGTTAATTGTCATATTAAATGTATTTATTGTTTCTTGAAATAAGTTATAAGAGTCTGTCCTACTGCTTGTAGAGTGGCTTTATCTATAATCTTAAGGTTATCTTGCTGAGTATGCCAATGTGAACCAAAGCCCATACGTTCCTCTTCTGTACTGTAGTTAATAATGTCTACACAAGGAATCTTTAAATTTTGGATTACTGGGACATGGTCATCAATCATAGCCCCTCCATCACTAGATTTGAAATAAGTAGTATGACCTAGTGCTCGTGCTGTATCCCATAAGTCCATCATAAGAGGTGCAGCATAACTCTTGGAATTTCCTTCCCAATGGAAACGGGCATCTTTGGCTCCAACCATATCAAGAAGAACTCCTCCTCGTGCCGTATAATTGGCAGTATGAGGATGCTTAGACCAATACTGAGAGCCGAGACACCAACTATCTTCATCTCCCGATGAACCACCATCTTCTAAATCAAAGAGAACAAAGTCTACACCAAAAGAGGGTGTGCTCTGGCTAAATTGACGAGCTAACTCAAGTAGAACGCCTACACCGCTAGCTCCATCATCAGCGCCGTCAATAGGCTGTTGCCGTACATCGCTATTGCTATCTTCATCTGCTATGGGGCGAGTATCCCAATGAGCCATAAAAAGCTGTCTGTCTTTATTCTCTGGATCAAGACTCGCTATAATATTGTAGCCTGTGGTAGACTTTTCCAAAAATAATCCTTGCCTGGAAATGATTGAATTTGCACATTGTAGCCCCAAGATTTTTAGCTTTTCTATAAGCCAAGATTTACATTGAGCATGTGCGTCACTATTAGGAACTCTTTTTCCAAAATCTACCTGTTGTTTAAGATAGCTATAGGCACTATCTACATTGAATGGTGCAGATTCTATCTGTGTAGTGCCTGTCAAACTATCTGATACAGATGTTGACGATTTAGGATGGCTACTACATCCGACAACTAGGGCTAAGAGTGCCGTGATAGTTAGTTTATACTTCATAATTAACTTAATCCTTCTATTTCTCCATTGACAATGTCAATGCGCAGAGCTTGAGGTTCCTTAGGTAAACCGGGCATGCGCATAATACTACCCATAATCAGGACAATCATCTCTGCTCCACAATTGATAACGATATCTGCAACCTCCATATTATGTCCTCGAACACTACCATATGCTTTGTCGTCCTGAGAGAAAGAATACTGTGTCTTTGCAATGCAAATAGGGAAGTGGCTCCATCCAAAATCAGAGATACGTTTGAGTTGCTTCTTGGCTTTAGCCGAGAACGTGATTTCATTTGCTCCATAGATGTTTTTGAGCTACAGCACGAGCCTTATCTTGGATGCTTGCTTCTGATGAGTATGTAAATTGAAGAGGTTTGCTTGGGCTGTTCTCAATAGTTTTAACCGTGAGTTGCGCAAGTTCTTCTGCTCCTGCACCTCCTTCGGCAAATGCGTTATTAATAGCAAAACCAATTCCTCTCTTTTGACAATGTTGTCTTACAATCTCAATCTCTGCATCTGTATCAGTAGAGAAACGATTGAATGATACAATCACAGTTTGACCAAATCCTTGCAGATTATCAATGTGGCGGTCAAGGTTTTTCTAAGCCATTTTTAACACCCTCAAGGTTTTCTGTCTTTAGCTCTTTCTCATTAACTCCTCCATGCATCTTGAGACCTCCAATAGTCGCTACAAGAACTGTCAAGACCGGATTTAGACCCGCTATGCGACATTTAATATTGAAAAACTTCTCTGCACCTAAGTCTGCTCCAAACCCAGCCTCAGTGATGGTATACTCGCTATGCTTAAGAGCCATTTGAGTAGCTACAATCGAATTACAACCCATGTGCTATATTGGCAAATGGTCCTCCGTGAATAAATGCTGGCGTGTGTTCTGTCGTTTGTACTAGGTTGGGTTTTATGGCATCGCGTAGAAGTACTGTTATAGCTCCAGCTATAGCCTAGTTCTTTTACCGTAAATGGCTTTCCTTCAAATGTGTAACCAAGTAAATATATTCTCTATGCGGCGGCATAAATCATTTTCATCTGTACTCAGACAAAGAATAGCCATAATCTCACTTGCAGGTGTAATGTCAAAACCACTCTCTTGAGGAATACCATTAGCACTACCACCAAGACCTGTTACGACAGAACGTAGGCTACGGTCATTAACATCTAAGACACGTTTCCATAGAATTTCTTTGATACCCCCTTCATCAAATCGGTGCTGATAGATATAGTTATCTAGTAGAGCTGTAATCATGTTATGGGCAGATGTGATGGCATGGAAAGTCTCCTGTAAAGTGAAGATTGATTTTTTCCATAGGCAACACCTGTGCATAGCCTCCACCTGCAGCTCCTCCCTTCATGCCAAAGCAAGGGCCCAAGGAGGGTTCTCTAAGTGCCACTATAGCTTTCTTTCCTAGACGATTAAGCCCTAGAGCAAGTCCGATAGAAACAGTTGTTTTTCCTAACCCACTTTTAGTCGGAGTAATGGCTGTAACTAAGATAAGTTTACCTTGAGCATTATTTTCACCAGTGGAGAGAGGAACCTTAGCTATATGATGACCATAAGGTTCTAATTCTTGTGTGGGAATAGATAGTTGTTGTGCAATCTCACTGATGGGTTTCAGTTCGATACTGCGTGCAATTTCGATGTCCGTTTTCATGATTGTAACAGCTTTATAAGTTGATTTGAGAAGATAATGCGAGTGCAATAATAAGAACTGCAAATATAATTAAGGCAATACTGTAACTACGACCTTGTAGCAGACAGATAGCCCTAGCTGACATCAGGCTTGTTGGAATAACAGCGAGGGTCTCCAAACCTATATTGGGATAGAATATGCTAAAAAGTCGAGCTTACTATACCCAAGGAAAGTAGACTACTGCCCCAAGACCTTTGTTTTTGTATTCTCTGTATGTAGTCCCGATGTATAAGTCATAAAACTAAGAAAGCTAAATACTAAGAAAATAATAGCTCTTAGATTTGTAGGGAAATGAACTGCGTAACTAAGCTTCATCCAGCTTTTGGAGGTTTGAAAGTGTGCCAGCAAGAGTGAGTTTGTATATTGCAATGGGACCTATAATGATGGGTACTAGTGCAAACCCTAGCAGCATAGCCATTATGGAGCGTAAAGATAAACTCTTGACCATATAGGCAATTAAAATCCAAGCTATTAGCAGTGATGCGTAGACCGGATGTTGTAAGAAGAGAATTGATGTTCCTATTCCAACAATTAGATTCCCTGAATTCTCAGATTTGGCTGAAGTGCCATTTAACAAGATTGTAAGAGAAATGACCGCAATAGTCATTAATAGACTACCCAAGAAGGTTACATTAATGCCCATAGCGGCAGCGAGACAAATAAATATCAAAAGGCATAGATTCCCAACATGCTTCTCTAACAGAGTAGATTTTTCATAGAGCCAATATAATGCTCCTCCTAGTAAAAGAATCCACAGAGAGTATAAAGCCTTGAGAGCTATTTCACTTAAATGAAATAGCTCTGTTGAGATGGAGGGTAGTGATAGACTCTCAAGACTAGTAGCAGCACTTTGGGAGAAAAGAATACCCCAAAGTGTAAGCCCTAGTGATAATATAATTCCTACCGTGTAGGTTATGCCTTTGAATGGATAGTGCCTCAAGAACTTATAAGGACTTAATTATTGTATTCCTTCTATGAGCGTAGTGAGTCTGTCGTTAAATTCAGACTCTTTTGTTGCTATGTAAGCTCGAAGTGCTCTATAATAATCCTTGACTAACTTGGGATTATCCTTTTCCATCTGGACGATGTACTCGGCGGATTGTATCGTCTGTAAACACGATAATCTCGTCCATAAGAGAATCCAGCTGCTTTGCATTTTCATCGGTTGAAAGAGTACGAAGCAAATGTGCATCATCAAAGAGTGCGACAGCTAAGTTGACAACTTCTTTTTTTAGGTTTCTTTTTGCTTGCCATATTATTATTACGAATTAGATATGGTATTAAAATTAGTGACTTTTATTGTTCTCTCCTCAAACTTACAAAATTTGGAGACAGAATTCAAGTTACTCTACCTGAAGGACTAACCCTTTAAGGTATTCCCCTCTGGATGATAGATGTTAATGGGGTGGTCTATAGGTTGAGTTAGTTGATGTAGGATGCGTACATGACGTCCCGAAGCTGCTGCAGCTGTGAAAACAGCTAAGCGAAACTCTTCCTTACTGACGGCTTGAGAGCAGCTAAATGTGAATAAAAATTCCTCCAGGGGCAATCTTCTTGAATGCTTGGCTATTAATTCGTCTATATCCGATAAGAGCATTCTTGAGCACTCTACGATGCTTTGCAAAGGCTGGAGGGTCAAGGATAATCATATCATATTGCCCTTCAGGCATCTGGTCAAGATATTCAAATGCATCTTGCGTTATTGAATGGTGACGAGGGCAATCTCCATAGTTTAGCTCAACATGTTTGTCTGTGAGATACATGGCTTTAGAAGAGCTATCTAAAGAGTCTACTTGCTTTAGCATCTCCGCGGAGAGCATATAGAGAGAAGCCTCCGGTATAGCAGAAGGCATTAAGAACAGTTTTGCCTTTAGCATACTGCTCAACGAGTTCTCTATTCTCTCTCTGATCAATGAAAAATCCAGTTTTTTGACCTCTTATCCAATCAGGAAGAAATTGAATACCATTCTCTAGGACAGGAATTGCTTCGCTATGTCCATATAGAAATCCATCTTCACAAAGCTCTCGGCTTTCTTTTGTTGGTAGTGTGCCACTACTTTTGTAGTACACAGCCTGTAGGGGGGAAGAGGGTAGTAAGTCTTGGTATACTGCGACAATAGCATCTGTGATAGCTTCTCTACATAAATGCATACCCATGCTGTGAGATTGAATTACAGCCGTTTGCCCATAAATATCAATTATGAGTCCAGGTAATTGGTCTCCTTCTCCGTGTATGAGGCGGTAAACGTCATTTTCTTTTACGTCTATCATCTTTACTCCGAATGAGTCCCATCTTTATACGCAACTCAAGAGCTGCACTCAACCGATTTTTCCCAATAGCTAGCATCTATCTCCTCATTGGATATAAAGCTTAGCATACGTACGGCTATACTTCCATCAGCCCAGTGCCCTATACCTAGAGGTTCTCCTTTATGGCTTGCTACCTGAACGATGGCACCATCATATACTTCTCCTTCCACGCATGCTATAGCTCCTGAAAAAGATCCAAGGGTGGAAGCGTAGAATTGACTCTTCTTTACGAGGAAGAAGTTTTACTAGTGTTTTATTTTTGTGTCATAACGTAATTAAACCAAACTGAGCCGGATGGGGATGTTCCTCATCCATAAACTTAAGGTATATTTCCAAGCAAGCCTGTGCATCTAAAGCAGCATAAGCTTGCTGATTGTCTGTAAGTATTGGGGCTTCCCAATTGGTCATGCGCTGAGCCTTGCTCATATATAGCCCATGAGTGATACCATAGATTTTTCTGCAAACTCGCACATTGAATGCCGTAGGCAGACGCCATTTGTTGTAGCTCAATGAAGCCAATAGGATTGAAGTCTGTCATTGATTTCAGTCTAGAGATGTCGTCTCTAAGGCTTAATCCTATTTTGAGTAAATCTGCACGCTCAAGAAACTTTTTGAGTTCTTCTGGAAATCCAATTAGATTAAGCCTAAATAAATAACAGACCTCAAGAGTAGATACTTGAAGTAGGGCTACAGATACTTTCTTCCCTGGTATAAAGTTTGGCTTAGTTTCCGTATCAACTCCAACAAGATGCACTGTTTCTAGAGCTTTAATTGCTGAATGTAGCTTCCGAAGAGTATCTACAATGATGATACGACCATGGAAGGTTGCTTTAGGTAATGAATTTAGAGTCTCCTTATCTATATCTGCGGCAAAACTCGTTGTCTTAAAAGAGGGTAGTGTGTGTGTAGCCATTGTGTTATTCCTCTTCGTCTTCAAAGTCATCATGCTCTGCTTGGCTTACCAATATTGTATGCAAAGGACTAAGGATGCTAATTAAAGCTTCTCCCCAATATTCTCGCCAATAAAGGCGACAGCGTCCTATAGCTGCAGGCAAAGCTACATCATTTTCTTCCTTAATTACACCTAGAAGGTTTCCTACATGCTGATAAATATCAGCTAGATGTTCGCTAATATGTATAGCGACAGGCGTATCGCTATACTGTATATCTTGGGCTACAAGTGTCAGATATAGGTCATCTTCGGAGAGAATTCCCTCTGCACGAAGGCGCACTTGTTCGTATGATTGCTCAGTGATATACTCTTCGATGAAGTCTTCAGCAGGATTGTAGAAGTAGTTGGGAAGACTTAGTATAGAGCTATATAGTCTAGGGAGGATGTGAAGCAAACGCTCTACATATTTGGCTTTCTCATCGCCCCTCTCTAGTATGCTGGCAAACTCTACACCAAGAGCTGCAAACTCCACAATTTGAGGTGTATATATTGAGTCTGATATATGGTTACTGCTATTCATGTACACAAAGATAGTGCATTTTTGCTATTTGAAGATAGTGATGTTTTGTTGTAGTTATAGATTAGGGGAGCTAGATTGAATATTGAAACGTAATCTTTAAAAGGAAACCATTGCATGATCTAAGTATTGCCAGACTGACAATTAGTGTAGAAAACTTGAGCGTTTAGAGAACATAAAACTACGAGTGTAGGAGAGTAAATTTTACTTTCAATTTCCTAAAGTGGAAACTTCAGCTGTAGTCTGTACAAACTACGGCTGAAGTTTGTGCAGACTACACGTGTAGTTTGTACAGACCTCGCCGAAGTTTGCAGAATAGGAAGCACACTAAATATTTTTACTTTTAGTTTGTTTAGGAATTTCAATGTTTTGAAATAATTAAATAGTTAAACTTTATCGGCGAGCATTTAGGATAATAGTTTATCTTTGTTATTAGAAAAAAATTGAATATATGAAGCAGATATTATCAATACCCTACGTACGGTTAAGCAATAATGAGCTGAGTCGCGAAGATGCTACTTTGATTGCTGAAGCTGTTAAGGTTGCTCAAGATGCTTATGCTCCCTACAGTCAATTCAAAGTTGGAGCCGCAGTTCTCTTGGAGAATGGTATTATTGTGACGGGGAGCAATCAAGAAAATGCAGCTTACCCCTTCTGGTTTGTGTGCAGAGCGTACGGCTCTTTTTTTATGCAGGAGCTCAATATCCCGATGTGCCTGTTCTGGCTTTTAGCTGTAGTCGCTTTTTAATAATATTGGGCAAGTTGAACAAATCTCTCCTTGTGGCTCATGTCGTCAGGTTTTTGGTGGAAACAAGTACACGCTTTAAGCCTTTTCGATTATTGCTCTCGGGTAAAGACGAAACTATTATTCTTGAAGATGCACGTCTTTGCCTGCCTTTTGGTTTTGATGGATCTGATTTGTAATAACTGAAGTTATGGATATACCACTATTACATGGCTATCCCTACATCGAACGAGATGAAAGTTGGATGTACTTTAATCATCGTTTGTTGTCAGAGGCTAGGAGAAATGATATCCCTTTGCTTGAGAGATTTAATTATTTAGGTATATATTCTAGCAATCTAGATGAATTTTTTAGAGTTCGTATTGCTTCACTGAGAAAGCTCGCTGAATATAACTCAGGTGCAAAAGATGAGGAGCGTCAGCGTGCGAGACAAACATTAGTGCGTATTGCTCGTTTGCACAAGGATTATGCCCAAGATTATGAGGAGGCACTTAAGGCTATTGTTCAAGAGTTAGAGCTAGAAGGGATTAGTATCATCAACGAACAAAAACTAACAGAAGAGCAAGGACGAGAGGTTCGGCAGTACTACTGGGAATATATAGCTAGTTCTATCAATCCTATCTTTATATGTAGTAATTCATTCAATCCTGAACGTCATCTTAAGGAGAGCCTATATCTAGCAATAGGATTACGTCCAAATATAAATGGAAACACAGAGTCTACTCCAGATTTAGCTATTATTGAGATTCCCTCAAAGGCCTATGGTCGTTTCGTAAGACTTCGTGATGGTTCCGATGGAAGAAGCTATATCATTTTGTTAGATGATGTTTTGCGTTATTGCTTGCCTTATATATTTGCAGGACTACCCTATACGAGCTATGAAGCCTATACTTTTAAGTTGACAAAAGACTCAGAAATAGAGCTTGAGAGTGATTTGCGTAGAAGTATGGTTGAGCAAGTTTATCAGGGAGTTAAACGTCGTAAGAGAGGAGAGCCTATTCGTGTCGTTTATGACTCGGCTATGCCTAAAGATTTATTGGATAAACTGTGTCGATATGCAGACTTGGGAAGGAGTGACACGCTTCTAGGGGGAGGTCGTTACCATAATATCAAAGATATGGTTAAGTTTCCTGATTGTGGGCGTAAGTATTTACGCTATCCGGAATGGAATCCTTTAGGAATACGGGGATTAACTGATACGGAAAGTTTGCTGGCAAAAAGTTCTTGAGCGCGATATGGGGATACATTTTCCATATCAAAGCTTTGATGTATTCCTACGCCTACTGAGGGAAGCTGCAATAAGTCCGTATGTAAAGGAAATACGAATTACGCTGTATCGTGTCGCTCAACACAGTAAAGTAATTAGTGCATTGCTCGCTGCAGCTCAGAATGGGAAGCAAGTAACTGCTGTTATAGAATTGCTTGCTCGTTTTGATGAAGAAAGTAATATAAGCTGGAGTAAGAAAGCTACAAGATGCAGGTGTACATGTTGTTTTCGGTCATGAGAAACTCAAAATCCACTCAAAGCTCGTTCATATAATAGTAGATGTAAATGGTAAAGATAAGGGAATAGCATGTATAGGGAACGGGGAACCTACATGAGGGGAATGCACGTATCTATACTGATTATATGCTCATGACCGCAGATGCCCGTATTGCTGATGATGTAAAAACGAGTCTTTGATTTTTATCGAAACGCCTTATTTACGCACGCAGTTTAATCATCTATTAGTAGCTCCTAATGATATGCGTTCTAAATTGGTTGAACTTATTAATCAGGAGATAAAAGGCTGCGAAAGCGGGGCACTATGCATCTATTAAGATGAAAGCTCAATCATATTGTTGATGAAGAGATGATACACAAGCTCTATGAAGCAAGTCGAGCAGGAGTAAATATTAGCCTTTGTATACGAGGAAATTGCTCTCTAATACCGGGTTTGCGTAATATGAGTACTAATATTAGAGTAAATGCAATTATAGACCGTTATCTAGAGCATTCGCGCATCTATATATTCCATAATGGAGGAGAGCCAAGTTCTTTTTAGGCTCAACGGACTGGATGACTAGAAATCTAGATAAGCGTATAGAGGTAATGACTCCTGTCTATGATACTCAAATACAAAAAGAGCTTAGTCTGATTGTCGATTATGGTATCGCAGATACCGCTCAAGGTCATTATGTAAATACTGAGGGGCGTTTACCTAAGCGCTTTACTATTCAGGATAAAACATCTCTTTTCCGTTCACAAGAAGCTTTATATAATCATTATAAATCAGCTGTAAATCAAAATCATGAAGGATAAGATTCACTATGCAGGGATAGATATAGGTTCTAATGCTGTTCGCCTCTTAATCAAGTGTCTGAATGATGAATCTTCAGAGGAGTTGCTTAGCAAGGTGCAACTTGTGAGAGTCCCCTATACGTCTTGGAGAAGATGCCTTTATGAAGGGGACGCATAGGTAAGAAGAAGAGTAAGAAACTAATATCTCTTATGAGGGCTTATAAGGAGCTGATGGAGATTTATGATGTGTCTAATTACCGTGCTTGCGCCACGAGTGCTATGCGTGATGCTGATAATGGCTTAGAGCTTGTACAGGCTATAGAAGAGGAGGTTGGAATTAAGATTGAGATTATTAGTGGGCGAGAGGAAGCTCAGCTTATCAGTCAAGACCTTATCAATGGCGCTGATATAGACTCTGAGGCAACCTTTTTGTATGTAGATGTTGGTGGAGGTAGCACTGAACTTAATCTTGTCCGACATGGAGAACTACTCCAATCGCATTCATTTAATATAGGTACGATTAGACAATTAAGTGGAAAGGTTGAACAGGAAGAAGTTCGATTATTTGAGTCTTACTTAGCACAGATAAAGGAGAGCTATGGCGAGGTTCAGGTTGTTGGTTCTGGAGGTAATATCAATAAATTGCTTCGTTTGGGAGCTCCCTGCAGAGCGAGCAAAGGTGAAATTTTTGAAGTACACGAATTTGCAAAGCGTCTACGATGAATTGGTAAAATATACTAGTGAAGAACGCATGATACGTTTTCGCTTAAAACCAGATAGAGCTGATGTAATTATTCCAGCCGCAGAGATATTTTTGTTAGTAGGGCGTATTATCTGTTGTGAAAAGATAATTGTACCAACAAAAAGGTCTTTCTGACGGCATTATCGAAAGCATATATAAAGAACAGCATTCTATAACGACACCTATTATATAATTCTATTATGTCCAAGAATCCACTTGTAAGTATCATAATGGGCAGTACGAGCGATTTGCCTATTATGGAAAAAGCAGCAACAAGACTTGATGCCTTAGAAATCCCTTTTTGAAATTCTTGCACTTTCTGCCCATCGTACTCCAGCCGAAGTTGAAGCATTTGCTAAAGGTGCTCATGAAAGAGGTATTAAAGTTATTATTGAGCTGCTGGCATGGCTGCACATTTGTGTGGTGTCATTGCCTCGATGACAACAATTCCAGTTATCGGAGTGCCGATTAAGAGTAGTTTAGAAGGTTTAGATGCTCTGTTGGCAATGGTTCAAATGCCTCCAGGTATACCCGTAGCTACTGTTGGTATTAATGCAGCTGAGAATGCAGCTATTCTTGCTGTTCAGATGATAGCAACGAATAACCCTGAATTGTATGCTCGTTTAGAAGCATATAAAGAGTCTCTCAAAACAAAGGTTGTTAAGGCTAATGAGGATTTATCTAAGCTAGAATATAAGTTTAAGACAAATTGATAATTGCTTACATTGTATTTTGAGGGCTGTATTCCTATTCATAGATATAGGAGTACAGCCCTTAGTCTTATTTTTATTGGGGGTAATCTAACGATAAGTAGCTCAAGTAAAATGTTTATCTTTGAGCACAATTACTTATATAATAGACTAAATCAAAAATGAATAATATATCGGTTAAAGCGCTAGGATTATCGGCAATGTCTCTTTTTATGGGGGCTTGCAATAGCTCTAGTGTAGCCAAGATGATACAAGCAAGCGGTCGTCCAGGAGAGATTATGTTAGTTATGGATGGTCCTTTGTTTGAAACTCAACAAACTTATAGCCTCATAGATATGTTGAGTAAACCTGCCTCTGGACTACCTCAAGAGGAAAGTCAGTTGAAGGTTACTAGCCGAGTCCCTAAGACGAGTTTTTGATGGTATGATGCAGAGGGCTAGAAACATCTTGATGGTTGATGTGGATAGCACCTCGTTTCAGTAAATCTACTGTTAAATATACCTATAATGAATGGGCTGATGGGCAACTCGTTGTAACATTAAAGTACGCCCAGCTTGGATTCTCTAGCTAGCTATATGAAGCAGAATCAAGAATCTGTTTCAAATTTGTTTGTGAGACATGAACTCTATCGTTTTGGATGTAATGTTGAGGAAACTTACAGCAAGCTTGTTGAAGAGAAAGTTGACAGTATGTTTCATTATCGTATAAATGTGCCTCATGATATACGTAGCTCTAAAGTTGGTAAGAATTTCTTATGGTTTAGTAATGCTCAAATGGGAGGTAGACATGATTTGCTGGTTTATACTTTTTCCATACAAGAATAAGAAAGACCTCTTTGTTGATAGGTTAATTGAAGTTCGAGACTCTGTCCTTAAGGCTAATATACCGGGTGAGTTTGATGGTACCTATCCAAGTACTGTTAAGACAGGCTGGGTATATCGTAAGGTGACACTACCAGATGAGGCATATAGAGGAGAATTGCGTGGACTTTGGCAAATGGAAGGTGGTGCTATGATGGGTGGTCCATTTGTGTTGCAAGCTCTACATAATGAGAAAGACGGTTTAGTTTATGTCTTTGATACGTTTGTATATAAACCTAACGAAGATAAGTTAAATCTTGTACGAGCTATGGAAGCTACTCTTTACTCTGTGCGCCCAAGTGATATCAAAAAATTTGACCCTAAACTAATCCTCTCTACGACTTATAGCAAGAGTTTCTAATAACATCTCGATGGAAAGAAAAGAAAAGAAGATACGCGTAGCTATAAGCCAAGGGGATATCAATGGCGTAAGTTGGGAGATTTTGCTTAAGCTCTTCTCGGAAGAGCGCATATTGGAACTTTTTACCCCAATCGTATTTGGAACAAAATCTGCGTTTGAGTACTGGGCTAATTCCCTATCTATAGATACCCAAAATTGGGTTTCTATCTCATCTCTATCTCAAGTAAAGGAGGACAAGGTTAATCTGATAGAGGTGGCTCAAACTCGTGAGGTTGTAGTAGAGCCAGGTAAACCAACAGAGCTAGCTGGTCAGCTAGCCTTTCTGGGCTTTAGAGGAGGCAACCAAGTGTGTATCTCTGGAGCAGCAGATTTGCTGGTAACAGGACCAATCAACAAGAGTGTCATGCCTAAGGATTTGTTTCCCTATCCAGGTCATACTCAGTATTTGGAAGCAAAAGCTTGTCGAGGTGATAAGCAAAGCCTTATGCTTATGTGTGCTGGCGATTGTAGGGTTGCTCTTGTTACAGATCATATTCCATTAAATGCAGTTTCTGTTACTCTTACGGAGGAGTTGATTGCCCAAAAAGTGAAGATGCTGGAGCAAGGATTGATACAAGACTTTGGTATTGTTAAGCCTAGAATTGCGTTGCTAGCATTAAACCCTCATGCTGGAGATAATGGTGTCATTGGGAGAGAAGAATTAGAACTTATTAAACCAACCATTGATAAGTTATTTGAGCAAGGGTATATTGTATTTGGTCCATATTCGGCTGATGGTTTTTGGGCTAGTGGCAGAGTGAATAGTTTTGATGGAGTAGTGGCTATGTATCATGACCAAGGACTAGCCCCATTCAAGACTTTGTACATGGATGAAGGTGTCAATGTAACACTAGGTTTGAGTATTGTCCGTACTTCTCCCGACCATGGAACGGGTTATGATATTGCAGGGCAAGGTATAGCTTCTCCTACTTCTTTTAGGCAGGCGATATATACGGGGATAGATATATTACGCTCAAGACGTAACTACGAATGGGCAAACAGAAACCCACTAAGACGGGTTTATTTCAATAAAGGTAGAGATGATGAGAGCTTAGACTTGTCATCAGAAGAAAGCTACTAACCCATATTAAAAAAATATTAATGTCATTATTATATACAACGATAAAGGCTAATCAAGGTTGCTGTGCTATGAGTGGTAAAGGGCTGTAAAGGCTGTTCAGCTCAGAAACATAGTAGTTACGATTGGTTACATGATATACCAGAATCCTTGCAGTCTACAAAATTTGTAGAAGTTCAATTTAAGAATACTCGTAAAGGCTATTATCTTAATAGTGAGGATATAGAATTGTCAAAAGGTGATATAGTTGCTGTCGAAGCATCACCCTGGTCATGATATTGGTGTAGTTACCTTGGCGGGTAAACTTGTTGAGTTAGCTATGAAGCGTCATCGGTGGAGACCTGATAGAGGAGAGCCTCCACGCATTTATAGAATAGCCAAACCTGGAGATATTGACCGCTGGAATGAAGCGCGCAAGTTAGAAGAGCCAACGATGATACAAGCTCGTCAAATCGCAGAAGGGTTAGGGCTAGATATGAAAAATCGGTGATGTTGAGTATCAGGGGATGGTAATAAGGCTATCTTTTATTATATCGCTGATGGCAGAGTTGACTTCCGCCAATTAATTAGGGTCCTTGCGGATACGTTTCATGTGAAGATTGAGATGAAGCAAATCGGAGCAAGGCAGGAAGCTGGGCGTATTGGAGGGATTGGTCCTTGTGGTCGTGAACTGTGCTGTTCTAGCTGGATGAGTAGTTTTGTCTCAGTCAATACTAATGCAGCTCGCATACAAGATTTATCTCTCAATCCTCAGAAGCTAACAGGTATGTGCGGTAAGCTTAAGTGCTGTATGAATTATGAAGTTAATGCTTATGTTGAGGCACAAAAGACCTTGCCAAGTAGAGAAGTAGTTCTTGAAACAAAGAAGGGTAAATACTTCCACTTCAAGACAGATAACTTTGGTCGTATGATTACCTATAGTTTATCTCCGACGTTCCCTAAGGAACTTGTAACTATTGATGCTAAGCGTGCCTTTGATGTAATCAAACTGAACGAAAGAGGCGAAATACCTGATACTTTGGATTTCAATGACGAGCGTAAGCGTCCTCAGGAGAAGCCCAAGGATATTCTTTCGGATAATAGTCTAACTCGTTTTGATAAGAAAAATGGGTAATAGAGGAAATGGAAAAACGTTTCCGTAATAATGGACCGCGTCCGGACGAAGAACAACAAAAAGCGCCCTAATAGAAATAGGAGAGATAATCGATCTGAAAACAAGAATGCTCAGGATTAAAGTCTTAAAACCTATATGTGTAGGTTTACTAATGACCTTTTTATCTGCTTGTCAGTTTTTAGGTAGCTCTGCTACATCGTGGACAATGATTGAGGTAGATGCTCAAACGTTTGCACAAGGGAAGAAAAGTTTCTGAGCTTATATTGGTGGAGCAAGGACACAGGTCTTATAAGATTGACCTACTAGTTTTGCATAATAATGACACTGAACAGATGTCCGCAAAACTAGACTTAGCTGTTGAGAGTATTCAAGGTAAAGAAGTTTCATCACACGACAGTGCCTATAGTCTTTGCAGAGAAACCTGGTTTATGGCAGAAGTTTGGTCTTGTCTCTCATGAAGTAAATGTACGCTTTGGCTAATCCAATTTATATAGATAATCCTGGTCTTTATCGTTTTTAGTTTTGCTCAAAGTAAAGCTAAAGGTATTCAAGGGATTACTTTAATAGGGTTCAAACTTCAAGAGTAATTAAGGACAATATATTATGACAAGCCTTATCTTGTAATGAGGGCTAAAAAAACTTCAATTATGGAGTATCGATTAGCATAGTTTTTGCTAGTCGATACTCTTTTCTTTTGTAGTTTTAATATATTGTATTATAAACTGATTGAATATATAGTTCTTTAATCTGATTGCTGATGTAAGGGTAGAAGGTATTATCTACTAAAGTTCAGTTTGATTGTACTTTTTGTGTCGTTAAAATAAAAAAACGAATTGTATGAATAGTATTATATCTCAGAGTTGGGTTAAGCGTACATTAGTTGTATCTGCTTTATTGTTGCCCTGCTATATCTGTGCATGCAGAGCAAATTGACTCTCTTAGATTGGGAGAGCGATTAGACGAGTTCACAGTTACTGCCACTAAGACGACAGCACTAAAACGAGAACTTCCGATTAGTGTTAGTCTTTTAGGTAAGAGCTTCCTAGAGCAAACACAATTTCAAAGTATCAGAGACATCAATGCGCATATTCCTAATGTCTATATTCCTGATTTTGGCTCATCTAGGTCTACTCCTATTTTTATACGAGGCATTGGTTCTCGTAGAGTAAATATGATTGGCTTCTATAGTGATGGTGTACCTCTTATTGATGGAGAGTCTCTAGATATGGATTATAGTGATGTCCGCTCTATCGAAGTTTTAAGAGGACCACAAGGTACTCTTTATGGACGAGGAGCTATGGGGGAATTATAAACCCTAACAACGTACAAGCCTCTTGATGTAAAGCAACTGACTAATATCAATTTATTTGCTGGAAATTATGGACTCTTCGGATTAAATGCTCAGAGCTATCAAGCTATTAACGATAAGTGGGGAGTATCTGCAGCATTGAGTTATCAGCATAAAGGTGGTTATTACGAGAATAAGTTTAACAGAAATCTAGTAGATAAGGGAGATAATTACTCTGCTAAATTTGGTCTTCAATACAGCAATAGAGGCTGGAACGCCAATTTCTTTGCCCAGTATCAGCGTAAGAAACAAGGGAGGCTATCCTTATGCATTGGTTGCAAAAGGATGGTACTGTTGGAGATGTAAATTATGATGGTCAAGGGACCTATCTTCGTAATCTTGTTACATTAGGGCTGAGTCTTCAAAAAGTCTGGAATAGTGGCTTGATGTTCAAGAGTGGAACAAGTTATCAGCACTTAAGTGATGATATGCTAATGGACCAAGATTTTATGCCTATGGATGCCATTACAGCATCAATGCAGACTAAGCGTAACTCTATAACACAGGAAATTAACTTTAGCCAGACTTATGGACGCTATTCATGGGTTACCGGTGTATATGGCTTCAGTACTGTTGCAGATAGAGTTGTAGATAATAAAATCAAGATGCTACCTAGAGCTAACCAAAGAGTTCGTTATGACTACTATGAACCTAATTCAACGTTGGCTCTTTATCACCAGTCTACCTATAAGCTAACAGATAGGTTGATCGCTGAACTTGGGTTACGCTATGAATGGGAATGGAGCAAGCAAATACTTAATTCTCAGACAACAAACTATCTCGCAGGTGGCAAGATGGTAAGTAAAGAATATCCTTATTTCAAATCTTTCCAACAATTTACTCCTAAGTTCTCTCTCTCATACAGATTAGGACAGGAGCATAGAGTTTATGCTGCATTGCAGAGAGGGTATCAGTCTGGAGGTTTTAATCTTCAGTTTGATAATCCTAGCGATCAGAGTTATGCTCCTGAGTATAGTTGGAATTACGAATTGGGTTCACATCTATATTGGTTGAACGGTCGCTTACAAGTAGATGCCTCAGTCTTCTATATTGATTGGAAACAGCAACAGATTACTCAATCACTTGTAACCCAATTGGGTTCTAAGATTACTAATGCAGGTCACTCAAAAAGTATGGGTGCTGAACTATCTGTATCATACCGACCAACTGACCCCATATACTTAGCATTCTCATACGGTTACACCAAAGCAACCTTTGAAAGAGTATAATGAATACAATACCTCGACCCGAAAAAATGTATCTCATAATGGGAACTATATACCACAAGTTCCTCGCCAAACATTATCAGCAGCTGCTAGCTATACCATTAAAACCGGGATGAAATGCTTTGAAGAGGTTAAAATAGGTGCTCAGTATAGAGGTTTGGGCGATATTTATTGGGATAGTGCTAATACTCAAAAACAGAGTTTCTATAACTTACTCGATGCACAGATTAGCTTTCCAAAGCAAGGGTTATAGCTTAGAGTTATGGGGGCGTAATCTGTTAGATACTAAGTATAGTGCCTATCAATTCAATAGTCGAGGATTTAATTTTGCACAGAAGGGTACTCCTCTTCACTTTGGCGGAACATTACGTATAAAACTATAACAGATATCAGATGCAGTATACTCCGTTTGGACGTAAGCAACTGACATTCTTTTCTCTCTATATGGCACAGAGTGTACCGATGAGTCTCATCAGTACACTCTTACCTGTTATCATGAGACAAGAACATTTTTCGCTTTCGTCTATTGGTCTTCTTCAATTGGTTAAGCTACCTTGGATTGCGAAACTTCTTTGGGCTCCTATCGTAGATAGAAATACATCAAATCTCGCAAGCTATAAACGCTGGATATTTTTCAAGTGAGTTAGCTTATGCGCTCGCTCTTGTCGCTGTTGCTTTCCTTCAGATTAAGCTTCATTTTACCTTAATTCTAGGTCTTATAGTCCTTGCCTTTGTTTGCTCAGCAACGCAGGATATTGCTACAGATGCACTAACCTCTTTAACTTTCAAAGGAGATGTCGTACGCGCTAATCGCTTACAATCTATGGGGCAGTTTGCTGGAACGATTTTTCGGGGAGGAGTACTCATGATGCTTTATCATAGCCTGGGCTGGACTGCTTTATTTCTTTTTAATGGCAGCGCTTGTTATGCTATTTCTTCTTCCCCTATATACTTACAAATCAGAAGTGCAGATTGAGAAGAAACTTATTCATGATACTGATAGGATTGGTCTTAATGACATTGTAAGTTTTTTTTCGCAGAAGGATAGCTTTGGGCGAATACTTGTACTCGTTCTTTTGAATTTTGGACTTGTAGGTACTATGGCTATGATGAAACCCTACCTTGTCGATTTGAAATATAGTCTTAAAGATATAGGCTTACTATTCACTCTTTATGGAGCAAGTATGGGATTTCTTGGAAGTATGCTGTTGAGCCGATTTCGTAAGGTTCTAGATATTCATCAAGGCTTACGATATGCTGCGATGTTTATAGGGATAGCCGCCTTTGTAATTGCTGTGCTTGCCTTTCTTGGATTATATTCGTTACCTTACATTCTCTTATCTTTAGGTTTACTATGGGCAGCCTATGGCTTTTGGTACGGTGATGGTCTATTCTTTTGCAATGGACTATGTTCGTTCTGGTCGCGAGGAACAGACTTTACATTACAGATTGTCATTCCTCATTTGAGTGGTCTTTTGATAGCCAGTTTTAGTGGAGGACTCTCTGAACGCTTAGGCTATAGTGGTTTCTTTGCATTAGAAGCTGTCTTTTCATTGATTAGCTTGCTTTATGTCTTTTTATTGGACTAAACGGCATTGATGCTCTGCTACAAAAAGTCGGAGCTATCGCAGATGAAGATTTTCAAATAGGAAAGTAAAGGTTGAGCACTCGGCGAAGTTTTTTTGCAGACTACACGTGTAGTCTGTACAAACTTCAGCCGTAGTCTGCACTAAAACTACAGCTGAAGTTTGCAGAATAGGAAACTAGGATATAAGTTTCCTTTAGCACTTCAGCAATTTTTATTTAAGGTTTAAACAACACTAAGAGACGTATATTAGTTCTTTTTAATAGCTCGTGAATTCAAATTACAATAAATGAAATAATGGAAATAGATTCTATTCTAATCTCTAAATACAACCGACCAACACCTCGTTATACAAGTTACCCTCCTGCAAATTATTTTCAACCTAGTTTTGGCTCTGAAGATTTGCGTAAGGCTATCGTCAAAAGTAATCAGGAAGGGATAAAGGGTTTGTCTTTTTATATACATGTCCCATTCTGTCCGCGCCTCTGCCATTATTGCGCTTGTAATGCGTATGAAATGGAAAAACGAGATAGCGTAGATGCATACATGCAAGCAGTACTAGATGAATTAGAGATGATTATCCCTTTGTTGGATACATCTCGCCCAATTATGCAAATTCATTATGGAGGAGGTACGCCCACGGCTGTTCCACTGAAATGGTTGAAGAAAATAAATGAGCGCTTAAAGTCTAGCTTCACATTATCCGAAGGTGCGGAGATTGCAATAGAATGCCATCCCGCCTACCTCAGCTTATCAGGGTGGGAGGAGTTAGTTGATGCTGGCTTTACTCGAGTAAGTTTAGGGGTACAAGATTTTCATGAAGATGTCCTTGCTGCTGTGAATAGACAACCATCAAGAGTAGCATTTGAAGAAATCTTTTAGTCTACTCCGTAGTCATGGCATTGGGATTAACTTGGATTTGATATATGGTTTGCCTAAGCAAACTCCTCAATCTTTTGCTGATAACATAAGAAGAGCGATAGCTTTAAATCCGGATAGACTTGTAACCTTTAGCTATGCTCATGTTCCTTGGGTTAAAGTCTCGACAACTTATTCTAGAAAAGCTAGGATTACCATCAGCCGAAGATAAGTCTGCTATGTTGGCTGCAGCTCAATCATTACTGAAAGAGGCAGGTTATTATAGCGTTGGTATGGATCACTTCGTGAGACCTAATGACGCTCTCTATATAGCGCAAGAGCAAGGTTTATTGCATCGGAAATTTTCAAGGCTATTGTACTAGAGCCACGACAGGACAAGTCTATGCTGTGGGGGTAACAGCCATTAGCCAACTTTCGGGTGCTTATGCTCAGAATACTAAAAGTATCAAGTTTTATAGGGAGAGTATTGAGCGGGGAGAGCTTCCCGTTGAACGAGGGTACAAGCTAACTCAACAGGAGCAACTTGCTGGAGAACTAATAGCCTCAATTATGTGTAATGCTCAAATTGTTTGGCGAGATTTTGCAGAGCGTTATGAGATGTCTATAAGCGAGCTGAAGGGCATAATCTATATAAATAGAGAGCTATTACAAAGTATGGCTGAGGATAACTTAGTTGTGTGGAATGAAGATGCCCTTACTATAACAGATAAGGGATTGCCCTTTATCCGCATTGTTGCCTCTGCTTTAGACCCTATGTTAGCTCAAGCTAGTGGCAATTTGCCTTATAGTATGGCTCTTTAGAACAAAGACTATTTTGTATCTTTGGTACTATCTAATTAATATATAGTATGGAGACTAATAGTTTATTCTCAGAGCAAGACCTCAAGCAACTTGAGGCTTTGGGCGTGAGTGTAGAGGAAGCAACTCAGCAAGTAGAGTCTATTCGTAAGGGCTTTCCCTACCTTAATATCGAGGCATCAGCTTCCATTGAACGTGGTGTTGTGCGCCTTGATAATGAAGAGATGTCGTATTATCTTAATCTTTGGGAGGATTACTTGAAGAAAGCAGAAGCAAATGTATGCAAGATGGTTCCTGCATCAGGCGCCGCTTCTCGTATGTTTAAGAGCTTATTTAATTTCTTAGACTCCGACCAAACTACTCCTGAAAAAGATGAGTCGGTACAAAGATTTTTTGATAATATATCTCGGTTTGCTTTTAGCGATAGGTTAACGCAAGCTTGTATGCGTAATAACTGGAAGCAAGCTGTAAAGCTAATTGAGGAGGGGGATTATAAGGCTGTCATTAGAAATCTTCTTACTGAGAAAGGGCTAAACTATGGTTTCCTTCCTAAGGGATTGATATTATTCCATAATTACGCAAAAGGCTCATGTACGGCAGCTGAGGAGCATTTGGTAGAAGGAGCCATGTATGCTAGACATTCAAACGGCAAGGTGCGCATTCATTTTACAGTATCTCCTGAGCATCGCCCACACTTTGAAGCGCTTATTGCAGATGCTAAAGCTAAGTATGAAGACCGCTTTGGGGTAGAGTATGAAATTACTTATAGTGAACAGAAATCATCAACAGATACGATTGCTCTGGATAAAGATGGAGAAATCTTTAGAAAAAATGATGGTTCAATGCTATTTAGACCTGGTGGACACGGCTCATTGATTAGCAATCTAGGTGACCTTGATGCAGATGTTATCTTTATAAAGAATATAGACAATGTCGTGCCTGACCATCTTAAAAAGTAGTGTCGTTATATATAAGAAACTTCTTGGAGGAATACTTGTTAGAGTTCGTAACCAAGCATACAGCTATCTGCAACTACTAGAGAAAGGAAAACTCTCGTCTACTCAGTTAGAGGAGATTTCAAACTTCTTGACGAAGACCTTATGTATAGATATTCCAGAGCATTTTGCGGATAAACCAGCAGAGCTTCAAGAATGGCTAAAGTCCAAGCTAGATAGACCTATTCGAGTATGTGGCATGGTTAGTAATGAGAAAGAACCCGGTGGAGGTCCATTCATCATCAAAGAAGCTGATGGTTCAACCTCGCTACAAATCTTGGAAAGCTCGCAGATTAATATGAGTGATGAGGCACAAAAATCATTCTTTGAGGCAGGGCAATTCTTTAATCCAGTAGATATTGTGTGTTCGACAAAGCGTTATGATGGAACTTCATATAATCTTCAATCATTTATAAATCCAAAGACTGCCTTTGTTTCGAGTAAGAGCTTGGAAGGGCGTGAACTCAAGGCTCTTGAGCGTCCCGGTTTATGGAATGGAGCTATGCACCATTGGCTAACAGTCTTTGTAGAAGTACCTATCGAGACGTTCAATCCTGTGAAGGAAGTGAATGACTTACTACGTCCAGAGCACCAAGGTCGCCTACAAAACAAAGTAATCATTTTGTGTCGCAATTGAAGAAAAAAATATCAGCTAATAACATTGTTTGTTGCCTAGTATTTATTACCTTTTGTTCCAATCATTAAGCAGGTTACTATCTATTTATTAAGGGGTAGTCTTGCTTTTTTTGAGAAAGATAATAGATTAAGATTCACTAAATTATATAGAATATGGCAAACCAGAAGGAAAGGCTTTTGACGGAGTTCGCTCCTGTGACGACACAGGCGTGGATGGACAAGATTACGGCCGACTTGAAAGGTGCAGACTTCGCTAAGAAATTAGTGTGGCGCACGAACGAGGGCTTCAATGTAAATCCATTCTATCGTAAGGAGGACCTTGAAGGATTAACAACTCCTCATGTCCTACCAGCAGAGTATCCTTACGTACGTAGTACTCGTATGGATAATGAATGGCTTATTAGACAAGACATTAATGTTGTAGACCTAGAGGCTGCGAATGCAAAGGCTCTAGATATTCTAGGCAAGGGGATTACTTCTCTAGGATTTAAGCTCAAGAAGACTCAAATCAATGTTGAGAGCTTGAGAGTCCTTCTTAAAGGTATTTATCCAGAGGCTGTAGAACTTAATTTTACTTGTTGCGTGTCTGTAGCTGCTAAGCTTGCAGAAGTGCTTGTTGCTTACTACAAGGAAGTAGGAGCTAATCTTGAAACATCTAAGGGTTCTATCGGTTATGACCCATTCAAGAAGCAACTTGTACGTGGTATCTCTAACCCTCAGTGGGTAGCATCTTGTAAGGCTTTGCTTGAAGCTATCAAGCCTCTTAAGGGCTTCCGAGTACTTACTGTTAATGCTCTTTAACCTTAATAATGCAGGCGCATTCATCTATCAAGAACTAGGTTATGCTCTTGCTTGGGGTGCAGAATTGTTGGATTCATTAGTAGCAGAAGGCTATAGCATTGAGGAAGTAACTAGTCGTATTCGCTTTGTCTTCGGTATTGGCTCTAACTATTTCATGGAGATAGCAAAGTTCCGTGCTGCTCGCTGGTTGTGGGCTGAAATCGTTGGTTCACATGGGGAACAGTATAGAGGAGAAGCGGCTAAGATTTATCAGCATGCTGTAACATCTACTTGGAATAAGACTGTGTACGATGCTCACGTAAATCTACTACGCACACAAACTGAGGCTATGAGTGCTTCTATTGCTGGAGTAGACTCTATCACAGTACAGCCATTTGATGTAACCTATCAAGAGTCTGATGATTTCTCTGAGCGTATCGCTCGTAACCAACAGCTTCTTCTAAAGGAAGAATCTCACTTTGACAAGGTTATTGACCCTGCTGCTGGTTCTTATTACGTAGAGTACTTGACTAACTCTATCGCAAATGAGGCATGGAAGCTCTTCCTTGCCGTAGACGAAGAAGGTGGTTTCGCTGCTGCTGCTGAAGCTGGTAAGGTGCAAGCTGCTGTAAATGCAAGTAATACTAAGCGTCATGCTAATGTTGCTGCTCGTAAGGAAATATTCTTGGGTACTAACCAGTTCCCCTAACTTTACTGAGGTGGCAGCTGCAAAGCTTAAGTTTGAAAGGAGAAGAATCTCACAGCTGTGGCTGTGGTGAGGCAACTATTGAGAAGTTGAATTTCTCAAGAGGTGCTAGCGACTTCGAAGAACTTCGTCTAGCAACAGAGCGTAGTGGTAAGGAGGTAAAAAGTATTTATGCTTACAATAGGTAACCTTGCTATGCGTCTAGCTCGCTCTCAGTTCTCTTCTAACTTCTTTGCTTGTGCTGGTTACAAGGTTATGGATAATCTTGGCTTCAAGACTGTACAAGAAGGTGTAGATGCTGGTCTTGCTGCAGGAGCTGATATCATCGTACTTTGTTCAAGTGATGATGAGTATGCAGAGTTTGCTCCAGAAGCTTACAAGTACCTTGATGGTCGTGCTCAATTTGTTGTAGCTGGTGCTCCTGCTTGCTCTGAAGACCTCAAGGCTGTAGGTATTACCAATTTCATCAATGTGAAGAGCAATGTTCTTGAAACGCTCAGAGGCTTTAATGCAGTACTAGGAATCAATTAATAGGAGAAGTATTAAGATGAAACCACAATATAAGAATATAGATATAAAGTCTGCAGGCTTCGCTAATAGTGATGCTGCAGCATGGGCATCTGCACAGGGCAACGACTCTCTATGGCGTACACCAGAGCAGATTCTTGTAAAGCCTGTATATACGCAGGCTGACCTTGAAGGTATGGAACACCTAGAGTATGCATCAGGTCTTCCCCCATTCCTTCGTGGTCCTTATAGCGGTATGTATGCTATGCGTCCTTGGACTATCCGTCAGTACGCAGGTTTCTCTACTGCAGAAGAATCTAATGCATTCTATCGTCGTAACCTAGCTTCTGGTCAGAAGGGGCTTTCGGTTGCCTTTGACTTGGCTACACACCGAGGCTACGATGCTGACCACCAGCGCGTAGTTGGGGACGTAGGTAAGGCAGGTGTATCAATCTGTTCTCTTGAAGACATGAAGGTTCTATTTGATGGTATTCCATTGAATAAGATGTCTGTATCGATGACAATGAATGGTGCGGTACTTCCTGTTATGGCATTCTATATCAATGCAGGTCTAGAGCAGGGTGCTAAGCTAGAAGAAATGGCTGGTACTATTCAGAATGATATCTTGAAGGAATTCATGGTGCGTAATACGTATATTTATCCACCAGAATTCTCTATGCGTATCATCGCTGATATCTTTGAGTATACTTCTCAGAATATGCCTAAGTTCAACTCAATCTCTATCTCAGGTTATCACATGCAGGAAGCAGGTGCTACCGCTGATATTGAGATGGCTTATACGCTTGCTGACGGTCTAGAGTATCTAAAGGCTGGTATCGCTGCAGGTATTCCAGTAGATAAGTTTGCTCCACGTCTATCTTTCTTCTGGGCTATCGGTATGAACCACTTCATGGAAATAGCTAAGATGCGTGCAGCACGTTGTCTTTTGGGCTAAGATTGTGAAGCAGTTTCAATCCTGAGAATGATAAGTCTCTTGCACTACGTACACACAGCCAAACTTCAGGTTGGTCTCTAACAGAGCAAGATCCATTCAATAACGTTGGTCGTACTTGTATTGAGGCTATGGGTGCCGCTCTTGGTCACACACAGTCACTACACACTAACGCTCTTGACGAAGCAATCGCTCTTCCTACAGACTTCTCTGCTCGTATCGCTCGTAACACACAGATTTATATTCAAGAAGAAACTCAAATCTGTCGTGAAATTGACCCATGGGCAGGTTCATACTATGTAGAGAGCTTGACTAACGAGCTTATGCATAAGGCTTGGGAACACATCAAGGAAGTAGAAGAAATGGGTGGTATGGCTAAGGCTATCGAAACAGGTCTTCCTAAGATGCGTATCGAAGAAGCTGCTGCACGTACTCAAGCTCGTATTGACTCTCGTCAGCAAACAATCGTTGGTATTAACAAGTACCGTCTAGAGAAGGAAGATCCTATTGATATCCTAGAAATTGACAATACTGCAGTGCGTACTCAGCAGATTGAGCGCCTTACTGAATTGAGAGGTGAGCGTGATGAAGCTGCTGTTAAGAAGGCTCTTGAAGCTATCACTCACTGCGTACGTACTAAGGAAGGTAACCTACTTGATTTAGCTGTTAAGGCAGCAGCTCTACGCGCTACTCTCGGAGAAATCTCAGATGCTTGTGAAGAGGTAGTAGGTCGTTATAAGGCAATCATTAGAACTATATCTGGAGTGTATTCATCAGAATCAAATGAAGATAAGGACTTCATTCGTGCTAAGGAATTAGCTAAGAAGTTCGCTGAGAAGGAAGGTCGTCAGCCTCGTATCATGATCGCTAAGATGGGACAAGATGGTCACGACCGTGGAGCTAAGGTTGTTGCTACAGGGATATGCAGACTGTGGTTTTGACGTAGATATGGGACCTCTCTTCCAAACACCCAGAGGAATCTGCACGTCAAGCTGTAGAAAATGACGTCCATGTAATGGGAGTATCTTCTCTTGCAGCAGGTCATAAGACACTTATTCCTCAGGTAATTGCAGAACTCAAGAAGTTAGGTCGTCCTGATATCTTGGTAACTGCTGGTGGTGTTATTCCTGCACAGGACTATGAATTCCTTTATAATGCAGGTGTAGCTGCTATCTTTGGTCCTGGTACTCCAGTGGCTTACTCAGCTGCTAAGGTGCTAGAAATTCTTCTAGAAGAATAGAATATTTTTTTATAACTAGAGATTGGGGAGGAGTATTTTCGGATACTTCTCCCCAATTTTTATTGCTTATCCTGAGACGTTGAAATAGTGCTTGTATTCGATTTACTCTTAGCTGGGTAGGTGAGGGACAATAACATCCTTCTAGAACTATTCATGCAGGGTGATTTTTTTAGACAATGAGCGATGACGGCTGTAGATAGAAATAAGCTGATGTACTACATTTTTTTAGTACCTTTGAAAACCAAAGAAAGAAATATGAATGAAGATGTAGTATTGTCATACTCTCGAGCAATGATTTGTCGAGACGAACATATAGTCTTTTTCTGATTTCAACCTAGAGGTTCATGAAGGAGAGTTTGTCTACCTTGTAGGCCCTGTGGGGAGTGGAAAAAGTACCTTATTAAGGAGTATTTATGCCGAAGTTCCTATACAAGAGGGTGATTGCTCAGTTTTTAGGATACAATCTATCTAAGATTAGTACACGTAAGCGTCAAGAGCTTAGACGCAACTTGGGTATTGTGTTCCAAGATTTTCAGTTACTACAAGATAGGACTGTATATGCTAATCTAGATGTTGTCCCTAAATGCTTGGGGAGAAAAGTCTTCTAAAAGAGAGACGGGAACGTATCGAAGAAGTACTTGCTCTTGTAGGACTGCAGAATAAAGGGTATAAGTATCCTAGTGAACTCTCTGGAGGAGAGCAGCAGTGTGTGGCTATTGCTCGTGCTATACTAGGTAATCCTAAACTTATTTTAGCAGATGAGCCTACAGCTAATTTGGATGCAGATAATGGTCTGGCAATAGCTCAGCTACTTCATGAGCTAACTCGAAAGCATAATATAGCAGTAGTTATGGCGACTCATAACACGCTTGTGTTGGAAACTTATCCATCAAGAATCATTTCATTATAATTAGATACGTTGAAAGTCCCTAAAGTTTGGAGGTACATCAGTAGCCTCATCTGAACGAATTAGGCACGTTGCAGACCTGATTACTGCAAATAATGAGCCTAAAATTGTTGTCCTATCTGCGATGGCTGGGACAACAAATACACTTGTAGAGATTAGTCGTCAATTAGTTCTTAAGCATAGACATGAAGCCTTAACGCTCTTGACTAAGCTTAAGCATAAGTATGAAGTTGAAACTAAGGCTCTATACCCCAATAAGGCTAGTTATGACCGTAGCTGGACAGTTGTTAATGAAACCTTCTTTTTCCTTGAACAGCTCTGTTATAGCGATAACTTTACTCTCTATGATGAAAAGAAAATTCTAGCGAGAGGAGAGCTTCTCAGCACCGCTATGATGTTGGGACACCTGGCTGATAGGGGAATTAAGGCTGTTGGACTCCCTGCGCTTGAGTATATGCGTACGGATAAAAAAATGCTGAGCCGGATTTACCCTATGTGCGAGAAGCTTTAACAAAACTAATCGCAAGGCAAGATGAGCATGTTAAGTTATTTATTACTGAGGGATATATTTGTCGTAATGCCTTTGGAGATGTAGATAATCTACAGAGAGGAGGAAGTGACTATACTGCCACTATTGTAGGGTCTGTTCTCAAGGCTGATGAGATTCAGATATGGACAGACATAGATGGAATGCATAACAATGACCCTCGTGTCGTAGACCAAACTGAACCGGTACGAACTTTACGCTTTGAGGAAGCTCAGGAGTTGGCCTATTTTGGTGCTAAAATCTTACATCCTACTTGTATAGTGCCTGCAGCAGCATCAAGTGTACCTGTTCGCTTATTGAATACACTTGCTCCTGAAGCTCCCGGCACTTTAATCTCAACAGCAACAGATAGAAATAAGATAAAGGCAGTAGCTGCGAAAGATGATCTTGTACAAGTTCGTATAAGAAGTAATCACCAGCTCACGCCTTATAGTTTCATGGGTAAGATTTTTGCAGCTCTTGAACATCATAGAGTTGCTGTAGATATGATTAGCTCTACAGAAGTAGCTGTGTCTTTTGCCTTAGAGTCTTCTCGGTTAACAGATGCTTTGTTAGATGAACTTAATCCTCTTGGAGCTTTATCTGTGGAGCGAGATCTGATTACGGTTTGTGTCGTAGGAGACCTAGTAGCTGAGAATGTTGGCTTTGAGGCGCAGATATTAGATGCACTGGCTGATATCCCTGTTTATATGGTTGCTTATGGAGGAAGTAGCTATAATATGACCATACTCATCAAAAGCTAGTGAGAAAGAGACAGGCTCTTAAAGCATTGAGTAGTCATCTATTCGTTTCAAAGTAGTAGCAGAACCTTTATTATGGCAGGGCAAAGTAAACTATCTCTTTATATGGGATTGCTAAGACCGAAAAACATTACTCTCTGGTCTTAGTTCGGTCATTGTCCCTGTTGCGTACGCTTATGCTCAGGATAAAAATCACATCCTGGGCTATTGTAGCATGTCTAGTGGGTGTCGCTGTTTTGGCGCAGATTGCTAGTAATATAGCTAATGACTTAATAGACTTTCATAAAGGTGTTGATACCGATGAACGAAAGGGACCTCTTCGACCTTTGAGTCAAGGATTACTCTCAGAGAAGGAGGTTAGAGTAGCACTCTATTTGAATATTGTTGCTCTATTGTTTGTTGCTGGAGTTTTATTGTCTCTCTCTTCATGGTATTTGATTATTGTCGGTATTCTTGTGCTAATTGGAATATTCGCATATTCTGGAGGTCCTTATCCTCTTTCACATCATGCTCTAGGAGAACTATCAGTCCTAATATTTTTTTGGTTGGATCCCAGTAATTGTTAGTTCCTATATCCTAACAGGTGAGTGGCACAATCCTACCATATACTGTTTGGCAACCTCAATCGGTTTGTCAAGTGTCAATATATTGGTTGTGAATAACTACAGAGACTATAAAGAAGATGCTCAGGCTGGTAAGCAAACTTTGATTGTTAGAATGGGGAGAGATTTCGCTCCCAAAGCTTTTATCTAAGCTGCGCTTTATTGAGTATTCTTGTCCTTTTTCCCAGTCTATTCTCGTTGGTCTATGTGGCTCATTTTAGCGTATGGTTACTTTGTTCTCAACGCGTATAGGAGCTTAACTAGCTCGGAAGGGAACATCCTTAAATAAGACTCTAGGATTAACTGCTAGGAATGTATTCTTTTTTTAGCTATTCTTATCGTGTTATTTATATTCTTGAGATAGTTTAATTGTGCTAATGTGGTAATTTTTACTGAGGATACTCATAATTACCCAATAGAAAATTTAGAAGATTAAGATTTTTATTATATTAAATGGTTACGTTACAGGAGTTAATTAAGCAAAGACGCACTGAGCCTTGGCGAGCGGAGCTAAGAAAAATCCTTGCCGAACAAGGAGCGTATTGCTTTTGGATCCACAACATATATCAGAACTACACCAAGAGCCAAAGTATCTCAGCTCTTTATGTGGAGGACAAGTTCGTTTATACTCCAGAAGAAGCTCTTTGCGGAGGCTAGACGCTGTTTGGATTGTCCTACTCCAGGTTGTGTGGACGCTTGTCCCAGCTCACATTCACATACCTAGTTTTTATCAAGAATCTAGAGCAGGGTAACTATTGCGGAATCCTGGACTATTCTTAGAGAAAGTAGTACGCTATCAGCAATCTGTTCACGAGTATGTGACCAAGCCAACCAGTGTGAAGGCGGATGCATATATAAGGTTAGTTTGAAGAAGAGAGCTGTCCATATCGGAGCACTTGAACGTTATGTAGCAACCTACGAAAGAGAACATCGCTCAGAACTTAATAGTATTAAAATTCCTAGTCCAGCTAATGGTCATAAAGTCGCAATTATCGGAGCTGGTCCTGCTGGGCTAGCAGCTGCTCATGACTTAGCCTTATGGGGTTATGAGGTGACAGTCTTTGACCGCATAAATCATCCTGGTGGTGTGATGCGTTTGGGTATTCCTCGCTTTCGTCTACCAGCCGATGTAATTGATGACGAAATCTCAAGACTTGAGGCTTATGGAGTACAGTTCAAAGTATGGAATAGAAATTGGGAACTGATAAGAGTATAGAGTCTCTAAAGGAAGATGGTTATGACGTTATTTTCCTTGCAACAGGGGCAACGGAAAGCAATCTCATGCGCATAGAAGGAGAGGATTTGCCTGAAGTGCTGCCATGGAATAAGTATCTCGATATAATTAACCTAAGTGAGGCTTCTGAGGCAGAGGAAAAATATCCAAGTACTCAAAGCCAAGAGAGTGGCTATTATCGGAGGAGGAATACTGCGATGGATGCTGCGTGTGGCGAGAAGAGTTGGAGCAGAACAAGTAATGGTTGTCTACAGAAGAGGAATGGAAGAAATGCCTGCATGTAAAGATGAAGTTGAACATGCCGAAGATGAAGGTATCGAATTTATGACTCTACATAACCCGGAACGTTATCTTGCAGATGAATATGGTCATCTTAGAGCAATGGAACTTATGGAAATGACGCTTACTGAATCAGATGAAAGTGGTAGACGTAAGCCTGTTCCTTCGGGTAATACTAAGGTTGTAGATGTTGACCAGGTTATTGTTTGTGTAGGTGTGTCTCCAAGTAAAGAATTACCTCAGTCTATCGATGGATTAGAACTAAAATGGGGTAGCGTTGTTGTCGTAAATGAGGAGCAAGAGAGCTCAATACCTATGCTTTATGCTGGTGGTGATGCGTCTCGTGGTGGTGCTACGGTAGTACATGCAATGAGAGATGGCAGAGCTGCTGCAAGAGCAATACATAAGAAATTTACAGCATAACTAACATACTATCAAATAAAAGTTAGAACAATGAAACGTGTCTTTATCAAAAATGCTCGCCTCCTATCTCAGGGAGTAGAGCTTCGCCCAACAACTATTAGTGTAGAAAACGGGCGTATTGTGTCTCTCGGTGATGCAGAGCCACAAGCTGGCGCAGAAGTATTAGACCTAGGAGGAAAGTATTTGTCGCCAGGTTTTACTGATATTCAATTGAATGGAGGTATCCGCAAGTTCTTCTCGCAGACACCCAGATGCAGAGACCCTAGCCGAAATGACTGAAGGTTGCCTTAAGCATGCTACACCATATTATCAGCCTACACTTGTTACAGCTTTGCCTGAAACAATCTTTGAAGCTATTGAGGCTGTCCGTGAAGCTATGAAGACAGACCCTCATATCTTGGGAATGCATCTAGAGGGACCATTCTTAAACCCAGTACGTAGAGGTGCTCATACACTAGAATATATTCGTATTCCTGATGATGAGCTCTTGATAAACTTATTGAGAAGGGTAAAGGGGTTATCTCTCTATTACAGTTGCTCCAGAGCAATTCACTGATGCCCAAATTAAGAAACTGATTGCTAGCGGCATTCAAGTATCTGCAGGACATAGTGAAATCTGTTACGATGGTGCAAAGGATGCCTTTGATAAGGGTATTCGCATAGTAACTCACCTATATAATGCGATGAGTGCTTTTGAGCCTCGTAAACCAGGACTAGTAGGGGCTGCTCTTGATGATGATAGAGTATATGGTCCTATTATCTTAGATGGTGCTCACTGTCATCCTGCTCAAGCTCGTGTCGCATATCGTGCGAAGGGCGAACGTCTTATTTTGATTACCGATGCGGCTGTACTAGGTAGAGAAATGGATGAACTAGACTTTGAAGGCTTCCATGCTAAGCTTACTCCTGACGGCTTTCTACTATAATAGAGATGGTAAGCTCGCTGGCTCAGCAATTGATATGCCTGAAGCTATTAAGAATGCGATGTCTTACCTTAATATCACTTTAGCTGAAGCTGTAGCTATGGCTACAGACCGTCCAGCTAAGGCTGTTGGTAGAGATAAGCAAATCGGACAGCTTACTGTTGGTTATCCAGCATTCTTCTCTGTCTTTACTGATGAAGTAACAGATGCTAAGTCTTTGTGTTTCTATCCTGAAAAGTAGATTTAGTATTTGATTGATAGAGCCTAAAGGCTCACTTAGATATCACAGTTTCAGTCTCACGAAGAATAGAGCTTATGGCTTTATTCTTTGTGAGACTGCTTTTATTTATTATTTATTCATTAAATTTGCCCACATAAATAACAATAGTGCAATATGCCTAAGGAACAGAATTTAGTAATAGTAGAGTCCCCTAAAAAGGCGCAACTCATACAAGGCTTTCTTAATAAGAAGAAACTTAGTGGGTTCAAAGTGATGGCGAGTGCAGGGCATGTTCGTGACCTTAAGAAGCGTCCTTTGGGTGTTGATATTGAGAATAACTTTAGCCCTATTTATGAGGTTAATGAGGATAAGAAAAAAACTTATTCGGGAACTTAAGGCAGAGGCAAAGAAAAGTGAACTAGTCTATCTCGCATCCGATGAAGACCGTGAAGGGGAAGCTATTGCTTGGCATCTAAGCGAAACACTAGGTCTAAAGCCTCAGAATAGACGTCGTATTGTCTTTCATGAAATTACATCAGAGGCTTTCATGCATGCTCTAGACAATCCGAGAGATATTAACCAAGACTTAGTAGATGCTCAGCAGGCACGTAGAGTGTTAGACCGACTAGTTGGTTATGAGCTGTCACCTTTATTATGGAGGCGTGTTCGCCCTTCTCTGTCTGCAGGGCGTGTACAGAGCGTTGCGGTAAGACTTATTGTAGAGCGAGAGCGAGAAATAAATGCCTATAAACCTACTAGTCAGTATAGAGTTCAGGCTAACTTTTTACTTCCTAATGGTTCCGTTTTAGCAGCAGAGCTAAATCATCGTTTTTGACGCAGAAGAGGAAGCTAATTCTTTCTTAGCATATTGCAGTAACCAACGATTTCAGATAGGAAATCTTGCTACGAAAATGGCCCGTCGTAGCCCCTCTGCTCCTTTTTACAACATCTACCTTACAGCAGGATGCTGCCAATAAACTAGGCTATTCGGTTAGTCAAACCATGCGCCTAGCACAAACTCTTTATGAAAGTGGGCATATCACTTATATGCGTACAGACTCTGTTAATCTGTCTCAGATGGCTCTTTCGACACTTAAAAAAAGGAAATCGTCGGAACATATGGAGAGAAGTATCATAAGTTACGCCAATTTACTACGAAGAGTAAGGGAGCGCAAGAAGCTCACGAAGCTATACGTCCAACATACATAGATGTCGCTGAGATTTCAGGTTCAGCACAAGAGAAAAAGCTCTATGACCTTATCCGTCGCAGAACCTTGGCATCTCAAATGAGCGATGCTGATATTGAGCGTACAACCGTGAGTATTCCGGTCTCGGGTACAGACTATGCATTTGTCTCAAATGGAGAGGTTATCAAGTTTAGAGGCTTCTTGGAAGTGTATCTCTCTGATGACAGTCAAGATGGCAATAAACTATTGCCTCCGATGTCTGTCGGAGAGGTGCTCACACCAGAGTCTGTAACAGCAGACCAACGTTATAGCCAGCGTCCTCCACGTTATACGGAGGCAAGTATGGTGAGCAAGATGGAAGAGCTAGGTATCGGTCGACCATCTACTTATGCGCCTACGATAAATACGATACAAGAGCGTGGTTACGTTGAGCGAGGCGATAAGGAGGGAAGCCCTAGAGAGGTCATTACACTAAAGCTTACTCCCGAAACAGGTAAGATAAAGAGAACAGTAAAGGCTGAGAAGTATGGTTCAGACAAGGGCAAACTAATTCCTACTGATATGGGTATGGTTGTTAATGATTTCCTTGTAGAGCATTTCCCTGATATAGTTAATTATGGCTTTACTGCAAGTGTAGAAGAAGACTTTGATGATATTGCTCTCGGTAGACACCAGTGGCAAGACATTATAGCTAAGTTCTACAAAGGCTTTCATCCAGATGTAGAGAAGGCTCAAGTGTTTGAGAAAGGTTCAGCTCGTGTTGGGACTCGTGAGCTAGGTATCGACCCTGATAGTGGCTTACCCGTCATCGCAAGTATGGGGCGTTTTGGCTCTATGGTTCAGATTGGGACGACAGAGCAGGTTGAGAAACCTCGCTATGCTTCTCTACAAGTTGGGCAAACATTAGAGAGCATAACATTAGAGCAGGCTTTGGACTTATTTAAGTTGCCTAAAGCTTTGGGAGAGTACAATGGTGATGCTGTGAGTGTCGGTATTGGTAAATTTGGTCCTTATGTGCGCTATGGCAAATCTTATGTCAGCATACCTAAGGATAGAGACCCTCTTGATGTAAATCTTGATGAAGCAATTGCACTCATTCAGGCTAAAGCTGAAGCTAGAAGAAAAAAAGCCTGCTTAAAAGTCTTTACTGAAGAACAAGGTCTAGAAGTGCGTGATGGTCGTTTTTGGACCATATATAAAGTATCAGAATGCAAACTATAAGCTTCCCTAAGGGGACAGATATTGCTAGTTTAACTTATGAGGATGCTAAGAAAAATCATAGACGAAGCACCTCAAAAAGAAAACAGTAAAACGTACTTCTTCAAGAACTAAAGCAAAGGCTAAATCTTAATGCGCTATTTTATTTATTTGTCATACAATGGTCTGCGTTATAGCGGTTGGCAGATTCAACCTAATGCCGAGACTGTTCAGGAGACGATAGAGCGAGCATTAGAGACTATCCTCAGAACGCCTTGTCCTATTGTTGGGGGCAGGGCGAACTGATGCCGGTGTACATGCTCGTGTGATGGTGGCTCATGCCGATATAGCTTTAGAATTATCTGAAATAGGTACACTCAAACACAAACTTAATAGGTTATTACCACCTGATATCAGTATTCAAAAAATTGTTCCTGTTTCAGAAGAGGCTCACGCTCGCTTCTCTGCTGTTTCACGTACTTACCGTTACTATGCCACGGAACAGAAAGACCCATACACGGGGCATCTTCAGTGCAAGTTGCATCAGGCTCTTGATGTGGAGGCTATGAATAGTGCAGCTAAGACTTTACTGGAGTATAGCGATTTTACGAGTTTTAGTAAGCTCCATACTGATGTCAAGACTAATAATTGCAAGGTCTCTTTTGCCGAATGGACCAAAACAGAAGAAGGAGATTACGTCTTTACCATAACAGCGGACCGCTTTTCCTGCGTAATATGGTACGTGCTATTGTCGGAACTTTGTTCTTAGTGGGAAGAGGCAAACTTACAGTCGATGGATTTAAGCGTATTATTGAAGCAAAAAGACCGCAATGGAGCAGGTTCTTCTGCGCCAGGGCATGCTCTTTTTCTCGAAGATGTGGCTTATCCCTGATGAGCTATTTAATGTATAAGGTCATTGTTGTATTATACAATAGGTTCTGTCCGATGTTAGAGTAACAATACAGCCTAACCCCTATAAATAAAGTCCCTACTACCGAGTGAGAGTAGGGGCTTTATTTTTTTATTCTGCTACACGTCTAAAAATTCCAATTAAGTGTTTTTGTAAGCAAAGCTTCTTTTGATGTTGAATTTCAATATAAGTTATTGAAAACTAATGACTATTCTAACTATAAAAGATATGTATACAGATAATTCTGGAGACTTCAGCTGAAGTCTGTACAAACTTCAGCTGTAGTTTGTACAGACTACACGTGTAGTCTGCACAGACTTCGCCGAGGTTTTTGAGTTTAGGAAAGCTTGCATTTATCTTACTTTAGCTTAGCTGAAATTTTTTTAATCGCTTAATCCTGTTTTTTATGATAGATGTGAGTTCTTGGGATAGAGTAGTTGTTTCTAATTTCAAGTGAGAAAGCTAAAAGACATAGCTAGTATAAATAGCAGATTCGTAGTATCTTTGTGTATATGGAAGAATTAAACGAAGAGTATCTAGATAATACCTCTATAGAGGGAGACGACTCATCATTGCCGAGCCCACCCTCAAGCTATCGTCCAGAGATGAGCTACCTCAGTACTATGTACAGAACATGGTTTTTAGACTATGCTTCTTACGTAATACTAGAGCGTGCTGTTCCTCATATCGATGACGGGACTTAAGCCTGTACAGCGACGTATCCTACATAATATGAAAGTGTTGGATAATGGTAAAGCTCATAAAAGTACAGAATATAGCAGGTACTACGATGAAGTATCATCCCTCATGGTGATGCTTCCATTAACGATGCTATCGTTCAGCTTGGGCAAAAGGGTTATTTAATTGATACCCAAGGGAACTGGGGGTAATATACTTACGGGAGACCAAGCTGCAGCTGGTCGTTATATTGAAGCCAAGCTATCAGCTTTTTGCCCTTGAAGCTTTGTATGGAGAAGATATTACAGAGTGGCGCAAAACCTATGATGGTACTCTAGATGAACCCGTTTCGCTTCCAGTTAGATTTCCTTTGCTCCTTGCTCAAGGTGCTGAAGGTATCGCTGTCGGACTTTCTTCTAAAGATTCTTCCTCACAATTTTGTGGAGATTTGTGAAGCGGCATGTGCTTATCTTAAAGGTGAAAGCTTCGTCCTTTATCCCGATTTCCCTACGGGAGGTCTTATTGATGTCTCCAAATATAATGACGGCGAACGAGGCGGTGTGCTTAAAAGTCGTGCTAGAATAGAAAAGATTGATAGCAAGACTTTAAGCATTACAGAGTTACCCGCTGGTCGTACAACGACAAGTCTTATTGAAAATATCCTAAAGGCTGTTGAAAAAGGAAAGATACGTATCAAGCGTATCGATGATATGACAGCGGCAACGACCGATATACGTATACAGCTCGCATCGGGAGTATCTAGCGATAAAGCCATTGATGCTCTATACGCATTTACCGATTGCGAGCTGAGTGTGTCTCCTAATTGCTGTGTTATCTACGATGAAAAACCACTCTTTACGACTGTGAGCGAACTACTTCGTTATAGCGTAGAGAGAACGAAGAAACTCTTTGACCAAGATTTGCGTCTGAAGCTTCATGACAAAGAGGAGCAATACTTATCGGCTAGCCTTGAGCGTATTTTTTTATAGAGGAACGTATCTATAAGGATAAAGAATTTGAAGAAGCTTCTACTGAGGAGCAGGCTCTTGCTCATGTAAGGCTTAGATTAGAACCATTTAGTGAGCGTTTTATCCGTCCTATTAAGCAAGAGGACCTTAAGCGTTTGCTTGAAATTCGCATGGCACGTATATTACGTTTCAATATCCCTAAGCATGAAGAGTACATGCTTAAGCTTAAGAATGATATTGAGCGTATCAAGCATGATTTAAATCACCTCAATGCTTATACCATCTCATGGTTTGAGCATCTTATCGAGCGATATGGCAAAAAGTATCCTAGACGTACTAAGATTACAAGCTTCGGTACAATCGAAGTAACTAAGGTTGCCGAACTTGATAGTAAACTCTATATCAATAGAGAAGATGGTCTTGTGGGTACTGCGGTAAAGGATGGTGAGTTTGTCTGCAACTGCTCAACACTAGATGATATTGTTGTCATTTTTACGTCAGGCAAGTACCTTGTTATGAAGGTAGAGGACAAGCGTTTTATTGGACAAGAACCTGTTATGTACGTAGGGCGCTACCTCAAGAATGACGACCGCACGATCTATAACCTCATCTATAAAGATGGCATAACAGGCACAAGTTATATTAAGCGTTGCACGCTATCGAGTGTAATCCGCGATAAGGTGTATGACCTTACAAGAGGCAGTGCCAAGTCAAAGCTCTTATATCTTAGCGTTAATGGCAATGGAGAGGCAGAGAAGGTTACGATTAAGCTCAAGATGCAAAGTCGTAAGCAAAGACTATTTGAGTTTGAACGCGATTTCAGCTTAATCCCCATCAAAGGAAAAGGCTGCTGTCGGACTCTTGGTTACTAAAGCAGATATTAGTAGCATCAAACTTCTGAGCAAGGGGACTTTCAACTCTTGGTGGTAGAGAAGTTTGGTTTGATAGAGATATTATGCGCATAAATTATAATGGTCAAGGCGAAAAACTCGGGGAGTTCGAAGCCGAAGACAGACTATTAGTTGTTCAAAGTAATGGAGATTGCTATACGACAGATATCAGCGATTCGAACCATTTTGAAGATGCTCTCCTGCATAGAGAAGTATGAGGATAAAATATGGACGGCTGTTTATTGGGATAGTGAGTTGGAATTTCATTATCTGAAACGCTTCTCAATAGATGTCAATCAAAAAAATGGAATCTTTGATTGGTGGTGCTCAAAATAAGTTGCTCTTCTTAACGGATACTCAGAGACCTCAACTTGTTATCAGTAAGGAGGAAGCTCCTGAGGAAGGTCAAACAACCATTATTGAGGTTGAAGATTTTCATCGGAGTTAAGAGTATTAAAGGCTAAGGGAAAGAGGTTAGCGTCTTATCCTGTTAAGTTCATAGCCGAACTCCCGACTACTGACAATATAGAAGAAACAGATATTAATGATATTGAAGAGTTTGATGAGGAGGATTTGTCCGCTCAAGAGCAACTCTTTGATTTAGACTAGACCGGTTTATGCTCTCTAAAGTATATCTGCTACACCTTCTTATTCGACCAGTGTTTTAGGGATAGAGTCCTTGAATGCTCAAAGCCCTAGAATGAAAACTGAGGGTATTGCTTTGGGTGGATTGATTAGTAAGGATGCTTACTTGTCTCCTCTAAACTACGGAGGAAAGATTATAAGGTATTACAATGAAACGAATAGGCTTCAGTCTACTCTAATTGGACATAAGTACTTCGATGCACAGTTGGGTAGCCTTGAAAATCCTGCAGGGAATGCAAAGATGTATGTTCTTGATGCCCGTTTACAAGGAGCTAAACAAGTGCCTTTGTATAAAGGCTCTCTCGGTACATTGTATGCTGGATCCAGGTTATGATGCTGGTATCGGAGGTTTATACAATACTCGTAATGGGAATAATCCTGCGACATTTCATGCAGATGCAAGTCTAGCTTTGAGCTTTGGTTATGCTTATCGTTTGCCTTGGCAAGCTTGTCCTATTTTGATTAGATTATCAAGTCAAATAGACCTTCTCGGTGTACATTGGGGGCAAGATTATGGAGAGAGTTACTATGAGATGACTTACTTGAGTAAAAGCCTTGATAAAAAGTTTAATCTAACACATTGGGGTAACTCATATAGTCAAGACATTAGAATAAGCTTAGATATCCCGTATATAATCGTTTAATCGTAAATGTTATGGGGGGGGCAAGTTTTCATAATTGGACCGTCAGAGAGATTGAGAATAGACGCAAGGCTTATTTTATCGGAATAGGCTTCACAAACTATATGAAATCTATCGGAGGTAAACAGTGGTTGAGTAATAACAATAGCATCCCTTTCTAATGAGACATAAACTGATTACAAGCTTAGCTATTTGCGCTCTAGCTGTAAGCTCTTGTTCAGTAGAGGAAGAGTACACAAGTAATCCTCTAGCCAACTATAATGCTTTTATGGAAGATATTAGATGAAGGCTATAGTTACTTTGATTTAAAAACTAGAGGAGGGGACTTCTTGGAGAGATATTTACGATAAGTATCGACCCGAGATAAAAAGACAAGATGACGACTGATGAGCTCTTCCTAGTGCTGAAATAAGATGATGCGTGAACTCAAAGATGGTCACGTCAATTTGATTACGCCCTTTGACTATGGACGCTATTGGGATTGGAATACTAAGTATCCTGAGAACTATAATGAAGCATTAGTCAAAAAAACTATCTAGGGTGACGAGTATCGCATAGCAGGAGGCTTATCTTACACTCAATTAAAATATAATAATCATACAGCAGATAGTATTGCCTACATTCGTTATAGTAGTTTTACTTCACCTATTTCAGATAGTAACGTTACATCAGCATTGAGCAGACTAAGTAAATGTAAGGCTCTAATTATCGATATTAGGAATAATTCAGGCGGTAATATCACAAATAGCGATGTCTTAGCTAGTCATTTTCTTGATAGAGATAGAGTGGTGGGCTCTGTACGTCATAAAGTAGGGAAGGGGCATAATGATTTTTCAGCTCCAGTAGAGGTGAAAGTAAAAGCTATAGAGCGAGGAGTGCGTTGGCTTCGCCCTGTTGTTCTATTGGTTAATAGGGGGGTGTATAGTGCGGCTAATGACTTTACGCTTAAGATGAAAGGCTTACCCTATGTAACGGTTATAGGGGACCAGACAGGCGGTGGAGGTGGCTTACCGATGAGTAGCGAGCTCCCCAATGGTTGGGCTGTACGCTATAGTTCTACTCAAACGTTTGATAGCGAAGGAAATCATATAGAGATGGGTATTGCTCCTGATTATAGAGTTCAATTAAATAATACTATTGCGGCTCAACAAGGTTTAGATACGATGATTGAAAGTGCAGTATATTATATAAATAAGCGCTATGAAGAGTTTCGTATCACTAAAAAGTGGCGCAAGTAATGCCCACGATGTAGAAAATATGTACTACCTTTGCCTTTGTATCCCAATATTAGGAGATGTGAAGTCATACAATTAAATTAAGATTAGACATGAAAAAAATCGAGCTAACTTGGATTGGTCTTCCTTGACCTTTGGCTACGTTCCTACCGATTATAATGTGCGCTGTTATTGGCGTAATGGAGAGTGGGGTGAACTAGAAGTGTCATCTTCTGATACATTAAATATGCCTATCGGAGCAACCTGCTTACACTATGGGCAAGAGTGCTTTGAGGGTATGAAGGCTTTCGAAGGTAAGGATGGCGTAGTACGTCTTTTCCGCCCTGAGGAGAATGCTAAACGAATGCAAGATACCTGCGATGGTATTATGATGCCAAAGCTCCCTACGGATAAGTTTCATTGAAGCTGTAGAGCGTGTGATTCGCTTGAATAAACGCTTTATTCCTCCTTATGAGTCTGGTGCATCTCTTTATATCAGACCATTACTTATTGGCTTAGGACAACAAATAGGAATAAAACCCTCTAACGAATATGTATTTATCGTATTTGTATCACCTGTAGGTCCTTATTTTCAAGGAAGGATTTAAGCCTACACCTATGGCAATCATGCGAGGATATGACCGAGCTGCCCCTCTAGGGTACAGGTACTTTTAAGATTGGAGGAAACTATGCAGCAAGCTTAAAACCGGGTGTTCTTGCTCATGAAAAAGGATATTCAGCTGTTATCTACCTAGATGCAAAGCATAAAGAGTTTATAGATGAGTGTGGTCCTGCAAATTTCTTCGGTATTAAGGGGAATAAGTATATAACACCTAAAAGTACTTCAATTCTGCCTTCAATCACGAATAAGAGTCTTATGCAACTAGCAAAGGACCTGGGCTTAGAGGTAGAGTGTCGCCCCTGTTCATGTGGGAGAATTGAGCGAGTTTGATGAGGCTGGTGCCTGTGGTACAGCTGCTGTAATTAGCCCGATTTCTCGCGTTGACGACCTTGATGAAGGTGTTAGTTATCACTTTACAGAGGATGGAAAAAGCAGGCGCTGTCTGCGAAAAAGCTATATAACAAACTGAGAGCTATCCAGTATGGTGATGAGCCTGATACACACCAATGGGTTCATGTAGTAACCATTGATTAGTCTTTATCTCGCAGTTACTCAAAGCGTGAGTAGACTGAACTTTATAAACTCTGAAGAATTGAGCAAATGCTGGTTCTTCAGAGTTTTTAAGTCGGCATTTTATTTTCTCGCATAGCATACTAATTATCGAGATGATTCTATAAAACTGAAACGCATCATTTATTGTGAAAGATTTCAGTAAACTGTTCTATCAAATAGCAAAGTATCATTATAGATAGACTTAAAAGAGCGAAAAAGCAATGTAGAACATCGGAATGGCTTTTTAGCAACGAAAGATGTTATATTATAATTCTCGAGTTTTTGTATTCATGATGATTGATTATTTGAGCTGATGATTGATTAGAAGAAGCTGATATGCTGAGCAAATCATAAGATAGCGATAGTTAGTTATTCTGGATTACTATTTTTGACTCACTTATACAATAAACCTATAAATTAAACATAATAATCATTATGTTTTTAATTAGCTGTGAGTGAGAAGGATATGTAATGGTATTTGAATTTAGTAAAAATAAGATATCAAAGACTCTACAATGAGTTACAGTTAACTTGCAGTACTCAATAAACTCTCGTTCGAAGTTAAGACAATGACATTTGAAATACGCCATGGATTAAATCTAAAACAAAACAAACCTGATATATTGATGTCAGCTTGACAGAATATTTGAAAACGGAAAATTTCATTTTAGAAGAATTGCGTATTTGAAAATTCAGTATTTCTGAATTCTCAAACAAAGTAAAGACATAGAAAAAGGCAATATTTTTTTCATATTTAAAATTTATGGTTCTTGAATCTGCACTAATCTCCATTTTAATCTGTTATATTGATATTATTATAATATTGATTTTTCATTACTTTATTTCGCTTCAATATTAGGAGTTTAAGTTTCTGAATTAGATTTAGTTTTAGATATGGTGAGTCTTGAATTCAGCTGCTCAGAAACCATATAATCTCCTAGTAATCAGTATGAAAATGACTGATTTGATAAGTATCAGATGCAGCACGATTGAAATCATCTCCTAGACATTTTTCCGTGTGTTTAATAATCTTGCATCTCGTTTTTAGGAATTTGAAATTTATGATTTTAATTTCACAAATAAGAATTTTTAATTTGTAATTTTGTTGATAGCGTTTGAATAACTGAAATAATGGCAGACTTTATAAATCTAAATGATATCGCTCGTCGAATAAAAAGACATTCAAGAGCAAAGTGGATTAAATGCAAATGATTTCTGTAAGGACACAGATTTATCTCCATCTTCATTTTCTCAGATTATTAGCGGAAAGCAGAAGTTAAATGTCGATATTATCAATAAGGTGGTACTTAGGTGGGGCAACAAGTATGACCCTATGTGGATTCTTTTCGGAAGGCAGACAAATGAGAGTAATCACTCTACCTTAGCGAATATGGAACAGAATCCTGCTGATGGGGTCTATGATTGCCGAGCTAATGAGGCAAGCAGAAGAAATTGGATATCTTAAAGAGTCCTTGAGTAAGGCTAAAGCAAAAACTATTGATCGCATAACTGTATTTTTATACAGATCAGAGTTTTGCCAACTATAAACTCAGAAGGATAAGAATATCCATACATTATTATTACTTTTGTAGCTGTTTTGTAATTAAGCACACTTATAATAGGCTATGTATAGAACTAGAACTTGTGGTGAACTCCGTCTAGAACATGTCGGAGAGCATGTAACTCTTGCAGGTTGGGTACAAAAATCTCGTCGCATGGGTGGGATGACATTCGTAGATCTAAGAGATCGTTATGGTATCACTCAGCTTGTATTTAACGAAGAACATACAGGAGCGGAGCTTTCAGCTGAAGCGCAAAAGCTAGGTCGTGAATATGTCATTCAGGTGTCAGGTGTAGTTAGTGAACGCTCAAATAAGAATGGAAACTTACCTACAGGAGACATTGAGATTGAAATCTCATCATTGAATATTCTCAACGAAAGTGAGACTCCCCATTTACTATTGAAGAAGATACTGATGGAGGCGATGATTTACGTATGAAGTATAGATATCTTGATCTTCGTCGTGCATCAGTTCGTTCTAATCTAGAGCTCGTCATAAGTGTACCATAGAAGTGAGACGCTACCTTGATAGTCAAGATTTTCTAGAGGTAGAAACTCCAGTGCTTATAAAAATCAACACCTGAAGGGGCTAGAGACTTCGTTGTTCCTAGTCGTATGAACCCTAATCAGTTCTATGCCCTACCTCAGAGTCCTCAAACTTTTAAGCAGTTACTAATGGTAAGTGGATTTGACCGCTATTTCCAAATAGTTAAATGCTTCAGAGATGAGGACCTTCGTGCAGACCGTCAGCCTGAGTTCACTCAGATTGACTGTGAGATGAGCTTTTGTTGAGCAGGAAGATATTCTACAGACATTTGAGGGGCTAACAAAACATCTCTTCAAAGAACTTAGAGGAATAGATATTCCTACACCACTTCCTCGTATGACCTATGCTGATGCGATGAGACTATATGGTTCAGATAAGCCTGATACTCGCTTTGGCATGGAGTTCGTTGAAAGTCATGGACGTGATGCAAGGTCATGGTTTCTCTGTGTTTGATGATGCAGAATATGTTGGAGCTATCTGTGCTAAGGGAGCTGCTTCGTATACTCGTAAACAGATTGACGCTTTGACTGATTTTCGTTAAACGTCCCGCAGATTGGAGCTAAGGGATTGGTTTATGCTCGTGTAGAAGCTGACGGCTCACTAAAGAGTAGCGTTGATAAGTTTTACTCTCAAGAGATTTTTGCAGAAGTTAGCTCATAAGGTTGGTGCTGAGTCTGGAGACCTTATTCTGATGCTTTGTGGCGAGACTACAAAGACTCGCAAGCAATTATGTGAATTGCTGTTTAGAGATGGGTAGTCAGCTCGACTACGTAATAAGGATACATTCAGCTGTCTATGGGTAGTGGACTTTCCCTCTTGTAGAGTGGGATGAAGAAACGCAACGTTTTCTATGCAATGCACCATCCATTTACATCGCCTAAGCCCTGAAGACATACCTCTTCTTACGACTAACCCAGGTCAAGTAAGAGCCAATGCCTATGATATGGTTATCAATGGTGTTGAAGTTGGAGGAGGCTCAATCCGAATTCATGATAGCAAGGTTCAGGCAGAAATGTTCAAGTTGCTTGGCTTTTACCCCTGAAAAAGGCGCAAGACCAATTTGGGTTTCTTAATGAATGCGTTCAAGTATGGTGCGCCTCCACATGGTGGTATTGCTTATGGTTTAGATAGATTAGTTTCGCTTTTTGCTGGTCTTGATAGTATTCGTGACTGTATCGCATTCCCTAAGAATAATGCCGGTCGAGATGTGATGATTGATGCTCCATCTCTTATTGACCAAGAGCAATTAGATGAACTACATCTAGATATTCGTCCTCTAAATAAGTAAGAATAGGTTCAAAAGAACCTTGCCTATTCGATAAGTAAGCGTTTACGCAGAAAATATAGAAGAGGCTAAGACATATGTTTATCATATGGCTTAGCCTCTTCGCATGGATGAGAAAGAGACATGACGATACAAACTATAATCGCTCAAATAGAAAAGAGACTTCCTCTTAGATTGCAAGAAGACTGGGATAATTCAGGCTTGCAAATAGGACAAACAGATATTGAGTGTTCGGGAGTATTGACAACTTTGGATATTACGGAGAGCGTCATAGAAGAAGCTATTACCCTAGGGTGTAATCTAATAGTAGCACACCACCCTATTCTATTTAAGGGATTGAAACGTATTAGTTATAGCTCTTATGTGGAGAGATGTGTAATAATGGCTATTAAGCATGATATAACTATTTACGCAGCTCACACAAATGCAGACTCCGCTTACATGGGCTTAAACTATTGGCTAGGTCAAAAGATGGGATTGCTTTCATTGAAACTCTATCTCCTACGAAATAGTAATAGCCAAGAAGGATTAGGAGTTATCGGAAGGCTTCCGGAGGATTTGGACTTTGAGCGCTTTCTAGAGCACACTGCTCGGATATTTAAGACCAAGCAATTACGGCATAATGGCGGAATAAAAGATAAGATTAAGACTGTTGCTATATGTGGCGGAGCAGGAGCTTTCCTTTGGGAAAGAGCAAGAGACTTTAGATGCTGATGTCTTAATTACAGGTGAAGCTAAGTACAATGATTATTTTTGATGCAGAAGGGATTAGTTTAATCACTGTGGGGCATTATGAAAGTGAATTGCCCGTTGCAGAACTCTTCCAGCATATAATAGCCGATTGCACTTCCACTCCTGTGCATATAACTCAAACAGAACATAACCCAGTAATAACACTAGATTAATAATAAATATGGCAAAGAAAGTAGTAGACACTACAGAGAAAAAGTATTGAGCAGAAGCTCATCGAGTTGAAGAAACTGCAGGATACTTATAGTGCAATTGATCGTATCAAAACACTTCGCGGAGAGCTTCCTTTAGAGGTTCAAGACCTTGAGGATGAAATCGCAGGTATGGAAACTCGTCAGAAAAAAATCTTGAAGACGAGGTGAAGAAGAATAATCAGTTCATTGCTGGAGAGAAGGCAAAGATTACGGCAGCTCAGGGACTCATTGAGAAGTATCAAGAACAGCTTAATGACGTCAAGAACAACCGCGAATACGATAATCTTACTAAGGAAATAGAATTCCAAGGTTTAGAGATTGAACTTAGCCAAAAGCATATCAGCGAAACAAACCACGAGCAAAGCCACCGCAAGGAGCGTATCGCATCGCTTAAGCTAAGCATCGAGGAACGTCGTAAAGACCTTGAGGTTAAGAGAGCTGAATTAGATCAGATTAAGAAAGCGAAACAAAGGCTGAGGAAGAAGGATATAGACTTAAAGTTCAAGAACTTGAAGAAGTTGTTGAAGAACGTCTTCTCCGTGCATTCCACAGAATTCGTGAAGGAGCTCGTAATGGTCTAGCTGTAGTAAGTGTTGATCGTGATGCTTGTGGTGGTTGCTTTAACAAGATTCCACCTCAACGCCAATTGGATATCAAGCTCCATAAGAAAGTACTTGTGTGCGAGTATTGTGGACGTATCATGGTAGATCCCTGAAATTGGTCAGGAAGTATCTGAATAATAAATGGTACAGCATATACTGCTAGATAAAGTCTCTCAGTGTATTGAGAGAGAAAAGTTAGCGGAGGCTGGACAACATGTTTATGTAGCTGTCAGCGGAGGTGCAGATTCTGTAGCTCTACTGACAGCTCTCTATTTGCTAGGGTACAAAGTCAGTATCCTGCATTGTAATTTTTCAGCTACGAGGGTTTAGAGAGTGAGCGTGACGAAGCCTTTGTTCGCTCATTAGCTCAAAAGTTGGACATTAGTCTTGAGGTTCAGAGCTATGATACCCAATCTTATGCAGAACAGCATGGCTTATCGATAGAGATGGCTGCTAGAGAGCTGCGTTATGATTGGTTTGCAAAGGTTCTTCAACGGGGAGATAATATACGTGTTGCTATCGCTCATAATTTGGATGATACATTGGAAACATTCCTCATAAATCTAAGTAAAGGAACTGGATTACGAGGATTAAGTGGAATGCCTTATATGCGCAATGGAGGACTTATTAGACCGATGTTAGACGTTTCTAGAGCTGAGGTTGAGGATTTTCTATCGTATAATTCTCTTGAGAATGACCATGTAGAAGATAGTAGCAATACTGATATTATTTATCAGAGAAACTATATACGTCATCATTTACTTCCTGATTTTGCACCATTGAACTCAAACTATAGATATTCTATGGGGCAAACTATTAAGCATTTGAGAGGAGCTGAGGCTTTTTATCGAGAGAGTATTGAACGTCATAAGAGAATTGGTTCTGAAAGATAGACGCATTGATATCAATGCTCTACTCCAAAGTCCCGATGCAGAAACACTACTCTTTGAAATACTAAAACCTTATGGCTTTACTAGTATTCAATGTTATGATATAGGCAAGAATCTTCAACGTATCAGAAGTGGTGCTACCTATTATTCTTCTAATTATCGCTTAGTCTGCTCGTGGAATGTACTAGAGCTCTTACCATTGAAATACAAATACCTTCTCCCCTATTATTATTGAGCTTAAAGAACACACCTACGATTGTTCGTTTATCGGAGCGATATGAATTGTCGATAAGGATTGTACATCAATTAGGGGATCTAAATAATTCTAACACTCTATATATCCCGTTAGACAGACTTCAAGAACGTGAGCTATGTCTTAGAAAACCTGAAACGGGTGAACGAATACGACCATTTGGAATGCAGCGGGGAAGCAAGAAATTAAGCCGTATTCTTATAGAAGCTAAAGCTACACAGCAAGATAGAGACGATGCTATTGTGCTTAGCTTAGGAGATGAGACTTTTCTGGCTAATCGGATGGGATGAAAAGTGAAAGGACTCGCTTGAAGCAAGATGAGCAAGGTCCTTTCTTCGCTCTTTAGCAGAGTCCCATTGTGAAGATAATGAGTTAGTTTTCAGGAAATATATCCCACTTCTCTAAAAACTTTAGGGGGTTGACTCAAAGATTAAATTCTTGAGTCAACCCCCTAAATTATGCGACTATAGCGTCCTATTACTTCTTGCGAGTACGTTAGGAACAGCTGGAGCTTGCTTGTCTGCGTTTAGAAGAACGATAGAGTCTCCTTGAAGAAGTCCTGTTAGATCACGACCTGCAAGAGAGATAGTATCTCCGTTTACAGTGAATTGGTTAGAGATAGAGTCAGTAGAACCCTTTAGCAGTCTGAATAAGCGTGTAAGTGCCATCAGCCTTAAGTTCAAGAGATGTATCGAAACCAGCAGCATCAGCAGCAGGAAGTACACCTGTGTAAGTACCTACACCAGCAAATGCAGGCTGTTCGGTAGCAATAGAATCAACAGCAGTAGAATCTGCATTGCCTTGGTTAGTGTTACCATTGCAAGATGCGAAAAAGAAGGCCTAGTACAGGCACTAAAAAAATAGTTTTTTTCATGATAATTATCTATTCTATTAAATGTTTGTTTATAATAGTCGCATATCAATAACGCTAGTTAGGTCTATTTTTGTTGTATCAGGAAGGATATAAACTATGTGAGAACCTCCCCCACGCCCCCTAGAGAACCCCTATCTTTGAGCTCCCTTAATTCCTGAGAGGCTCTATTTCGACTTAACCCCAGTCAAATCCACATAGTCTCTAACCTTAAGAAATCCACTGGCTTTTGATGTAGTTAATAGCCATTTGGCATCTATCCTCAAGAGTAGAGCTCATAGGATCTGATTTGTGAATCTTAGCTCTTGTCAACTCTCCTTTGACATTACATATATTGACCAACTCTTTACTAGGACGAAAATTTATAGAATGAAATTCTATACTATTAGCATTTCTGTGTCCTTCCTTTGTGCTCTTGTTCGGGTTCTACTCCGTCTTTCAGTTTAAGAGATGGACTAAACCGTCCGATGCCGTCTAAATAGACTGCATGTCCTGCTACAAGCTCTGAAGCTATCACTTCGCCAAGCGCACTTATTACTCCTAAGACATCTCCTTTAGTAAAGGAAGTATACTTAGAAAGCATCTGAGCAATCTCTTCGGAGTTAGTTCGATGTTCAATGAGGACTCTAGGGTAATAAGGTACATTACCCTCAGTTGTTTTTCTGTTGCTCATAGGAGCCATAATGTACTTTGCCATCGTAATTAGGTCTTAATGGTAGTGTTTGTAACAAAGGTAGAGATTTAGCTTGATATATACAACGGCTGTCTAAATATTTTGTACCAATAAAAGTAGTAAGCCTATTCTCTACATAGTAAGTAAAATAGAGGCTTTTCCGATAAGTTCTGGAGACTTCAGCTGAAGTCTGTACAAACTACGGCTGAAGTTTGTACAGACTACACGTGTAGTCTGCACAGACTTCGCCGAGAGTTTAACTTAGGTCAAAGGAAACATATATTTTTCTTCTCTACTTTACGAATTCAGTCATAAGGCTCGAGAAACTCTTCATATCCTCTAAATCTTAGTCTTACATATTGGAAGATATATTCTTGTATAGATAATAATTGTACCTTTGTATCTATTATAGTGCAATAGATATGCATAGATGAATAGTGAACTAGAGATACATATAGGTAAGGCTATAGAGGCTAAAACGGGTAAGAAGTTACCTAACTTCCTTGTACGCCTTCTTGAACGGCTTATCCATGAAAGGGATATGAATACGTTTCTCCGCCAATATGGAGATTTAGATGGAGTAAGCTTTTTCTAAGCAATTGCTTGATGAACTGAATGTTTCTGTAGAGTGGAAATATGAAGAGCGATTGCCCTCTAGATGGTCGTGCTTTATTTGTTTCTAATCATCCATTGGGAGCTATAGACGGCATCAGTTTATCTTATTTATTAGGAGCTCATTATGGAGGCGTTCAGTATTTAGTGAATGATGTGCTCTATAATATCAAGCCATTACAGTCTGTATTTCTACCTGTTAATACCTATGGAGCTCAAAAGCGAGAATCTGTAGCATTGCTTCAGAAGGCTTTAGCTGGAAATATGCCTATTGGGATCCTTTCCCTGCAGGCTACTGCTCACGATACTATGATGGGGACTATTCAGGACAGAGCATGGAAACCTAGCTTTATAAAGATGGCTATTGAAAGTAAGCGAGACATCGTTCCTATGCGTTTCGTTGGACAGAACTCAAATCATTTCTATCTCATTGATAGAGTTTGGCGCAAATTAGGGCTCAAAGTTTGATTTATGTACAGCCCTTCTTCCCCGATGAGATGTTTCGAACAAGAGGGAAGAGCTTTTGAGCGTAATCGTTGGAACACCAATTTCGTGGAAGGATATAGCTGAGAGCGGAGAATCAGCTCAAGTTTGGAGCGATAGAATCCGAACTATCGTTCATCAGTTATCTTAGAATACTAGAATAAAAGAGTTATCACAATTAAATGAATACAAATCAAGAGCAAGCAATTATTGCTCCGATAGATGTAGAGTTAATCAAGGCTGAACTGACGCAAGATTTATTTCTCCGAAATACCAATAAAGCGGGGAATGAAATTTACATATTTCAAAAGCTGCAGATGCGCCTAATACGATGCAAGAAATTGGGCGTTTGAGAGAGGAGGCTTTTTCGAGCTTATGGTGGCGGTACTGGCAAAGGAGGTGGATATTGATGAGTTTGATACAGACCCAGAGGGGTATATGCAACTCATTGTATGGGACCCTAGTGATGAAGCTATTCTAGGAGGCTATCGTTTTATTTTTGGCTCGGACGTCAAGATTGATACTGATGGTAGGCCACGCCTAGCCACAGCAGAGATGTTTAACTTCAGCAAAAGCTTTCATGGAGGACTATCTTCCATATACCATAGAGCTCGGACGTTCATTTTGTATCCCTACCCCTACCAAAGTAGCTGCATGGGGAAGCAAAAAGTATGTTTGCTTTAGATAACTTGTGGGATGGTATAGGAGCTTTGACGGTATTAAATCCCCAAATGAAGTATTTCTATGGTAAAGTAACGATGTATGCTAATTACAATAGAGAGGCTCGCAATCTGATTTTATACTTCCTTGAGCAACATTTTCATGATGAAGAGGGCTTAGTAACTCCGATAGAACCTTTACCTATTGAAGTCGATAGGAATCTTGTTAAGGCTATGTTTCCCTACTAAAAATTTTTAGGGTCAATTACAGAACTCTAAATAAGCATATTCGCAACTTAGGAATCACAATCCCACCCCTTAGTCAATGCCTATATGTCTCTCTCCCTGAAATGAGAGTTTTTTTGGAACAGCTATAAACCATGAGTTTGGAGCAGTTGAAGAAACAGGTATTTTTAATAGCTGTAGATAAAAATTCTATCAGATAAGAAGGATAGACATATCAAATACCTTTACCATAAGTACTCAGCAAGCAAAGAGACTATGGCGACTAATACTGAAACGGGTAGGTTTGGCGAAGAGATAGCTCTGCGCCTACTCTACGATAAAGGGTATATCATCCATGAGAGAAATTGGCGCTACCGCAACAAAGAGGTTGATATCATAGCCCAAGAAGGAAACGAACTAGTCATCGTAGAGGTTAAGTTGCGTAATAGTGATACGTATGGCACAGCTTTGCAGGCTATAACGGAAGATAAGAAGCAAAATTTGATTATAGCTGCTAATCACTATATCCAGAGTCACAGATTAAAGTATTCTGTCCGGTATGATATAATAGCTATTGATATTGCTCCTGATAAAAGTTACAAGGTAGAACATATCAGACGTGCGTTCTATCCCAACGCAGGCTGGTGCCATTCGTAGTTCTCGTTATTCATTAAGAAATAGAATTCCTAAGATTTACAAAAAGCATGAAACGTAAGTTTATCGCTACTCCGCTCTTTCTATGCTTGTTACAATACGTAGCATCAGCTCAGTATTCAGCTCCACAAGAGAAACAAATCTCAGCAGAGGAAAAGGCTCGTAGGGGAGATAAGCTGAAAGGCTTTGCTATAAGTGAGAATACGGGTATCCCCAAGAGAGTAAATCTAATGGATACAATAGCTATGAGCTCTCACAACTATGTAGCACCAGAGCGACGTAGTCTAGGCGTCTCCTATAAAGGCAATGCCAATAGTCCGTGGCAAAGTAAGATTTTCTTTGACCGCTCATCGAAGAGAGCAGATTTTTGTCTATCTTGATGGCTATCAGAAGATGATGTTTACTCCGGATAACGTTCTATTTTATAATACTAAAACACCTCTTACCTATGCTCACTATCGAAAGAATTTCTCTGATGATGTTCTAGAAGAGGTCTTAAATGGAACATTATCATTCAACCTTGGTAAGTCTCTAAACTTGGGTGTCAGTGTAGACCATGCTTCAGCCAATGGTTACTATACGAATAATAAGAGTAGTAATATAGATTATCGTATTTTCGGAAGCTATAATTCCGATAAATATGATTTGTGGGCTTATATCGCTAACGACTACTATACCCAACAAGAAAATGGAGGAATAGCTGACTTAAGCTATGTTACAAATCCCGATAAATACAGCAATGGTCGAGTAAAGCTTAGTAGCCTTGATGTACCCGTTAGCTTGAACCCTCCACTCTTCAATACTGTACGTAATGGTCATGGCTATCTTTCTCATCGCTATAAGCTAGGTTACTATAGACCATCGAAAACGGGTGATGAAAAAGCAGTAAAGCTGATTCGCTTACATTTGTTCCTGTAGGGAGCTTCTCACATCAAGTACACTACAATACATCGGAGCGACATATGATTTCCAATCAAGCTAGCTCTCAATGGAATAGCTTTTTCGGAACAGCTGTATCGAATATCCACGTATCAAATAGTGGAGACAACGCTACTACCTCTGTACTTCCTAATGATGTAGCAGAGTTTAGAAGTCTGAAGAATACATTTTCACTGTCCTTACTGGAAGGATTTAAGCCGTGGGTAAAAGCAGGTTTGTCTGCATATATTCGTACGGAGAATTATTGGTATACTCTACCCGAAAGCAAGTCGGGAACAGGTATGCATACGGATAAGTATTTCTCAACTTTCGTGGGAGGAGAACTTTCAAGGTCTGGAGGGAAAGGATTGTTAAACTTCAATACCAAAGGAGAATTAGCACTACTCGGACAAGATTTGGGTACAGTCTATTTAAGTGGGGATATTCAAACTAAGTTCCGTGCTCTAGGCTCAAACTTTGACCTTAAAGTAGATGGGACATTACAAAATTATCGCCCTGCTTATTTTTGCTATGCATCACCATGGTACTTGGGGTTGGTGGAACGACGATTTTAAGTTTTCTCGTCGCTTAGAGTTTGGGGCTAAAGCTGAATTAAATTCATTCGGAAAGACATGGGCAGAGGTACGTACGGCTTCATTACAGAATCAATTATACTGGACTCGTATTGGTCGTGCTATGCAATATAGCAATGTCATTCAAATGAACATGCTACGTGCTGGACATCAGGCTCATGTAGGCCCTCTTGGTTGGAGTTTGGAAGGTGCTTATCAAATTAGTACAGCCAATGACATTATTCCCCTACCTTCTTTGACTGCAAGAGCCGATATGTATCTTGATTTTTATGATTGCTAAAGTTTTTGCAAGTACAGTTAGGTGTAGAAGGCTATTGGCATAGTGCGTATAAGGCGCCTTACTATCATGCTGGTGTCATGCAATTTGTTAATCAGGACGATGAAAAAGCCACTGACATAGGTGGCAAGGCTCCATTACTCAATGCTTATGCTAACTTTAGAATGCGTACAACGCGCTTCTATGCTCGCTTTTTCAATGTAGGAGAGGCGATAATGGATAATAATCGGTTAAGCATGGATAGGTACACTTACAATCCTATGCACCTGGAGGTTGGCTTAGTTATTGACCTTAAGAATTAGGAGAATGCTAAACATTCGTAAGCGCATATATCTTTATGGAGGCTTGTTAGCGTTGTCGCTTGGTACTATGTATTTACTTCGACAAGGTAAAAGGAGATGCAAAGCAAGACAATATAGAAAAGTCCACTCTACCGCGAGATTTAGAAGAAATTCGCCAAGAAGGGAAGTTGCGCCTAATTGCACCGTACAGTTTTATTCCTGTAGATAGTTTAAGAGATAAAGGCGTTCAAAACCTATCTTTTATACGTAAGTTGTCTAGCTTATCAAAATTAGAGGTTCAGTTAATCTTTGAAGATAATGTCATGAAAGCCATACAACTATTATTACAAGGAAAAGCTGATGCTGTACTTTCTGCTGTAGAGAAAACCTCGCAACTAGATTCTTTACCTATCGATTGGATTACAGAAGATGCAACTAAACCTATTTACCTTGTACAGAAGCAGGATACGGTTCATCGAGTAAATAAGCATAGTGAACTTAATGGGAAGGAGATTACTATCCCTCGACATAGTCCCTATAAAGTTATTTATTCGTCATTTATCTGATGACCTCGGAATTAATGTTAAATGCAAAGAAGATAGCCTATATAATACAGAGCAACTAATCATGCTTGTAAATGCAGGCAAGCTATCTTATACAATATGTGATGGAGAAGAGGTGAAATACTACAAAAAACACTTTCCAAGTCTTAATTATGAGCTTCCTATGAGCCATGCTTTGCGACGAGGATGGGTAGTAAGACGACAATCTCCTGTCTTAAAAGACAGTCTCTTGCATTGGCTACATTGAATATATGCAAGAGAACAATTATCTTTGTAAGAGAAAAATGATAGATCAAACTTATTTTATAATAAACTAACGATGAGTAAAGTCCACTACAGGTAGCTCGTGGTCAATATAGCCCAAAGCTCCTCAAAAGCACTACAAGGTGCTGTAAAAGTTGTTCTTGGAGAAGCAACGCAGAGTGTAAGTGACCAAGAAGCTGTTAAGGAACTATTCCCTAACACATATGGTCTTCCTAAGCTAACGTTCGAAAGCGAGCTCAGGCTGCTCAAAAATAATGCTCCTATCAATGTAGGGGTTATCCTTTCTGGTGGGCAAGCTCCTGGTGGTCATAATGTGATTGCTGGTATTTTTGATGGAGTTAAGGCAATCAATCCAGAAGGCAAGCTTTATGGCTTCTTGATGGGACCTGATGGTCTAGTTAAGCACAACTATATTGAGCTTACAAGCGAAATTATTGATGAATATCGCAATACTGGTGGTTTTGATATCATTGGTTCTGGTCGTACTAAGCTTGAAGAAGTTGAACAGTATGAAAAGGGTCTAGAAATCATCAAGAAGCTTGATCTTAACGCTCTTGTTATCATTGGTGGAGATGACTCTAATACTAATGCAGCTGTACTTGCTGAGTACTACAAGGCTAAGGGTGAAGCTGTTCAGGTAATTGGATGTCCTAAAACTATCGATGGAGACCTCAAGAATGAGCAAATTGAAACTTCATTTGGCTTTGATACAGCAACAAAGGTTTACAGCGAAGTTATTGGTAATATCCAGAGAGACTGTAACTCAGCACGTAAGTACTGGCACTTTATCAAGCTAATGGGACGCTCTGCATCTCATATTGCTCTTGAATGTGCTCTTCAAGTACAGCCTAATGTCGCTATTATCAGCGAAGAAGTAGAAGCTAAGAACTACACTCTTGACCAAGTAGTAACAAGCATTGCTGAGGTGGTAGCTAAGCGTGCTTTGCAGAAGGTAATAACTTCGGTACAGTGCTTATCCCTGAAGGACTTATTGAGTTCGTGCCTGCTATGAAGGCTCTTATCGCAGAGCTCAACGATTTCTTGGCTCACAATGAAGCTGAATTCCGTGCTGTAGCATCTGCAGACCAACGTGCTTATATTATCAGCAAGCTAAGTGCAGACAATTCTGCTCTATATGCTAGTCTTCCTGCTACTGTAGCTCGTCAGCTAACTCTAGACCGTGACCCACACGGAAATGTACAGGTATCTCTTATCGAAACAGAAAAGCTTCTTGCAGAAATGGTAGGTGTTAAGCTTGCTGAATGGAAGAAGGATGGTAAGTATGCTGGTAAGTTCTCTCCACTAACACACTTCTTCGGTTATGAAGGTCGTTGTGCTGCTCCATCAAACTTCGATGCTGACTATTGCTATGCACTTGGTCGTACTGCAGCTTGTCTTATCAGTGCAGGTGTAACAGGTTACATGAGTTCTGTTCAGAACCTTACGGCTCCTGCTGAAGAGTGGATTGCTGGAGGTATTCCTACAACAATGATGATGAACATGGAACGTCGTCATGGTGCAATGAAGCCAGTTATTCAGAAGGCTCTTGTACGTCTTGACGGAGCTCCATTTAAGTTCTTCGCATCTAAGCGTGATGAATGGGCTATCAAAACAGAGTATATCTATCCAGGTCCTATCCAGTTCTTTGGTCCTAGAGAGCTTTGCGACCAGCCAACTCAGACACTTAAGTTAGAGCAAACTAAGTAATTTTCTAGAGCAGAGGAAGTCCTTATATCTTAAGAGACTCTCCCCTGCTCTACCTTAAATAACGCAAGTTATATTCGCAATTTATTATTAACTTTGCGCATGATAAAGGCGATATATAAACGCGATTAGAATAGAACAAATTAATAATTTAACTTTTTAATAATAACAAAAAAACGATGATCAAAGTAGGTATCAACGGATTCGGTCGTATCGGCCGTTTCGTATTCCGCGCTGCTCAAGAACGCAACGACATTCAAATCGTAGGTATCAATGACCTTCTAGATGTTGATTACATGGCATACATGCTTAAGTATGACACTATGCACGGTCAGTTCAAGGGTACTGTAGAAGTTAAGGATGGTAACCTCGTTGTTAATGGTAACGTTATCCGCGTAACTGCAGAGCGTAACCCAGCTGACCTTAAGTGGGATGCTATCGGTGCAGAATACGTTGTAGAATCAACAGGTCTATTCCTAAGCAAGGATAAGGCTGAAGCTCACCTACAAGCTGGTGCTAAGTATGTAGTAATGTCAGCTCCTTCTAAGGATGACACTCCTATGTTCGTATGTGGTGTAAACACTGACAAGTATGTTAAGGGTACTCAAATCGTATCTAACGCTTCTTGTACTACTAACTGTCTTGCTCCTATCGCTAAGGTTCTTAACGACAACTTGGGGTATCGCTGATGGTCTTATGACTACAGTACACGCTACTACAGCTACACAGAAGACTGTAGACGGTCCTTCAGCTAAGGACTGGAGAGGTGGTCGTGCTGCTGCTGGCAACATCATCCCATCTAGCACAGGTGCTGCTAAGGCTGTAGGTAAGGTTATTCCTGAACTAAATGGCAAGCTTACAGGTATGGCATTCCGCGTACCAACTCTTGACGTTTCTGTTGTAGACCTTACAGTGAACCTTGCTAAGCCAGCTAAGTATGCAGAAATCTGCGAAGCTATGAAGAAGGCTAGCCAGAACGAACTAAAGGGTATCCTTGGTTACACTGAAGACGAAGTAGTATCTAGCGACTTCCTTGGAGACGCTCGTACTTCTATCTTTCGATGCTAAGGCTGGTATCGCTCTTACAGATACTTTCGTAAAGGTTGTATCTTGGTACGATAACGAAATTGGTTACTCTAACAAGGTTCTTGACCTAGTAGCTCACATGGCTAAGGTTAACGCTTAATCGTTAGACCAATTTAAAGATAAAATGTGCGCCCTCCTTCAGGAGAGCGCACATTTTTCTTTTGACTTTCTTTTAGTTTCCATTCAAGAATCTAGCAACTAAATGTCGATATTCAGAGCTGTATGCCCCTCCACTCTCGACACGAATAGATAAGATTTGTTCTTGTGTTGGGATATACTCTTTTTGTTGCTTAGATAGTATGAGCATAATGCGAACTGGCTCGCCGGGATAGCTCTCAAGGATACAGAGATGATTGATTACAAATAGAGCCTCCGCTGCAAGTTGTCTTATTTCATTTAAGCGGTTATATGGGGCTATAAAGCTAATACTCCACTATCATCTAATAGTCTTTGAGCAATTTGTATAAGCGTCCTAATACCCCAAGCCTTCTTCTTGCCTATCAAAAACGAGCTATATGACGTCCCCTATTGGACGAATAAATATCTGCTGTATAGTATGGTGGATTACTAATAATAAGGTCGTATTTATAGCGATACGGAAAATTTATAGCATCTGCATGGTGAAGACTAATGCGTTTGCCAAATATTGAATTAGAGATATTATAGTAAGCATCTTGATAAGCACCGTCTTCTAGTTCAATTGCATCAATCTCAGCTAAAGGATAAGACTGAGCCATCATCAGGGCTAGAATGCCTGTTCCTGTACCCTAAATCTAATATGCGATTAGGAGCTTGAACGGCATGTGCTGTCCAGGCTCCTAGAGAAATAGAATCAGTCCCTACTTTCATTGCGGTAGAAGACTGACGTATACCAAAGTGTTTTAGTTCGAAATCCCAAGTATTAGGCTCCATTCAGATTTTGTCTTATTCTATCACTGTTACGAATACGCCATTCTTGAGGATAGAGATTATTGCTTCTATTCCCTAAATGTTTAACAAAGCCCAAGGGTAAATCTTGATGAGAGATTAAGACAAATCCTTTAGATATAGATGCATCTATAGTGATATTCTCTCTACTTAAGAATGAAATAAGCATCTGTTCATCGACATTGAACTTAGGAAATATCTCAGTATTCAACTCTGGAGAGAGAGCTAAAGCCAGCATGAGGAACAGCATCTTTTCCTTTTAATGTAGCTAATGGGATGCCTATTGAGATTGGTGTTATCTCCTGTGCTTTTAACCCTAGATATATAGCTTGGACAGCATCATTCAAGGCATACACAATGCCATCTTCTACTTGAAAATTATAGTCTATCTGAGGAAAGAACCCATTGCTTAATCTCCTTTGGGAATTCAGTTACCGTTTGATTGTTCTTTTTCTTCCCTTTGTTAGTTTTTATTCTAGATGGTTCTGTAGCTGATGTTTTTCTCAGAACAGCCATAAATAGCCCCTCTCCTTTGGCTCTATGAGGGAGCATTCTATAGCAAGGGTATTGTGAAAAAGGAGACTCCCATACACCTCCAGATATATCTCCTAGATTTATCGCTTCTGCACCTAAAATTTCCACGATATATTGCACAATATCCTCGTTTTCTTCTTGATTTATCGTACAAGTTGAATAAACGAGCAAACCACCCTCCTTTAAACTATCCCATACATCAGATAAAATTAGACGCTGCCTATCTGCACATAGTATTGGACTATTAGGTTGCCACTCTTCTCTAGCTTGCATATCCTTGCGGAAACATTCCCTCTCCAGAGCAAGGAGCATCTACTAACATCATATCGAAGAGCCCTGTAGCCTTGCCAAGGGATTTGGGAGTTGTAGAGGTAATAATACTATTCGGATTACCCCATTTAAGTAGATTTTCCTCTAGTATATTAGCTCTATGCCGTACAATCTCATTAGATACTAGTGACACTACTGCTCGAGGTAGCATATCTAGCAATAAGGTGGATTTTTCCTCCTGGGAGCACGCAAAGATCCAATGCAACTATCGGGTCTTCTCCTAGCAACTGCTTAACTTGGTATATAAGCATGGAGGAGGCTTCTTGTACGTAATACGCACCAGCATGGAATAGAGCATCACCCGGTAAAGGTCGGACGCTTATCCAAATAATATCCCCAAGGACACCATGGGACGACACTACTGCTTAAATCACCTTTCTTTAAGAGATTAAAATACTCACTCTTAGCTTGAGATATCCTTATAGATGTAGGAGCCTCCTCGTCAAGAGCATGTAATAGTTGCTGAGCTTCATCCTCCCAAATAACTTTTTTTAATAGATGCCTCAAAAGGCTACTGGTAAACTAGGCTTTTGTGTCATCCTTAGAGTCTTGGTCTAAATATTCAGAAGATTGTTCAATCAGTTTATCCATACGCTCAATGTAGTTCTTATCCTCTACCACATAACGCATATAGATAGAGTATAGAGCCATTGTTCCAGGTAAAGCGACAAGCATACCAAAGAATCCTAAAAGATAGCCCCATACCGATAAAGCCAAAAGAATTAGAGAAGGGCGCATTCCCATACTACCTCCCATAATCTTTGGTACTAGTATCATATCTTGAATAATCTGTACAATCATCAATACACCCATAAGCAAGGGCAAGACAGCCCCAAACACTGCTATTGGTTTGGATAGCCATTAGTACGGCAGCAAGACCTAGTGGAATAATCCCTAAGGCTTGCATATATGGAATAAAGTTAAGTAGACCAATGCAGATACCTAGTACAATAGCAAGAGGAAGTCCTATTATACTGAACCCAATGGATAGAAGAATACCTACAGACAGAGCTATTAGAGCCTGTCCCTCTAAAATAGCTATTCATATAATAATCCACCTCTTTTCAAGATACCCATATATAATTGGTCTGCCTGATTTAGGAAATAGATTAATGACACCCTCTTGCTAGTCCCTCAAAGTCTATCATAATGAAGATTAGATAGACTAAGCCCATAACGAACACAAGCCCCCATGAGAATGCAGAAAGAGTGCTAGACAAAAGTCCTCCTGCTCTACTCCATATACTCTCACCCAGAAGCTAATAGACTCTCAATGCTGAGATTTCTGAACCAGTCTATTGATATCAAACTGACGCTCTATAGAGTGCACTAGATGAGGAGGCAATACTTTATGTAGCAACCCTTCTCCACCCGAATGTAGCTTGAGCATACTCAACGTTTTCTCTATTTCATCTTGTATCGTAGGAATGAGGTATAAAATGCCAGCTGTTATGACTCCAGCTACGCAAACAAAAACAATAAGGACAGATAAACCTCTATTGCGTACGCGTAACTTATTTTGAATAAAACGAACAAAGGGCATCAATACATAGGCAAAAATCCCGGCAAGAAGAAATGGAAGGAGTACCTCCCAAATGGCAGATATCGCTACACTTAGAGCAATCACACATAAGATAAACAAGCCTATCCGTATAGTGCGGTCTAATGTGAAGGGTTTACTAATAAAGCTTTCCACTAATTAGTTTTAGTTAATTCATTTTTGAAAAGGAAAGAGTTGGCTTGGTAAGTGCATACGTTCCATATCTCCTTTAAGTTTCTTGAGTATCTGAGGATATTGGCTAGATAGGTCATGAGTTTCACCTATATCATTGCTCAGGTCGTAAAGCTCATACTTAGGGACTATTAGTATCTAAACCAAGAGCAACCAACTTCCACTTTCCTTGTCTTATGGCCATACTGCCACCACTTTCATGGAATTCCCAATACAATGAACGCTCAGGAGCTATCGTTTTGCCATGGAGCCAAGCTGGTAGTAAGTTGATACCGTCACTAGCAACAGCTTTTTGTTTGGTCAAAGCCGCAAAAGTTGGGTAGAAATCCCAAAATGCTCCAGGAGAATTATTGGTACTTCCAGCCTTTATAGCCTTAGGCCATTTAACAATCAAAGGCACACGTATTCCACCTTCGTACAGGTCTCGCTTGATACCACGAAGAGGGCCATTGCTATCAAAATACTCAGGGTCAGCACCTCCTTCTCTGTGAGGACCATTGTCGCTTGCAAAGATTACAATCGTATTGTCAGCAATACCTAGTTGCTTTAATTTAGCCTCCACTTCTCCAACATACTCATCTAGCTGAGCAACCATGGCTGCAAAAGAAGCATGTGCATCTTCTGTATTTGGATAATCTCCCTCCCATTTAGATGTCCATGGCTTAGGCTCTAACTTTTGGCGATAGTGTTTATACAGAGAATCATGAGGTAAATTTAACTCAGCATGAGGGAGCGTATATGTGAGCATGGCGAAGAATGGTTCTTTCTTCTCAGCCGATTGCTCAATAAAACGCAGAGCATCTTTGTGAATAAAATGTCCCGAATATGTTCGTCTTGCTCCATGACCATTTCTCAGGGAAAAGAACCTTATCCCTATCTCTCCATAGATGCAAAGGATAATAGAGATGACTTTCTCTTTGGCAATTATACCCCGTAAATGTATCAAAACCCTTATCTAAAGGCTCCGTTCCAGAACTAGGGTAGCCTAGGCCCCATTTACCGAAAATCCCAGTTTGGTAACCCGCCTGCTTGAATAGGTTTGCAAGCGTTGGTCTATCTCCCATCGGAGCTTGCCCCTCAGGTTTAATCTCCTTATTCCCTCTAATCTGAGTATGACCTGTATGTAGCCCAGTCATAAGAGAAGCTCGAGAAGGAGCACTCACAGAACATCCTGCATAGAAGTCTGTAAAACGCATTCCCTCCTCAGCCATTTTCTGTAAATGAGGAGTCTCTATGAGCTTCTGCCCATAAGGAGTTATATCTCCATAGCCTAAGTCATCAGCAAGAATAAAGACGACATTAGGCTTATTTTTGTTGAGCCATTAAGACTCCCACCAGTAAGTAATAGTGTTGCACTAACGATAGGACGATAAACCATTGGGATTGTATGTGATTGGTTGAGATTAGTATTATATTTTCTGCACACGTGCAGTATGACGACCACCTTCAAAAGGAGTTTCAAGAAAAGCCTCTACGATAGCCTTACATTCTTCTTCAGTGATAAATCTAGCTGGGTATAGTAAGAATGTTTGCATCGTTATGAGCTCTTCTAAGCGAGAGATTTCAGCTGTCCAAGATAGAGCAGCACGAACTTTAGCGTGCTTATTAAGAGCCATTGAGATGCCATTTCCCTGAGCCACATAGACCAATTCCTCGCACAAGTTCTCCTTCATCGATAGCCTTTCCAAGTTTATGTGCGTAGTCGGGATAGTCTACTCTATCTGGAGTGTAACACCCAAAATCTACAACTTCTAAGCCCTTCTCTTGAAGTAATCCCTTGACATACTCTTTCATCTCAAAGCCTGCATGATCTGAGGCAAGACCTATTTTCTTATCCATTTGTTTGATTGTATATTATTTAATTAAGTATGGGGCTGTGCAAAGTTTTTTTGCGACAGCCCCTTTAAATGAGTGTAGATTAAGAAGTACATGATGACAATTTTGAAGTCCAAGCAATGTATTCAGAGACATCGCTTGCCCCGTATGTTGTAAGCATGCGCATCACACAACACCGTTATATCTGTCTTCTTAAAACTAACTCACCTAGCCGAGTATTCTCTTTACTTGCTTGTAGACATTCTCAGCTGTAAAGCCTAGCTCATTATCAAGAACTTTATAAGGAGCTGAGAAGCCAAAAGAGTTAAGCCCCCAGATATTTTCTTCCTTACCGACAAGACCTAGAAGATTAACAGGTAAACCTGCCGTAAGACCAAAGCGCTCTACTCCACTAGGCAATACTGCTTCTTGATATTCTTTACTTTCCTTACGGAATGTTCCTTCACTAGGAACAGATACGATACGTAAACGGATACCCTCCTTGCGCAGAAGTTCTGCTCCCTCAACAAGAGTAGAAACTTCACTACCGGTAGCAAGTAGAACAATCTGAGGGTTAGCATCATCTGAAACGATATAAGCACCCTTGCGAGCTTGTTCGGCTTCTTCGTAACGGCTCTTCGCTGCATCCAAAACAGGAAGGTCCTTGATATTCTGACGAGAAAGAATAAGAGCACTAGGCGTTAATCTATTTTCCATTGCCATACGCCATGCCCAAGTAGTTTCATACACATCAGCTGGGCGAAGAACAAGGACACTATTACGACCACTATGATTTTGGAGTTTCTCCATCAAACGAATTTGAGCTTCATGCTCAACTGGTTCATGGGTAGGACCATCTTCACCCACACGGAACGCATCATGAGTCCAAATAAACTTAACAGGAAGCTCCATAAGAGCAGCCATACGTACAGCAGGCTTCATATAGTCGCTAAATACGAAGAATGTACCACAAGCCGTATGAACACCACCATGTAGAGTCATGCCTATGCAGAGACAAGCCATCGTAAGTTCGGCTACCCCTGGCTGTAAGAACATACCTCCAAAGTCATTCTTTGTAAGCATGCGTGTCTTCTTAAGGAAGCCATCAGTCTTATCACTATTTGAAAGGTCCGCAGAGCTTACAATCATATTTTTCCACCTGTTCAGCTAGAGCTGATAGCACTGTTGCACTAGCCGCACGAGTAGCTTGACCTGACTTTTGCTCGATAGCATCCCAATTGATTTGAGGAAGTTTGCCTGAGAACCACTCATCATATTTCTTAGCAAGGTCTGCATGCTCACTTCTCCAGCGTTCTTCTTCTGCAACACGCTCTTCAGCAAGTGTTTCAAGTTCCTTAAGTCGCTTAGCGTATAGTTCGGCAACCTCTGGAAGTATTTGGAATGGGTTTTCAGGATTTCCACCTAGATTATTGATAGTTGCTTCCATTGAGCTCCTGCTGCAGAAAGAGGCTGACCATGAGTGCTAACCTTTCCTTCGTAAGAAGAGCCATCAGCACCAACAGCTCCCTTAGCCATAATCGTTTTACCAATAATAAGAGTAGGCTTTCCTACAACAGCCTTAGCTTCTTTGAGAGCTGAACGTATCTCTTCTGCATTATTACCGTTAATTTCGAGCACATGCCAACCCCATGCTTCGTACTTAGCACGTACATTTTCGCTATTGACGTCAGCTTACCTTTGTTGAGAGCTGTACATCATTAGCATCATAGAACATAATTAGGTTATCAAGACCCTAAATGTCCTGCGATACGTCCTGCACCTTGAGAGATTTCCTCTTGAATACCACCATCGCTGATATAAGCATAAATCGTTTGACTCATAAGCCATCCAAAACGATTTTTCTAAGAACTTAGCTGCAATAGCAGCACCTACAGCATAAACATGTCCTTGTCCTAGAGGACCAGATGTATTCTCTACTCCACGCTTAACATCAACTTCAGGGTGACCAGGGTTACACTCTCCACTGACGGAAGTTCTGTAAATCTTCCATGCTATACTTCCCGATAAGAGCAAGCTGAGAGTAAAGCATAGGAGACATGTGACCTGGGTCTAAGAAGAAGCGGTCACGACCTGGCCATTCTGGGCGCTTAGGGTCAAATATGAGAAACTCAGAATAAAGGACATTTATAAAGTCGGCACCACCCATAGCACCACCAGGGTGACCACTGTTCGCTTTCTCAACCATAGAAGCCGCAAGGATACGGATATTATCAGCAGCTTGGTTCAGTTGTTCGATAGTATTCATTCGTTATTGATTTATGTAATACTTAATTTTAATTTTATTTATGAGCAAAGATAGTAAATAAAACGAGCCTATACATATCCCTACGCCAATAGGCTTTTACCTATTGTTCTATGGCTAGTTTTGATTTATCATATAAAATAACTGAACCTTAATATCAAAAAAACAATGCAGAGTATATGATGTATCATAGCCTATAAAAGGTATCAAATAATCTCAAGTAGGCTAAGTAAAAAAATAAAGTGTGCCTTTCCTATTCTGCAAACCTCGGCGAAGTCTGTACAAACTACACGTGTAGTCTGCACAAACTTCAGCTGTAGTTTGTACAGACTTCAACCGTGTCTGCAGAAGTATCCAAGTACCAAGTAACTTTTTATCTGCTTAGAATTAGTTTTATCTCTTACTAGTCCTTTCTTTTCGATAACCTTATCAAACTTTATTGTGTAACTTTGGAGCAACAAACAGCGATAATATCGTGGCAGAAGTAACATTCTCTATTAACTATCAAACCGAATTGGGGGCAGTATCTCTGTATTAGTGGTGCTATTCCTGAATTAGGTAAGTGGGATGAGTCTGAGGCTATTAGTCTTAGTACAACTGATAATCAAGTATGGACTGGACACATCTCGTTAGACCAACAGCACAAAGATTTTTCATACTATTACTTAGTCAAAAAAATCATCAGGGAGTTGTTATCCGTAAGGAATGGAAACGAATGCATCGCCTGATTATTCAGGATTCATCTCAATCCGTGTATATTCATGACAACTGGATTGACCGCCCGAAGAAATCTCCTTTTTACAGTTCTGCCTACTACGATGTCCTTTTTTGCGCATCGTACGCGACTCTCATAAAGCTCAAATATAACTAGAGGAAGTAAATGTCTGACATTCCAGACCTATGCTCCGACAGTTCCTAAGAATAAGCAACTTTACCTTTTTAGGCTCAATTGATGGTCTTGGTGCGTGGACTCCCCAGCAAGCTCTCCCAATGAGCTATATTGGTCGAGGACTATGGCATGGTACTGTTGATTTAGAAGAGATTGATTTAGGCTCTCAAATCTTGAGTTTAAGCATTTTATTGCTGATAGCCATAAACAAGGGTATACGATGGGAGGCTGGAGATAATCACGTTTTTTTCGTTCGCCCCTCTAGCTCAATACGATGAAAGTTTGCCTTGGTGGAATGTTTTTTTGACGAGGGGCATTACACTCCCCATTGCTGGAGCTGTATGTCCCTCTTTTCGATGAGAGCTCCCGACGATTTCGGAATAGGTGATTTTGGTGTCCTTAAACATGCTGTTGATTGGGCTCATCAAGCTAGTTTGCATGTTTTGCAATTACTCCCGATAAACGACACGACATTTTATAGAGATAAACGCGATTCGTATCCATATAATGCGATTTCTGTTGATGCCATTCATCCTATATACATAGATTTACAAGCTCTTCCGAAACTTAAGGATAAAAAACTTCAGCAAGAGTTTGAGATAGAAGCACAAAGGCTAAGACGGTCCAGCAACTTTAATGTATCCCTGAAGTTCTTGCTCTAAAAGAGAAGTATTTTAGGCAACATTTCAAAGAATATGGTGTAACTATTCTAGAAACAAAAGGATTTTAAGGATTTCGTTCAAGACAATCAATCTTGGCTATATCCCTATGCTGCATTTTTGTATTCTAAGAGATAGATACCCTAATAAATCTTTTTGGGGAATGGGGGAGTATGGACTCTACGATACTCATAAAGTAATCGATTTACTTGAGCATCCTACCACAAAATCGGAAACCAATTATCTGCTATATCTACAATATACATTAGCGCAACAGCTCTTAGATGTTTGTGCCTATGCTGAAAAGAGAGGAGTACTGCTGAAAGGAGATTTACCTATAGGGGTTGCTCCTCATAGCCTTGAGGTCTGGGTTAATCCTGAGCTATTTCATACGGATAGAAGCGCAGGAGCTCCACCCGATGCTTTTGCTACAGATGGTCAGAACTGGGGATTCCCTACTTATAACTGGGAACGAATGTATGCCGATGATTTACAGTGGTGGCGCAATCGTTTCTCTCGTATGTCGGCATACTTCAAAGCCTTTCGTATTGACCATATTCTAGGGTTCTTCCGTATTTGGGAAGTACCTAAATATCAAAAGTCAGGCTTATTGGGACATTTCTCGCCCGCACTCCCCCTAGAAATCGGTGCTTGGGCAGAGCAATTGGGAGATGTCCGAAATAAGGAGATACTCATCTATCCTAGCCTGACTACAAACTGATGCTAATAAGATATTTGGCTCTTATCTAGAGAGTTTGCTTGAGCAACAATATCTTCTTCCTATTGAAGGTGAAGAAAATTACTATCGCCTATCACATGGAAGGCAACAGGATTGGCTAAGCCTTGAACCTCAGATATCATTAGGGAGGGAGGGAAACATTACAAAAACTCTCTGAACTATGTAAGGAAATAGCTTTTTGTACAGGATATTTCAAATTCGGAGCTGTATCATCCAAGAATTTCATTTGAGCAAACCAATCTGTTTGCATCTTGGCCTATCGAAAGACAAGATAGATGGCGTGAGATAAGTCAAACCTTTTTCTATGAAACTCATAATGAGCTTTTGGAAACATACTGCTTATAGAAGGCTTACCCCTCTTCTAGAGTGTACCGATATGCTCGTTTGCGCAGAAGACTTAGGCATGATACCAGCTACAGTTCCAGAGGTTCTTAATAAACTTGAGATTCTCAGTCTTGACCTAGAGCGTATGCCCAAAATGATAACGTCTAATGGTTGGATGAGCTTAAAAAGAACTCCATTATAATTCAATCTGCACGACTTCAACGCATGATATGCCTCCTCTGAGATTATGGTGGAAGCGCTTGGAGAAGCTCAAGGAATATATCTTGCAGAACAATTACCTGAACGCACGCTAACCGCAGACTCTGCCCAAGAGAATATATTTGCTAGCATCGTATCGGCTCACATTATGTCCCCCTGCGATGTTCGTTATCTTACCTATTCAAGATTGGATGAGTATCAACGCAGAACTACACCTGCAGGAGCCAGAGGAAGAGCAAATTAATCATCCTGAGGATGCGAATCAATATTGGAATTATCGCCTTCCCATAGATATGATTGAGGCTCAAACAAAATATAAACATTGGACCCAAGGCATTCGCTATATGCTTCAGGTCGTTAATAGAGAATAGTCGTAACAAACATTACAATAATAATCAATTATGAGCGCAACACTTACGCACACAAACTTTTGTTTCCCTACACAAACAGGGGTCTATCATGGTAAAGTAAGAGATGTTTACTTTCTTGGTGATGAGAAAATAGTAATGGTCGCAACAGACAGAATATCTGCTTTTGATGTAGTTCTGCCTAAAGGTATTCCTTTTTAAGGGTCAGGTATTAAATCAGATAGCAACGTACTTCCTAGAAGCAACAAGCGATATCGTTCCTAATTGGCTCATTTCAAGTCCTGACCCAATGGTTTCATACGGTCATAAGTGTGAGCCTTTCAAAGTAGAGATGGTTATTCGAGGTTATCTTACAGGAAGTGCTTGGAGAGCTTATAAGGCAGGTGAACGCAGTTTATGTGGTATTCAGCTACCTGAAGGAATGAAGGAAAACCAAGCCTTCCCTACTCCTATAATTACGCCTACGACGAAAGCCGATGAAGGACATGATGAAAATATCCTCGTGAAGAAATTATCGCGCAAGGACTAGTTAGCGAGGAAGACTATAAGCAACTAGAAGCATATACTCTTTGCTCTCTTCGCTAGAGGACAGCAGATGGCAGACGAGCGTGGGTTAATACTTGTTGATACTAAATACGAATTCGGAAAGAAGGATGGCAAGATTTACCTAATCGACGAAATTCACACACCTGATAGCTCTCGCTACTTCTACAAAGAAGGTTATCTCAAACGATTTGAAGCAGGCGAAGAGCAAAGACAATTATCCAAAGAGTTTGTGCGCCAATGGCTCATTCAAAATGGCTTCAAGGTCGTGAAGGTGAGCGTGTACCAGAGATGACACCCAGAATATTGCCAAAGCGTAAGCGAACGTTACATTGAGCTATACGAGACATATTACGGGCAAAAAGTTTGTAGCAGAAGCGGCTACAGATTTGAATGCACGTATTGAAACTAATCTAAAGGAGATATTATCCTAATGACAGTAAACCCTTATAACGACGAAGAACAGAAGTAAGTCAGGTGCAACGCATGTTTAATCGCATTGCACCTACTTACGACAAACTTAATCGAATTATTAGTCTTGGACTTGATAACTCTTGGCGTCAACGAGCCATAGAGTTACTTGCCCCCTTTCAACCTAAAGAACTTCTTGATATTGCCACTGGCACTGGAGATTTAGCCATTGACCTTGTTCGTACTATCCCTAGGATTAAGTCCATCATTGGAGCGGATATATCAGCCGAGATGATGCGCTATGGTCAAGAGAAAGTCCGTAATCTTGGCTTGGAAGAAATCATAAGCTTTCAGCAAGAGGATTGTACAAATCTAAGTTTTTCCAGATAAGTCCTTTTGATGCTGTCACAGTAGCCTTTGGGATACGTAACTTTGAAGATATTCCCTCAATCAGCTAAAGGAACTTTATCGAGTCCTTAGACCAGGGAAACCTGTGGTAATCTTAGAACTGACAGAACCCAAAGAAATAAGATACTAAAGTTGGGATATGACTTTTATACATCAAAGTTTATTCCTTGGGTAGGTCGTAAGATTAGTGATGATGATAATGCGTATGACTACTTGCCTAAGAGTATAGCTGCAGCTCCTCAGCGAGAAGCCATGCTCCAGATCTTCAAAGAAGCAGGATTTACAGAGACGTACTATAAGAGCCTATTTCCAGGCACATGTACAATCTACGTCGCAGTCAAGTAATCCCTTCCCTATTATATACAACGAAGAAGGCGAGAGTCGGATATTCCAGACTCTCGCTCTTCTTTTATTTCAATCAAACCTATTGATTATAGGCTTAGAGCTGTGCTTGGTTTGAACTTAATGCTCTTGCTAGCTGGGATTTGAATTTGAGCCTTAGTACGAGGGTTGATACCTGTACAGAGCAGCACGTTCGCTTACTGAGAAAGTACCAAGACCTACAATAGCAATCTTTCTCACCCTTCTTAGCTTGCTCATGTAGCACTTCAGCGAAAGCGTTAACAGCCTTCTGAGCATCAGCCTTAGAGATACCTGCCTTAGCAGACTAATTCTGCAACAAAATCTGACTTGTTCATCTTCTTATTAGAATAATTATTAGTTTGACATTAACTCTACATCAGAACCCTCTTGTTATAGAGAGCTTTTATGGTTCAAATGTACTAACAATCTTTTGAATACCAATAATAATCAATGTTATAATTCAAAACTGCGAGAAAATGATTTTAGATCCCTACAAATCATCTTCAATAGCACTACTCTTAGAGTAAGCTGATGGTTTTTCCTTCGAAAAAGTCTGTTTTGATTAGATTAGCATTACTGTACTGAGAAACCCAATTCATACTTGCAGGCTCTTGTTCGTAACCAGGGAACAGAATACCAAAACCAAGGTTTTCGCTACGCTGGTTAGCAAGATACTTGATGTAATCACCTACCATTTGCATCGTAAGTCCATCGATATTTTCTCCAATAACATATTCTCCCCAAGCAATCTCTTGCTCTGCTCCTGTACGAATCATATTACGGAAAGTTTCAATAGCTTCCTCTGTAAAGAGTTGAGGCTCTTCCTTTCGTAATTCCAAAATCATTGAACGGAATAACCAAAGGTGTGTATTCTCGTCTCTATTGATATAACGGATTTCTTGCACAGAACCTGGCATCTTACCATTACGTCCAAGATTGTAGAAGAACATAAAGCCAGAGTAGAAATATACCCCTTCTAGAATATAGTTGGCCACCATTGTCTTGAGGAGCTGATATGGGCTTTGTGATTCTTGGAATTCATTATAGATATCCCCGATGAACTTGTTTCTCTTCAAAAGGTGCTCATCATCCTTCCATTGATAAAGGATGTTGGTACGTTCTTCTGGAGAGCAGATACTATCAAGCATATAGCTGTAGCTCTGAGAGTGAACAGCTTCTTGAAAGGCTTGTATTGTCAAGCATAGATTGATTTCATTTGCTGTTATGTACTCAGCTACATTCGGAAGATTAGCAGTTTGAATACTATCAAGGAAAATCAAGAATGAAAGAATCTTATCATAAGCAACCTTTTCTGCTTCTGAGAGATTACGATAATCCTTTACATCCTGGCTTAGATTGATTTCTTCTGGAATCCAGAAGTTATTCATTGCTTGTCTATACCAATCTGAAACCCATGAATACTTCATGTTATTGAAGTCATTAAGGTTTGTAGTATTACCATTTATCATTCGACGCTTGGTTACATCTACATCTCCATGCTCGTTAAAGAGAGCTTTCTTTTTAAGTTCAGCCATACTGCTTAATTATATTTTGTTGTTTGAGAATAGTTTTATTACGATGCACATGATTCGCATTCTTCTACCTCCAAAGAGCGACTACGTACATAGTACAAAGTCTTAACACCCTTCTCCCAAGCCCTAATATATAGGTCTAAGATACGGCGGAAGCTATAATCATGAGTAATGAATAAGTTTACGGACTGCGACTGGTCCAAGTGACGTTGTCGTATACCTGCAGCATCTACAACCCACTCCTGCTCTATTTGGTGAGCAGTCTTATACATCCAGAAAGTTTTATCTGATAATTCCGGAGCTACACGAGGAATAATGCTTCCCTTCTTCTCCTCAAGGAAGAATTTATTCATAACAGGGTCAATACCTGCAGTTGTTCCTGCAATAATAGAAGTTGAGCTTGTTGGAGCTATTGCAAGCAAATAAGAGTTTCTCATTCCGCAAGCAACCTTAGCAGATAATCTCTTCCAATTTGCAGATTCATATCCTCTTAGTTTAAAGTATTCTCCTGTCTGCCAGTCACTGCCTAGGGAAAACGTTGATAAGAACCCTTTTCTTCGGCTAGAGCAGCTGAGGCTTCTATCGCATAATAGTTAATGCGCTCATACAGCTTATCCATGTATTCAAGATGCTCTGGACTTTCCCACTGAATACCTTGCTTAGCCAATAGATGATGATATCCGCTAGTACCAAGACCGATAGGGCGCATCTTCATGTTTAGTAATTTCTGCGTAAGGGATTGGATAGAAGTTCAAATCAATCACATTATCCAACGCTCTTACTATTGTATGAATAACATTCTGCAACTCCGTATCATCACCGACATTGATATTGCCTAGTACTAGAGATGCTAGATTACATACAACGAAATCCCCTGCTTCTGTCTTCTTGGTCACAATCTCACGACCATTAACAGTTTCTACAGTAAGCTCACCATCCTTGATCTCACTTTGATTTTGAGCAATCTCCGTACAGAGGTTAGAACAGTAAATTATACCTTGATGCTTATTCGGATTTGTTCTATTAACAGTATCACGATTAAAATAAATGGTGTCCCCCGTCTCTACCGCGCTCTTAATAATTAAGCGAATCATATCCTTAACCTTTAATAGCTCGTTTCGCAATACGATTTCTCGTTAACACAATCATGGTAACGCTTTTCCCATTCATCTCCCCAATAATCTTCAAGATGATATCCCTTTATTGAATGAATTTCATGAGGGCACATCATATACCAATCACCCTCAATGTTTTCACGGACCATCTTCCAAAATAAATCAGGGATACATACTCCAGGGAATACATCATGAGCTTTCATGCGGTCGTCCCCATTGTTTGTTCGTATTTGCAGGAATTCAGGCATATCCCTATGCCAAATATCTAGATACACAGCTACAGAGCCCTGACGTACTCCCAATTGGTCTACAGCAACTGCTGTATCATTGCAGAGCTTAATCCATTTAAGTACTCCACCAGCAACCCCTTGAAAACCTCGAATATCTGAGCCGACAGCACGAACCTTACCCATATAAATACCCATGCCACCGCCAAACTTAGAAACTTGAGCAAAGTTATCGATGGTTCGGTAAATACCTGTCAAGCTATCAGGCATAACATCCTCAAAGCAGCTACTTAGCTGGCTAAGAGGTTTACGAGCATTACTCATCGTTGGCGTTGCCATTGTTACTTGTAGCTTGCTTAGGATATCGTATATGTTTTTAGCATAGACTACACGATTATCTCCTTCGGGAAGAGCTAAATGCATCGCGATACCCATGAACATTTCCTGAGGACGTTCTAGCAATACATGACTTGTATCTGTAATTAGATAACGCTTAGATACAAGTTGTAGGCTACTATAAGTTAGAAGATAATTACGTGTATAGTCTAGATGAGACTCCAACTCCTCTATATCTGTACGAGTATAATGTTCAAGGATATATCTTCCATAAAGACCCTCATTAGTCAGATAAGAGATTTTGGTGTAAAAGTCATTAAGATGAAGCTTTTGCTCTTCTGCCTCAATAGTACGCTCAAGCTGCATTAGAAGCAGACGAGACGCAATAAATTCCCAATCAGGAGCCTCTGTAGTAATCAATTCAACAGCACCCTTTGTCAAAATTTCGAGAGTATCTGCACTCGGTTTATAGAAGGCTTGGTACTTTCCGTACAGAAAATCCAATGAATAAGCTTTATCTGGGAATGAAGCTTGAATATCTTTTAGGGCAGATATAATATGTTTATCAGTAATCGTTTCGCAGAATTTATTGATTATTGTGCGATATTCACTGCGCTTTTCTCGGTATAAAATATAGCTCTTTGCGACCTTGAAGTACCCTTCAGACATAAGAGCTTCTTCAACTAAGTCTTGAATAGCCTCAACATTTGCTTCGGGAAGAACTTCAAGTTTAGCTTCGATTTTTGCACAGCTTGTTAATACTTTTCTCTACAGCCTTCTCGCCAGTAGAAACAAAAAGCTCGACGAATAGCGTTAGCCACTTTGCTAATATCGAACGCTTCTTCCGTTCGGTCTCTTTTGATTATATTCATGGAGAACTTAATTGTTATATTTTTATTATTTAATCAATTTATAAACAAATAGTTATTGCGTTTCTTTCAATCATCTATTTATTTTAGTTGTTTTCAAAGTTAATAAAAATTCTTTTGCCTCTTACAGCCCTCTATAAGTACTATCTATATTCTAATTTCTGTAAGTGTTTGATACGTATAGGGATTAGCAAACATTAAGGATAATTATATTTTTAATAGTGCAGATTTTTTATCCTGAAGGGAATATCCGTCATTATCAGACTTTGCTTATCGTGGATACAAACACTATACATAAAATAGGCTGACCTTATATAAAGAGGTCAGCCATATTAATTAAACAGATATCATCAACTATAATTATAAGAGTTCTACACTGTAGGAGTTAGCCTTACCTTACGCTCTTTATATAAGCGACCTATAGCAGACTTAAAACTCTTTTTACTTAGACCTGTTTGTTTATATATTTCGCCAGCATCACTTTTATCTCCAACAGTAAGCTTTATTAGCATTTTTCTTGAGTAAATCTAGAAGTTTTTCCGCATCCCCTAGAAGTTTATTATACCCTATTGGATTAAGGCTAAGATCCAGGCGCCCATCTTCACGAGTGCGAATGATATAAGCCTTAACAGAAAGAACCTCTATTTAACTCATGATCATCTAAACTATCAAAGTAAAGTATCCCCCAATAGCTATGATCAACGATAGCACGAAATCCGACATCATTGCGCCCCGTGATTATAGCTTGAACTTCCGTCCCAGGAGTATAATCTGGCAACTTATTACCAATGTGTTTACCGAGTTTGGCTGAAGCCACAATTTTCTCACTCACATGGTCTACATACAGATAAACTATATAGCTATGACCTTCTTGCATTCGATCATTCTGCTCTGAAAAGGGTACAAATACATCTTTATGAATTCCCCAATCCAGAAAGGCACCCGCAGCCGTTACAGAAACACAATCAAGTAAAGCAACTTCTCCCACTTGTGCATAGGGTTGTAGTGTTGTCGCAATCAAACGACCTTCATTATCATGATAAATGAATACGTTTAACTTGTCTCCCACTTGAACTCCATCAGGCAAATATTTCTTAGGCAAGAGAACACCATCTTCGTTGCTCCATTCTAAGTACGCGCCTATAGACACTAGCCTTAAAACTTCTAATGAGCAAATTCGTCCTAAAGCGTAATTAGGCGATTGTTTTGAATGTATTAACTTTAGTTTCATCTCTAGTAAGGATAAGCGCATGATTCATTCCTTCTTTCTGGAATGATAGGGACATAGTATGTCTCTCCTCCTCTTTGAATTTCATAGATAATAGCTTTACCCTCCTTAGCTGGAGTATAGGCTCTAAAGCCAAAGAGATACGAAAATGCTGCCCCCCACTTAGCTTGCCCTAGTACTGAGGCAATATTATCGTAATCAGCCATATTCCAATAAGGAACTGATAAATTACTTACGAGTGATTTTTAGTGGTGGCAGAGCCTTATCTCGATATCGATCTAGACGCTCAGCTGTACGGAAATACTGAACTAAATAATCTGAAGTATTTACTTTATCTAGAGGGAGCCCATTTATAGAGCGAATATTATCTCCAGGATGTAATCCTGCTTTCATTACTGGAGACGTATCCTCAACGTCTACAACTAAGCCTAGGTTATTTTTGTCATAAACTATACCCGTATAATTATAACGTAAAGAACGTAATGCCAATCTAGGAGCATTCACCTGCATCGCAAAAGGAAAGCCTATTAACATAGTAGGGATAGCTTGCTCAGAATAATCTTCAACAGACATGTATTCGCTTAGATAGTCTTTAGCCTCACACCTCAAAGGACTCTCTAGTTAATTTATGCTGTAGTTTTAACTCTAACGTTATCATATATTGAGCAAACTCTACTCCCACGTTGAGTTTGACTGTAGATAGGATACGGTTTTTAATTCTTTGTCATTATCATCGTATCGCCAAGACAGACCATAGACTTCAGCTTGAGCTCCTTCGACTGTATCAGAGTTCCTAAGAGTATCTATACGATAGTTAGTTGAAACAATAATATCTGAAGATGATGTTGAATTTAGCCCTTTACTACGTAGTGCTTTATCTATCAGAATATTTAAGGATTCTTCCCCTTTATATGTAGGCTTTGCGAAAGCATAATTCTGAATATTCAGAAGATTATAACTAGGCGAATATGTGTAATTATAGGGATAAGTCACATATTCCAGACTAGCATCCTCTGTACTATACAAAGAAAATAGCTCAGCTAGTTCTCTCTGCAAGACCATTACTGGGCTTACAATGATAGCTAAGAATACGGCGCTTATGAATTGCATTGATATTGCTTATCTGAATAGTATGTAATTGATTAGAACTACTGAGGAGCATTACTATTTGCTCCGGAGTCAATCTATCCGTACTATAACCATCAATGCGTTCTATAATATCCCCAGTTTTAAAACCGGATTCCTCTGCAGAGCTATAAGGTAGGACTCTAGTTACAACAGGATGCCCAAAACCCCATGAGGGATTTTGACTGATTACCCAAGATAGTCCGTGTCTACAGCTTTGTCCATAGACTATTGCAGAACCTGCGCTAAGGCACATAGCTGTTGTAAGAACAGAAACCTTCTTCAGAATATTATGCATATTAGTTCTTTCTTTAGTTCATTGTTACGCGTGCATAAGGAACTGTATCCATTGTATTCTGCTTACCTTCTAAATAATTATAATGACCACTCATCGCAACCATTGCCGCGTTATCTGTAGTGTAAGCAAACTTAGGAATATATATGCTCCAGCCGTAACGTCGAGCATGATCTACAAACGCTTCTCTCAAACCAGTATTTGCTGAAACACCACCAGCAACTGCGACATGCTTGATTTTTCAGTTCTTTTGCGGCTAACCTAAGCTTCTTCATCAGAATCTCAATAACCGTATACTGGAGAGATGCACACAAGTCTTCTTTATTCTCTTCTACAAAGTTTGGGTTAAGCTTTATCTCATCTCTTAATGTATATAAGAAAGATGTCTTCAAACCACTAAAGCTATAGTCATAGCCAGGTACATTAGGTTTTCGCAAACTTAAAGGCATGAGGATTTCCTTCGTTTGCTAACCTATTCACAATAGGACCACCTGGATAGCCCAACCCCATAACCTTTGCACATTTATCAAATGCTTCTCCTGCTGCATCGTCAATAGTCTGACCAACAATCTCCATTTTGTATGGGCTGTGGCACAAGATTATTTGAGAATTACCTCCAGAAACGAGCAAGCAAAGGAATGGATACTCCGGACTCTGATGTTCTTCTCCTTTCTCTTCTATAAAGTGAGCCATAACATGCGCATGAAGGTGATTAACCTCAACCATTGGTATCCCTAGAGACATTGCTAATCCCTTAGCATAGTTAACACCAACAAGGAGAGATCCTAAAAGCCCTGGACCTCTTGTAAAAGCAATCGCATCAAGGTCATGAGCAGAAATACCTGCTCGCTTTATTGCTTCACTTACTACAGGTAGAATGTTCTGCTCGTGCGCACGAGATGCAAGTTCAGGTACGACTCCCCCATACTCTTTATGTACAGCCTGAGATGCTATCACATTAGAGAGGAGTGTATTTCCCCTTAGCACTGCTGCTGATGTATCATCACAACTACTCTCTATTCCTAATATAAGTAGTTGATTGGCTTCTTTAGTGTTCATGATTTCAGTTCTAACAATGACAGTATTTTTTTCTGTAGCTCCAAGCTGAGACTCTACTACTTCTCTAGAAGCTTGTCCAGCACTAACTCTAAGTTGAGAATCTTTCAGTAATGCATCAAATGTCTCAAATATCTCTTGAGTATTGCTAACGGGAAAAGCTCCACCTTTCTCTATTAGCAGTTTTGCTTCTCTAAATTTATCATACCTAGGGACCAAATATGATAGGGACTCCATAAACAGCAGCTTCTACCGTATTATGAATACCTTTGCCAAATCCTCCCCCGATATAAACTAAATCAGCATAACGATACAAACTAGAAAGTAGCCCAAAGCAATCGATAATCAAAACACGTACACTTTCTAGACTTATTTGATTAGCCTCAAGAAAGGATAAACGTACGGCTTGGTCACCAAACCTTTGTTCAATCTTTTCTATACGCTCTTCTTCCAATTCATGAGGAGCAAGAATTAGCCTAAAGCCCTTATGAGTCTCTAGATAGTCTAGAACAGGTGCTTCATCTTCGGACCAAGAACTACCTACAACTACCAAGGGCTCTCCCAAAGCCTTCAGTTGCTCAATCTCAGAGATATTCTTTCCATTTTTAGATATTGCCTCCACTCTATCAAAACGGGTATCGCCAGCTACAGATACTTCTGATATTCCATAAGCTTTTAGTAGCTCTACAGAACTTGCGTCTTGCACAAAAAAATATGTGTGAAGCAGTGTAGCAAACTCCTATACCATGTTCCATACCATTGAAAGAACGCTTGATCTTTCCTAAAGATAGCAGAGACAACGTACGTTGCTATTCCTCGCTTCTTAAGTTCTTCCAGAGTTACTGGCCAGAAATCATACTTGACAAATATCGCAATTTCTGGTTTTGCTACATCCAAAAATCTGCGTACGACTCGTGGTGTATCACCCGGAAAATAGACAACGCAATCAGCACCTTTATAGTCTGACCGCACTTCATATCCTGATGGGCTATAGAAGCTAACGAGTATTTGATAATTCGAATAGCGTTCCCGGATTGCTTCTATAAGAGGTCTGCCCTGCTCAAACTCACCAAGAGAAGAAACATGCACCCATATTGTAGGGCGTTCAGGGGAGAGCATCTGCTTCATACGAGCAATAGTCTCACCTCGTCCTTTAAGCATCCTACCAACCTTGCTGTGCCATGGAGCAATTAAGGAAAGTCCACAATCTAGAGAATAACTCCCTAGGCTTGATAATATACTCATATACCGCTAGCCTAACACGCTTATAGCACGCTTGAGGCGAGCGATAGTTTCTGATTTACCTAGTAGGTTAATTATATCAAACATATGTGACCTTTACTTTCACCCACAATAGAAAGACGAAAAGCATTCATGACAGCACCTAGTCCATAAGATTGAGATTCAATCCAAGCTTTAACCGTCTCTTCTGTACTTTCTATAGGAAGCGTTTCGTCAAGTCCTTCTAATACGCTTATGAGTTCAGTCAATTGTTTAGCTGTATCAGCTTTCCATCTTTTTAGAAACCGTCTTCTCATCGTAACTTTCAGGAGCAATAAAAGAAGAATGAAGACTGAGCCCATAACTCAGGAATACGCTGGCAACGCTCTTTAACAAGACCGATAACTTTAGCTACGTAATCTTTATTAGCGTCATCTAGCTCAACACCATGCTCTTTAAGCGTTGGTGCAAGTAGGAGAGCTAATTCATCATTACCCTGCTTGCTGGATATAGTAGTGGTTAAACCATAAGCCCTTGTTATAATCAAATTTGGCTCCAGCCTTACTACAACGCTCTAACTTGAAATGCTGTATCAACTGCTCCATAGACATAACTTCGCTTTCATCCCCACCAGGGTTCCAGCCTAATAAGGCAACAAAATTGACTACAGCTTCAGGTAAATACCCACTTTCTCTGTAACCAGACGAAACATCTCCTGTTTTAGGGTCTACAAAAGCGCAATGGAAATACAGGAAATCCCAATCTATCACCATCGCGTTTTGCTGAGTTTGCCATTACCATCAGGCTTTAGAAGTAATGGCAGATGTGAGAACTGTGGCATAGTATCCTCCCAGCCCAAAAGCTCTATACAACAAAACATGCAATGGTGCACTAGGAAGCCATTCTTCTCCTCGGATGACATGAGTAACCTCCATCAAATGGTCATCAACGATGTTGGCTAAGTGATATGTTGGAAGGTCATCTGCACTTTTATATAGAACCTTATCATCAAGTATCGATGAATTAAAAGCTCACTGTACCACGTATTAAGTCATGTACAAGAACTTCTTCATTAGGCTCTACCTTAAAGCGTACAACATACTGATGCCCAGATGCAAATAAGAGCATCAACTTCATCTTTACTTAACGTTAAAGAGTTGCGCATCTCTAAACGAGTGGTGGCATCGTACTGAAAGTTACTTACGCTCTTGCGCTTATCTTCAAGTTCCTCTGGGAGTATCAAATGCGATGTAAGCACGCCCAGCCTCAAGTAATTGCTTTACATACTCACGATAAATATCTCTCGTTCGCTTTGTCTGTATGGACCATACTGACCGCCATAACTAACTCCTTCATCAAACTTAATACCTAGCCACTCAAGTGCTTCTATAATATACTCTTCTGCCCCAGGGACAAAACGAGCACTATCTGTATCTTCAATACGAAGGATCAAATCTCCCCCATGAGCTTTAGCAAAAAGATAGTTATATAGTGCTGTACGCACTCCTCCTATATGTAATGCTCCTGTTGGACTAGGAGCAAATCTCACTCGAACTTTACGTTCTGCCATAATATGATATTCTATTTATTCTTTTGTTTTGCACAAAGATACGATAATACTCACAAATAGTTTTATTATATCCCTTGTAGATATTCCAGCACCAGTTAGAGAGATAATATAGCCACAATTACAATTACTGCTATTTTGTGGCAATAAATAAACTTAGTCAATTGGTTATATGCTCTCTCTAGAAGCCAATCTTGCAATAATAGGTCTCTTACAGAGATGACTAGAGCAAACAAACATAAAAAGGATTGTTACTAAGCCTAGAGGGTTCATTTGAATGCTCTCATTCAATCTACCATCAAGCAATAGATAAATAGCTCGAGTTGTTCCACAAGCTGAGCATGGCAGATGAGTTAGCCTTTTAATAGGGCAAGTCCATCTAAAAATTTTCAATTGTGAGACTACTCCCATGTAGCTCATTCCAATAATGAAAAAGTGCCCAGATCTTATAATAAAAATATAGGTATCCTCATAACAAAGAAATACCATAACCTCTGTAGAGATTATGGTAGATACGATGTTTGCTTTATAAGCTTTGCAGAACTAAACAAAGCTCTTGAAAATTCTTTTCTTTAGTTCTATCCATTATCTGTATCCAATCAATAATGGCTAGTATTCCACAAAGACCACATGTCAGCAGTTTCAAAATACCCATAGGAACATCTCCGAGCATAAAAACGGTCAATTCCCTAAGTATCCAGAAAGATTGAAATAATGAGCATCATAGTTGGGATCTTTAAGTTCAACCATGAAGATAGCCTGTTGCTTAGAGTCATCTAAGGCTAGAAGCTTTTCGCGTATGACCATAGCATCATGAACCTTGAAACGATCTCTATTTTTGCATCATAAAGAGATCCACTTTTTGCACATCCATAGACTTGATTGTATTTTACTTGGTGTAATAGTTTATTTGCTCTTAAAGGTAATAATAATAATGAAATTGAGTACTTCGGTCTAATATGCCCCTCAAAATGTTTTTGTCCAACTTTTTGGGGAGCATATCATACTCACCAAAAGTTAGTACGAGGTAAACACTTTCGTAAGTACACGCAAATACTTAAGTGAGTACGTACTTATTTCGGTAGTACGCGTACATATTTGTAAGTACGTCGTACTTTCTGGAGACTTCAGCTGTAGTCTGTACAAAACTACAGCTGAAGTTTGTGCAAACTACACGTGTAGTTTGTACAGACTTCGCCGAGGTTTGCAGAATAGAAACGTATCGTTTATTTTTCCTTTGCCTACTGAGTAAGTATATATTGAAAACAGACATTCTGGTAATATCTAAATTTCGGAGGACAAATAATTCGTTCCGTATTACTCCTACTCATCATAGCTCTACCTCCCTAGTCTTCTGCATATTCCCTAAGACTATTATCCTGATTCCTATCTAAAAAGCTAAAGGAGCACCATCGGTACAGCACTTCTACCTACTGGATAGCGATAATTAAATATCTATAATTTTAGTATCTTTGCGCCTATATGCTTAAATAAGGTTAAGCTTGATTATAATTAGACTAATGAGATAAATATGAGTACTCTAAATAAGTTGTCCATCGTCACCTTTGCCATAGGCTTAATTGGAGGTCTTAGCAATTGTAACAAGACAAAAAGATATTGAGCTACAAAATATCAAAGATATCAATCTGCAAATTAGTAGTTTTTGGCTTAGCCTCTGCTACTGATAGTACTTTATCTAGAGTGTCTTTCTCTATTAAAAATAACATAGGAGAGGGTGAGATTTCTAATGATATTCCTCTACCCTATCAGACTTCTTTAGAGAAGGTTACTATCCCTATTCGAACAAGTGCAATAAGGACAAGCATTGCTATTGGTAATGGTAATTTTTGAACCTTGGTCGGCAACTAAGTCATACAATATTCCGTCTGACGTACGCGAGTTGCGTATCAAATTAGTTTACAAAGAAGACCTTTCTTCTGACAGTTTAACCTATACCTATAAGGTTAAGCTTCGTCAGTATACAAGCAATCCTGAAGCAATCACATGGTCAGAAGACAAAGCGTATAATAATAATGCTTTCCCAACATCAGGAAAATTACCCAGCGGAGTTAAGATTGAGCGTATCGCTGAATACGAATCACTACGCTACGCATTAGGTGAAGATGGATCATTGTATCAATACAACAATAACTCTTGGGCTAAACTAAGTAATGTCTCAGGAGTCCAAGAGTTATTAGGCATTTATCCTAATGGAAGTAAGAAGCTAGCGTTATCGTTAAATTAGCGAATAACCAAATAGCTAATTACACCGCTAACACACTTCAAACCAGTAAGGTTAAGCTTCCTACAGGGTTTCCCCAGCAAATACTCAGCCTAAATAGCTTCAGCAGTTATACAGAAAAAGCTTGAAGGAGGTAAGGTTAAACTGATTACAGTAACACCTTCAGGTCTTGTACAATCATGGTTCTATACAGGAAGCAATACATTTGCTCAGAAGCTCAAACAAGCTCTTAACCCTGAACAGCCATTTATAAGTTCTGAGGTAGTTGTTCTGGATCGGACATATTATCTTTTCGCCTCAACAGGTCTAGGAATACAGATATATAATAGTACTGACGGAAATACTTGGAAAAAGAATAGCCCACAATCTTTACTTGGGCTAGATGCACTAAGGCTTAATAAGGAAGATAAACTACATGTTACGGTTGTAGATGGTAAATATTATTTATTCGTAACAGGTCAGGACAATAAGGTATTTTCTGGTACTCCACCGAAAAGAAACTAACTTCTAAGGCTCTCAATAGATAAACAGCAATGAATATCGATTTAAAGATACCTGAACATATAGCCATTATCATGGATGGCAATGGAAGATGGGCTAAAAGAACGTGGACTTCCTCGCACCGATGGTCATATCGAAGGACAAAAAGCTCTTGAAGCAACACTAAAAGCAGCTGCTGAATTTGGTATAAAATACTTGACTGTATATGCTTTTAGTACTGAAAATTGGAATAGACCTCAAGAGGAAGTAGATACTCTTATGAGCCTCTTAGTTCAAGCAATGGCATCTAAAACAGCCGAGCTTATAGAGCAAGGAGTAAGGTTAACGTTTATCGGAGATTTAAAAACGTTTACCTGAGAATGTAAGAGCAAAAACTTGACGAAACTATCGAAAAAAACAAAGCAAGGTACTCGCATAACCTTATGTATAGCCTTAAGTTATAGTGGCAGAGATGAAATTCTAAGAGCAACAAACTTTAGCCATATCAAAAAGCACTCAATGGAGGAAACTAAGGAGTTAACCGAAAGTGATTTTGACTCATTACTTGATACGCAAGCACTACCTGAATTAGACTTGATGATTCGGACAGGAAAAGAACAGCGTATCAGCAATTTCCTCCTATGGCAAGTAGCCTATGCTGAGTTGTTCTTCTCTAATGTATATTGGCCAGACTTCGGCAAGGAGGCTCTTCTTGAAGCACTCATTGCCTACACAGAACGTGAGCGCCGATATGGAAAAACAAGCGAGCAAATTCTTCTTACCGAAGATTAGTACATCACACGCATATACCAATAAGTTCTAGATTAGCGTTATTTAGAAAGATTATAGTCAAGACATAATGCCAATAAATCATAAAACAATAGGGCTTGCCCTTACCCTTGTAGTTTCAGCTCTACCTCTTATTGGGCAAGAGCAGAAAGTTGACACCCTGAAGGTATCAGGAGAGCGTATTGACTTTCCCTCCGTTGACTATGCCCACCCAACAACTAAGATTATTGCTGACGTCAAGATAACCGGAGCTCCTAGCTACGATGACTTTGTACTCAAGAGTCTCTCCTCTCTATCTCCAGGAGATGAAATTCAAATCCCTGGTATTGCTATTACAAATGCGATTAATCGCTATATGCAGTATGGCTATTTTTTTCAAATGCCAAGATAGTTGCAACTAAATATGTCGGTAATTATGTTTGGCTTGAGATCCAACTAACGGAGAACCCTCGTATTGGGACTGTTACCTTCTCGGGCATTGGTAAAAGTGATAGAGAAGAGCTTGAGAAGCGTGTTGGACTACGTAAAGGAACTCAGATATCACCTAATATCTTTGAGCGCACCCGTCAGCTTATCAAAAAGTATTTTTGATGAGAAGGGTTATCGCGAGATGAAGCTCAGCATCAAGCAAGAGCCAGATTTGAAGGAAAAAAACTTCTCTAATATCACAATTGATATTGATAAGAGCGGGAAAACCAAGATTGCTGAGATACATTTCAATGGAAATAGCGTGCTTAGTGATAACCAACTCAAGCGTGCTATGAAAAAGACCAATGAAACATTCTCTTTCAAGAGATTGAAAATCAAGCTTCTTAGAAATCTTTGACTCCAAGAAACTTGTTGATGATGAATATCGTAAAGACCTGCAGAACCTAATCACACGATATCATAAAGCAGGTTATCGTGATGCAGAAATACTTAGCGATAGTATTGTGCCTCGCCAAGATGGTTCACGTAAATCCGATATATATATCAATATCCACGAAGGACAAAAGTACTACATCAAGGATATTCGTTTTATAGGGAACACTAAGTATAATAGCGAAGCATTACGACAGATTCTTGGCATGAAGTCTGGCGACGTATATGACCAGTCACGCTTAACAGAGCGCCTTCAAAGTGATGAAGATGCTGTTATGAATCTGTATTATAATAATGGTTATTTATTTGCAGGTATAGACCCCGTAGAGACGAATGTAGAAGGCGACTCTGTATCTCTTGATATACGTGTCACTGAAGGGCCTCAAGCAACTATTAACAAGATTATTATTAGAGGTAACGACCTTGTATATGAAGATGTTATTCGCCGAGAGCTATATACTAAGCCAGGACAGCTCTTTAGTCGCGAAGATATAATGAACTCTGTGCGCCTATTGAATCAATTAGGGACACTTTTGACGCAGAAAAAAATCTATCCCTAATCCTGTTCCTGACCAACAAAATGGTACGGTAGATATTGAATATGATTTAGTACCGAAAGAGTAATGACCAACTTAACCTATCTATAGGATGGAGTCAGACCGGACTTATCGGGACTGTTGGTTTTTACTTTCACTAACTTCTCTATTCAAAATTTATTCCGTCCCTAGTATGTACAAGGGATTATTCCACAAGGGGATAATCAAAAGCTTTCTATCCAAGCACAAACCAATGCTCGCTATTACAATCAAGTAAGCATCAGCTTTAGCGACCCTTGGTTCGGGAAGAAGCGTCCTAACCTGCTTAGTGTGAGTGCACACTACTCTAGATCAACGGCTATCGACTCTCGGTACTACAGCCAACAGATGAACAATTACTACTCTGCATATTCTCCCTATGGTTATGGCTATGGTAGGTATAGTGGATATGGCTACGATGATAGTTATTATCGTAATGGTGCTGGTAGTACCCTCTATGAAAACTCTTACGATAGCGATAAGAGCTTAACTATGCTTGGTTTCTCTATTGGGAAATGGACGCAGACTTAGTTGGCCAGACAACTGGTTTCCAAGTTTACACTTCGCTCAATTACAATCACTACAGACTGAATAACTGGATTTACAATACGTTTGAGAACTTTCCATGATGGCACCGCTAACGATGTCAATCTAGAGTTCAGAGTAGAACGTAATTCTATAGATAATCCCTACTTACACTCGACGAGGCAGTGAATTCTCTTTTTCTGTGGCTCTAACACCTCCTTATTCATCTTGGGATGGAAAGGATTATAGCAGTAGCACACTTCCTGAGGCTGAACGTTATAAATGGCTAGAGTATCACAAATGGAAGTTCTCTGGAAAGATGTATATACCTCTACTCAATCCAATGACGGTAAAACGTACTCCGGTACTTATGACCCGTGTAGAAGGAGGTATTATTAGTAGCTATAACAAGTACAAGCGTTCGCCTTTTGGTACCTACTATGTAGGTGGAGATATGATGAGCTCTAGTATGTCGTCATACATGAATGAGACTATTAGCCTTCGAGGTTATGCGAATGGTAGCATTGCTGGTTCTCAGTATGACTATGCGTACTCTTATTTTAAGACGGCATTAGAACTACGCTACCCTCTTATCTTCGAACAATCAACTACAATTTGGGTACTCGGCTTCCTAGAAGCAGGTAATGCTTGGAGAGAAAATAACCGATATAATCCATTTGACCTCAAACGCTCTGCCGGTGTAGGGGTACGTATTATGCTACCTATGGTTGGACTACTTGGCATAGACTGGGCATACGGATTTGATAAACCAAACGCATTCTCTAATTCTCGTGGCGGTAGCAATATCCACTTCGTATTGGGTAGAGATATTTAATTTAAATAATTGGATTATGAAGAAGAAATTAATAGCGATATGTGCAGCACTCTTACTTCCTTTCGGTAGCATATTTGCTCAGAAGGTGGTACTCGTTGATATGGAGTATCTTCTTAGTAAGAATGCTAATTACACTCAAGCTATAAGCCAAGTCGAGGCGCAAAGTAAGAAATGGCAAGGAGAGGTTACTAAGTTAGAACAAGAAGCCTCTATCTTGTACCAAAACTTTCAGAATGAAGTTAGCAGACTTACACCAGAACAAAAGAAACTTAGAGAAGAAGCAATTATCGCCAAAGAAAAGAGTGCATACGAACTTAAAAGAAAGTATTTTTGCGCCAGAAGGTGAACTCTACAAATATAGAGAACGCTTGATTAAGCCTATCCAAGATAAGATTTGGGCAAGTATCAAAACGATTGCTCTTAATAACGAACTTGGCATTGTCCTAGATAAATCATCGGGTAAAATTATATGCTGACCCCAATATGGACATTAGTTCGGCAGTACTCAGCAATTAACTCAATAACTACTTAGTATAAATAACTTAATTCACTTATACAATGAGAAAGTTTTTTTCTTGGCACTTTTCTTGGTACTTTCCTCTAGCACTTGCTGCACAGCAAAAAGTTGCTATCGTTAACACACAAGAGATTATGTCTACATTGCCAGACGTAAAGACTGCAGAAGCTAAATTGCAAGACCTTGCAAAGAAGTACGATGCAGACATTAAGACAATGCAGACAGAGCTCCAAAAACAAAAGCTGAAAGCCTTCAGAAGGAAAAAGACACTCTTCCTGAAGCTATCCGCACTCGCAAGATGCAAGAGATTGAAGATATTCAGACTCGTATCCAGCAGTCTTACCAAGCAATGCAAGAAGACATGAATAAGCAGCAGCAAGCGGCTCTTGCTCCTATTCAACAGAAGGTCCAAGCTGCAGTACAAAAGGTTGGAACAGCTAATGGTATTACTTATATCCTTGAGCATGGTGCAATGCTTTTTCGTTGGACAAGATGCAATCGATTTAACTTCTAAGGTTAAGGATGCTCTAGGCATTAAGGCTACGGCTACTGCAACTCCTTCGACTAAGAAGTAATAGCGAAAGATTTAAAATAAATAGCTAATCCCTCTCACAGCACTAAGTCTAGTGAGAGGGATTAATTTATATCATTGCAGAATATCAATTCGCTATAATAATCTGAAAAAAATAAACGCAAGAAACTAAAGTGTATCCACTACCCTTCTTCTAGCTCATAGGGTTAATGGATTGCGTATTAGCCTTTGATTACTACTACCTCGAAAAAGATAAGGAGGGATCAAATAAACTTTGCACAAAAGGACCATCTACCAATACATCAATATACTCCCAAAGGAGCTCTATACTTCTCATGCTTGAGTAGATACTCTATTGTATAGCCTGTATAACACCAGATATTTAAACCTGTTTCTTCCTTGAGACGGCGCAACAAGACTAATAGTTCTTCGGGATTGAAGAAAGGGTCTCCTCCTGAAATTGTAATGCCATCAAGCAGAGGATTGCTTTTTATATCACTAATAATATCAGCCAAAATTGCTTCGGTCATAAATATTCCTCCATTTGCATCCCAGCTTTCAGGATTATGACAGCCGGGGCAGGCATGACTGCAACCCGATAAATATATCGAGAAGCGCAAACCTGCCCCATCCGTTATAGTTTCTCTGTATATATTGAGAAGCCTCATTACTCTCTAATGGTGCTTCACGCGATCAGCCTCTTCAGCCTGCTTTGCACTATTCCAGCTATCCAGACTTCCAGTGAGATAACCTGTAATACGTCTTAACCTAGAGATTTGATCATTCTGACAAACAGGACATTTTATCATAGATAATACCTCTATATCCACAACTATTACATGTATCTACTGGGTGATTGATTGAGCCATAACCAATTTCTTCATCATGCATAGTTCGGACCAACTTGAGAATAACTCCAGGATTTTTCTTAGCCTCTCCATCTAGTTCTATATAAGATATATGTCCTCCTAAAGTAATTTTATGAAAAGGTGCTTCTCGCTTAATCTTATCAAACATACCAATAGATTCACGTACATCCACATGGAACGAATTAACGTAGTAATCTAAATCATTTACATCGGGAATAGCTCCATGAGTTTTTCTATCCATCTTGGTAAATCTACCAGATAGACCTTCAGCTGGTGTAGCTATACAAGAATAATTGAGGTGATACTTATCCTTATACTCATCGGCAACACGCTTAATCGTATTAACAGCCTGATAAAGCGTATTCCATGCATCATCATTATGCCCATGACCTTCGCCATATAGAGCAACCATAGCATTATGACCTCCAATAAAACCAATAGAGAGAGTACCAGAGTTCCAAACATCTCCAACCTCATCATTAGGGAGATAGTTTTTGCTCCTCCCTTCAAACATCATTACCCAGCATAAATGGGAACTGTCGGGCTAAAGCCGTTCTCTGATACAAGTAACGTTCATGCAACTGCTCTGCAATCAGATGACTCATATCCTCTACCTTCTGCAAGAATATCGCAATTGCTTCTGCTCGAAGAACGTGCTTATCTGCTTGAGGCATTAAAGACTGAGCTTCTCTCATAGCCTCTATAGCCAAGCGAGGCATATTCATCGTTGTAAAAGATAAATTACCTCTACCCACAGAAGTACGGTTACCGTTGACATTCTCAAAGACTCGTGTACGGCAACCCATTGTTGCTATTTCATTAAGATAACGCTTAGGGTCATCACTGCGCCAATCTTCATGCTTGTTAAACTTGGTATCAAGGAAAACAAAATTAGGGAATAAGGCATGACTTGTTGTGCGACAAGCTGCCACTAATAAATCAAAGTTTGGAGTTTCAAATTTAATGTTACCACTCAGAGCGGCATCAAAATCTGCTACAGCTTTATTATAATCAGACTCTGAATAATTAACTCCATCCTTTACCTTAAATATCTGAATAGGGAAAATAGGGATTTCTCCTTTACCTAATCCTTCAATAGTAGCAGAAAGCAATTCTTTAATCACCATACGTCCTTCTGCACTAGTATCCGTTCCGTAGTTGATAGAACTAAACACCACTTGGTTACCACCACGAGAATGCATCGTATTAAGGTTATGGATAAAGCCTTCCATGCTTGATGTGTATCTAGCTGAGTACGCTTATAGGCACTTCTGATACACTGCTCCAATTCAATTTTGCTTTAGATCTAGTCCGAAAGCATTTAGTTTTAAAGCCAAGAGTCTAGAAGGCTCTACTGCATCCTCAGAAAGAGGTAGCTGAGCTGAAATAATGATTTCTTTCAGTTCATCTTTCTTGAAAGGTACATCATCTAACTCTAAACAGAATGCAACCCTATCAATAATATGCTTATCATAACTCTTGCGTACACCCGGAGCCATGAAAAAGTCAAATGCTGGTATTGCTTGTCCTCCATGCTCTTCATTTTGATTTGTCTGAAAGACAATAGTTGCTAGAGTCGCATAACTCTGGATACTCTGAGGAGTACGAATACTTCCATTCTTTGTTTTAAATCCTCTCTCAAACAAATCTCCTAGGTCATACTGAACACATGTCGCAGTCTTAGTAGGATAATAATCCAAATCATGAATATGGATAAATCCTTTAGCGTGCGCTTCTGCATACTTAGGAGACAGCAAATACTTCATTGCATAGTCTTTGGTTACTTCTGAAGCAAAAGTCATCATTTGACCTGCAGGCGTATAGGCACTCATGTTTGCATTGCCTAGATTGATATCGTTTTTTTCTATTGACACGATACCATCCATAGTATGCTTAAGTTTTGTACGCTTTTCTCGTTCGACTGTACGCCATTCTCGGTAGATGATATACTTCTTGGCAACAGCGGGATCAAACTTCATTAGCTCCCGTTCTACCTCATCTTGAATCGTTTCTACCCCAATAGAGTCTAATCCTAGCCCTTGTACAGTCTCCAAGACCCTATGTACTAGTGCTTCTATTCTAGGAGCATCTTCACTAAGTCCTGTAGCTCGATAAGCCTTAGCTACAGCCCTATAAATTTTCGTAGAGATGAATTCTTCCTGACTACCATCTCGCTTAACTACATGCAGATTAGCATTCATATAATGTACTAAAAATGAATTTATTAAAACAATATTATCACGCTGTAAGAAGGAAATGTGTGGCGAACTACCTACCAATAGGTAATGGTTAGTCGTCGTACTTCCGTACTAAACAAAGGTATATTTCAGATACAAGAAAAGCAAACCTAAACTCAATAAAAACAACCCTCTTAATTGAGATTTAAACTTTTAGAAAGTAGGCTATCAACTCCTTAACTCTTGATTCATCAGCTCTCTATAAAATAAAGAAGATTGATTTAATATCTTCATTTAACCCCTAAAATCTCAATCCCTATTATAAGCTCTAAAAATATACCTACCTAATTGTAGGGATGAGGAAAGAGTATCAGCAATTGCGATAGCCCCCTTTCCTATTCTTTAGATTTAGTTCTATACTTTAAATATCTAGAGTTGCTGAAACAAAAAGCTCTACGTGGTTGCATAGGTCCATAGATATAAGTCAAGCACGACCTAGTCCCATATCTGTATCTTTCTGATAAGCATTGAATATATTTTTGTACTCCAAGGCTCAAACTTAGATTAACACCATGACTAAGCTCAAACTTATAGTTTACCTTGGCATCTACATCCATGAAAGGTTTGCTTTCTGCTAAATAAGCCTTACCCGGAATAACACCACGATAAAGTTGACCTTCCTTTATATACTCAAAGCGACCATCAGCACCAGCTTTACTTACATCAGCATCACCATACGCTTCATGAGGTACAAGCATTTTACCTGTATAAGTTGCAGAAACATTGAATGATAATTGCTTTTGTTGGGCGAATTTCTCCCAGTCAAATAACCATAAACATTAGGTGTACGTTCATATCGGCTAGTACTTACCTCCTTCTGTCCATTTGACTCATCTGCACCAACAATTACTTTAGGACTAGCATACAAGCTACGTTGTAAAGTTAGACCTGCCTGCATCTCAAATAGTCTACGATAAGCAATCTTTCCTTCAAAAGTTGCACCATACACCTGAGCTTTACCATCCTTGTTATTTATAATTGTTCGTTGCTTAATCCCATCAACTTCTTTCTCTACTGGAGAAGCTACAAACTGATTCTTAATGCCTGTATAAAAACCTTCAGCCATCAGATTCACCTGCCAACTGCCAATAACCTTATACCAATCTACGGAGCACTTTAAGCAGACGTTCTTCCTTAGGTCTTTACTTAAAAGTACGAGCAATTGGACTACCTCCAGCAAAGCTCATCATTTCTGCATCAAAAGAACTGAGGGCTGAAACCTTCAGAGAATAAGCTAAGCGAAACTAAAGGTCTTTTATTGGGTTATAGCGTAGGTTGGCGCGAGAGAAAATATCAATAGAGGTCAATGCTTCTCTGAGTCATTTTGAGCTTAGTAGGGTGTAATCAAAACGACCTCCCTGGGAGGAAGTTAAAATTTCTCAGTCTTATATTCAGCTGAGTGCATTCAGATGTAGTCTTAACTACTTGGTCTATATTGAGACCTACGGAAACCCTCTTATCATTCAAAGTAGAATAGGTCCCTCTAAAACCTAGAGTAAGATCAATATTATGGAAGCTTAGATATGTGGTGCTTGCAGCTTGTGCATCAAGCCCATTAGTTATACCGTCAGAGTCAGACTTGTAAGAACCTTGTTGTGAAGCTACTTACTAGTAGGATTTTCCTTAATGCTATTGAGCGAGTTTTCGCAAAATCCCACCTGTAATAGCTCGCCTTAGTGCATGCTGAGCGAAGCATACCAGACTCAAATTGTCTTTACCTGAACGAGAACGCTAAATCAAAGCTTGAGACTACCATCGATGATAAAATGCTTGCAAAATACTCTGCAATTTGGAGCTTGACAGGAGAATATTCTAAACTGGTCTCCACCGACGATGTTCTTGCATAGAGCGATGATTCACCTGTGAGCTTAGAGTATAGACCTGTTTATAATAGCACAGCAAAGAGCGCTGTTTCAACTCCGGCATTTCTGTAAATCATCGTCAACATCAACTGTGACGAGCTGAATGTTGTCCGAAAGCCATCAGTGCGGCTCTGCGATCTTCACACAAGCGATGCGTGAGCTTGATGGTACTCATTGGGCTTGAATAACCTTTAGCTCATCAAAAGCTCGTTAACGTTTGAGTAATTAGGGCCCGATGAACGAAGGGTTCCTTTGTGATGATGTTAACCTGTCCCTAGACTTGAACTAGGTGGAGCCTCACCTCGCATAACTTCTGCTAGTTCAATCATGAAGCAGAGTTTGTTCAGACCGCACTCAGCCAAAGCACTAGAAGACAGAACGGCTATCGATGAGAATCTGAGAATAAGCTCCTTCAAGACCATTGATACGAACTTGGTTGGATCACTAATTTTGGCAATTATCCTCAACGCGCAGACCTGGTTGGAAACGCAAGCCTGACTTAGGGTTTTCACTGCGGTCGTGATAAAAGTATCGAACCTAGTACAGTAACGAGCGTTGGAGATAACTACGCAATGTTCTTGTCTGTTGTAGATACATACCACCCCCACAATCAATACTCTGCTCTTGCATAAGATCTAGGTGACGACGTGACCATCTGTGTTGTTAATATCCGAAACCTACCGCAGCCATAAAAGCTTGCAACTAGTGTGTGGTTTCCTGCTGGAGAAAATTCATTTTGTAATTCCCATTGTTGTCGATGTAGTTGTACCGACGGTCGTTTCCCCTTGATGATAATTTGGACATAGGGGATAGGCTACTAAAAGTACGCTCATCGACGACAGAGCCGCGATGCTAGCTGCCCTTTCGCTTGAGCTGATAAAGAAACAATCCTATCAAGAAAAGACAGCATAAAGCTGGTAAAGATTTTGGTCGATTCACAATTATATAATTTATTGGTTATAATGCTTAAAGTATACTCCATGCATAGATACAACATCTCCAATAAGATTGCAATAAGTCATATATGATATAACTATGGCTATTATGCTAGGAAGTATGAGGATAGAACAATGGCTATACTATTCCGATAAGAAGGATACAGTAATCCAAATTTGACTACAGAATTTTTATTGATTTGAGACGCATCTGCTAAGGTATTAGCTGAACGTTGCTCCAAAGGAGTGTTGCGCTCGGAGCCAGAGTGTTTATTTTAGGTCAGTATTTGCCTAAAGAGGGTAGAAATTCTTCATATAATACATTCTTACGTCGCAAAGATAAATATTTTCAATCGGAATACAATTCAAAAAGCTCTACAGAAATACCCAAAACTTAAGCCCATAAATACCTACATATAGTGATCACAGAACACTGTCATCAGAATAAAATAGAGAAACGTCAGACAAAACGCATCGTAGTTCTATATCTATATCATAGAAATCTTCATAGGAAAAAGCTCTATTACAATACACCTGAAAATTGTGCTTACGCCTCTATTCTGCAAAACCTCGGCGAAGTCTGTACAAACTACACGTGTAGTCTCTTCAAACTTCAGCTGTGGTTTGTGCAGACTACAGCTGATCTCCAGAAAAGTGCTCATAAGTATAAATTTAAGTACGCACACTAACCGAAGTATTTGTGCGTAAATACAGATGCTAACATGTGTTTACGGATTTACTTGTGCGAAAATACAGAACTCAGTATGAGGAAAAAGCTCAACCAATGAATATTTTGTGCCTTTTATAAAACAGAGGGCTTTTGTGCTTATAGTACAAAAGCCCTCTCTCTAAGTACGAAATGCTACTAGAACTGCCAAGCGACACCGAACGAAACTTCGCTTATGCTATTGTTTGATAGAGCTTTCTTTTCCTTAGATTTGAGAACAGATGACAAACTATGCTCATAACCAAAAGCAGACCAATAAATTACGATAGTTGTACCCTGATATTCCAATACATACCCCTTGACTTTCAAAAGCTTGAATCATTTCGAGATGGACTGAAGATATCTTTATCTCCAGATTTTCCTGAAAGTACATAATTAAAAATAAGGACCAGCTTCTACGTAAACACGATTATCTGTATTCAGATTAAAGTGGTACGTATACTAAAATAAATTTGTAAACTATTTAAAACTTACGCCTCCATCACCTGACTTAAACTGCTCACACACTTATGTAAATTCAAGCCGAGTACGCCAAAGCCAGTATTGCCAAAGTTCTTTAGCACTTGTCTGATACACACCAATCAAAATGAGGATCTCCTGTTGGGTAATTAGATATCTGAGACACATTTACCTGACACGAGGTCAACTCTTATCTTGGGCTTTCTGGTGTTGCTGAAGCTAGAGCAACGAGCCTAGCATAGTCATTGTACTATTCTTTTTCATCTTATTGTTTATTAAATCTATTAATAACTCTATATGGTGAAATCTACATAGGCTGACCCTTCTCTGCATACGGCTTTATATACTGAGAGCTACGCGGATATGTTCTGGATGCTCTGCATGCTTAGGAAAGGTCTTCAATAAAGCAACTTCTGTTTCCAGCATGAAGTCAAAGTCCTCTGCTGGGTTTTCATTGATATATACTCGCATAAAATTGATAACAGAGGATAAGATCCTGCAAAGTCTCTAATTCGGACTTTATCAAGTTCAACTGTTTCTGTTTATCCTCTTTATGTAGCAAAAAGGCTTTAACTTGAATAGTACTATATGTCTAAGCATAACTCATTAAATATTTAGAAATCTAGTAATAGATCCTTGTATCCTAAGAAATAAAAGTAGACCATCCAGAGACCTACAGTATTGATACTTTGCTTCATTGGCTTTTACCTTAGGTTTAGCATGGAAAGCAATTCCTAGACCAACAATACCAAGCATTGGAAGGTCGTAGCTTTACCATCACCAACAGCTACAGTCTGTTGGTAAATCTACACCTTCCACTTGAGGCGATAAGTCTCAAAAGCAATTCCGCTTTACGCTTACCATCTACAACATCACCCAAATAGCGTCCCGTAAAGCTTACCATCTTCTACCTCTAAGTCATTAGCATCAAACATAATCGATACCAAACTTCTGCTCCAAGATAATTCCCGAAGAATGTAAATCCTCCCGATAAAATAGCAATCTTGAAACCAGAGCTTAAGGACTTTCATTGAGACGTTTCTACACCTCTGTCATTGGCAGATGCTCAGCTAATATCTTGCATGGCAGAAACATCTAATCCCTAAGTAGTGCTACACGCGACGAAAACTCTCAGTAAGTCGATTTCCCTCGCATAGCACTTTCGGTGATTGCTCGAACCTCTCGCCAACACCAGCACGCTCTGCCAATTCATCGATTACTTCCGTTTGGATAAGAGTAGAATCCATATCAAAGCATATCGAAGCGACGAGTACGACGACATACTTTCCCTTTGAAAGGAAATATCAACCGAATGCTGGGCTGAGAGTTCTACAAAAAGTACGTTGTGGATTCGGCTACATCTTTTGGTGTACCTCTCATAGAGAACTCAACGCTTGCTAAGGACCATTTTCTTCATCATCGAGGCGAGGATACGACCAGTTAACGCTTAATGTCATCAATAATGAGTCCTTGTTTGGCACGCATCAAAACACCAGCAATCATTTGTGCTGTAATACGACGTGCCACTAGGGTTATGATATAACGATTGCGCGCTTATAGACTTAACCCACTCCATATACTCTTCCTCAGTAATGGGGGTAAAATCGTATTTTAACATTCAATTCATAGCTCTTAAAGTAGCAATTCTTTAAAGTATATCCAGACTTTTCTTCTCTGTTTGAGGAATTCCTAAGTTTAAGTTGTATGGATATCAACATCAATGTCTGAGAATATAAGCATCATTCTCAGCTAGAATACCTGTTAACGAAGCTGTTACACCAGGCTTATCGTAGCCTGAAATCGTAGTAAATTGGTTTTCTGTTGCTATAATAATTGCTCTAACCTTCTGCTCTATCCATCGCACGTTATCATCGTTCTCTCAGAGAAGCACGCTTGTCAAATTGTTTTTCCTCTAGCTACAGCTATCCTACTTTTTAGCATAACCACGCTCGTTGATAAAAACATCTTTGTTGGGACAATCATTTACGGAGTTTTGACATAGTCTTCGAGCGTGACTCTTCTCTTATTTAACAGGAGCTTACGCTCTCTACGTGCATTATGATTGTGAGGAACCGTAGAAATATTCAGAGATATTGGCATTCTTCGATCGGCTCTCCTTTATGGGTAACAATAATATCACAGGCCCAAACCCTTGCCCAGTCTTAATGACTTAATCAGTTCAACTAAAGACAACTCCAGCGGTATATACATCTATAAACTCATAATCAAAAAGCTTTCTTGTTCTTTATGAGTATTTGTTTCGAACTTATCTACTGCCATATTTTCTCTCAGCGTAACAAAATATAGATTACTGGGGCGCCTTTCTCCCAGAAGCCCATTACAATTATAACAAAAATAAGGTTTTGGAAGCCGTAGGCTGGCCATGCAGGCAAAAGTCCATTAGTGCAAATGTTGAGGTTATTGTCATAAATAATATATATCAAGAAAACTCAAGCCTGAGTACAATCGCAATGTTAATCCCCATACCATTCTTGACCTTTCTTTAGACGATAATACTGCACCGATAAAGGTTAGAATGAATGCGGAAAAACTGATGCAAAACAGCGGCGATATTCAATCTCAAAGGTTGGACATTACCCACGCCACGCATTTTCTTTGTTTGAAATATACGACCTTATCTGAGGGCTGGTCAATGTCTCTCATCTTTAGTGTAATCAAAAATCCTCAGGGTCTACACCCAAGACGGTATCTAAGTTGCACCGGTCTTAAGTATCTCTTTATACTTGGTAAAACGACGTTCTCTATAGTTAATGAAATTGCCACTTGCCTAGGTGTCATATGCAGCAGATTCTGCTGTCAAACGACAAGAGGTCTTCCTATGAAAGAATCTGGTGCAACCTGATGTGCAGTCTTGCTACTTCGTGTATAAGACTGAATTGAAAATCGTATTGACTTTACTTCTAGTTGTACGCTTCTGCAAATTCTGTCCCGCTTATTCCAGATATATGCATTCTCAAAATCATCTGGTCTTATTTCCCCGGAGGAATGACGCAATTATTCAAGATAAACGAAAAGTAAGCTAATGACGGCTGCTGAAAGCAAATAGGGACCGCAGTAATCTCTTAAAAAGCTCATTTCCACTAGCTAACATGTATGACTTCACTATTATCAACAGGTTTACTCGTAAGAATATCACTGAATATGAAGACAAAAGCGGGCTGAACATGTGTGCACTAATAAAGACAAAAGTTCAGATAATAATGAAATACAATCTCGTAGAGACACCTCAGGCATTCAGAAACTCATCAATCTTTTCATTTATATCAAATACAATCGAGAAACTGATATAATCAGTAGTATTGAAAAGAAATAAGTTCCTAAAAAGTACAGTATGATATACCTGTCTAAATTCCGATTATGGGTCTATAGACTTTTCTTTTTAGGGGTCCTCTCTATAGCAATGAATGTAACTCTTCTACAAACTGTATCTCCTCCTCTTGCTCAATGTTTGCCTCTTCCATGATTACGTCTTAGAGAGGGATATCTCTAGACGATTATCATTTGTCTAACCATTTCGCGTCTTCCATTCGAGAATCACCCACGTAAGATATGGTCTCTAGCCTCTGTTACTAGACGCAAATAAAGGCTAGATTATGTATTGATGCTATTTGAAGACCTAATGTCTCATCTGCCTTAATCAAATGATGCAGGTATGCCAAAAGTATATTGACTGTCAACAAAGAATAACCATCTACCATCAATAGGCTCAAAGCATCTAGCCCATTTAGCGTACGAGTATTGATTGTGCTCGGCTTGATAAAAGCTGACCATTACGTCATTACATTATGAGGCATAATGCAGTCAAACATAGTAACTCCTCTAGCTATATTTTGATAGATTTATTGGTGTTCTACTCCCATTAGGTAACTTGAGGCTTATCCTTAGGTAATATACTATTAGTTAGCTCAACCATTTCATACATTTTCTCTGTAGGCTCACACCTACAACCCTCAATAGCATTACCTTCTGCTCCTATATCTCAGCATACGCTCCAATGACTCTACTTCTTAATTCTGGATGGCAACCTTAGACGATAGGAAACAAGCTCATTAGTAGCCATACTTGGATTCTGACTTTGCACGCTTACACAACACGGTCCATTCAACGCTCAGTAAAGGCCAAAGACCTCAGCGTACTTGAAGTCTGCATCACGGACAACATTCATCGAAAGCCTTAATAATATCAGCTCAATAGTACGCTCAATATCCATTACTCTCTCAGGGTAAACAAATGCTTAGAACCATCTATATGAACGAGTTACCTTCTGTTATCTTACGATATCTGAAAGGCTAAATATGATATCCTCACTATCTATTTAGAATAGGTCATCCAGTAACAAACTTGTGGATACTACCATCTCTAAAGGTTTCCAATCTGAATAAATAGAGATGGTGTATATTCAAAGGATAATTTGGGCTTTAATGTCATGTAAGTTCAGGCATGGATAGCTTTAACGCTACTACAGTGCCACTGGCATAAAATAGGGGTCTTGATTACCCCATGGTCAGTTATAATCTCTCCTGCTCTAGTAGCAGTCTTATCGCAAACTTTATCTAATTTGAATGTAGCATCTATTACTCCTCGTTCCAATCTATTTATCAGTATCATCATATCTACTTCGATACTCGAAGTCATCATCGAACCTCTTCATAGTCGTATTCTTCCTCTGCATCATAGCTAGGCACCTCAAAATCATCATCCCACTCTAAGCTCTGTATATCCATTTAGCACATAGACGATACTCTCAACTTGATGCTTGGTTTCTAATAAGCAGTTCCTTCCAAAGCAAATCCTTTAGCTCCGTAATATTGTAGTTTGGTAGCGGAAATGAAAATCACAGGAATATCCTGAGGTAAATTCCTCCTTGAGCATTTCCTGTAACCTTCATCAACAATTCATACTTTGTGATAGCTATGATTGCTTATCTGCAAGCTCTGCATTATACTTGACAAGCTCGCCTAAAGCAACTTATACTCTTCGGCAATATGCTCCAGTATCGGCAGGAATCATGAATAGAAGAAGCGCATTTCGTTCAATATGTGCCGGAATCTATTCATGCCTTTCCTTCTGATGCACCCTCAATGATACAGGTATATCTGCCATAACAAAGAGCGGTTATCTCGATACAACACCATACGGGTGGGGTTTAAATGTTGTAAACGGATAATTCGCAATCTTCCAAGTTTTCTTTGCTGTCAGGGCGATAGCAAAATTGGGTACCTGCGTACGTTAATCCTACTAATCCACCATCCGCCAGCATCTTAAAACGCAGAATGGTTATGCAACTCTTCGGCAGGTTCTCCTGGCTGGAAACGCCAACGAGGAGCCTGATTGGTAGAAGTTTTTAAAGTGTGTGTTCCTTTTCCTCCTCTACCTCCACGAAGCAAGATGGCTTCTTGTCATCTCCTTCATATCATGATAAATTCTCTGTTTCAGCATCATGTTGACTGTACCTGAGACCTCTATCACTCCTATCCTCTCCATCGGCACCAGTGGGCGTTTCCGCTTCCACCCCATACCTGGGTAGCTATGATGTGTCTGTCATAGCGCAAATGCAATAAGGTCAATAGTTTGCGATTGGCTCGAATATAGATATGCCCACCTCTACCGCCATCACCACCATCACAGGACCTCGCTGGTGCCCTTCTCTCTTCCGATGTGTAGGTCCCTCTTAGCCCTTACCTGGCTGATAAATCTTTCACATAATCGACAAGGACTTGATTCTGCTTATTAAATATTGAGTCCTATTTCTTTAGGCGTCAACCCAGAAGATATACGAGCTGTAATATCACTGATACTTCCTGAACCCTGCAATGAAATGCACCCACGTTCTGCATAATACTTTGGGCAAATTGGAGCTGTCTGGGCATAAACGGCTAAACGCTTTTGGATAGTTTCTAGATTGTCATCGCTACGACCGCTATCTTGACCACGCTTCAGAGACGTTTCTACTTGGTTCTTAATAAAACAGGAACTGAACAGCATGAACAGATGTGCCATGCGAAATAGCTCCAACAAGGGCATCTGCTTGTGGGATAGTGCGAGGGGAAACCATCTAGAATAAGTCCAACCTTAGGCTTGCTCTTCTAGAACTTTACAAATTGAAGTACGTAATAAGTTCATCTGGCACAGTTGACTAGCATCCATATACTGTATTACTAACTCAGTTTCACCATTCTTAATAGCGACTGAAGCAAATCCTGTAGACATAATTAAAACCGTACTTTCAATAAGTACTTCCTTTTGGGTTCCTTTCCTGAACCAGGGCTCCAAGCATTACATTTGTATAATATCTTACTTTATTTAATCTTTCTAGCTGATAAGTCTTAGCACGTCCGTACCCATCATAGTCAAGTCCATGACCGAGATAAACGATTTTCAATAGGCATAGCTACATACTCGGCTTCAATCCGGAGTATGTGCTTCTGGATTTAAAACATTGTAGCTACGTACATCTTTCACTCCCAGTTCCATAAAACCTTGTACTGCATAGTATAACCTGTATCAATCAAATCTTACAGTTGACTGTACGCCCAGTTAAATCGCAGTCCACAGGCATGTTCTTTCAGCTCATATGTACTTTGGTACCTAAGATAACTCGAGTAGCGTGCAAAAGCAGCTTCAAGTCCTCTGCATCTATAGCATACATAAGTTCTCGCAAACATGAATGAACCATTCATGATACATACGAATAGCGGATTTTTTACCTTTAAAATCTGCTTTGATAAAACTCTAATATGCCTTCTATGTGCGTTTCTGCCGTTAGATATAGCTCGAACGTTCGTCGTGGTTCTAACTATTTCATGATTTAATTTATCGCCGATTCAAATTATGCGAGAATGCAAGAAAGTTCTCAGTTAGGTTACCTGAATACTTTTCTCAAATTATTTGCATATTCCCCACTTAGTACAATAGAATAAAAAGCAATATACTAAAACTATTATTCATAGTTCTAGTAGATGTTAAATGCTGGCTTCTCCTACATTTATGAAAGAAACCTTCTGTGAAATAATCTCATAAAGGTAAGAATACAGTCCTCTATAGATCAAGGCTCGCTCAAACCATCCTGCTCCTCTATAGTAAGGGTCCGGCACATAATTATAGAGAGCTTTATGTACCAATCCGTTAACAACAATCTGTACAACTTCATCTGTTGGGGCGCGCTTGAGCAATTCTGCTTGTTCTCTCGTCCATTCTATGATGTAGTCAAATTCAAAGTCATCATGCAATAATAGGGCCGACTAATACTTGTAGGTTGTAACCACGGCGAATAGCATGTGCCCACGTGGCTATCCGCCTTCTCCCTTCGTGGTGAGCAATCAATCCAACCAGATCAACTTCAATCAATTGGGCATAGCCTGTTTGGACACGTAATCTCTAAATACAGCTTCGGCTGATGGACTACGACAGATATTGCCAGACACACAAAAACCTTTATTTTATTTTTCTCCATACTTGGTTAAACTGATTTTTGATTAAAGCCTCTCCTTCCGGGCTAAGCCTAATAAGTATATTCCCACCAGCAGCAGGACCTATGGCTGACGAACCAGGTATAAATATTCCCGTCAGACTTCCTACCGTGGAAATATATAAGCCCTATTTCAAACAGTCCTAGACCTAAAACACAGAGGAAACTTGAGTTTCTTAGAAAGGATGTACTCCCAATTTTCTTCAATCACCATCTGCAGAAGAGCATAACCAGTCGTTGCATATCAGCTGCAGCGGCTCCCCTACTCCCATTTAGGAATAAAGAAGGATTGCTGGGTAAAACAGTACAAACCAGTAGCCAGCAGTAGAAACTCCACTATTAGTATTTAGGTCTTATTCACTATCGGATGACAAACCGTAAACAAACTTCAGTAAGCTTACTTAATCCCAAAATCATGATGCCGTTCTAGCCTCAGCATATTCCTTGCCCTAGGCATCAATCCTATGATTTCATTTATACTCCATAGATTGCTACATATTGATGTATATGACAAAACAGCTGACAGGACAGATGTGACGATAAAGAGATGATCAGACATGGGCGCAGGCTGGTGACCGGATGACCCTCCATACGCCCTGCAAGCGTAGTCCCTACAATGCTCAGAATAGCAAAACTTGTATAGTGTACGAAACTATTCTTGAGTCTTTGTCAGGAAAATTCCTTCTCTACGTAAACTAAGTTTACCAATGACCCAGATAAAATTATGAGAGGGTAAACAGAATAGATAAGCTACAAAGATATATATCGACCAAAAACTAAATCAACCCAGGCATAAAAAGCATAAGTTGCTATAAGGAATAAGCGTAATCAGTTCCCAGATAACTCGAGGAATAGCCAAATCATTAGTTGGATGTATATGGTTTCCTATTACTGTCAATATAATCGCTGTTAGGTAAAAGACACTGTAATACTCTCTCCCTAAGGTCTAGAACCATTCCAGATACTTATTGAGCCATTTCAGCCCCTAGCATATATCAGCGGGATAAGTAATAATCCAAATGTTGTAATAGAAGATCCAAAACAGGAAACCTCGATGTACTCCTGAGAGCACACTTGCAGAATTATCTTCTCGGAAATATGAAGGCCCTATTAGAAAATACTTAAGCCTAAAAGCATAAACCCGATAAAGTGTAGCTATTTCTACTACAATACGTGTTAGTCCAACTTCTTCTTTTTTGTTAAATGGGTCGTTAGTATGAAGAATGTCGTTATGAGCCTATCAATTGCCCTATAGGTAACGATAGACCCCCAAAGCTTTCTCTGAGCCAGTTAGTTTAGTCTTTATGCTAGTCTGCATAGACATCATCATATCAAGGTATTCGTCCCAATCCTCATCTTCTACCTCTATCTCTAAAGGTAAGAAGTCCGATAGGTGCAAGAATGCTATTTGGGCGTTCCATAAGGTTGGAAGATGACACGTGTACCACACCCAATGCCAAACCTCCTCCGGTGTAATTTTCCCGTAAGAGCCATCGTTGTCCTTCTCCATGCCCTTGCGCAATAGAGGTTCCTCTCTGCTATCAGGTTAGCATCTTCATCTGGGGCATACCTTCAGCATCAGACTGGTAAAAGTACTTAATCTCTCACACAATCTTTAGTTTTACGGCAGACAGAAACTCTTCAAGGTCAAATTCTTTTATTGACAAAGATTAAATTTCCTTCTTCGTTCTGACTTAAGCTCAGACAATTGTCGTTAATTTCATTCAGTTGATATTTCTTCTATAATTTCTGTTATTGCCTTGGGTAGTATCAAGATACCGATTAAACCGACAAGGGTAATCCATAGAGTTTGAACAGAATTTTAATCGACAAACCTGCCAGCTATTAGCATCTACGCCACTACTTACTGGTACAGCTATAGCATACTCCCATAAGCTTGAACAGGAACCATTGCCTCATATAAAGCAAAGCCACCAATGCCTTTCCACCAAGGTCTCGAGTAAATGGAAAATTTCAAAGGCTACGTAAAGTAAAGGAAGTAACCAATCCAAATAAGAAAACTATAGAGGATAAATCGTCCTCTTTCTTCATTAGATTGATAACTATCCCTAGAATGATACATGCTATCTGAGAGATTTTATTGTTTGGGTGAGCCTTTAAGAACATATCCTAGGATACTACCTACAATGAAAACAAGTACAATCAAATATAGCCAAGGAGAAAAACTTTTAAAGAGTTTACAACACTCAGGATTACCGGCGAAATTCCAAAGTCTTGATTACCAAGCACAACTAAGCTAAGATAAGTCCTAAACTAATAACATCAGCCAATCTATCATTGATTAGAATTTCTAATAGCGTAGAAATGTTTGTTCATGCACTTTTTGTACTCTGCACATCCACAGCTCTCAGTCTAGGATAAGCATATTCTACGGTATAGAGCTTCGAGCAGTAAATATCGCATTCACTTTTCTTGGCAATGGTTCTGCCTTTACACAAATAAACAAGTAAATTCAGCACCAACCCTCTTATTACATTGTGAAAAAGAGACCAAACAATAAAAACCAACAATAGAAACTTATAGTCTAAATCATCTTCCATATTCCTACAGTTTGGTGTGGTAAGTCATCTTCCTATATATGAAGGCTAATAAATTCCGCCTAGAGCTAGAGGTATTTACAATATAACACTCCACTTTAATGTATTCTTTGTTTAGTCATATGCATTATGAATACCTTTAAGCCATATACAATAACCTTTGTAGGCCAAAGTACTAAGTTTTATACACTATTGATGACATAATTTGAGCAGAATAAGCAAAGCAAAATAACTAGTAAAAGCTAATATTCAGTTTCTATTCTCCAAAACCTCAGCGAAGTTTGTACAAAACTTCAGCCGTAGTTGTGCAGACTACACGTGTAGTTTGCAGACACAGCAATCTCGAAGAAAATCTACACTTACAAATTTAAAGGCCACCCCACACATGATATACCCCCCCAATTGGACATTAAATTAAATGTTCTTGTTCCAATTCTTTATAGTGTTAGGCACAGTATTGTACTGGGCTCATTCCTTTTTCCAATCAGTTTTATTCTTTTTATTGTTGTACCACCAGATATATTGCCGAGCTCCTTCTCAAACTCTCAATAAGTCATAATGGTTTACACCAAATGACTCATTCTTCGTGGTCAAAGAAATTCTCCATCATAGAGTTATCCAAGCAATTTCCTTCCCTGAACATGCTCTGTTACAATCCCTTTATCTTTGAGCATCTTCGATACCTGCCGTGCTGATAATGCCATCCCCTGGTCCAGGTGCCGTCAGCCCATTAATTGGAGGCTGTTTCCTAAGTAGAAGCTCAGCATATCAATAGCCATTTTACGTGATTCAGACTTCTGGATATGGTGTATGCAATGATTTCACCGTTAACATATCCATTACGGGAGATAGATAGGTCTGACTCCCTGTACAGACTTGCGTGACATCAACAATATTTCTGGTTGGGTGCTTTGATGCCTTAAAGTTTCTGGCAATCACATTACAGGGCTATTCTGCCCTTCACCTTTATAGGGCGATAGTGACGCGCTTTTTATACGTTGCACTTATACCCAGTTAAAGTTTCGTTTGATCTTGTGGTTGATTTCTGTTCCTTCCACCGCACCAATACACTATGAGATTATTTTCTAGCCATATCTTGCTGTTGCTGATGTATGGAGCTTATCCGCTCTAACAAAGTTATAGCTATCTGCTTTTGTTGAGACGCGTTAGGTGATAATAAATTTTCAGACGTGCCATCCAATTCTCTCAAAGCATATGTAGAACGTGTCCTGCCTGCATAGTTCTTCGATGGCACCTGCCCAATCGCTCTTAGACGGGCATTTGCCTCTACTAAAGCTCTCCTTTTTAGCAAAGCGAATTCTCTGTCTTGAGTTCCTGTGTTTCTTTCTGAAGTTTCTCAGCTCACTGGGGGCTTACTATTCTTTTTATGTCTACCCATGCTTGCGGCTTTATCTCCTTTGGAATTCACTAGAGCGGACAATCCTTCCTCATGATATACTTTTAACCATCTACAGATGGTTTGAGGCCACTCAAGCACTAACGGCTACATGTAAAGGGTAAGTGCTTTTCTCAACTTCAAGGACGATGTGCTTTCGCCAACGCAAAATCTGCCTTGATAGATTTACCTTTCCAAGCCTACTGATTTCTTGTGATGTACAGAACGTAAGACTTTTAGATGTCTTGCATGAATCCCGTAGAGTAGCACTGATATGCTCAAAGGCATAACCAACGTCTGAAAGATGCATATACCTGAAACAAATCTGATAAAAGTGTTCTTCTTTCTTTTTTTAATACTCATGAAAACCCAAATGTTTTTGTCTAACTTTTGAGAACATCAACTCACTAAAATAAGTACGACGTACCCACCGAAATAAATACATATACAGCGCAGAGATTAACTAGCTAAAGTAGTTTCACTCAACTATAATGAGATAGTTACATAGGTTTCAAAAGATTTCACTTGAAGTTTTTATCTAAATTTGTCCACCCGCATTGCCCTATTAGGGAAATTGCATTTCGTGATATGGATATTCAGAGATTTATAAACTTAGGCATAAAAGCCTGTCTATGACGAATTGCTCCTATCAGCATATGGCCACTTCAGACAGACATGGGGCTGTAGCAATGCAAACATGGTGAAGACAACTGGGCACTAGCTTCCCTCTTGGTTTGATGCTCAAGTTTATATTCCAGTCAACTCAATCTAGGCAGGCTTCAAGCAGACCTACTAAAGAAGGATTTGTTCAAAACGAGGATATTCTGTTTAATTGCTTACAGGGGGTATGGGTGTAGATTTTGGGCATTAGTTCTATTTAATAAGGTATATCACCGAACGAGATAAAGACAGCTAATGCTACTGAGTATAATCTAGGTAAGTGTAAGGGAGAAACGTGGAAGCTAGTTCCTTGGATCAATGCTTCTATTGGAGGACTTTCCTCTGAAAGTATGAGCCTACCCTCATATACATGGACCCTGCAAGAAGGGAAGACCAAAAAGGCTGATGGCGATGTCACTCTTGAGGCTGTACCCCCTCTGTCACAAGAACTCATTCTGCGTATTAGAGGCCTTATGAGCCGAAATACACACTCGAATTCTGGTAAAAGTGTCTCCTATAGACATTACCCATACTTTTGAACCATTGATGCTATCGAAGGTTCACTGTATTGCTCTTCGAGGAAGTTAAAATACTTTCGAGATATATACTTAATATATACGAAGAAGAAGGCTACCAAGATACCCGACTAACAGTATATAATATAGATAGTCAGAAACGAACTAAGCTTTTCAGGGACGCTTCGGGAAAAGAACAAACTGCTCAACCTTCACCTCTTCTCTACAAAGACATTCTTCTAGAAGCCTTTCGGTTCACACTATAAAGCTAGGGCTGTATAATCTTATTTCCAGAAGATTGTCTGTAAGCAAGTTTACTATTAGTCAACTTTATACGAATACAGAACTTATAGAGGACTTCCTGGTCATAAATTTCGCATCTTAGAATGATCCTTACGAGTCCAAAATCATTAAAGGCTAAAATCGGAAGTTCAAAAGCTCAAATAACTTGTAAATTTTCCGCTCTCGGCTGGCTCCACCGCAAAGCTCAAAATAGAAGATAGCAAACCACCATAGTTGAAACATGGCAACTCTATGATGGCTCCTTAGTTTATGATTTTGTGTGAAGTTCTGCCTTAACTGTAATCTTTATCATTCACTTCAAGTTGTTTCTTTAGCATTTAGCCTATAACTTTCTTTTCTAGCTAAGGCAAAGAAATAATCACTAAACCCTATTTACATGTAAGAACTTCTGCGCCTGACTCTTCTTATGTAATCTATAAAATAGCTCACGCTCGGCTCTACGACAGGCAGAACCAAACATGCCCAGCTGCGGCAGAGGCAGGACCACCTGATGGCAATATAAACGCATTAAGAGGAGGTACAGCATCATTCGATACTCTCTCTCCCTCAATACGAGCTAGTGCTTGTCATAATACGGCTCCATGCGAAACTCGGTTTGCTGTGGGTCTGTAGCAAGATGTGAGCCTACACTAAAGGTTTCTGCTGTATCCATTCAGGTTTTTACGTCCTCGTGAAGATCGTGGCTCAATGAACCAATAGTAATTCAGCTCGTCATTTGACCGTAACTTTCAATATGTACAATGCTTAGCAACACTTTCCCCGACAAGGCTTGTTTTCCCCTTGTCTTTCCCTTGAGTATAGAGTTTATATTTCTCTGTATTTAGTACCTTCTTTTGATATTAAATTGCTTTGCTGAATAATAAGACATCACATAGCTTAGAAACGAATTTTTGAGCTAAGGCATAGTTATATATTTCTCTCCAACCATCTCAGCAGAGGGCACCCAATAGAAGCTGAGAAACAGGTGCTATCTGATTTGATGATTTGTCACCAATCTTCAATACGAAGACATATCCTGGAGCAATCAATATGGCTGTAGGAAAACTAATTGCATTGATCATGCCTATCTTTTCTGAACAGCATCAGCCTTCCTTACGGCACGTTAATCTCCAAGTACTTGTTCCCAGTGCTCCTTAAACCTCCCATTGGTGACAACCAGAAATGTCCACTTCTATCTAGTTTAGTACAACTCTGATAGTAGACTCTCTAAAGTTCGAACACCCTTAGTTCCCACTGCAACGATGTGACCTAAGCCACTATATAGCTCCTATCTGCCGTTCGACTTACAGAGATAAGCTCCTTATGCATTTCATGCTCACCAATAGTATCAGACTTTACGGGTGAATGTACCTGCTCCGACATGTAATGTACGTCCAAAACCTTTATGCCTTGCTGGTGCGTTCCTGAAATATCACAAAGGGGTAAGTGCAATCCTGCGGTTAGAGTGCGCAACTGACCCTTCCTCTCTCAGCATAGACAGTCTGGTGGGATTGTGTCGTCAATTCTTCTGTTTCTCCTATTAAGGTAAAGGCGGAATAGGTAGTATGCTGTTGTTCTAGAATAGAACCAAAAGAGGTGTGGATTATCCCAAGAGAAATATACCTTATCATGAGCTACTCGTTTGGCCAGAGGTACAACTTCACCATAGTAAGGATATGATAACTTACACTTTTAACGCTTTAATAAAACCCTCCATCGTTTGGCATTCCCCATCATACAATTACCAAGTACAGCTCTCATGAGACTGCAAAGACAGCTCATAGCATAGGAATAGATGGTTCTAAGCAGAAAATCTCTACTTGAGCTCCTGTTTCTTTCGGAAGAAGTAAACGAGAAACATGAATAACCTTGGAATTATTGCGAACAAAGGAACAGCTTCCTTGGGAGATCTCTACAATATCTCTAAGGCATGCTCTGAAATAGAACGTGTTAGTCCTTAGAAACAACCACTAAAGACGAGGACGCTCCTATCTGATAATGGATATTTGGCGATATATTCGTCTGGGAGAGTATATGTATAGTCTTTCGTTGTTATATCTTGCCATTCTTTGCTATAATCTTCAATCCTACTTCAAATCCTGCTTATTAAAGAGTTTCTTGATACTTACGCGCATTAGACTGATGCATTTGCATAGTCTCTTTGCAAATTGGTATCACTAAAATTCTTCTTTAGCACATATAATGTACTCGTGATGAGGAGCATTGAGAATAGAGTCAATAGTAGCCTGTTTGGGTAAACATATCGGTCCTGGAGGGTAAGCCCACTTATTTCGATAAGTGTTGTAGGAGAATCTACCTTCAAGTGCTCAAGAAGGATACGTCTGATAGAAAAATCTCAGGCGCAAATTTCGCATGAGGGTCCTCTGCAAAGCATTCCTTTATTATACCTGTTATTTTCGCTGCGTTGACCATACTCTCTAGCCTTACTTGCTTTACTTTCTACAATGAAGCCAATGAAATCTCAGCGGTCAATGAGTCCTGGCTTATCACTTTAACTCTTCTTCTGGTGTCCAATATCTATTATGCTCAGCTCGAATACTATCCATAGGAGCTTTAGGTGTAATATTCCATAGGGTTTGTATTTCTTTGCCGAAAAGACTACGCATACTCTCCTCGTTAAGTCCCTCAAGACGATAAATAACAGAATCAGACAGAGCAGATTCTATTTGTTCTCTATCTATCATCAGATACTCATCAAAGGCGTTGATTAACTCAGCCTTTGTTCTCACCTGATAGAGGTAACTCTACGGGTGTTTTGGGAGACCACTATCTGAAATCTACTAGTTCTAAGGCTGCGTCTGCAGGGCTATCTCATAACGACCAGGGCAGATGTGGTCCTTCCCTGAAATATTTTGGCAACCCTGATACTTTTAATTAGTATCCTAGGATAACAGTGGGCTTTAGTTTGTACTTGTTCATGCATCTTAAGTGTCGCCCTCTTTAATTCAGAATATATACCTTATTATCATTTGTCCAAATCCTTTTCTAATAGACTATAACCAAAGAAACTTTCACCTAAGTAATCTTATATATGAGCAATCCCAGCAGACCTCAGCTATTCTTCTTTATTTTTTTGACTTTCTTCTTCTCGCCATTTAGGTTGCTATTAGGTCATACCACTTGATATTTTCTCAAAATAACACAGTACTTTCTACTTGTTCATGCGTAGGTTCTTAACATCTTCCAACATGTGCACTTTTTGTCCGATGTTTTCATATATGTTTCCTTTACGTATGATAAGGCAATATCTCTACACGCGCTCATGTTTTCCTTACTTGCAAAATGTACAAGGCATCATAAATCTTATCAACATCACTTGTCAGGCTTTAACATAGCGCAACCTAACGGGTTTGCCTATATATGTAAATATTGGCGGTTCTTAATGTCTGAAGATTAGCTGAAGCCGTCAATATTTCATCTGCTGTAGATTGTTGCTTACTGAGTCTAGTAGAAGACCATATCCACTAGAGTCCCATAATTCTTCTACATACTTATTGCGGATACTACCATTGCTATCCAAACAAATACTGAATACCATTGGCCTTAAGTTCTTTGCAAATCGTATGAGTTCTTGAAGCATGTACAGTGGGCTCTCCTCCACTAAATGTAACACCACCACGACGCCCAAAGAAAGGCTTCTCATTGGTGGCTCGACGTAAAACTCGATGCTTCTATAAAGCTCTCGCCCTCACGATCGAGGATGAAGTATCCGATTAGCACAATATAGACAACGGAGGTTACATCGCCAAGAAGAAGGAAAACGACGAGGCCGGGTCGAGCCCGTCGAAAGTTCCCATAGATTCAAATGGATGAATTCTTAGCATTTTATCGTTTAGGTAACACTCCAAGAGGTTCTTCATGAGCAGCCTGTGCTGATTTAAATTAACACATTTTCTTGTGGAATGAGACGAGAGATTACCTCCAACTGATAAGGCACGGCTTGGGCGAATAAAGTTGACACACTTAGCCAGACGCACGGGTATTGGCTGAGAGATGATGAATTCTCAGGATATCCGCTCATAGCATCCTCAGCATTCTCTCTATTGAGGTCGTTCACGTGCGGGCGATGGGCTCCTTTGTGGAAATAACCTTCCTCATATCTAGAAGATTATCTACTTGCTCTTGCTTATCTGACCCTGGTGAATGAGGTATTTCTAATGCTGAAGAGTATTACTATTACCATCTTGAGAAATCCTCATGTAATTCAATTTAGATGGAGGCTTAGAGATGCTACTGCACCATGGTTGCTCACGTCCGTGGCATAGGAGTTTTAGCTCCTGGAGCAGATTGGGTACCAAAAGCTTCACGACCATCGGTGTCGCTCCTGTCTTACTACCATACGCATAACGTTTTGATGTGATAGTTAGGACCCAGATGGAGTAGGTTCTGCATTCTTGTAGCCTGGGACTGCTCCTTAAGCATTCTGAGAGAGAGATGGTAGGGTATCTCGTGTGCGATCTGGGTCTACACAGTCATCATCATTACCGCATGGAACTCACCTACAATATCAAAAGCCTTCTATTGGACCTATGGGCATTTACGCTTTGTGTTACCTTTAGCATGCTTAATCGCACTAGGTAGAGCTGAAAGCAGTCTCTGACGATAGATAAACGCAGCGACACCGCCTGATAGGCGAGATTTATCCTGGGTCCTGTATCATATGAGATGCCATCTGTATGCACGTTCGTAGTAATACTTATCGTGCATATAGTGGATGATATTCATTTGGGTCATTGCTTCTGCACGTCTTCTTCCTTAAGGACCTTGGGGTGGTTAGACCGAGCCTTATCAGAATCAGAACATCGCCTTCAGGCTCTTCCAATACCTGCTGGCATTAGATTGCCTGTGTCCTGGCATCGCATTGTTAGCTAGAAGAAGGCCTTAGCTTCGATTTGTTCACTAGCTCCAAAAGCTTCAGATGTAGCTCCGATTTCTTGGGAATGAAACACAACAAGCGATACCATAGTCATCGCTATGACGTGTCTGCATAAAGGTCGTCGTTTCATACTGGATAGATGATGTATCAATAGATACCTGGGCGACCAAAACGCTTGAAGCCTTCAAGGAAGGCTTGGACTCCACATAGATAGAGTTAAGTTCAGGTTCAGGACTAGGACCTAGGTTCCTTAAAGAGTCGCAAGAAACTGGAAACTAGTCTTGAATTGCCTTATGACGACCATCCTGCTAGACGACCACCTATTGGATTCTGTTACCCAAGTTGGGTCACCACCAAGAGATCGTATAAGCGTTCATGCAGAGATGACGTACCATACGTAGCTTAATAACGAGCTGGTCTACCAAGTTCCTGAGAGCTAACTCTTCAGTAAGCAATCCATGGTCAAGGTCATACTGGATATAAATATCAAGAAACTTGACACGTTACCGTAATATGCGGCTCCATCTTGAGGTCCTTAACTAGCCGCAAAGGCCAAACGCAAAATCTCCCATTGAACTGCTTCTTGAGCGTGTAAAGCTGGTCGCGAACATCAAATCACTTGTTGCTCACGCCATCTCAACGATTTGACCTGGGCACGTGTTGCTCTGCCACTTCTTCACGAAAGGCGGGTACGATAATCCGTCATAGGACCTGTAAGAGCATCGAAATGCTGCTTTTTCACTCGATAAGGCACAGTCAGCACCATAAAAGAGCTAAACGACGATAGTCTCCAATAATACTGACCACGACATAGTTATCTGGCAAACGAGTCAAGAGACCTAGAAGGCGGAACTTGCATGTTTTCCTGCAACGTATGAGGCATCAAAACGCAGCATCTGTGCGTCTTGCGGTAATGAGTGATAAGATGTGTCAATTACTCCGAGATCAACCTCACGCTCTCATTTCTCTTGACAGCCTTGTAGCTACCTGCCATCCACCAAAACGCATTGCACGGCGCAACACTTCGTCTGTTTGTAAACTCAAAAACGACATTCGTTCGCTTATCAATATAACCGGGGCGAAAAGCCGATGCCGCCACACTAATTATCTTAGTGTCCATTGAGCGCAAACCATTGTTGATCGCTCCCTCTTGAGACTTGCCTACACACAACAGCCCATACCTTCTTTGTCTTTTTCAGTAGATCCTACGAGGAGGCTAGCATCCCACATCATAGGGCATTTACATTTCTTAAGGACTAAAGTCTCTTACGTAATTAGGGTTCTTCCTGCTTGCCAAGTGCCAGGATTGAAGTTTTGGATATTGCACTTATCAATATTTGTTTGATGTTTGATAAATACTCTACAAATTTAGAGACATTATAATAGATGCACAGCTTTTAATGCACACAAAAGCGAAAATATGAGCTAGTTATGAAGACCTTAAGTATCCTCTCAGAAGCCTTACAGAGATCTTATCAAGGCTAAGTTTGATGATTCCTCATTTATTTTAAGTAGCGAAGAAGGCATCTGTCTTTAGTCAATATACGTGCAAATTCTTCGTGAGTTACGCATTACTTTCTTCGTCTTCAGCCAGTCACGCTCATAATCAGCATAACCAGATACAATAATGAAACTGCTGAAGTCCTTAGCAGGTAAAGCCATAGCTCATCATCAGCTCAAGCTTGGATCAGAGCCTCCAACCAGGTGCCTATCAGCCTTCAGTTCAAGCGGCTTGAGCTTCGAAAAGGCTAAATCCACGGAAACAATAAAACTCTGATTGGTGCATGCTGGAATTGTTCTTCCTTAGACATCTGCAAAATTCTCCTTCAGCATATCAGTATAACGCTTGAAACGACCTCTGACAAGACCACGCTCATCAGTGGTTTTTATCGTAAATAGCATCAATACGTTTCTGGAGTATACTCGTCCCAAAGCGGCAAAAACAATCACGTGTTGTGCACTCACGCGCCCGATCAGGATGAGGCACACTGCCATCTTTTTCTTTAAGCTCCTGATTTGCCGACAGTAGCGTCGGAACGTGCTGTAAGCCAGAAGATGCTAGGAGCTAAACGGTGCGCTTCTACAATCTGTTCAACCTACTGCTTTATCAAGTTTTATTGGGGTCATAGCATGTCACAGCATGACGCCACTTCAAATCATCTAATGATTGCCATATCAGTTTATCTATTACTATATCTATAACTCTTCACCTCTACATCTAGTTTTGAACTTGCAAAATATCATCTTGCCAACTTCAACCTTTTTCTGCTTCATTGCTCCTTTGGAGATAGTCATTTCCACAAAATTGCACTGATATCTTCACCTCCTGCTGTGCTGAGATAGTCGTTGTATAACCATGATGTTTCAAGCGCTTCTGCTTAGTGTCCGCCTTGTATGCTCCTTAGTCGTTGGACGCAATGGCACATTCGGTGTTGATGGAATGGGATGAATTCATTCTACAGAGGAATACCCTTCAAAATACGAGAGCTAATTCATCTGCGTGCTTTAAACTACCTCATTAACACCATCAAAGACAATATATTCAGAATGAGACACGACGTCGTGAGCAGATCATATTGACGGATAAGATCTAGGGTGTCGAGATGAGATAACCCCTTCTCACCAGGCATAATCTCTATATTCGACCATGAGGGAATGGATTGTAGCAGGCTCACAGCTAAATGAGCAAGTTGACTCCTTCAAAGCAAACGCTGGTGCTTTCGTTACTCCTATCGTCCAAACTGACTGCTCGCTTGGGACTCAAGCTAAGCCCAGCTGAGTAAGAACCTCTATGGTACGCATCACATGTATCTACACGTTATCAAGAGGCTCGTCATGCCCATGAAGACGATGTTCGTTGAATTTTCACAAGCTTCATCGACTGATAGAGACTTGATTACGAATTTCACCACAGACACGTGTCCTTTCAAAGCCTTGCTTTCCCGTCGTGAAAAGAGACAATCCATCTTACAACCCCACTTGAGAGGAAATACCGAGCGTACGCCTCTCTCCAGGAATATACAGCCTCCTGCAAGCCTCCAGAAGCTGCTCGAGAGAGATGCTTGCGTGTACCATCTGCTGGAAGTTTGACTAGTGGTAGGTTTTGCTCGCCCTACTGAATATACTTCAGAGAAGTCGCTCTCTGTTGTGTTTAGAGATATTGGTCATTTCATCAATAGAAACAACCTGTTTGACATATAACCAAATCTGCTAGTTGTTTTCCCGTAAAGCTTTGGCATACGCAAAGACAGAGCAACATCTGTTAATTCGCTCTTAACGTAATCCCTGTAGAACCTTCTTTCCTTCTATATTCCTTATGCAGGTTAAACCGACATATCACTTATAAGGTTTTGGATACTTCAAGCAAAAGTATTCTAATAGGGAAATGGTCGCTATATCCACCCATATAGAAGTTTCCGCCATAAGTCCCTAAAAGGAAATAGGTCTTGCGGAGGAATGCTCTGATACAAGGAATGGAGCCATAAAATTATATGCACTCCCTGTTTGATACTAGGTTAGACTATTAGATTTAAATAGCTATGAGAAATAATAGTGGTCTAATTGTTGCCACTGATGATGAAAGAAATAACTACCTAAAGGATGATTGCTATGGCCCAAGGCTCTATCTTAGGACTCATAAGACTATACAAATGAGGGTAATCATTCAAATAACTGACAACTATCTTTTGAGGCAATACATCCAAGGCAGACAATACTTCCTTTATAGTAGCTTCTCACTGCTCTCTTCATTGAAATCCCATAACTATAAAATGAGTATTTAATCTGCCCTTCGAACTCAATGACATAGAGATGGTTAATCCTATCTCTAATAAGGTAAGCCACATCACAACGAAAGGGTTCACTCTTCCCTACTCCCTTCCCTCCGGCTTGGGAAGTGAACTCCCATACGCATATAAGATATCGTTGTTTGGCAAAACGAAATTTGCTCAAGCACATTGCGACTTTTCTTATAAGGAGCGTTAGTGAAATCAACTGCATACTCAGATTTGCTCAAGCGGCTCTAAATCAGTTTATCCTATAAAGCATCGCGACATCGATACCTCTAGGATCTGGACTATTAATGTGTTCATAGCGATACCCCTTTCACAGCCATACAGATGAAAGTAAATCCTCCTATAACTCCAGCGTTCTCAACCTCTACTAGAGTAACCAGGCTAAGTATATTCGTCCGCCAACTCTACTTATAGTTTAGGATATATCTGGAGCTTACGGTGATAACGATGACTTGTCAATGTTTAGCCTTCAGGAGTAAACTCGACATCGTTAATTCGTTCATCATGAATTGTATCAAATAAATTCTCCACATTATAACTGACAAGCATCAGGCTATCAATATGCCTATATATGGAGTTGCTCTACTAAGGGTCGCTTCATAGCCAAGGTGTGATACCAACTAAAATTCACCGAACCTTTTTCATGAAAATAAAACGAAGAAGCACCCAACCAAATATTGGCAGGGTGCTTCACTATTCTGTTGTAATTAAGGCTAGAAGATTAGAGATTTGGATTAACGTCTTCCAATCTTCTAGAGCAGGGATAACACCCATTGAAATTACTTCATCACGCATCTTAACGAGGTGCTCATAACTGCTTAAGCGCGACAATTTCTTCTTCTGTTCCGCTTAACTTCTCTGCATAGCGTACACCATTCTTGTCAATAACGGTTTCCATACCCATTACGACATTATCCATACCTGGAAGTGCACGAAGCAACCTCGCAGGTAGAGTGTAGATTCTTACCACCCATATTTCTGACAATCATTTCAATAGATATAAGCAGGGCTTTGGAATGATGAACGACCACATAGCTTGATGATATTAGCACCACCTTGAGTTACGCGCACCTTAAGTTCAGCCCAAGCTTCTTGGCTAAGCTTATCAGTACCGATAAGTTCTGTAAGAGCTTACCTGCAGCAGTAGCAGTACTAGCAAATACAGCCTGCTTCGCCATGACTACCATAAGTACGTGCTCCTTGTACTTCGCTCTGCTTAACGCCAGTGTAGCTAGCTCACTCTGCAAGCGTGTAGAGTCAAGTCAGAGCAAGTGTTGTTACTTGGCCAGCTTTAAACCAAGTGGATAAGAGCTACAAGACCTGTAATATCAGCAGGATTGAAGATAATCACGGGATGCTTCAAATCAGGAGCATAAGCCTAATGTCCTTACCTAGCTGGTGCGATTTCCCGCAGTTACCCTTAAGAAGATCTTCACGAGTCATGCCTTCCTTTTCGAGGAGCTCCACCAGAAGATACTACATGCTTTTGCTCAGAAAGAGCTTCCTTGATGTCGTTAGTAAAATGTTGAGGTTAAGTCCTTCAAATCCACAGTGACGGATTTCTTCAGCAACACCTTCCAAAGCCTGTAGAGAATGGGTCCATAAAGGCAGATATTTGGGGTTAGACGCATCATCAGCTGTGACTGTCTGTGCCATGTTAGAACCAATCATACCACCTGCAGCCAACGATGGTTGGTTGTCTTGTGATAGGAAACTCATAACCTATTATTATTTATAATATTGATATAATCTTATCCATCTTGCCATGCCTTTTTAGCCACTCTTTTACCTTAAAAAGCAGGCATATTCTGCGAGCACAAAAGTACACTTTTTCTCTAATTAAGTAAGTTCTTCTTTATTTTAATCTAAACCTTCAAAATCCCAAGCACTCGAAACAAACTTTTGCTATAACAGCAATCCAATTTGATTATCAAGTGAACAGAAGTCCAGCACTCGGCGAAGTTTGTGCAAACTACGTGTAGTCTGAACAAACTTCAGCTGTAGTTTGAAGAGACTACAACTGAAATCTCTTAGAGTACAGCACAACAATTATCTTTGGTTAATGTTGGTCGCTATTTTTCTACTGGAAGACAAAGAAAAGCCTAGATAAATAGATTAGCCTATAAGACTAAAAATATAGTAAGTCTTCACTCCTTCTCGATAAGCTCTAATCGGTAGAAATATCATCATCTCAAAAGGTAATGAGGGCAAAGGTGTGCAGTATCTTTGCAAGCACAAACTAAATTTGGTCGTTAGTACACTATCGACTAGCTTGATAATATGTCCGATGAAGGATATTTTTGGATTAAGGTAGAATAACAAAAATTTATATCATACTATATGAGTAAGCAATTCAAACGAACACAATAACCACAGCACTCCCCTATGCTAATGGACCTGTACATATCAGTCATAGCAGGGAGTATACGTTCAACTGATATTTATGCGCTATCTCCGCCTAAAGGAGAGAGGTATTGATGATTGGCGGTAGTGATGAACATGGTGTTCCCATACAATTGGAGCTCAAAAGGAGATATCACTCCTCAAGATGTTGTTGACCGTTATCACGCAATTATTAAAGATGGGTTTGAGCGCCTGGTGTATCACACGATATTTATGAGTCGTACTTCTGCGCAACTCATCACGAGCATGCATCTGAATTTTCCGTAAGCTCTACGATAAAGGAGAATTCATTGAGAGACATCTCAACAATACTATGACGAGCAAGCCAATCGATTCCTTGCCGACCGCTTATATTACAGGGACTTGTCCTCACTGTAACAACAGAACGAGCCTATAGTGACCAGTGTGAAAGTTGTGGTACTAGCCTAGCTCCTACTGACCTTAAAAAGACCCTAAAAGTGCTGTTACTGAAAATACTCCTGTGCTGAGAGAAACAAAACATTGGTATCTTCCATTAGATAAGCATAGAAAGCTTCCTTAGGAATGGATTCTAGAAGGGCATAAAGACTGGAAGAGCAATGTTTACAGGACAGTGTAAGAGTTGGCTGAGATATGGGTCTACAACCAAGAGCCATAAGTCGAGGACCTTGATTGGGGAATCCCTGTTCCGGTAGAAGGGGCTGAAGGTAGGTACTCTATGTTTGGTTTGATGCTCCCTATTGGTTATATTAGCAACACAAAGAATTACTTCCCGACACTTGGAAAACATGGTGGAAGAGCGAGGACACTAAACTCGTTCATTTCATTGGTAAGGATAATATCGTATTCCATTGTATTGTCTTCCCTGCGATGCTTAAGGCTGAGGTTCGTACATCTTACCAGAGAATGTCCCTGCAAAACGAGATTCTTGAGATCTAGAGGAGACAAGATTTCAACAAGCCATCAATTGGGCTGTTTGGTTGCATGAATATCTTGATGAATTCCTAGCAAACAAAGATGTATTGCGCTATGTGCTTACAGCCAATGCACCGAAACTAAGGATAATGATTTTCATGGAAGGATTTCCAAGCCCCGCAACAACAATGAGCTTGTAGCTATATATGGTAATTTCGTTAATAGAGCACTCGTTTTAACCAATAAGTATTTTTAGAAGGAAAGGTACCAGCTTTTGAGGAGAATTAACGGATTACGATAAAGAAACAATAGCCGAAGTCAAGCAATTAAAGCAACTATTGAGAAGGGCTAGATACTTATCACTTCCGTGAAGCCTCAAGACAGCGATGAATCTAGCGCGAATAGGGAATAAATATCTTGCTGATCTGAACCTTGGAAGCTTGCTAAGACAGATATGTCTCGTGTAGCAACAATTCTTAATATCGCGTTACAGATTACAGCAAATCTAACAATAGTATTTAGTCCATTCCTGCCTTTCAGCAGTGAAAAGCTGCTTCGTATGCTTGATGTAAATGAGGCTTTCTCTTGGGATAGCTTAGGAAGTATGGAACTACTCTCTGTAGGACATCAAATCGCTACCGCCGAACTACTATTTGAAAAGATTGAAGATAGCACTATCGAGGCACAGATTGAAAAAGCTACAAGCGACCAGCGGCTAATGAACTAGCAGAACGCAAAAGCTGAACCTATTGCTCAAGACATTCAATTTGATGACTTCCTCAAGCTAGACATACGAGTAGGCACTGTACTTGAATGTAGCAAAGTACCTAAAGCAGACAAACTCCTACAGTTTAGAATTGACGATGGTATAGGTGGACGTACTATTGTATCTGGAATAGCTAAACACTATCAACCAGAGGAACTTGTTGGTAAGCAAGTATGCTTTATAGCTAACCTACCTCCACGTAAGCTGAAAGAATAGAAAGCCAAGGCATGATTCTTTCTGCTGAAGATTTAGATGGCTCTCTTAGACTTATCTCCTAGTCGTAGAAGTTTCGCCCGAGGTAGCAAAGTAGGGATAACGTTTTTAATCTAACTCCATAATACAGAGTATCCCCCACTAGTTCATAGCACTTGTGGGGATACTTTTAGATTTAAGCTTCTCTAGACTCTATCGACCAAGGCTATATGTCAAACCAAAGTGTGTCTGAAAACCTGGTTGATGCAAAGCGGCAAAATCGAAGTACTTTGCATCTGTTATATTATTGAGCATAAGGCTCAATTCAATCTGCTTAGTTAGCTTATAATCCCACGTGCATCAAGTGTCAGATAAGCAGGATAAGAGCTATAAAGAATAGCTAGTCGTAGCATCTTGTCCAGACTCATACTCTCCCATACGCTTTTGGTAACGGAGACTGCATGAGGCATGAAGTTTCTCCCAAGGATTAAAATCAAGCTTAGCCGTCAACTTATCACGCAAATAACGTAGAGCATACATAGATATTAATCCATCACTATCGTGCATCTGATTCATGTGGGTATAATCAACCTGAAAAGAAGTGTACTCTCCTAGAGCAGGGAGTAATTGACCTAGCTTAACTTTTAATCCTGCTTCTACTCCATAGGAATTGAGAGTACCTATATTCATAGATTTATACTTAGCATCCGTCGCACTTGTTTTTGCCCAGTCAATAATATTACTTCCCACAAAGCAAAAGCCTGTAGCATAGAGGCTAGCGCACGACTTCTATACTTAAGGGAAGTTTCGAGAGAACGACTATGCTCTCTTTGCTCAAATCCTTATTGCCATCTTGGTTGCGACTCTTTATAATATAAATCTATATAAGTAGGTATGCGCACACCTTGACTATACGAAGCTGAAAAGAGACCAATGTGTATCTGGGCGATAAGTCAAGCTCAACGATGGAAGAAGCTCATACTTTCCACTACGTTGAGTATTATGATTAGCCATTAAGCCTGCAGAAGCTGACAGTTTGTCTAATATAACAGAGTGCTCTAAGCTAACACTTGTATTAAGACGAGAAGCAGACTTGTTATACAGACTTGATGAGGAGGTAGACTCTTCGCCTAATCTATTACTTCGAATGTTTTCTTGCCTTAGCTCTACTCCTAAAGATGTTATTCCTAACGAAAGCTTGTATAAGCTAATGCAAGATTAGCTCCATAATTATCTGTTTTTGTGAAAGTTGTGAAGGAGTTCTGGTTTTGTTCTATCCCACATATATTCATCGTGGGTTTCTATTCCAATAGATAATCGGAGTCAAATGGAAGTTGCCTGATGTAAATTCTCCTCGTACACTTGCCATAGCATTATCAGTCTTATCATGCTGTTGAGGTCCTCGAGGTGAGGCATAGAATGTATTAGCTCCATAATCTTTTGTGTTCAGACCTAGCTGTACTTGGATTTTTACTAGGCTATCAAGATTAAATTACTCTGAGCTAGTATATTCAGTATTTTACTAGTCTGTATTATTTACATAGCCATCACTCCTTTGTGGCTAATAGAAATACTATTAGATGTTTTTCCCCGAAGCAAAGCTGGTACGCCCTTCAACCATATGGGTTTTATGAGAGTATAAACTGTCTTGAGCATAGAGCTTTTTCGTGTGCTTCTTTCTTTGTGATGATGTTGATACCTCCTGAGAATGCAGAAGAGCCATAAATGATACCCACTAGCTCCATGGATAATTTCTATACGTTCAATATCAGATAGGTTAACTGGGTATGTCGTAACTCAAATGACCTGTTTCTGCATTTTGAGGTTTACTCCATTGAGAAGTATCGCATTTTGGTCAAATGAACCTCCTCGGATACTGATGTCTGCTTGAACACCATGGTACCCTCTCTGTTGCATCCACACCAGCAGAATATACTAGCAGGTCTTGCAGACTTCGTATAGGAGCAGAAAGAGATCTCACGCTGAGAAATAACGGTTACTTGGCGAGCAACTTGATTAAGAGTGTGCTAACCTTTGAGCTGTTACCGTAACTTCTTGAGTTCGGTTTCATCATTATCTTGCTTAGAGGCATGGTGAGGTTTGCGCTGTTGAGGCTTCAGCTTCATGCGTAGCAAGCGTTGTCAGAGTAATACCCGCTAGCACCCCAATGTGTAATTACTCGATGCATCGAACGAAAGGCACTAAAGCTCTTGCCCGAGATCGTCTAAAGCGTACCACTACGCTCTGTTTTCCTGAACTTTTTGTTCCATTTCTTAATTATTTATTTTGAGTTAGACATATATGTTTTCTTATTTTGTATTATCAACAAACCGATTATGGTTAGTAAGGCATTGATGAGTGACAATTCATATCAGTACTATACCCTAAAAGCCTTAAGTCCTAACTTGAGCAAATGACTTAGTATAGGAGCTAAGATGCAAACATGAAGAGCATAGCAATCTGATATGCTTTTCTTTGTCCAGTGAGTCCGAGGCATACAGCCCCAACAATGGACCATAAGTATAGGATACAGCCGTATAGATTGTATCTAACACTGAACTCTCTTGCATTTGAAATAAAAAGAGAATAAGTGCGATAAAATATAATACAGATTACTAGATGAACTTTATTTCTTGTCTTTTGCACTATTATCTTCGTTGGGTTTTCCAGTCCTAGGATATCTATACAAAGCCGAAGTTGTAAGAGATGTCAAAAGCAGAGATCAGCGTTAGAGAACGATGATGCTGTTATTCAATAGTGAAGCATATGCGTAGCCTTGCCCAAATAGTTACTCGCTAAGAAAGGAGAATCTCATCACCTTTCTCCGGGAGACTAATCCCTTTACTTGAAGCATAAAGCTGATGTAAGATACCCAATACCAAGAATAGATAATTTAGAGGAATAAAAGCTAGACCCATGAGACAAGCATATTCTTCTGAGACTCCTTAAAGCGTACGACATGTTAGATTTTTCTGCATCATATTTTGGTCAAAGCCCCGTCATCACAACCACAATGAAGGCTCCGCTTGAGAGTTGTTTCCAAAAAGAAAGTACTGCTCGTCCAATCGACCATTCAAAAACCTTGTTGTACGAACTTTCTTGGACTAATGTTACAAATGCCTCTTACATCTAGAGACAAGGCTGACAGAAACTTCCCATATAATGAGCACACAATGCCCCCAGAAGACTCACAGTCTGTAATATATCCGTCAAATAATAGTACCCATACCTCCTTTTCGGTGTATAGAGCCAAATAATTGCGACTAGTGCAAAAACACGTCAAAAGGATAAGGAATACCAATATGAGCAAAAGCAAGAGTCTGAAGGATTAAACTAATGAGATAAAAGTTTAGGCGCCGAACCAACTAGCTTAGATATCAGGAAGAAAAGAAGCCCCTGTTTTTGTATGTAATAGAGGTAAAAACGCAGAGCTAGGTATTCGTAGATAGATACTACCTTGAGTCGATAATAAAGAGGAGCAAGATGTAAAGTTACAGCAATATAGCCAAAGCAAGAAACCGAAGCAAAAGCGCAGATAAGTCATTGAAGAGCTTTTGCAACATACCGAGGGACAGAGACAAAGCTTACACCTGAAATAGTGTCTCCTATCATTCCAATAGAAACAACCACCAAGGTCGTCGAACGCCCACAATGAAAAAAACTGTTCGTTATCGATTTACCCTTATCTGCAAACCAAGTGATTATAAAAATCAGCCCTAAATATAAGGCAAAAGGACAAAAATTGTGATGGTCATAATGCCTAACTTTAACTTCTTGGTGAGCAAAAGATAAGCATAAATAGAAATAACCAGCAAAAACTTTATTAGGAGATAAAAACACCCTTAGCAAAGTCTAAATTTAAGTATCTGAAAATAAATAGTATGTAAAAAGTAAACATCTACACATGAAGCGTTCTAGCAGACTTCAGCTGTAGTCTCTTCAAACTACAGCTGAGTGCTGAATTTTATACACGTAAGTATGAATTTAAGTACGTGTACATACAAATGTAGTTGCTCGCAAATACGGATTTAAGTGCACGCGCTCACTGATATAGCCTTTTACATATACTAATTTCCTAAAATCAAACGTTTTGCTTTTCTCCAATGATTACTTAATTTTTGTAGTATTAAGATAGAAATGAATATGTCTATAGAAAGTAAAAACAAATACATGAAGCTTCGGATATGAAGAAATTTGCTAGAGTTCAATCTGAAACTTTACAAAGATCTTACCACGTACCCGGGCTTATCAAAGACGAACTAGATACGCTAATCCTCGTATAAACCCCTGCCTTCCAATTCTGTAGAGCGACTTGTGGCATACCGAGATGGAGAAATCGTTGGTCGAATAGCTGGGATTATTAACCACAGAGCCAACGATACTTGAGATCAGAACAATGCGCGTTTTCGGATTTGTAGACTTTATTAATGATGATGAGGTCGTAGATGCTCTCTTCATGACAATAACTAAGTGGGCTAAAAGCCATAAGAAAGATATGCTTCAAGGACCTATGGGCTTCACAGACCTTGACCATGAAGGTATGCTTATAGAGGGCTTTTGACCAAATAGGAACGATGGCAACCATCTACAACTACGCCTATTATCCTAGACATATATGGAACGCTTGAGGCTTCATTAAGGACCAAGATTGGAAGGAATTCAAGATTATGATCCCTGATGCAATCCCTGAGAAGCACCAACGTATCAGTAATATCATTACGCCAAAAAGTACGGACTAAAAACAGTTAAGTTCAAGACTCGTAAGGAGGTAGAGCCTTACGCTCACCGCATCTTTGATACGCTTAATAAAGCCTATTCAGTTCTTTACGGATTCTCCGAACTCAGCAAAGCACAGATAGACTACTACGTTAAGCAGTATATCCCAATGATTCATCTTGACTTCGTCACCCTTATAGTTAGAGAAGAAGATGACCAAGTGGTTGCATTTGCAATTACTATTTCCAAACCTAAGTAAAGCCTTACAGAAGGCAAAAGGGAAAGATGTATCCTTTTGGCTGGTTCCATTAGCGAGATTTATATCTCAAAGGAAATCCCGTTGTTGACCTCTATCTTGTGGGAGTCATTCCTGAATATCAGAATAAAGGCGTCAATGCCTTACTATTCGATGACTTAATCCCAGTCTTCCAAAAGGCAGGCATCAAGTACGCTGAGAGTAATCCTGAGCTTGAAACCAATGCTGCTGTACAGATGCAATGGAATTGCTGAGCGTATTCACCACAAAACGCGCAGAGCTTACATCAAAGAAATCTAAGCACCGCTATGACCCTATCAGAAGCGATCGTTTCCTTTTTACAGCTACCCCGTCTTTCAGCAGGTCGGGGGTAGTGCTTCTAAACCTGGTCTTGACCGAATGCTTGCATTAGATGAGTACTACAAGCACCCACATAAAAAGTACCACAATACATGTGGGAGGAACAAATGGGAAAGGAAGTACATCTCATACGCTTGCATCCGTACTTCAATCTGCTGGCTACCAGTGGGACTTTTCACATCACCTCACCTACTAGACTTCCGTGAGCGCATTCGCATCAATGGGGCTATGATTGATGAGATTATGTATGCCGTTTCACGGAAGAAGCTCAAAAGCGTAGTAGAAAAAGTACCAGCCATCATTTTTTTGAACTAACAAGCATGATGGCTTTCAAATACTTTGCAGACCAACAAGTTGATGTCGCTGTTATTGAGGTTGGCTTAGGTGGTCGACTTGATAGCACGAATATTATAACGCCCATGCTTAGTGTAATCACAAGCATTAGCTTTGACCACACGCAGTATCTGGGGACAAGCCTCAAAGAAATTGCACAAAGAGAAGGTGGAGATTATCAAACATAAAATTCCTGTCGTACTTGGTCCAGGTCTAGATAAGGATACGCGCTCTGTCTTTTATAGAAAGACAGAGGAAATGGAAGCGGAATACCTTGAAGCGGAATACAATAGTGGCATCACTAAGCTTGAGCGTACTCCAAGTATGGTCTATAGCATTCACCACAAAGACATCAAGAATCTAAGCTTTGAACTTCGTGGAGATGCTCAAAAAGAAAAATATCTATACCATACTTACTGCACTATCGGTACTTAAAGCAGGAACTAAATATATCTGATGATGCTATACAACGTGGTACTCGCCAATGTTGTAGAGCTTACAGGTCTTCAAGGAAGATGGCAAACACTTCAGAGAAGCCCTTTGTCGTCTGCGATACTGGACATAATGAAGCCGGTATCAAGACAATAGTCTCACAGCTATCAGCACTTGAAACTAAGTATAAGCGTTTATACATTATACTTGGTATGGTAGCAGATAAGGACGTTCGGGCAGTGTTGAAGTTGATTTTTCCTAAGCACTAACTATTACTTCACTAGAGCTCAAGTATCTCGAGCTTTACCCGAAAAGGAATTACAACAATTGGCTTCTGAATTTGGACTAAAAGGAGAAGCATGCCCTAACGTTGCCTCTGCCTTCAAGCAAGCACAACAGCATGCTACCGAAGAAGACTTAATTTTTATCGAGGTAGCAACTTTGTTGTAGCAGACCTTCTTTCCTTCTTGAATACAAACAATACAAAATAACCCTTTATTTCCATGACTCAACAAATTCAACAGACATTGCGAGATAATCCCTGCGACTCGTTGGGGAGCGTTAGCGATTGTCTCCATCTATGGTATACGGCTATTTTTCTTACCGACGTCATCTCTCCGCTTGAAAGCATTCTAACCGGTTCTAAAGGATGGTCATCTGAGGATTACGGCTTCTTCTCCAGAGCCTATGGCTACATCAATGTATTCTTATTGATGCTCTTCTTTGGAGGTATTATCCTTGATAAGATGGGTATCAGATTTACTGGAATACTCTCAACTTTCCTTATGTTGGCTGGTCTTTGCTATCAAGTATTATGCCTTCAAGACAGACTTTGGAGGGCAAATGATATTAGGCATGAACGACCAAGTAGCACTCGCATCTCTAGGCTTTGCTATATTTGGTGTAGGTGCTGAAATAACGGGTATTACAGTCTCCAAAATCGTTGTCAAGTGGTTTAATGGCAAAGAAATGGTCCTTAGCTTTAGGTTTACAAGTGGCTATGGCTCAGTCTAGGGACAATCATTTCGCTCTAGAGTGTTAGCCCTATCATTGCGCACCGCTATGAAGGTGACCCTTCAGCACCTGTACTAGTAGGACTTATTGTACTCCTCATCGGCTTCTTATCTTACTTCGTCTATGTAGTTATGGATAAAAAGGAAGATGCCTCAGAAGCTCTCCTTAAGAAGGACCAACAAGCAACAGAAGATAGTGATGATGAAGGCTTTAAGCTCAGCGATATTAAGTTTATCGTAACCAACAGAGCATTCTGGCTCATTACCCTACTCTGCCTTTGTTTCTATGCAGGAGTATTCCCCTTCCTCAAGTTTGCGACAAAACTGATGATTGAGAAATACCATGTAGAGCAAGAGTTTGCAGGATTTATTCCTGCTCTCCTTCCTTTTGGTACAATCCTGCTCACCCCTCTCTTCGGAGGTATTTATGACCGCATAGGCAAAGGAGCTACACTTATGATTATCGGCTCATTTATGCTACTTGTCGTTCATATTCTATTCGCTCTACCAATACTCAATTTCTGGTGGTTTGCTGTTATTGTTATGCTCGTTTTGGGAGTTGCCTTCTCGCTTGTACCTAGTGCTATGTGGCCATCAGTGCCTAAAATTGTTCCGATGAAACAACTCGGTTCTGCTTACGCCATTATCTTCTATATCCAGAATATCGGGCTAAGCTTAGTACCCATACTTATAGGTAAGGTAAATGCAGCTTTCAACTACTACAGCATCACAATGGCTGTATTTGCTGTTTTTGGTCTTGTCGCTGTTATTCTAGCCTTAACTCTAAAGGCGGAAGATAAAAGAGGTGGTTACGGACTAGAACTTCCTAATGTGAAGAAGGATTAGCACTAACCGCTCATCTAAAACTAAAAGGCTACACCAAAGTCAAATTTTGGTGTAGCTTTTTTATTATATTAACGTGAGTTCAATGTAAGCAGTCTCTAAATATTAAATAAGGCGATACCCTCTGAAATGATATGCAATAGTCTCCAATAAGCAGTTAAATAAAAAAAGCAGTGTACTCGAATTAACTTCGTGGCACACCGCTTTTTCATCTAAAACTCAAAGAGTCTCTTAATTGAGCTT